>Ga0228536_1000113_pt1 | contig 205987 bp, 192 predicted proteins | sample SJ1Smetagenome_FD_168611 | JGI IMG/M metagenome (GOLD analysis project Ga0228536, IMG submission 168611) | Enriched culture of PCE-dechlorinating microbial communities from Ithaca, New York, USA - SJ1.S | ecosystem: Engineered > Modeled > Simulated communities (microbial... > Unclassified...
ACCGGGGCCCAGGCCGTGGTCAGCGCCTGCCAGCAGTGCCTGCGCACCATCGCCACCCGCGCCCGACGCCAAAACCTCGACCTCCAGGTCATGGACCTCACCCAGCTCGTCACCATGGCCATGGAATAACGGATAAACCCGTCCGGCGAGCGCGCCTGCGCCACCGCCGGACGAGGAGCTGAAAGGAGCGCCATGATCGCGTCGCTGTCGGTCTATCCCCTGGGCGAGGGCACCAGCCTGGGTCGCTTCGTCAAAAAAGGTGTGTCGGTGGTGGCCGAGTCGGGCTATACCTACGAGGTCGGCGGCATGTCCACCACCATCGAGGTGCCGGACCTGGACGCCCTGTTCGATCTGGTCAAGAAGGTGCACGCCGCCCACTTGGCCGAGGGGGCCCAGCGGGTGGTGATCGATCTGAAGGTGGACGACCGCCGCGACAAGGCGGCCACCATCGCCGGCAAGAAAAAAAGCGTAACCGGCTAGGATAGTTAATCTATAATGGCGCTGGCGGGGCGGTGGGGGCCTCGCCGCGCTCGCCCCGCGCCAAGGAGAAGAACGAGACGACATCGGCGAGGACCCTCCGGACAAGGAGCGACCATGTTCGTGCTCTGGCCCAACATTACCCTTTTCATCTGCGGCGGCGTCGCCCTGGCGCTGATCTGTTTCCTGATCTATGGCGGCGTCAAGGGGTTCGACAAGACCTTCCCCGACGAGTAGCCGCTTGGTTCCGGGCTAGCTCCTTCAGCAAGATTCATCACCCGGCGCGACCAATAAAATCTAGCCCACAGGCGAGAAACGGTCTAGAAAGGCGGTTTCAAGGGGCGGGCGTGCCCGCCTTCACCCACCCACCCATGTAAGGAGGAGACCATGACGGGGAGGGACCAGCAGGAAACCACCAGCGCCAAACCCAAGACTTCACGCCGAAACTTCCTCAAGGCCGCCGCGGTGGCCGGCGCGGCCGGGGCCATGGGCTTCCCCGCCGTGATGCGGGCTCATGCCGCCGAGACGATCAAGATCAAGATCCAGACCGCCTGGGACGCGGGCACCTTGGGCTTCACCAAGTTCAAGGAGTTCTGCCAGATGGTCGGCGACATGACCGAGAACAAGGTGGTCTTCGAGGGCTTCCCGGCCGGGGCCATCGTGGGCACCTTCGAGATGTTCGACGCGGTCAAGGCCGGCGTGTTCGACGCCATGCACTGCTTCGATGTCTACTGGCCGGGCAAGATCCCCGCCGCCACCTTCCTGTCCTCCTATCCCTTCGGCATGGACCGTCCGGACCAGTGGGACACCTGGTACCGCGCCCTGGGCGGCATCGACATCGCCCGCCAGGCCTATGGCGAGCACAACATGCACTGGATCGGACCCATCCAGCACGACGACAACCTGATCCACTCCAAGGTGCCGATCCGCTCCTTCGAGGACTTCAAGGGCAAGAAGATCCGCTATCCCGGCGGAATCATCGCCGACATCTACCGGGCCGCCGGCGTCTCCACCGTGCTCTTGCCCGGCGGCGAGGTCTATCCCGCCCTGGAGAAGGGCGTCATCGACGGCGCCGACTTCGTGGGCGCGGCCATCAACTACAACCTGGGCTTCGGCGAGATCGCCAAATACATCATCATGGGCCCGCCCAGCACCCCCTGCCTCCACCAGCCGGTGGACTTGATGAGCGTCTCGATCAACACCAACACCTGGCAGAAAATCCCCAAGCACTTCCAGCAGCTTATCGAGGCCGCGGTCTACAAGCACTCCTATGATCAGTACACCGCCATCCAGGCCGCCGACATCGTGGCCTTCGACAAATTCAAGGCCCAGGGCGTGGAGGTGATCCGCCTCAAGGAGGAGGACATCGCCAAGTTCCGCAAATTCGCCCCCGAGATGTGGGTCAAGTGGGCCAAGAAGCACCCCCTGGCCATGAAGGCCTTCAAGTCCCAGTTTGAGTTCATGAAGTCGGTCAAGGTGGGCTACATCACCGACGCCGACATGGTGGACGTCAACGGCAAGAAGCTGGAGTTCTAGTCGAACGGAGCGGGCGGGGAGGACGGCCTCCCCGCCCGCTCCCGGCGACGGCTCCGGGCAGGGGCCGATCGGCGCGGCGCGGGATCCCTGGGGTTCAAGGCTTTCTCCTGCGCGCAACAGCCAGCACGGGCGGACCCACCACCAACGGCAGGGGGAGAGGTGTTCAGATGAATTGGCTCAAAAAATTCATGGTCATGGTGGACAAGACCAATATCTTCCTGGGCAAGATCAACGTGGGTCTGATCATGCTGGCGGTGGTCGTCATCACCTTCGAGGTGGTGGCGCGCTACGCCTTCGGCATGCCCACCAACTGGGGTCATGAGCTGATGACCCTGCTCTTCGCCGCCTCCTACGTCCTGGCCGGCGGCTACGCCCACTATCACCGCGCCCATGTCCGGGTCGACGTGCTCTATTCCCGTTGCTCGCCCCGGGGCAAGGCCATCCTGGACTGCGTCTCCTCGGTCTTCTTCTTCCTGTTCGCCGGGGTGATGTTCTACACCAGCTGGACCTTCTATTGGAGCAGCCAGAACATGTACGGCGGCGGCACCCTGTTGGGCGCGGACATCATCGGCGAGGTGTCCCTGACCGACTGGGCCCCGCCCCTGTATCCCATCAAGTTCATGATGCCCCTGGGCGCGGCATTGCTGCTGCTGCAGGGCGTGGTCTGGCTGGTCCGGGACCTGAAGCTGGCCTTCACCGGGGAGGAGTGGGCGAAATGAGCATCGAGACCATCACCCTGCTGATGTTCGGCTCCCTGCTGGGCCTGTTGGCTTTGGGCCTGCCGGTGGCCTTCGCCTGCGGTTCGGTGGGCATCATCTTCACCGCCCTGCTGCAAGGCCCCTCGGCGGTCAACCTGGTCTCCACCCGCATCTTCGGCCTGATGACCAACTACCTGCTGGCCTCGATCCCGCTGTTCATCCTGATGGCCTCGATCCTGGAGCGCTCCGGGGTGATCGAGGACATCTACGAGACGGTCTATCAATGGCTGGGGGCCTTGAAGGGCGGGGTGGCCACCGCCACCATCGCGGCCTGCACCCTGATGGCGGCCATGTGCGGGGTGATCGGGGCCAGCGAGGTGACCATGGGCGTCATCGCCTTCCCCCAGATGCTCAAGCGCGGCTATGACAAGTACATCGCCGCCGGGTCCATCCTGGCCGGCGGCACCCTGGGCATCCTGATCCCGCCCAGCGTGATGCTCATCGTCTACGGCATGGTGGACAACTCATCCATCGGCCGGCTCTACGCCGGGGCCTTCATGCCCGGCTTCCTGCTGGCCAGCTTCTACGTGATCTACGTCTCCATCCGCTGCTACCTGCGCCCGGAGCTGGGTCCGCCGGTGCCCAAGGAGGAGCGTATGCCCCTGGCCGGGCGGGTCAGGCTCCTGGGCCGCCTCTCCGGCCCCGGCATCCTGATCTTCCTGGTGCTGGGAACCATCTTCACCGGCATCGCCGCCCCCACCGAGGCCGCCGGCGTGGGCGCGGCCGGCGCGGCGATCCTGGCCGCCTTCCAGCGCCGGCTCAACTGGCGCGGAGCGGTGCAGGCCACCGAGAGCACCATCAAGGCCACCGCCATGGTGATGTGGACCATGTTCGGGGCCAACATCTTCGTGGGTCTCTACGTGATGATCGGCGGCGGCAAGTTCGTGGAGGACCTGTTGATGGGCTCGGGCCTGGGTCCCTGGACCATCATCATCATCATCAACCTGATCCTGGTCTTCCTGGGCTTTTTCATCGACTGGGTGGGCATCATCATGCTCTGCGTGCCCATCTTCGGCACCGTCATCCGCAAGCTGGGCTTCGACCCCATCTGGTTCGGAGTGCTGTTCACGGTCAACATGCAGATCAGCTTCCTGTCCCCGCCCTTTGGCTACGCCCTGTTCTACCTTAAGGGCGTGGCCCCGCCGGAAATCGACACCTTCACCATCTGGAAGGCGGCGGTGCCCTTCATGGGCCTGCAGATTCTGGGCCTGATCTGCTGCATGGTCTGGCCGGGGATCATCCTGTGGCTGCCCAGCCTGTTCTACTAGGCCGGAGCGACGAGGCCGCGCCGGGGGGAGCATCCCACGGCGCGGCCGGAAAGACGCGCATGAGCGCCAGCAAGCGCCCCGCCGGCGACCGGGGCCTGGATTACCGCACCCCGACCGGCCTCACCCAGGGGTTTTACGCCCTGTTGGTGGTTTGGACCCTGGCCTGCCTGGCCCTGTTCACGGCCCGGGGGGCGGTGCTGGATTGGTCCAACTACGGTCAGTGGGCCATGATCGGCTTCGTGATGGCCTACACCTGGTACTGGTCCCTGGGCGTCTTCCACACCCTGCGCCTGGACGGCCAGGGCCGCCTGCACCTGACCAGCCCCCGCCGGGCCCTGGTGGTGGACCTGGAGGACATCGGTCTGGTGGAGGGGCCGCTGTTGCCCCTGGGCTTCGTGCGCCTGCGCCTGGCCCGGGAGAAGGCCTATGTCCTGTGTCGGGCCGGCGACCCGGAACTGAGCCGGCTGCTCCTGGGCCTGAAAAGCGCCAACCCGGCCCTGAAGTTCAAGCACATCGGGGAGCGGTGACGCATGCCGCGCTCCCCGGCCAAGCCAAGCAAGACCCGCCACCCGCGCATGGGGGAATGATAAACGATGGGCATCATCACGGTTTCACGCGAGGTGGGCAGCCTGGGCGACGAGATCGCCGCGGGCGTGGCCCAGAAGTTGGGCTACAAGCTGGCCGACCGCGAATACATCCACACCCTGGTCAAGGAGTGTGACCTGGAGTTCAGCCAGGCCTGCTCGGCCTTCGCCTCCGAGGTCAAGCCCGGGCGGCTGCTGGAGCGCATGTTCTTCTCCAACCCCGCCTACCACGCCCGTTTCGCCTCGCTCAACTTCGAGCTGGCGGCCCAGGACAACGTGGTCATCGTGGGCCGGGGGGCCCAGGTGCCGCTGTCGGCGGTGCCGGGGGTGCTGCGCTGCCGGGTGGTGGCCCCCCTGGAGCTCCGGGTGCAACGGGTCATGGAGCGCGCCCAAATGCAGCGGAGCGAGGCCCTGGACTACGTGGAGCGCTACGGCCGCGAGCGCAGGGCCCTGATGGAGGCGGTCTACGGCAAGGATCAGCCGGACATCTACGGCTTCCAGAACTTCGACCTGATCATCAACACCGCCCAGTTCAACGCCGCCGAGGCGGTGAACCTGGTGGCGGCCGCCGCCCGCGAGCTGGACCAGCGCAGCGACCCGGCGGCGCGCCAGGAGACCCTGCAAAGGCTGGCCTTCGCCAAGCGGGTGGAGAGCCTGATCAAGAAGCACGTCAACGCGGTGCCGCCCAAGGACATCACCGTGGAGTCGACGGGCCCGGGCAAGGTGCGCCTGGTGGGGCTGGTCTCCGGCAAGCGCAACAAGGACCACGCCGCCGAGATCGCCCGGCGCGACCCCGAGGTGCGGGAAGTGGACAACCAGCTGGGCACCGCCTCCCTGAGCTTCTAGGGGCGGCCCGGTCCCGGACGGACCCCAGCGATCGAAAGCCGGCGGGCGGGGGGAATGCCCCCGCCCGTCTTGCTTTCCCACCTCCCCACCAGGCGGGAGGGGGGCGCTCCCGCCCCGGGCCGCCACCACCCCGGCCGGCGGCTAATCCAGGCGGAAGCCGGAGACCAGCTGGTCCAGGTCGGCGGCCAGGCCGGTCAGGCGCTCGGCCGCGGCGGCGGTCTCCTCCACCAGGGCCGCGTTCTGCTGCACCCCCTGGTCCATCTGGCTCATGGCCTTGTTCACCTCGGAGATGCCGCTGGCCTGCTCCTGGCTGGCGGCGGCGATGCGCTCCACCGCGCTGGCGGTCTGGTTGACGTTGGTGATGATCTCCGCCAGGAGCCGGCCGCTCTCGCTGACCAGCTCCCCGCCCTGGGCCACCTGGGCCACGCTCTGGCCGATCAGCTCCTGCACCTGCTTGGCCGCCGTCGCCGCCCGTCCGGCCAGGCTGCGCACCTCGCCGGCCACCACCGCGAAGCCCCGGCCGGCCTGGCCGGCCCGGGCCGCCTCCACCGCCGCGTTCAAGGCCAGCAGGTTGGTCTGGAAGGCGATCTCGTTGACCACCCCGATGATCTCGTTGATCTTGCGACTGGCGGCGCTGGCCTGGTCCATGGCCTCGATGGTGCGGCGCACCGCCGCGTCGCCCTCGGCGGCCTGGCTGGCGGTGGCCTGCACCAGGGAGTTGGCCTGCCGGGCGTTCTGGGCGTTGGTGCTCACCAGGCCGGTGAGCTGCTCCACCGCGCTGGCCGTCTCCTCCACCGCCGCCGCCTGCTGCTGGGTGCGGTCGCTCAGGTCCTGGTTGCCGCCGGCGATCTCCTGGGCCCCCCGCGACAACTCCTGGGCGCTGCGCCGGATCTCGGCCACCGAGCGCGACCAGTCCGCCCGCAGGTCGGCCAGGGCCTGGGCCACCGCCCCGATCTCGTCCCTGGTGAGCCGACCGTGGTCGAAGGGGCGCAGGTCGCCCTGGCCCAACCGATGCACGTCATCCACCACCCGGGCCAGGGGCCGGATCATGCCCCGCCGCACCCAGAGCCAGGTGAAGCCAAAGACCACCAGGGAGAGCGCCAGGCCGCAGAGCAGAACCAGCTTGAGCAGCGAAACCTTGGCGGCGGCCAGGTCGGTGTACATCTCCACCGCCCGGTTCATCTCGGCCACCAGGGGCAGGTTGCCCGCCACGATAACTTCGAGCCCCTGCTTGAATCCGGCCGCGTCGTTGGTGGACGCCCCGGCAACCGCTGCGACTGCCTCCCTAATTTCACCCCAAATCCTGACTACTTGTCCCAGCTGAGCCACCAGGGCCGGGTCGCTGGCCGCGGGCAGACCCCGGGCGGGGCTGCCCTCCCGCAGCACCTTGAGCGTTTGCTCGAACAATTCGGCGGTGGCCCGCAGCTGTTGGCGCACCGGCTCCGCCTGGTCCAGGCCCCGGCCCAACTGCAAGGCCTCCTTGGCCATCTTCTGGCTCAGCATCCGTTGGCGGCCGGCCAGGTTGATCAACTCGGCGTCGGTTTCCTGGGCCTTGAGCAGCCACCAGGAGCCGCCCACCAGGATCACCTGGGTGGCCAGCAGGACCGCCATGGCGGCCATGATCTTGGAGAGGAGAGAGGCGCCGACCCGATGCTGCATGCTTACCCCCTGCGCGGAAAAACCAGTGCCATGGCGGACGGTTGGGACGCGGGCTGACTTCCGCCATCCTGCTTAAGTGTTAGCACACCCGGACGCGCGAAGCCAGGCGTCGCGCGCCTCTTGCCCCCACGCTCCGAGCGGTGTAGATTGCCTGGCATGGCAACACCGGAACACCCCCCCATCCTGAGCGAGGCCGAGGCCCAAGCGCGCCTCATGGCCCTGCCCCGTCCCTGGGCCGACGACTACCTGGTCATGTACTCCAACTGGCTGGGCGGGATCGTGCGCGAGCCCTGGCTGATGAGCGTGCCCATCGATGACCACCTGGTCCATCGCGGCGATGGGGTCTTCGAGGCCATGAAATGCGTGGCCGGCCGCCTCTACCAATGCGACGCCCACCTGGAGCGCCTGGCCCGCTCGGCCCAGAGCATCCACCTGGAGCTGCCCCTGGACCTGGGAGCCCTCAAGCGCCTGGCGGTGGATGTGACCCGGGCCGGGGGCGAGCCCGACTGCATGGTGCGCCTGTACATCAGCCGGGGGCCGGGCGGGTTTTCCACCAACCCCTACGAGTGCTGCGCGCCCGGGGTCTACGTCATGGTCAGCCGCCTGCACGCCCCGGCCTCGGAGTCCTATCAGCGCGGGGTCCGGGCCGGCATCAGCCTGGTGCCCAGCAAGAGCGGCTTCTACGCCTCGGTCAAAAGCTGCAACTACCTGCCCAACGTGTTGCTCAAGCGCGAGGCGGTGGTGCGCGGCTGGGATTTCTCGGTGGGCCTGGACGAGAACGGCCACCTCTCCGAGGGCTCCACCGAGAACGTGGGCCTGGTGGACTCCCTCAACCGCCTCCTGCTGCCCCTGCCCGACCACATCCTGGAGGGCACCACCGTGCGCCGGGCCATCGAGCTGGCCCAGGACTTGGTGGAAAAGGGCCTCCTGAGCCGGATCGAGCATCGCCCCCTGGTGCGGGACGACCTGGACAAGGCCAGGGAAATCCTGCTCTTCGGCACCACCCTGGACGTGCTGCCCGTCACCCGCCTGGAGGGCGAGCCGGTGGGCGACGGCGCGGTGGGACCGGTGGCCAAGGCCCTGTTGGAACTGGTGCGCCAGGACATCCGGCACAACCCGGCCGTCTCCACCCCCGTCTTCGTCTAGCCCCGCCACGCATCGGGCTTGGCCAGACGGCCGGCCATGGGGTATATCCATACCCTGGGCCGGCCATGGCCGTCCCGCGCCCGTCCCCCCAACCGGGAGCCGCTCATGCCCCATTTCGCCGGCATCGACGTGGGCAGCCTCAGCGCCGAGGCGGTCATCCTCGACGACCAGGCCCAGATCCTGGCCTACAGCATCCTGCCCACCGGGGCCCACTCCACCACCGCCGCCGAGTCCGCCCTGCACCAGGCCCTGGCCCAGGCCGGCCTGACCCGGGACGACCTGGCCTACACCGTGGCCACCGGCTACGGCCGCATCTCGGTGCCCTTCGCCGACAAGCGGATCACCGAGATCTCCTGCCACGCCCTGGGCGCCCACCACCTTTTTCCGGACACCCGCACCGTCATCGACATCGGCGGCCAGGATTCCAAGGTCATCCGGGTGGACCAGCACGGCAAGGTCACCGACTTCTCCATGAACGACAAGTGCGCCGCCGGCACCGGCCGCTTCCTGGAGGTCATGGCCGAGCGCCTGGGCGTGGAGCTGGGCGACCTGGGCCGGCTGTCCCTGGCGGCCCAGGGCGAGGTCGAGATCAGCAGCGTCTGCACCGTCTTCGCCGAAAGCGAGGTCGTCAGCCTCATCGCCAAGAACCACCCCCGCAACGAGATCATCCGCGGCCTGCACAAGGCCATCGTCGGCCGGGTCTACGCCATGGCCCGCGCCCTGGGCGTCGCCGCCGCCGTCACCATGACCGGCGGCGTGGCCAAGAACCCCGGCGTCGTGGCCCTGATGGAAGCCCGCCTGGGCCAACCCATCCACGTCCCCGCCGAACCCCAGATCGTCGGCGCCCTGGGCGCGGCCCTGACCGCCCTGCGCCAGGCGGGATAGGGAGGGGAGGGAAGCTAAGAGATCTGGGGGAAAACCTTTCTTTGGGGGCCAAAGAAAGGTTTTCCTGCACCCCAGCCAGCGGAGCTGGCAGGGGACCCCGCCCCCAAACCCCCTTTCCAAAGAAAGCCGGGTGGGGGTGGGGATGTGGCCGGGTGCCTGACTGTCAACAAAGCTTCGACCTTCGAGGCGGACCGTCACGGAATGTCGAGGAAAATAGAACAATAGCCGTCATCGCGAGGAGCGCGGCGACGAAGCGATCTTCCGAATCTAAGCCTCTTGCCTTTCTCCGCCGCCAGCCACCGCCAAGCCCCTTATCAGACTCCAGACGCGCAAAGGCCGCCGCCCGGTCCCGGACGGCGGCCTAAGCCTTGTCACTATCCTTCATGGTTTATTGCTCGCGCCTCCCTTCCCGGGGTTGTCTGTCTCAACCTTCGAAGCGAACCTCCTCGATCTGCTCCGGGTCGCCCCCCGGCAGGCTAGACCAGAAGCCCTGCACCAGACTGGCCAGGTCCCGCCAATCCTCCCGCCGGTGCGGGTCCTCTTCCACGTAGGCCTCGACCGCCTCCGCCGGCGTGGCCACCCACTCGCCGCTTCGCAACTGGCGGTAACCCCGACGCGGATCGAAAACCATCACGCTGTCGCGATACCTGAAGATGGTGGCGAAAGCACCCTCCTTTCGTGGAGTTGTTCTCTCTGAACTAAAAATAAGCATCTTCCCGTCGCGCGCCAGCCGCCTCCCCCGCCAGCCAGGCCCGCAGCCGGGCCGCGTGCCGGCCCAGGGCCGCCTCCTGGTCGGCCAGACCCGGTCCCGCCGTCCGGTCCAGGTCCTGCCACAGCCCCGGATGGCGGCCGTCGCCCAGCAACTCCCCCTCGGCCCGGCGGCGGACCCGGGGCTCCAGGCCCGCCAACCCGGCCACCAGCTCCCGGGCCAAGGCCAGATAAGCCCGCTGGGCCGCCAGCCACGGCCCCGCCCCCTGGCTGGCCAGGTAGGCGGCCAAGTCCGCGCCGGCCAGGGCCGGACTCGCGCCGCCCTGGCAGCCGGGGTGGCGGGCCAGGGGTGCGTAGACATCCTGGCCCTCGGGGTTCGTCTCCAGGCCCAGGGGATAGAGCCGGCATGCCAGGGGGCGGGCGGGATGCACCGCGCAGCCGGTCGGGGTCAGGAACCCGCAGCGGCCGTCCGGCCCGAAGCGCAGGAACAGCCCCGCGTTGTCGGTGTGCCGGGCGATGAACTCCCCCGTGGCCTGCCCCAACTGGCGGGCCAGCCGCCAGACCTCCCAGGGGTTGAGCTGGATGGCCTGGTGGGCGCAGCAGGCCCCGCAGCGGGCGCAGGCGAAGCCGGCGATCTCGTCGGTCATGGTCTGCATTTCACGGCTTGGCCTCTCCGGCCCCGATGCTATAGTTGATTCGAAGCCTGCCGCCGCCGGGAGCCCCGGCGATCACCGCTCCAACCATGACACCCAGGAACACGGAGCGCGAAGGCATTCCATGCTGGACAATCGCACCTTCATGGTGGCCGGCTGCTCGGTGGCGCTGGTTTTCCTGCTGGCCATGCTGGTCATCACCCTGGCCACCCGGCGCTATCGCGGACCGGGGTGGTGGACCGCCGGCAACGGCTTTTTCACGGTCGGCTTCCTGGCCCTGACCCTCCCCTTGACCCCGCCCTGGCACTGGAGCCTGTTGGCGGCCAACGTCTGCAGCGTGGCCGGGGTGATCGTCTGGAGCTTTGGGGTGCGCCGCTTCCTGGGCCAGGGTCTGCCGCTGCTGGCGGCCGCCGGCAGCCTGGCTCTCACCGTTGGGGTGATCCACTATTTTTCGGCCTGGAGCTACAACATTACCATCCGGATCGTCTACGTCAGCCTGGTCTACGCCGCATGGCTGCTGGATTTGGCCGGCGCGCTGGGACGGAGGCGGGAAAGCACCAACTCCCTCAGCCGGCGGATATTTTTCGCCACCGCCCTGGCCATCGCCGGTTTCTTCGTCTTCCGGGCGCTGGCCACTCCCTTCCAGCCCCCGGTGCAGAGCCTTTTCCAGCCCAACTGGCTGGCTTCGGTGTCCATGGCGATGTTGATGCTGGCGGTGGTGGTGTTCAACATCTGCTTCCTGGCCCTGATGGCGGTGCGCCACGAACGTAACCTTCAGACCAAGATCCTGGAGCTCAACCAGGAGATCAAGCTGCGTCACGCCCTGGAGGAGCGCCTGGCCCGGGAGGCCACCCTGGACCCCCTGACCGGCGCGGCCAACCGGCGCAAGCTGGAGGAGCTGGCGGCCAAGAGCCTGGCCGTGGCCCGCCGCCATGGCCGGCCCTTGGCCGTGCTGATGATGGACATCGACCATTTCAAGCTCATCAACGATCACCTGGGGCATCAGGCCGGGGACGCGGCCCTCAAGACCCTGGCCGACCTCTGCCAGCGGCAACTGCGGGAGGAGGACACCCTGGCCCGCTTCGGCGGCGACGAATTCGTGGCCCTGTTGCCCCACACCGGTCCGGACCAGGCCCTGGAGACGGCCGAGCGCCTGCGGGCGGGCGTGGAGGCCTTCGGCCGGCGGGAAGGTTGCCCCCTGCCCGGCCTGACCATCAGCCTGGGGGTCGGCGCTTTCCAGCCCGGGGACGCCAGCTTCGCCGCCCTTTTGGCCCGGGCCGACGCCGCGCTCTACCAGGCCAAGACCCAGGGCCGCAACCGGGTCTGCCAGGCCCAGGCGGGGGAGGCGGGCGACCTGCCGCCCAGGCGGCAGGAGCGCGACCGCCGCGCCTCGGCTTGACAACCCGGCCCCGCCGTGGGCTAAATTCAGCCAGCGCCCCCCCTGGCGGGGGCCGCCCGGAGCAAACCCTCAACCAGCGCCCGAAAGGAAGCAATCCCGTGGAACGCACCCTCATCCTCATCAAACCCGACGCCATCTCTCGCGGCCTGGCCGGAACCGTGCTGGGCCGCTTCGAGCAAAAGGGCCTCAAGATCGCCGGCATGAAGATGATCCAGCTCAGCGACGCCCTGTTGCGCGAGCACTACAGCCACCTGGCCGACAAGCCCTTCTTCCCCACCATCGCCGAGTTCATGGGCCGCACCCCGGTCATCGCCCTGTGCCTGGAGGGCAAGGAGGCGGTGGAGGTCTGCCGGAGCCTGTGCGGGGTCACCAACAGCCGCAAGGCCGCCCCCGGCACCATCCGCGGCGACCTGGGCATGAGCATGCAGTGCAATCTGGTCCACGCCAGCGACTCCCCGGAGACCGCCGCCGCCGAGGTGGCCCGCTTCTTCCGGCCCGAGGAGTTGTTCGCCTACGACCCGGCCCTGATCAATTACCTCTACGCCAGCGACGAGCGTTAGGCCGGTTCGAGCCAACCACGGGGCCGGCGGCCGTCAACCAAGCCTGGTTGGGGCCGCCCGGCCCGGATCGCGACGGGGTCATGAGCCGGCATTTGAGCGAAGAGGACGTCATCCGCCTGGTGCAGTCCCTCAGCGGCGGGACCGGAGCCCAGGGGCTCAGCGTGGGCATCGGCGACGACGCGGCGGTGTTGCATCACGCCGGCGGAAGCCTGGTGGTGACCACCGACCTGCTGGTGGAGGGCGTGCACTTCGACCTGGCCTACACCAGCGCCTATGACCTGGGCTGGCGGTCCATGGCCGCCAACCTCTCCGACATCGCGGCCATGGGGGCCCTGCCGCGCTGGTCGTTCCTCTCCCTGGGGCTGGCCGGACCACCGGAGGAGGAGTTCGTGGCCTCCCTGGTGCGGGGCATGGCCGACCTGGCCGGGCCCCAGGGCCTGGTCCTGGCCGGCGGCGACACCGTCAAGGCCCCCCAGGTGATCGTCAACCTCTGCCTGATCGGGGCCGCGGCCGGGGTCGAGCCCCTGCTGCGCACCGGGGCGCGGCCCGGCCAGGCGGTCTGCGTCACCGGCTCCCTGGGGGCCTCGGCCGCCGGCCTGGCCTGGCTGGGGCGCGGCGGGGCCAGGGACGACCCCCGGGCCACGGCTGCCGTGTCCGCCCACCTGCGCCCGCTCCCGCGCCTGGCCGCCGGCCGGGCCTTGGCCACCTCCGGCCGGGTGGGGGCCATGATGGACCTCTCCGACGGCCTGGCCAGCGACCTGGCCCGCATCTGCCGCGCCTCCCAGGTGGGGGCGGTGGTGGAGGCCGCGGCCCTGCCCATCACCCAACCGACCCGGGATTTGGCCGCCGGGCTGGGGGCCGATCCCCTGGACTGGGCGGTCAAGGGCGGCGAGGACTTCGAACTGTTGCTCACCTGCGATCCCGATCAGGTGGCGCTGTTGGCCGACCTGGTGGCCGACAGCTCCCCGGGCCTGGGCCTGACCCGGGTGGGGCGGGTGGTGGAGGGCCGGGGGGTGGTGCTCAACCTGCCCGACGGCTCCGCCCGCGACATCACCCTGGGGGGCTACGACCATTTCCGCTAGGTCCTGGACCGGCTCCCCGGCCCTGGGGCGAAAAACATAACACCAGACCAGCATTAGCCCGAAATCGGGCCTGGGCCGTCCCGCGCGGCGAGGCCTTCTCTTCCCGCCCGAAAGTGCTAAGATTGGTGGTGATGGCCCCCGCCCCACCGGGCCGGGCCAGGCGTCGCACCCCCACAAGTGGAGTACACCCGCCATGGCGCCCCGGCGCTGTCTCCTGGCCTTGCTCCTGTTGGCCAACCTCTGCGCGCTGACCGCCTGCGGGGCGGCCACCGCCGCCGGCGACCCGCCCGGCCGCTCGGCGGCCACCGTCTCCGGCCCCATCAGCCCGGCCAGCGCCGGGCCGGGGGGAGACTTCTGCCCGCCGCGCTACCTGCCGGCCTTTCCCAAGGACCTCAACCTCTGCGGCGAGCCGGTGCCGCTGCACGATCCCCTGGTGGCCGAGGCCCTGGACCGCGAGTTCACCATCGCGGTCCACGACCAGGCCCAGGTGGTGATGTGGCTCAAGCGCGCCCAGCGCTATTTCCCCTACATCACCCAGCGGCTCCAGGAGGCCGGCCTGCCCGACGACCTCAAGTACGTGGCCGTGGCCGAGAGCTCGCTGTTGACCCGGGTGGTCAGCCCGGCCGGGGCCAGCGGCCCCTGGCAGTTCATGGACGCCACCGGTCGGCGCTTCGGCCTGCGCAAGGACGCCTATTTCGACGACCGTCGCAATCCGGAAAAGGCCACCACCGCCGCCCTGGCCTATCTCAAGAGCCTGCACCAGGAGTTCGGCTCCTGGACCCTGGCCATGGCCGGCTACAACTGCGGCGAGGCCCGGGTGCGGCGCGAGCTGGCCGAGCAAGGGGTGAACAGCTACTACGATCTCTGGCTGCCCTACGAGACCATGCGTTATGTCTTCCGCATCCTGGCGGTCAAGGTAATCCTGGAAAACCCCAGCGCCTACGGCTATTGCCTGCCGGGCGAGGCCCTCTACCAGCCCCACCCCACCGACACCGCGCGCCTGGACCTGGGCCGCCCCCTGCACCTGCGCGGCCTGGCCGCCGCCTGCCAGACCACCCTCAAGGCGCTCAAGGAGTACAACCCCGAGCTGGTGACCTATTCCCTGCCGGCCGGGAGCCACGACCTGAAGGTGCCCCAGGGGCAGGCCAAGGGTCTGGCTCAGCGCCTGGCCGGTCGGAACGGCGACCAGGTGGCCGGTCCGGCCGCGCCGGCCGCCCCGCCGGTCCCGGAGGTCAAGGGCGAGCCCCTGGACAAGGCCGGCCGGATCCAGGTCAAGGCGCCGGCCGCGCGGCCCGCCACCGTCGGCGCGACCCGGGGAAGCGGCTACCTGGTGCGCCCCGGCGACAGCCTGAGCGCCATCGCCAAGCGCCACGGGATCAGCTCGGCCCAGCTGCGCCAGGCCAACGGCCTGAGCGGCGACCGCATCAAGCCGGGGCAGAAGCTGGTGATCCCCGGGCAATAGCCGGGGTGGCGGCTGAAAAACCCGGCCGGGGTGGGATTTTGGCCGGATTGGCTTGACAATGCCCGCGCCATGCGTATGATTAGGGGCATACCAGGCCAATCAGCCAAATCTTTTCCGCTCGCCTGCTGGCGCACTCCGCCTTCATTGCAGCAAAAAGTTAGGCTTATTGAGTCCTAAGGCCCTCCCGGAGGTCGGGAGGGGGCATTCATTTTTTTCAGGAGTTCCCAGAGATGAGCAAGAGCATTTACGTCGGCAACCTGTCCTTCAACACCACCGAGGCCACCCTGCGCAGCGCCTTCGAGCGTTACGGCACCGTGCACTCCGCCCGGCTGATCACCGACCAGATGACTGGTCGTCCGCGCGGCTTCGGCTTCGTGGAGATGGACAACGCCGAGGCCGAGGCCGCCATCAACGCCATCAATGGCACCGAGCTGGACGGCCGGGTTCTGAAGGTCAACGAGGCCCAGCCCCGTCAGCCTCGCCCCCAGAACAACCGCCGTTGGTAGGCCTCGCCGCCGGGGGCCGTCGTTAGACGAACCTGGCGGACCATAGGGCTCGCGCCGCCGCCCGTCCGGCTTGCCGGACGGGCGGCGGTCTTTTGTGCGGGGGCTAGAGCAACCCGATCAGCTCGGCCAGGCCGGCCACCGCCCCGGCCGCGCCGGGCACCTGGGGCCGCTGGTCGGGCGGACCGATGATGTAGGTGGGGATGCCGGCGGCGATGGCGGCCCGGGCCCCGGTGGACGAGTCCTCCACCGCCAGGGCCTGGGGGCCGATCAACCCGGCCAGGTCCAGGGCGCGCTGGTAGGGCTCGGGATCGGGCTTGCCCCGGGCCACGTCCTCGGCCGCCACCACGGTGGAGACCAGGCGGTCCAGGTCGTTGTGCTCCAGCCAGAGCTCCGGCACCCGGCGGGTGGCGCTGGTCACCACCGCGGTGAAGACCCCCCGCCCCCGGGCGGCGGCCAACAGCTCGGCCGCGCCGGCGAAGGGTTTGGCGTGGGTGATGTAGACCTCGTCCACCAGGTCGTTGTACAGGGCCAACAGCGACAGCGGCGGCTGGGGCAGGTCGTGGCGCTGTTTGAGCAGCTTGACCGTGTCCAGCAGGGTGTAGCCCACCACCGAATCGAAATCGCCGTCACTTCCCTGGCGGTCCAGCCGGGCCAGGAAGTCGAAATAGACCTGGCGCATCACCGGCATGGAATCGGCCAGGGTGCCGTCCAGATCCAGAAAAAGCCCCTTGACCCCCGTCTGACCCATGACTACCTCCGGCTTTGGTCCTGGCCGCAAGTATACCCAAAGAGGCGGCCGGGGACCCCTTTCGGGCAATTCTTTGAAATTCTGCTACAATTTGCCAGGAGACCCCGGGCCGGGTCCCGCCCGGGGAAGGGGCCAACCGCCCGGCGGGCTTGACCAAAAATCCCCCGCCGTCCCCCTTTAAATGCGCGAAAACCGGGGATAGAATTGCCCCTGGCCCGGGCGTAAAGCCCTGTCGGAAACTTGACATTGAGCAGGCCGCTGGCTATAGTGGCCACAATATGCTGTGGGGTGATGAACAAATGGCCAACATCTGGGGATTGTTCACAGGGGTGACGCCAGCCTTCGCGGCCCAGACCCCCTTGGGGGGCGGCGGCACCGACGTCTGGCAGATGATCTGGAACGCGGGCTTCGTGGTCCAGCTGGTGCTCCTGATGCTGATCCTGTTCTCGGTGCTGTCCTGGGCCGTGATCTTCTCCAAGTTCAAGGCCATCCGCGACGCGCGCAAGCAGAATGCCGAGTTCGAGGACATCTTCTGGCACGCCGGCAGCCTCTCGGCCGCCCAGACCCAGACCAAGCACCTGACCCAGAGCCCCCTGGCCACCCTGTTCAGCCTGGGCTATGGCGAGTTGGGCCGGGTGATGCGGGCCCAGTCCGGGGGCGAGGCCCACGAGGGCGCCATGTCCCAGGGTGTGATTGAAAACCTGCAACGCGCCCTGAACCGGGGCCAGGCCGCGGAGAGCACCCGCCTGGGCCGGGCGGTGACCTTCCTGGCCACCTGCGCCAACACAGCCCCCTTCGTGGGCCTGTTCGGCACCGTCTGGGGCATCATGGACGCCTTCCGCTCCATCGGGGCCAGCGGCGCGGCCAACCTGGCCACCGTGGCCCCGGGCATCGCCGAGGCCCTGGTGGCCACCGCCACCGGCCTGTTCGCCGCCATCCCCGCGGTGGTCTTCTACAACCACTTCAACCGCCGCATCCTGGTGCTGGAAAACGAGATGGCCGCCTTCGCCCAGGACTTCCTGAACCTGGTGGAGCGCGACATGATGCGCCGTCAGGGCGGTCCCAACGGCGAGGCCGCGCGCGGCTCGGCCGCGGCGGCCGGGGCCTAGGGGAGCGGGGTAGCCAGCCATGGCCGGAGTCAGCTCGGGCAAGAGCCGCTTCATGGGCGAGATCAACGTCGTGCCCCTGGTGGACGTGATGCTGGTCCTGCTCATCATCTTCATGGTCACCGCGCCGATGATGGTCCAGGGCCTGGACGTCAAGCTGCCGGAGACCGACACCGGCACCCTCAAGCAGAGCGACGAGCTGTTGGTGCTGACCGTCACCCGCGAGGGCAAGCTGTTTCTGGACGAGTTCCCGGTGGAGGTGGGCGGTCTGGCCGACAAGCTGGCCGGCATCACCGGCCGCAAGCCGGACACCAAGGTCTATCTGCGGGCGGACAAGGACGTGTCCTATGGCGTGGTGGTCCAGGTGATGGCCGAGGCCCGCAAGGCCGGCATCGCCAACCTGGGCATGGTCACCGAACCCGAGAAGGTAACGCCGCCGGCCAAGAAGAAAGCGTCTTGAGCGCCACGGTCCATAGAATCTTCCGCCCCCATTCCGGCGAGCAACTGGGCTGGGCGATGGCGGTCAGCCTGGGGCTGCACCTGCTGTTGGTGGCGGTGCTGATCTTCTGGCGCGCCTGGGGGCCCAGCAAGCGCGAGATCTTCGCCCCGGTCTACCAGGTGCAGCTGGTGGGCGCGCCCAACCTGCCGGCCGGCCCCCCGCCGGCCCCGGCCCCGCCCAAGCCGGCGCCCAAGCCCGAGCCGCCGGCCCCGGCTCCGCCCAAACCCGAGCCCAAGCCCGAACCCAAGCCGGAACCCAAGGTCGAGCCCAAGCCGGCGCCCAAGCCCGAGCCCAAGAAGGAGGCCATCGCCACCAAGGAGGCCGAGGCCCCCAAGCGTCCGGCCCCCAAGCCCGAGCCCAAGCCCGAGGAGACGGTGGACGCGGCCAAGGAGCTGGAGAAGAGCATGGCCAAGCTCCGCTCCCGGGTGGACGAGCAGCAGCGCCTGGACAGCGCCCTGAGCCGGCTGGAGAAGAAATACGCCACCCAGACCAACCAGGTGGGCGGGGCCTTCGCCGCCGGAGGCGGCGGCGGGTCGGCCAGCTCGGTGCGCGACCAGGTCTACCTGACCGAGCTGTGGTCGCGCATCCAGGCGGCCTGGGTGCTCAGCGAGGCCCTGGTGCAGAAGCCCAAGGGCCTGGTGGCCATCGTGGGCATACGCATCCGCAAGGATGGCGGCCTGGAGAAGACCTGGCTGGAGCAGAGCTCGGGCAACGCCCGTTACGATCAATCGGCCCTGCGCGCCACCGAACGGGCCGCGCCCTTCCCGCCGCCGCCGGCGGGCATGCGCGAGTCCTATTTCGAGGTGGGGGTGCGTTTCAGGGTGGAGGACCTGGGCGGCTGAGACCGGCGACGGGATGGCCGCCCCACGTAAGGATGATGACAGCATGAAGAAACTTTGCGCCGCGCTGCTTTTGGTCCTGGCGGGCCTGTGCCTGGCCCCGCCCGAGCCCGCCCAGGCCCGGGTCTACATCGACATCACCAAGCCCAGCTCGCGCAAGATACCCCTGGCCCTGCCCAACTACGGCCTGTTGCCGGCCGGCGGCGCGGCCGAGCTGGGCGTCCAGGGCCGCCAGGTGCTGGTGGGCGACCTGACCTACACCGGGCTGTTTGACATCCTGGACCCCAAGACCTACCTGGGGCCGGCCCAGGGCGAGGTCAACCCCCGCCAGTGGAAGCGCATCGGGGCCGACCTGCTGATCACCGGCAACTATGAATCAACCGCCTCGACGCTCTCGGTGGAGATGCGACTCTACGACGTCACCGAGGGCAAGCTGGTGGTGGGCCGGCGCTACGACGGCCTGCCCAGCGACATGCCGGCCATCATGCACCGCTTCGCCGACGAGGTGATGGAGGCGTTGACCGGCGAAAAGAGCGTCTTCTCCACCCAGATCGCCTTCACCCACGCGGTGGGCGGGATCAAGGAGATCTGGCTGATGAACTTCGACGGCTCCGGGGCCCGCCAGCTCACCCACCGGGGCGACATCTGCCTGTTCCCCTCCTGGTCGTCGGACGGCCGTTTGCTGGCCTACTCCTGCTATGTCAACCGCCGGCCGTCCATCATCCTGCACGCCCTGGCCGGGGGCGGCGGCCAGGTGATCGTCAACAAGCCGGGGGTCAACATCACCCCGGCCTTCCGCGGCAACGGCCAACTGGCGGTGGCCACCAGCCACACCGGCAAGACCAACATCTTCCTCTCCGACCAGGTGGGCAACCTGGGGGCCAACCTCACCGACGGCTGGGGCATCGACGTGGCCCCCAGCTTCAGCCCCGACGGCCGGCAGATGGCCTTCTGCTCCGACCGGGCCGGCCAGCCCCAGATCTACATCCGCGACGTGGACGGCGGGGCCGTGCGTCGCATCACCTATGGCCACAAGTACGCCGCCGCCCCCTCCTGGTCGCCCCGGGGCGACCGGATCGCCTTCCAGGTGGAGGTGGGGGGCGTGTTCCAGGTGGCCACCATCCGCCCAGACGGCAGCGACCAGCAGATCCTCACCAGCGGCTACGGCGGCGGCGAGGAGCCCAGCTGGTCGCCAGACGGGCGGCTAATCGCCTACGCGAGCCGTGCCACGGGGCGTTATCAGATATACGTCATGACCGCCAACGGGCAGCCCATCAAGCGGCTGACCGAGCTGCCGGGTGAAAACGGCAACCCGGCCTGGTCGCCCCGGGGGGTGGTCGGCGTCAAGTAGAACGCGTGTCAAAGGGTTTTGAAACTGGCAAATTGTGAATCAATCTCCGGGAGGCGAAAAGTGAAACGGAACGTCATTTACACCCTGGTCCTGGCCCTGATCCTGGGCCTGGTGGCGGCGGGCGGCCTGGGCTGCGCCAAGAAGGCGGTGGGTCCCGGCGAGTTGAGCGCCGAGGAGCAGGCCCGGCTCAAGGCCGAGGAAGAGCGCCGTCTGCGCGAGCAGCGCCTGCGCGAGGCCCAACTGGCCGAGGGCCAGGCCCGGGGCAGCGAGGCCCAGCTGCGCGATCTGTTCGTCAACCAGGACATCCACTACGACTACGACCGCTACGACCTGCGGCCCGACGCCAAGCAGATCCTCAACGACAAGTCCGCCTTCATGCAGCAGCGCCCCAGCCTGATGGTCATCATCGAGGGCCACTGCGACGACCGCGGCTCGGCCAGCTACAACCTGGCCCTGGGCGAAAAGCGCGCCAAGGCCGCCGCCGCCTATCTCACCGCCATGGGCATCGAGCCCAGCCGCATCGAGACGGTGAGCTATGGCAAGGAGCGGCCCCTGATGCCCGGCCACACCGAGGAGGCCTACGCCGCCAACCGGCGGGCGCATTTCGTGATCAAGTAGCAACGCCTTCGGCCGGGGAGGGGCGCCGCTCCCCTCCCCGGCCTTCCCATCGCCGCGAGAGGGGGAGCAGATGTCCCGAGCCTGGCCCAAGACCGCCCTGGTCGCCCTGGCCGCCGCCGTTGCCCTGGCCACCGGCTGCGCCAGCGTCGATCCCCAGGACTTCAACGCCCTGCAGGCCCAGGTGGCCCGCGATCAGGCCCGCCTGCGCGATCTGACCAAGCGGGTGGACCAGATGCAGCAGACCATGGAGACCACCCGGGGGCCCCAGGCCAACCTGGTGGCCGACATGGCCTACATGCGCCAGGAGCTGGCCCGCCTGAACGGCCGCATCGACGAGAACTCCCAGATGCTCAACCAGGGCGGCGGCGAGATGGGCCAGCGCCTGGAGCGGGTGGAGACCTATCTCGGCCTGGCCCCGGCCGCCGCAGGCGGATCCCCGGAAGCCGGCCCGCCCCCCGTGGCCGCGCCGGCCCCCGCGCCCGCCCCCGCTCCGGCCCCGGTCAAGAGCGCCGCGCCCCCCCGCGAGGAGCCCGAGGCCACCACCGCCGAGGGCATCTACGAGCTGGGCCAGCGGCTCTACAAGCAGAAGTCCTATGACGCGGCCCGGGACCGCTTCGAGGACCTGCTCAAGAAGCATCCCAAGGACAAGCTGGTGGACAACGCCCAGTTCTGGGTGGGTGAGACCTACTATGCCCAGAAGCGCTACGAGGAAGCCATCCTGGCCTACAACCAGCTGGTCAAGAAGTGGCCCAACAGCGCCAAGGCCCCCGGCGCGCTGTTGAAGCAGGGCATGGCCTTCAACGAGCTGGGCGACAAGCGCACCGCCAAGATCGTGCTGGGCAAGCTGGTCAAGAGCTATCCCCGCAGCTCCGAGGCCAAGACCGCCGAGAAGCTCCTGGACAAGCTGGACTAGGGCCGGCCCACTCCGGCTCCGGGCGCGGGCGCGCCCGCCGGGACGGGGGGAGACCCCCGTCCCGGGCCGTTTCCCCCCCCGGCCCCAGGCAATATGTGCCGGGCGCCTGCCTCCCATCGCCCGGTTCTGCCGAAAAATAATCCATGAAACCAGCTGGATGGCCCATGGCAAGTGGTTGGCACGGGCCTTGAAAGACTCGAGGGGCGTGTGACAACCGCAACCCCGGGGGCATCCATGCCGCGCAAGCACCTGATCTCCATCGCCCTGGCCACCCTGGTCATCGCGCCCACCCTGGTCCTCAGTGGCGACCTGGGCCTGTTCTTCAATCCCGCCGGCCTGCTCTTGGTCCTGGGCGGCACCCTCCTGGGCGTCTGCATGGCCTATCCCGGCGAGGTCCTGCGCGGGGCCCTGGGCCAAGTGCGCCAGCTCAACCAGCCCCGGTCCCTGGACCACGCCGCCCTCAGCGAGCTGTTCGTGCGCCTGGTGCTGATCCGCCGCCGCCAGGGGGTGCGCGCCCTGGAGGAGGCCGCCAAGGAAACCGGCAACCCCTTCCTGACCCTGGGCGTGACCATGGTGGCCGACGAGAAACCAGCCGCCGAGGTCCGTCTGCGCCTGGAGCAGGAGATGGACTTCATCCTGGCCCGGCGCGAGAGCGAGCGCGCGGTCCTGAACCTCATGGGCCGCCTGGCCCCGGCCTTCGGCCTGGCCGGCACCGTGGTGGGGCTGATCCGCATGCTGCACACCCTGAAGGACCCCGGCGGGGTGGCCGCCGGCATGAGCGTGGCCCTGTTGACCACCTTCTACGGCCTGATGCTGGCCAATCTGCTGGTCCTGCCCCTGGAGCGCAAGCTGCGCGAGCGCAACCGCGCGGAGGCCATGGAGATGACCGTCATCACCGAGGGCGTCTGCGCCTTGGCCGAGGTCGAGAACAGCGCCGCCATGGCCGCCATCCTGGCCTCCTATCGCCCCTATCGCCCCAGCCTGGGCGAAGAGCCGCCCCTGCCCGCCGCCCTGGCCCGGGGCCTGGAGCTGGCCCGGGGCCTGCTGCCCGGCCTGGGCCGGCGCAAGTCCGCCCCCAGCCTGCCGGCCGACGACGGCCCCCGGCTCTCCTAGCCGTCGATGGAGGACCTGGCCATGCAGCTCAGCCCCGCCCTGCAACAGCGCCCGCGCCCCCGATCCGCGCGCCTGACCCTGGATCGCGAGCCCCTGAACCCGGAGCGCATCAAGCCGGGCGCGCCCGCCGCTCCGGTGCGGAACCCGGTCGCGCCGACAACGCCGTCCGCCAGCCTCCCGCGCCCCAGCCTGGGTCCCCGGACCACGACCCCGGCCCCGCAGACCGCGCCGGTCCCGCAGACCGCGCCGGTCCCGCAGACCGCGCCGGTCCCGCAGGCCGCGCCGGCCCAGGCCCGCCCGCGGCCCCTGGCCCGTTTCACCGAGGAGGAGGAGAGCCCCAACTTCTACCTCAGCCTCTCGGACCTGATGTGCCTGCTCCTGGTCTGTTTCGTGCTGATCTTCTCCCTGACCGACTCCAGCGCCCGCCTGGACCCCGCCCCCCGGGCGGAGAGCGACCGTCCGGCCCCGCCCCGGGGCGTCCACCGCGCCGCCATGCCCACCCCGGGCCTGCCCGCCGTGGACCCCCTGCCCATTCCCGAGGCCACCCCGCCCAGCACCCGTCTGGGCCTGGTGGCGGTGGCCAGCGCCGGCCAGGGCGACCCCGGCCTGGCCTCCCAGCCCCGCGCCGCCGAGCCTGGCCCCGCCGCCCAGCGCCGGGGCCTGTTCCTGGACCGCGACCTGCTGGCCCTGGTCACCGCCTCCGAGCTGGTGCCCCCCGAGTTCCGTCCCCAGGAGGAGCCCAGCCTGGCCAGCCTGGTGGGCCAGGTCCAGGACCAGGTGGCCGCCGCCGGATCCGCCGCCCAGGGACTGGAGATCGACCGCCAGCCCGACCGCCTGGTCCTGCGCCTGCCCGAGGCCATCAGCTTCGACCTGGGCCGGGCCGAGGTCAAGCCGGCCATGCTGCGCACCCTGGGCCGCCTGGCCGGGGTCCTGGCCCAGCGCCGCGACATGGCGGTGGTGGTCAGCGGCCACACCGACGACCTGCCCATCAACACCCCCCAGTTCGCCAGCAACTGGGAGCTCTCCGCCGCCCGCGCCGCCGCCGTGGCCCGGGCCTTGATCGCCCAGGGCCAGGACGAGAGCCGGCTGACCATCCGCGGCCTGGCCGACCAACAGCCCCGGGTGCCCAACCACGACGCCGTGGCCCGCCAGCAAAACCGTCGGGTGGAGATCGAGCTGCGCCCCCTGGGGTAGGTTCGGTCGCGCGGAAGAGGTGGAAAGGGTTTCGTCACCCCCGGCGGCAGGACCGGACGGGGCGTTTCCCCAACCCCTGGCCGCGGGAGGGCGGGTCGGTGATATGACCGTAAAAGCGGTTGGTTGGGACGAGAATGGTGTCTGCTGGCAATTGATCGGGGACAATCGCATCCCCGCCGAGCCAGCCGGCCACGGGGCGCTTGGTCCCTTGCGCCTTTTTCACTCCAGCGCCGCGTACATCGCCGCCACCTCCGGGCCATAGGCCTGCCCCGGGCCGTAGACCACCAGGGGCGGCTCCACCACCAGGTCCTCGCCCCCGTCCCTCACCGCCTCGATCAGGACCAGGCTGGCCGGTTTGCCCTCCCGACCGTGCACCAGCCGCAGCCGCTTGGGCGTCAGCCGGGCCTGGGTCAGCCCGGCCAGACCCTCGACCAGCCGTCGCGGCGGCAGGCAGAGGGCCAAGCGCCCCCCCGGAGCCAGCAGGCGATGGGCCGTGGCCCAGAGATCGGCCGCCGCCAGGGCCAGCTGGTGCCGGGCCCGGGCCCGGGCCGGGTCGGGCGGCACCCGCCCCTGGCCGGCCCGGCCAAAGGGCGGGTTACTGATCACCAGGGCCTGGCTGGCCGCCGCCAGCTCCGGGATGGGCGCGGCCAGGTCCTGGTGGCAGACCCGGCCGGCCAGGCGGTGGCGCTCCAGGTTGACCCGGCAGCAGTCCGCCGCCAGGGGGTCGATCTCGATGGCGGTGAAGGGGCCGGCCTGGCCGCGCGCGGCCAGGAGCAGGCACAACACCCCGCAGCCCGCCCCCAGGTCGGTCACCGGACCGGGCGGGAGCGGGGCGAAGAAGGCCAGCAGCACGCTGTCGATGGAGAAACGGTGACCCCGTCGGGGCTGGATGATCTCCAGGCGGCCCAGGCCGTCGGCGGTCACCAGCTCCGGCGGGGGCGGGATCATTCCGGGCAGCCGGGGATGTCCTCGGCCGGGTCCATCAGGTGCAGCACCAGGCCGGTCAGGACCTTGGGATAGAAGTAGGTGGACTTGCGCGGCATGATCAGGCCGGCCTCGGCCACCGCCTGCACCTGCTCCACCCGGGTGGGGTTGAGCAGGAAGGCCAGGCGGGCCTGACCGTCCAGGACCTCGTCCACCACCTCCTCCAGGCGCGAGGCGTACTTGATGGTGTGCAGCTGGTCCCGGGCCTGGTTGTCCAGGCCCAGGATCTTGTCCAGCACCACGTCGGTCAGCACCACCACGTCCAGGTCCTTCAGCTCCGGCTCGTCCACGTCCATCAGCCCGCCGCTGCGCACCCCCTCCTTGAGCGAAAGGACGTAGAAGCGGTCGCAGTCCTGAGCCACCAGGCCGAAGCTGGGCCGCTTCTGCCCGGCCTCGGCCAGCTCCTGCTGCAGGTGCTGCTTGGCCGCCGCCCGGTCGGGACCGGCCGGGATCTCGCTCCAGGTGAAGTAGGGCGCGGCCATGGGCAGGAAGTCGCGCACGTCGAAGCCGTCGCGCCGGGGCAGCACCCGATGGCAGGGGAAGACGGTCAGGCCGGGGTCGTTCATGGAGCAGAGGTAGGTGAGAACGTAGTTGAAGCTGGCGCGGTCGCCCCGGTCCGGGTGCAGGCCCCGCATGTGGTCGCGGTAGTTCAGGGCGGTCTCGTAGCGGTGGTGGCCGTCGGCGATGAAGATCACCTTGGCGGCCATCAGCTCGGTCACCGCCCGGCAGGCGGCCGGGTCGCTGATGGCGTAGAGCCGCTGGGGCAGGCCGAAGGGGTCCACGAAGTCGGCCAGGGGCTTGTCCGGCCGCGCCGCGGCCAGGGTCTGCCAGACCTGGTTCTCGTCGTCGGGGAACAGGGCGAAGATCGGCGAGACGTTGGCCCCGGTGGCCTTGGTCAGCTTGAGCCGGTCCTCCTTGTGGCCGGTGAAGGTCTTCTCGTGGGGCAGCACCACCCCGGCGGAGTAGTCCTCCACCCGAAGGGCGGTGAAGAAGCCGTGGCGCACCCGGGTGACGCCCTCGGGATCCAGATAGGATGTCTCGCTGAGATAGAAGGCCGGGGCCTGGTCCCGGGCCAGCACCCCCATGGCCATCCAGTCGCGCAGATGCCCGGCGGCCCGGGTGTAGCAGTTGTCCTGGGGGGTCTCGCGGTCTCCGGCCCGGTTCAGCTCGATGCGGATGATGTTCTGGGGATGGGCGCGGTAGAAGTCGTCCTGCTCCCTGGGGCTGATGACGTCATAGGGCGGGGTGACCACCCGGGCCAGGTCGTGGACCCGGGCGGTGTCGTAGCGCAGGGCCCGGAAGGGCGCGACGACGGCCATTATCGCCTCCGTGAGGGCCGCCCACGCAGGGGCGGGAAGGGTTTGAGGCCCAATAGGTACACCTTCGCGGCGGGACATGCAAGGTCCTCTTGCCAATATGTGGAACACGGCCAGGCTTGACGCGCCCCCCGCCGGGCAGGCACAATTCCTAGCAGGGAGTCACGTCCAAGCCGGCCGCCCGGAGACCAGCCGACCCGGCCGGGGTCGGAGGATCTGGCCCGGCCTGGGCATTGACCACGGGCCGCCCGGCGCCCGCGCCAGGCGGAGCGGACCGATCAGCAAAAGCAAGGAGAGAGACAGGGGGCGTCAGCGCCTGCCCGGTCTTGCCAGGCCGAAAACCAATCCCGATTGGAGCCAAGCATGAGCACGCCGCGTCACTGCCCCGGTTTCGAGGCCAACAAGAACCTGACCGCCTTTATCTGCAAGTGCCCGAACTGCGGGAAGGAAAAGGAAATCTTCAGCGACGAGTTCGACAAGGAGCACACCTGCTCCGGCTGCAAGCAGAAGATCGACTTCACCCAGTGCAGCCTGGAGACCTAGGCGCGGGAAGGCGGGAGCAAGCCTGGGGCGGAGACCCGCGCCGGGCGGAGAGACCGACCGGGAGGCGACAGGCGGGGACGCCTGGTCGCCTTCCGGCGTTTGGCCCGCCGGCCGCTAGGCGAACATCTTCTCCGGGGGACGGCGCTCGGGCACGTACTCCACCGGGATCTCGCCCTGGTTCCAGGCCTGGCTGACGTACAGGTTGCAGTAGCAGCTGCCGTACTGGGCCACATCCGGCTCGCGGTAGACGCAGGGACAGATGATGTCCCGGTCCTTGTCGCGGTCGCCGCTGGCCAGCCGGCAGGGGCAGCACATGTAGCCGTAGCGCTCCTTGTTCACCAAGAGCGCCTCCATCAGCTCCATGGTCCGCCCCTGGTCCCGGTTGAAGAAGTAGCCCTTGGGCTCCTGGCTCTTCTTCAGCATCGCGTAGAGTTCTTGGGCGGTCATAGCCCCAGGGCCTCCTTGATCTCGTTCTCGCGATAGCCCACGATCACCTTGTCGCCGATGACCAGGGTGGGGAAGGACAGGTTGGGGTTGTACTGGCGCACCTCGTCCAGCAGCTTCTCGCGCTGGTCCAGGGGGCAGAGGTCCACCTCCACGCTGTCGTAGGGCACCTGGTTCTCGTCCAGGAAGCGTTTGGCGTTCTTGCAATGGCTGCAGGTGCTCAGGGCGAAGACCTTGACGATCGGCATCAGGGGTGCTCCTTGGCTCGGGGCGGCGGCCGGGGCGGGCGCGTCGCGGTTGAACATTGCTTCCAGCATACCACCTCCGCGCGAGTGGGCAAAGCCTGGTCGGCGGCGGCCGGGGCGGGGAGCGATGCGCGGGCGCTGGTCGGCGATACGCCGAATTAGCTAATTATTAAAATATGTTGTTCGAATGATGCTCGGCCGTCTTGCCCCGGCATCGGGGCTGTGCTAGTGGTGGGAATGAACCCCAGGCCCGTCACGGGCGGGAGGAAAACCATGGTCCGTCAACCTGCCGTGGCCGGTCAATTCTATCCCGGCCGCCCCCCGGACCTCCTGGCGGCGGTCCGGGAATGCCTGGACCCCGAGGCCACGCCCCGTCCGGCCATCCTGGCCATCTGTCCCCACGCCGGCTATGTCTACTCCGGCCCCACCGCCGGCAAGACCTTCTCCCGGGTGACCATCCCCCGGCGGGTGATCGTGGTGGGTCCCAACCACCGCGGGGCCGGGGCGGCGGCGGCGGTGATGAGCCAGGGGCAGTGGCTGACCCCCCTGGGGCCGGTTGCCCTGGACGCCGAGCTGGGCCAACGCCTGCTCTCCGGCTCGCGCATCCTGAGCGAGGACGCCCGCGCCCACCATATGGAGCACTCCCTGGAGGTGCAGGTGCCCTTCCTCCAGGTGCTCCAGCCCGACCTGCTGCTGTTGCCCATCTGCCTGGGCTGGCTGGATTTCGACCAGTGCGCCGAGATCGGCCACGACCTGGCCCAGGCCATCGCCGGCCTGGGCGAGCCGGTGCTGCTGGTGGCCAGCACCGACATGACCCACTATGAGTCGGCCGCCGCGGCCCGGGCCAAGGACAGCCAGGCCCTGGAGCGGGTTCTTTCGCTGGACCCCCAGGGGCTCTACGAGATCGTGCGGGTCCGGGGCATCAGCATGTGCGGGGTGCTGCCCGCCACCGCCTGCCTGGCCGCCGCCATCGAGCTGGGGGCCACCAGCGCCGAGCTGGTGGAATACACCAACAGCGGCGCGGTCTCGGGCGACTTCGCCCAGGTGGTGGGTTACGCGGGGTTGATCGTGCGCTGAGCGGGGCCCCCTCGGCCAAGCCACGGCCGGGGCGGGCATGGCCGACGGTCAAGGGCGGGGGGGATGATCCCCGCCCTTGCCGGGTGAGGCGGGTGCGTGGTCGGCTCCGGGGTGGAGCGGCCTAACGCTTGCCCGCCGGCTGGTTGGTCGCCGGCTGGTTGGTCGCCGGCGCGGCGGCCCCGGCCCCCTGGACCGCCTGGCGTCCCAACTGGCGCGCGGCCTCCAGGGCGGCCTCCTGGGCGGCGGCGTTGGCCGCCGGGCTGTTGGCCGGGGGCGGGGCGGGCCGCGGCGGGGCTCCGGCCCCCAGGGTCTGCTCGGCGGCCGGGGCCGGCGCGGCCGGGGCCGGGGCCGGGGCGGCCGGCGCGGGCCGGGGCTGCTGGGCGTTGGCCGCCGCCTCGCGGGCCATGGCCGCCGCCTCGCGGGCTTGGCGCTGGTGGGTCAGGACCTCGCCGATGCGCGCGGCCCGGGCCGGGTCCAGGGCGGCCATCACCTTGCCGGCGATGCGCGGCTGCATGCGGCTGAAGATATCCACCGCCATCTGGTCGTCGAGCTTGGCCACCACCGCCCCGGCGGCGTCCGGGCGCATGTTGGCCAGCAGCTTGACCATCTTCTGGATGCGCTCCTCGCGCTTGTCCTGTTCGGCCTTGATCAGCTCCTCCAGGGCGGCCTGCACCTGCTTCAGCTCCTCGATGCGGGCCATGGCGTCGGCCTTGAGCTTTTCCAGCTGCTCGCGCTCCTTGGCCAGGGCCGCCTCGCGCGCGGCCAGATCGGCCCGCTTCTGCTCGATGAGCTGGATCAGACGGGGGTCGAACTGAGTGGGCGCGGCGGTCTCGCCCGGGGCCGGCTCGGCGGGGGGCTCGGCCGCGGGCTCGGCGGGGGGGGCCTCGGCCGGCTTTTCGGGCATGCCCTCCTGGGCCAGGGCCAGGGCCGGGCCGGCCTGGGCGCCGGGGTCGGGAGCCAGGCCCAGCCAGCAGGCCCAGGCCAGGGCCAGGACCAGGGTCCCGGCCTTGACGATCAGGCCCGCGCCCAGGGCCGATTCGGGGCGCAACCAGCGCCGCTGGCGGGACTTGTCCCGGCTCATGGGGCCTGCCTCCGCGCGAACCCGCCCACCGCCACCTCGTCCAGGAGCTTCTGCTCCAGAACCAGTTGCTGGCGCTCCCACTGGGCCCGGTGGCGGTCCTGCAAGGACTCCAGGACCTTGCGCGCCCGGGTGGCCTCCAACAGCAGGGTCCGGGCCTGGTCGGTGTTAAGGCGCAACAGCGGCAGGCGGGACTGCTCGCGCATGGCCTGGAGCCGGATCACGGTGACGTACTCGTTGGCCAGGATGTAGTCCTGGGCGCGGATGCCCCGGGCCTCCTTCTCGCTCAGCTCCTGGCGGGCGCGCCGGAGCTCCTCGTGCATCCAGGCGATCTGGCCCTCGCAGTCCTGCTGGGCCTTGAGACACCGGGCCAGCTCGTTCAAGGCCAGGTCCTCCAGGTGGCGGCGGTGGTCCAGCACGGTTTGCAGGCGGAAGACGAAGCCCACCCTAGTGCTCCTTCATCAGGGCCATCAGCTGCTCGCGGCTGGCGGCCAGGCTCACGCCCTCGTCCTGACCCTGGCGCAGGAAGGCGTTGATGCCGTCCATCAGCTTCAGGGCGCGGTCGATCTTGGGGTTGGTGCCCTCGGCGTAGGCCCCGATGTTGATCAGATCCTCGGCCCGGCGATAGGCGGCCAGGAGTTCGGACAGCCCCCGACCGGCGGCGCGCAGCTCGCCGGGGTTGAGCTCGCCCACCAGACGGCTGACCGAGCCCAGGAGCTCGATGGCCGGGTAGTGGCCCTGGTCGGCCAGGCGGCGGGTGAGCACCACGTGGCCGTCCAGGATCGAGCGCATGGCGTCGGCCACCGGCTCGGTCACGTCGTCGCCCTCCACCAGCACGGTGTAGATGCCGGTGATGGAGCCGGCGTGCTCGGTGGTGCCGGCCCGCTCCAACAGGCGGGGCAGCTGGGCGAAGACGCTGGGGGTGTAGCCCTTGGTGGTGGGCGGCTCGCCGATGGAAAGCCCCACCTCGCGCGCGGCCAGGGCGAAACGGGTCACCGAGTCCATCATCAGCACCACGTCCGCCCCCTGGTCGCGGAAGAACTCGGCGATGGCGGTGGCCAGGTAGGCGGCCCGGATGCGCACCAGGGCCGGCTGGTCGCTGGTGGCCACCACCACCACCGAGCGCTTGAGGCCCTCCGGGCCCAGGTCGCGCTCGATGAAGTCGCGCACCTCGCGGCCGCGCTCGCCGATCAGGCCCACCACGCTGACGTCGGCCGCGGTGTGGCGGGCGACCATGCCCATCAGGGTGCTCTTGCCCACCCCGGAGCCGGAGAAGATGCCCACCCGCTGGCCCTTGCCCAGGGTCAACAGGGCGTTGATCACCCGCACCCCCACGTCCACCGGCTCGGTGATGCGCCGCCGGCTCATGGGCGGTGGGGGATCGTTGTAGAGGGGATAGAGGGCGCGGTGGTCGGGCTCCGGGAGGCCGTCGATGGCCCGGCCCAGGCCGTCCACCACCCGGCCCAACAGGCTCGGACCCACCCGCACCAGGCCCTCGCTGCCGGCGCTCTCCACCAGGCAGCCGGGCCGCAGCCCCCGGGTCTCGGCATAGGGCATCAAAAGCATCCGCCCGGCGCGGAAACCCACCACCTCGCCCAGGGCCGGCGCGGCATCCTCGAGATGCAGCCGCACCGCCGCGCCCACCGGCAGGGCCAGGCCCTCGGCCTCGGCCACCAGGCCCACCACCTGGGTGACGCGCCCCAACTGGCGCAGGGTGTCCACCTGGTCCAGGGCGGCGTGATAGGCGGCCAGGCGGCTCACTACCATTCCTCCAGGGCCGGCTGGTCGGTCTCGGTCTCCAGATCGGGCAGTTGGTCGAAATCATCGGCCGGCGGTTGGGCGGCGGCCGGCGCGACGGGCGGGGCGGGCGGGGCGGGGGCGGCGGCGAGCGGGAGGTGCAGGGCCTCCTCCAGCAGCGCCTCCACCTCCAGGCCGCCGGCGCGGTGGAAGGCCTCGGTCAGGCTGGCCAGGACCTGCTGGCGGCGGGTGGCCAGGCTGGCGTCCACCTGGGCGCTGGCCGAATCCACCTGACAGCCGCCGGGGGCCACCCCGGGATCGGCCTTGACCTCCAGGTGCTTGAGGTCGTCGAACTCGGCCAGCAGCGCGGGGCGTTGCTCCTGGACCTGTTTGAGGTCCTCGGGGCTGACCCGCACCGTCAGGCGTTCGACCTGGTTGAAGCGGGCGATGGCCTCGCGCACCACCCGGCGCACCAGGCCCGGGTCGGCCGCGGCGGCGCTCAGGAGCACCCGGTCGCAGGCGGCCTGGACCAGGCCCACGATCTCCTCCTCCATCACCGCCAGGATGCCGGCCCGCACCGTGGCCAGGATCTTCAGGTCGCGGCCCAGGTTGTCCACCGCCGCCTCGATCCGGGCGCGGGAGGCGGCGCGGCCCTCCTCCTCGCCGGCGGCGTAGCCTTCCTGATAGCCCTGCTCCCGGGCCTGGTCCAAGAGCTGCTGGGCCTGGGTCCGGGCCTCCTCCAGCATGGCCTGGGCCTGCAGTTGGGCCGCCTCCAGGGGGTTTTCCACCTCGCGGGGGGAGAACAGGGGCACGAAGCCGGTCTTGGCCACCTCGGCCGCGGTGGCCGCGGGGGCCGGGGCCGGGCCGCCCAGGTCGGGCAGGGTGTAGGCCGCCGGCGGGCGGCGGTTGGCGGCCGGGCTAGACAAGCGCGTCCTCGCCGCCCTTGCCGCCGATGACGACCTTGCCCTCCTTTTCCAGGCGGCGGGCCACCTGGATGATCTTCTGCTGGGCCGCCTCCACCTCGCTCAGGCGCACCGGCCCCATCACCTCCAGGTCCTCCTGGATCATGGCCGCCGCGCGCTCGGAGACGTTGCCCAGGATCTTGGCCTTGAGCTGATCGGAGCTGGTCTTCAAGGCCAGGGTCAGGTCCTCGTTGCGCACCTCCTTGAGCAGGGTGCGGATGCCGCGGTCGTCGATGCTAACCAGGTCCTCGAAGACGAACATCAGCTGGCGGATCTGCTCGGCCAGGTCGGGGTCGTCCTCCTCCAGGCGGCTGAAGATGTGCTCCTCGGTGGCCTTGTCGCAGTTGTTAAGAAGCTCGGCCACCGCCTCCACCCCGCCCAGCTGCTTGGCCTCCAGGCCCTCGGTGGACAGGATCTCGCGCTGGAGCACCGAGTCGATCTCCTCCACGATGCCCGGGGGGATCACGTCCAGGTTGGACAGGCGGGATACGACCTCGTACTGGAGGTTCTCGGGGAACTCGCGGATCACCTCGGCGGCCTTGTTCTTGGGCAGGTGGGCCAGGATCACGGCGATGGTCTGGGGGTGCTCGGAGCGGATGAAGCCGGCCAGGGTCTTGGAGTCCACGTACTTGATGCGCTCGAAGGGCACCGGCTCCTTGGCCCGGTCCAGCTCGGCCAGCAGGGACCGCGCGCCCTCCTCGCCCAGGGCCAGTTGCAGGGCCCGGCGGGCGGTGGCGTCGCCGCCGATCATGGGGCCGATCTCGCTTTTCAGCTTGTCCAGGAACTCACGCAGCAGGGAGTCGATGATCTCGGGGTTGACCTGGTCCATGTTGCTCATGGCCACGCCCACCCGGCGGATGTCGTCCTGGTCCATGCGCTTGAACATGTCGGCGGTGAACTGCTCGCCCAGGGCCATCATCACCACCGCGGCCCGCTGGGATCCGCTGAATCTGTCGCTGGCTCCGGCCATGGCCGCGCTCCCGCTTTGGTTTGCCTAGAGGCGTGTCCCGGTTGTGGACCCGCGATCCAAATCTTTCGTCATTGCGAGCAAAGCGAAGCAATCTCCCTGATTATCACGACAAGAGATCGCTTCGTCGCTGGTGCTCCTCGCGATGACATTAGCAGGCGAATACCAGGATCACCAAGCCTTGCCCGCTGGGCGTCAAGCCTGGCGGATCCAGGCCCGCAGCACCGCGGTGGTGCGGTCCGGGTCCTGCATGGCCAGGGCCATGATCTGCTCGCGCAGGCTGGGCTTCTTGGGGCCGCCCTCCTCCAGCAGGACCTGCTCCTCCAGGCTCAGGCCCTCGGCCCCGCCCGGCAGCTCCTCGCCGGGCCCCACCCGGCGGCCCATGGCCCCGGCCGGGCCGGTGGTCACGGCCACCACCTCGCGGGTGCGCACGGCCAGGAAATGGCGGATCAGGGGGCGCAGCACCAGCAGGATGAAGGCCAGGCCCAGCACCAGGTTCAGCATCGGCCGGGCGTACTCGCGCAGATAGTCCTGCCAGCCGCGGCCGGCGGCCACGCCCAGATCGCCGGCGGTGGCGAAGGCCACGTTGGCCAGGGTCACCTCGTCACCCCGGCCCTCATTATAGCCCACCGCCCGGCGCACGATCTCGGTCAGCTGGCGCATCTCCTCGGCGGTGCGCGGGGTGAAGGTGCGGGTGACCTGGCCGCCCTCGCCCTTTTCCTCCTTGTACGGACCATCCACCACCACCGCCACCGTCAGGCGCTTCAGGCCGCCGATGGCCTTGCTGACCTGGCGCTGGGTGCGGCTGATCTCGTAGTTGGTGGTCTCGCCCTCGCGGGTGGAGACGCTCTGCTCCTGGCCCTCGCTGGGGGTGGCGTTCTGCTGGGCCAGGTTGAAGCGCTGGTCCGGGCTGCCGGTGGGCGGCTGGCCCTGGGCCTTGCTGCTGTCGCTGTTGCGGCTTTCCGAGCGCACCGCCACCTGGTCGGGGTTGAACAGGTCCTCGGTGGTCTGGGTGCGGGTGAAGTCGATGTCGCCGGCCACCCGCACCACCGCCCGCCCCGGTCCCAGGACCTGCTCCAGCATGGTCTCGACCTTGGCCCGCAGTTGCTTCTCGTAGTTGCGCTGATAGTCCAGCTGGCTGGCGGTCAGGCCGGCGGCGAAGCCGGGGGTGTCGGCCTGCTTCTTGAAGAGCAGGTTGCCCCGGGTGTCCACCACCGTCACCCGTTCGTCGGTCAGATCCGGCACCGCCGAGGCCACCAGGTTCACCACCCCGGCCAGTTGACCGGCGCTCAGGGCGCGCCCGGAGGCCAGGTCCACCACCACCGCGGCCGAGGGCTTCTTCTCCTCCTCCACGAACAGGGAGTCGCGGGGCATGACGATGTGGACCCGGGCCTCGCGCACCTCGGCGAAGCTGGCGATGGTCCGGGCCAGCTCGCCTTCCAGGGCGCGCTGGTAGTTGATCTTCTGCACGAACTCGGTGGTGCCCATGTCCACCTTGTTGAAGACCTCGAAGCCCACCCCCTGGCCCCGGGGCAGGCCCTCGCCGGCCAGGGCCAGGCGGGCCTCGTGGATCTGCTCCTCGGGCACCGAGACGGTGCCGCCGTCGCCGGAGAGGCTGTAGGGCACCTTGAGATCCTTGAGCTTGGCCACCACCTGGGCCGCGTCGCGCTGGCCCAGGCCGGAAAAGAGCACCTTGTACTGGGGCTGGTTGATCCACAGCATCAGGGAGACGAACAATCCCACCAGCAAGGCGCCGCCGCCCAGCACCGCCAGCTTGCGGCCCATGGGCATCTCGCCCACCGCCTCGCGGATGAACTCCATTCCCTTACCCTTGGCTTGCTCGTCGGCCATGGTTCATTCCCCGTCCGATCCCTGGCCGCGCCGGCATTCCGGCCCGGCCCGGGGCGTTAGAACTGCATGCGCATGACTTCGTGGTAGGCGTTGACCAGCTTGCTGCGCACGGCCAGGAGCATCTTGAAGGCCACGTCGGCCTGCTCCACCTGGATCATGGTCTCGTGCAGGGCCTTGCTGCGGCCGGTGGCCAGGTCGTTGATGGACTTGTCGGCCGCCTTCTGCTGGGTCTGGACCGCCTCCACCGAGTCCTTCAGGGTGTCGGCGAAGGACTTGGGCGCGTTGGCCTTTTGCTGGACCGACTGGCCGAAATCCAGGGGGGGGGTCAGGGATCCGCCGATGCGCAGGTCAGCCATGGTTCACCCCCTAGCGCCCGATTTCCAGGGCCTTCAGGGCCATGTTCTTGGTGGCGTTGACCGCCGTCACCGAGGCCTCGTAGGAGCGGCTGGCGTTGATCAGGTCCACCATCTCGGTGACCACCTCCACGTTGGGCAGCTCCACGTAGCCCTCCTGGTCGGCGTCGGGGTGGTTGGGATCGTGGACCCGCTTCAGGGGGCTGGGGTCCTTGTCGATCTTCTCCACGTACACGCCCTTGCGGGGGTCGTTGCCCGGGCCGTAGTTGATGGTGTTCTCGTCCATGGCCTGGTCCAGGTAGTTGCTGAAGGGCCGGGCCTGGAAGATGGTGATGCGCCGGCGATAGGGGCCGCCCTCGGCGGTGCGGGTGGTGTTGGCGTTGGCCAGGTTCTGGCTGATGATGTTCATCCGGGTGCGCTGGGCGCTGAGCGCGCTGGCGCTGATTTCCATGGAGCTCATGAAGTCCATGATCGACCTCCCTTAGCTGCCGGCTCCGCCCTCGTTGATGGCGTTCTTGAGCCCGGAGTACTTCCTGCTCAAAAGCTGGACCATGGCGTTGAACATGATGTTGTTCTCCGCCAGGCGGCTCATCTCGATGTCCAACTGCACCGGGCCGGTGTCCATGTAGATCGGCCGGGCATGGTCGAAGGGGCGCTCCGGCTCCAGGGGCAGGTGGTTGGGGTGGGTGCGGGCCATGGGCTCGGGCAGCACCCCGCCCTCCAGGGCGGCCCGCAGCTGACGCTCGAACTCCAGGTTGGTGCCGCGATAGCCGGGGGTGTCCACGTTGGCCAGGTTGCGGCTGATCAGGCGCTGGGAAGTGTTGCGCCGGTCCAGGTTGGCCTCGACCAGGTTGCTGGTCTGGTCGATGAGTTTCATGGGACCCATGGTCGCCTCCCTCGGGTTGTGGCGCTCGCGCGCCGACCCTAGGCTAAGCAACCATCGTGCCAGTCGCCGGACCGGAATCCGACCAAGGTGCTAGTAAGCAAAGATTAGCCTTCTAGGCCGCTTAGACTAGCCAAGCCGGAATGCGAGCCCCGGTCCGGAGGCCGGACTTCCGACACCCGCCAAGGTCTTGACGGAATCCGCTGGGCAACAAGTGCCGCCGGGACCCCGGGCGCGGGCGGCAGGTTCGGCCCCCCCCGCGAGGGCCGCCGCCGGGCCGGGAAAAGGCGGCGGGGCCGCTCCCCACCGGGAGCGGCCCCGCCTGAAATACCAAGATAATAGCCTAGTTGACGATGCCCTTCAGCCGCACGTAGTAGATCTTGCCCTGGGCCTGGATGCCGATCTTCTCCTCGAAGGGGCCCTTGGGCAGGTTCTCGGGCCGGGGGCTGACGATCAGCAGGAGCTTGTTGTCCGGCTCGGTCCAGCGCTCCTCGACCTTGAACTTGTTGCTGTCGAACAGCAGCTTCTCCACCGTCAGCTTGTCGGCGCAGGCCTTGACCACCTGGATGGTGCGCTGCACGTCGCCCTGCATGCCCTTGGCCACTCCGCCAAAGTAGACTTCCTGGGGCGAGACCGCGAAGGGACCCTTGATGTCGGCCACCACGTAGAGGCTGATCTTGGAGGAGCCCGGCACCACCAGGTAGATGGGCCCGGCGAACTCCATGGGCTCCTTGGCCTTGGCGCTGACGGTCAGGGTGTAGTGGCGGCCATCGCCGGCCCGGGAGAGCACCGCGTCCAGATACTCGCTCATGGGGTTCTCGACCCCGGCGATGATGAACGGCTTGCCCTCCGGGTCGCTCAACCCGGTGGAAACGCTGGGACTCTGACCCAGGCAGCCCACCAGGTCCAGGCGGCGGCCCTTCTCGACCTTGACCCGGCTCTGGGTCTCGCCGATCATGATCAGGGTCACGAAGGGGTTGGAGGGGTCGTTGGAGTTGACCACCGCCGTCTTGCGGAAGGCCCCGGTGATGCCGCTGGTGTCCAGGGTCAGGTTGATGACGCCCTTGCCCCCGGGCTTGACCACCTTGTCGAACTCGGCCACCTGGCAGCCGCAGGAGGGCGTGACGCTCTCCACCAGCAGGTTCATGGCCCCCTGGTTGCTGAAGTGGAACTGGGCGGTCAGGGTCTGCCCCTCCTTGGCGTTGGGGTAGACGATCTCGGTTTGCTCGAAGACGATCTGGGGGCCTTTGCTGGCGGCCGGGGCGGCCAGGGCCGGCAGGCCCCAGGCCATCACGAGCAGGGCGACCAGCAACCACGCGAGGCGACCGGGCCTGGACATGCGCACCTCCGATGAGGCATGTTTAACGATCCGGGGTTATATTTGTCCCGATCCGGGAGCTTACCACTTCCCCGGGACAAGGCAAGAATCGACGCGCGTCACCCCCCCGGCGACCGCGCGGGACAGGCGGGATCATGCCGGCTACCAAGTTCAAATATACGCGAATTTTCCTCTGGCGACACCCGGAGGTGCAGGGGGTGGACGACGGCCGCTTCTGGGGCCACACCGACGTGGGGCTCAGCCGCCAGGGCAAGCAGCAGCTCAAGGCCGTGGCCAAGCACATGAGCCGCGAGAAGCTGACCGCCGTCTATTCCAGCGACCTGATCCGCGCCCGGCTGGTGGCCGAGGCGGTGGGGCGCAAGCAGTCGCCCCGGCGCAAGCCGGAGCCCCTGCCCGCCCTGCGCGAGCTGAACCTGGGCGTCTGGGAGGGCCTGACCTACCACGAGATCGCCGAGCGCTACCCGGTGGAGCTCCAGGCCCGCCAGGACGACCTGACCGGTTTTCGCATCCACGCCGGCGAGTCCCTGGGCGAGATGGCCGAGCGGGTGATGCCGGCCTTCCAGGAGATCGTGGCCGCCAACCAGGGAGGGACGGTCTGCGTGGTGGCCCACGCCGGGGTCAACCGCATCATCCTCGCCCGGCTGCTGGGCGCGCCCCTGGACCGCATCTTCCGCCTGGAGCAGCAATACGCCTGCCTCAATCTGATCGACATCTACCAGGACGGCACCCCGGTCATCAAACGCCTCAACCAGACCGTGCACGATGAGGAATAACCCCCCACCCCATGGCCCCTGGCGGGTCCTGCACACCGAATGGTCCAACGGCTGGGGCGGCCAGGAGATCCGCATCCTGGAGGAATGCCTGGGCATGGCCGGCCGCGGCCACCGGGTGGAGCTGGCCGGCTGCCCCCAGGGCAAGCTGCGCCAGCGGGCCGAGGCCGCCGGCCTTGTCTTCCATCCCCTGGCCATGCGCGGCCCCTGGGACCTGATGGCCCTGGGCCGGCTGGCGGCCCTCATCCGCCGCCAGGGCTACCACGTGGTCCACACCCACTCCTCGGTGGACGCCTGGCTGGGAGGCTTCGCCTGCCGCCTGACCGGCGCGGCCAACGTCCGCACCCGCCACCTCTCGGTGCCGGTGAGCAAAAATCCCCTCAACGTGGTCTACCGCCTGCCCCGGATGGTGGTCACCACCGGCCAGGGCATCCGCCGCCACCTGGTGGAGGACTACGGCCTGCCGGCCGGGCGGGTGGTCTCCATCCCCACCGGGGTGGACGTGGAGCGCTTCACCCCCGCCGCCCCCGATCCGGCCCTGGCCGCCGAGCTGGGCCTCGCGCCCGGGGCGGCGGTGGTGGCCATGGTGGCGGTGCTGCGCTCCTGGAAGCGCCACGACCTCTTCTGCCAGATGGCCCGCCGGGTCCTGGACCGCCGGCCGGAGACGCGCTTCCTGATCGTGGGCCACGGCCCGGGCTGGGAGCGGGTCAACCGCTACCTGGACGAGATGGACCTGCGGCCGGCGGTGGTCATGACCGGCCACCGCGAGGACGTTGAGCGCCTGTTGCCCCTGTGCTCCATCTGCCTGCTCACCAGCGACAAGGCCGAGGGCGTCAGCCAGGCCCTGTTGCAGCAGATGGCCATGGAGCGCCCGGTCATCGCCGCCGCCGCCGGCGACTCGCCCGAGATCGTGCGCCACGACCAGACCGGCCTGCTGGTTCCCCCCGGTGAACTCGACCCCCTGGTGGCGGCCGTGGAGCGTCTGCTGGACGACCCCGAGCTGCGCCAGCGCCTGGGCCGGGCCGGCCGCGCCATGGTCCTGGCCGAGTATTCCCGCCAGGTCATGCTCGACGCCACCGAGGCGGCCTACGCCCGGGCCCTGGGACGGGACGGATGATCGGCTGGGCCGCCGCCGGCGCCGGCCTGGCCGGTCTGGGCCTCAGCGCCCGCTACCACTGGTGGCGGCCCCGCCAGCCCGGCGTCCCGGTGCTGATGTACCACCAGATCACCGCCGAGCTGGCCGGCACCCCCCTGCCCAAGCTGCGGGTCACCCCGGCCCGCTTCGCCGCCCAGCTCGACGCCCTGGCCCGACGGGGCTATCGCACCCTGACCCTGGCCCAGGCCGTGGCCGCCCAATCAGCCGGCGACGACGCCCCGGCGGTGGTCCTGACCTTTGACGACGGCTTCCTTGACTTTTACACCCAGGCCTGGCCGCTGATGCGCGCCCGGGGCATGGTCGCCACCGTCTTCCTGGTCACCGGCCTGATTGGCCAGGATAACCGCTGGGATCGGGAAAAGGGCCTGCCACGCGAGCCCCTGCTGGACGCCGCCCAGATCCGCGAGCTGGCCGCGGCCGGGATCGAGTTCGGCGGCCACACCCACTCCCACGTCGACCTCACCCGCCTGGACGACGCCGCCCTGGCCGCCGAGCTGGGCCAGTGCCAGGCCGCCCTCGCCGAGCTCCTGGGCGCGCCCGCCCCCAGCTTCAGCTATCCCTTCGGTCTCCACGACCTCCGCGTGGCCCGGGCCGTGGCCGCCGCCGGCTTCGCCCAGGCCTGCACCACCCGCCCCGGACACCTCACCCCCCAGACCAACCCCCTGGCCATCCCCCGCATCATGATCAAACGCTCCGACGACCCCCTGGACTTCTCCCTCAAACTCACCCGCGCCCGGAGCAGATGGTAGGGGGGAAGGAAAAGGGGGAGGGAAGAGGGGAAAGGAAGAGAGCGCGGGGCGAACCTTTTTGGTGCCCAAAAAGGTTCGCCCCACACCCCCCTCCAAAAAGGCGCCTGGGGCCAGGGGGCGGTTGGGCGCGTCATTCCGAGAGGGGTCGCGTCCCAGGCGTCGCGCGTCCGGGGCTGGGGGGGGAATCAGGACGGGAGCGGTCGCGCCGGGTCTAGGCCCCGCGTTCGTCCAACAGGCGCTGGGCCTTGCCCTCGGCCCGGGGCAGGGAGCCGGGGGCGACCAGCTCCACCTGGGCCGAGACCAACAGTTCGGCCTTCAGGGCGGCGGCGATGCGCTTCCTGAGCCGGGCCATCTCCTCGGCGTCCATGGTGCGGGCCTTTTCGGCCACTTCCACCCGCACCGTCATCTGGTCGTTGTGGTCGCGGCGGGTGAGGTGGATCAGGTAGGTGTTGCCGACCTCCTTGTAGGCCATCAGCACCGTCTCCACCTGCATGGGATAGATATTGACGCCCTTCAAGATGAACATGTCGTCGCTGCGGCCGGCGATGCGGCTCAGGCGGCGGTGGCCGCGGCCGCAGGCGCAGACCCCGGGCAGCAGGCTGCACAGGTCGCGGGTGCGATAGCGGATCAGGGGCATGGCCTGGCGGTCCAGGGTGGTCATCACCAGCTCGCCCACCTGGCCCTCGGCCACCGGCTCCAGGGTGTTGGGGTCGATGATCTCCACCAGGTAGGCGTCCTCCCAGATGTGCATGCCGTCCTGGGCCGGGCACTCCATGGCCACCCCGGGGCCGTTCATCTCGCTCAGGCCGTAGGAGTTGATGGCCGTGACCCCGAAGCCCTTTTCGATGCGCCGGCGCAGGTCCTCGGAGTGGGGCTCGGCCCCGATGATGGCCAGGCGCAGGGCGCTGTCCTTCCTGGGGTCCAGGTCCAGCTCGGCGAAGGTCTCCAACAGGCGCATGGCGTAGCTGGGGATGATGTGCACCGCGCTGGTGCCCAGCTGGCGCATCAGGGTCACCTGGCGCAGGCTGTTGCCGGTGCCCGAGGGCACCACCAGGCAGCCCAGGCGCTCGGCCCCGTAATGCATGCCCAGGCCGCCGGTGAACAGGCCGTAGCCCACCAGGTTCTGGAAGACGTCGCTGGGGCGCAGGCCGGCCATGTAAAGCGAGCGGGCCACCAACTGGGTCCAGCCCTCCAGGTCCGCCGCGCTGTGGACCACGGCGGTGGGGGTGCCGGTGGTGCCGCTGCTGGCGTGCAGGCGCACCGCCTGGTCGCGCTCCACCGCCAGCAGACCATAGGGATAGCCGGCGCGCAGGTCGCCCTTGGTGGTGAAGGGCAGGCGGGCCAGGTCGTCCAGGCTCTTGATATCCCCAGGATTCAGGCCCAGCTCGGCGAAGCGCCGGGCATAGAAGGGCGCGCGGGCGGCCTGGGCCAGGCTGGCGCGCAGGCGGGTCAGTTGCAGGTCGCGCAGGGCCTCGTGGGCCAGGGTCTCGATCTCGGGCTGCCAATACATGCTGACACCTCGCGGGGCGTGCAAAGCGGCGTTCATATCCCCAACGGCGACGATGATTGTGGAATTTATTACACCCGGCGGCCCCAAAAAGCCACCGGCCCCCAGGCGGGGCCGGTGGTGGGTCGCGGCGGGGTCGGGGGGCTAGAAGTTCTGGAAATCGTCCTGATCCAGGGGGATCACCGCCTCGGGCCGGGGCTTGGCCGTGGCGCCCGGTCCGGCCGGGGGCGCCGGCGGCGCCGGGGGGGCGGCGGGAGCGGCGGGGGTCGGGTCGGTTGCCGCCGGGGCCTCCAGCAGCCTGGGCCCGGGTTGGCCGTCGCCCCGGGCGGAGCCCTCCACCAGGGCCACCAGGTCGTCCACGTAGGCCCGCATGTAGTCGGCCTGGCCCATCATCTCCTGGCTGGAGGCCGAGGTCTGCTCCGCGTGGGCCGCGTTCTGTTGGGTCACCTTGTCCATCTGGGCCAGGGCCTGGTTGAGCTGGTCCACCCCCTGGGCCTGCTCGGAGCTGGCCGCGCTGATCTCACTCAACAGTTCGGCCACCTTGCCGGCGCTGACCGCCACCTGGTCGAAGGCCTGGTCGGTGACCGCCACCAGCTCCGAGCCGCGCTTCATGTTCTGGAGGTTGTCGGCGATGATCACCGAGGTGCTCTTGGCGGCCTCGGCCGCGCGCTGGGCCAGGGCCCGCACCTCGCCGGCCACCACCGCGAAGCCGGCCCCGGCCTCGCCGGCCCGGGCCGCCTCCACCGCCGCGTTGAGCGCCAACAGATTGGTCTGGAAGGCGATCTCGTCGATGGTCCTGATGATCTTGGCGGTCTGGTCGCTGGCCTGGCTGATCTGGTCCATGGCCGCGCGCAGGTCCTTCATGGAGTGGTTGGCCTGGCCCACCACCTGGCGGGTCTGGTCCATCAAATGGTTGGCCTGGCTGGCGTTGTCGGCGTTGGCCCGGCTCATGGAGGCCATCTCCTCCAGGCTGGAGGAGGTCTCTTCCAGGCTGGCCGCCTGCTGGCTGGCGCCCTCGGCCAGCGACTGGCTGGCCGCGCCCACCTCCTGGCTGCTGGCCGCCACCTGGTCCGCCGCCCCGCGCAGGGCGGTGATGGCCCGGCGCACCGGACCGGTGATGGCCCGGGTCACCAACCAGGCCAGGACCAGGCCCGCCACCGCCGCCGCCGCCACCACCACCAGCAACAGCCAGCGCCCGCTCTGGGCGATGTCCCTGAACTGTTGCTGGGCGTCGAAGCTGAGCCCCTGGCTGGATTCCATGAAATCCCGGGCCAGGCTTTGGATGAGGCCCACCTGCTCCTTGGCCGCCTGGGCGTTGGCCACCTGCTTGGCGAAGGCCGCCTGGTAGGCCAGGGTCTCCTTCTTCAGCTCTTCCGGGGCCACCTCCATGTTGCGCACGATCTTGAGATTCTTTTCCACCTCCTCGGCCTTCTGGCCGTACTTGAGGTAGTACAGGGCCGCCACCCGGGCCCGCAGGGCCAGGGCGTCCATCTCGAAGGCCGCCCGCAGCTCGTTCATGCCATAGGAGAGCATGTCCGACAGAAACGCGGTCCGGCGCTCCATGTCGTCCAGGTAGACCCCGGCGCAGACCACCATCTGCCAGGGCTCGAAGTAGCGGGCGTAGGTGATCATGGGGTAGACCGCGCTGCCGCCGCCGGGCTTGGTCCAGTGGTGCTCCACCTCGGCCTCGCCATCGGCCACCGCCGCCTCCGCCAGCTCCTTGATGAAGGCCTGGCCGGTCTTCTGGTCCTTGATCACCCCGAAGTCCATGCCCTCCAACTGGCGTTCGTTGCCATGGGCCAGGAGGGTCAGGTCCTTGCCGACCACGTAGAAGAAGTTGTTGCCGGAAAAACGCAGGGAGCGGATCAGGTCCAGTCCCGCCGCCTGGGGCTGGCCGGTGCGGTGCATGAAGCTCAGGGCGTGGTAGGCCAGGTTGACCACGTCGCTGATCTGCTTGAGGGTGTTCTTGTCCAGGGTGGACTTGAGGTTGTCCACCAGGTTGTCGCGGGTGGAGATGGCCACCCGCTCCGACTCCTGGGAGCTCAGGCGGGCCATGGTCTCCGAGACGGCCTGCAACTCCTGCAAGAGCTTGGCGTCCTCCTCGGTCAGGCGCCTGATCTGGTCGGCGGCGGCGCGGTAGCCCGCCTGGGCCGCGGTCAGCTTGTCCAACTGCTCGGCGGACAGGCCCCGCTCCCGGAGCTGGTCCAGGGTGGCCTTGATCTCGGCCAGGGTCTGGCCCAGCTTGTCGAAAGATGGCTGGTCGGCGCGCAGCAGGTAGTTCTTCTCCTGGCGGCGGGCCTCCAGGAGCAGGGTTTGCAGCTTCAGGGCCAGTTCCTCGTCGCCGGCGTGGCCGATGACCTGGTACAGGCTCCAGTTGCCCAGACCGCCGATGGCCAGGGCCAGGACCACCACCGCCAGGAACCCGCCAAAAATCTTGCCCGCGACCCCCAGGTGCAGTCTCTTCATCGGCTATCCCCCCTTGGCGCGGGCCCGCTGCGCAGACAGGCTTGCGCGGGGCAAGACCAGCGGGCCGGCGAGGATGAAGAGGGAAGGGAATCGCCCCCCCAGGGGCATCCCTCCCTCGTGATGACGAATCCTGGACACTTTAGAACGACTTAGCCCATCAAGGCAAGGCCTAGGGCGTCAGCGGACCAGGGCGAAGGCGTAGAAGCTGGCCGCCCGGCGTCCCTTGCCGGCCCGGGGCGACAGCTCTTGGGGCGCGAACAGCTTGCCGTCCCAGGCCCGCAGCAGGTCGGCCATGGCTTGGGCCTGGACAAAAGAATGGGTGACCCACAACAGCTTCATCACCATCCAGGACTGGCCCTGGCATTGCAGGCGGAATTCGGCCGCGGGATCGTTGGTCAGGCCGGTGCGCAGGTTGAGGCAGGCCAGGTTGAGCTCTCCCAGCCGCTGGGCCAGGCGCTCCATGACCTCTTCCGGCGCGCCGATGCAGACCTCGCTGTAATCCAGGGACATGGACACCCCCAGGGAGCCGGGTCCGCCTCCAGTCTAGCACGGTCGGCGGCCGGCGGGTGCGGAGGGTGGATTTTGGCGGCGGCCGATGATAATCTTTAGGCAGAATCGATATCTGGAGGGCGGCATGGCCGAGTGGGGCGGGACATGGAGAAAGGTCCTGGCCGGCGGGCTCCTGTTGGTCGCGCTGAGCCTGGCCGGCTGCTCCGGGGCCAAGAACCTGGACAACTTCCGCCAGGTGAAGCCGGGCATGACCGCCGAGCAGGTGCGCCAGCTCCTGGGCGAGCCGGACCGGATGCAGGAGGCCAGCGGGGTGGCCGGGGTCTGGGAGTACCACGGCCGCAACTGGTACGGCGGCCAGGACAGCACCCTGACCGTGACCCTGGTGGGGGGCCGGGTGATGCTGGCCACCCTGACCACGCCGGCCGGCAAGTAGGCCGCGCGGACCACCCGAGGCGAGCCAGGCCATGGATCCTTATCGTCGCGCCAAGCCAAGCCAAGCCAGCTTCGGGGGCCTGGAGGCCTCCAGCCTCTACTGCCCCCGCTGCAAGACCGCCCAGCCGGTGCGCAGCAAGCTTTTGCTGGTCCTGCCCGGGGGCGACAAATACGCCTACTACTGCCGGGTCTGCGGGACCGAGGTGGGCAGCAAGACCGAGCAGGGCCAGCCCTCGGCCAACTGGCGGCTGCCCTGAGCCCCGGGGGCCGGCGGGGCTAGACTCCCTTGGTCAATCCGATGCATGGCTTACGGTGGCCCTGGCCGGGCCGGGGGGTTATAATGCCTTCGCGCCGCCGGGTTGCCGGGGCGCCAACCCCAGCCGCCGCCGCCGGGAGCGCCCCGGGGGCGACAAGGGACCAGGACGCATGAACCAGCTCAGCCCCAAGGCCACCCGCACCCTTATCACCGGCGGGGCCGGCTTCATCGGCAGCCATCTGGCCGAGCACCTGCTGGACCTGGGCCAGGAGGTGCACGTGGTGGACGACCTGTCCACCGGGGCCATCGAGAACATCGACGCCCTGCGCTCGCGGCCGGGCTTCTCCCACACCATCGCCGACATCCGCGAGGAGCCCCTGCTGGCCGAACTGGTGGACCGGGCCGACGTGATCTACCACCTGGCCGCGGCGGTGGGCGTGCGCCTGATCGTGGAAAGCCCGGTGCGCACCATCGAGACCAACATCGGCTGCACCGAGAGCGTGCTGAAGCTGGCCAACAAGAAGCGCAAGAAGGTGGTCATCGCCAGCACCAGCGAGGTCTACGGCAAGAACGACCAGGTGCCCTTCCGCGAGGACCACGACCTGGTGATGGGCCCCACCAGCAAGGCCCGCTGGTCCTATGCCTGCTCCAAGGCCATCGACGAGTTCCTGGCCCTGGCCTACCACCGCGCCCGGGGCCTGCCGGTGGTCATCGCCCGGCTGTTCAACACCGTCGGCCCCCGCCAGACCGGGCGCTACGGCATGGTCCTGCCCAGCTTCGTGCTCCAGGCCCTGATGGGCAAGCCCATCACCGTCTACGGCGACGGCAGCCAGTCGCGCTGCTTCTCCTACGTGGGCGAGGTGGTCCAGGCCCTGGCCGCCCTGGCCGAGCGCGAGGCGGCGGTGGGCCAGGTGGTCAACGTGGGCTCGCAGCAGGAGATCAGCATCGCCGGCCTGGCCGAGCTGGTCAAGGAGCTGACCGGCTCCACCAGCCGGATCGTCTACGTGCCCTACGACCAGGCCTACGAGGAGGGCTTCGAGGACATGCAGCGCCGGGTGCCGGACGTCTCCCGCCTGGAGGGCCTGGTGGGCTTCAGCCCCCAGATGGGCATCCGCGAGATCGTGGAATCGGTGATCGGCTTCTACCGGGAGCGCTGAGGCCGGCCGGCCCGGCGCAAAGAGGCAAACCTCCGGGGGCCGGACGCGGCTCCCTCGCTTGGCGGCCCGATGCACCTCGTCTACGCCTTCATATCCGCCCTGGGCCTGGCCGCCCTGGCCACCCCCCTGGTGATCTGGCTGGCCCGCCGCCGGGGCTGGGTGGTGGTGCCCCGGGCCGACCGCTGGCATCAAAAACCCACCGCGGTCTATGGCGGGGTGGCCATTTTCCTGGCCTTCCTGGTCGCCTTTCTCTATTGGGCGCCCCAGGACCGCGTCCACCTGACCCTCCTGGCCTGCGCCGGGGCCATGTTCCTGCTGGGTCTCTACGACGACGCCCGCGAGCTGAAGCCCCAGCTCAAGTTCCTGGGCCAGCTAGTGGTGGCCCTGGTGGCGGTGAGCCAGGGGGTGCGCCTGGACCATGAGATCATCCCCTGGGCCTGGCTGGCGGTGCCCTTGACCGTCTTCTGGCTGGTGGGCATCACCAACGCCGTGAACATCCTGGACAACATGGACGGCCTCAGCTCCGGGGTGGTGCTCAGCGCCGGAGGGGTGCTGGCGGTCTCGGCCGGGGTCCAGGATTTCCAGGGACCGGGGCTGATCGCGGCGGCCCTGGCCGGGGCGGCGGCGGGATTTTTGATCTACAACTTCAACCCCGCCAAGATCTTCATGGGCGACTGCGGCTCGCTCTTCCTGGGCTTCACCCTGGCCAGCGCCACGGTGCTCTCGGCCAACACCGCGGCCGAGGCCTCCCACCTGGTGATGGCCCTCCTGGTGCCGGTGGGGGCCCTGGTGGTGCCGCTCTTTGACACCACCCTGGTCTCCTTCCAGCGCACCAGCCACGGCCGCTCCATCGCCCAGGGCGGGCGGGACCACTCCAGCCACCGCCTGGTCTTCCTGGGGCTGTCCGAGCGCCGAGCGGTGCTTTTGCTGTTGGCCATCAGCCTGTTGGGCGGCCTGGGCTCGCTGTGGCTGAGCCGGGCGGCCACCCCCCTGACCGCCCTGGTGGTGGCCAGCCTGATCGCGCTGGCCCTGGCCGCCTTTGGCATCTATCTGGGCGAGGTCAAGGTCTACGAGGGGGACCGGAAGGCCTCCTGGCTGGCGAAGAGCCCCATCCTGGGCCGGGTCTTTTTGTTCAAGAAGCAGATGCTCCAGATCATGGCCGACCTGGTCCTGGTCTCGGCCGCCTTCGCCGCCGCCTGGCTGTTGCGCTTCGAGGGCCAACTCACCAACTGGGAGCTGGGCCTGCTGGCCCAATCCCTGCCCTGGCTGTTGGCCATCAAGCTGAGCTGCTTCTGGTTCTTCGGCCTGTATCGCGGCCAGTGGCGCTACCTGTCGGTCTACGACCTGGTGCAGATGGGCAAGGCGGCCCTGACCGGCAGCCTCCTGACGGTGGTGGTTTTCGTCCTGCTCTACGGACCCCAGGGCTTCTCCCGGGCGGTGATGGTCATCGACTTCCTGCTCACCTATCTGTTCGTGGCCGGGGCCCGGGGCCTGATGCGCGTCTTCCGCGAGAAGGTGCGGGGCCGCGGCGGCCGGCCGGTGCTGATCATGGGCGCGGGCGACGGCGGCGAACTCCTGCTGCGCGAGCTGCGCAACAACCCGGCCTACGACTACGTGCCGGTGGGCTTCATCGACGACGACCCGGCCAAGGCCGGCCGCCTGATCCACGGGGTCAAGGTCCTGGGCTCCCGGGAGGACCTGCCCCGCCTGATCCAGACCCACGGCGTGGAGCGGGTCTTCATCGCCATCCTCTCCGCCCCGGAAGATCGTTTCGTGGCTATCCACGACCTCTGCGCCCAGCGCGGGGTGGAGTGCACCCGCATCCAGCCCATCATCAAGCTCTAGTCCGCCGCGCCGGGCTCCAGGCCTGGCTTCTTCCGGGGCCGATCCATCGGCCCGGGGTGCCGCGCGGCCCATCGCCCAGGACGGCTCGCTGCGCGCGGTCCGCCAGCCGGACCCGGCCCCGGCCCGAGGCCAGCCGCCACCCAGGACGGGCCGGCCGAGCCCGGAAAGGGGGGCGCGGGGAGATGGAGAGGGGTCGGAGGTGAGGCCGGGGGGCCGCCGCCACCCGGCGGGCGGGGATGAACCCCGTTCCGGGGCGGCGCGCCGATTGACGCCGGCCGCCCGGCGTCAATCCCGCTAGTCGCTCTTTTTCTTCAGCTCCTTGAGCCGGCGCTTGCGGTACAGCGCGCGCTTGAGCGGGCTGATGCGGTCCAGGAACAGCTTGCCCACCAGGTGGTCGATCTCGTGTTGCAGGCAGATGGCGGTCAGGCCCTCGGCCTCGATGGTGATGGGCCGGCCCTCGCGGTCCAGGGCGCTGACCACCACCTTCTCGGCCCGGTCCACGTCGGCGGTATAGCCGGGGATGGACAGGCAGCCCTCGTTGAACACGGTCTGGCCGCTCATGGCCACGATCCGGGGGTTGAACAGGAAGATGGGCGCGCCGCGCTCCTCGCTGGGCGCGGTGTCGATGACCACCAGATTGAGCGACTGGCCGATCTGGGGCGCGGCCAGACCCACCCCCGGGGCGGCGTACATGGTCTCGGCCATGGATTCGGCCAGCTCCACCAGGGCGCGGTCCACCGCCTCCACCGGCCGGCAGGCCTGGGCCAGGATGGGGTCGGGGTAGCAAAGAATGGGCAGGATGGCCATGGCGCTTCCGGGTCCAAGGGTGATTATTGATTGGAATTATAGTGCCCCGGCCCCCGAAAGCAAGGCTTCTCGGCCTCGGGCGGCCGACGGCGCGGCGCGCCCCCGGCCGGGGGCTGGTATATTAGGCCCATGAGCAACCCCGCCCTACAGCCCGATCTGCGCGACCTGCCCCCCCAGGGGGTGCGGGACCTCCTGGTCTCCCTGGGCGAGAAGCCCTTCCGCGCCCGCCAGGTCCTGCGCTGGCTCTACCTGGGCGGGGCCAGGGATTTCGCGGACATGACCGATCTCTCCAAAGGCCTGCGCGCCCGCCTGGCCGCGGCCGCGCGGCTCACCGACCTCAGCCCGGCCGAGGTCCACGCCTCCGCCGACGGCACCCGCAAGCTGCTCTACGAGCTGGAGGACGGCGCGCGGATCGAGGGGGTCCTGATCCCGGAAGCGGACCACCACACCCTCTGCGTCTCCTCCCAGGTGGGCTGCCGCATGGGGTGCAAGTTCTGCCGCACCGGCTCCCTGGGCTTCACCCGCCACCTCCGCCCGGCCGAGATCGTGGGCCAGGTGCTGGCCGCCCGCCGTCTGGCGGACGCCGCCCGCCCCCTGACCAACCTGGTCTTCATGGGCATGGGCGAGCCCCTGGACAACCTGGACCACCTGCTCGTCGCCCTGGGCCACATCCTGGGCGAGCACGGCCTGCAGATGAGCCAGCGCCGGGTGACGGTCTCCACCGTGGGCCTGGCCGACCGCCTGGCCACCCTGGGCTCGAACACCCCGGCCGCCCTGGCGGTGAGCCTCAACGCCCCCAACGACGCCCTGCGCAGCCGCCTGATGCCGGTCAACCGGCGCTTCTCCCTGGCCACCCTGAAGGCCGCGCTCTTGGCCTATCCCCTCAAGCCCACCCGGCGCATCACCCTGGAGTACGTCCTGCTGGGCGGGGTCAACGACCGGCCCGAGCAGGCCCTGGAATTGGCCATGTGGTGCCGGGGGCTCAAGTGCAAGGTCAACCTGATCCCCTTCAACCCCCACGAGGGGGCCGGGTTCCAGGCCCCGGACGAGGCCACGGTGCTGGCCTTCCAGCGGGTGCTGATCGACAACCACCTCACCGCGCTCTTCCGGCGCTCGCGCGGGGCGGAGATCGGCGCGGCCTGCGGGCAGTTGGCCGCCCGGGCCACGGCCGCGGACGACGCGGACCAGGAGGACTGAGCCCCGCCCGGTCGGTGAGCATTGGCCTCTTTCTCCTTCGGTTTTTTCCTGTCATCGCGTGCGCAGCGAAGCAATCTCTCCGGTTTACGGAAAGAGATTGCCGCGTCGCCTGGCGGCTCCTCGCAATGACAAAATCATTCAATTGTTGCGCTGTGTTGGCAGCTTTTTTGTCATTGCGAGCGTAGCGAAGCAATCTCTCAGTTTTCCAAGAGATTGCCACGCCGGCTGACGGCTCCTCGCCATGACAAAAGCCCCAGGCATTTGACCAAGACCCTCTGCTTCTGGCCGCTAATGGGCCCTTCTCCCACCAATCCACACCCCATATCCGGTGCTTGACCCCCAACCGACCACCGTCTATAGTGGTGGCCATGGTTCCACCACCCATCCAACGCCCCTGGCGGCTCACCCCGCCCACCCCCCGCCGGGCCAAGCGCCTGGCCCGCGAGCTGGGCCTGCCGCCCTGGCTGGCCCAGGTCCTGGTCCATCGCGGCCAGGCCGAGCCCGACTCCGCCCGCGCCTTCCTGGCCCCCGGCCTGGACCAACTGCCCCCGCCCCGGGACCTGGCTGGCCTGGAGGCCGCGCTCAAGCTGCTGGTGCCGGCCATCCGCGAGGGGCGGACCATCGGCGTGGCCGGGGACTACGACGCCGACGGGGTCACCTCCACCGCCCTGATGGTCGATTTCCTGCGTCAGTGCGGCGCGCCGGTGGTCTGGGACCTGCCCCACCGCCTGCGCGACGGCTACGGCTTCTCGCCCAAAACCGCCCAGCGCCTGCACGACCAGGGCGCGAAGATCATCGTCACCGTGGACTGCGGCATCAGCGACCAGGCCGGGGTGGAGGCGGCCCACGCCCTGGGCCTGCCGGTGGTGGTCAGCGACCACCACCAGGTGCCGGCCGGCCCCCTGGTGCCGGCCGAGGCGGTGATCAACCCCCAGCAGGCCTGTTGCGGCTTCGGCCCCCACCTGGCCGGGGTGGGGGTGGCCTTCTACCTGGCCGCCGGCCTGCGCGCCGCCCTGCGCGCCGCCGGGCATTTCACCTCCGACCGCCCGGAGCCCAACCTGCGCCTCTGCCTGGACCTGGTGGCCCTGGGCACCTGCGCCGACGTGGTGCCGCTCCTTGACCACAACCGCGTCCTGGTGGCCGAGGGGCTCAAGGTCATCAACCAGGGCCGCCGGGTGGGGTTGGCCGCCCTGGCCCAGGTGGCCGGCCTGCGCGGGACCCTGGACGAGCGCGACCTGGGCTTCTCCCTGGCCCCCCGCCTCAACGCCGCCGGCCGCCTGGACTCCCCGGACCTGGCCCTCGAGCTCCTGCTCTGCCCCGACCACGCCCAGGCCCTGGCGCTGGCCTCCGACCTGGACCGCCTCAACCAGGACCGGCGCGGCCTGGAGCGGGAGATCTTCCAGCAGGCCCTGGAGATGCTGGCCGACGACCCGGCCCAGCGGGCCGCCAGCTGCCTGGTCCTGGGCCACCCCGACTGGCACCGGGGAGTGCTGGGCATCGTGGCCAGCCGCCTGGTGGAGCGCCTGGGACGGCCGGCCATGCTCTTCGCGGTGGAGAACGGCCACGCCGTGGGCTCCGGCCGCAGCCTGCCCGGCTTCCACCTGCAACAGGCCCTCTGCGGCCTGGAGCACCTCCTGGATCACTTCGGCGGCCACGCCCTGGCCGCCGGGGCCACCCTGGCCACCCCCCTGCTGCCCCGCCTGGCCGAGGGCCTGGCCAAGGCCGCCGCCGCCGCCCTTCCCCCCGGCCCGGCCGGGCCGCCCTTGATCATCGAGGCCCAGGCCACGCTCACCGACCTTGGCCCGGACACCATGACCTGGCTGGAGCGCCTGGGACCCTTCGGCGCCCACAACCCCGAGCCCTGTCTGCTCCTGCGCGATCTCGAGGTGGCCGACAGCCGCCAGGTGGGCCAGGGCCACCTCAAACTCCAACTGGCCCAGGGACCCCGCCGCCTGGCCGCCATCGGCTTCGGCCTGGCCCACCACCAGCCCACCCCCGGCCAACGCCTGGATGTCGTCGCCACCCCCCGGCCCAACAACTTCGGCGGCCGCCACCTCGAACTCGCCCTCAGCGACCTCCGCCCCGCCGAGAGTTAGGCGGAGGCGGGCTACCGCCGGCAAGGAAGCCGCCGAGGTGGACCGGCGCCCCAGGATCCCCCTGGTGATGACCGCGATCCACCCGGGGCCAGGCGCGCCGCTCCGGCGCGGGCCGTCCCCGGCCCCCGACGCCCACGCCTGGGCCGCGTCCCCGCCAGCATGACCGATGATGGTGTCGCCTGGAGAGCATGCCAGGCTTGAATGGGCGTCGATCGCCCGCGCCTGGAGACGGGCGGGTGGGGGCGCCAAGCGGTGGCGCGCGGGTCGAGCCCCGGTGCGGGAGCGGTTGGCCTCCAGGCCGCGCTCACGGCCCGTCCCCCGCCAGGCGTATCTTCACCCCCGCCCCGGGCGGCGGCTACTTGCCAAACAGGTGGAGCTCGATGCGGCCGGCCCGCTCCCCGCCCTTGAGGGTGTCCACCATGCCCCGCACCGCCCCGGCCAGGAAATCCTGCACGAAGCCCTTGATGTACACCCGCCGGCCGTCCACCAGCAGGCGGGCGGCCAGCGCCTCCGGCGCGGCGGCCAGCTCCAGGATCAGGTCCGTCGCCTGGTCCACCTGATCCGGGCCAAGGACCGCGACCCCGGCCGCGGTCGCCCCCGCGCCCACCACCGCCTTGAGGTTGGGATCGCCGGTCAGGGCCGAGGCGGTCCCGGGCGGCAGCCATTCCAGGATCGGGGCCGCGAAGGAAGGGGCCAGTTCGCTGAGGGCCAGGTCGAACCCGTCCAGGTGGCGGACCAGGATCTCATCCAGGCTGGGGGCCTGGGCGGCGGGGCAACGCAGTTGGTAGCCGTCCGGCCCCCACTCCAACCAGGCCGCCGCCCCGGCGGGCGGCGGCGGGGTCGGGGCCGGCGGCGCGCCCACCATCAGCACCCGGCGTCCCCGCCCGGTCAGGACCGAAGCCAGTTGCCGCATCCAGGCGGTCTTGTCCGCTCCGGCCGGCCCGGCCAGGACGATCACCGACGGCATCGCGCACCTCCCGGTTGATTGATGGCTGTCGCGCCGCCCCGGCCGACGAGGCGCGCCGGGGCCTGGGTCAACCTAGACAGACCAGCCGGGGCTGTCAAGCCCGGCCCGGTCGCCGACGGCCGCCCGGGGCCGGCCGTGGCTCAGGCCGGGGGCAACACCATCCGGCGCAGCTCGCGCTTGAGGATCTTGCCGGCGTGGCTGGTGGGCAGCTTGTCCACCGCCACGTAGTCCTTGGGCACCTTGAAGGCGCTGAGGCGCTGCTTAAGGAAGGCTTTCAAGGCCACCGGGTCCAACTCCGCCCCGGCCCGGAGCACCAGGTAGGCGGTGACCCGCTCGCCGTACTCCGGGTCGGGCAGGCCGATCACCGCGCACTCGGCCACCGTGGGCCAGAGGTGCAGGGCCTCCTCCACCTCGCGGGGATAGACGTTCTCCCCGCCGGTGATGATCATGTCCTTGAGCCGGTCCACGATGTAAAGGTAGTCGTCGGGATCCAGGTAGCCGATGTCGCCCGAGCGCAGCCAGCCGTCCACCAGGGCTTCGGCCGTGGCCTGGGGGTTGTCCAGGTAGCCCCGCATCACGTTGGCCCCCCGGATCCAGATCTCGCCGGCCTCGCCGGTGGGCAGCGGACGCCCCTCGGGGCCGCGGATGCTGATCTCGGTGCAGCCCACCGGCACCCCCACCGAGCCCACCAGATGGCGGTGGGCGTGGTTGTAGGTGACCATGGAGGCGGTCTCGGTCATGCCGTAGGACTCGTGGATGTCCAGGCCGGTGGTCTCCTTCCACTGGCGCACCACCTCGCGGGCCATGCTGGCCGCGGCGCTGAAGCAATAGCGCACCGCGCCCAGCTTTTGGCGCAGGTCGGGGGCCTGCAACAGGCGCACGTAGATGGTGGGCACCCCGTAGAGCTTGGTCACGCCATGCCGGGCGATGGCCGCCAGGGCCCGCTCCAGGTCGAACCCCGGCAGCAGCACCAGCCCGCCGCCGGAGAGGATGGTGGCGTTCATGATGTGCATCTGCCCGAAAACATGGTTGAAGGGCAGGAAGCACAAGGCCCGGTCCCCAGGGGTGGACCGCTCCTGGTAGCAGACGTTGTGGATGGCGGCGTTGATGTTGTGGTGGCTGAGCATCACCCCCTTGGGCAGGCCGGTGGTGCCGCCGGTGTAGAGCACCGCCGCCACGTCATCCCGGTCGCGCTCCACCGCCCCCAGCCCCCGACCTCCGGCCAGGGCCAAAAGGCCGGCGAAGTCCAGGTCGCCGCCGGGGCAGATCAGCTTCTCGATGCCGGCCTGGCCCGCGAAGCCCTCCAGCTCCGCCAGGCGGTTGGCGCTGGCGTAGAGCGCCCGGGGCCGGCAGTGGCCCAGCAACAGGCGCAGCTCCTCGGGCGACAACTGGCTGGAGAGGGTGATGGCCACCGCCCCCAGCTTGAGCACCCCGAAATAGAAGGCCAGCCATTCCCCGGAATTGGGCGCGCACAGCGCCACCCGGTCCCCGGGGGCCAGGCCCAGGGCCTTTAGCCCGGCCGCCACCAGGCCGGCCTGCCGGTCCAGCTCGCCATAGGTCAGACCTCGCTCATTCTCCACCACCGCCAGGTTGTCGGGAAACCAGGCCGCCGATCGCTCCAGGTTGCGCGCCAGGTTCATTGCGTCTCCGCCTTTGCTTGTCGCCCGCCGCGCTACTTGGCGCTCATGTGGCTGGGGATGAAGGTGGCCAGTTGGGGGAAGATGGTCAGCAGGATCAGAGTCAAGCAGCAGGCGATGAGGAAGGGCCAGATGCCCTTGAAGATGGTGGTCATGGGGATGTCCGGGGCCACCCCGCCGATGACGAAGACGTTCATGCCCACTGGCGGGGTGATCAGCCCCATCTCCAGCACGATCACCATCATCACCCCGTACCAGATGGGGTCGAAGCCCAGGCTCTTGATCACCGGGAACAGGATCGGGGTGGTGAGGATCATGATCGCGAAGCAATCCATCACGCAGCCCAGGGCCAGATAGAGCAGGAGCATGGCCAGCAGGATCAGGTAGGGCGAGAGGGCCAGGCCGGAGAGCAGGTCGGCCAGGTGCATGGGCAATTGGCAAACGGCCAGGAAACGCGAGAGCAGCTCCGCGCCGATGATGATCAGGAAGATCATGGCCGTGGTCTTGCCGGTGGCCATCAGGCATTGCACCACCGTGGCCCGGTCCAGGGTGCGTTTCAGGAGCGCGATGAGGAAGGAGCCGAAGGCCCCCACCCCGGCCGCCTCGGTGGGGGTGAAGACCCCCAGGTAGATGCCGCCGATGACCAGCACGAACAGCGCCAGGATGCCCCAGACCCCGCTCAGGGAGCGCAGGCGCTGGTTGAGGCTGTAGACCGGACCCCGGGGTCCCAGCGCGGGCTTGCGGGTGCACTGCACCAGGATGGTGGCGATGAACATCAGGGCCAGCAACACCCCGGGCACGATCCCGGCCATGAACAGCTTGCCGATGGACTCCTCGACCAGCAGACCATAGATCACGAAACCGATGCTGGGCGGGATCAGGATGCCCAGGGTGCCCCCGGCGGCCACGCAGCCCGAGGACAGGGCCTTGTCGTAGCCGAACTTGGCCATCTCGGGCATGGCCACGGTGCCCATGGTGGCGGCGGTGGCCAGGGACGACCCGCAGATGGAGGAGAAGCCGGCGCAGCCCACCACCGTGGCGATGGCCAGGCCGCCGGGCAGATGGCCCAGCCAGGTGTAGACCGTGCGGTAGATGTCGCGGCTGAGCCCGGAGACAAAGGCGAACTGCCCCATCAGCACGAACAGCGGGATCACGCTGAGCATGTAGTTGGAGCCCGAGGAGTAGGGCGTCATGCCCATCACCGACAGGGCCGGGTCCAGGCCCATCACCAGGGCGTAGCCCCCGAAACCCACCAGGGCCATGGCCAAACCGATGTGCATGCGCAGGGCCAGGAGCAGGAACAGGACCAGCACCCCCAGCAGGCCGATGGTTTCAGCGCTCATTCGCTTTCCTCCTTGCCCCGCCAGACGCTGACCAGGTCGGCCAGCAGATCCAGGGCGAAGGCGGCGAAGCCCAGGGCCACCAGGAAGACGAAGGGGCTGACCGGGATGCGCAGGATCCCGGAGTGCTCCCCCACTTCCAGCACCTCCAGGCCGCGTTGCAGGCTGGTCCAGGCCAGGAGGAGGGTGACGGCCAGGGACAGGCCCAGGGAGAAGAGGTTGACCCGGCGCTGGTTGCGGGAGCTGAAGCGCCCCACCACCAGGTCCACCACCACGTGGCCCTTGTCCTTCTGCATGGCGGCCAGGAAGCAGAAGGCCACCATCACGATCATGAACTCGGTGATCTCCAGCACCCCCAGGAGGGGCCGATTGAAGCCATAGCGGCAGACCACGTCCAAGGTGGTGAGCAGCATCATGGCCATCAGCACCGCCGCGCCCAGGGAGGACAGGACGGCGCCGGGCGCGGAAAGGCCGCGGAGGGGCGAGCTAGGCATGGCGTTTCCCGAGGCCCGCCGCGCGCCGCCAAGGCCATGGCGCGCGGCGGGCGAAAAGGAGGTTAGTTCTCGGTCAGTGGCTCGTGGCCCAGCAGCTTGACGGCCTCCTTGAGCACCGCGGTGCCGGCCAGGCCCTGGGCGTCCATGTCCTTGGCCCACTCCAGCCAGATGGCCCGCGACTGCTTCTTCCACTTGGCCAGCTCGGCCGGCTCCATCTCCACCACCTCCACGCCCTTGCTCTTGGCGACGGCCATGTTGGCGGCCTCGGCCTGGTCGAAGACCTTGCCGGCCAGGCGCGACATGGACAGCCCGCTGTTGTCGTTGAAGACCTTCTTCACGTCCTCGGGCAGGGACTCCCACTTCTTCTTGTTCATGACGATGGCCATGTTCAGGGCGTACATGTCCAGGGTGGTGGCGTACTTGACCACCTCGGCCTGCTTGAAGGCCACCAGGCCCTCGTAGGAGATGGTGGTGCCGTCCAGCACCCCGCGCTCCAGGGCGGTGTAGACCTCGGGCACCGGCATGAACACCGGGCTGGCCCCCATCATGGTGATGCTCTTGTTGACCAGGGGATTGGTGCAGCGGATCTTCATGCCGTCGAGGTCGGCCAGGGTCTTGACCGGCTTCTTGACCGTGAACAACTGGGAGGAGCCGTGCTGGAACAGCCACAGCACCTTCACGTCCTTGAACTCGTCCTGGCAGTATTTCTCGTAGATCTGCCACAGGGCGGCGCTGATGGCCTCGGAGGTGGTCATCATGAAGGGCAGCTCCAACACCGTGGAGAGCTTGAAGCGGCCGGGGGAGTAGGAAAGGATGGGGAAGGAAATGTCGGCGATGCCCTTGACCGCCATGTCGAAGTGCTCCTGAGGCTTGCCCAGGGCCGAGGCGGCGAAGATGGTGACCTTCACCTGCCCGTTGGTCTGCTCGTTGATCTTTTTGGCCCAGGGCTCCAGGACCTGGGTGTGCTGCACCTGGGTGGGCGCCATGAACGAGGCCAGTTTCAGCTCGATGGTCTTGGCCGCCGCGCCGCCCGCGCCCGCCAAGGTCAGGCCCGCCGCCAGGGCCATGGTCGCCAGCACCGATTTCCAGATCACGATCTCCCCCTTTCGTTGGACGCCGCCCAGGGGCGGTCGCCGATTAGGATGGGGCCTCCGCCCGCCGGCTCGGGGGCCGGGCGGCCGGACTGGCCGCGCCCGGGGCGCAACTCGGCCCTTGATCCACCACCGGCCGGGTCCGGCCGGTCGCGCTCCGGTTTCAGGTCGAGGAACAGGCTGTCAGCTACCGGGACGTGCTATTTTTTTCGGACGCACCCCCGCCACCGGCGCGGAGGGGTTGGGCAAGAAGGGATCGCGGACGCCGGGCCGGGGCGCGGCCACGGGGCGGAGAACGCGGGGCCTCCAGTCTGGTTCTCCCAAGCGCAGCGATTGGTATGACCATCGCTACATATTACATATTATGTAAGATCAAATTAATTAACTAGTATACTATGCAACCGGGTCCCCGCCCGTCAAGGGCAAAGTGCGGGGTGGTCCAGGTTGGCCCGGGCGGGGACTCCGCCCCGTTTCTCCTTGCAATGAAACCGCTTATCCCCTATAGAAGCAGCATGAAGCCGACCTTTCAGCCCATACGCTCACCGCGCATCTCCGAGGAGGTCATCGCCCAGATCAAGTCCGCCATCCTCAGCGGGCGGTACCAACCCGGCGACAAGCTGCCCTCGGAGCGGGAGCTGATCGCGCAGTTCGGGGTGGGTCGGGGGGTGATCCGGGAGGCGTTGCGCGCCCTGGAGGCCACCGGCTTCGTGACCATGCGCCAGGGGCCCAATGGCGGCGCCTACCTCAAGGAGCTGAACTTCAACCACCTCACCGGCGGCTTCGTGGACCTCTACCTGGCCGGCAAGCTCACCATTCCGGAGCTGAACCAGGTGCGCCGGCTGGTGGAGCCGGAGGTGGCCCGCCTGGCCGCCGGGCGGGTTGACGAGGGCTGGCGGGGGCGGTTGCGCGAGGCCATGGCCGGGGAGAGGGGCCAGTGCACCGACGGCCACCACCGCATGCTGGTCATGACCCGGGTCCACTTCATCCTGGCCGAGATGTGCGGCAACTATCTGCTGCACGCCATCGTCAACGCCATGATCAAGCTCACCCACGAGATCGTGGCCGCGGTGGAGCCCCAGGAGCACTACGCCCTGCACGGGGCGGGCGAACACGACACGGTGGCCGAGGCGGTGATCGCCGGCCAGCCCCAGGCGGCGGCCGAGGCCATGCGCGCCCACCTGGAGCAGTTCTGCGCCAAGCTGGTCAAAATGGACCGCCGCTACCGCGGCCAGGCCACGGACTGATCTCCCGCTCCGCCCCCGGCCCGCGTCCGCGCGCCGGCAACCACGCGGGCGCAGAGCCGGTGCGACCGGCGCGGAAGCGACCCCGTCGCCGGCCGCGCCCCGGCCGCCCGGGGTGGCCGATCAGCCAACCGGCCCGGGGGCATCCCCCGAGCCGGTTTTGCCTCCGCTCCCGGCCGCGCGGCCGGAGCCTGGCCTCAGCCCATCAGGTTCTTGGCCGCGAAGTCCCAGTTGGCCAGCTTGGCCAGCCAATCCTTGATGTAGTCCGGCCGTCGGTTCTGGTAGTCCAGGTAATAAGCGTGCTCCCAGACGTCGATGGTCAGCAGCGGCTTGGCCTTGGTGGTCAGGGGAGTCTCGGCGTTGCCGGTCTTGGTCACCATCAGCTTGCCGTCGGCCAGCACCAGCCAGGCCCAGCCCGAGCCGAACTGGGTGGCGGCGGCGTTGCCGAAGGCCTCGGCGAACTTGTCGAAGCCCCCGAAGTCGGCCTGGATCTTTTTCATCAGCTCCCCGCCGGGCTGGCCGCCGCCGCCGGGTTTCATGCTCTGCCAATAAAAGGTGTGGTTCCAGACCTGGGCGGCGTTGTTGAAGATGCCGGCCTGGTCCTTGTCGCCGGCGGTCTTCTTGATGATCTCCTCCAGGGGCAGCGCGGCCAGGTCGCTGCCGGCCAGCAGCTTGTTGGCGTTGGCCACGTAGGCGGCGTGGTGCTTGCCATAATGGAACCCGATGGTCTTCTGGCTGATCACCGGCTCCAGGGCGTTGTCGGCATAGGGCAACGGCGGCTGGACAATGGCCGGGGCGGCCTGGGCCTGATCGCTCATGGTCAATATTCCTCCCGTGCTAAGGGCCGCCGCGCCCACCGCGGCGGCGTAAATGAACTGACGGCGGCTGAGGCCGCTGCTCTTTTCCATGACTCCCTCCCTGCTTGGCTTGCGCGGGGCGACCCCCCCCCTTGTATTCAGGGTAAGGCCAAGCCGGGCGGGCGCGCAAATTTTTTCGCCCCGCCGCCGCCGGAGGTGGTTCCACAATATTGCGATTATTTACGAAAGCTTATTCTGGGGTTGTCTCGCGAACGGGTTTCTTGCGCCGGCTCTGGCGCTGGGTGGTGGGCGGGGTGGGCAGGTTGGCCAGGCCGGAGCTGGTGATGGCGTGCCAGAAGGCGCTGCGCACCCGCTTGTTGGCGCGGTGGCGCTCCTCCAGAAACGACCGCAGCATGGCGCGATGACCAAGGCCGGCCGAGGGGCAGCAGGGGGGCTGCACCGGCAGCTCCAGGTGGGCGGCGAAACGTCGGGTGAGGTCGGCGCTGGTCAGGGCCAGGGGGCGGATCACCACCAGCTCCCCGCCGAAGAAGGGCTGCACCGGCAGCATGGTGGAGAGGTTGCCGGCGTAGAGCAGGTTGAGCAGGAAGGTCTCGAACAGGTCGTCCTGGTGGTGGGCCAAGGCCAGCTTGCGGCAGCCCAGGGCGTGGGCGGCCTGGAACAACTCGCGCCGGCGGTTCAAGGCGCAGTAGAAGCAGGGGCTGTTTTCGCGGTTCTCGCTGGTGTGGGCCCGGGGGCCGAAGTCGGTGGCGATGAGCTTCAGCTCCACCCCCAGCCCGGCGCAGAAGGCGGCCAGGGCGGCGTGATCCACGCTGTGGAAGCCCATCTCCACGTGGATGGCCACCAGGTCGAAGCGGATGGGCACCCGCCGTTGGCGCTCGGCCAACAGCCAGAGCAGGCTTAGGGAGTCCTTGCCCCCGGACAGCCCCAGGGCGATGCGGTCGCCGTGCTCGACCATGGCCCAGCCGTGCACCGCCTTGCCGCACAGGCTGATGGCCTGGCGCTGGACATAGGGGACGCCGTGACCCACCGGCCGGCTAGAACTCCAGGGTCTGGCCGGCGGCCAGGGCCTGGAAGCGCACCCCCAGGCTGGCGGCCAGGGCCTGGCTGGAGACGGGTCCGGTGCAGTGGCCCGCCGCCACCCGGATCTCGCGCAACAGGCCCAGGTGGTCCAGGCTGGCCCGGCGTTGGCCCTCGGGCGCCAGGTCCAGGTGGAAGCCTCCCACCAGCCAGGCCGGGGCCTGGCCCAGGAAGTCCTGCACCGCCAGGAGTATGTTCACCACCCCGGCGTGGGCGCAGCCGGTGACGGCCACCAGGCCCTCGCCGGTCTCCAGCACCAGCAGCAGGTCGTCCAGCAGGGGATCGGGCACCAGGGCCGGGCCGACGTTGGTGACCAGGCTGGGATTGAGCCCCTCGAAGGCGGTCAGCCGGGGAATCGGGGCGATCAGGTGCACCCCGGGCCAGGGCTCCACCGGCCCGGTGACCAGGTGGAAGTCCGCGCCCAGCTTCTCGTAGGCCGCCCGCGAGCCCAGGGGCGGTCCGATGTCGGTCAGGCTGCCGTCGGGGTCCTGCTTGTAGTGGGTCTCGAAGACCCCGGGGTGGCACCACACCGGCCGGCCGCCGATGGTCTGGAGCAGGGCCGCCAGGCCGCCGGTGTGGTCGTGGTGGCCGTGGCTCAGGATCACGCCCTCGATGCGCGCGGCGGGCAGGCCCAAGGCGGCCAGGTTGGGCAACAGGGCCGGGCCCAGGCCGGTGTCCAGCAACAGGACGTGGCCGTCATGCTCCAGCCACAGGGCCAGGCCCCATTCGGCCTGGAGGCCTTGGCGGCTGGCGTTGTTGTCCACCACCACCGTCAGATGGGTCATGCCTCGTCCTCCGTTTTGGCCTGGCCGGCGGCGGCCAGGGCCTGGCCCAGGCGCTCCAGGCGGCCCGGGGCCGGGGCCAGGAAGCGCGCCCGCTGCTCCGGGGTGTAGCACCGGGCCAGGAAGGCCTCGACATCGAAATGGGGGCTGAAGCAGGCCACCACCCGGGGGCAGGGCAGGCCGTCCCGGGCCTGGCGGCAATAGCCGAAGTGCAGGGTCTGGCCCAACTGGGGGCACCAGAAATGGGTGACCGCGTCGTGTTGGCTGATGTCCATGGCGCTAGGCTCCGGCCGATGGCGTGTCCAGGCGCGCGGCGTAGGGTTTGAGGTCCAGGACCGGGGTGCCGTCCAGGGCTTCCAGGTCGCGCACCGTCAGGCGATGGCCCGCCACGGCCTCCAGGCGCACCAGGCTCAGGCCGATGGCGCAGGGCCGCACCGGGGCCCGGGTGGCGAAAACCCCGGTCAGGGGCCGGGAGGGGTCGCCCCGGGGATGGACCTTGAGCACCGGCGGCCCGGACTGGTGGAAATAGAACAGCACCCACAGGGCCTGGCCGGGCTCCAGCCCCTCCAGGCCGGGGGCCAGTTCGGGCCGCAGCTCGATCACCGCCCGCAACCCGCTGCCCGCCCCCTGGCGGGGGGCCTGGTCCCGGGTCCTGAGCTCCGAGCGCACCCAACCGATGGGTTCGAGGCTGATGGTTTCCAGGCCCGCGCCTCCCCGCCGCCCCGGTCCCGCGGGGCGGCCCGCCCAGGTCGCCTAGAGCTTGGCCATGACCTTGATGTCGGCCTTGGCCCGCAGGTCGGCCAGGAAGCGGTCATGCAGGATGCGTTGCAGGTTCCTCTCCATGGCCTGACGCACCTCCTGGCGGCGGCGGTCCTTCTCCTCGGCGCTGGGGGCCTGACGGCCCAGCAGGGCGGCCACCAGGAAATCGTCGCCGATCTGCACCGGCTGGACCGCCAGGCGGGCGTTGTCCGGCCGCGAGAAGAGCGCCTCCAGCAGCGGGGCGCTGCTGATCAGGCCGGGCACGCTGTCCTCGGCCCCCAGCCAGCCGGTCTTGACCGCGCCGGGCCGCTGGGCCAGGGCCTGGGCCGGGTCGGGCTGGGTCTTCAGCTCGGCGATCAGCTTCTCGGCCGCCTCCTGGGCCAGGCGCCGGGCCTTCATGCCCAGCACCGCCAGGCGCACCTCGGCCTCCACCTCGCCCATGGGCTTGGCCTGGGCCGGGGTCCGCTCCTCCAGCACCGCCACCAGGCTGCCGCCCTCGAAGGGGATCACCGGAGCGGCCTGGCCGGGCATCAGGCCCTCGAAGACCTCGTGCAGCCCCCTGACCCCGGACAGGCCGGGGATGGTCTCCTCGGCGCTGAAGGCGGGCGACTGCTGCACCGGGACCTTGGCCTTGGCCGCCGCCTCCGGCAGCTTGGCCCCGGCGGTGAGCAGGTCCAGGGTCCGCTCGGCCGCGGCCTCGGCCTGCTGGCGGGCCTGCTGCTCCTCCAGCTTGTTGCGCAGCTCGCCCTTGACCTCCTCCAGGGGGATCACCCGGCCCTCGCGCCGCTCCTCGGCCTTGATCACGTGGAAACCGTAGGGGGTCTGCACCAGGCCCACCTGGCCCGGCTGGAGGGCGAAGAGGGCCTGCTCGAAGGCCGGCACCGTCACGTCGCGCTGGATGAAGCCCAGGTCGCCGCCGGTGGCCGCGCTGCCCGGGTCCTGGGATTCCTTCTTGGCCAGGGCGGCGAAGTCCGCGCCCTTGTCCTTGACCTCGGTCAGGATCGCCTCGGCCTTGGCCCTGGCCTTGGCCAGCTCCTCGGCCGGGGCCTGCTCGGCCACCGCCACCAGGATGTGGCGGGCGTGGACCGCCTCGGGCACCACGTACTGGCCGCGCTGGCTCTCGTAGTACTCGGCCACGTCGTCGTCGCTCACCTGGGCCTGGTCGCGATAGCTCGCGAGGGGGAAGACCAGGTAGGAGACCCGGAACTTCTCCGGGATCATGTACTCGCGCTGGTGCTCCTGGTAATAGGCCTCGATCTCCTCGGCCCCGGCGGTCAGGCCCTGGCGGTGGGCCTCCTCGGCGAAGGCGAGGTAGACCCCCTGCACCTTGCCCAGGGCCTCGTCCATGGTCTGCTCCAGCTCCAGGGGCGAGACCTGGGCCGCGCCCACCACCAGGGTGGTGAGTTTCTGCAGGATGATCTGGCCGCGCTGGGCGTCCTCGAAGGCCTCGGGGGTGAGCCGGTTGAGGGTCAGCACCCGGCGGTACTGGTCCTTGTCGAAGCGCCCGCCGCGCTGAAAGGCCGGCATGGAGGTCAGAATCTGGGCCACCTCCTGGTCGCTGGCGTTGACGCCCAGGCGCTGGGCGGCCTGGAACAACAGGGCGCGGTCGATCAGGGTGTTGAGCGCCCGCTCCTTGAGGCCCAGCATGGGGGCCAGGCGGTCGAACTGTTCGCCCAGTTGGCGGCGGTTCTCCTCCACCATGCGGCCGTGCTCCTCCTGGAGCTGGGCCATGGTGATGGGCTCGCCGTTGACCGTGACCGCCACTTCCTTCTGGGAATAGTAGGAGCTCACGCCCCAGGAAAGGGCGAAGGCCACGGCGATGGCCCCGAGCAGGATCTTGATGATCCAGCTCCCCGCGTGCTTGCGCATCAGATCCAGCATGTTTGGCCGCTGCTCCCCTTGGCTGCCCGCCGCGCCCGCCCAGGGGCGGGAATGGCCTGATATCGGGGTGTTGTCCGGGGAGGAGCCCCACGCGAGGGCGTCTCCCGGCCCGGTTTTGGGTCGAGGGACAAAGCTAGCACGCCCCTGGCGGCAAGTCAATGCGGCCCCCGGCGTTTCGCCGGGGGCCGCCAGGGTCTAGCCATTTGATTACACTGACTTGTCTAATCCATCGGCCCCAGGGTGCTAACGCCCGGCCTGTTCCAGGGCCAGCACCAGCCGGGTCAGGGTCTGGTTGACCGGGGCGGCCAGGCCCAGTTCGGCCCCGGCCCGCACCACCGCGCCGTTGATGTACTCCACCTCGGTGCGGCGCTGGTGGCCGAGGTCCTGGAGCATGGAGGAGCGGTTGGCCGCCGTGCGCCGGCCCACCTCGTGGACCGCCGCCGGCATGTCCGGGTGCAGGAACTCCACCCCCAGGGCCTGGCCCACCGCGAGGGCCTCGTTCATCGCCGCCTCCATCACCTCCACCGCCGGGGCGATCTCCAGCATGCGTCCGTTGGGCACTCCCAGGATGGCGGTCAGGGCGTTGATGCTTACGTTGACCACCAGCTTGGTCCAGATCAGGTTCTGGACCCCGGCCACCGCCTGGGTTGTGAAGCCGGCGGCGGTGAACAACGCCGCCAGCTCGCGGCAGAAGCCATCCACCTCGCCCTGGGCCGGACCCAGGTTGGTCAGGCCCCGGCCGGCGTGGCGCGCCCGGCCCTGGCCCAGGCCGATGATGCCCTCGCTGGTGGTGCCGCCCAGCACCCGCTCCGGGCCCAGGGCCGCCACCAGGGCCTCCACGTTGCCCACGCCGTTCTGCAGGGTCAGCGCCCGGGCCCCGGCCGCCAGGTGAGGGGCCAGGAGTCGGGCTATCCCCTCGGTCTGGTAGGCCTTGACGCAGATCAGGGCCAGGTCGGCCCCGGCCAGGGCCAGGGCCGGATCGGCGCTGGCCTTCAGGGGCAGGTGGATCTCCTCGCCCTCCAGGGTTTCCAGGAACACCCCGTTCTGGTCCAGGTGGGCGGCCCGCTCCGGCCGGTGGTCCAGGAAATTGACCTGGGCCCCGGCCCGGGCCAGGCGGACCCCGAAAAAGACCCCCATCGCCCCCGGACCCACCACGGTGATGCGCATGGCCATCGGCCTCCCTCCCGGCTAGAGCTTCAACTGGGCCACCACCGCCGGGTCCATGGCGAAGCCGTGCTCCGGCCCCGGGAACCCACCCTCGCGCACCTCGGAGACATACCGACCCAGGGCCTGGCCGGCCAGGTCCATCAGGTTGGCGTACTGCTTGGCCATCTTGGGGGTCTTGCGGGTGGTCAGGCCCAGGACGTCATGGAAGACCAGCACCTGGCCGTCGCAATCCGGGCCGGCCCCGATGCCGATGGTCACCATCTCCACCGCCCGGGTGATGGCCTGGGCCAGGGCGCTGGGAATGCACTCGAAGACGATCAGGTCCGCCCCGGCCTGTTGCAGGGCCTTGGCCCCGTCGACGAGCTTCTGGGCGGTGGTCAGGTCCTTGCCCTGCACCTTGTAGCCGCCCAGCTTGCTCACGCTCTGGGGGGTCAGCCCGATGTGGGCGCAGACCGGGATGCCGGCGTCCACGATGGCCCGCACCGTCTCGGCCATCTCCGCCCCGCCCTCCAGCTTGACCATGTCGCAGCCGGCCTCCTTGAGCATGCGGCCGGAATTCAGGATCGCCTGCTCGCGGCTGACCTGGTAGCTCAGGAAGGGCAAATCTCCGATCAAAAACGCGCTCTTGAGCCCCCGGCGCACGGCCTTGATGTGGTGGATCATCTCCTCCATGGTCACCGGCACCGTGCCCGAAAGACCCATCACCACGTTGCCCAGGCTGTCGCCCACCAGCACCACGTCCACCCCGGCCGCCTCGGCCAGCACCGCGCCGGGGTAGTCGTAGGCGGTCAGCACGCTGATCTTCCTGCCTTCTTTCTTCATCTGGTAGAGGTCGGGGATGGTCACCTGCTTGCGGTCCATGATCCTCTCCTAAGCTTGGCGGGGCCGGCGACCAAGCGGCGCGATCAGAGCGCGCCCCAAGGCCAGGCCCCGGCGGGGAAAAACTTAAGGCGTCCGGCCGAGCGCACACGAGCACAGGGGAGCACGCCTCCCCCGCTCGCGCGCCGTCTCGGCCCCCGTCACGGGGGTCCAAGCGGTGTATCGCGCCATGGGCCGAACGCCTGGGACTATAGCTCTCCTAACTAGCCCACCCACGGCCGTCTGTCAAGGCCGCCCGGCCTTGGCTGCTCGTGAAGCATTGTGCAAAAAAGCGTTGACACTCCGCGCCCCTTGTGCTGTCTTGTGAAGCGCCGGGCCCGACCCGGGCCAGGGCTCCAGACACCCCCGAGAACGCTTACACCCGCGCCCGCGGGGCATTGCATTTACTGCCAATCGACAAGAAAGGAGAGAGGCATGGCGGCGGAGCTTATCAAGGGACTGCCCATTGCCAAGGTGATCCGCGAGGAGTTGGTCAAGGACGTGGAGGCGCTCAAGGCCAAGGGCGTCCAGCCCAAGCTGGCGGTGCTGCTGGTGGGCGACGACGAGGCCAGCGTGGTCTACGCCCAGTCCAAGGAGAAGGTCGGCGCCGGCCTGGGCGTCACGGTGGAGCTGAAGGTCATGCCCGCCGACACCAGCCAGGAGACGGTGCTGAACCAGATCCAGGGCTGGAACATGGACCCCAACGTCCACGGCATCCTGGTGGAGCTGCCCCTGCCCAAGCACATCCAGAAGGAAGTCGTGATGGAGGCCATCTCGCCCAAGAAGGACGTGGACGGAGTACATCCGGTCAACCGCGGCTACCTCTTGGGCGGCCAGGAGCACCTGGCCCTGGTGCCCGCCACCCCCCTGTCCTGCATCGCCCTGATGGAGCGCGCCGGCATCAACCTGCGCGGCAAGAAGGTCACCCTGGTCGGCCGTGGCGACACCGTGGGCCGCCCCCTGGCCAGCCTTTTGATCAAGCGCGACGCCACCATCACCGTCTGCCACACCAAGACCGTGGACCTGGGCGCCGAGTGCCAGCATGGCGAGATCGTGGTGGCGGCGGCCGGCTTCGCCGGTCTGGTCAAGAAAGAGATGATCGCCCCGGGCACCGTGGTCATCGACGCCGGCATCAACGCCACCCCCGACGGCAAGGGCATCTGCGGCGACGTGGCCCCCGACGTGGAGGAAGTGGCCAAGGCCATGACCCCCGTGCCCGGCGGCGTCGGCAGCCTCACCACCACCATCATCATGCAAAACGTCATCAAGGCCATCGGCCTGCAAGGCCTGGGCAAGTAAGAAAAAACGGGGGGAAACTTTTGTGAACAAAAGTTTCCCCCCGGACCCCCCTTCAAAAAACTTTAGGGCGGTTGGCGATTTTTGGGCTGCGCGCAGCGCAGCCCAAAAATCGCCAACCGAGTGGTCAAGGCGGCGACCCTTAACACACACTGCGGCTTTTTAGGAGGAGGTGTGGGGGAACCCTTTTGGGCCCCCAAAAGGGTTCCCCCACCAGCAGACCCACAAAGGAGACGATCCCATGGAAGACAAGATCTACGGGATGAGCCTGAATGATTTCATCGCGGTGGCGGCCAGCAAGAGCCACACCCCGGGCGGCGGCAACGTTTCGGCGGTGGTGGCGACGCTCGCGGCCAGCATGGTGGCCATGGTGGGCAACCTGACCGTGTCCAACAAGAAATACGAGGAGTTCCACGCCCAGGCCCAGGCCCAGGTGGACCGCCTGATGGGCGTGATCGAGAAGCTGAAAGAGCTGACCAACGCCGACATCGCGGCCTTTGACCACTACATGGGCTGCTTCAAGCTGCCCAAGGACACCGACGAGCAGAAAAAGGCCCGGGCGGCGGCCCTGGAGGACGCGGCCCAGAAGGCGACCCTGGTGCCCCTGGAGATCTGCAAGTGCTGCCTGGAGATCATCAAGGAGGCCGACGAGCTGAGCAAGTACGGCAACAAGATGGCCATCAGCGACGTGGGCGTGGGGGCCATGGTGGGCGAGGCCGCGCTCAGGGCCTGCATGCTGAGCGTGGACATCAACGTGCCCAGCATCAAGGACCAGGCCTTCGTGGCCAAGGTCAAGGCCGCGCGCGAGAACCTGTTCGTGCAGGCCGAGGAGTACAAGCTCCTGGCCCTGGCCCGGGTGAAGGAGAAGATGAGCTAGGCGTTCGCAAGGCCTGGCGGCCAAGCCAACGGCCCGGGTCGCGTGACCCGGGCCGTCGTTTTGAGTCGAATTGGGGGTTGGCCCCGGCTGGAGCCTCTTGCCGGTAGCTGCCGGCGGGCTACCTGATCACCAGGCAGCTGCAGGGGGCGCGGCGGCTGACCCGCTCGGCCACCGAGCCCAGCACCACCAGCCCCATGCCCGAGAGCCCCTGGCAGCCCATGACCACCAGGTCGGCGTCGCTGGCCGCCAGGTGGGCCAGGATCTCCTCGCTGGGGTGGCCCCGGCGCAGGGCCGGTTTCCAGTCCAGCCCCTCCAGGCGGGCGGCGTAGCGCTGGCGCAGATATTCGTCCAGCCTGCGGGCCACATCGGCGTCGCTCTTGCCGCGCACCTCCAGGGGCGACTCGCCCGGGATCAGGGGCAGGCCCGGGGCGATGACATGCAACAGGGTGAGACGGGCCTGGTCCAGGCGGGCCTGGGCCGCGGCCGCGTCCAGGGCCTTCTCGGCGTGCACCGAGAAGTCGCAGCAATGCACGATATGGCGGAACACCGGGCTCAGGCCTTGACCATGGACAGGATCAGCTCCTGCTGGGCGGCGATGTACTGGCCCAGGTCCATGCCCCGGCGCTTGAAGTGCCAGGACTTCAACGCCCACTGGTGGCCCAGCATGACGATGTTGTAGGCGGTGAGGTCGGGGTCGGTGAAATGGAAGACCCCGGCCTGGCGGCCCTCTTCCAGGATGCCCCGGAACAGGCCCACCGCCTCCAGCTCCAGGGCCATGATGCGCTTGCGGCCGGCCTGGTCCAGGGTGCGGCTGGCGCGATAGAGCAACAGCACCTTGGCCCGCTCCTCGTCCACCACCTGGTAGTAGGTCGCGATGGCCTTGAGCAGGCGCTTCTGGTGGGAGTTGCCGCTGGCCAGCTCCGGCTGGACCAGGGCGGCGAAGCGCCCCTGCAGGTCCTCCAGGATCAGCAGCATGAAATCGGCCGGCTTCTTGACGAACTGGTAGGTGACCGGCACCGACAGGCCGGCCAGGGCGGCGATCTCCTCCACCGTGGCCTGGCGGCCCTTGCGCTCCAGGATCTCGCCGGCGGCCTTGACCAGGCGGGACCGCATTTGACTCAAATCCATCGCGTCGTTGTTGTTCATGCCATTCTCCCTCGTCCGCGTGGAGCTTCAGTTAGCGGGGGCGCTGGTGTTGCCTCACCGATCGCCGGCCGACCCCCCCGACCGGCGGGCCTTGAACTGCTGCATGGCTTGACGCAGGTCCTGGGCGGCGCGGGCCATGGTCTCGCTGGACCCGGTGGCCTCGTCCACCAGGGCCGCGTTCTGCTGCACCGCCTGATCCATTTGGGTCACCGCCCGGTTGATCTCCTCGATGCCGCTGGCCTGCTCCTGGCTGGCGGCGGTGATTTCGGCCACGGTGTCGGCCACGTTCTGCACGTTGGCGATGATCTCCTGGAGCAGCTCGCCGCTCTCGGCCACCAGCTCCCCGCCCTGCTCCACCTTGGCCACGCTGTCGGTGATCAGGGCCTGGATCTCCTTGGCCGCCGCCGCGCTGCGCCCGGCCAGGTTGCGCACCTCGCCGGCCACCACCGCGAAGCCCCGGCCGGCCTCGCCGGCCCGGGCCGCCTCCACCGCCGCGTTCAGCGCCAGCAGGTTGGTCTGGAAGGCGATCTCGTTGACCACGTTGATGATGTCGCTGATCTTCTTGCTGGATTCGGTGACCGCGGCCATGGCCCCCACCGTGCGCTGGACCACCTCGCCGCCCTGCTGGGCCATGGTGCTGGTGCGCCGGGCCATCTCGTTGGCGCGCTGGGCGTTGTTGGCGTTGTTCTTGACGCTGCTGGTCATCTCTTCCACCGCGCTGGCCGTCTGTTCGATGGCGCTGGCCTGCTGCTGGGTGCGCTCGGACAGGTCCTGGTTGCCCTGGCTGATCTGTTCGGCCGAACCGGCCACCTTCAACGCAGCGGCCGAGACCTGGTTGACGGTGGCGGAGAGATTCTGGTTCATCTGCTCCACGTCGCGGGCCACCTGGCCGATCTCGTCCCCGCGCCCCAGCAGACCCCGGTCCAGGCTCAGGGTGAAGTCGCCCTCGGCCGCGCGGCGCACCGCCAGCGCGGTCTGGACGATGGGCCGGCTCAGCCCCCGCGCCGCCCCCAGGGCCAACAGGCCGGCCAGGGCCAGGAGCACCAGGGCCGCCACCCCGGCCAGGGTCAGATAGCCGCGCAACTGGGCGTCGGCCCGCTCCAGGGAGAAGATCACCTCGAAGGCGCCGTGGATCTCGCCTTCCTTCCAGTTCTCCATCCTGACCCCGGTGGGGTCCAGGCCCTGGTCGTTGCCCCACAGCTGGGCCGAGGTGGCGGGATCGCCATGGCAGAGCAGGCAGGTCCTGGACAGACGCACCGCCCGGAAATAGCGCACCGCGTTGCTGGCGCGGTCGATCACGAAATACTCGCTGGCCTGGCGGTCGGTCAGGTGGCGCAGGGCCTTCTCCTCCACCGGGTCGGGCTGGTTGGCCGGGTTGCGGGGCTGGAACTTGGGCACCTTGAAGGTGTAGCCCGCCTCCTTGGCCTGGCGACGGGCCACTTCCCAGGCCACCACCACCGGCACCACCGCCAAGAGCTTCTCGCGCTCGCCCCTTTCCACGAACCCGCGCAGCATCGCCACGTTGAAGATGTCGTGCGCCCACATGCTCTCCACTTGGTCGCGGGCGCTTTCCACGTTGAGGGTGACCACCCGGGCGGTGTCCACGAAGGCCGCCACGGTCTGATCCCGTTGCTGCCAGGCGTAAAGGCCCAGGATAAGCAGCAAAAGGGCCAGGGTGAAGGCCAGCATCGTGGTCAGCAGCTTTTTCTGGATGGTCCAGGACGCCATGTTTTCTCCGTCATCCCGTCAGGGAACGCGTCAACCCCAAGCCCAACCCGCCGACCCGTGGGTCCCTGCCATTATAAACCTATTTGCACAAGGCAGGGAATCGGAACCATGACCGCGATTGTGCAATCGTCCCGGCCGGCCTGGTCAGGCCGGTCAGGCCCCGGCCAGGGCGCGATACACCGCCAGCAGGCGCTCCATCAGCCCGGCGTCCGGGTAGCCGGCGGCCACCGCCGCCGCCCCGGCCGCGCCCAGGGCCGCGCCCTCCGGCCCGGCCAGGCGGTCGGCGGCCGCCGCCAGGGCCTCGGCGTCTGCCGGCGGGACCAAGAGCCCGCTGACGCCATGCTCCAGCCAGGCGGCCACCCCGCCCACCGCCGCGGCCGCCACCGGCACCGCCCGGGCCAGGGCCTCCAGCCCGCTGATGCCAAAGGGCTCGGCCCAGAGGCTGGGCAGCCAGAGGCTGGCGGCCTGGTCCAGCAGGGCTTGCAGGCCGGCGCGGTCCCGCCAGCCAACGAAAACCACCCGACCGCCGCTGGCCCGGGCCGCCGCCGCCACCTCCTCCGCCAGGGGTCCGTCGCCGGCCACCACCAGGGGCAGGGGTTGCCGCAGCATCGCGGCCGCGACCAGGGCCACCCGGACGCCCTTGCGCTCCACCAGGCGGCCGGCCAGCAGATGGTGTCGGGCCGGCCCCCGGGCCGCGCGGGGGGCGATGCCGTCCACCAGGGGCGGCAGCACCGTGATCCGCTCCCGGTCCAGGCCCACCGCCGCCAGCTCCCCGGCCATGTAGTGGCTGAGCACCAGCAGGCGGCCGAAGCCGGCCAGGGCCTCCCGCCGCTGCTGGGTCAGGGCCAGCAGGCGGCGGCCGTAGTCCGGGTCCTGGAAGCAGGCCAGGCAATGATCGCCCAGGGGCGCGGCGCAGATTCGGCCCCGAGGGGTGAGCTTGCCCAGGCCGGGGCAGAAGGCGCGGTGGTCCTGGACCGTCATCAGCGCCGGCCCGCCGGCCGCTGCCTGCGCCAAGATCTCGGGATCCATAAGGTTGTGGACATGGACCAGGTCCGGCCGCCACGCGGCGATCAGCCCGGCCAGACGCCGGCCGGCCGCCTGGCCGCCCCGGGGGGCCAGGCCGGAACGGTCCAGGCCCTTGACTCGAACCCAGGCGCCCAGCTCCACCCGCTCGGCCCCGGGCAGGCTGCCATCGTCGCGCCCCACCGCCAGCAAGGTCTCCACCCGACCTTGCAGCCGGCGCAGGATCGCCACCAGGTGGCGATCGGCCCCGCCCCGGGCCGAAAGGCGATCGTTGAGGTGCAACACCCGCATGCCATCAACCTCCCGCCGCCCAGCATACCCCGCCGGAGCGCCAGCGAAAATACCGTTGCCATGCCGACATTTCCGCCCCAGGCACTTGCCAAGCCCCCACCCTTGCCGCCAAAATGGGTCCCAGGCTGGGGGCGTCCTCCGGCCGTGCCCCGCTATCGCCGCACCCAGGAGTCCGGGAGGTCAATCACCGTGCAGCCCACCCTCAGTTTCCAGGTCCATCCCCACCTGCCGCCCCAATTGGATAACCTCAACCGCCTGGCCGGCAACCTCTGGTTCACCTGGAACCCCGAGGCGGTGGAGCTCTTCCAGCGCATCGACCCGATGCTGTGGTCCGACGTCTCCCACAACCCCCGCGCCCTGCTCAACCAGATCAGCCAGGAGCGGCTGGACGCCCTGGCCCGGGACAACGGCTTCGTGGCCCAGTTGGAGCGGGTGGTGGACCTGATGGACTCCTACCTGGGGGCCCAGGGTTGTCCCTTCCTGGCCGGACGCGCGCCCGAGGATCTGAAGATCGCCTACTTCTCGGCCGAGTACGGCCTCTCCGACTGCCTGCCGGTCTACTCCGGCGGCCTGGGCATGCTCTCCGGCGACCACCTGAAAAGCGCCAGCAACCTCAACCTGCCCCTGGTGGCGGTGGGCCTGGCCTATCGCCAGGGATACTTCTCCCAGTATCTCAACCCCGACGGCTGGCAGCAGGAGGCCTACCACGCCAACGACTTCTACAACATGCCCATGGACCTGGTGCGCGACGACCAGGGCCGCGAGCTGACCATCAGCGTGGACATCGAGGGCCGCCCCCTGGTGGCCCGCGTCTGGAAGGTCGCGGTGGGCCGGGTGCCGCTCTACCTGATGGACGCCAACATCGAGCAGAACCCCGACGACCTGCGCACCATCACCCACCAGCTCTATGGCGGCGACACCGAGATGCGCATCCGCCAGGAGATTCTGCTGGGCATCGGCGGGGTGCGGGCCCTGAAGGCCCTGGGCATCACCCCCAATGTCTTCCACATGAACGAGGGCCACAGCGCCTTCGCCGCCCTGGAGCGCATCCGCCAATTGCGGGCCGACCACGGCCTGTCCTTCGACGAGGCCCGGGAGCTGGTCAAGACCAGCAACTGCTTCACCACCCACACCCCGGTGCCGGCCGGCAACGACTACTTCGACCCCGACCTGGTGCGCCGCCACTTCGCCGGCTACATGCAGGAGCTGGGCATCAGCCTGCCGGTGCTCCTGGCCTATGGCCGGGTCCACCCCCACAACCAGCAGGAGCTGTTCTGCATGACGGTGCTGGCCCTGCGCCTCAGCGCCATGAGCAACGGCGTCAGCAAGCTGCACGGCGCGGTCAGCCGCCAGATGTGGAAGGACGTCTGGCCCCACTTCCCCCTGGAGGACGTGCCCATCAGCCACATCACCAACGGCGTCCACATCCCCAGCTGGATCAGCAGCGAGATGGCCTGGGTCTACTACCGCTACCTGGGACCGGCCTGGATGGAGGACCCGGACTCCAGCTCGGTCTGGAAGCTGATCGAGCAGATCCCCGACGGCGAGCTGTGGCGCGCCCACGAGCGCCGCCGCGCCCGGATGGTGGCCTTTGTCCGCGCCCGCCTGGTGGACCAGCTCCGCCGCCGGGGGGCCAGCGCCGAGAGCCTGCGCGCCGCCGCCGAGGTCCTCTCCCCCGAGGCGCTGACCATCGTCTTCGCCCGGCGCTTCGCCACCTACAAGCGGGCCATCCTGCTCCTCCAGGACACCGAGCGCCTGGCCCGCATCCTGAACGACCCCCAGCGGCCGGTGCAGTTCATCTTCGCCGGCAAGGCCCACCCCCGCGACAACGAGGGCAAGGAGTTCATCCGCCGGGTGGTCCAGGCCTCCCAGGAGCCCCGCTTCCGCCACCACATGGTCTTCATCGAGGACTATGACATCAACGTGGCCCGCTACCTGGTGCAGGGGGCCGACGTCTGGCTCAACACCCCCCGCCGGCCCATGGAGGCCTGCGGCACCAGCGGCATGAAGGCCGCCGCCAACGGCGCGCTCAACCTCTCCATCCCCGACGGCTGGTGGGACGAGGGCTACGAGCCCGGCCTGGGTTGGGCCATCGGCGCCGGCGAGGACTACGAGGACGAGGCCCTCCAGGACCAGGTGGAGGCCCGCACCGTCTACCGCACCCTGGAAAACGAGGTCGCCCCCCTGTATTACGACCGCGGCGAGGACGGCCTGCCCCGCCGCTGGATCGCCTACATGAAGCGCTCCCTCTCCAAGCTCTGCCCGGTCTTCAACACCCACCGCATGCTGGAGGACTACGCCGACCTGTTCTACGTGCCCTCGGCCACCCGCTTCGACCTGCTGAGCGGCGAGGGCTTCGCCGCCGCCCGCGAGCTGGGCGGCTGGAGCCGCCGGGTGATGGAGAACTGGGGCCAGGTGGAGGTGGTGGAGGTCTCCAGCCCCGCCGCCTCGGTGCTCACCTGGGGCGACCAGCTCGAGGTGCGCGCCCGGGTCAAGCTGGCCGGCCTGACCCCCGACGACGTGGCCTGCGACATCTACTTCGGACCCCTGGACGCCGACGGCCACTTCGCCCAACGCGACACCGCCAGCCTGCAACCCCAGGAACAGCGCGACGGGATCTGGACCTTCCAGGGCGCCGTGGCCTGCGCCTACACCGGTCGCCTGGGGGTCAAGGTCCGGGTGGTCCCCCACCACCCCAACCTCAGCTCCAAATACGCCCTGGGCCTGGCCGCCTGGGGCTAGCCCAGTGCCTGGGCTCCCATAGACGAGTCGGGTGGCGCCGGGCCGGCAACAGGCCTCGCGCGCTCCCGCAGGTCGCGTGCCGCGACGGGCGTACACGGGTCGGCCGGGTGCCCCCGGCTGGGCATACACGGGTCGGGTGGCGCTGGGCCTTCGTCCAGACCTCGCTCGCTCCCGTAGGGACCTTGCACGGAGAAGGCCAAGACGGGCGGGGATAAACCCCGCCCCTACGAGGAATATCCGGATATTCCCAATGATTTCGTAGGGGCGGGGTTTATCACCGCCCGTGTTTTTTTCTCACCCCCCGCCACCCACCGCGTGGCCAACCAAGGCTCCGTCCCTTGCCCTCCCCCCACCAGCCGCCCCCCGCGCCCTGGCCCGGGACCGCCTCGCGACGCACCGGCACGGGCTGCCCACCAATGACCGCCCGATGATGGGCCTGCGAGAGCCTGAGACGGCCCTTCGCCCGCCCCGGTCCCGCATCGCAGGGTGGACGACGCGAGGCCAGAGGCCGCGTGCCGCGGCGGCCAGATACGGGTCGGGTGGCGCTGGAGCTTGCCCGGACCTCGCGCACTCCCGTAGCTGCATCGCGCGGGGGGGGCAGGAAAACCGCCCTCGCGACGCCGGGGGCTCGGATGCCCCGGTGGTTGGCGGCCACCACAAGAGGGGGGACCAATCCGGAGGAGGGAAGAGATCGCCACGTCGCCTGGCGGCTCCTCGCGATGACGGCTATCCCTGATAGCTGAAGTCAGCGGCACCATTGCGGTGAACGAGGGGCGGAATGCGCGAGCCTACGTCGCGGCTTCTCGCTGCTGCGCCGCCGGGCCACATAGGAATTGTCCCGGCTACCCGGAAAAGGCCAAAGGCGGGAGAAGACGACCGGAGCAGAGACAAGAGATCGCCACGGCGTCTGGCGACGCCTCGCGATGATAAAAAGGAGCGTGGTCACCGCGCCACCGGACAGCGCCTCGCGATGACAGAAGGGAGAATGGTCGCCGCGCCACCGGACGAGGCCGCGCGGTGACAGAGGCGGGGTGGACGTCATACTGTATCACGCAGCCGCGCGGTGGGCGCGAACCAGGCCACCAGCCCCGGGGTCGGGCGTCGGCGGCCCGGGCGGCGGCCCTCCATCGCCGCCAGCCAGGCCCGATCCCGGCCCTCAGGCGGCGCGGTCGTCCTCCAAGGCCTCGAAGAAGGCCTCCAGGCGCACCTTGGCCTGCTCCTCGCTGTAGGCGCGGCTGTCGGTGATGTCGGCCTCGATGACCACGCTGGGCACCCCCAGGCGGTCCATCAACAGGCGCTTCATGTCGTACTGGCCCAGGGAGTAGGGCTTGCAGGAGCGGGCGGAGTGGATCACCAGGCCGTCCACCTGGTACTCGCGGATCATCTGCTCCATCAGGCCCAGACGGTGGTTGAGGTTGTTGTTGAGGATCACCAGGCCGTAGGCCCTGGCCATGGACTCGAAGGGTTGGTTGTCGTCCAGGTGGTGGATGGTCTCGGCCCAGGCGTTGGTGTAGGTGGCAGCCACGAAGTTCATGCCGTGGCTGGCGAAAAGCTCGGCATATTCGCGAACCTTGTACCAGATGGCGATGTTGTCCCACATCAGGCGCTTTTTTTCGGGAACCACCGCGCCGACGCCCCGGGCCACCCGCTCCTGGAGCTCGGCCAGGAGCAGCTGGTAATAGCCGTGCGCCACCTTGAGCCCGCGCAGGCTGACCACCGGGGCCAGGTGGATGAAGGCGTCGAAGATGGTCATGGGCGCGGGGCGGTTTTTCATGGTGGCCAGGGCCTGGCCCCAGAGCAGGCTGGTGTCCTTGGCCAGGGCCAGGACCTCGGCGAAGCGGTCGTGGCTGAATTTCCTACCCGAGATCCGCTCCAGCGCCGGAATCATCTCATGGAGCTGAGCCACCATGTAGTCGATGTCCAACTGGGTGATGTCGCGGAAGTTGTAGGGCGCGTCGAACAGGATCAGGGGGACGTTCCAGTAGTGGGCCAGGCACTTGTACCAGTACATCACGGTCTGGCAGATGTTGTTGCTGGCGAACATCAGGTCGGGCCGGGGCAGTTTGCCGGCCGGGGTTTTTTGGGTGAAGTGGTGGCCCAGGTCGATGCGGGCGTAGGAGCAGAGGTCCTGGTGGTAGCCGTGCTCCTCGGCGGCCTGGCACAGGGCCGGTCCCATGCGCGAGGCCCCGCACAGCGCGCCGTGGTTCTCGGGGTAGACGGTGTAGAAACCGAAGACCCGCAACAGCTCCACCGGCGCGCCGCTGGTGACCCAGGCCACCGGGCGCGCGCCCTTGGCGTAGCGGGCCAGGAGATAGTGGCGGGTCATGATCTCCTTGAGGCGCGCGGCGCTCTTGAGCGGCGGCCCGAAGTATTCCGGCGGGGTTTTGGCGGGCTTGCGCTTCTTGCCGGCCTGGCCCAGGGCCATCAGGGCCGGCGCGCCCAGGTCCTTCATGACTTGAAACTTGGCCTTGGAAGTGAGCGACATCTCTGGCTCCAGCCCAGTGCGCAATGGGCGTCGCCCAGTGCGCCAAAAGTCTTTCGGAGGGGGCGCGGGGGAACCCTTTCTCCAGAAAGGGTTCCCCCGGCTATCTCTATTCTTACCCCAGCATCTCCACGAAGGCCTCGACCCGGGTGGCGATCTGGCCGGAGAGGCCCTGGTTGATCTCGCAGTCGATGGTCAGGGTGGGCAGGCCCAGCTTCTTCAGCTCCTCGCCCAGGATGGGCAGGTCGAAAAGCTCGGGCTCGCAGAACTTGACCAGATAGAAGATCACGCCCTGGGCCTGGGACTGGTGTGCCAATTTTTTCAGCCATTCCAGGCGGTCGGCCAGGGAGGAGTCCTTGGTGGAGCAGGGCGGCAGGGAGAAATACTGCTCGGTGAGGGCGTCCAGGGGATCGGTGGCGGCGCTGGGGGTGAACAGGCTGCGCCGGGAGCCGATGATGAGGTCATCGGCGGCCGCCACCGCGCCCAGCTCGTCCAGGAGCGCCAGGATTTCCGGTGGGTTGGGCAACACCCCGGAGAGGATCAGGCGCGGGCCGGCCGGGCCGACGCCCTGGGCCCCGGCCAGGAAGCCCTCCAGATAGGGGATCAGGTCGTCGGGATGGGTCCACTCTCCCCGGCGATAGGCCTGGTAAAGCTGGACGTTGCTGCAGGACAAGGCGTTGGCCGCCCGCAGGTCATGGATCTGGCGGGTGAGCCGGGCGATTTCCTGGCCCTGGGCCACCCGGCGCTGGAGTTGGGCCATATCCAGGGGTCCGGCCAGGGGCTCCAGCTCCCGGGCCAGGGCCTGGAGCTGGCCGCGGTAGTAGGCCCGGGCGGGAGCGCCGTAGGGGGCCTTGGGGTGGTAGAAGAAATGGCAGGGCTTGTCCTGGCCGATGTAGTCGTTGACCACCGAGGCCAGGTTCTGGATGGAGTCGCAGGTGTGGGGGAAGAGGAAGGCGTCGCAGTCCCCGGCCCCGCCCTGGAGCAGCAGCTCCAGGCCTTGGCGGACGATGGAGCAGATGTAGGGCTGGAGGTGGGCGGCGGCCCGGCCGGGCTCGGCCGGCGGGTCCCAGATCTCCACCGGCAGGATGTTCAGGGCCCAGAGCAGCTCGCGGGGGTATTGGGCGGGAAAGACGCCCATGACCTTGCGGCCCTGGTTTTTTTGCGCGCGCAGGTATGCCTTGCGGTTCACGAGGATAGGCTCCCGAGGGTGGTGATGGGGCGGAGCGTGCGGGTGGCTGGAGTATAGCAAGGCCCGTGGAGGGATGTCCAGGCGGGCGGAATGCGAACCGGCCACGCTGCAACTCCCACCGATTCATGCCATAATTAGGGGCCGGCCCTTTCCCTCCCCGCGTCAACCCAGCCCGGCCGGCAGGGAGGCCTTGCCTTGGCTACCAGCAGCTATTGGCCGGACGACTACCTGGCCAAGCAGAAGACCGCCGCCCAGGCCATGGCCCTGCTGCGGCGCGGCCAGCGGGTGTTCATCGGCAGCGCCTGCGGCGAGCCCCAGGCCCTGGTGCGGGAGCTGGCCCAGCAATCCTGCAACTACACCGACATCGAGGTGGTCCGGCTGATGAGCCTGGAGACCATCCCCCTGACCGTGATCGCCAACCAGAGCGCCTGCCAGACCATGAACGTGCGCTCGTTCTACCTGGGCTCGGCCAAACCCCGGCAGTTGGCCGTCAACCGTCGCTTCCTGACCCCCATCAACCTCTCGGCGGTGCCCAAGCTGTTCAAGACCCGCCAGATGCCCCTGCACGCGGCCCTGATCCAGGTCTCGCCGCCGGACGACTTCGGCTGGATGAGCCTGGGGGTCAGCGTGGACGTGACCCTGTCGGCGGCCCAGAGCGCCGACGTCGTCATCGCCCAGGTCAACCCGCGCATGCCCCGGGTGTTGGGGCGCAGCTTCATCCACGTCAACGACGTGGACGTGATCGTGGAGCAGGAGGAGGAGCTGTTGACGGTGGGCATGGCCCCGGAGACCGAGAGCGCCCAGATGATCGCCCGCCACGTGGCCAAGCTGATCGACGACGGCTCCACCCTGCAGATGAGCCTGGGCGCCACCCCCCAGGCCATCCTGACCGCGCTGTCGGAGAAGAACGACCTGGGCATCCACACCCAGTTCCTCTCCGACGGGATCATGAACCTGATCGCCAAGGGGGTGGTGACCAACCGCAAGAAGGGCTTCATCGAGAACAAGACCGTGGCCAGCGGGGCCATCGGCAGCGCCAACCTCTACGAGTTCGTCAACGACAACCCGGGCATCGAGTTCCACCCCAGCGAGTTCGTCAACGACCCCTTCGCCATCGCCCGCAACCGGCGGATGGTGGCCCTCAACGTGGCCATGGCCATGGACCTGACCGGCCAGGTGGCCTGCGACGCCATGCCCTACAACCTCTACACCGGGGTCAGCGGGGTGATGGACTTCGTGCGGGGCTCCATGGCCAGCCGGGCGGGCAAGAACATCCTGATGCTGCCCTCCACCACCATGGACGGCAAGTCCAGCCGGATCGTGCTGGGCCTGGACAACATGGCGGTGGTGGTGCCCCGGGGCGACGTGCAGTACGTGGTGACCGAATACGGCCTGGTGAACCTGTTCGGCAAGAGCCTGCAGGAGCGGGCCCTGGCCCTGATCTCCATCGCCCACCCCGATTTCCGCGACGAGCTCTTTGACCAGGCCAAGGCCGCCGGGCTGCTGGGTCCGGAGCGGGCGGCCACCGAGGCCCTGCACGGGGTCTATCCCCTCCGGCTGGAGGAGGTGCGCGAGGTCCATGGCCAGCAGGTGCTCTTCCGCCCGGCCAAGCCCACCGACGAGCGCTCGATCCAGGAGCATTTCTACAGCCTGGACCGCAAGGACGTGGTCAGCCGCTTCTTCCACGAGAAGACCAGCTTCGTGCGCACCGACGTGGCATCGGTGTTCCAGGTGGACTATGTCAAGGACCTGACCATCGTGGCGGTGGCCGGCGAACCGGGCTACGAGGAGATCATCGCGGTGGGCAGCTATCTGCTGGACGAGGCCAAGAACCTGGCCGAGGTGGCCTTCAGCGTGGCCAGCGAGTGGCAGGGCCGGGGGCTGTCCAGCATCATCATCAACAAGCTGAGCCAGGCCGCGCGCGAGAACGGCATCCTGGGCCTGGTGGCCTACACCGTGCCGCAGAACCAGAACATGATCAAGCTGTTCAACCGCCTGCCCTACCGGGTGCGCACCCAGTTCGACGGCGACATGATGGTGCTGACCGCGCGCTTCGACGAGCCCCTGGAGCCGGTGCGGTCCATCGCGGGCTGAGCTTCTCCCCCGCCAAGGGGCCGCATTCCGCCCAGCGCAGGTTTTTCGAATCCCCCCCATGGTCAAAGCCGCCTCGCGGCTTTGACCTGATTTTTTAGGAGGGGGTGTGGGGGAACCCTTTTTGCGCAGCAAAAAGGGTTCCCCCACATTCTCTTCCCCCCCTAAAAAAGGCCGCCGCCCCGGGGGCGGGGCGGCGGCCTTAAGTTTGGTGAGGGGCTGGCGGTTAGGTCAGCTCCTTGTACTGCTTCACGGAGATGGCGGTCTTGTAGAGGATGGTGAGCACCAGGGCGCCGACGCCGTAGACGCCGAGGGTGATCATCAGCTCCAGGCCGGTGGGGGCGTACTCGGTGATCTCGTGCAGGGGGTTGGGCACGAAACCGCCGGAGATCATGCCGATGCCCTTGTCGATCCAGGTGCAGATGAAGACCAGGATGACGGCGGGCAGCAGGATCTTGTGGTTCTGCCGCCACTTGGGAACGATCAGCAGCGCGATGGAGGTGAAGCCGCAGGTCAGGGCCAGCCACATCAGGGGCATCACGTTGCTGGGATGGCCGTGGAGGCCGAAGTAGAGGTACTGCAGGTGGCTGAGGTGGCCGGGGATGGCGCTGTAGGCCACGGTGAACACCTCGAGGAAGAAGAAGAACAGGTGCAGGATGATGGCGTAGGTGATGATCTTGGCCAGGGACTCGATGGCCTCCTTGCCGGCGTCGAACTTGGTCAGCTTCTTGACCAACAGCGCCAGCATGATCAGCACCGCGGGGCCGGCGGCGAAGGCCGAGGCCAGGAAGCGGGGGGCCATGATGGCGGTGAGCCAGAAGCCGCGGCCGGGCAGGCCGGCGTAGAGGAAGGCGGTGACGGTGTGGATGCTGACCGCCCAGGGGATGGACAGGTAGATGAGCGGCTTGGTCCACTTGGGCGGGGGGAGCTCCTTGCGCTCGGCGCTGAGGGCGGCCCAGCCCACGAAGAGGTTGATGAACAAGTAGCCGTTGAGCACCACCATGTCCCAGAACAGGATGGAGTTGGGGGTGGGGTGCAAGAGCACGTTCATCAGGCGCATGGGACGGCCGAGGTCGACGATGATGAAGAGCAAGCACATGGTCACCGCGCTGATGGCCAGGAACTCGCCCAGGATGGTGATGCGGCCGAAGGCCTTGTAGTGGTGCAGGTAGTAGGGCAGGACCAGCATGACGGCCGAGGCGGCCACGCCGACCAGGAAGGTGAATTGGGCGATGTAGAAGCCCCAGGTCACATCCCGGCTCATGCCGGTGATGGTCAGACCCTCGGTGTACTGCACCAGGTAGGCGCCGAAGCCCGCCCCGATGACCACCAGAAGGAAGACGACCCAGGCCCAGTATCTCGGTTCCCCTTTTAATGCCTTCTCAAGCATGGTTACCTCATATCAAGTAGTAGACCTGGGGCGCGGTGCCCAGCTCGTTCTTGCGCCGGATGGCGTAACGGGTGCGCATTGCCTGGCGCACCGGGCTGCCGGAGTCGGCCATGTCGCCAAAGAGCATGGCCCCTTCGCTGGCCTGCACGCAGGCCGGCAGCTCGCCCTTGGCCAGCAGCTCGGTGCAGAAGGTGCACTTTTCCACCACACCCTTGGTGCGGGTGGGATAGGTGGGATTGGGCTCCTTGCCGTCGGGGAAGAACTTGCGCGGGTCGGCGAAGTTGAAGCTGCGGGAGCCGAAGGGGCAGGCGGCCATGCAGAAGCGGCAGCCGATGCAGCGGTGCATGTCCATCATGACGATGCCGTCGGCGCGGCGGAAGGTGGCCTTGGTGGGGCAGACCCGCACGCAGGGGGGATTGTCGCAATGGTTGCACAGCACCAGGAAGGGCAGTTCATGGACCGCGTTGTCCATGTATTCCTGCGCCAGATCCGGGAAGGCGTGCTCGAAGCTGGTCTCCCAGATCCACTTGATGTTCTGGTTGCCGGGGATGGCGGGGACGTTGTGGACCTGGTTGCAGGCCTTGACCACCGCGTCCCGGGTGGCGGCGGTGAACCGGCGCATGTCCAGGGCCATGCCCCAGCGCTTGGCGGTCAGCTCGCCGGGATTGGGGACTTCGTTGCCCGGGGCCAGGTCGCCGGGATAGAGGGGGTTGCCCGGGGTCTTGGATTTCCACCACCCCTCGACGCCGCCCTCGGCCGCGTCGAGCTGACCCGGCCACAAGAGGTCAAAGGCCGTCTTGCCCCCCATCCCGATGGCGGCGGTCAGTCCGGCTATGCGCAGGAAATCTCTCCGGTTGACGCCCATCATTTGCTCTCCTTCGGCGCGACGTGGCAGTCCCAGCAGTACGGCGACACGCCCAGGTAGTTGTGGCACTGGTCGCAGAACTTGGCCTTGTCGGTGTGGCACTTCATGCACTCGTTTTGCAAGCTCATGTTGTAGCGCTTGCCGTCGCTGGCCACGTAGATGCGGTTGCCCTCGCGCACCACCGAGTCGCGCCAGCCGTCCAGGAGCTGCATGTGGGTGGTGCGCATGAACTCCTTGGAGGCCACGCACTGTTTCTGGTCCTTGGGCAGCTGCACCTCGGGCACCGGGCCAGCGTTGCCCTTGGCGTGCCAGAACGGGAAGGTGAAGATGGCCAGGAACACCAGGATCCCGAAGATGATCACCGGTTTGTCGTTCATTACTCCTCACCCTCCTCTCCGGCTTCCTCGTCGTCGCCGCTGGGGAAGTCAATGGGAGGCAGGCCGACCTCCTCGCGCAGATCGTTGATCTCCTCGCCGCGGAGGTTGGTGCTGCGGGGGCCTTCGCCCTCCATGATCAGGGCGTTGGCCACCAACTCGGTCAGACCGCAGACCGACACCTCCGGCACCCAATACTGCATCAGGGGCGGCAGGGCGGCGCGGTCGATGGCGCAGACGCAGCCCAGCATGTTCACGCCGAACTTCTCGTGGACGAACTTGACCGCGTTGGCCCGGGGGAGCCCCCCGCGCATGCGCAGCTCCATGTTCTCGCCGGCGTTGAGGCCCGAGCCCGAGCCGCAGCAGAAGGTCTGCTCGCGGATGGTGGTGTCGGGCATGTCGTAGAAGTTGTTGCAGATGGCGTTGAGCACGTAGCGGGGCTCTTCCAGCAGGCCCATGCCGCGGCTGGTGTTACAGGAGTCGTGCCAGGTCACGGTGTAGTGATCGTTGCGGCTGGGATCGAGTTTCAGCTTGTTGTGCTTGATCAGGTCGGCGGTGAACTCGGTGAGGTGGACCATCTTGGTGCTGGCCGCGTTCTCGAAGACGGTTCCGGTGATGGGGTTCTTGGGCACCTCCAGGAAGTCGGCCGGACCATTCATGGTGTCCATGTACTGGTTGACCACCCGCCACATGTGGCCGCACTCGCCGCCCAGGATCCACTTGACCCCCAGGCGCTTGGCCTCGGCGTACATCTTGTAGTTCAGCCGCTTCATGGTCTCGTTGTTGGTGAAGAAGCCGAAGTTGCCGCCCTCGGAGGCGTAGGTGGACCAGGTGTAGTCCAGGCCCAGGTGCTCGAAGAGCATCAGGTAGCCCATGGTGGTGAAGATGCCGGGGTCGGCGAAGACGTCGCCGGAGGGGGTGACGAAGAGGATCTCGGCCCCTTTGCGGTTGAAGCTGGGCTCGATGGTGATGCCCACGTTCTCCTCGATGTCGCTGAGGAGATACTCGATGTTTTCCTTGAAGGTGTGGGGCTTGAGGCCCAGGTGGTTGCCGATGTGGTAGCACTGGTTGACCGGGGTGCCGATCCAGTCGATCTGCAGGCCCAGCAGGTTCAGGATCTCGCGGGCGATGATGGTGATCTCGGCGGTGTCGATGCCGTAGGGGCAGAAGACCGAGCAGCGCCGGCACTCGGTGCACTGGAAGAAGTAGTAGAACCACTCCTTGATCACGTCCTCGGTCAGCTTGCGCCCGCCGGCCATCTTGCCCAGGATCTTGCCCGCGGTCTTGAACTCGCCGCGGTAGACGCTGCGGATCAGCTCGGCGCGCAGCACCGGCATGTTCTTGGGGTCGCCGGTGCCGATGAAGAAGTGGCACTTGTCGGCGCAGGCCCCGCAGCGCACGCAGATGTCCATGAAGACCTGGAAGGAGCGGAAGCGCTGGAGGCGGTCCTTGATGCCCTCCTTGACGATGCCCTTCCAGTCGGCCGGCAGCTTCCAGTCGGCCTCGGTCGGGTTCCACTCGCGGGGGAAGGCCCCGTCCATCCCCTTGAGGCTCTCGACCTTGACCGGGTGGCAATACATGCCGGGACGGATCTCGGTCTTGACGTCCATCCAGTCGGTGGCCGGCGGATGATGGTCGATCTTGGCTATCTCTTGCGGCTTGGGTAGTTGGCTAGCCATGTTACGCTTCCTTCTCCACCGGGATCCCGGCCTCGATCATCTGCTCCCGGAAATCGTCCTCGTATTCCTCGTAAGTGTGGAAATGCACCTCGGGGTTCCAGGGGTTGATGTGCCGCTTGACCCGGCTGTTGTTGGCCAGGTTGCGGGTGGGGCTCAGCCACACCCCGCCCAGGTGCATCAGCTTGCTGAAGGGGAAATAGGCGAAGAGGAAGGAGACCAGGAACAGGTGGATGTAGAACAGGCTGCCGATGGGCTCCTGGGGCAGCACCGGGTGCAGGCTCACCAGGCCCATGGTCAGCTTCTTCACCGCCACCACGTCCACCTTGGTCAGGTAGCGCATGATGATGCCGGTCAGCGAGATGCCGATGATCAGCAGCAGGGGGAAGTAGTCGCTGGCCAGGGAGATGTAGCGCACCTGGGGCACCACCACCCGGCGCAGGAAGAGGATGGTGGCGAAGGTGAGCAGGATCACGCCCGACTGCAACAGGGCCGGCAGGGCGAAGGTCAGGCCGTCGGGGGTCAGCACCGGCAGGCCGATCTCCAGGAACCCGTCCAGCTTCTCCAGGCCGATGACCCAACCCAGCACCGGCTCGGTGAAAAAGCGCAGGTGGCGCAGCAGGACGATCAGGAACGACCAGTGGAACAACAGGCCGAACAGCCACAGCCACTTGGCCGAGGCGTAGCGCACCGTCGGAGCTCCCTGGTGATATTCCATGCGGGTGTTCCGGAACAGGCTGCGGAACAGGAACACCTCGAAGAACATGCGCAGGAGGACCCAGCCGGTGGAGGGAGGGTTGTCGATCTTGTTGGGTTTGATCCAGTTCAGCGAGACCTCCTGCCCGGCGGTGGTGGGAATCCTGAACGGCACCGGGGAGCGGGCCCAGTTCCAGACGCGGTAGACCACCCCCACGAAGAAGGTGATCACCGCGGCATAGGGCACCACTATCCCGAAGAGCACGCGCAGGTCCAGGACCGCCACGCCGAAGAACGCCACCAGGACCAAGGCGATGACTGCCAGGGCGGAAAAGAGAAGGGCGATCATTTACTGCTACCTCGTTTCATGTTTGGCTCTCTTTTTTGCTGTCGAAATTTATCACCTCGGCCGGTTTGGGCTGGTTGAGATCCGGCTCCTCTTGGCCGGGGACCACGCAAAAGACGTTGGAGTGCTTGATGGCCTGGTAGTACAGCCGCTTGATCTCCTCGGCCTTCAGGTGGTGGATGCGCTCGCGGCAGGATTCATAGACGTCGAAGGCGATCAGGCCCAGGGCGTCGATCTGATTGTCGATGGCGAACAGCTCGCCGGCCAGGCCGGGATCGGCCTTCAGCTCCTTGGCCAGGCGTTCGCGGATCAGGTGCTTGAGCGAGAGGATGAAGCCCAGGGCCTGGGAGGGGGGAAAGTCCTGGATCGCCCGGATGCGCACCAGCCGGTCCACCGCCGGCTCCACCTTGGTCCGCTCCAGACCCTCCAGGAGCTGGTCGTAGACGTCCTCCAACCCCTGGCCCAGGGTGCTGCCCACCGGGTTGGCGAACTGGTCCTTCTTGCTGCGCAGAAAATGCGAGGTCTCGGATTGATAGATGGAGGTGGCCTCGTCGAACCAGCGTCCGACCAGCCAGGATTTATTGGCTTTCAGCAATTCGACCAGGCTCACGCCGGCCTCCCCACGCCATCGCTAAAGCCCGTGACAAACCACCGCCGCGCGCATTCTCGCGCCCCCTCGTGCGGAGATTCCGGGGCATTGCAGAACAAATGCTAGTGCTATGAAGTAGTTAGCGCTTAACCCACAGTGGCCCATAGTTAGCACACCCCACAAGGCGCGTCAAGCGTCTTGCGCCGCCCCTGGGGGTCGGGCGTCTCGCGCCAAAAAACACCACCTTTTTCCACGTCCTGGCGGCCCACCACCGCCCGCCACCCCCACGGCCGGACCATTTTGCGCTGGCCGGCCAACCCTGTCAAGCCGCCGGCGGGCTTGGCTCCCGCCTCGGGCCTGGGCTAAACTTTAGCCACCTCAACCGCGAAGGGAGACCAGCCATGCCCCGCTGCACCGGTTTCAACCACCTGGCCCTGGCCACCGGCGACCTGGAGGCCACCATTCGCTTCTGGCGCGACCTGGTGGGGCTGCCCCTGGCGGCCTCCCTGGGCAAGCCCGGGGCGCGGCAGTATTTCTTCAGCGCCGGCAACGGGGCCTACCTGGGCTTCTTCGAATGGCCCGGGGTGGAGCCCATCCCGGAAAAGGACCACGGCTATCCGGTGCGGGGACCCTTTGGCTTCGACCATCTCGCCCTCGGGGTGGCCGGACCCGAGGACCTCTGGGCCCTGCGCGACGCCCTGGACGCGGCCGGCTTCTGGGTCAGCGAGCCCCTGGACCACGGCTTCATCCACTCCATCTACTCCTTCGACCCCAACGGCATCGCCATCGAGTTCTCCTGCCCGGTCCCCGAGGTGGACCTGGAAGCCCGGCCCCGGCTGGTGGACCGCGACCCCGGGCCGGTCGCCCTGGAAGGCCCCCAGCCCCAGCCCGGACACTGGCCCCCGGTGACCGAGCCCGTCCAGCCCGAGGACCGCCGGGTCTATCCCGGCGAAGGCAGGGCCTTTATCGACCAGCCTTCCCGGGTCTAGAACACCCCCCGGCGACAATCGCGCCGGGGCGGCAAAAAGGGCTAAAGAATCCCCCACGCCCAACCGATTCATGAAATAACCCCCGCACCGCCTCCGGGGGCATGATCGCCGGGAAAGGGGCCGAGGTTTGAACACCTGGGGTGAATGGATCGCCAACTGCAAGCCGGACCGGGTGGACCGCATCCGCTCGGCCAGCGTCTTCCGGCTGCATGTGGGTCCACCGCGACCCAACCAGTTCCAGACCATGGAGGGTCTGTTGTCCGATGGCATCGTGGGCCTGTACCGCGAGGGCAAGAAGGGCGAGTTCGAGGCCCGGGCCGACCAGGCCCGCTATCTGGCCGAGAGCGACTTCGTTCCCTCGCCCCAGGCCCTGCGCGACCTGTTGGGACCCCTGGCCCCCGACCGCACCCGCTGACCCCTCCTCACGCCGGCTTCGCCGGCCGACTTGACGCCGGGCCCCGCCTGGGGCACCATCCCGGACCATGGAAGCGCGCGAATACCAGCTGATGTACGAGCTGGAGCTGACCCACTGGTGGTTCGTGGGCAAGCGCCTGGCCGCCGCCGCCCTGCTCAGGGGGGTGGAGCCCATCGCCGGCCTGCGGGTGGACGTGGGGGCCGGCACCGGGGCCCTGCTCGGCGAGCACCTGGACCATGGCCCGGCGGTGGGGGTGGAGCTGGACCCCCTGGCCGCCCGGCTCAGCGCCCGGCGGGTGGGGTCGGTGCTGGTCCGGGGCCGCTCCGACGCCCTGCCCCTGGCCTCGGGCGCGGCCGGCCTGGTCACGGTGATGGACATGCTCTACCATCAGGCGGTGGACGTGCCCGCCACCCTGACCGAGTGCCGTCGGGTCCTGCGCCCCGGCGGCCATCTCCTGGTCTTCGACGCCGCCTATCCCGGCCTGCTGGGTCCCCACGACCGCTCCATGCACGGGGCGCGGCGCTTCACCCGCCCCGGCCTGGGGCTCACCATCCAGGCCGCCGGCTTCGAGATCCTGCGCGCCAGCTATCGCAACGCCCTGTTGGCCCCGGCGCTGATCGCCCAACGCCTGGCCGCCAGGTGGCTGGACCGCCTGGCCGGCCCCGACCAGGCCCCGCCCAGATCCGACGTCACCCTGCCCCACCCCACCGTCAACCGCGCCGGCCTGGCCCTGATGGCCCTGGAGGCCCGCTGGCTGCGCCGCCACGACCTGCCCCTGGGCAGCAGCGTTTGCATCCTGGCGCGAAAACCTTCAACATTGGAACATGACGGAATTATCAAATCAGGAACATGACATCCAACCTGGATATCGCGACCGGATCAGCAAGGCCGCGTTCCTGTGGGAAACCTATCGGCCCTATCTCGAAGGCAAGCGCATCCTGGACGTGGGGGCCGATCGTCGCCATTTGGCAGGTCTTTTGGACCCCGCCGCCAGTTACTGGGGAGTGGGCCTCGGCGGTTCGCCGGACCAGGATTGGGACCTGGAGCAAGGCCGGCTGCCCTTTGCCGACGGCCAATTCGACACCGTGTTGTGCCTGGATGTGCTGGAGCACCTGGAGAGTCTGCACCAGGTGTTCGATGAATGCTGCCGGGTCAGCTCCGGCTGGGTGATCATCTCGCTGCCCAACGCCTGGTGCATGTTCTGGCAGGCCTTGCGCCAGGCCAACCCCCAACGGGAGCGGGCGCTCAAGTTCTACGGCCTTCCCGCCGATCCGCCCCGCGACCGCCACCGCTGGTTTTTCAATGGCGCCGAGGCGCTGGCCCTGATCGAGGCGCGCGGCCGGCCAAACCGGATGCGGATGCTGGAAACCCGCTGGGTGGGAGGCGACACCGCCACGGGATGGAAAAAGGCGCTTCGTGATCGGCTCACCCGGCTGTTGCTGGCCCCCGATCTGGATCTGTCCGAACTGGAACGCCAGACCTTGTGGGTGGTGCTGGAGAAGCAGCCCGGGGCCTGACCCGGCCCGCCGCGCCGGCCGCCAACGGAGGCTTGGGGGAAACCCTTCCCCAAAACTTCAGGGGATGGGTGGTCCGGGTTGGTGGTGGTGACTGAAAAACGGCCGGACTCGACCAGGAATCAAGCGGCGACCCGGGGATGGCGGTAGATGCGCCAGCGCCCCGCGCGGAAGTCCACCTCCGCCTCGAAGCGGGCCTGGACCGCCAGGGCCAGCCGGATCGAGGCCGCGTTGTCGGCGTGGATGAAGCTGATCAGGGCGACGTCGGGCAGGTGCTCCGCGCCCGCCCGCTGGATGGCCCGCACCGCCTCGCCGGCCAGGCCCCGGCCCCAGAACTCCCGCGCCAGGGCGTACTTGATCTCCGGCGCGGGCCAATCGTTGGGATACCAGAACCCCACCGGTCCGATGACCCGGCCGCTGGCCTTGTCCTCGGCCGCGTAGGGTCCGTAGCCCCGGATCAGCCAATGGCCGACCAGGGTGGCCATGGTGCGCCAGGTCTCGCCCTCGGTGAGCACCCGGCCCAGGGTGTAGCGGGTGACCTCCTCGTCCGCGTAGAGCCGGTGCAGGTCGCGCCAGTCCTCGTCCCGGAACTGGCGCAGGACCAGGCGCTGGGTCTCGATCCGCTGGGGCACGGCGTAGGGCATGGCTGGCATCCAGGTGAGAGGTCGGGGCGATCCCCGGCATGGTAGCCCGGCCGCGCTCCCCGGTCAATCGCGTCGCGCCGTCCCGTCCATTCCCCACCGCCCACCCTGGGAAATGCGCGCCCCGCGCATTTCCCCAGCCTTTTTCGGAGGGGGTGTGGGGGAACCATTTTTGCGCGGCAAAAAGGGTTCCCCCACATTCTCTCACTACCCTTTCGCCTCCCCTTCCCCCGCCGCGCCGGCGCGGGAGAGGGTGGCGAGGTTGAGGCCGTGGGACCACATGGCGATGAGGCCGGCGATGGTGAGGGGAAAATATTCGACGGCCCAGAAGAGCAGGGCGTAGGCGGCGGCGGGTTCGGCGGGGGCTCCGGCGATGACCAGGGCCCAGAGCACGGCCAGCTGGAAGGTGCCGACGTAGCCCGGTCCGGCCGGCACCGCCGAGGCCAGGGAGGCGCCCACGAAGGCCATGGCCCCCAGGAACAGGCTGGGGGGCAGGCCCAGGGCGGGGAGGAAAACCACGTACATGGCCAGGGCCGGCAGCCAGACCAGGGCCGATTGCAGGCAGAGCAGGGGCAGCTGGCGGGCCTGGCCCAGGACGGCCAGGCCCTGGGCGAAGGTGGCCAGGATCTGGCCGGCCAGTTCGGCCAGGCGGGGGGAGAGGCGTCCGGCCAGGCGGGTGGCCAGGCGGGTGGTGGCCAGGGGCCAGCGCCAGAGGCACCAGATCACGGCCAGGACGCCCAGGTAGACGGCCAGGAGGCTGAGGCCGGCGGCCTGCATGTAGGCCACGCTGAAGCTCCCGGCGGTCTTGGCCGGGTCGGCGAAGAGCAGGGTGAGGAAGAGGATCAGGAGCAGGCTGAGGCCGTCCAGGATGCGCTCCACCACGATGGTGGCCAGGGCGGCGGAGGCCGGGACCCCGGCCACCCGCTGGGCGGCGAAGGCGCGCACGAACTCGCCCAGGCGGGCGGGCAGGACGTTGTTGGCCATGAAGCCGATGAGGTTGGCCATCAACAGCGGCTTGACCGGGCAGTCGCGCACCGGACACAGCAGCACCCGCCAGCGGGCGGAGCGGGCCCAGAAGCTCAAGGCCATCAGCAGGGTGACCGCCAGCACGTAGAGGGGGCTGATGCCCAGGGTCAGCCGCCAGAGGCGGGCGAAATCCACCTCGCGCAGGACATAGCCCAGGCAGGCCAGGCTGATGGCCAATCCCAGGACGGTTTGCCAATTGCGCACGGTGGCTAGTCTCCTTCCGGGTCCTGGCCGGCGGCGCGTTCGAAGCGCTCCAGCTGCTGGCGGTAATATTCGGGGCGCTCCCGGGGACCGGCGGCCAGGGCGGCGCGGGCGGCGGCGGCCGCCTGGCGGGGCTGGCGGTGGGCGAAAAGGGCCTCGGCCAGGGTGTCCCAGATGTGGGCGGCGGGGCGGGTGGTGACCGCCCGGTGGGCCAGGGCCAGGGCCCGGGCGGGGTCGCGCAGGCCGGGATCCTGGGTGGTGACCAGCAGCCAGGCCAGGGCGTTCTGGACCTCGGGGTCGTCGGGGTCCTGGGACAGGGCCGCCTCCAGGGCGGCCTTGGCCTCCAGGTGACGACCGCGCTCATAGAGTAGAATGCCGTATTGCATCAGCCCCCTGGCGTCGTGGGGTTGGTGGGCCAGACGGTCCTCCAGCACCCGCAAGACCAGGCCCTGGCGCAGGGACGCGCCCAGGTCCAGGGCCATCATCCCGCCCCCCAGGCCGGCCAGCAGGACCAGGCCGATCAGGTAGACCGCCAGGCCCCGGCGGATGACCCGGCCCTGGCCAGCCGCGGCCCCGGGCCGGCCGGCGGCGGCCAAGAGGGCCTGGCTGCGCTGGGCGATGGAGAAGTGGTGCCAGGAGGGCACCCGGCGGCTGTCGCCGGTGAGCACGCCGATGCGCTCCAGGGCCTCGGCCACCGGCCGGGGATCGCCCAGCAGATCCAGGGCGAAAAAATCGGCCTGGCGCTCGAAATGGCGCATGAAAAAGCCCATCACGAAGCGCAGGTAGACCAGCAGGAGCAGGACCAGGGGCAGGGCCAGGAACAGGCTGAGCCAACCCTGGCCGCCGGCGTCAGTGAGCAGGGCCAGGCCCCATTGGCTGCCGGCCAGGGCGTAGAGGGCCAGGTTCAGCAGCAGGTTCAGGGGCTCGGCCAGGGCGTAGGCCAGGATGAAGAAGCCCACGAAGAGCAGCAGGTAGGCGGCCAGGTGGTGATGGCGCACATGGCCGGCCTCGTGGGCGGTGACGCCCATCAGTTCCTCGGGGGTCAGGGCGTCCAAGAGGGCCGGGGTGATGAGCAGGTAGCGCCAGGGCCGGGCCAGGCCCAGGATGCCGGCGGTGAGCAGGCGTCCGCCCATGACCGGCCAGACCAGGATCTCGGCCACCGTGACCCCGGCCTTATCCAGCACCGCCTGGATCAGCTCGCGCCGGGGTCCGGGGGCCAGGGGGCGGCAGCCCCACCACCAGCGCACCAGGGGCGGGAAGAACAGGGCCATCAGGACCAGGAACACGGCCAGGAAGAAGAGGTCGCCCAGGCTGGAGTCCAGGGCGGCGGCCAGGCGGGGCCAGAGGCCGGCGATGAGGTCGCGCAACAGGCTGATGGCCAGCCAGGGGAAGATCACCGGGGCCACGAAGCGGGCCTGGCCCCGGACATAGGCCCCGGCGGCGAGGGACTGGCCCAGGACCTGGACCTCCACCGGGTGGGCCGCCCACCAGGCCAGACCCAGGGCGACCAGGAACAGGCCGGCGGCGGCCAGGCCGGCCATGGTCTCGCTGGCGGCCAGGGGCGGCCAGGCCAGGAGGTGGGCCTTGAGGTCCAGGCTGGTGAGGGCGACCAGCAGGCAGGCCACGGCCGCCGCCTGGCAGGCCATGACCAGGGTGCGGGCGGCGCGGGCCGGGTCGCGCGGGGGGCGGGAGCCGGCCAGGCGACGCAGGAGGAGGCTGGCCGCCAGGCGCCCGCCCACCGCCAGCCACAGGCCCAGCGCCGCCACCGCCAAGAGGCTCTGAGCGGCGGTCAGCTCGGGCCGGGGGGGGGAGTAGGACTCGAAGACGGCCATCACCAGGATGAAGGCCACGATTTGGCTGAAGAGCACGGAGCCTCCGGCGGAGGTGGAAGGGGGCCGGACGGCGGGTGGTCAAGTCAGGATGGCGGAGAGAGAGGGAGTCGAACCCTCGGTACCCCTTGTGAGGGTACACGCGATTTCCAGTCGCGCACCTTCGGCCACTCGGTCATCTCTCCGCGGGGACGGAACGGGTCCGACCTGCCCAGCAGATGTACCGTAAAGCCATATAGCTGTCAACTGGGCGGCGGCTGGTTGGCGGGCGGCGCGGGGTTGTCGCGGGCGGGCTGGGAAAGGGCCTGGCGCAGGCAGGCGACCAGCAGGCGACGGAACTGGGGCCAGGGCAGGTCCACCAGGTGGGGCCGAAGGTCGCTGTACAACCCCAGGGCCATCCGCTCCACGCGGGAAGGTCCGGCGGGGTGGGGCTGGTCATCGGGCAAGGCGGCCATCCTTTGGCTCGGGGTGGGGCGGAGGCCTGGTCCGCCGCGCATCGGCGCGATCCGGGCGGGCGGGCGGCCTATATAGAATTATCGGTTGGGCGGGTCATGAACAATATGAATTTTTTGTGGCGATTTTCACCTTGTGGCCCGGGTGGTGTAGGATTAGGCTGGCCTTGGGAGTTGGCTCCCCCGGCCTGGAATGCAGATCACTTGCAGGGGTGACACCATGGGTTCGAGAGCGATGTTGGCGGCGGTCCTGGGCACGGCCCTGATCCTGGCCTCCAGCCTGGCCTGGGCCGGCCTGGAGCAAGGCCACAGCGTCAAGACGGTGAAGTTCGCCGGGGCCGAGGTGCACCTGGAGGACGGCTCGATCTGGAAGGTGCCCAACCGCTCGGATTGGGAGATCACCTACAACTGGCTGCCGGGCCAGCCCCTGGGCATCCGCGATGGCAAGTCGCTGGTGAACCTGAACTCCGGCGAGGAAGTGGACGTGAAGCGGGTGAAGGGTCCGGGCCAGCCGGCGCCCGCGCCCGGGGCGGCCAGCGGGCCGGTCAAGGTGCCCACCGTGACCAGCAAGGGGGTGGTGAGCAAGCTGGAGACCCCGGCCCCGGCCGCGGCCGCGGCCGCGGCCCAGGTGTCCACCCTGGAGAAGCGCCTGGACTCCCTGGAGGACAAGCTCCAGGTGCTGGACTGGCGGCTGCGGCGGATCGAGGAGGCCCTGCAGGCCAAGCCCAAGCCCTAGGCGGCGGGCGGCAGCGACGATTCAAGGCCCGCGCCGGGGGCGTCCCCACGGCGCGGGCCTTGGTTTTTCCTGGTGGTCCGGCATGTTGGATTATGAACTCAACCAGCGGCACGACCTGCTGCGGCGGACCTTCCTGCATCTGCCGGGGGTGGGGCCGCGGCGGGAGCTGGCCCTGTGGCGGGCGGGGGTGACGGACTGGGAGGAGTTCCTGGTCCGGGGAGCGGCCCTGCTGCCGGCCAGGCTGCGGGAGCCGGGGCGGGCGATGGTGGCCCGCAGCCTGGCGGCCCTGGCCGAGCCGGACGGCCTGGCCGGACTGGCGGGGCTGATCCCGCCGGCCGAGCACTGGCGCTTCTACCCCCGCTGCGGCCGGGTGGTGGCCCTGGACATCGAGACCGGGGGCTCGCCCGAGGACTGGGGCGGGGTGACGGTGGTGGGGCTGTACGACGGCCGGGAGGTGGCGCAGTTCGTGGCAGACCGCAACATATGGTTAATCAAAGATGCCATGAAAGGATATGATGTGGTCGTAACCTTCGCCGGAACCAGCTTCGACCTGCCGGTGCTGCGCCAGGTCTTCCCCGGGCTGCACCTCCCGCCGGTGCATATCGACCTGCGCTGGGTGCTCAAGCGCCTGGGCCTGACCGGCGGGCTGAAGCGCATCGAGCGGGTGCTGGGGCTGCGGCGGCCGGAGGAGGTGGAGGGCCTGGGGGGCTACGAGGCGGTGTGGCTCTGGCGGCGGCATCTGGCCGGGGAGGCCGGGGCCCTGGAGCGGCTGTTGCTCTACAACGCCCAGGACGTGATCAACCTGCTGCCCCTGTTGCGCTGGGCGGTGGGCAACCTGGCCAGCCGCCTCCTGGCGCGGGCGACTTAAGGCTTATCCATTACTTAGGAGCCTTCCCTGGCGCTCCAAACGCCCGCGCCCAGCCTCGCGGCGGTGAGCAAGCGGCGATTCTCTCGAACCAAGCCAAGACGGGCGGGGATAAATCCCGCCCATCGTAGGTTCGGGCTGGCCCCTACGGAAGCGGACAAGGTTTGTTCCTGGCCCGTCTCCTCCCGACCCGCACCGGTCCGTCGCGGCGCGGGTTAAAATACGAAAAACAACTACTTGAGGACAGGTTCCGAGCCCGGTGCTTTGTATCGGGACTGGGTCTCGCCCGCTCCGGCTGGCCTTACGGTCCGGTCTCCCGGCCGCCGGCTAGGCCGGGGTCAGGCCCCGCCGGATGCCCTCCACCACCTCCCGCGCCGCCAGCAGGGGATCGTTGGCCTGGCGGATGGGCCGGCCCACCACGATGTGGCTGGCCCCGGCGGCCAGGGCCATCTCCGGGGTGACGATGCGCTTCTGGTCGTCGGCCCCGGTGCCCAGCTTGTCGGCCGGGCGGATGCCGGGGCAAACCACCAGGGCCGCCGGACCCAGGGCCGCCCGCACCGCCGCCGCCTCCTGGCCGGAGCAGACCACCCCCTGGCAGCCGGCCGCCAGGGCCAGGCCGGCCCGGCGCAGCACCAGGGCGCGGGGATCGCGCAACTCCTCGGGATAGCCCATGGCGGCCAGGTCCTCGGGCCCCAGGCTGGTCAGCACCGTCACCCCCAGCAGTTGGGTGGGCCCCAGGTCCAGGCCGCTGAAGATGCCGGCCTGGTCGGCGTGGCAGGTCATCAGATCCACCCCATGGGCGGCGGCGGCCTTGGCCGCGGCCCGCATGGTGGCTGGGATGTCGTGCAGCTTCAGGTCCAGGAAAATGGCCCGCGCCCCGGCCCGCCGCAGCCGGGCCAGCACCGGCGGCCCCTCGGCCACGAAGAGCTCCAGGCCCACCTTGAACACCCCCACCTCGCCGGCCAACAGCCGCACCAGGTCCTCGGCCTCTCCGGCCCCGTCCACGTCCAGGGCGAAGATCAGTCTCGCGCGCGCGTCCATTCCCCACCTGCCGCTTTCTCGGGCCAGCCGGATTCGCCCCCGGGATCGTCCCCCGGGCGTCAGAGCCCCATGGCCGCGTATTCACTTTGCATTTGCCGCCAGAAATCCTGGCTGGCCAGGCTGAGCACCGCCTGACGCCCCACGATGACGTGGTCGACCAGCTCCAACCCCACCGCGCGGCAGGCATAGTATAACCGCCGGGTCAAATCCAGGTCGGCCCGGCTGGGGCGCAGCTCGCCGCTGGGGTGGTTGTGGGCGCAGATGATGCCCGCCGCGCCCTGGGCCAGGGCCCGGGCCACCACCTCGCGGGGATAGACCGCGGTCTCGCCCAGGGTGCCGCTGAACAGGTCCTCGGCCCGGGTGGCCCGCCGGGCCTGGTCCAGGAGCAGCACCCGAAAGGTCTCCCGCTCCAGGGGGCCCATGGTCAGGCGCAGGTATTCCCCGGCCCCGGCCGCGTCGCAGAGCTCGCCCCCGGCCAGCAGGCGGTCCTCCAGGTAGCGGCCGGCCACCGCCGGAATCAGCTTCAGGCCCAGGATGTTCTTGGGGCCGACGCCCTCCACCGTGGCCAGGGCCTGGGCGTCGGCCTCCAGCACCCCGCGCAGGGAGCCGAATCGCTTGAGCAAGGCCCGGGCCTGTTGTTTGCAGTCCCGCCGGGGGGTGGCCAGAGTCAGCAGGAGCTCCAGCACCTCGTCGTCGGTGAACTTGGCCAGGCCGTGGCGCAGGAACTTCTCGCGCAGGCGGGCGCGATGGCCCTGGCCGGGGTGCTGCGCGGCGGAGTTCTCCGGGGTGGGGGCGGCCAAGGTCGGGCGCGCCTCAGGCCCAGACGCCGGGGATGGGCCTGTTGCAGGTGGGGCAGGCCCCGTTGTTGAGGTCCAGGCCGGTGACCCGGAATCCCCGCCGGCCCACCACGATCCGCCCGCAGGAGGGGCAGGCGGTGGACTCGGAGTTGTGGCCCGGCGCGTTGCCGGCGTAGACAAAGCGCAGGCCGGCCTTGCGCCCGATCTCCACCGCCTTCTCCAGGCTCTTGACCGGGGTGGGCGGCGGGCCGGACTGCTCGTACTTGTAGCGCGGGGTGTAGGCGCTGACGTGCCAGGGGGTGTCGGGCGACAGCTCGCGGACCAGGAACTCGGCCAGCTCCTTCAACTCCTCGGGATCGTCGTTCTTGCCCGGGATGACCAGGGTGGTCACCTCCAGCCAGATCCCGGCCGCGCGCATGGCCTTCAGGGTGTCCAGCACCGGTTGCAGCCGGGCCTTGCACTCCTGGCGGTAGAAGTCGTCGCGAAAGGCCTTGAGGTCGATGTTGGCCGCGTGCAACAGCCCCCGGCAGGCCGCCACGCAGTCGGCCGACTCGTAGCCGTTGCTGACAAAGACGTTCCTCAACCCCCGCTCCACGGCCAACCGCATGCAATCGTAGGCATATTCGAAATAGATGGTGGGCTCGGTGTAGGTGTAGCTGATGGAGGCGCAGTCCTGGGCCTGGGCGGCGGCCACGATCTGCTCCGGCTCCACCAGCTCGCCCCCCGGCCCACCGCCGGGGATCACCTCGCGCCCGGCCTGGCGGGGGAACTGGCTGATGTCCCAGTTCTGGCAAAAGGCGCACTGGAAGTTGCAGCCCACGGTGGCGATGGAATAGGAGCGGGTGCCGGGCAGGAAGTGGAAGAGCGGCTTTTTCTCGATGGGGTCCGGGTTGCCGGCGATGGGCTTGCCCCAGACCAGGGTCTGGAGCACGCCGTCCTGGTTGACCCGCACCTGGCAGACGCCCCGGCCGCCGGGCTTGATGCGGCAGCCGTGGGCGCAGAGCCGGCAGGCCACTCCCCCCTGATCCAACTTGTCGTAAAGCATGGCCTCGCGCATGCCTCGCCTCCCTTTGCCAAGGGGCCTCATCCAGTCAGCATAGGTCAGCCCGGGCCGGGCGGTCAAGCCGCGCGGCGGGGTCTTGGGCTTGACCGGGCCCACGCCAGCGGATAAGTTGGCCCCAGGCCCGCCGGGGCCGGACCACCGCAAGCAAGGGGAGCGAGGCGCGTCCATGAACCAGCAGGACCTGGAATTCTTCGGCGACTTCCGCCCGGCCTGGAAGGCCTTCGCGGTCTATTTCTTTGGCGTGTTCATCTTCCTGGTGGGGCCGATCCTGAACCCCCAGGCCCTGATCTCCCCGGCCCTGGGCCAACTCCTGGCCAGCCTGTTCCTGGCCTTCATCCTGATCAAGCGCCTGGGCTGCCGCTACCGGGTGGACCCCGCCACGGTGACCACCGAGCTGACCCTGCCCACCCGCCAGGTCAAGACCGCGCCCATCGCCGCCATCCGCCGCATCGACCTGCGCCGGGGGGCCAGCCAGCGCCTGCTGGGGGTGGCCCACGTGCACCTCTACCTCGAGGGCTCCGAGGCCCCGGCGGTCAAGCTGTTCGGGGTGCCCCGGCCCGAGGCCTTCCGCCAGTTGCTCCTGGACCTGGGGGCCAGCGACCAGCGGGTCTTCGGGGCCTGGCGCAAATGAGCGACGGGCGGAGGATCCACCGCCGGTCCGGGGGGATATGGCCTAAAAGCTTGACCACTCTCGGCTGGCGATGCTAATTCTATAATGCGTGCCAATGAAATTCAGCCGTGGGCGGCCCTTGGCGGCCCCCGCGCCCTCAACGATTTTCGGCAAGGAGGTTTCCGATGGTGGCTCTGATCGGTGGGTTGGCCGCGTTGCTCCTGGGGCTCATCGGCCTGTTCGGCTGGTGGGACGAATTCATCTGGCTGCTCAAGGGCGCCCTCCCGCCGGTGCTGATCCTGGCCGGCGCGCTGGCCGCCTACCTGGGCTCCGAGGAGCTGAAGGACAAGCGCCGGGCCGAGATGGAGGCCGGGCGCGAGCCCTTCGCCCCCAGCAACGAGGAGGCCGACCGCTACAAGCGCGAGGTGGAGGAGCTCAAGGCCAAGCTGGCGGCCATGGAGACCGAGCAGACCGGGGCCGAGGCCAAGCCGGAGTAGGCCCAGGGTGGCCAGCCAGCGCCGTGCTCCACGGCGCACGCGCGGGCGCGGACAGCGCCCGCGTTTTTTGTCGCCCCCGCCGCTCGCCAAGACCGGGTCCGCCCGCCCACCCCATCCCGTCGCTGGCCGGACCAACCACAACTATTTGCGCCCCCGGGCAGGCGTTGGTCATTTTGTCGTTGGCCAAGCGCGGGCGGGTGTGTAAATAATTCAGTATATGGCGGGACTTCACCCGTCGCCCATCCCCTCCGGAGGTCAGCATGCTCCACCCCCATCCCTGGCGTCGCCGCAAGCCCCTGGCGGCCCTGCTGGGCGGAGTGGGGGCCATCTCCGCCGGCAGCGCCCTGGCCGGTCCGGCCCTGAACTGGGGACTGGGGCCGGGGGCGGCGGTGCTGATGTGGCAGCTGGGGATATTCCTCACGGGAATCAGTCTGTTGGGTCTGGTGGTGGCGGTGCGCTACAGCGGCGGCCTGGCCCTGAAGCGGGTCTGTCTCCAGCGCGAGGCCCTGGCCCTGCGCCAGATCACCATCATCCGGGAGCTGGTGCAGGATTTCGCCAATCGTCACGGCCGCTTGCCCGAGACGCTCCAGGAGGCGGGCCTGTCCCAGACCTTCCTGGTCAACCCCTGGGGCCAGCCCTACGTCTACGTGGTGGAGGGCGGGGAGTTTTCCATCGTCACCCGGATGCCGGCCTATCTCTACGACTACTTCGGCCTGGAACGGGCCTGGCTGGACGGCCCGGGGCGCAACCTGCTCTCCTGGGACCAGGGCTCCGGCCCCTCCGCCCGGGCCTGATCCCTCCTCCCGCGCCTTCCCCCGGCGGCCCGGGTCGTCGGCGTCGTCGCCGCCAAAGCCCCGCTCCGGCCCCATCCCGCGCCAGAGCCGCGGCCCAGCCCCCCCGGCGGCGGGCCAGGGCCTGTCAACCCAAACGTAATCACCAGATCAGCGATCCGAATCGGGGCGGACGCCGAGTCCAGCGTGAAAGCCTTTCGGGGTCATTGCGAGGAGCCATTAGGCGACGCGGCAAGCTCTCCCGATTTTTCTGACCTACCGGAAATAAATGAACTACCCCGCAGCAAGCTACGGGGTGTCTAAAAAGCCAAGCGAGAGGCGGGACAGAGAGCAATGCGGGTCACCGTTCATATCATTTTAAACCAAAGAAAAAATGCGGGCGGGGATGAACCCCGCCCCCGCGAAATCCAAGGTCAAATCAGGTTTTTTCTTTGTAGGAGCAGAGTTTATCCCCGCCCGTGCATTTTCGGCGTAAACAATTAAAGCCCAAGCAAGCTTCGGGGTATTAGACCCAGAGGGAATAAATAAAAAACGTCATTGCGAGGAGCGAAGCGACGCGGCAATCTCTCTCAGCTTTCATAACATAAGGAATTCAATAAATAATACCGCGAGAGATTGCTTCGCTGCGCTCGCAATGACACCCAGAATCGCACACAACATCATCCCAATAGTGTTAACAAGCCCTATCCGGCGTCCGGCGGGGGCGGGGCCTGGCCCGGAGGGGGCGGCAGGTCCTTCTTGAAGACCAGGGTGCGGTAGGGGAAGGGAATCTCCACCCCCTCGGCGTCGAAGCGTTTCTTCACCGTTTCCAGCAGATGGAACTTGGCCGCCCAATAGGCGTCCCAGTCCGGCACCCAGGCCATGAAGCGCAACTCGACCGAAGATTCGGCCCAGTCGGTGACCACCAGCCGGGGCGGGGCCGGGGCCTGGTCGGCGGGCAGCAGGTGGGGGTTGGCGGCCGCCTCCTCCAGGACCAGCCGCCGGGCCAGGTCCAGGTCGGTGTCGTAGCTGACCCCCATGGTCACCGCCAAGAGCACCTTGGGGTCCACCAGGGAGTGGTTGATCAGGCTCATCTGGTCCAGCTTCTCGTTGGGGATGATCAGGCGCTTGTTCTCCCAGTTGCGCACGATGGTGTGGCGCAGGGTGATGTCCTCGATCACCCCGTTCTCGCCCTCGATGTTGACCTTGTCCCCGATGCGGATGGGGCGGTAGAAGGTCAGGGCCAGGCCGGAGATGAGGTTGCCCAGGGTGGATTTGGCCGCCAGGCCGATGACCACGGCGGTGATGCCGGCGCCGGCCACCACCGTGCCCAGCAGCGCGCGCAGGGCCGGGATCAGGCTGGCGTAGAAGGCCCCGGCCGCCAGGTATACCAGGACGGTCTTGATGCGCAGGGCGTAGGTGAGCAGGGTCTGGTCCACCACGTGGCGACCCAGGCGGGCGGCCAGGAGGTTGGAGCGGTTGATGACCCGGGTCAGGATGCGCGAGACGATGGCCGCCACCGCCAGGGTGATCAGGGCCAGCAGCACCGCCCCCAGCAGGCTGTTGGGGTCCAGGAGCGACCGGCCCGCCAGCCAGTCCGCCGCCTGGCGCACCACCTCCGGCACGGTTTGATCGCTCACCTGGGCCTCGGCCATGGATGCTTCCCGCCTTTGTTGCCCGTCGCGGTCAAAAAGCCGGCGGGCAGTGAATATGGCTTTGAATATTTCAATTTTAAGTCATTGCGAGCGAAGCGAAGCAATCTCTTGATAATTTGAGAAAGAGATTGCTTCGTCGCTGGCGCTCCTCGCAATGACGAATCCCCGGCGCGGGTGGCTCAAACTCTCAGTGCTTGAACGCCCGCTGGCCGGTGAAGACCATGGCCGCCGGGGGGTCGGCCTGGTTGCAGGCCGCGATGGACTCCCAGTCGCGCAGGGAGCCGCCGGGATGGACCACGCAGGCGACGCCCTCCTTGAGGCCCACGTCCACGCCGTCGCGGAAGGGGAAGAAGGCGTCGCTGATCATCACCGAGCCGGGCAGGCCGGCCTTGGCGGCCCGGGTGTCGGCGTCGATGGCGGCGACCAGGGCCGGATCGAACCCGCCCTGGCCGGCCAGGAGGGCCAGTTCGTCGTATTTCCTGGCGTGGCGCTGCCAGGCCAGCTGGTTGGCGTACTTGGTGTAGGCCTTGTGGACGGCGATGCGGGCCACCCCCACCCGGTCCTGCTCGCCGGTGCCGATGCCCACCGTGACCCCGTCTTTCACGTAGAGCACGCTGTTGCTGCTGACCCCCTGCTCCACCGCCCAACCGAAGACCGCGTCGTCCAGCTCCCGCGGGGTGGGCTGGCGGACGGGTTCGTAGATCTGGCCCTGACGCTCACAGCGGGCGGGCAGGAAGTCGGCCGGGGACTTGATGGGGTTGAAGCTGGAGGTTTGCAGGATGATGCCGCCGTCCATCAGGCTCTTGATGTCCAGGAAGCGGGCGTCGCGGTAGGCGGCCAGGCGGTCGATGCGCTCGATCTTGAGGATGCGCAGGTTCCTGCTCTTGGCCTTGAGCAGCTCCAGGGCGCCCTCCTCGTAGTCCGGGGCGGCCACCACCTCCAGGTAGAGTTCGGCCATCAGCTCGGCGCAGGCCTTGTCCACCGGGCGGTTGAGCACCGCCGCCCCGCCGAAGGCGGCGATGAGGTCGGCCATGAAGGCGCGGTGGTAGGCGCCTGCGATGTCGTCGGCCAGGGCCACCCCGGAGGGGTTGTTGTGCTTCATGATGGCCGCGGCGGGGCGCTCGGTGAGATGGCGCAGGATGTTCAGCGCGTTGTCCACGTCGGTGAGGTTGGTCTTGCCCGGGTGCTTGCCGGCCTGGAGCATGTCGGCCTCGGACAGGGCGCTGACCAGGCCGCGGTGGGGGTCGATGAGCCTGACCTGGCCCACCGCGAGGTTGCCGCCCACCAGCTCGTAGAGGGCCGCCTCCTGGCCGGGGTTCTCGCCATAGCGCAGGCCCTTTTCCACCAGCTCCCCGCCGTCCATCAGCTTCCAGGTGCGCTTGCGAAAGGTGAGCACCGTCTCGCCCAGGGTCAGTTTGACCTCGGGGGGGAAGTGATCGTCCATGATGGTGCGGTAGGCCGCCTTGATATCGCTCATCATCGTCTCCTGGCCGGGGTTTGCGGGCATGGGGCGATTGTATGCAGGCCCCGGCGGGGGGTCAAGGCCGGGGCGGCGGGGCGGCCGGAGGTTCAGGCCGGATCGGCGCTGGCGCCCTCGGGGGCCCGGAACAGGTCGCGGGCGGCGGCCAGGCTTTCCGGCCGGGCCATCACCACCACCCAGTCGCCGGGCTGCAACCGGGCCTGGGCCGGGGGGTTGCCCTCGATGACCTCGTCGCGGCGGATGGCCACCACGCTGACCCCGTGGCGCTTGCGCAGCTCCAGCTCGGCCAGGCTGCGGCCGGCGGCCGGCGCGCCGGGCTCCAGGCTCAGGGTGACGATCTCCAGCTCGGGCAGCATCTGGCGCAGGTCGCAGATGGCGGCGGGTTGGCTGGGCTGGTCCAGGCGCAGTTGCTCGTAGTCGCCGGCGCGCAGGGCGGCGGTCAGGCGCTCCACCTCGGTATCGGGCAGGAGCAGGTGCTTGAGCAGGCGGGCGAAGATCTCCACCGCCGACTCGAACTCCTCGCTGACCACCTCGTCGGCCCCCAGGGACTTGAGGGCCGGCAGCTCGGCCTGGTAGCGGGTGCGGGCGATGACCGCCAGGCCGGGGTTGATGCCCTTGGCGTTGGCCACGATGCGCCGGGTGGCCACCGGGTCGGGCACCGTCACCACCATGGCCCGGGCCTGGGCCGCGCCGGCGTGCTCCAGCACCGCCGGATTGACCGCGTCGCCAAAGACGATGGGCTCGCCCTTGGCCTGCTCGTCGCGCACGGTGAAGGGGTTCATCTCCAGGATCAGATAATCCAGGCCGGTCAGCCGCGCGGCCCGGGCCACGTTGCGCCCGCCCAGGCCATAGCCCACCACCAGCACGTGGCCGCTGAGGGCGTGGTTCTGGTCGTTGGCGGAGGCCGCGGCTCCGCTTCTGGACCCCGGGACCGCCAGGGTGCGGACGGCCATGCGTTGGCCCAGGGCCATCATGGGCGGGGTCAGGCCCATGGTCAGCACCGAGACCACCAGCACCAGCTGGTAGGTCCAGGGGTCCAGGAGGTCGAAGGGCACCCCGGACTGGGCCAGGATGAAGGAGAACTCGCCCACCTGGGCCAGGCTGAGTCCGGTGGCGATGGCCACCCGCAGCGGCAGGTGCAAGGCCCGGGTGGCCATGCCGGCGGTCAGGGACTTGAGGGCCAGCACCCCGATCAGGCCCAGGACCACCACCATGGGGTTGGCCACCAGGAAGTTGAGATCCAGCAGCATGCCGATGGAGACGAAGAACAGGCTGGTGAACAGGTCGCGCAGGGGCAGGATGTTGCCGATGGCCTGGTGGCTGTAGGGGGAGTCGCTGATGATCAGCCCGGCCAGGAAGGCCCCCAGGGCCAGGGACAGGCCGGCCCAGCTGGTCAGCCAGGCCACGGCCAGGCACATCACCACGATGGTGACGATGAACAGCTCGCGGCTGCGGGTGTCGGCCACCTGGCGCAGGAGCCAGGGCGCGCCCCAGCGCGCGGCCAGCCCCAGGACCAGGATCACCGCCCCGCCCTTGGCCATGGTTTGCCAGCCGTCGCCGGTTTCCGGCCCCACCGCGCCGCCCAGCAGGGGGGTGACCAAGAGCATGGCCACCACGATGATGTCCTGGTAGATGAGGATGGCCAGGCTGGTGCGCCCCTGGGGGCTGTCCATGGACGCCCCCTCCTGGAAGAGCTTGAGCACGATGGCGGTGCTGGACAGCGAGAGCACGCAGCCCAGGAAGATGCTGGGACCCCAGTCCTGGCCCAGGGCCAGGGACAGGGCGGCCACCCCGCCCATGACCAGGAAGACCTGGAGCGAGCCGCCCAGGAGCATCGGGCGCTTGATGCGCAAAAGCTCGCCGAAGCTGAACTCCAGGCCGATGGTGAACAACAGCAGCACCACCCCGATCTCGGCCAGGACCTCCACCTCGTGGACGTGGGCGATGATGGCCAGGCCGTGGGGGCCGGCCAGCACCCCGGTGACCAAAAAGCCCACGATGGAGGGCACCTTGAGCCGTTGGCAGAGGTAGACCACGGCCATGCCCAGGGCGAAGAGGATGACGATGTCGGTCATGAGCGGCGGCAGCATGCCTGGTTGTCCTCGGCCGGGGAAGGACCGGCCTGGTGGGGTGGGGTCCTAGGCGCGGCGGTGGGGGTTGACCGTGAGCACCGGCGCCGGCGAAGAGCGCAGCACGCTCTCGGCCACGCTGCCCAAAATGGTGTGCTCCAGGCCCTTGTGGCCATGGGTGGCCATCACGATCAGGTCCATGCCCTCGCGCTTGGCGTAGTCCACGATCTGGGCGGCGGGGTCGCCGCAGAGGACCTCGCCCACCACCGCCTGGCAATCGCCCAGGGTGGCGCAGGCCGCGGCCAGCTCGGCCCGGGCCTTGGCCGTGAACTGCTCCTGCATCTGGCCCAGGTCGTAGAGGCCCTGGAACAGCTTGAGGTCCGGGCAGACGTGCAGCAGGTGGATCTGGGCTCCCTGTTCGGCCAGGCCGCGCAGGTAGGGCAGCAGGGAGGTCAGCGCCCCGCTGAAATCCACCGGGCAGAGAACCTTCTTGAAGCCGGCCATGACGCGTCCCTTTCCCGCCCCAAGGGTGGAGCCAACTCCTTTGTTCTTATCTTGGGTCGCTGGCGGAGTCAAGAGCGGGCGGGGCGGTGGGGCGAGGGGGCGCGGACCCCTTGCCCCCGGCCGACGGCCGGGGTATCCTGCCGACATGTTGCGCGAAACCCACAACGGCCTTCCCCTGTTGCGCTTCACCTCCCTGGCCGCCCTGCCGGGACTGGCCCACGGGGTCACCACCCGGGCCGGCGGGGTCAGCGCCGCGCCCTTCGCCTCCCTGAACCTGGGCCAGGTCTGCGGCGACGATCCCGCGGCGGTGGAGCGCAACCTGGAGCTGGTGCGCGAGGCCCTGGGGCTCAGGCGCCTGGTCTGGCCCCGCCAGGTGCACGGGGCGGAGATATTGGCCGTGAACGGCGGTCAATCCGGGATGTTGGCCGAGGCCGACGGGGTGGCCACCGACCAGCCCGGGGTGGGGCTGTTGATCAAGCAGGCCGACTGCCAGGCCATCGTGCTGGCCGCGCCGGACCAGGGCGTGCTGGCCAACCTGCACGCCGGCTGGCGGGGCAACCTGCTGGGCATGGCCCGGCGGGGGGTGGAGTTCCTGCAAAAACACTATGGCGTGGCCCCCCACCGGATTCAGGCCGCCATCTCCCCCAGCCTGGGGCCCTGCTGCGCCGAGTTCGTCAATTGGCGCGCCGAGTTCCCGCCGGAGATGGCCGCCTATCAGGTGGCCCCCGACCATTTCGATCTCTGGCGGGTGAGCGTGGACCAGCTCACCCAAGCCGGGGTGGATCCGGAGCGCATCGAGGTGAGCGGCATCTGCACCAAGTGCGGCCAGGAGTTCTTTTCCTATCGCCGCCAGGGGACCACCGGGCGTTTCGGCACCGTGGCGGGATGGTTGTGATGGGAGCGATCTGGGCCGAGGTCAAGGATAACCGCAGGGTGGGCGAGGGGATTTATCGCCTGGCCCTGCACGCGCCGGCCATCGCCCAGACAGCCCGGCCGGGCCAGTTCGTGATGCTGCGGGTGGCCCCGGGCACCGACCCGCTGCTGGCTCGGCCCTTCTCCATCCACGGCGCGGCCGGCGACGAATTGCTGATCCTCTACAAGGTGGTGGGGCGCGGCACCGGCATCCTGAGCCAGGTCCGCAAGGGCAAAACCCTGTTCCTGTGGGGTCCCCTGGGCCGGGGCTTCGACCTCGCGGGAGAACGGCCGGTGCTGGTGGCCGGGGGCATGGGCATCGCGCCCCTGGCCTTCGCCGCCCGTTGGCTGCGGGACCAGGGCCGGACGGCCGGGTTCTGCGGCGGCCTGCCCGGTCTGTCCGGCTGGGAGGAGTTGACCCGGGGCCTGGAAGAGGAGCTGGCCGGCAGCGTGGCCCTGGCCTGGGCCAGCGAGGACGGCAGCCTGGGCCGGCGGGATCTGGTGACCGACCTGCTCTCCGACACCCTGGCCGCGGCCGCTGGCTCCAGCGACTCGGTGCTGGCCTGCGGGCCGATGCCCATGCTCCGGGCCGTGGCCCGGGTCTGCGCCCAACACGGCGTGGCCGGCCAGGTGTCGCTGGAGGCGCCCATGGCCTGCGGTCTGGGGGCCTGCCTGGGTTGCGCCGTCCCGGCCGCCGGCGGGGGCTATCTGCGGGCCTGCCAGGAGGGGCCGGTGCTGGCGGCCGCGGCGGTGGACTGGGAGCGGGTCTAGGGCCGCGCGCTTCCGGAAGGCGGGTGGGTTGGCCTCCCCGGCTTTGGTCTTGATGTAGGGGCGGGGTTTATCCCCGCCCGCCGGCGGCCGGAAGAAAAGACGGGCGGGGATGAACCCCGCCCCTACGAAGAAAAATCGGCGCGTCGGTCTTTTCGGGCCGGGACAACTTGGGAAACCATTGTATTTATTTGTCATTGCGAGGAGCCCTTGGGCGACGAAGCAATCTCTCCCCAAAGCCAAGATCCGGAGATTGCTTCGCTTCGCTCGCAATGACAGACGGGTGAGGCCTCATGTCGCGTCCAACGCGGGCGCAGGGCAAGACGGCTCGCCCGGACACAGGATTCAGACGCAATTAACCGGGGGAGGCGGAGCATGGCGGAGCGACTGGCGACGGAGCCGGCGATGGAGTCGGACCTGGATCTGGAGCAATTCCTGGTCCCCGCCCCGGGCATCCAGTGCGACCACCCCGAGGTGCGGGCCCTGGCCCGCCGAATCGCCCAGGGCTCGGCCAACGAGACCGAGGCCGCCGGGCGGCTCTTCGCCTTTGTGCGCGACACGGTGCGCTACAGCGTGCGGGTCAACTTCTGGGAGCTGGATCAATTCCTGGCGCTGAACACCCTGGCCCGGGGTCACGGCTTCTGCGTGCAGAAATCGGCGCTGCTGACCGCCCTGGCCCGTTCGCTGGGCATCCCCGCCCGCCTGGGCTTCGCCGACATCCACAACCACCAGATCCGGGGGCCCCTGGCCGAGGCGGTGCCGGACGGGATCATCTACCACCACTGTTTCACCGAGTGGTGGGTGGGCGGAGCCTGGCGCAAGGCCACGCCCTCCTTCGACGCCCGCCTGACCCGGGAGCTGGGCTGGCGGCTGGTGGAGTTCGCGCCCGACCGCGACCTGCTCTTGCCGGCCAGCGACCTGGCGGGCCAGCCCCATATCTCCTACCTGGCCTATCACGGCTGGCGGCTGGGGGTGCCCCTGGAGGAGTTCCTGGCGGTGGTGGTGGAAAAGCACGGCCGCGAGGGCCTGGAAGGCTGGAAGCGCTTGGCCGGGGAGCGGCGGGCTTGAGCAAGACTGTGGACATGGCGGTCACGGTGGGGGCGGTCCGGCCGGTACGCCTGAGGAACCCGGTCATCGCCGCCAGCGGCACCTTTGGCTATGGCCTGGAATACACCGATCAATTGGACCTCGACGCCCTGGGCGGCTTCGTGACCAAGGGCGTGAGCCTGAAGCCCCGGGACGGCAACCCGCCGCCGCGCATCTGCGAGACCGCCGCCGGCATGCTCAACGCCATTGGCCTGGCCAACGTGGGCCTGGAGGCCTTCCTCAAGGACAAACTGCCCCGGTTGCGCGACCTGGAGGCCGCCGTGGTGGTCAACCTCTATGGCGAGGCGGTGGAGGAGTTCGCCGAGCTGGCCCGGCGGCTGACCGAGGCCGGCGGGGTGGCGGCCCTGGAGCTGAACGTGAGCTGCCCCAACGTCAAGGCCGGGGGCATGGCCTTTGGCTGCGCCCCGGGTCCGGTGGGGGAGATCACCGCCGCCGTCCGGGCGGTCACCGACCTGCCGGTCTGGGTCAAGCTGACCCCCAACGTCACCGACCCGGTGGGCATCGCCCGGGCGGCCGAGGCGGCCGGGGCCGACGCCCTCTGTCTGATCAACACCCTGCTGGGCATGGCCATCGACGCCCGCGCTCGGCGGCCGCGCCTGGCCAACGTCTACGGCGGGCTCTCCGGCCCGGCCATCAAGCCGGTGGCCCTGCGCATGGTGCACCAGGTCAGCCGGGCGGTGGCCATCCCGGTGGTGGGCCTGGGCGGCATCGTGACGGGCGAGGACGCGGCCGAGTTCCTCCTGGCCGGGGCGGCGGCGGTGCAGGTGGGCACCGCCAACTTCCTGGACCCGGCGGCTTGCGTTCGGGTGGCGGCCGAGCTGGAGGCCTTCTGCGTCGCCCAGGGCGTCGCGGCGGTGGCCGAGCTGGTGGGCGGCCTGGCGGCCTGACCCGGGCGGCTTGCCAAGCCTCCGCCAAGATTGCTATACCTGGACGGCGCGCGGCCACCCGCGCCCGCATGGCCCCCTCCGGAATCCGCCGGAGGGCGGCGTCGATCCTCTAGCCGGGAAAAGACAATGGAACTCACCCCGCAAAAGCCCATGGACGAGATGACCACCAGCGAGCGCCTGGGCCTGGTCAAGCTGCTGGTGTTCGAGTTCGAGGGGGTGGTCAGCGACGGCCGCACCTACACCGACGACCAGGGACGCCGGAGCGCCGCCACCCTGCGGGCCGACGAACTGGGTCTCATGGCCTGGCTGGCCGAGGGCAACCAGGCGGTGGTCATCGCCCGCCAGGGCTACCTGCCGGCGGTGCGCTGGGCGGAGGCCAACGGGGTGACCTTCCGCGAGCACAACGGCAAGAAGAACATCTGCCTGCAGGCCATCATCTTCGAGCACATGAGCCAGCCGCGCCAGCTCTGCTATCTCGGCTGCGACCTGGACGACCTGCCGGCCATGAACATCGCCGGCAGCGCGGCGGCGGTGGCCGGGGCCGACCCCTGGTGCCGTAGCGCGGCCCACCTGGCCCTGACCAGCCCCGGCGGGGGCGGGGCGCTGCGCGAGCTGATCGACCTGATGCTGAAAGACCGCACCCCCCAGGTCACCCCGGGGCTCTAGCCATGTTCGACAGCGAACGGCCGGACGTCTATGAGCAGGTCTACGCCGGCTTGGTGGACCGCCTGGCCGGGGCCGACCTGGCCGGCCACGCCGCCGACCTGGGCCTGGCCTGGGAGGGCGGCGCGGCCCTGGTCCCGCTCCTGGGCCGCGACTACCGGGTGGACCGGGAGGGGGTGCGGGCGGTCGACGGTGGGAAGGCGGCCTTCACCCACCGCATCGTGCTGGCCCATTACCTGCTGCACGGCGGCCGGGGCGAGGAGGCGGGGCGTTTCGTGCCCTATCGCCAACTGCCCGGCGGCGCGGACTTCGCCCGCAGCATGGCCCTGGCCGTGGAGGGCCGCCTGGCCAAGGGGTTCAGCGGACGCCTGACCGACCTGGACCGCTCCGCCCGCGCCCTGGGGGGCCAGCCGGCCGCCACCGAGGCCCGGGTGGACGCGGCCTGGCGATTTCCGGCCCTGCCCCGGCTGCCGCTGATGATCACCATCAACGACGCCGACGAGGACTTCCCGGCCGAGGCCAAGCTCTTCTACGACCTGACCGCGCCCAATTTCCTGGACCTGGAGTGCCTGGCGGCGCTGGGCCTGATCCTGGTGCTGGAGCTGGAGGCCGCCGCCTGAACCCCTTCTTGCGGCTGGTTTTTTCGCGTCGGGGATTCTAAAATGGATGCTACGGCCCGAGACTGGCGCGCAATGGCGACGCCGGGCCGGGAGGGATGGCGGCGGACGCCGGGATGAGAGTGCTCCTGCATATCTGCTGCGCCCCCTGCGCCCTGATGCCGGTGCGGGAATTGCGCGACCAGGGCCTGGAGCTCCGGGGGCTGTTCTACAACCCCAACATCCAGCCCTATCAGGAGGCCCGCCGCCGCCGGGAGACCCTGGAGGGCTGGGCCGCGGCCGAGGCGCTGCCCCTGACCGTGCAGGACGAGTACGATCCCGAGGCCTGGCTGCGGCAGGTGGTGTTCCGCGAAAGCCAGCGCTGCGCCTTTTGTTTGCACCAGCGCCTGGACCGGGCGGCGGGCATGGCCCGGCAGGCGGGTTTCGACGCGTTCTCCACCACGCTGCTCTACAGCGTGCGCCAGAAGCACGACCTGATCCGCGCGGTGGGTCAGGCGGCGGCGAGAGAGCGCGGGGTGGAGTTCCTCTACCGCGACTGGCGTCCGCGCTGGCGGGAGGGCGTGGCCCGGAGCCAGGAGCTGGGCCTCTACCGCCAGGCCTATTGCGGCTGCATCTATTCCGAGCGGGACCGTTACCTGGGCGCCGCGGGGCGCAACGGCAAAACCAAGGCGAAAGGCAATTGACATGGCCGCCAACCCCCCCGAGATCACCCTGGAGCTGAGCGGAGGCTCGCTGACCATCCGCACCGCCGAGGCCATCTACCGCATCGTGGTCGCCGCCGGCCCCCTGACCGCCGGATCGGCCTCGCCCGCCCTGGCCGCGCCCCCGGCTCCCGCCGCCCTGCCGCCCAGCCCCGCGCCGGCTCCCGCGCCGCCCGCCCCGCCGGACGACGATTGGGACGTGCCAGACCTTCCCACCTCGGCCGCGGCCCCGGCCCCCGCCTCGGCCGTGGCGGGCGACGAGGATTATTACCGCGACCTGTCCCAGGACATGTACCGCGAGGTGGGCCGCCTGGCCCGCCGCCTGTCCATGTCCATCCGCGACGTGAAGCTGGAGCCCACCGGGGATTTTGACCTGGAGAACGCAGGCCAGCGCCTGGAGCAGGCCAAGGACCAGCTGGAGAACGTGGTCAAGATGACCGAGCAGGCCACCCTGCGCATCATCGACCAGGGCGAGGCCATCCAGCAGGCGGCCGAGCGGGCGCGCGGCATCATGGAGCGCATGAGCGTGGGCGCGCCCAGCGACGGCGGCTCCGAGGGCGAGGCCCTGGACGACGCCCGCCAGGCCCTGGGCCAGGCCCTGGAGACCCTGGCCGGCTATCTTCAGGAGGCCGACCAGGAGCCCCTGCGGCCGGCCCTGGAAAAGGCCCAGGCCCTGTTGGCCCAGCTGGAGGCCGCCGGCGCGGCCCCGGCCGCCGCCGCTTCCGCCCCGGCCGCCCCCCCGGCCAAGACCCGCTACGGCTTCCCCCTGGACCTGGTCTTCCAGACCACCTACGAGCTGTGCACCAACGAGACGGTGAAAAAGCACATCAAGGCCATGTGGGACGCCGGGGCCAAGGCCTTCGACGCCGCCCAGGTGGAGGAGGCCCTGAACCAGCTGGCCCCCGAGAGCCCGGACGAGGACAATTTCCTGAACCTGGACCTGAACGGGGTGCTCAAGGCCCTGTTCCAGGCCACCGGCCAGGAGCGCTTCCAGCAGGTGCTCAAGAAGATGGCCTCCACCGTGGACCAGATCTTCCTGGAGCAGAGCCTGCCCCTGGAGGCCATGCCCCAGGCCGCCGCCCCGGAGCCCGAGCCCGCCCCGGCCGCCGGCCCCGCCGGCGGGAGCCCCGGGCCGGAGCTCCTGGCCGAGGTGAGCGCCCTGGTGGAGGAGATCCAGGCCGGGGCGGCCCGGCTGGCCCCGCCGGCCCTGCCGGTGGACCTGCGGACCCTCTGGGAGAAGGTCGAGCTGGCCCAGGAGGCCCAGTCCGCCCTCAACGTGGTGGAGCCGGGGCTGGTGGAGGAGCTGGAGACCACCCTGGGGGTGATCTTCAACTCGGTCAACAGCATCATCGAGTCCTTGAGCTTCCAGGACCTCTCGGGCCAGGCCATCTACCGCATCGTGCGCCTGCTCACCGACTTCCAGGTCCAACTCCTGGCCATGGTGGTCAGCTTCGGGTCCAAGATCAAGGCCAAGGAGACCAAGGCCGAGATCAGCCCCGAGGAGAGCGAGCGCATGGCCCAGGCCGAGGTGGACAAGGTGCTGGAAACCCTGGGGGTCCACGAGGACGAGGCCGCGCCCCAGGGGGTGGAGAGCCAGGCCAAGCTGGACCAGGACGCCATCAACGACATGCTGGCCAACATGGGCTTCTAGGGCCTATCAACTAGGGTGATATCGTGCGCTTCCGGATGTCATGGGAGCGCAGGGAAGCGATCTCTCGCGGTATATTTTTTGCGTTGGGCTCATCGTCCGCCCCTATTCGGATTACTAATCTGGCAGTTACGTTTGCGTGAACAGCCGACTAGTCCTCCCAGAGCTGGGGATCGATGATGCCGATGCGCACCGCGTACTTGACCACGTCCAGCCGGTCCTTGAGCCCCAGCTTCTTCATGATGTTGGTGCGGTGCTTCTCCACCGTCTTGGGGCTGACGCACAGCACCTCGGCGATCTGGTTGGTGGAGTTGCCCTCGGCCACCAGGCGGAATATCTGCTGTTCGCGCTCGCTCAACAGGTCATAGCCCCGCACCGCCGGGGCCTCGCGCCGGTGGTCCAGATAGGCCCCCACCACCTCTGCCTCGATCTTGGACGACAGGAAATACTCCCCCCGGTGGGCGGCCCGCACCGCCGCCAGCACGTCCTGGACCGGCGAGGCCTTGAGCACGTAGGCCAGGGCCCCGGAGGAGAGCACCTGGCGCACGAAATTTTCCTTGCCGTGCATGGTCAGCACCACGATCTGGCAACTGGGCACCGCCTCCTTGATCAGCCCGGCCGCCTCCAGGCCGCTGACCCCGGGCATGGCGATGTCCAGCACGATCACGTTGGGCTTCAATGACTTGACCTTCTCCAGGGCCTCGCGTCCGTCGCCGGCCTCGCCCACCACCTCCAGGTCGGGCTGGTCGCCCATCAACTGGCGCAGCCCGGAGCGCACCACGGCATGGTCGTCGGCGATCAGCACCCGGATCTTGTTCATGCTTCCTCCCCCGCCTGCTGGCGTCCCCTCGTCTCCCCCGCCTCGCGCCAGGGCTCGGCCTGCTCCACCGGCAGGTCGGCCCGGATCATGGCGCCCTTGCCCGGGGCGGAGCGGATGTCCAGCCGCCCACCCACGCTGGCCACCCGCTCGCGCATGCCGATCAGCCCAATGCCGCCGGTCAGCGGCGCGGCCAGGCTGGGCGCGGCCCCGGCCACGAAGCCCACCCCGTCGTCCTTGAGCATCAGGATCACCCGGGGGTGGCTGTAGGTGAGCTGGACCGTCACCCGCGTGGCCCGGGAGTGCTTGGCCACGTTGTTCAGACCTTCCTGTAACAAACGATACAAGACGATTTCCAGGCGCGGGTCAAGCCGGCGCTTGACCGCGAAGCCCACCGCCGAGAACTCCACCCCCAGACCGGGCCAGCGCTTCTGGAATTCCTTGACGTACCATTCCATGGCCGAGACCAGGCCCAGGTGGTCCAGCATGTCCGGCCGCAGGTCGCTGCTGATCTGGCGGATGTCGTCGGCCAGGCCCTCGATCAGCTTGATCAGCTCCCGGCAGCGGCCGCGCTGGGGCTCCAGGGCCGGGTCCAGGGATTTCATCAGGGCCTCCACCCCGAAGTGCAGGGCGGTGAGCTTCTGGCCGAACTCGTCGTGCAGGTCGGCGGCCAGGCGCTTGCGCTCATCCTCGATGCCGGCGATCAGCCGGCGGGAGAGATGGCGGATGTCCTCCTCGGCCTGGCGGCGGGCGGTGACGTCGCGCAGATAGGCCAGCACCACCTGGCGGCCGCGATAGGTGGTGGTGGTGGAGGAGACCGCCACCCAGAGGGTGGAGCCGTCGCGGCGCACGCCCTTGAAGTCGTAGCGGCTGGGGGCCTCCCGCCCGGCCTGGCGGGCCAGGCTCAGTTCCAGCACCGGCAGGGTCTCCTCGGGATGGACCACGCTGCTCACCGAGCGCCCCACCAGCTCCCGCCGGTGGTCATAGCCGAAGATCTCGGCGAACTTCTGGTTGAAAAACAAAAACTTGCCGTCCTGGATGATGGTCACGCCGTCGTTGCTGGCCTCGATGGCGGTGCGGTAGCGCTCCTCGCTCTCGCGCAGCTGGGCCTCGGCGGTCAGCCGGGCCAGGATCTGGTCCTGGAGCTCGTGGACCTTCTCCTCCAGTTCGGCGGCGTGGGCCCGGATCAGGCTCTCCCGCTCCTGATAGAAGTCGATGCGCCGGATCAGGTCGCGGGGCCGGGCGCGCAGGTTGGCCAGGATCCCGGCGTAGAGGTCCTTCAGGTCCTCGGCCTCGCGCAGCTCGAACAACTCCGCCCCGGCCAGGGCCTTGTGGGCCGCGGCCGAGCCCACGCTGCCGGCCAGGCTTTTTTCCACCTCGGCGTAGAGCTCGGCCAGCTGGCCGATGGTCAGGCGGCTCTTGCCGCCCAGGCCCACCGCCTCGATGCAGCGGTCGGCCAGTTGGCTGGCCTTGTGGTGGCTGAAAAAGCGGGTGAGGAGCCCCACCAGCTTCTGGCGCTTGTCCGCCAGGTCGATGTAGGCCTCGCGCCGTCCCGAGCGCTCGAAGAGGTCCTCGCTCAACAGTCGACCCACGAACTCCTCGGCCTGGGACTGGCCCTCCTGGCCGGGCTGGAACAGGAGCGAGCCCAGCACGAACAGCCCCAGGTTGACGATCAGGGTCCAGAAGACGGTGTGGGTCACCGGGTCCAGGGCGGTGACCCCGAACAGCTGCTCCGGCTTGAGCCAGGCCACGCCCCAGGGTCCCCGGGTCAGGAGCTCGGGGTTGAACCAGCCGCTGCGCACGAAGGAGGGCAAGAGCGAGGTGTAGCCCCACAGCCCGAAGCCGGCGGTCAGGCCCAGGTAGGCCCCGGCCTTGTTGGCCCCGGCCCAGAAGATGCCGCCCAGGATGGCGGGAGCGAACTGGAGCACCGCGGCGAAGGCGATCATGCCGATGTTGACCAGCATCAGCGACTCGCCCACCCGCAGCTCGAACCAATAGCCCAGCAGGATGTAGGCCGCCACCGCCACCCAGCGGCACTCCAGCAGGTTGCGCTCCAGGAACCCCAGGCGCTTGACCCGGCTGACCAGGGGCAGCAGGAGGTCGTTGGTGATCATGGTGGCCATGGTCATGGAGCTGATCAGGATCATGCTGGTGGCGGCGGAGAAGCCGCCGATGAAGACCAACAGCGCCAGCCAGGTCTGGCCCTCCCTCAAGGGCAGGCTGAGCACGAACAGGTCGGCCTGGGCCAGCGGCAGGCCCAGCAGCAGGCCGGCCTGGGCGATGGGATAGACGAAAAGGTTGATGAGCAGCATGTACAGGGGCAGCAGCCACATGGCCTGGCGGATGTGCTTCTCGTCCTGGTTCTCCACCACCGCGATGTGGAACTGGCGGGGCAGGAACAGGATGGCGTTCATGGACAACAAGAGCCAGGCGGTCCATTGGCTCAAGGGGGCGCGCTGGGGCGCGGGCAGGGGCGCGCCCTGGGCGCGGGCGGCCTGGTAGCGGCCGAAGATGTCGTCCAGGCCGTCGAACATGAAATAGACCACGAAGACCCCGGCGGCCAGGAACAGCACCAGCTTGATCAGGCTCTCGGCGGCCACCGCCATGACCATGCCCTGGTGGCGCTCGGTGGGGTCCAGCCGGCGCACCCCGAAGATGATGGTGAAGATCACCATCAGGGCCACGATCAACGGCCCCACGTGGGAGCCCACCCAGGCCGCGGCCTCGCCCTCCTGGCTGGTGATCAGCCCGAAGGTGGAATAGATGGCCTTCAGTTGCAGGCCCACGTAGGGCATGTTGCCCACCAGGGCGATCAGGGTGGCCAGGGCGGCCAGGCCCTCGGACTTCTCGTAGCGCACGCTGATGAAGTCGGCGATGGAGGTGATGTGGTGGGTGGTCTTGAGGCGCACCAGCTTGCGCAGGAGCGTCCACCAGAAGACCGCCACCAGGCTGGGGCCCAGGTAGACGGTGATGAACAGGAAACCGCTGGTGGCGGCCAGGCCCACCGAGCCGTAGTAGGTCCAGGTGGTGCAGTAGACCGCCAGGGAGAGCGAGTAGACCAGGGGGTTGTCCACCCGGCTCCGGCCCAGGGCGCCCTGGCGCTCGGCCCACAGGGCCAGGATGAACAACAGGCCCATGTACAGGCAGAAGACGGCGATGACCGAGACCGGGTTGAACATCAGGCCCGGCCCCCGCCTTCCGGGCGCTCCCGGCGGGAGGGGCGGCGGCGGGCGCGGGCCGACCACGCCAGGAACAGCACCAGGGCCGCCCAGCAACTGAAGAAAAAAGCGTAGGAAAGCTCGGACGGCCACTCGCCGTCGCTGAGATAGGGCCACAGGAACAGGGCCAGACCCAGGCAAAAGGCCAGCCATTGCAGGCCCGGCCGCCCGAACAGCTCGCGGCTGGTGCGCACGACGCCCCTCCCCCGCCGGACCAGTGGCGGGCCGGCCCGGCGCGCCCGGTTGGGCCATTTCACAATAGCACCCTGGCGCGGCCCGGGGCCACAAAACTCTAGCGGAAAAAAGGCCGATCGTGGCGGTGGGTTAATCCGAGACGGGGAGCGGGCAGTGGTGATGGCCGGTCTGGGCGGCGTATTCGGCCAGGAAGGCCAGGTCGTGGTTCTGGCGGGCGCGGGCCAGCTCCTCGAACTCCTCGGCCATCTGCACCAGGGCCACCGAGAGCTCGCCGGCCCGGGACTCCATGTCGCGCAGACAGCGCTCGATCTCGTGGCAGGCGGCCTCCAGGCCCACCCCGCCCTCCCCGCCGGTGCTGACCAGGCGATGGCGGCGGCGGAAGGCCCGCACCAGGCAGCCGCCCAAAAAGGCGCTCAGGAGGGGCTCGGCCGCGGCCTGCTCGGCCAGGGCCACGAAGAGCTGGTCGGCGCTGTGCACCAGGGGCGGGTTGGCGCCCTTCTCCTGGCAGGGGAAGTCGGCCAGGGGCGCGGCGGCCCGCTGCCAGAGCCGGGTGGCCCCGTTGGCGGCCAGGCGCAGGCCCCGGGCCACCTGGAACAGCTCGCCGGCGGTCAGCCAGCCCTCCTGGTCCAGGGCCATGAGGCGCAGGGGTTGGCCCGGGCCGGAGAGCAGGGCCGCCGCCTCGGCGGGGCTGGACTGGCGACAGCCGGGCAGGCCCAGGCCCCGGGGGCTGAGGTTGTGGCCCCGCAGGTTGGTGCGGGCCAGGATCCGGCCCAGGGCGTTGGCCGCCGCCGCCTGGCTCAGGCGGGTGGCCACCGGGTCGCCGTCCATGCCCGGCAGTAATAGCCCGCCCTGGGGGTCGGTCAGGTCGGCCCCGGCCAGGACCACCGCCCGGCAGCCCAGGAGGGCGGCCAGCTCGGTCAGGCGGCCCAGGGTGTGGTGCTGGGGGCTCAGGTTGTCGGTGAAGGGCTCCCAGAGGCCGGGCAGGCTCAGACGGGGCCCCAGGCAGATCAGGCGCGGCCCGGGATGGGCCTTGACCGTGCTGGCGTGGGCGGTCTCCTCGGCCGCCAGGGGCACCCGGGCCAGGTCGGGGTGGTCCCAGCCGTGAAGCGCGCCGGCGGCCGGGCTGGTGATGGCCGCGGCGGTGGGCAGGATGCCGGCCGCCAGCACCGTCGGCAGGGCGGCCTCGCTGACCAGCACCGGCACCCCCGCCAGGCGTCCGGCCAGGTGGTCCAGGGCCGGGGCCAGGCCGGGGCCGGCCTCCAGGATCAGGGCCGTGCTTCCCCGGGCCGCGCCCACCAGGCCGGCGGCCGCGCCCATGAAGGCCAGGTGGCAGAGGTTGCGGATCAGGTTGGCCCCGCTGGGACCCTCCCAGGCCAGGGCCCAGTCCCGGGCCAGGAGCGCCTGGCCCAGCACCCGGAACAGCCGCGCCCGGGCCGCCTCCTCGGCCGGGCCGAACTCCGGTCCGGCCAGGTGGATCACCCGCAGGCCCTCGGCCAGGACCAGCTGGGGATGGCGGGCCAGGGCCTCCTCCATGGCCGCCTCGGCCGGGGCCAGGAGCACCAGCTCGCCGCCGGCCAGGTAGGGTCCCAGGTCGTGGCGGCCCAGGCCGTGGGCCAGCAGGTGGGACCGGGGCTGGAGCACGAAGACCTGGTGCCCCGCCGGCATGCGGCGCAGCAGGTCCACCACCTCGTCCAAGGCCCCGCCGCCCACCACCAGGGTGATGCCGTCGGGGGTGAGGTCGCCTTCCAGGAGGGGATTGGGGTCGCGGGAGGGGGAGGGGGCCAGGCCCAGGGCGTCGGGGGGGTGGTTGGGTCCACCCTCGGCTTCGCCTTGCAGCCAGCTGGCCACTTCCGGGGCCACGCTGGCCAGCACCGCGAAATTGTGCCGCAACAGCTCGGGGATGAAGTAGGGAGCCTGCACCACCATCGTCCTCGCCCGGCCATGGGTCGCAAGGCCGCGCAAATTCACATTGGGCAAGGGGTTTTGGCGGAAATGTTACCGGCCCGGCGGCGGGGCCGCAACCCAGGGGGGCTGGAGGGGGGCCGGGGGCTGGAGCTGGCCGCCGCGAAAGCGCAGCAGGATCGGCCGGCCGGCGCGATCGCGGTAGACCAGGTGCTCCTCGTCCTGAAAGAGATTGACCATGTAGCGCCGCCAGGGCGGTCCCCAGGCCCGCTCCACCCGCCAGGGGCTGTCCCCGGGCTCCAACCGGGCGCCGGCCAGGCCTTCGCCACCGGGGTCATGGGCCCGCGGCGGGCCGGCCGGGACCAGGGAGGCCGCGTCCCCCGCCCGAATCAGGCCGACCCCGGGAATCAGGGCCGGGGCCAGGAGCAGACCGGCCCCAAGGAGGACGGCCGCCAGCCACCCCCGGGGCAGGGAGCGGCCGCGGCCGTCGCGGGAGGGGCGGGGCATCCGCCTAGTACATGCCCGAGGTCCAGCGCTTCTTGCGCCGGCCAAAGGCCAGGCCGATGAGCCAACCCAGGAACAGCACCCCGCCGCCGGCCAGGAACCACTTGAGGTTGGTGGAGAAGCGCAGGGACTCGATCTCGGTGCTCAGATCCTCCACCTCCGCGGTCTGCAGCTGATACTCCTCCTGGAGCTTGCCATACTCCTCGCGCAGCTTGACCACCTCGGCGCACTCGGTCTGGAGCTTCTGCAGGGCGGCCTCGGCCTCCCGGGCCCGGGTTTCGGCCACCACTTGCAGGCGCCGGGCCTCGCCGCCCTCGCGCTTGGCCTCCTCCAGGCGTTGGGCCAGGTTCTTGCCCTGGCTGTCGGCCATCTCCTGCAAGCGCAGCGCGGCCGGGGCCTCGTCGATCAGAAAGCGGCGCAGGACCCATCCCTCCTTGCCGGAGGCGGTGCGGACCTTGGCCCAACCGTCGTTGGTCTCATCCAGGATCGCCACCTGGTCGCCGGAGGTGATCATCTCGATGACCCGGTTGTCGGTGGTGGGGCCGGTGCGGACCGTGATCTGCATCCGGTCGCTGACGTACAGCTCCTTGGCGGCCAGATCGGGCGCGGCCCAGAGCCCCAGGGCCAGCAGGGATAGGCCGAGGGCGGCGGCGAATTTCATGATTAGCGGCTCCCACGAAAAAAGATCAGCGGTTTACGCCGGTTAAGTTAGCAGAGCCCCCGGCCGGTGTCAATGGATGGCCCCGGACGGGAAACCTCTAGCTTTGTTTGACCTTTAGGGTGGACAATGTTATTACCCTTTAATATGGGCCGATAAGTCGGTAGCGTGTTTGACCCTGGCAGGGGGAAGCTTGGCCGATGATCCAAGGCAAGGTTCTCATCGTCGACGACGAACCCACCAATCTTCTCCTCATGGAAGAGCTGTTCCACCAGCAGGGGGCGACCACGGTCAGCGCCGCCAACGGCCTGGACGCCCTGCGGCTGGCCCGCGAGAACCGGCCGGACCTGATCCTGCTGGACGTGATGATGCCCGGCATGGACGGCTACGAGGTGTGTCGCAACCTCAAGGCCGACGAGACCACCCGCCGCATCCCGGTGGTGATGGTCACCGGCCTGGGCGCCCTGGACGACAAGCTCAAGGGCCTGGAGGCCGGGGCCGACGATTTCCTCAGCAAGCCGGTCAACGCCGCCGAGCTGTTGACCCGCTCGCGCAACCTGCTGCGGGTCAAGGAGCTGGACAACGAGCTGGACAACGCCTACCAGCGCCTGGCGGAGATCGCCTCCTACACCAATGTCCTGCTGCGCCATTTCGACCCCTACGCCTTCGATCTCCAGGACAGCCTGCGCGGGCTGATGGAGTTCCTCCTGGGCTCCAAGCCCGGCGACAAGACCCGGCCCGAGCGCGCCCTGCTCCTGGGCGCGGACGCCATCGGCAACTGGAACGGCTGGCTCCACGCCTTCCGCGACCACGCCGTCGGCTCCCAGGCCCTGGAAACCCCCCTGAGTCCGGCCCAGCTGCGGCCCCTGTTCGGCGGCCAGGACGTGGTCTACGCCAACCAGGGCGAGGCCGCCTTCGACGAGGCCGTGCGCCTGCCCCTGTGGGCGCTGGTCGGCGACCGGCCCCCGGTGCGCAACCTGGTGGGCTACCGCTCCGACTCGGTGGCGGTGGTGGCCCTGGACTTCGGCAAGACGGTCAGCGCCTACGACGCCCAGGTGCTCTCGGCCCTGGTGGGCACCATCCACTTCTTCCTCAAGACCATCAGCAGCCAGATCCAGGAGGTGGAGCGGGCCTTCCTCTACACCATCGGGGCCCTGGCCCGGGCGGCGGAAAGCCACGACGAGGACACCGGCAACCACATCGTGCGGGTCAACCGCTACGCCGAGCTGGTGGCCCGGGCGCTGGACTGCGACGAGACCTTCATCAAGACCCTGGGCTACTCGGCCCAGATGCACGACGTGGGCAAGCTGCACATCCACCCCGACATCCTGCGCAAGCCCTCCCGGCTGACGCCCGAGGAATGGGCGGAGGTGAAGAAGCACACCCTCTACGGGGTGCGCATCCTGGGCGACGACCCCCGCCTGGCCATGGCCCGCGAGGTGGCCCTGAGCCACCACGAGCACTGGGACGGCTCCGGCTATCCCTATGGCCTCAAGGGGCCGCACATCCCGCTCTCCGGGCGCATCACCATGCTGGCCGACATCTACGACGCCCTGCGCAGCATCAGGCCCTACAAGCCGGCCTTTGACCACGCCACCGCGGTGCGCATCATCACCAAGGGCGACGACCGGGTCAGGCCCGAGCATTTCGACCCCAAGGTCCTGGAGGTGTTCGGGGACCTGCACCACGAGATCGAGGCCATCTTCCTGGAGCTGCCCTCCACCGGGGACCAGCCCGGCCAGCTGCCCCAACCGGGCAGCCTGGGCCTGGGCCACTTCGCCTCCGGCCTGGGCGGGGGAGGTGGCTTCCTGAAGTAACCATCCGCCCCGGCGCGGGTCCGCACGCCGCCCCCGACCGCCGGCAGGGTCCGGCGGGGGCGGCGCGTCGCTGCCCAGGCCCGCCCGGCGGCGCAAGCCAACCACGGGGGCCCATGATAGGGGGGCGCCCCTAAGCAGGACGCGGTCCTATTATAATCTGGAGGAGGAAGCATCATGAGCGAAATCAAGACCATCGGCGTGGTGGGCGCCGGAACCATGGGCAACGGCATCGCGCAACTGGCGGCCCAGATGGGCGCCAACGTCATCATGCGCGACATCAAGGACGACTTTGTCCAGCGCGGCATCAAGGCCATCGACAAGTTCCTGCAAAAGGGCGTCGAGCGCGGCAAGGTGACCGAGGACCAGAAGTCGGCGGTGCTGGGCCGCATCATCGGCACCACCGACATGGGCGAGCTGGCCAAGGCCGACTTCATCATCGAGGCCGTGATCGAGGACCTGGACCTCAAGAAACAGGTCTTCTCCCAGTTGGACGAGATCTGCCGCCCCGACGTCATCCTGGCCACCAACACCAGCTCCATGTCCGTCACCCTGATCGCCGCCGCCACCAAGCGCCAGGACAAGGTGGTGGGCATGCACTTCTTCAACCCGGTGCCCCTGATGAAGCTGGTGGAGATCATCCGCGGCTTCGGCACCAGCGACGAGTCCGTGGCCGTCACCACCGCCCTGGCCCAGAAGATGGGCAAGGAAACCGTGGAGGTGAAGGTGGACAGCCCCGGCTTCATCGTCAACCGCCTGATGATCCCTCACATGATCGAGGCGGTGAAACTGCTGGAAGAGGGCGTGGCCACCAAGGAAGACATCGACAAGGCCATCAAGCTGGGCCTGAACTACCCCATGGGACCCTTCGAGCTGATGGACTTCACCGGCATCGACATCTGCAAGTACGTGGCCGACTACTTCTACCTGGAGCTGAACAAGGAGCAGAAGTGGGCGGTGCCCACGGTGATGAAGAACCAGGTGCGCTCGGGCTTCGTGGGCCGCAAGAGCGGCAAGGGCTGGTACGACTACAACAAGTAGCCGCTGGCCGCAGACAATGAACCAGGCGGGCCGGGGCCATGGCTCCGGCCCGCCTGGCATGCGCCGACCGGAAGAAGGGGAGAAGGCATGAAGGCCGAGGACGTGGGGCGGTTGCAGGACTTGTCCGGGGGCCTGCCGGGCCTGTGCCAGAGCTGGCTGGTGATGCGCGAGGCGCTCGCCGACATCCTGAACTGCGCGCTGAGCCAGGAGATGGGCCAGGCCCAGCGCCTGGCCTTCATCACCAACCTGGCCCGCAGCGCCGGCGAGGCGGCGGACAAGGCCTAGCCAGCGCCACCTGGTCGTCCCGCCGCCTGGCCCAGGGCCGGGGCCCGGAACAAGTGGGACGGGCGGGGATAAACCCCGCCCCTACATCAAGAAAAATCCATTATTGCAATGTTTTAATGTAGGGGCGGGGTTTATCCCCGCCCTTCTTGACTCAAGAAAACAGCCTTTCGCTTACCGTTGCGAGGCTGGACGCGAACGCCTTGGCGCACCAGGGTTAGGCTCCCTATATTTCCGGACAAGTTCAAAAAAATCACCTGGCCACCAGCACCTCGAACTCGTCCAGGGCCACCTCCTGGCCGCCCCAGCCGATGTGGCAGCGCCCGGCCACGGCCCGGCCGATGTGCAGGCCGTCGCGATAGCGCCCCCGGCAGACGCACATGGACTGACCCTGGGCCCGGCCCCCCACCAGACAGCCCCCGCCCAGCAGCCCGGCCCCGGCCTTCTCCCAGGTGTAGCCCCCGGGGCGGGTCAGGACCTCGAATTCGCCGAGCAGGACCTCCTTGCCGCGGTGGCCCACGTTGCAGCGGCCGCGCCACCACTTGCCCAGGTGGACCCCGTCCTCCAGCTTGCCCCGGCAGACGTAGGTCTCGCCGTCGCGGACCATGCCCCCGCCCACCGCCCCGGGCGGCAGCTCCCCGCCCTTGGCCGGAACCCACTTCAGGCCCCGGCCGCTGAGCACCTCGTAGGGCGCGGCCAGGATCTCCCGGTCGCCCCAGCCGATGCGGCAGCGGCGGTCCACCACCTCGCCCAGGTGGATGCCGTCGCGGAAAAAGACCCGGCAGGCGTAGAGGTCGGCCCCGGCCGCCCGGCCGCCGGCCACCGCGTCGCGGGGGAAGTCCTGCTCGTGCGGCAGCCAGCGCGGCCCGCCCCGGTCCACCAGGATCTCGAAGTCGCCCAGGCTGATCTCGTGCCCGCCCCAGCCGAGGTTGCAGCGGCCGTTGAACAGCTTGCCCACCTGGACCCCGTCGCGGTGGCTTCCCCGGCAGACGTAGAGGTCGGCCTCGGGCACGAAACCGGCCTTGACCGCGTCCGGGGGCAGTTGCCCCTGATAGCGCTCCCAGGCCATCTCCGCCCCCAGGGGCGGGGACCAGGCCAGCACGGCCAGGCAGAGCAGGCAGAGACGGGCCAGGCGTCGCACCGCGATCCTCCGCGTCAGGCCAAGAGTTGGTCCACGGTCTGCACCGTCAACAGCGGGTCCAGGGGGCTCTTGCGGTAGATGGCCAGACAGCCCTCATGGGTGGCGTCGTCGATGGCGTTGCTGGCGTCGGCCACCAGCACCGCCCGGAAATCGCAGGCCACCGCGTCCAGGGCGGTGGTCAGCACGCAGTAGGGCGTCATCAGGCCGCAGACCAGCACCCGCTCCACGCCCCACAGGCGCAGGGTCTGGTCCAGGTCGGTCTTGAAGAACCCGCTCAGGCGGCGCTTGGGCAGCCAGTGGTCCTGGGGCTGGCGGTCCAACAGCCCGCTGACCTCGGCCCCTTGGCTGCCGCGAATGGAGTGGGGCCGCATGCGGCCGCCGAAAATGAAGTCGTTTTCCAGGAAGCTGTCGGTGGTGAAGATCACCGGCCAGTCCCGCTGGCGCGCCCCGGCGATCAGCCGGTTCACCGCCGGCACGATGGCCAGCCCGCGCTGGGCCACCTTGGGGTAGTTCCCCAGCTCCAGGCTGTCCTTGACCATGTCCACGATCACCACCGCGCTGCGCATGGGCTCCTCCCCCGGGCCGGCCCCGGACCAGCCCGGAGCGCACGGCCACCCCAGGTTAGCCCAGGCCGCGCCCCGGCGCAAGCGGCCGAGGCGGCGGGGCGGGTCAGTCCTGTTTCTGGTGGCGGGCGAAGACCTGGGCCAGAAGGTCCGCCGCCCGGGCCACCCGATCCGGGTCTGGCCCGGGCTTGAGCTCCACCACCTTGATCGGCGCCGGCGAGAGCCGGGGGCAGAGCCAGTCCCAGTCCAGCTCGCCCTCGCCCGGGGGCCGGTGGTCGTCGGGGCCGACCGCGTCGTGCAGGTGACAGCCGATCAGGCGGCTCCCCAGGGCCTCCAGATAGGCCCGGGCCGGGTTGAGGCCGGCCAGCTCGCGGTTGTGGGCGTGGCCGGTGTCGTGCCAGTAGCCGATGGGCGCGCCGTCGAAGCGCTCCAGCAGGGCCAGCGTCTCCGCGAGATTGGGGGCCTGGAAGACGTGGAAGCGGTTCTCCACCCCCAGGCCCAGCCCCAGCTCCCCGGCCCGGCGAAGGAGCGGCTCCAGGGTGAAGCTCAGGGCGTCCAGCAGCGCCGGCGAGGCCGCCCGCCGGGCCTCCTCCACCGCCTTCAGCTCCGGGGTCATGCCCCCCTGGCGGGCCGCCTCCCGGGTCAGCTCCTTGGCCCCCAGGCCCGGGGCCCAGCCCAGGTGCAGCACCACCGCCCGTGCCTCCAGCTCGGCGGCGGTCTCCAGGCTGCGAACGGTGTGGCGCACCGCCAGTTGGCGGTGTTCGCGGTCGCTGGCGGCCAGGTTGAACAGGTCGCCGCTGGGCTCCAGGCGGCCCTCGGCCTCGGCTGGGAAGGGGCAGAAGTTGTGCACGCTGGTGACGCTCATCCCCCGCTGGCGCAGGCCGGAGCGCAGGCCGGCCAGGGTGGCGGCGGACAGCCGGTACTCCAGCTCCACCCGGGAGAAGCCGGCCGCCTGGACCTGGTCCAGGATGCGCTCGGGATGGCTCTCGCGCAGCCAGGAGGTGGACAGGGAGAGCTGGTCGCGGTTGAAGGGGTCCATGGTCCGCTCCGGGTCCGGGGTGCTCGGCCAGTCTAGCTTACCACCCGATCCGGGCGCGGTCGCCCCGGACCCGCCGGGTCAATCCGCCACCTCCACCCGGTTCTTGCCGGCGGCCTTGGCCCGGTACAGGGCCAGGTCGGCCCGGGCCACCAGGTCGTGGGCCTCCTCCTTGTCGTTCAGGCGGGCCACCCCCAGGCTGAGGGTGACCCCGGCCGGCGCGCCCGCGTTTTCGCGGAACAGGCCCCGCTCCATGCCGGCGCGCACCCGTTCGGCCACCAGCCGCGCCCCCTCCAGGTCGCTGGCCGGCAGGATCACCGCGAACTCCTCGCCGCCGTAGCGGCAGGCGCAGTCGCCCTCGCGCAGGCTCAGGCGCAGCACCGCGGCCAGGGCCTTGAGGATCCGGTCGCCCTCCAGGTGGCCGTGACGGTCGTTGAAGGCCTTGAAGTCGTCCAGGTCCAGCATGATCAGGGACAAGGGGTTTTCCAGCCGGCGGGCGTGGTCCAGCTCGCTGGCCAGGCGGCTTTCGAAATAGCGACGGTTGTAGAGCCCGGTCAGGCCGTCGGTCATGGACAGCTCGCGGTAGCGGCGCTGGCTCTGGGCCAGTTGCTCCCGCTCCTGGTGGAGGTCGCGCACCCGGTGGGCCAGGGCGAAGGTGAGCAGGATCGCCTCCAGGGCGCGGCTGGCGGGCAGGGCCAGGGGCAGCTGGGGGGCCAGGCCCAGGGAGCCCAGGATGTAGCTCAGGGTGCCCAGGATCAGCACCGTCCAGGCCGCCAGGAAGAAGCGCGCCGGGCGGAACCCCCGCCGCAGGCAGACCCAGCCGGCGATCCAGGCCAGGATGGGGGCCAGGGTGGCGGTGGCGTAGCCCAGGTGGATCGCCAGGTCGGCCCGGTTCATGGCCGCCAGGAACAGCACCCCCACCGCCATCACGATGAAGACGTTCAGGAGCCTGTCCCAGAAGGGCGCGTTGACCGGGGTGAGCAGGAAGGCGCGGGTGAACAGGATGGCCAAGAGCTGCGAACTGCCCAGGCTGAAGGCCAGCAACTGGGTCAGGCCCGGGCTGGGCATGGGGAGCAGGGAGCCCAGGTGGCCCTGCATCACCACCTGGGCCAGGAGCATGCTGCCCACGTAGGCCAGGTAGACCAGGTAGGCCCGGTCGCGCATCGACAGGTGCATCACCAGGTTGAAGAGCATCATCGCGGCCATGACGCCGTAGATCAGGCCGTGGACCAGGCTGTCGCGGTAGACCAGGCCCAGGAAGCCGTCGTCGCTCCACAGGCGGATGCGCATGCTCAGGGAGGCCTGGCTTGCCAGGCGCAGATAGCAGGGCCGGTCCCAGTCCAGGTGGTCGGGCAGGCGGAAGACCTGGCCGCGGAAGTCCTCCTGCTCCGGGGGGCGGGGGCGCTGGACCCCGGCCGCCAGGCGCAGCCAGCCGCCCGGGGGCTGGGTCAGGGGCAGGTGGATGTCGATTTGGTCGATGAGGCCCTTGTCCAGCTCCAGCAGCCAACCCGGGGAGGAGACCTGGCCCAGGGGGGGCAGGTCCAGGCGCACCCACCAGGGATTGCCGCGGCTGCCCAGGGAGAGTTCGGCCCGGGGCTGGGCCTTGAACAGGCCCCGCTGGGCCAGCGGCGGGATGGCGGCGAACTCCAGGTTGTCCTGGACGTCCTCCAGAACCGCCACCCGCAGGGGCGTCACCGGCCCCCGGGGGTCGGGGCCGGCGGCCGGGGCCAGGCCGGCGCCCAGGATCACCGCCAGGAACAACCCCAACGTCCACGCCGGCCAGGCGCGGGTTATTGGATGCCTTGCCCGCCGCTTCAAGCCACACCCCTTTTGCACCGTTTGCCAGGCAGGAATGGGTAAAAATACTACCCTGGCCCGCGCGCCACAATGACCGATCGCCAGCCGGCGGGCAAAGTCCTTGCGCCAGGACGGGGCAGGCTCTATCATGACCCTGAGACTATACTTTCCCCCCAAGGCGGCCTGCCCGGCCCTTCCCGCCGACTCCGGGGCGCGGGAGGGCGGTGGCGGTCTTGCCAGTCCGGTTTGTCCCTGGGAGGCGTCATGAAGATCAAGCGTTTGGCCCACATCGGCGTGGCGGTCAAGGACATCGACGAGGTGGCCAAGGTCTACACCGAGTTCCTGCCGCTCAACCTGGAATCGGTGGACGCGGTGGGCGAGTTGCGCACCGGCTTCCTGCCGGTGGGCGAGACCAGCATCGAGCTGGTGATGAGCACCACCGCCGAGGGGGTGATGGCCAAGCACGTGGAGAAACGCGGCGAGGGCATCCACCACCTGGCCTTCGAGGTGGACGACGTGGAGGCGGCCTGCGCCGAGCTCAAGGCCAAGGGGGTGCCCCTGACCAGCGACGCCCCCCGCCCCGGGGCCCACGGCAGCAAGGTCCTGTTCCTCCACCCCAAGGCCACCCGGGGCGTGCTCATCGAACTGGTGGAGATGCCCAAGGAGCACTGAACCGCCAACATCCAGGTTTAAGGACGCCCCATGCCCAGCCAATCCACCACCGGCGACGGTTACCGCCTGGCTCCCCTGGCCGAGGCCGATCGCCAGCCGGTGATCGACATCCTCAACCACTACATCGCCACCAGCTTCGCGGCCTTTCCCCGCAGCAAGGTGCCCTACCAGTTCTTCGACCCCTTCCTCAAGGTGGCCGAGACCCACCCCACCGCCGTGGCCCGCGAGGGCGGCGGCCAGGTGGCGGGCTTCGGGATGCTGAGGCCCTTTCACTTTGCCGACAGCTTCGCGGCCACGGCCGAATTCTCCTGCTTCCTGCACCCCGACCACACCCGCCAGGGTCTGGGCGGCCTGATCCTGGACCACCTCTGCGCCCAGGGGCTGGCGCGCGGCATCCGCGCCGTGGTGGCCCAGATATCATCGCCCAACCAGGCCAGCCTGGATTTCCACGCCCGCCACGGCTTCGTCCAGAGCGGGCGGCTGACCGGGGTGGGCCACAAGTTCGACCAGGACTTCGACGTGATCTTCATGCAAAAATCCCTGGCCGGGGCCTAGGCCCGGCCGCCCGGTGGAGAGAACCCATGTGGGAATACACTGACAAGGTAAGGAAGTACTTCACCGACCCCGTCAACGTGGGCGAGGTGGAAAAGCCCGACGGGGTGGGCGAGGTGGGCTCCCTGGCCTGCGGCGACGCGCTGCGGCTGACCTTCAAGCTGGACGAGCAAGGCAAGATCGCCGACGCCCGCTTCCAGACCTTCGGCTGCGCCAGCGCCATCGCCTCCAGCAGCGCGCTGACCGAGATGATCAAGGGCAAGACGCTCGAGGAGGCGGCCCAGGTCACCAACCGTGACATCGCCGACTTCCTGGGCGGCCTGCCGCCGGAGAAGATGCACTGCTCGGTGATGGGTGAGCAGGCCCTGCAGGCGGCCATCCGCAACTACCAGGGCCTGGAGCCCCTGCCCAGCGAGGAAGGCGAGGTGGTCTGCGAGTGCTTCGGGGTCACCGATCAGGAGATCGAGCGGGTGGCGCGGGGCAACAACCTCCACAGCGTGGAGGAGATCACCAACTACACCAAGGCCGGCGGCGGCTGCGGCAAGTGCGTGGACAAGATCGAGGCCCTGTTGGCCAAGATCTGGTCCCAGCCCGCGCCCCAAGCCGCGGCCCCGGCCCCGGCCAAGAAAAAGCTGACCAACATCCAGAAGATGAAGCTGATCGAGGAGACCCTGGAGCGCGAGGTGCGCCCGGCCTTGAAGGCCGACGGCGGGGACATCGAGCTGATCGACATCGCCGGCGACGTGGTCCAGGTCTCCCTGCGCGGGCGCTGCGCGGCCTGCGCCGCCAGCCAGGCCACCCTGGGCCAGTTCGTGCAGACCAAGCTCCGGGAGTTCGTCAGCGAGGACCTGATCGTGGAGGAGGTGCGGCCGTGAGTCACCAGCACGTGGTCTACCTGGACAACAACGCCACCACCCGCACCGCGCCGGAGGTGGTGGCGGCGATGCTGCCCTTCTTCGGCGAGCACTACGGCAACCCCAGCTCCATGCACACCTTCGGCGGGGCGGTCAAGGCCCACGTGGACCAGGCCCGCCAGCAGGTGGCCGATCTGTTGGGCTGCCTGGCCGAGGAGGTGATCTTCACCTCCTGCGGCACCGAGAGCGACAACGCCGCCATCATGAGCGCCCTGCGCTCCTTCCCCCACAAGCGCCACATCGTCACCACCCGGGTGGAGCACCCGGCGGTGCTCAACTTCTGCCAGGACCTGGCCGGCCGGGGCTACGAGGTCAGCTTCCTGCCGGTGGACCGCCAGGGCAACCTGGATCTCGACCAGGCGGCCGAGGCCATCCGCGAGGACACCGCCATCGTCAGCGTGATGTGGGCCAACAACGAGACCGGGGTCATCTTCCCGGTGACCGAGATCGCCCAGCTGGCCCGGGCCAAGGGCGCGCTGTTCCACACCGACGCGGTGCAGGCGGTGGGCAAGGTGCCCACCCGGCTCGGCGAGACCGCCATCGACCTGCTCAGCCTCTCCGGCCACAAGCTGCACACCCCCAAGGGCGTGGGCGTGCTCTACGTGCGCAAGGGCACCCCCTTCGTGCCCTACGTCATGGGCGGCCACCAGGAGCACGGCCGCCGAGCCGGCACCGAGAACGTGCCCTACATCGTGGGCCTGGGCCGGGCCTGCCAGCTGGCGGGCGAGCGCATGGTCGAGGAGAACACCCGGGTCAAGGCCCTGCGCGACCGCCTGGAAAAAGGTCTGCTGGAGGTCGAGGCCACCATGGTCAACGGCGACCCGGCCCGGAGGCTGCCCAACACCAGCTCGGTCAGCTTCGAGTACGTGGAGGGCGAGTCGATCCTGTTGATGCTCAGCGACCTGGGCATCTGCGCCAGCAGCGGCAGCGCCTGCACCAGCGGCTCCCTGGAGCCCAGCCACGTGCTGCGCGCCATGGGCGTGCCCTTCACCGCCGCCCACGGCTCCATCCGCTTCTCGCTCAGCTACTACACCACCCAGGAAGAGGTGGACTACGTGCTCAAGCACATGCCGCCGATCATCGAGCGCCTGCGCAAGATCAGCCCCTTCTGGGCGCGCCACCAGGCCCGGGCCTGCGCCACCCCGGGCTACGTGCAGCCCTAGGGCCGGACAAACCAAGACGGGCGGGGATAACCCCCGCCCCCAGGAAAACAAGTGATCATCCGGTGAGTTCGTGAGGGCGGGGTTCATCCCCGCCCGTCCTTTTTCCTGCCCCCACCCCTGGGTTCCGGGTTTGGTAACGTCGCGGGAGGGTGGCGGCGAAAAGGCGAAGGGATCAACCCGGAAGGCCCCGAGGCGGGGTCGGCGATGGCGGCGCGTGCCCAAATTGTTAATAACATGAATAACTAGTTGTTATTGCGAGGAGCCGGCGGGCGACGAGGCAATCTCCCGGATTCATGCTTTTCGGCATTTACCTGTGGCCGTCGCCGCGATGCGAGGCCTCGCGCCGGAACCTCTCGCGGCCAAGGCCGCCGGGACAACCAGTTGTCCCGGCCACCCGGAAAAAGAAAGTGGGGATGAACCGCCCGTCTTAACCCACCCGCATCAACACAGGGCAAGGGACGAGAGATTGCTTCGCTGCGCTCGCAATGACACGCCATCAAACCGCGCGAGGCAACAACGGGAGCGGGCGAGGCTGGTTCATGGCCCAGAGTCCCCCGACCCGTATCCGCCCGTCGCGGCGCGCGACCCCGTCGCGGCGCGCGACCCCGCCGCGGCGCGCGACCCCGCCGGCCCGGGCTATTGCCCCAGGCAGCGGCCCATGGCCTCCCACTTGCCGGCCTGGACCAGGGCCAGCTTCTCGGCGAAGAGCTTGTCGCTGAGGTAATAGTTGCGCTGGGCGTGGCGCTTGAGGAAGCGGTTGAAGTGGGCCGGACCGCCGTTGTACATGGCGTAGACCGCCCGGGCCAGGGTGGCGTCGTCCAGGGGCCGGGTGGGGTTCAGGTTGGGCAGGGCGTATTCGCGCAGGTACAGCTCCAGGATCTCGGCCCCGGCCCGGGCGTTGTAGAGCACGTTCCAGCGCAGGCTGTTGATGTTGTAGATACCCCGCCAGACCCGCTCGTTGATCTGCATCAGGCCCACCGAGGTGTTGTTGTAGGAGCGCAGGGGGCCGATCTTGCCCCGGGTGGCCACGAACTGCCGCCAGCAGCTCTCCTGCCAGGCCACGGCCTGGGCCATCAGCTCGAACATCTGGCGACGGCCGCGGCTGGCGGGGCTGGCGCTCGCGCATTTCTCGGCGCTGACCCTCACCGCCTGGCGCACCCGCTCCAGGTAGACGTCCTGGTTGTCGTTGGTGGGCACCCAGGGGGCCAGCTCCCGGGGGTCGGGCGCGGCCGCCTCCGCGGCGGCCCAGGCCGGGGCGGGCCGCAGCCAGCCCAGCCAGAAGGTCAGGGGGCTGGAGTCGAGAGGCCCGGCCGGCTGGGGCGGCAGGGCCGGGTCCAGGCCCGGGGCGGGCGCCAGGCCGGCCGGGGGCCAGGGCAGGACCTCCTGGCTCCAACTGGGGCCGTGATCGTCCGGGGCCTGGCCCAGGCCCAGGGCGCGGCGCAGGTCCGGGTTGACTCCCCAGCCATAGGCCAGGGCCGGGGCCAGGCTCTCGTCGCCCTCCATCAGGCGGGCCAGGCGCACCAGGCCGTTGCGGCTGATGTCCACCCCCAGGGTGGGACCCAGCCGGTCCAGGGCGGCCAAGGCGTCGCCGGCGCTGAAATAGGCCAGGTAGCTCAGGGGGCCGCGCTGCTCGTCGCCCTTCAGGCGGCGGTGGAGGATGGGGGTGAGCCGCCGCCAGGCCCAGACGAACTGCTCGCGCACCACGTCGCGGGTGCTGGGGGTGGGCTGGGCCAGCTCGTGCACGAAGCGGTAGCGGGTCTCCAGCAGGGTCTCCAGGAGCAGGCGGCGCTCGTCCCGGTCCAGGGGCTCCTTGGCCAGGTAGTCGATCCAATACACCAAGAAGGCGTCCCAGCCCTGCCAGCCCTCGGTGAAGCGTTGCAGCTCGTCCGGGCTGAGGGAGGCCTCCTCGCCGCCGGTGGGGCCGGGCTGCACGTCCATCAGCAACTGGACCCGCACGTCCAGGGGGCGCACCTCGATCTTGCCCGGCCGCAGGCTCTTCAGCCAGGCGTCCACCCGGGCGCGGTTCTCGGGATAGACCACCAGGGGCAGGAACTGGCTCATCTCCTTGACCGGGGGGGCCAGGTTCAGGGTCTGGCGGTCCAGGTAGGCGTGGACCCGGCCCTTGATCAGGTCGTAGACGGTCTGCGCCAGCTTGGCCGGCTCGCCGGCGGGGGTGAACAGGCGCGATTCCAGGGTGGTGAAGCCCAGCCGCCAGTCGCCTTTGGACAGGTGGGGTTGTTGCACCAGCTCGATGAAGCCATCCCAGTCCACCGGCTTGAGGCAGGCGCCGGCCAGGCCCACCCCCACCCGGAACCTGAGCCGGCAGCGCAGGCGCAGGTATTCGCGCTCGGGGCTGAACTCGGGACGGGAGAGCTCGATGCGGGTGCAGCCGCCCAATTCTTCCACCACCAGGGCGCTTTCGCCCGGGCCGGGGAAGGACTGCTCCACCACCAGGCGGCGCAGCAGGGGATAGTCGATGGTCACCGGCAAGGCCACGGTCTCGGCCAGGGCCGCGGCCGGCCACAGCGCCATTCCCAGCCAGCAGATTCCCAGCCATCTCCGCATGCGTCCCACGGCCCCTGGCCTCCCGGATCGGGTTGGTGCGCGCCCCGGGCGGCATGGCCCGGGGTAGAGCTAGGTTTTACCACCTTTAGCGCCACAAGCAAGGCCCGCCCGCCGGACCTGGCCCCGGCCGGGCCGGGCCTGCTATCATGGAGAGCCAAGGGTCGGCCGCGCCCCCGCGACCGCCGCCATTCCCCCAACCCGGAGAACCCGATGCCCATCCCCGGCCACCTGCTCACCACCGCCATGGCGGTGATGCCCCACGTCGACGCCCAGCGGGCGCTCACCGCCGCCCTGAGCCTGGACATCCCCTTCTGGCCCCAGCTGCCCCACCTGAGCTACCACGAGGACATGTACGTCCAGGCGGCCGAGCACTTTCCCGGCACGGTGCTGGACCTGGAGAACCGTCGTCTGTCCTTTGATTCCGGCAAGTTCGTGGCCGAGCTGGAGGAATGCCTGGCCCATTGGGACCAGCCGGAGTATTTCGACGTCACCCCGGACTACTCGGCGGTCTACCCCCGGTTCCTGGAGCTGGACCTGGCCGACCGGCCGGCCATCCGGGGACAGTTGGAAGGGCCCATCAGCTTCGGCTTCAACGTCAAGGACGAGAACGACCGGCCCATCATCTTTGACGACAACGTGCGGCCGTTCATGCTGGAGTTCATGGCCAAGCGGGTCAACGCCCAACTGGCCAGGCTCGAGCGCAAAAACCCCAACGCCTTCATGTTCATCGACGAGCCGGGGCTGCAGTTCGTGTTCAGCGGCATCAGCGGCTATGGCGAGGCCGCCGCCAAGCGCGACCTGGAGACCTTCTTCTCCTACATCGACCGCCCCCGGGGGGTGCACCTGTGCGGCAACCCGGACTGGGACTTCCTCCTGGGTCTGGACATCGAGGTGCTGAGCCTGGACATGTACAGCAACGGCGAGCGTTTCGTGGCCTACACCAAGTCCATCCGCCGCTACCTGGACCGGGGCGGGGTGATCATCTGGGGCATGATCCCCACCCAGACCGAGAACTTCGCGAAGCAGGGCCTGGACGAGCTGGCGACGCGGCTCCTGGGGCTGTGGGACAGCCTGGACCGGGCTGGCATCGAGCGCGACTTCCTGCTCTCGCGCAGCCTGCTCTCCCCGGCCACCTGCTGCCTGATCAACCCCGACCGCGAGGCCACGGTGGAGCGGGCCTTCGCCGCGGTGAGGGACCTCTCGCGCCGGCTGCGGGGGGAGTTGCTGGGGCTGGAGTAAGCTTGTCCACCCCTAACAACCCAGAAGAAAAGACTCTTTTCCGCCTGGCGACCTTCCGGGGCTGCGGCCGGTGCCCGCACTACATCCCCCCCCAGCCTCCCAGCGCGGCTTATTGTCACAAGCTGCTGGATTATTTCGACCAGAACCATCGCGCGGACCAGGTGCGCCCCGACTGCCCCTTGCCCGGCCCCGGCGACCCCCACCAGCGCCACCACCACATCCGGGGCTGCTGGGATTGCCCGCATTGGGAGTATCTTCCCCCCCGAATCAAGCGGGACAGCCGCTGTCGGCTCACCGGCCTGACCTTCAATTACGCCTGGGTTCCCCACCCCTGCGACAAGATGTATCTCCCCGAGCCGGATGACGGCTGGGCCCATCGGCGCTGCCCCCTGCCGGTGACCGCCGAGCCGCCGCCCACCGTCAATTATTGGGCGAATCTCTGAAAGCTCCCGGCTCGGGCCGCGGCCGGGCCGCTCCCCGCGGGTCGTCCAGGATCTTGGCCGCCGCCTCGGGGTAGAGCCGCTGCATGCATTCCGGGCAGATGCCGTGGGTGAACTCGGCCTCGGAGTGGGTCTGGATGTATTGCTCCACCTGGTGCCAGTAGCCCTGGTCGTCGCGGATGCGCTTGCAGCTGGCGCAGATGGGCAGCAGGCCGCCCAACCGGCGCAGCTCGGCCCGGGCGTGGCGCAGGTCGTCGGCCATGCGTTGGATGGTCAGGTAGACCAGGCCGGTGGTGATCAGGAACGAGCCGGCGGCGAAGGCCAGCAAGCCGATGGCGTGCCAATGGCTCATGTCCATCAGGCTGGAGGTGGCCTGCTGGCGGAACAGGCTGGAGAACCCGCGCAGGGCGTGGACCAGGAGAACCGCCCCGATGCTGATCAGCAGCGGCCAGCTGCGGGCGCCCGGGGAGGCCCCGCCCCGGGTCAGGAGCCAGAGGCAGCGCAGGCAATAGCCGATGGTGAAAAAGGATATCAGCACCACCCGGGCGTCGACGCTGGGGCGGAGATAGGTCCAGTGGAAGACCCCCGCCCCCAGCAAGGCCGTCCACGCCAGGTGCGGCCAGGGGTTGACGCGCCGGCCCAGGAAGCGGGTCAGTCCCAACTGGATCAGGACCACGAACAGACCCAGCAGCAGGTTGGCCGCCACCACCGTCAGCCAGTCCGGCCAGAGATAGCGCATCCCCAGCAGCAGCAGGCCCGCGCCGCCGGAGAGCGCGCCCAGGGCCCACCAGCCCACGCCCATCAACCTGGAGTTCATGAGCTTGATGTAGACCAGATAGACGGCGATGATCACCAGGACCATCCCGGTGATCAGGCAGGTGGTTCGCATGTCCAAGGTCGGCATTTCAGGCCTCGGGTCGGTTCGCGTCGCGCCTTCGCGGGGCGCGGCGCACCATGGGCAGGCCCTTACATATCAACCAGATGCCACAATACCACAACCAGCGGTCTCCGGCGCGGAGGACGCCCGGCTCCAATCCCGGGCCGGGCAGCCCTCGCAGCGAGGACGGCTCTTTTTACAGTAATCCTTGCCCAGGCGCACCAACAGGGCGTGAAACTCGTTGTAGAGCGCGCTCTCGGCCGGCAGGCTGGCCATGAACAGCGCCCGCAGTCGGTGGTAGTCCAGGCCCAGGCCCAGGCCATGGCGGCCCAGCACCCGGAAGGTGTAGGCGTCGATGACGAAGCTGGGCAGCCCTCCGGCGTAGAGCAGGATGGAGTCGGCCGTCTCCGGACCCACGCCCCGGGCCGCCAAGAGGCGCTCCCGGGCCGCGTCCAGGGGCAGGGCGAAGACCTCCCGCCAGGCCTCGCCGTGGTGCTGGTGCAGCAAATCCAAGAGGTTGCGCAAGCGCGCCGCCTTGAGGTTGTAGTAGCCCGCCGGCCGGATCAGCTCGGCCAACTCCGCCAGCTCCAGGCCGCGCAGGGCGGCGAAGTCCAGCACCCCCCGGGCCTTGAGGTTGGCGATGGCCCGCTCCACGTTGCCCCAACTGGTGTTTTGGGTCAGAACCGCCCCGACCATCACCTCCAACGGGGTCTCGCCCGGCCACCAGTGCTGGGGGCCGAAGGCGGCCAGGAGGCGGTGGTGCAGCTCCTGTAGGCGGGGCTCGGGGGTCATCGCGGCTCCGGCCAGCCCGCGCCAGCGGGCCATCGGGTTGACAGTGGGGGGGCCTGGCGTATAAATACTATAGCCGCCGCGTTTTTTCGAGGCGGCCCCCCTGCATTTTAGACCAAAATTCGGCCGCATCGCGCCGTCCGGCTCTTACCGGCGACCCGCGGCCGCTCCCAGACCACAGAAAGCGAAGGCTGGAGCATGGCCGGCGAGTCACGGCTGAAGAAGACCCGCAACTTCGGCATCATGGCCCACATCGATGCCGGCAAGACCACCTTCACCGAGCGGGTGCTGTACTACACCGGCCGCACCCACAAGATGGGCGAGGTCCACGACGGCGCGGCGGTGATGGACTGGATGGAGGAGGAGCAGGAGCGCGGGATCACCATCACCAGCGCCGCCACCTTCTGCCAGTGGGACGGCCACAGCTTCAACCTCATCGACACCCCCGGCCACGTGGACTTCACCATCGAGGTGGAGCGCTCCTTAAGGGTGCTGGACGGGGCCGTGGCGGTCTTCTGCGCGGTGGGCGGGGTGGAGCCCCAGTCGGAGACGGTCTGGCACCAGGCCGACCGCCACCGGGTGCCCAAGATCGCCTTCGTCAACAAGATGGACCGGGTGGGCGCCGACTTCGACCGGGTCCTGCGCCACATGCGCCAGAAGCTGGGGGCTCATCCGGTCCCCCTGACCATCCCCTGGGGGGCCGAGGACCAGTTCAGGGGCGTCATCGACCTGGTGACCATGGAGGCCCTGGTCTGGGACGAGGCCGACCAGGGCATGACCTACACCCGGGGCCCCATCCCGGCCGAGATGGCCGCGGCCGCGGCCGAGGCCCGCCAGACCCTGCTGGAGGCGGTGGCCGAGACCGACGACGCCATCATGGAGCTCTACCTGGGCGAGGAGGAAGTCCCAAGGAAGGACCTGGCGGCCGCCATCCGCCGGGCCACCATCGACCTGCGCCTGGTGCCGGTCTTCGCCGGCAGCGCCCTGCGCAACAAGGGGGTGCAGCCGGTGCTGGACGCGGTGGTGGCCTACCTGCCCTCGCCGGCCGACATCCCCCCGGTGGAGGGCATCCATCCCGACAGCGGCGAGAGCGAGACCCGCCGGGCCGACGACGCCGCGCCCCTGGCCGCCCTTTGCTTCAAGGTCCAGATGGACCAGGGCCGCAAGCTGGTCTACGTGCGCGTCTATTCCGGGGTGCTCAAGGCCGGGGCCGAGGTCTACAACGCCAGCAAGCACCAGATGGAAAAGGTGGCCCGCATCCTGCGCATGCACGCCAACAAGCGCGAGCGCATCGAGGAGGCCCGGGCCGGCGAGATCGTGGGCTGCATGGGGCTGAAGAACGCCAGCACCGGCGACACCCTGGCCCCCAAGGACCGGCCCATCCTGCTGGACCCCATCGAGGTCTACGAGCCGGTGATCAGCGTGGCGGTGGAGCCCAAGACGGTGGGCGACCAGGACAAGCTGGCCCTGGCCCTGGACAAGCTGGCCGACGAGGACCCCACCTTCCGGGTGCGCATCGACGAGGACACCGGCCAGACCGTGATCAGCGGCATGGGCGAGCTCCACCTGGAGGTGCTGGTCCACCGCCTGGAGCGGGAGTTCGGACTCAAGGTCAACGTGGGCCGGCCCCAGGTGGTCTACCGCGAGACGGTCTCCGGCGAGGTGGAGGTGACCGAAACCTTCGACCGCGAGCTGGGCGGCTCCCGCCAGGCCGGCACCATCCGCCTGGCGGTGGGCCCCAACCCCCGGGGCGGGGGCAACACCTATCGCAACCAGGCCCCGGAGGAAGAGGTGCCCGCCCACCTGGACCCCATCCTGCGCCAGGCGGTGGAGGAGGGGCTCACCAGCGGCGTGGTGCTGGGCTATCCGGTGGTGGACACCTGGGTCCACCTGGCCGGCGGGGCCTTCACCCCCGGCGTCTCCACCGAGCTGGGCTATCGCCTGGCCTGCTCCCTGGCCCTCAAGAAGGCCCTGACCGAGGCCGGGCCGGTGCTCCTGGAGCCGGTGATGAAGGTGGAGGTGATGGTGCCCGAGGAGTTCATGGGCGAGGTCATCGGCGAGCTCAACTCCCGGGGCGGCTCGGTGGAGGAGGTGGAGCCCAAGGGCGGCGCCAACATCCTGCGGGCTTCGGTGCCGCTGAAGGCCATGTTCGGCTACTCCACCGCCCTGCGCTCCGCCACCCAGGGCCGGGCCAGCTTCAGCATGCAGTTCTCCCACTACGACCGCGCCGCGGAACGAGGCCGCTAGCCCCGCCCTTCATCGCCAGCCCCCGCCCCCGGGTCGCGAGCCGCGACGGGCGTATACGGGTCGGGGGCCGCTGGTCCTTCGAATGATCCTCGCCCGCTCCCGTAGGTCGCGCGCCGCGACGGGCGTATACGGGTCGGGGGACGCTGGTCCTTCGAATGATCCTCGCCCGCTCCCGTAGGGGCCTCGCGCGAGAAAGCCAAGACGGGCGGGGACAAACCCAACCCGTGTCTTTTCCCATTCCTTCCCCCTCTTCCTCCCCCCTCCCACCACGCGGCCCACCAGCGCCGGTTTTCTCCCCTCCCCCCACCAGCCGCCCCCCGCGCCCTGGCCCGGGCTGCCTCGCGACGCACCGGCACGGCCTCGCCCCCCATGGCGGCCCGGTGATGGGCTTCCGAGAGCCTGACATGGCCCCTCGCCCGCCCTGGCCCCGCATCGCAGGCACGACGACCCGAGGCCAGAGACCAGGCCCGGGACGGCAGGGAGGTCCCCTGGCCGCGGGGCTCGCGCACCCGGCAGGCGCGGATGCAGGCCGGGCCTGGGCGTCGGGGGGCAGGAAAACCGCCCTCGCAACGTCGGTCACTCATTTACACCGGTGGTTGGCGGCCACCACAAGAGGGGGGACCAATCCGGGGGAGAAAAGAGATCGCTTCGTCGCTGACGGCTCCTCGCGATGACGGCAATTTCATGGATGGATGGAAGCCTGGTGTTGGGTCGCCACGATTAACGCCCGATGCTGCGCGTCATGGCGGCGGGGCCTCTCACCGTGACCTCCTGCGGCTGCGCCGCCGGGACAATGAATTGTCCCGGCCACCCAGACGAGGCCAAAGGCGGGGAACGCCAAGGCGGCGGCCGGAGATCGCCGCGTTGCCCGACGATTCATGACAGCGACCAGGGAGGCGGCCGCTACTCGGATTCGGCCACGAAGGGGCTGCCCAGGAAGCGGATGAAGGTGGGCACCAGGTCCTTGCCAAAGGCGCTGGTCGACTCCTGGAGCATGGTGGCCGCGGCCTGATAGGCGGTGCGGGCGTCCTGATAGGGGCGCTGGCTGGTCATGGCGTCGAAGGCGTCCACCAGGCGGCAGAGGCGGGCCGGGGTGGGGGTGCGCTCGGCCTTGATGCCGTGGGGATAGCCGCTGCCGTCGGCGTTCTCGTGGTGGTGGAGCACGATCATCATGGCGTCGTGGGGCACCGCCCCCATTTGGGCCAGCATCTGATGGCCCAGGATGGGGTGCTGGCGCACCTGGGCGCGCTCGGCCTCGTCCAGCGGCCCGGTCTTGCTGATCAGGCCCCGGGGCAGGCGCGAGCGCCCCACGTCGTGCAGCATGCCGCCCACCCCGAAGGCGTGGATGGTGGCGTCGTTGTAGCCCAGGTAGCGGGCCAGGGCCATCAGCAGCATGGCCACGTTGACCGAGTGGGTGTAGAGGCTGTAGTCGGTGCGCAACAGGCCGCTTAAGCGGGTGAGGACCTGGGGGTTGGCGGTGAGGCGGTCGACGCTCTGCCGCACCTGGCCCACCAGGGCGCGCACCGCCTGGGGGCTGGGGTCGTCGCTGGCGAAAAAGACGTTCAGGTTGAACAGGGCCAGCTCCTGGATCACCCGCGCCCGCTCCTTTACCGGGCGGTCCTCGTCCTCCACCAGGGTCGGGGCGAAGCGGCCGAAGTATTCCTGGAGCCGGGGCACCTGGTCCAGCTTGACATAGACCAGGCGCTGGTTGGCCGCCAGCAGGCGGTCGCGCCACAGGGAGCGGAACTCCTCGCCCTGCTGGCAGGCGTGCTCCATGATCACCCGGCGTTGGAGACGGTCATAGAAGGGCAGGTAGAGGTCGGCCGGGGTGGGGCGGCCTGGCATGAGCAGCTCCAGGGCCAGGGGGGCCAGGCCGTAGTCGGCCGGGTCGAAGTCCACCAGGAGCCGGTTGCGGTCCAGGGGCTTGTCCAGGAGGTGGCGCTCGGCCTGGTTCTGGGGCGTCTCCGGGTCCATCTGGCCTCGCCAAGGGGGTGCACCAGCCAGACGTTAGCACGATGGGCCGGCCCTGGCAACGCGGCTTGACCCCGCCCCCGGCCCCAGCCTATCCTGACCGGGAGCGCGATATCCAACCGTCCATGGAGGGATCCGTCCATGACCAATAAAACCACGCCCTGGGGACCGGAGCGCCTGCGCGCGGCGGCCAGCGCCTATTGGGAGTCCTGCACCCTGCACGCGGCGGTGCGCACCGGCCTGACCGAGGCCCTGGCCGCCGGTCCGGCCAGCCTGGCGGAGCTGGCCCCGCGCCTGGGGCTGGACCCCCGGGGCCTGGCCATCCTGGCCCGGGCCCTGCTGGGGCTGGACCTGGTGCGCGAGCAGGAGGGCCGGCTGGTCCTCAATCCCGGGGTGGCCGAGCACTTCACCCCGGACTCGCCCCGGGACCTGAGCAACATGATCCTGCACATGGCCGACATGGTGGGCGACTGGACGAAACTGGCCGAGTGCGTGCGCCAGGGCCGGCCGGTGGAGCGCCCGGCCCTGGACCAGCCCGGCCCCTCCCCCCGCGCCCACTTCTACCGCGCCATGCGCGACATCGCCCGCCAGCAGGCCCCGGGCATGGCCGGCCGGGTGGGGCTCAAGGATGGCCAGCACCTGTTGGACCTGGGCGGCGGCCCCGGGGTCTATGGGCTCACCTTCGCCGACGAGGTGCCCGGCCTCCTGGCCACGGTTTTCGACCAGCCCCAGGCCCGCGAGCATTTCCAGGCCGAGGCGGCGCTGCATCCCGGGGCGGAGCGGGTGGATTTCCGCGAGGGCGACTTCCACCGCGACGACCTGGGCGGCCCCTACGACGTGGCCTGGCTGAGCCAGATCCTGCACGGCGAGGGTCCCGAGGACTGCGCGCGGCTGGTGCGGGCGGCGGCCAACGCCCTGAAGCCCGGGGGCTGGCTCTGGGTGCAGGAGTTCGTGGTCCAGATTCCGGGCCATCCCTGGCCGGGACTGTTCGGCCTGAACATGCTGATCAACACCCCCCAGGGCCAGGCCTACACCGCGGCCGAGATCAAGGCCATGCTGAGCCAGGCCGGCCTGGTCCAGGTGCGCTACGACGGGCCGGTGCGGGCCGACGCGGCGGCCGGCCTGGTCTGCGGCCAGAAGCCGGACGGCGGGGCGGCATGACCCCCGGCCAAGCCCCGGAGACCGCCCGCATCCTGGTGGTGGACGACGAGGAGCACGTCCGCCGGGTGCTGGAGCTGATGTTGCGTCACGAGGGCCACCAGGTGACCACCGCCGCCGGCGGGGCCGAGGCGCTGGCCCAGTTCGCGGCCGAGACCTTCGACCTGGTGATCCTGGACCTGCGCATGCCCGACCTGGACGGTCTGACCGTGCTGGGGCGCATCCGGGCGGTGGAGCCGGACCAGACGGTGGTGATGATCACCGCCTACGCCAGCGTGGAGACCGCCCTGGGGGCCATGAAGCAGGGGGCCTTCGACTACATCGGCAAGCCCTTCAAGGAGGAGGAGATCCTGCTGGTGGTGGCCAAGGCCCTGGAGCGCCAGCGCCTGTTGAGCGACAACCGGGCCTGGCGGGCCGAGGCCCAGCGCGGGGCCGACTTCTCGGCCATCATCGGCCACAGCCCGGCCATCCAGCGGGTCTTCGCGGTGCTGCGCAAGGTGGCCGACACCAAGGCCACGGTGCTGATCAGCGGCGAGAGCGGCACCGGCAAGGAGTTGATCGCCCGCGCCCTGCACTACAACAGCCGCCGGCGGGAGCGTCCCCTGGTGGCGGTCAACTGCGCCGCCATCCCGGCCGGGCTGATCGAGAGCGAGCTGTTCGGCGCGGCCAAGGGGGCCTACACCGGGGCCGAGCGGGCGCGGGCCGGGCTGTTCGAGGAGGCCGACGGATCGACCCTGTTCCTGGACGAGGTGGGCGAGCTGCCCCTGGAGGTGCAGGCCAAGCTCCTGCGCGCCCTGCAGGAGGGCGAGGTGCGCCGGGTGGGGGAGAACGCCGCCCGCAAGGTTGACATCCGGGTGGTGGCGGCCAGCAACCAGGACCTGGCGGCCGAGGCGGCGGCCGGCCGTTTCCGCCAGGACCTCTACTACCGCCTCAACGTCATCGGCATCACCCTGCCGCCCCTGCGCGAGCGGGCCGAGGACATCCCGCTGCTGGCGGCCCATTTCCTGCAAAAAGCCGCCGCCACCCACGAGGTCCCGGCCAAGAAGCTCTCCCCCGCCGCCCTGACGGCCCTGAAGGCCGCGCCCCTGCCAGGCAACGTGCGCGAGCTGGTGAACCTGGTGGAGCAGGGGCTTTTGATGAGCGACGGCCCCCTGATCGAGCCCGAGGACCTGGGGCTGGCCCCGGGCGGCCCGGCCGGGGGGGTGCGGGTGGTGGTGCCGCCGGAGGAGGAGGATTTGAAGAAAGTCCTCAAGCAAGTGGCCGATCTGGCCGAAGAACAGGTTATCCGGCGGGTGTTGGCGGCCACCGGCGGCAACCGCACCCAGGCCGCCGCCCGGCTGGGCATCAGCCGCCGGGCGCTGATCACCAAGGCCCAGGAGTTGGGCCTCTAGCCCGCCCCAGGCGCTCAGGCGTGAAGCCGCGCGCCTCCCGATGTGAACCCAGTTGCACGTCTGGCCCAAGCTGTTGATTTCATGGCCAGACGAAGCGATCCACCCCGCCAGGGACGGTCGGGGCGGCGGCCAGGGCCGGCCCGAAGCGGAGATGGGCCTGCGCGCCCGGGGTTGCCCGCCCGCCCCGAACCGGTGGCTTTTCACCCGCTTTGGTCCGGTATGACGGCCAGTTAGCCGTCGGCGAGCCCTCCTGGCATCCGCCTTGCTACATGGATGGTCGAGCCAGCAACCAGCGTTGGCGGCCCTTGGACCGCCCCCGGGAGCCCGACCATGCCCCAAGCTTCCTTTGATCTGGACCAGGCCTACGCCACCCTGGGACTCGCGCCCGGAGCGGGGCTGGAGCAGGTCAAGGCCGCCTACCGCCGCCTGGCCCGCGACCTGCACCCGGACCTCAACCCCCAGGCCCCGGCCGGGGCCATGGCCCGGGTCAACGCCGCCCACGGCCTGTTGCTGCGCCACCTCAGGCCCGGCCCGGAGGTGAGCCCCTATCGCTTCGCCAACTGGGCCCCCCGCACCGGCCAGCGCGAATACCGTTTCGACGAGTTCGACCCCGGCCCCGCCCGGCCCTTCAGCCCCCGAACTTCGGCCTCGGACCGCCAGTCCGGCGCGGACCGCCAGTCCGGCGCGGACCGCCAGTCCGGCGCGGACCGCCAGTCCGGTCGTGTTAGCCAGGCCGGCCCGGATCGCCAGGCTGGCCCGGAGCCGCCCCTGGGGCCGTTGGCCGCCGACGGCCCCGCCCCAACCGGACCCGGGTGGGGACCGCAACCGGCCCGGCGGCCGGCGGCCAGCGGCCGGCTCACCAGCCTGGAGCGCCAGGACGGGGAAACGGTCTACCGGGTGGAGGTCAGCGGCCGGCCGGCGGTGGTGACCCTGCCCCTGCGCCAGGCCCGGACCTGCGGCCAATGCCAGGGAGGCGGCCAACGACGGGATGGGCGCGGCCCCTGTCCGGCCTGCGGCGGCCGGGGCGAGATCGTCTCCGCCCGCCTGCTGCGGGTGGAGCTGCCCCGGGACTGGCGTCCGGGCGACCGCCTGACCCTGGCCGGCGACACCCCGGAGCAGAGCATCCAACTGGAACTGGGCCGCCCCGGCCAGAGGGAGGGCTAGAGCCATGGCCCAACGTCGCGACCAGCCCGGCCGCCGCCAGCCGGTGATCTGCCTGACCCCGGGCCAGCGTCTGTTGGTCCTGCCGGAGCGCGGCGGCCATGGCCTGGGCCCCCTGGGCGAGGACGCGCCCGGCCCCGCGCCCCTGGCCGAGGCCAGCGGCCCGGGTCTCTACGCCCCCGGCCTGGGCGGCGCGGGCGGCCGGACCGACCAGGCCCCCCGGGGCTTCTTCCTGGACCGCTACGTGTTCTGAAACGTCATTTTCGGCTGTCAGCGGTTCAAGAGAGGTGTTGAGCGAGCGATCTTATTAAGCCACCTGTCCGCAAATGGATAAGGTCCAGACATACCCCCGCGAGGCGACATCCCGCTCCTGACGGCCAGGTTCTTTCCGCCTAAAGACACGGGCGGGGATAAACCCCGCCCGTCCTGGTTTGGCTGGGGGAAAAACCGCCAACTCTTGATCACTTGCCCCCCGAGGGAAGTCCCAGCTAATCGGACGGCTCCGGGGGCGGCCAGAGGTCCAGGCCCTGCTGGGCCGCCGCCTGCTCGGCTTCCTTCTTGGAGTGGCCGTTGCCGGTGCAGATGGTCTGGCCGTCGATCTCCAGGGCCACCTGGAAGAGCTTCTGGTGGTCCGGCCCCTCGGCCCCCACCAGGCGGTAGCGCGGGGTGATGTGCAGGGCCTCCTGCACCCGCTCCTGGAGGCGGGTCTTGTAGTCCTTCTTGGGCGCGCGCAGGATGGCCTGCTCGGCCACCGGCTCCAGCAGGCGGTGGATCACCGCCCGGGCCGCCTCCAGGCCGCCGTCCAGGTAGACCGCGGCCACCACCGCCTCCAGGGCGTCGGCCAGGATGCTGGGCTTCTGGTGGCCGCTCTGGGCCTCCTCGCCCCGGCCCAGGAGCAGGTGGGCGCCCAGGTCCAACTCGCGGGCGGTGGCGGCCAGCCGGCTCTCGTTGACCACCCCGGAGCGGGCCTTGCTGAGCTGGCCCTCGCTGGCCTGGGGAAAGCGGTGATAGAGCAGCTCGGTGATCACCAGCTCCAGCACCGCGTCGCCCAGGTATTCCAGGCGCTCGTTGGAGCCCGATTCCTCCTCGGGGTGCTCGTGGACATAGGAGGAGTGGCACAGGGCGGCGTGCAGCCAGCCCAGGTCGGCGAAGCCGTGACCCAGCCGTTGGGCGAGGTTCTCCAGGTTTTGCTGACGTTGCGCGTCCATGCTGCCGCTGCGAGCTGGGGGAAGGGAGCGGGGCCGGCATGGCGACAAGTATGTTGCACGCCGGCGGGCCTGTCAAACCAGGGGGCCGCCGGGGTCAGGGCACCTTGCTCTCCAACCAGGAGTAGCACTTCAGGCCGGGCAGGGTCTCCAGGCGCTGGAGCATGTCGTTCCATTGCATGCCCGAGGGGATGACCAGGGAGTAGGTGTAGCGCACCCCGCCGCCGGTGACGCAGCGCTCGCGGCCGGCGAAGAGCACCGTGATCCTGTACTCGGCCAGGAGGGTGCGCACCGACGTCCGGATCTGGTGGTCGTCGCTTTCCACCACCAGGCTGACGTACTGCTCGTGGGGCACCAGCCGGGCCAGGGGGCGCAGCAGGTTCAGGGCCACCAGCAACAGCGCCACCGCCACCAGGGCCGGCAGGTAGAGCCCCGCCCCCACCGCCAGGCCCACCCCGGTGCAGCACCACATGGCGGCGGCGGTGGTCACCCCCCGGGCGCTCAGGGCGCCCTGGATGATGGCCCCGGCCCCCAGGAAGCCCATGCCGGCCATGGCGTAGGAGGGCAGGCGGCCGGGGTCCAGGCGGAAGGCGCTGACGGTGCCGGTGGGCTCGAACATCTGGCAGAGATGCAGGGACAGGCTCATGATCAGCGCGCCGGCCATGCTGACCAGCATGCAGGTGCGCAGGCCGGCGGCGCGGCCGTGGCGCTCGCGCTCCAAGCCCACCAAGAGCCCCAGGAAGGCGGCCAACAGGATGCGCAGGACCATGGTTGGTTGATCGACGAACATGGGGCCATCTCCCGCGCGGGGCTGGGTGGGCGCTTGTCACCAGATCGTAACAAAGCCCGCCGGCCGGAGTCCAGGGGCTTTGCGGGCTCCCGGGCCTGGCGGGACGCAAATAACGGTGCGACCGCGCGCGGTTGCGGCCCTGGAGCCCCGAGACGCGCTCGGGGGCGGACCAAGGCTCTCCGGCCGGGGCCTAGTCCTCCCTGGCCTCGACCTCCTCGGGCTCCGGCTCCCCGCCGTCCTCGGCCAGGCCCAGGAGCCCGGCGGCCTCGGCCTCGGGCAGGGTCTGCACCGTCTTGAGCCGGCGCTCGATGGCCCGCTTGCGCACCGCCACCTTGTCGATCAGGTTCTCGCCCTCCTGAAGCTTCTTGCGCACCTTGTCCAACACCTCGCCATACTTGGCGAATTCGGTCTTGACCGCGCCCAGCACCCGCCAGACCTCGCCGGAGCGCTTCTGGATGGCCAGGGTGCGGAAGCCCATCTTGAAGCTGCTGAGGATGGAGGCCAGGGTGGTGGGGCCGGCCACCTGCACCCGCCAGTCGCGCCACAGGGACTCGGCCAGGCCGGGGCGGCGCAGGATCTCGGCGTAGAGGCCCTCGGTGGGCAGGTACATGATGGCGAAGTCGGTGCTGTGGGGGGGGCAGACGTATTTGTCGCAGATGTCCTTGGCGAAGCCCCGCACCCGGACCTCCAGGGCGCGGATGGCCGCCTCCTCGGCCGGGGCGTCGGCCCGCTCGGCCGCGTCCAGCAGGCGCTCGTAGTCCTCCTGGGGAAACTTGGCGTCGATGGGCAACAGGAGCTCGTTGTCGTCCTCCGGCCCGGGCAGGCGCAGGGCGAACTCCACCCGGAGGCCGGAGCCGGGGCGGACCTCCACGTTCTTGGCCACCTGCTCGGGGATGAAGACCTCGTCCAGCAAGCCGCCCAGCTGGATCTCGCCCCAGACCCCCCGGGCCTTGACGTTGGTCAGCACGCGCTTCAAGTCGCCCACCCCGGAGGCCAGGGACTGCATCTCGCCCACGCTCTTGTGGACCATCTCCAACTGGCGGCTGACCAGGCCGAAGCTCTCGCCCAGGCGCCTCTCCAGGGTGCCCTGGAGCTTCTCGTCCACGGTCTGGCGCATCTGCTCCAGCTTGGCCTGGTTCTCGCCCCGCATCCGCTCCAGGCTCTCGGCCACGGACTTGGCCACCTGGGCCAGCTCGGTCTTGGCCTCGCCCAGGCGGGCGGCCATCTCCTCGCGCCCGGCCTTGAGCCCCTGGTCCAGGCCCAGGCGCAGCGCCTCCTGGCGCTGATCGGTGGTGGCCACCAGGCGCTCGGTCTGGGCCGCCACCCCGGCCAGGCGCTCCTGCTGGGCGGCGGAAAGCTCCTTAAGGCTCTCGGCCTGGGTCTGGCCCAGGCGGGTCAGGCCGTCGTTGATCTCCTGGCGCACCCGCTGGGCCCCGGCCTCGGCCTCGCCGCGGAACTGGGCGAACTGGCCCTCCAGCAGGCGGCGGAAGACCTCCAGCTGGGTGCCGAACTTGTTGAGCTGGGTCTCCTGGGCGTTAGCGGCCCGCTCCTGGCCCTCCACCAGGGCCTGACTGAGGCGGGCGAAGCCCTCGGCCATCTCCTCGCGCAACAGGCGCGCCTCCTGGGCCGCCTCCTGGCGGCTGGCGGCCATCTCCTGGCGCAGGACCGCCTCCAGGGGGTTGTCGCGCCGCAGGCGGGCCAGCTGGGCCAGGAGGACGAGAAGCAGGACCAGGGCCAGGGCGGTCAGGCCCAGGCCAGCCAAGAGCAGTTGTTCCTGGGTCATGACGCCACCAAGGAAGGGGTTTCAGGGAATCAGGGCCAGGGCGGAGCCGCCCAGGATCCCGGCCAGTTCCTGGGGCGAGAGCCCGGCCCGGTCCAGCTCCTGGCGGTAGCGGGGCAGGCTGAGCAGGGGATGGTCGCTGCCGTAGAGCAGGCGGTCCGGACCCAAGAGCTCCAGGGCCAGGGCGTAGGCCCGGGGGCGGTAGAGGAAGGGCGCGGCGGCGGTGTCCAGCCAGGTGTTGGCCAACACCCCGGCCACCTCCTTCTTGAGCAGGTTGAACAAGAACAGGCCCGCCCCCATGTGGGCCAGGACGAAGCGGGTGCGGGGATGGGCCGCCAGGAGGTCGTAGAGGGCCTTAAGGGTCATGGGGGCCTTGCCGGGGTACTGGTGGCCCACCGGCTCGTTGGTGTGCAAGAGGAGCGGCCGGCCGCGCTCGGCGCAGAGCTCGGCCAGCGGGGCCAGGCTGGCCAGGTCCAGGTCGCTGTCGTAGAAGGCCAGCTCGCCCAGGCCGTGCAGGCCCAGATCCAGGGCGCGGACCGCCTCGGCCACCGCCCAGGGGGCCGGGGGGTGGACGCAGGCCAGGCCCCGCAGGCGGGCGGGGTGCCCGGCCACCGCCCGGGCCAGGTAGTCGTTGTGGCGGCGGGAGTTGTCCTCCCGCACCCAGGGAAAGCCCATGGCCCAGGAGACGTCCACCCCGTCCTGGTCCATGGCCGCCACCAGGCCCTCGGCGGTGACCATTCTGGCCTTGGGGTCGGCGTAGATGGCGCGGAAGAAGGGCTCGCCCTCCAGGAAGCGGGCGCGGTCGGCCACCACCTCGGGCGGGAAGATATGGGTGTGCACGTCCACGATCATGGCGGTCACTATAGCAACCGCCGGGCGGGAGGTAAAGCCACCGGTCGCCCACCGCCCAGCCCGCGATTGCCCGGAACCGTCCCCGGCGCTATGATGATCAATGACGGCGTGGACTTTGCCACGGTCTGGGGAGCGCGACGCAAGGAGCGAGCATGGGCAAGGCGAGAAGCGGTTGGCGAGGCCTCGGTCTGATCATCCTGGCGCTGGCGTGGCTGCTGGCGGCCCCCCTGGCGGCCGCGGCCCAGGAGTTGATCATCGTCTGCGAGGAATATCCCCCCTACGAGTTCCTGGAGGACGGCCAACCCCGGGGCCTGTGCGTGGAGCTGGTGCAGGAGGCCTGCCAACGCCTGGGCCGGGAGCCGGTGTTCAGGTTCATGGCCTGGACCCAGGCCCTGGAGCAGGTCCAGAGCGGCCAGGCCCAGGCCATCATGAGCCTCTACCGCACTCCGGAGCGGGAGGCCTTCCTGGTCTTCCCCACCCGGCCGCTGGCCGAGGAGCGGGTGGCGACCATGGTGCGCAAGGGCTCGGGGGTGCGGGTGCGGGGGGTGGCCGACCTGGCCGGCCTGCGGGTGGGGGTCAACACCGGCTACGCCTACGGCCCCTTGATCGACGACCTCCAGGGGCTCGACAAGGTCGCGGCCGCCGACCCCGCCGCCCTGCTGCGCGACCTGGCCGAGGGCCGCAGCGACGTGGCCCTGGGCAACGAGCTGACCCTGACCCACGTGGCCCGCCAGCTCCGGCTGGCCCACCTGCTGGAGAACCAGCGCACCCTCTCCGCCGCGCCGCTGTTCATCGGCCTGGCCAAGGCCCAGGGCGCCCAGGCCCAGGAGTTGGCCAAGGGCCTGGACCGGGTGCTGAAGGAGCTGGAGGACGAGGGGATCGCCCGGCGCATCCGGGCCCAGTACTAGCGCGATCCCCTCAGGACCAGGGCGCGGGCAGCCGGTCCAGCACCCGCCAGACCTCCTCCGGACCCCAGGAGCCGGCCGGATAGGGCCGGATGCGCTCCCGGCGCGGCTCGCAGGTCTCGCACTGCTGGATCAGCTCGTCCAGCCAGGCCCAGGTCAGTTCGATGCCGTCCTGCCGCCAGAAGAGCATCTGCTCGCCCAGCATGCAGTCCAAAAGCGCCTTCTGGTAGGCCTCCAGGCGGGGGCCGGCGTAGTCGCGGTTGAAATCGAAAAACATGTTCACCGAGCGCAGGCACAGGCGCGCGCCGGGGTTCTTGCTCTGGAAGGTCAGGCTGATGGCCTCGTCGGGGTGGACGCCCAGGATCAGGCGGTTGGCGCTGATGTGGGGTCCCAGCACCTGGCGGAAAAGGGAGTGGGGGACCTCCTTGAAGTGGATCACCATCCGGGTCAGCTTGCGGGCCAGGCGCTTGCCCGAGACCAGGATGAATGGCACCCCCTGCCAGCGCCAGTTGTCGATGTAGACCTTCATCAGGGCGAAGGTGGGGGCCAGGGAGTCCGGGGCCACCCCCGGCTCCTGGCGATAGCCGGTCACCGGCCGGCCGGCGATCTGGCCCGCCTGGTACTGGCCCAGGACCAGGTAGTCGTCCATGCGGTCCAGGGGGAAGGGGCGCAGGCTGCGGAAGGTCTTGGTCTTCTCGTCGCGCACCCGCTCGGCGAAAAACAAGGACGGCGGCTCCATGGCCACCATGGACAGGAGCTGGAGCATGTGGTTCTGGAACATGTCCCGGATCACGCCGGCCCGCTCGTAGTAGCCGGCGCGGTGCTCCACCCCCAGGGTCTCGGTGCTGACGATGCTGACGTGGTCGATGTAGTTGCGGTTCCAGACCGGCTCGAAGATGGCGTTGGCGAAGCGCAGCATCAGGACGTTCTGCACCGTCTCCTTGGCCAGGTAGTGGTCGATGCGGAAGACCTGGCGCTCGTGGAAGAAGCGGCCGATGGCGGCGTTGAGCTGGCGGGCGCTGGCCAGGTCGTGGCCAAAGGGCTTCTCCACCACCAGGCGCACCCAGTTGCCCCCGGGTTGCCCCCCGGCCGGGGAGCCGGTCTGGCCTTCGGCGGCCAGGCCGGCCCGTCCCAGGTTCAGCGCCACCTGGGCGTAGAGGACCGGGGGGATGGCCAGGTTGAAGAGGCGGTTGCCGCGGCAGCCCAACTTGCGGTCCAGCTTGTCCAGGCGCTTGGCCAGCTCGTGGTAGCTGTGGGGTTCGTCATAGACCAGGGGTTGGTAGAACAGGCGCTGGGCGAAGGCCTCCCAGGATCCGGGGTCGCCGTCGCCGGCGGGCTCCGGCGCCGCCTGGCGCAGGTGGTCGCGGAACTCCTGGTCGCTCCACTCGGTGCGCGCGGCTCCCAGGATGGCGAAGGTCTCGGGCAGGCCGCCGTTCCGGTGCAGGTTGTAGAGGGCCGGGACCAGCTTGCGCCGGGTCAGGTCGCCGGAGGCCCCCAGGATCACCACCAGGCAGGGGTCGGGACGCCCGGGCAGGAGACAGGAGCCGCCGGCCCATTCCTCGTCCAGGGCCTCGGCCCGCGTCTGGGCCTGGACCTGGGGTGCGTCATCATCCCAAGGCTCCGCCATGCTGCTCCTCCGCGAGGTCGCGTTCGGCCGGGTGAGGGCCGACGGCGCGCCCCCCTGGCCTCAATCTAGCACGGCTGACGCGGCATGGCGGCGAAAGGCGCCACCAGGGCCGCCCGGGTCGGGGGCCGCCCAGCTACTTCGCCGGCCCCACGTTTTTCGGGGAAGAAGCGTCTTCCAGGTGCGCGGGGTCCTGGGGCTGGTATTCGCCGGGCAGGAAGGCGAACTTGCCGTCCTTGACCTCCTTGAACCAGATCCAGCGCCCCACCGGATCGCCGTCGGGGCTGAAGTTGTAGACGCTGGCGGCCCCCGGCACGTTCTCCAGGTAGATCAGAGCGTTGGCCATTTCCAGGGGCACGGTTGACTCGGCGCTGCGGGCGGCGGCGGCGATGAGATTCACCGCGTCGTAGGCGTTGGCGGCCTCGGCGTCGGGCGCTTGGCGATAGACCTGCTGGAACCGGGTCACGAACTCGCGGGTGGCGGCCCGCTCCAGGCCGGGATGGAAGAAGCTGGCCACGATGACCCCCTCCGCCGCCTTTTCCGGCAGTTTGGTCAGGTCGGGGTAGTCCAGGCTGTCGCTGCCCAGGACGGTGGCGCGCATGCTCAGGCCGCGGGCCTGGTTGATGAGCAGACCGGCCTGGGGCATGAAGCCGATGACCACTATCCCGTTGATGGTTTCCTTGCGCAGGGGGACCAGCATGGGACGCAGGTCCTCCTGCCAGGGGAAGAAAGAGCGGATGTGCAGGACTTCGAGGTCGTAGTCATCGGCGAAGGCGGCGAAATAGCCGGCCAGGCCCTTGCCGTAGAGGGAGTGGTACAGTCCGCGCTGAAAAAACACCACCAGGTTGTTCAGGCCCAGCTTGCGGGCCAGGTCGGCCATGGCCCTGGCGGTGTCGCCATCGTTGGGCACCACTCGCATCGACAAAGGGTTGGGGGTGAGGTTGAGCTGGGGGTCGGTGGCCCCGGTGCTGATGAAAAGCAGCCCGGCCGCGCCGTAGATGATGGAGACCGGCACCGCCACCCCGGAGTAGACGTGGCCCACCACCGCGGCCACCTCCCGGTCTTCGGCCAGGCCGCGGGCCAGCTTCTCGGCCACCGGCAGACTCCCCTTGTCATCCAGCTTGCGCAACTGGATCTGGCGGCCGTTGAGCACCCCGCCCCGCCGGTTGATCTGGTCGGCGGCCAGTTCGGCACCCTGCCAGGTCAGGTTTTCGGCGGAGGAGGAGGAAACCACGGCGATGACCAGCGGACCGCGCCCCTGGCTGGCGTGGCGCACCCGGTCCTTGTAGTTGGTCAGGTAGCCCTGGCAGCCGGGCAGATTCGACACCACCAGCGCCACCGCCGCGCACAACAGCGCCAGCAGTCCGACCCTGGCCCAGATCCGGGACCAGGCGGTGGACTTGGCGGCGGAGGTGGGTTGGTTGTCGCCACCCATCGGCGGCCTCAACGGTCCCCGCCCAGGATCAGGGGCAGTCCATCCTTGCCCGCGCCCACCACCACGGTCTTGGCGTTGGTGGAGGTGGCCAACTGCTCGGTGGCCTGGATGCCGCGGTAGCGCAGGAGATCCGGGGTCAGGGTGACGCTCAGGATCTGGTTGTAGCGGGCCAGGCCCTCGGCCTCGATGCGCCGGCGTTCGGCCTCCTGGGTCTCCCGGGCCAGGATGTACTGGTAGGCCTCGGCGCGGTGGAACTGCTCGATCTTGTACTGGATGACGTTCTGCACGTTCTCGGGCAGCTCCACCCGGGTGATCAGCACCGCGTCGATGTACAGGAACCTTCGCGCCACCTGCTCGATGGCCTCGTTGATCGACTTCACGATCAGGGAGTTGGTGGTGTAGACCTCCTCGGCGTCCAGGCGGCCGACCACCTCGCGCAGCACCGCCTCCACCGTGGGCACGATGACCTTGTCGGCATAGTCCGGGCCGACCTTCTGGTGCAGCGCCGCCAACAGGGCGTATTCGGGATAGTAGCGGATGGAGATGGAGATGCGGACCTGGAGGCCGTTCTTGGTCAGCACGTCGAACTCGCGGTTGGCCTCCTGGATGCGCACGTTGTAGACGTACATCCGGTCCCAGGGGAAGATGAAGTGCATCCCCTCGCCGTAAACCCGGTCGATGACCGTGCCGCCGAAAAAGCGCAGCCACAGCACCCCGGCCTCGCCGGGCTTGACCGAGATGAAGATGGAGTTGGCCAGGTAGATGACCAGCAACAGGCTCAGCAGGGTGGTCACCACCAGCACCGGCAGGTGGCGGCGCACCCGGTCCCTGCAGTTTCGCCAAAATTCGCGCATGGTCCTCGCGGCTCGAAAGCGACGGGAAAAAGCCCACCCTCACCGGACGCGCTGGCCCCCAACGCGCCGGCCCGACCCCGGCAGTATAACCCAACCCGACGGCAAGGCTCAATTTTCTTGATGACCCTCCCGCCTTGCCTTCCGCCCTGGCCGGCCGCCCCCGCCGGGCCCGGCCTTGCCCCAACCCCCGGGGCTTGCTATGATCTAGGCTTCTTGGGACGCCTCATAGCGCGCGGATGGATGCCATGCCCGAGCGGCTGGAAATCGGACTGAAACCGGAACTCAACGACCCCGCCGGCCGCGGCCTCGTGGCCCGGGCCCGGGCCTATCTGGGCCTGAACCTGGAGCGGGCGCGGGTCTTGCGGGTGCTGACCTTCGACACCAAACTCTCCACCGCCGAGCTGGAGCGGGTGCGGGAGCGGATCTTCACCAACCCGGTGACCGAGGTGGGCTCCTTCCTGCCCCTGGCCGGCCAGGTGTTGCCGGAGTTCGACTGGGCGCTGTGGGTGGGGCTCAAGCCCGGGGTGCGCGACAACGAGGGCGCCACCGCGCTGGAGGCCATGGCCGACGTGCTGGGCCGGGGCTTCGCCCCGGAGGAGGCCGTCTACGCCTCGCGGCTCTATCTCCTCCAGGCCCCGCGCCTTTCCGCCGCCCAGGCCGAGACCATCTGCCGCGAGCTGTTGGCCAATCCCATCATCCAGTCCTGGCGGGTCTATCCCCGCGATGCCTGGGACCCCCAGCGGGGCATGGGCGTCATCCTGCCCCGGGTGGAGCTCAAGCACACCCCCAAGGTCGAGACCCTGGCCATCCCGGACGACGACGCCCTCCTGACGCTGTCCCAGGCCCGGCACCTGTTCCTGAACCCGGCCGACCTGCCGGTGATCCGGGGCTATTTCAACGATCCGTCCGTGCGCGCGGCCCGGGCCGCGGTGGGGCTCTCCGACCCCACCGACGTGGAGCTGGAGTACGTCAGCCAGGCCCGCTCCGACCATTGCAACCACAACACCTTCAACGGCCGCTTCCACTACCGCGACGTGGTCTCCGGCGAGGCCCTGGAGGTGGACAACCTGTTCAAGACCTGCATCAAGGAGCCCACCCTCCAGCTGGCCGCCGAGCGGGACTGGGTGGTGAGCGTGTTGTGGGACAACGCCGGCATCGCCCGCCTGGACGCCGACCACAACTACGTCATCACCGCCGAAACCCACAACAGCCCCAGCAACCTGGAGGCCTACGGCGGGGCCATCACCGGCATCGTGGGGGTCTACCGCGATCCCCTGGGCACCGGCCTGGGCTCCAAGCTGGTGGCCGGGATGTGGGGCTTCTGCGTGGGTCCGCGCGACTACGACGGCGAGCTGAAGCCGGCCCTGCACCCCCGGCGGCTGTTGGACGGCATCATCGAGGGGGTGCGCGACGGCGGCAACAAGAGCGGCATCCCCACCGCCCTGGGCCTCCTCAACTTCGACGCCCGTTACCTGGGCAAGTGCCTGGTCTTCGTGGGGGCCATCGGGGTGATGCCCGCCGTGGTGGCCGGCCGCGCCAGCCACGAGAAGACCACCAGCCCCGGCGAGTTGGTCTTCATGTGCGGCGGCCGGGTGGGGGCCGACGGCATCCACGGCGTCACCGCGTCGAGCGCCGGCTACAGCGAGCACACCCCGGCCGGGCATGTGCAGATCGGCGACCCCTACACCCAGAAGAAGATGATGGACTTCCTCCTGGAGGCCCGCGACGCCGGCCTGATCCCGTACCTCACCGACAACGGTGGCGGCGGCCTGTCCAGCAGCGTGGGCGAGAGCGCCCGCTTGAGCCCCGGCGCGGAGGTGGACCTCCAAAAGGTCCCCCTCAAGTACGCCGGCCTGGACCCCTGGCAGGTCTGGATCAGCGAGAGCCAGGAGCGCATGACCGTGGCGGTGCGCCCGGCCGACGCCGAGGCCTTCCTGGCCCTGGCCGCCAAGCACGCGGTGGAGGCCACCGCCATCGGCCGCTACACCGGCGACGGCAAGCTCAAGCTGACCTGGGGCGAGGACGTCTGCGCCTACGTGGACGTGGAATTCCTGGAGAAGGGCTTCCCCCAGTGGGAGTTCAGCGCCCGCTGGCTGCCGCCGGAGGCCCGGGGCCTGGCCGAGCCGGTGGTCAGCCCCCCGGCCGACCTCTCCGGCCTGGTGCTGGACCTGCTGGACTCCCCCAATCTCTGCGCCCGCGACTGGATCAACCGCCAGTACGACCACGAGGTGCAGGGGACCAGCGTGATCAAGCCCTTCGTGGGCAGGGGCCGCGACGTGCCCACCGAGGCGGCGGTGATGCAGCCCATCCTGACCTCGCCCGCCGGCCTGGCCATGGCCCAGGTGCTCCTCACCGAGTACGGCGACATCGACACCTACCACATGGTCACCGCCAGCGTGGAGGAGGGCCTGCGCCGGGTCACCGCCGTGGGCGGCGACCCCGACCAGGTGGGCGGGGTGGACAACTTCTGCTGGCCCTCCATCCAGCACCACCCGGTGGACAACCCCGACGGCGACTACAAGGCCGCCCAGTTGGTCCGCGCCTGCTGGGGCCTTCGGGACGCCTGCCTGGCCCTGGGCATCCCGCTCCTCTCCGGCAAGGACTCCATGTACGTGGACGGCAAGCTGCCCGGCCGCCACGGCGTGATCCAGCGGGTCAGCGGCCCGCCCACCATGATGTTCTCGGCCACCGCCCCGGTCCACGACCTGCGCCGGACCCAGACCCTGGAACCCAAGCTGCCCGGTGACGCGGTCTACCTGTTGGGCCAGACCCGCGACGAGCTGGGCGGCGGCGCGCTCTACGGCCTCTGGGGCCACACCGGCCTGAACGCGCCCCGGACCAACTTCGAGCAATCACTCAAGCTTTGCCGGGCGGTGGCCGCCGGCCTGGCCAACGGCCTGTTGGCCAGCGTCTGCGTGGTCAGCCGGGGCGGCCTGGCCCTGGCCTTGGCCCGCATGGTCATGGCCGCCGAGCTGGGCCTGGAGCTGGACCTGACCGGCATGGCCACGGACAAGCCCCTGACCGCGCTGCAAAAGCTCTTCAGCGAGTCCACCGGTCGCCTGGTGGTGACGGTTGCCCCGGCCCGCTTGCAAGAGTTCGAGCAAACACTGGATGGCATCGCCTGGTCCCGCCTGGGCCAGGTCACCAAGGCCAAGCGCCTGGTCGCTCACGACCACCGGCAGACCGCCCTGGACCTAGGCCTGCCCGCCCTGCGCCAGGCCTTCACGCGCCGGTTTGGGAAATTGATCTAGGGAGGGAAGAGTTCTGGGGGGAACCTTTTTCTTTGGCGGCCAAAGAAAAAGGTTCCCCCCAGACCCCCCTCCCAAAAGAAAGCCGGTTTTTTTTCCTGGAAAGGAACCTCCCTTGGAGACAAGGACTCACCCACGGCCATTCCAAGCTTTTGACGGGGTTGGGGAAACCCTTTCTTCCAAGAAAGGGTTTCCCCAAAAAAGGCTTCCCCTATGACGACGCCGCGCGCATTGGTCCTGGCCGGATTCGGCCTGAATTGCGAGTTCGAGACCGCCCACGCCCTCACCCTGGCCGGGGCCGAGGCCCGGAGGGTGCACATCAGCGACCTGACCGGCGCGCCGGGCCGGCCGGCCACGGAGACCCTGGAGGGCTACCAGATCCTGGTCTTTGACGGCGGCTTCTCCTGGGCCGACGACCATGGGGCCGGGGTGCTGCTGGCCACCCGCCTGGGCAACCACCTGGGCGACCAGATTCGGGACTTCCTGACCCGGGGCGGTTTGGTGCTGGGCATCTGCAACGGTTTCCAGGCCCTGGTCAACCTGGGCCTCTTGCCGCTGCTGGACGGCGTCTGGGAGCGGAGCGTCGCCCTGATGAACAACGATTGCGGCAACTTCCAGGACCGCTGGGTGCGCCTGGCGGCCGAAGCGGACAGCCGCTGCCTGTTCACCCGGGGCCTGAGCGGCCTGGAGCTGCCCATCCGCCACGGCGAGGGCAAGTTCAGCGCCCCGCCAGCGGTGCTGGCCCGCCTGGAGGACCAGGGCATGGTGGCCCTGCGCTACGCCGGGGCCAGTGGCCAGCCGGCGGGCGGGCGCTGGCCGGCCAACCCCAACGGCAGCCTGGGCGACATCGCCGGCATCTGCGACCCCAGCGGCCGGGTTTTCGGCCTGATGCCCCATCCCGAGGGCTTCTACCGCCTGAGCCAGCACCCGGACTGGACGCTCATCCGCGAACGCGCCCGCCGCCAGGGCCGGGAACTGGACCCCCAGGAGCCGGGCGCGGGTCTGATCATCTTCCAGAACGCCGTGGCCGCGGCGCGGGGGGTGTGACATGGCCCTGGAGCGGGTGAGCCTGGGCGAGTTGCAGGAGGGCCAGAGCCTGGAGACGGTGCTCCTGCTGGCCCGCAAGCAGCTGATGACCACCAAGGCCGGCAAGCCCTATGGCGCGCTGCGCCTGGCCGACGCCGGCGGCGAGGTGGAGGCCAAGCTCTGGGACCAGGCCGAGGAGCTCCTGGCCCCCCTGTGCGCCGGCCAGGTGGTGCGGGTGGCGGGCCGGGTCCAGCTCTACCAGGGCCAGCCCCAGTTGGTGCTGAACAGCATCGCGGCCGAGCCCAACGCCGACCCGACCCAGTTCGTGCAAAAAAGCCCCCAGGATCTGGGCCAACTCTGGGCGCGGCTGGGGGCCATCAAGCAAGCGGTGGTCAACAAGCACCTGCAACGTCTGCTGCGGGCCTTTTTCGACGACCAGGACTTCCGCCGCGTCTTCGAGCGCGCCCCGGCGGCCAAGGCCGCCCACCACGCCTACCTCCACGGTTTGCTGGAGCACACCGTCTGCGTGGGCGAGGCCGCTCTGGCCCTGGCCGAGCGCTACCCCGACCTGGAGCGGGACCTGCTCATTTGCGGGGCACTGCTGCACGACATCGGCAAGGTGGAGGAGCTGACCATCGGCCCGCCCCTGGACTACACCGACGCCGGCCGCCTGGAGGGCCACGTGGTGATCGGGGTGCGGATGCTGGACGCCCGCCTGGCCAAAATCAAGGGCTTCCCCGCCGGCCTGGCCGGACACCTGCGCCACCTGATCGTCAGCCACCACGGCAGCGAGCAGTTCGGCAGCCCGCAAAAGCCCAAGCTTCCCGAGGCCCTGGCCCTGCACATGCTGGACGATCTCGACGCCAAGCTCTTCATGTTCCGCGCCGCCCGCGAGGCCAACGGTGAGGGCCACTGGAGTGGATTCCAGCGTTTGCTCGAACGTCACGTCTACACCGGCCCCACCCCCTGGGACGAGCCCCCGGCCGGACCGGCCTCGACCTGCGAAACCCGGAAGCAAGAGCCCGAAGCCCCGACCCTGTTCTGATTCCGGCCGCTGGGCCCCACGGAGACAGACCGGCATGGCCATCAAGGTTTTCCTGCAACACGACTCGGAGCTGGATCTGGCCCCGCTGCGGGCCGCCTTGGCCGCGGACGGCGGGCGGGGCGAGCTGGCCGAGAACGCCCTGGCGGCCAAGTCGCCGGGCACCGACCTGCGGCCGCGCCTGGAGCTGGGCGGCCTGCTGCACCTGCCTCCGGACGCCGATGGCCGGGACGAGGGATTCATCACCCCGGAATTCCTGGTCAACCCCGCTCCGGCCGCCCAGGCTCGCCTGGACCGGCAGGTGGCCGCCTGGCGCGGCTTGCTGGCCGACATCCAGCCCTGGCTGGCCGGCCTGGCCCAGGCCGACGGCCAGGCCCTGCTGCTGGCCGAAAGCCTGGGCGGCATCAATTTTTTCGCCTGTCTCAACCACCTGGGCGCGGAGCCGGAGCTGATCGAGCGCGCGCCCCAGGGCATGCTGGAGGCGGCCAGCTTCATCGCCAACAACCCCCTCCTGGCCAAGCGCTTCGTGGCCGTGCAACTGCTGCCGGACATGAAGGTGCAGGACTGGTGTTACCTGTTGCTGGCCGAGGCCCAGGACTTTGGCTCTTTCGTCCGCCGGGCCTACGACTACGACTCCGACAACTTGCTGCCGCTGGAAATCCAGCAGCATTACCGCATCTTCCTGTGCGATCCGCCCGCCAGCGAAGCCGCCAAGTACCTGATTTCCCCCTTCCGCGAGCTATGAGCCGGGGCCTGTTCATAACCCTGGAGGGCGGCGAGGGGGCGGGCAAGTCCACCCAGCAGGCCCTGCTCCTGCGCCGCCTGCGGGCGGCCGGGTTGCGCGCCCAGTCCACCCGCGAGCCCGGGGCCACCCCCCTGGGGGTGGAGATCCGGGCGCTGTTGATCGAGCTTTCCGGCGAGTCCCCGGCCCCGGCCGCCGAGCTGCTGCTCTACTTGGCCGACCGCGCCCAGCACGTGGCCAGCCTGGTGGAGCCGTTGTTGGCCGAGGGCGTCTGCGTGGTCTGCGACCGTTTCGCCGACAGCAGCGAGGTCTACCAGGGCCGGGCCCGGGGCCTGGGTTGGGAGCGGGTGCGCGAGCTGAACCGCTGGGTCTGCGGCCCGGTCTGGCCCGACCTGACCCTGGTCCTGGACCTGGACCCCGCCTTGGGCTTAAAGCGCGTACTCGAACGCCAGGGCGAGCTGGGCCTGGTGCCGGACCGCCTGGAGAACGAGGGCCTGGAGTTCCACCGCCGGGTGCGCCAGGGCTTCCGCGAGCAGGCGGCGGCCGAGCCGGGCCGGGTCCGGCTGGTGGACGCCAGCCCGCCGGCCGAGGCGGTGGCGGAGGCCATCTGGACCCAGGTGGAGCCCCTGGTCCGGGCCTGGCGGGAGGGTCCCGGTGCGGCTTGAGGGCCTGTTGGGCCAGGAGCGGGCGGCGGCCCAGCTCGTGGCCGAGGCCGCCAGCGGACGCCTGGCCCACGCCTATCTCTTCGTGGGGCCGCTGGGCTGCGGCCGGGGCAGCGCGGCCCTGGCCCTGTTTCGCGCCCTGAACTGCGAGCGGCGGGACGACCCGCCCTGCGGGGTCTGCGCCGCCTGCCGCCGGGCCCTGGCCGGCCAGCACGAGGACCTGCTGATCCTGGCCCCGCCCCACGACCAGGCCTCGGCCCAGATCAAGGTGGAGGAGGTGCGCGAGATGGTGCGCGCGCTGTCCTTCGCGCCCTTTGGCGGGGGCTGGCGTCTGGTGCTGATCCGCCAGGCCGGCCAGCTCAACCCCTCTAGCGCCAACGCCCTGTTGAAGACCCTGGAGGAGCCGCCGCCGCGCAACCTCCTGGTGCTCACCGTCCAGGACCCGGCCGAGGTCCTGCCCACCCTGGTCAGCCGCTGCCGCCGGGTCAACTTCAAGCCCCTGGACGAGGGCCTGATCGCCGCCGAGCTGGGGCGCCGGGGGCTCGCGCCCGAGGCGGCCCGGCTCAAGGCCGCGCTCAGTGGCGGCTCGCTGGGCCGCGCCCTGGAGCTGGACCAGGAGCGCCTGGCCGCCAGCCTGCGCACCTGGCGCGAGCGCCTGGCCCAGCCCGCCGACCCCCTGACCGATTGGTCCCTGGCCGAGGAGCTGGTGGCTCCCTTCCGGGGCGGGGAGCGCCTGGACCGCCAGGGTTTGGTGGAGCTGCTGGACCTGCTGGCCCTCTACCTGCGCGACTGCGCGGTGGTCGCCGCCGGTCGGCCGAGCGCGGCCTTCCTGCCCCCGGAGCTCCTGGCCGGGGCTGGCGTCAACCTGGACCGAGCCAGCCGGGGCTTCGACCTGGTGCGCCAGGCCCAGTCCCAGATCCTGGGCAACGCCGCCCCGGAGCTGGCCCTGACCGTGCTCCTGGGCCAGCTGCGCGCCTAGCCCCCGCCCCCCGGCCGTCAACAAGCTGGCAATATTGGTGCAAAAACGGTAAAAATAGTCCTGTCCGGGGGATTGCCTTCCGGCCGTCAAGCCAACACGACCCATTGAAGCAATGCCCCATTCCAGCAAGATGCCGGCTTCGGCCGGGGAGGCAGCATGGGCAAGGTAGTCGGCGTGCGCTTCCAGCGGGGCTGCAAGGTCTACGACTTCGCTTCCGGGGCCTTCGTGCTCCAGCCCGGCGAACACGTCATCGTCCAGACCGAGCAGGGCCTGGCCCTGGGCGAGGTGGTGCGCGGCCCCCTGCCCCAGGTGGAGGTGGAGTTGCGGCCCCAGGACCAGGAGCTGAAGCAGGTCTACCGCCTGGCCACGCCCGAGGACATGGAGCAGCAGGCCCAGAACAACCAACTGGAGCGCGAGGCCCACCGCCACTGCCAGGAGCGCATCGCCGCCCGCAAGCTGGACATGAGCCTGGTCAAGGTGGAGGTCTTCTTCGACCGCTCCAAGATGATCTTTTACTTCACCGCCGAGGGCCGGCTGGACTTCCGCGAGCTGGTGCGCGACCTGGTGGCCAAGTTCCGCACCCGGGTGGAGCTGCGGCAGATCGGGGTGCGCCACGAGGCCAAGCTCCTGGGCGGGCTGGGCTCCTGCGGGCGCGAGCTGTGCTGCGCCAGCTTCCTCAAGGATTTCGAGCCGGTCAGCGTCAAGATGGCCAAGGAGCAGAACCTCTCGCTGAATCCCACCAAGATCAGCGGGCTCTGCGGCCGCCTGATGTGCTGCCTCACCTACGAGTACCAGACCTATCTGGCGCTGAAAAAGGACCTGCCCAAGGTGGGCAAGCGCCTCCTGCTCACCCCGGAGCTGGAGGTCAAGGTCCTGCGCCAGAACGTGCTGGAGCGCCTGGTCACGGTGATGATGCCCGACGGCAAGGAGCTGACCGCTCCGCCCGAGGAGTTGGTGGAGGCCGCCCTGGCCCACCAGGCCCAGGCCCAGGCCAGGCCCTCCCGCGCCAGCGAGACCGGCGGCGAGGGCGGGCGTCCCTCGCGGGGCTCGCGCCGGCCCTCGCCGCCCCCGCCGCCTCCCCCGCCCCCGGCGGCGCCCGCTCCGGCGGCTACGCCCGCTCCGGCGGCGGCCGCCGAGGCCCCGGCCCCGACTCCCGCCAGCCCGCCCGCGCCATCCGGCGGGGAGTCCGGCGAGGGCGAACGCCCCCGGCGGCGCGGCCGGCGCGGCCGGCGCGGCAAGCTCCCCGGCGGCGAGCCCGGCGGGGCGGGTGGAGCCGGGTCCAATCCACCCAGCCAGGAGGAATGATCATGGCCGAGTGTCAGGCGGACATCAGCGCCATCCCCAAGAATCCCCTGCTGACCGAGGAGCGCCACGAGGAATTCAACCGCTTGGTCGAGTCTGGCCAGGCCCCGGACCTGCGCGGAGCCAACCTGGCCAGCCTGGACCTGCGCTGCTACAACCTGCGCGGCATGGACCTGTCCGGGGCCTACCTGCGGGCGGCCAACCTCTCGGGCCTGGACCTGACCGGTTGCAACCTCAAGGGGGCCAGCCTGCGCGGGGCGCGCATCAGCGGCACCCTCTTCCCCGACAACATCTCGCCCCAGGAGATCCGGCTGTCGGTGGAGCTGGGCACCCGCATCCGCACCGACGACAGCGCCAAGCACCTGCGCCTGCTGGCCGGCCTGGCCGGCGAGCTGATGAAGCATTTCAAGGAGCGTCAAGGGGCCTAGGACCTCGCGGCGCGGGACCATAGACCAAGCCTCCGCGCCCCCCGGCCGGAGGACCGAGGCCCAGGAACCATGCCTGGCCCGCGGGGGGTGCTGGAGCAGAAGCCCCCGGCCCGGCCAGCCATCCCGCGCCCGGCGGCGCGGACGGGAACGACCATGAACCCCAGCTTCTACATCACCACTCCCATCTACTACGTCAACGCCGAGCCCCATCTGGGCCACGCCTTCTCCACCATCGTCTGCGACGTGGCCGCCCGCTTCCACCGCCTGATGGGCTATGACGTGCGCTTCCAGACCGGCACCGACGAGCACGGCGACAAGATCGCCGAGGCCGCCGAGAAGGCAGGCATCCTGCCCCAGGAATACGCCGACCGGGTCAGCGGCATGTTCCGCGGCCTCTGGCCCCGCTTGAACATCGCCAACGACCACTTCATCCGCACCACCGACCCGGAGCACGTCGCCACCGTGCGCCAGATCCTGCAAAAGGTGCATGACGCCGGCGACATCTACCTGGGCCAGTACGGCGGCCACTACTGCGTGGGCTGCGAGCGCTTTTTGACCGAAAAGGAGCTGGTGGACGGCAAGTGCCCCGACCACCAGAAGCCGCCGGTCTGGATCGAGGAGGAGAACTACTTCTTCCGCATGGGCTCCTATCAGCAGGCCCTGATCGACCACATCCAGGCCAACCCGGATTTCATCCGGCCCGAGCGCTACAAGAACGAGGTCCTGGCCTTCCTGCGCGAGCCCCTGGAGGACCTGTGCATCAGCCGGCCCAAGAGCCGGCTCACCTGGGGCATCGAGCTGCCCTTCGACGACCGTTTCGTCACCTACGTCTGGTTCGACGCGCTGATCAACTACCTGACCGGCCTGGGCTATCCCGAGGGTCCGCTCTTCGGCCAGTATTGGCCCGCGGCCCAGCACCTGATCGCCAAGGACATCTTGAAACCCCACGGCATCTATTGGCCCACCATGCTGATGTCCCTGGCCAAGGCCGAGGGCAAGCCCCAGGACGCCTATCTCTACCGGCGCCTCAACGTGCACGGCTATTGGAACGTGGGCGCGGGCAAGATGAGCAAGAGCCTGGGCAACGTGGTCAAGCCCCTGGACCTGGCCGAGATCTACGGCGTGGACCCCTTCCGCTACTTCCTGCTGCGGGAGATGACCTTCGGCCTGGACGCGGCCTTTTCCGAGGATCTGCTGGTGGAGCGCTACAACGCGGATCTGGCCAACGACCTGGGCAATCTCTTCAGCCGGGTGCTGAACATGCTCTCCCAGTATCGCGGCGGGGTGGTGCCCGAACCTCTGTCCCCGGCCGAGGACGCCCGCGAGCTGCGCCGCCTGGCCATGAAGACGGTGGAGGATTACGCCCGGCAGATGCGGGCCTTCCAGTTCCACCAGGCCCTGCAGGCGGTCTGGCACCTGATCGGCGAGGCCAACCGCTTCGTGGTTCACTCCGAGCCCTGGACCCTGGCCAAGGACCCGGCCCAGTCCGCCCGCCTGGACCTGGTGCTCTCCACCCTGGTGCAGACCCTGGGCGACGTGACGGTCATGATCAGCCCGGTGCTGCCCGAGACCGCCGGACGCATGGCCGAGCACCTGGGCATGGAGCTGCCGGAGCTGATCGGCCTGGAGCGCCTGGAGCTGACCGGCCTGATCCCGGCCGGGACCCGCATCGCCAAGCCCCCGGCGCTCTTCCCGCGCATCGACACCGACAAGGTCAAGGCCAAGGCCGAGAAGGCCGAGGCCAAGGCCGGCCACAAGGCCGCCCCGGCCCCGGCGGCCAAGGAGAAGAAGAAGGGCAAGGCCCCCATCGAGCCCGCCGCCGAGCTGGCCTACGAGGAGTTCGCCCGGGTGGACCTCAAGCTGGGCAAGGTCTTGGAGGCGGTGCGGGTGGAAGGGGCCGACCGGCTCCTGAAGCTGAGCGTGGATCTGGGCGAGGCGTCCGGTCCGCGCACCATCGTGGCCGGCATCGCCCAGCACTACGCCCCCGAGGACCTGCTGGGCCGCCAGGTGGTGGTGGTGGCCAACCTCAAGCCGGTGGTCCTCAAGGGCGTGGAGAGCCGGGGCATGGTCCTGGCCGCGGTGGGGGATGACAAGGTGCGGGTGGTGGCCCCGGACCTGGCCCTACCCCCCGGCAGCAAGGTCCGCTAGCCATCCACAGCCGAAAATTCGCGGCCGGGCCGGCGACGGCCCGGCCGCTGGCATTTTAGGCCGAGGCCCACGTCAGCCGCCGAAATCATGCACCCCACCGCCTTTTCTCTTTCCCCGCCCCTTTCATCGCGAGCAGCCGCCGGGCGCCGTGGCGATCTCTTTTCTCCTCTGCTCTTTGCCTTTTCCGGATGGCCGGGACAATTCATTGTCCCGGCGGCGTCAGCCGCGAGAGGTCCCGGCGCGAGGCCTCGCAGTTGTCACCCACCCCGTCCGCGCGGACATATTCCGGCCACCCGGAGCCTGGCCCCCCGGCGGGGCTGATCGGGATCGGGTGGGAGTTCCATCAGCCAGTGGCAAAAGGCCAATCATAGAAAAGCCGGGACGGGTTGGCTCCCCGTCCCGGCGGTATTTCGCTGAAGATGGTCTTGGCGGCGGCTAGCCCAGCAGGGCCTGGGCCCGGGCCACCACGTTGTCCAGGTTGAAGCCGTAGTTGGCCAGCACCTTGCCACCCGGGGCCGAGGCCCCGAAGCGGTCCACCCCCACCACCGCGCCGCCGTCGCCCACCCAACGCTCCCAGCCCAGGCTGGCTCCGGCCTCGATGGCCAACCGGGCCTTGCAGGCCGGGGGCAGGACCTTGTCGCGGTACTCCCGAGGTTGCTGGGCGAAGACCTCCCAGCAGGGCAGGGAGACCACCCGCGCGCCCAGGCCCTGATCCTGGAGGGCCTTTTGGGCGGCCAGGGCCAGGTGGACCTCGGCCCCGGTGGCGATCAGGATCAGCTTCAGCGCCTTGGATTCCTCGCTGAGCACGTAGCCGCCGGCGGCCACCCCGCTGGCGATGGGATAGGCCCGGGGGTCCAGGATGGGCAGGTTCTGGCGGCTGAGCACCAGGGCGGTGGGGCCGTCGCTGGTCAGCGCCAGGGCCCAGGCCTGGGCGGTCTCGTTGGCGTCGGCCGGGCGCACCACCCTGAAGCCGGGCATCACCCGCAGGGCCATCAGGTGCTCCACCGGCTGGTGGGTGGGGCCGTCCTCGCCCACGCCCAGGCTGTCGTGAGTGAAGACGAAGATGGACTTGGTTTGCATCAGGGCGGCCAGACGCAGGGCCGGGCGCATGAAGTCGCTGAAGACGAAGAAGGTGGCCCCATAGGGGATCAGGCCGCCGTGCAGGGCCATGCCGTTGACCATGGCCCCCATGGCGTGCTCGCGCACCCCGAAGTGAACGTTGCGGCCGCAGTCCGCGCCCTTGCCGCGCAGGTCGCCGGAGCCCTTGATCACGGTCTTGGTGGAGGGGGCCAGGTCGGCCGAACCACCCAGCAGGTTGCCGACCACCGGGGCCAGGGCGTTGATGACCTGGCCCGAGGCAACCCGGGTGGCCACCGGCTTGTCGGCCGGGTCGAAGACCGGCAGGGCCTCGCGCCAGCCCGGGGGCAGCTGGCCCTTGAGCCAGGCCGCGTACTGGCGGCCATCCTCGGGGTGGGCCTGCATGTAGGCGGCCAGGGTCTGCTGCCACTGGTCCTCGGCCTGGCGGCCGCGCTCCCGGGCCTGGCGCAGGTGGCTTAAAACCTCCGGGGGAATGTGGAAGGGATCGCTGGGCCAGCCGAAGCAGGCGCGGGTGGCCTGGGCGGCCTCGGCCCCCAGGGGCTCGCCGTGGGCCGAGGCGCTGTCCTGCTTGGGGCTGCCGCAGCCGATGTGGGTGCGGACCATGACCAGGCTGGGGCGGGCGGTCTCGGCCCGGGCGGCGTCGATGGCGGTCATGATGGCCTCCACGTCGTCGCCCTGGTCCACCCGGAGCACCTGCCAACCATAGGCCTCGAAGCGACCGCCCACGTCCTCGGTGAAGGCCAGGTCGGTGCCGCCCTCGATGGAGATCTTGTTGTCGTCGTAGAGGTAGATCAGCTTGCCCAGGCCCAGGGTGGCGGCCAGGCTGGCGGCCTCGGAGGCCACGCCCTCCATCAGGTCGCCGTCGCTGACGATGGCGTAGGTGTAGTGGTCCACGATGGTCTGGCCGGGGCGGTTGAGCCGGCCGGCCAGGTGCTTCTCGGCCGCGGCCATGCCCACCCCCATGGCGAAGCCCTGGCCCAGGGGCCCGGTGGTGGCCTCGACCCCGGGGCAGAGGCCGTATTCGGGGTGGCCGGCGGTCTTGGATTCCCACTGGCGGAAGGCCTTGAGGTCGTTGAGAGTGAGGTCGTAGCCGGTCAGGTGCAAGAGGGCGTAGAGCAGGGCCGAGCCATGGCCGGCGGAGAGGATGAAGCGGTCGCGGTCGGCCCACCGGGGGTTGGCCGGGTTGTGCTTCAGATAGCGCTCCCAGAGCACGTAGGCCATGGTGGCCGCGCCCAGGGGCATGCCGGGGTGGCCGGAGTTGGCCGCCTCCACCATGTCCACCGCCAACATGCGGATGGTGTTGACGCAAAGCTTGTCCATATCGCCCTGAATATCGGCCATGGGACCTCTCCGTTGTCCGGGGATGGTTGCGAGTGAATCCGTGGCGGCCAGCCCGTGGCCTGCGCCGCCCCAACTATCGGCCATCAGGCCCAATTTGGCAAGCTCAACCTGCGCCGTCCCACCCAGCGGTTTCCTTGCATTTTCCGCGCGCCCGCCCCGGCCGCCTTGCAGGCTGCAAATGCCGCCCTGGGCCGGCGGGATTGCGACTCATGCGTCTTTGTGAAAGAGTTGCGCGCCCTTGGACCGGACCACCCCCGGTCACGGCCGGGTCGGCGCCCACCGGGTCGGGCTGGCATGGCTTTCGCTTGGTTCAGGCCCGGAACGGCCGCCTGTCCGGCGGGATGGCATCCAGCCCGTCGGAGCCGACATCCGAAGGATCAACACCCAGGGAAAGGTTGAACGTCCCCATGCCCGTGGAGAAAAAGCAGCTCATCGCCTTGATGGAGGGCCTGCCGGCCGGGAATGAACTGGTCTACCAGCTCTCCTCGACCTTTGGCGGGAACTACGTGGTCATCGTCAACGATCCCAACGCCAAGAAGCGCTACATCATGCGCTGGGGCAAGAGCCTGGACGTGGCCAAGTCCAGCGAACCCTTCATCACCGCCGACAAGGCCAAGAAGATCGCCGAGTGGGTGGCCGAGCGCAACCCCAGCCCGGTGGAGTAGCCGGCCCTGGACGAGGCGATCCCTTCCGATCCCGATCCCCGCCCCCCTAACGACGGCTCCGCCCCCTCCCAACCTACCCCGGGAGACGCGGAGCCGTCGCCTCCATGGCCCCGCCCGCCGCCTAGCGGTAGGGGTCCAGGTTCCATTCCAGCTCGTACATCCGGCGCTGCTCCTCGGCCGCGGTGGGGCTGTAGTCCCCCGGCCAGGTGGCGCAGCCGCAGGCAAAGCCGGCCAGGGCCAGCAGCAGCATCAACCATGCGATTTTTACCGTCATATCCACGCTCCCCTTCTCGCACCGGAGATCGGTTCATTGCCTTGCCGCGATTGGTTGCCAGCGATTGTGGCACCGATCGCGGCGAAAGGGAAGCCTCGGCTTGAACCTATTCGCCGATGATCTTGACCAGCACCCGCTTCCTGCGTCCACCGTCGAACTCGCCGTAGAAGACCTGCTCCCAGGGCCCCAGGTCCAGCCGCCCGCCGGTCACCGCCACCACCACCTCGCGGCCCATGACCTGGCGCTTCAAATGGGCGTCGGCGTTGTCCTCGCCAGTGCGGTTGTGCTGGTACTGGCCCAGCGGGACGTGGGGGGCCAGGCCTTCCAGCCATTTCTCGTAGTCCTGGTGCAGGCCCGACTCGTCGTCGTTGATGAAGACGCTGGCGGTGATGTGCATGGCGTTGACCAGGCACAGGCCCTCCCGGATGCCGCTGGCCTTGAGCGCGGCCTCCACCTCGGGCGTGATGTTGACCAAGGCCCGGCGGCCGGGGATGTGGAACCAAAGCTCCTGGCGGTGGGATCTCACGCCTGGGTTCTCCGGGGCGGGGTGGGCGACGGCGGGGCGGGCCAGACGCGGCCCGCCCCGGCCGGAGTGGCTCAGGTGCGCTGGAAGTACCAGGGCATGCGGTAGATGTGGGGGTCGGTCTCGATGCGGCTGGGGTCGTAGAGCGCGTCCACGCCCTTGAACCAGTCCTCGGCGATGCGGTAGAAACCGTCGCCGTTGGGGTGCTTGAGGTCCTCCATCAGCCAACTGGCGGCGGCGCCGGTGCCGGAGTCGTAGAGGTCCCACCAGGCGCCGTCGGTGAAGATATCCACCCGGTCCAGCCTGGTGCGCAACTGCTCGTTGTAGTACTTGGCCCGGCTGGTGAGGGTGGCGTCCAGGTAGGCCGGCACGCCGGAGACGACGATGGCCGGGCGCTGGTTGGGATCGCTGATCCCGCCCAGGGCCGAGTCCACGATGGCCTGGACGTTGGAGACCATGGCCGCGGCCAGGTCCTCGATGGCGTCGCCCTGGTTGTAGTCCAGGTCGTTGGTGCCCACCATGATCACCACGAAGTTGGCCCCCTCGCCCGCGCCCCAGCCGCGGGACTGGGTGGCCGGCAGGATGGAGCCGGTGGTGCCGCCGGGGTTGCCGTGGAAGTTGACCCGGGTGCCGCCGGGAATGCTGCGGAACATGGAGTAGCCCGGGTCGTTGAGGCGGGAGTAGAAAATGTTTTGCAGCGGCGAGCTGTCGGTGAGGCTGTCGCCGATGGCCGAGCAGAGGAAGCGGTAATCGTCGCCGGAGTAGGCGGCCGACTGCTCCGCGAAGACGGGGTTGGCGCCATCATAGAGGCTGTATTGCAGGGGATCGGCGGCCCGGGCCGCGCCGGTGGCGGCCATCAGGGCCAACAGGCAGGCCAGGGCCATATACTTGATTTTGCTGATCATGTGCATCCTCGGTTGCGCGGCGGGGAAAGGCCGCCGTTTTCATTTCGGGCCAGGCGTAGCGGGTATGATAGGCCCCTTTGCCGGGACCGTCAATCCCGGCTTAGGCCAGGTCGGCCAGCTCCGGCCGGCGGCGACGGGCTAGAAGTATTTTTCCAGGACCTGCTCCAGGGCGGCGCGGTCCACCCCCTGGTCGTGGAGCGGTCCGGTGGCCAGGGCTGGGAAGTGGCCGCTGTAGGGGGCGCGCTCGCCCCGCCAGAGCACCCCCAGGGGGATGCGCTGGCCGAACTCCTGGGCCTTGGCCAGGGCGGCGGCGAAGTCGGTGGGGTCGTGGCTGTCGTCCAGGTGGTAGACCCGCTCCTGGTACCACTTGAAGGTGTTGACCTTGTTGAAGGAGACGCAGGGCTGCAACACGTCCACCAGGGCCAGGCCCTCCACCGCCAGGGCCTGCTCGAATAGCCCGGCCAGGTGGTCGACCTCGCCGGTGAAGCCCCGGGCCACGAAGGACACCCGGTGCAGCACCGCCACCGCCAGGGGCTGGAAGGGCGCGGCCCAGACCCCCTCGGGCTGGGTCTTGGTGACGAAGCCCTCCAGGCTGGTGGGACTGGCCTGGCCCTTGGTCAGGCCGTAGACCTGGTTGTCGTGCACGATCACGGTCAGGTCGATGTTGCGCCTCAGGGCGGCCAGGAAGTGGTTGCCGCCCTCGCCGTAGTGGCAGCCGTCGCCGCTGTTGACCACCACCTTGATCCGGGGGTTGGCCAGGCGCGCGCCGGTGGCCGCCGGCAGCGAGCGGCCGTGCAGGCCGCAGAAGGCGTTGGCGTTGAGGTATTGCGGGGTCTTGGCCGCCTGGCCGATGCCGCCCACCATGAGCAGGTCTTTGGGGGCCAGGTCGCGGGCGGCCAGGGCCTTTTTCATGGCCTTGAGCAGGTTGTGGTTGCCGCAGCCCGGGCACCAGGCGGTCTCGAACTCGCCGTAGGTCGCGATGTCCAGCATGACCTTCTCCCTATAGAAAACGTCGCGCCGTCTCAACCGGCCAGGGCGCGCAGGATGTATTCCGGGGTCAGGGGCCGGCCGTCGTAGCGCAGCACCAGGCGCGGGATCTCGAAGCCGGTCTCGCGCCGGATCAGGCGGGCCATCTGTCCGGTGGCGTTGGCCTCCACCATCACCACCTGGCGGGCGGCGCGCAGGCGGGGCAGGAATTGGTCGGCCTTGAGCGGCCAGGGCTGGCGGAAATGGCCGGTGGCCACCTGCTTGCCCCGGGCCCGCAGCTCGGCCGCCGCCTCGGCGATGACCCCCTGGCTGGCGCCCCAGCCCACCAGGAGCAACTCCGGGTGCTCCGGCCCGCTGAAGACCGGGGCCAGGGTCCGCTCCAGCAACAGTCCGTGTTTGGCCAGGCGCTTGGTTTGCTGCGCCAGGCGCACCGCCGCCGCCTCGGTGATCAGGCCCTCCGGGGTGTGCTCGTCGCTGTCGGCCCTGACCAGGGCCGCCGATTGGCCGGGCAGGGCCCGGGGCGAGAGCCCGTCGGCGGCCGGGGCGTAGCGGACATAGGCCTCGGGATCGGCGATGGCCCGCTCCCCGGCCCGCACCACCTCCACCGCCTCCAGGTCCAGGGGCTCCACCGCGCGGTAGGAGTCGGCCAGGTATTGGTCGCTGAGGATGAAGACCGGTCCCTGGCTGGCCTCGGCCAGGGCCAGGGCCTGGGCCGCCAGGTGAAAACACTCCTCCACCGAGCCCGGGGCCAGGATGGCGCGGGGGAACTCGCCGTGGCCGGCGTGGAGCACGAACTCCAGGTCGGCCTGCTCGGTGCGGGTGGGCAGGCCGGTGGCCGGCCCCGGGCGCTGCACCACCGCCAACAGGAGCGGGGTCTCGCTGATCCCGGCCAGGCTGACCCCCTCGGCCATCAGGGCGAAGCCGCCGCCGCTGGTGGTGATCATGGCCGGAGCCCCGGCGAAGGAGGCCCCCAGGGCCATGTTGATCGCCGCGATCTCGTCCTCGGCCTGCTCCACCACCACCCCCAGGGCCTGGGCGTGATTGATGACGGTCTGGGCGATGGAGGTGGAGGGGGTCATGGGATAGAAGGCCAGGAACTTGAGCCCGGCGGCCAGGACGCCCAGGGCGATGGCCTCGTTGCCGTTGATGATCATCCGCCGCCGGGGCGCGGCCGGCGGGGGCAGGGGGGCGAAGCCGGGGTGATTGGCCTGGGCGTGGGCGTAGGCCGCCTCCAGGGCGGCGCGGTTCTTGTCCAGGACCTCCTGGGGCTTTTTCTTGCCCAGGTATTCCTTGAGGCCCTCGTCCACCAGTTCCAGGTCCAGGCCCAGCAAGGCCCCGGCCACCCCCAGGGCCACGCTGTTGACGTAGCGCCCCTCGGTCAGGGCGTTGAAGTCGACGTTGTAGCAGGCCGCCTCGCTGCAGGTCAGGCCGGTGTCGGCGATGGCCCGCGCCCCGGGGTTGAGCTCGCCCCGGTGCAGCTCCAGGGTTTCCTGGTCCAGGGCGATCAACAGGTCCACCCCCTCGCGGAGGGAGTGGATGGGCTGGGGGCAGACCCGGATGGCGTAGGTGTTGTGTCCGCCTCGCACCCGGGACATGTAGTCCTGGGTGACCACGATATGATAGCCGGCCCGCACCAGGACCTTGGCCAGCACCTGGCCGATGGTCACCAGGCCCTGGCCCGCCTCGCCGCCGATGAGGATGTTCAGCGCCTCTTTGGTCATTGCCACCGCCTTTCCCGCGCCGCCCGCGATTCTCCGCGCCCGCGCGCCGGCGCATGCCCGCGCGCGATCTGTTCTTCATGGTAACAGAGCCCTTCCAAGGCCACCAAGTCCTATCCAGGCCCGGGGTTGCGATTGGCGATTTCGATGGCAATCGCCTATTTCAATTGGTCATGGCTATGTAACAACATAATTTCACTGATGATATTGACTCTTCGCGCCAAACCCTCATAGTCTTGGGGCTTGATGGGCCAAGCGCGGAGGCAACCCATGACCACGCCAGCGGCGATCCCGAATCCAATCCTGGAGCCGAGCTTCCCGGCCGACGGGGAGGCTTGCGGCCCCCTGGAGTCGGTCGCCCAGGCCCTGCGCCAAGCCTGTCTGGACTGCGGCAAGTGCGTGAGTTCCTGCACCTTCCTGCAACGTCTCGGCAGTCCCGGCCAGGTGGCCGGGGCCTGGCTGGCGGGCCGGGCCGATCCCCAGACCCCCTTCCGGTGCAGCCTTTGCGGCCTCTGCCAGGCCACCTGCCCCCGGGGGGCGCGGCCGGCGGAGTTCTTCCAGGCCTGGCGCGAGGCGGTCGCGGCCGATGGGCTGGACTGGCGGCCCTATCGCGGCCTGTTGGCCTACCAGCGCCGGGGGGCGCGGCCGGCCTTCAGCCAACACCACCTGCCCTCCGGCTGCCAGACGGTCTTTTTCCCCGGCTGCGCCCTGCCCGGGGCGGAGCCGGAGCTGGTCTGGGGAGTCTGGCGGCGGCTGGCGGCGGCCGAACCGGGCCTGGGCCTGGTGCTGGATTGCTGCTGGCGGCCCTCGGCCTACCTGGGCCGCCGGGAGGAGCACCAGGCCGGCCTGGGCCGCCTGCTGGACCGCCTGGCCGCGGCCGGGGTGCGCCGGGTCTGGGCCGCCTGCCCCAACTGCCTGCGCTCCCTGCGGGGGGCCGGGGCGGAGCTGGAGGTGGCCAGCGTCTACGAGGCGTTGGCCGACTTGGCCCCGCCGGAGGCCGGGCTTCGGGGCGCGGTGAGCCTGCACGATCCCTGTGTCAGCCGCCTTGACGACGACATCCAGGCGGCGGCCCGCCGACTGCTGGGTCAGGCCGGCCTGGACCTGGTGGAGCTGGAGCACAGCGGTCGCCACACCATCTGCTGCGGCGAGGGCGGCGGGGCCGGGCTGGCGGCCCCGGACCTGGCCCGGGCCTGGCTGGAGCGCCGCCGGGCGGAGGTGGACGGCCGGCCCCTGGTCACCTACTGCGCCGGCTGCCTGCTGCGCTATCGCCGCCATGGCCTGGACTGCCGCCATGTCCTGGCCGCGACCCTGGCCCCGGAGCTGGCCTCACGACGCCCGCCCAGTCCGCCCCTGGCCTACCTCAACCGCCACCGCCTGGCGCGCCGCCTGCGCCGCTGGAGCGCCCGCCAGGCCTAGCCGGGGCCTTTGCCGCCCCCACCATTGTTCATCGCCCGACCCGGCCCGAGGCCCTGGCCACCTCCCGGCCCTGATCCCGTCCCATCCGCGCTCAGTCCACCCCGGCCTGGCGCAGCAAGGCCCGGGCCTCGTCCGGCAGGTCCATCTCCTCCAGCAGGCGGGCCACCTCGACCAGGAGCTCCCGGTCGCCCTGGGCCAGGCCCAGGCGGGTGGCGGCGGCCAGGGACTCCCGGCCCGGCCCCTGACGATTGGCGCGCAACAGCAGCTTGGCCAGGTTGAAGTGCAGCCGCGCCGCCCCGGGCGCGATGGCCAGTCCCTGGCGGTAGGCGGTCTCGGCTTCGCGGTTGCGCCCGCGGCCGGCCAGGGCCAGGCCGCGCCGGGCGCAGGCCTCGGCCGGACCGGGAATCAACGGCGGCTCGCCGGCGGCCAGGTCCGTGGGGTCGCTCGGGGGGGCGCTGGCCGGTCGGCCGGCCAGGAAACCCGGCCAGCCCGCCCGCTGGCAGACCTCGGCCAGGTGATCCAACCAACCGGCTTCCTCCCCGGCCAGGCCGATGGCCCGGGCGAACCCCCGCCGGGCCTGGTCCACCAGGCCCGCCGCCAGATAGCAGCCCGCGATCTCGGCCGCCAGGCGCTCCGGGTCCAGGGGCGGTCCCTGGGCGGGCCAGGCCTTCGGATCGGCCAGGCGCTCCAGGGCCGCCTGGCCCTCCTCCGGCCAGCCGGTCTGCAACCGGGTCCCGGCCGCCAACAGCTCGGCCTCCAGGCAGCGCTCCCAGTCCCCCGCCTCCCGCGCCGCCGCCGCCGCCCGCCGGGCGGCGGCGGCGGCCCCCTCCAGCTCGCCCAGGGCCAGACGGCAGCGGGCCAGGAGCAACTGGTTGGCGGCCGGATCGCGGCCGGGCTCCAACTTCAGGCAGCGCACCACGGCCTGGGCCGCGGTCTCGGGGTCGCCGGCGGCATGGGCCAGGCGGCCCAGCCAGGCCTGGCGGGCGGGGTTGTCACCCCCCTGCTGGGCCAGCGCCGCCGCCACCACCTCCGCCGCCTCCCCCGGTCGGCCGGCCGCCGCCAGGGACTCGGCCAACTGGTCGTGGGCGCGCAGATAGCGGGGGTTCTCCTCCAACAGGGCGCGATAGACCGCCCGGGCCTGCTCCCCCTGGCCCCGGGCCTCCAGCAGCCGGGCCAGCTCCAGGCGCGCGCCCTGGGCCTCGGGGTCCAGCTCCAGCACCCGATTGAAGCAGCGCTCGGCCTCCGCGCCCCGACCCAGCTCGGCCAACAGTCCGCCCAGGCCCAGGTAGGGCCAGGCCAGGCGGGGGTGGTTGGCCGCCACCGCCATGTACTCGTCCACCGCCGCCTCCGGCCGACCCAGGGCCAGCAAACGCCGCGCCCGGGCCTGGGTCAGGCGGCGCTCCAGCACCAGCTCCAGGCGGCGGGCCAGCTTGGCCGCGCTCACCGGCTTGCTCAGGTAGGCGTCGTGGTCCTCCTCGGCCGCCCGCATCACCCGCCGGTCCAGGTGCTCGCCCGAGATCATGATGAAGACCAGGTGGCGATGCTCCGGCGCCTGGCGCACCCGGCGCAGCAACTCCAGGCCATCGACCCGGGGCAGGTTCCAGTCCGAGACCACCAGGTCCGGCGCGGCCGCCTGGATCAGCCGCCAGGCGGTCTCGCCGTCGCTGGCCTTGTCGATGTCGTGGAAGCCCAGCTCGCGCAGGGTCTGGGCCAGCAGCACCCGCATGGCCTGCGTGTCCTCCACCACCAGCGCCCGCGCCTGGCGTCGGACCACCCGGGTCAGGCCGGCGATCTCGGCCTCCAGGGCGGCCAGGTCCACTGCTGGCGGGTGCGGGTGGGGGGACGGGTCGGCCACTAGTCTCGTCTCTCCAGGGGCAGGACCAGGCTGAAGTCGGCCCCGCCTCCCTCGCGGTTGCGATAAAAGACCTCGCCGCCCATCAGGCGGGCCGCGCGGCGGCAGAAGTACAGGCCAAGGCCCGAGGAGCCCGGCGACGATCCGCCGCTGGTGAAGCGTTCGAAGAGCGCCGGCCCCAGGGCCGGGTCCACCCCCGGCCCGCTGTCGCTCACCTCCAGCCGAGCCAGGTCGCTCTCCCGATACAGCCCCACCCGCACCCAGCCGCCCCCGCCCTGCTCCGGCGCGGCCTGGGTCAGGGCGTTGCCGATCAGGTTGACCAGGATGCGCTCGGTCAGGTCGTCGTCGGCCAGGGGCCGGGGCGCGGCCTCCACCCGGCCGGTGAGCTCCACCCCCCGGAGGGCGGCCAGGGGCTTCAGCCGGGCCAGGACCTCGGCCAGCAGCGATTCCAGGTCCAGGGGTTGGCGGTCCAGGGGGTATTGCTCGGCGTCCATCCGCCGCAGGTCCAACAGATTGGTCACCCGCCGCCAGAGGAGCTCCAGCTCCGACTCGGCCAGGGCCAGGTACTGCTCCCGCTCGCCGGCCTGGGCCGCCCGGTCCGGCCGCAGGCGGCCCAGGGCCTCGCGCACCGCGGCCAGGGGGGCCTTCATGTCGTGGAAAACCAGGTGCATCAGGTCTTCCCGCGCCCGCTGGGCCGCCGCCAGGCGGGCATGGGCCTGGGCCAGCTCCTGGTGCAGGACGCTGAAGTGCACCTGGCGGCTGATCTGGCGGGCCAGGTCCTGGGCCAGGGCCAGATCGCCCAGGTCAAAGGCCGGGGCCCCCAGCTTGTCGGTCAGGTTCAGCACCCCCACCGGCGCGCCGTCCACCAACAGCGGCAGGCTGATGGCGCTCCGGCTGCGGTAGCTGGACAGCCCGCCCTGGCGGCCATGCTCCCGCCACGGGCTTTCCTGGATGTCCGGCAGGTGGATGGCCTGGCCGCCGCGCGCCACGTGGGTGGCGATGGTCTCCTGCTCCAGGGGGGTGGCCAGGCCCAGCAGGCGGGGGTTGCTGGCCGCCCGCACCACCAGGGACCCGCCCTCCACCAGCATCAGGGAGGCGCTTTCGGCCTGCGCCAGCCAAGCCAGCTCCTTCAGGCAGCGATCGAGCTTCTCCTCCAGGGCCAGGGCCGGATCGGCCAACAGGCCGGCCAGGCCCACCAGGGACGACAGGCGTTGGTTCTCCCGGGCCAGTTCGGTCAGGTCCTTGTCGTTGAACATCGCGGTCCACCTTGCCGGGGGTCGGGGCCGGCCGCGCCGCGGCCGGCGGGGCCGCGGACCAGGGCATCCGGGCTCCAAGCGGAATTATGCACCACTTGGACCGGGTTGGGCCAGCAAGGGTGCGCCGGAAAGGCGGGGGAGGTTGGCGGGAGGAAAAGGGGCGACCGGCCCACCCGGACCGGCCGCCCCCTGGGGAGGGTCTACTTGTGCTCGGTGAACTCGGCGTCCACCACGTCGTCGGCTCCGGTCGGGCGGGCCTGGGGTCCGCCTCCGCCGCAGGTCCCGCCGGCGCAGCCCTGGCCGCCGGCGGCCTGCTGGCCGGTGTGCTGGCTGTAGAGGGCCTGGGCCATGGCGTGGCTGGCCCGCTGCAGGGCCTCCAACTGGGCCTCCATGGCCGCGCGGTCGCCGCTCTCCAGGACCTTCTTGGCCTCGGCGATGGCCTGCTCCATGCTGCCCTTGGTGGCCGGGTCCAGCTTGTCCTGGTTCTCGTTGACCAGCTTCTCGGTCTGGTAGATCAGGCTGTCCAGGTGGTTCTTGGCCTCCACCGCCTTGCGCCGTTCGCCGTCCTCGCTCTCGTGGCGCTTGGCCTCGGTGACCATGCGCTGGATCTCGTCCTCGTTCAGGCCGCTGCTGGCCTTGATCTCGATGGACTGCTCCTTGCCGGTGGCCATGTCCTTGGCGCTGACGTGGACGATGCCGTTGGCGTCGATGTCGAAGCTGACCTCGATCTGGGGCACTCCGCGCGGGGCCGGGGGCAGGCCGGTGAGCTGGAAGTGGCCCAGGGTCCGGTTGTCCTTGGCGAACTCACGCTCACCCTGCAACACGTGCACGTCCACGCTGGTCTGGCTGTCGGCGGCGGTGCTGAAGATCTCGCTCTTCTTGGTGGGGATGGTGGTGTTGCGCTCGATGAGCTTGGTCATCACCCCGCCCAGGGTCTCGATGCCCAGGGACAGCGGGGTCACGTCCAGGAGCAGCACGTCGCCCACCTCGCCGGAGAGCACCCCGCCCTGGATGGCCGCGCCCACCGCCACCACCTCGTCGGGGTTGACGCCCTTGTGCGGCTCCTTGCCGAAGAACTCCTTGACCATGGCCTGAATCTTGGGGATGCGGGTGGACCCGCCCACCAGGACCACCTCGTCCACCTGACTGGTGGACAGGCCGGAGTCGGCCAGGGCCTTGCGGCAGGGCTCCAGGGTCTTTTGCAGGATGTCGTCCACCAGGCCCTCGAACTTGGCCCGCGAGAGCTTGAGGTTCAGGTGCTTGGGGCCGGTCTGGTCGGCGGTGATGAAGGGCAGGTTGACGTCGGTCTCCATGGTGGAGCTCAGCTCGATCTTGGCCTTCTCCGCCGCCTCCTTCAGGCGCTGCAGGGCCATGGGGTCCTTGGACAGGTCGATGCCCTGGTCCTTCTTGAACTCCTCCACCAGCCACTCGATCAGGCGCTGGTCGATGTTGTCGCCGCCCAGGTGGGTGTCGCCGTTGGTGGCCTTGACCTCCACCACCCCGTCGCCCACCTCCAGCACGCTGATGTCGAAGGTGCCGCCGCCGAAGTCGAAGACCGCGATGGTCTCGTTCTTCTTCTTGTCCAGGCCGTAGGCCAGGGCCGCGGCGGTGGGCTCGTTGATGATGCGCTTGACCTCCAGGCCGGCGATCTTGCCGGCGTCCTTGGTGGCCTGGCGCTGGGCGTCGTTGAAGTAGGCCGGCACGGTGATCACCGCCGCCTCGATCTTCTCGCCCAAAAAGTCCTCGGCGGCCTTCTTGAGCTTGCCCAGGATCATGGCGCTGATCTCCGGTGGGGTGTAGCTCTTGCCGCGCACCTCGACCTTGACCAGGTCGCCGCCGTTGCCGGCCACCTTGTAGGGCACCTGCCTGATCTCCTCGCCCACCTCGGCCATGCGCCGGCCCATGAAGCGCTTGATGGAGTAGACGGTGTTGGTGGGGTTGGTGACGGCCTGACGCTTGGCGGCCGCGCCCACCAGGCGCTCGCCCTTGTCGGTGAAGGCCACCACGCTGGGGGTGGTGCGCCCGCCCTCCTCGTTGGTGATGACCTTGGCCTCGCCGCCTTCCATGATGGCCACCACCGAGTTGGTGGTGCCCAGGTCGATGCCGATGATTTTCTCGTTCTGAGCCATGGTTATTATTCCTCCCGGAAAAAGTTTGCTTCGCCCGCGGGCGGATTTATCTTTCCTGATGTGGTCGCGCTCCCGGGGTCGAGCACCCCGGCCGCCGGTCACGAGAAAAAGTTAAGTCCCGCCACGGGCGATGCAACCCCCGCAGCCGGGTCCTGGGCGAACAAGCTCGGGGGTTGGAGACGGTGGGCGGGGAGGTTTATAGTGGAATCACGGCCCCTGGCGGGCTCGATCCCCGGCGCGGGGGGGCGCCCCGGCCGCTCCGCGCCCCAAGACTCCACCGCCGGCCCGGTCCGGCCCCAAGCCTTAGGAGTTGGCGACCCATGTCCAAGAACATCCACCTCAGTGGGGCGGACGACCTGAGCGCCCGCCTGCGCCAGATGATGGACCGCATGGCCCGGGCCGGCCAGGCCGACGAGGGCGGCGGCTGGTCGCCCTCGGTGGACATCTACGAGACCGAGGACGCGGTGGTGCTGGTGGCCGAGGTGGCCGGGGTGCCCCGCCAGGAGGTCAAGGTGCTGGTGGACGGCGAGGTGGTGCGCATCTACGGCCACCGCCCCCCCACCTGCTGCGAGGCCGGGGCGCGCTTCCACCGCATGGAGATCGAATCCGGCGGTTTCGTGCGCTCCTTCCGCATCGGGGTGCCGTTTTTGCCCAACCGGGTCCAGGCCAAGTTCCAGGACGGGCTCCTCTACGTGATCCTGCCCAAGGACCCCCGGGCCCTGCCCTAGGGCCGGCCCGGCGGACTCCAGATGGCGGGCGGAGCCCCAAAATCCTTGCGCGGAGCGAAACACATGACCAGTGACAACATATTGTCTCCCGACGGACCGGTGAACGTCAGCGTGGCCCAGGGCCAGGACGACGCCGAGCCCGTGCGCGGGCATTTCCAGCTGCCCGACACCCTGCCGCTGCTGCCGGTGCGCGACATGAGCATGTTCCCCCGCATGGTGCTGCCCATGGTGGTGGGCGAGAGCCGCCATATGCAGCTGATCGACGACGCGGTCAGCGGGGACAAGCTCGTGGGCCTGGTGGCGCTCAAACAGGAGACCAAGGCCGACCAGGTGAAACCCGAGGACCTCCACGAGATCGGGGTGGCCGCCCTGATCCTGAAGATGGCCAAGGGCGAGGGCGAGGGGGTGCGGCTGATCGCCCAGGGCCTGACCCGCTTCCGGGTGGTGCACATCCTGCAAACCGAGCCCTACTTGAAGGCCCTGGTGCGTCCGGTGGTGGACGTGAACAGCGACGACCTGGAGAGCCTGGCGCTGATCAACAACCTCAAGACCCAGTTCCGCCGGGTGTTGCAACTGGCCCCCCACCTGCCCGAGGAGCTGCACGCCCTGATCGGCAGCGTGGAGGATCCCGGCGCGCTGTGCGACATGGTGGCCTCGGCGCTCAACCTCTCGCCCGAGGAGCGCCAGAGCGTGGTGGAGGCCCTGGTGGTCAAGCAGCGCCTGATGCGGGTCACCAGCCTCTTGAACCGCGAGATCCAGATGCTGGAGCTGGGCAGCAAGATCCAGAAGCAGGTCAAGGACGGGCTGGAAAAGACCCAGCGCGACTACTACCTGCGCCAGCAGATGAAGGCCATCCAGAAGGAGCTGGGCGAGGGCGAGGAGGAGCCCGGCGACAGCGAGGTGGAGGAGCTGCGCGAGAAGCTCCGGGCCAAGGAGCTGCCCGAGCAGGTGCGCGCCGAGGCCGAGCGCGAGCTCAAGCGCATGAGCCGGATGCACGCCAGCTCCAGCGAGTACCACGTGATCCACACCTACCTGGACTGGATCATCAACCTGCCCTGGAGCGAGGAGACCCCGGAGGAGATCGACATCGCCGAGGCCCGGCGCATCCTGGAGGCCGACCACTACGACCTGGACAAGGTCAAGCGCCGCATCCTGGAGTACCTGGCGGTGCGCAAGCTCAACCCGGGCATGAAGGGCCCCATCCTCTGCTTCGTGGGCCCCCCCGGGGTGGGCAAGACCAGCCTGGGCCGCTCCATCGCCCGGGCCATGGGGCGCAAGTTCGCCCGCATCAGCCTGGGCGGGGTGCGCGACGAGGCCGAGATCCGCGGCCACCGCCGCACCTACGTCGGCGCCCTGCCGGGGCGCATCATCCAGAGCCTCAGGCGGGTGGGCACCAAGAACCCGGTGTTCATGCTCGACGAGATCGACAAGCTGGGCAACGACTTCCGGGGCGACCCCTCCAGCGCGCTGCTGGAGGTTCTGGACCCGGAGCAGAACAACAGCTTCAGCGACCACTACCTGGACCTGCCCCTGGACCTGTCCAAGGTGGTCTTCATCACCACCGCCAACGTGTTGGACACCATCCCGCCGCCCTTGCGCGACCGGATGGAGGTGTTGGAGATCCCGGGCTACACCGCCGAGGACAAGCTCAAGATCGCCAAGCGCTACCTGACCCCCCGCCAGCGGAGCGAGCACGGGCTCAAGGCCAGCCAGATCAACATCGCCGACGCCGCCATCCGGCTGGTGATCGAGGGCTACACCCGCGAGGCCGGGCTGCGCAACCTGGAGCGGGAGATCGGCTCCCTGTGCCGCTGGGCGGCGCGCTCCATCGCCGAGGGCGAGCAGACCAAGGTCCGCATCGGCCCCGAGCAGGTGGCCGAAATCCTGGGGCCGCGCAAGATCGACCCCGAGACGGCGCTGCGCACGGCGGTGCCGGGGGTGGCCACCGGCCTGGCCTGGACCGCGGCCGGGGGCGACATCCTGTTCGTGGAGGCCAGCATGATGCCCGGCAAGGGCCGGCTCCAGCTCACCGGCCAGCTGGGCGAGGTGATGAAGGAGAGCGCCCAGGCGGCGGTGAGCCTGGTGCGGGCCAACGCCGAGAAATTCGGGGTGGACCCGGAGTTCTTCGCCGAGCACGAACTGCACATCCACGTGCCGGCCGGGGCCATCCCCAAGGACGGACCCAGCGCCGGGGTGACCCTGTTCACCGCCCTGGTCAGCCTCTTGACCAACCGCCCGGTGCGCCACGACGTGGCCATGACCGGGGAGATCACCCTGCGCGGCCTGGTGCTGCCCATCGGCGGGGTCAAGGAGAAGGTCCTGGCCGCCCGGCGGGCCGGGATCAAGAAGGTGCTGTTGCCCATGCGCAACCAGCGCGACCTGGTGGACGTGCCCGACCAGGCCAAGAAGGACCTGGAGTTCGTCTTCGTGGAGCGGGTGGAGCAACTGGTGGAGCACGCCCTGGGGCCGGTGGGCGGGGCCAAGGCCGGCCCGGCGGCCAAGCCCGCCCCGGCCAAGGCCCAAAAGCCGGCCGCCAAGGCCCAAAAGCGGGCTGCCGAGGCCCAAAAACCGGCCGCCAAGGCCAAGACCCAGGCGAAAAAGGCCCCGCCCGCCGCCAAAACCAAGCCCGCCCCGGCCCGCGGCCGCGCCGCCCAACCGGGGGGAAAGTGAGAACGCCATGGCCCGCGTCGTGAACAAGCACATGGACGACTGCATCGCCTGCGGGCTGTGCGTCCAGCTCTGCCCGGCGATCTTCGCCGAGGCCGACGACAAGCCGATCATCGCCAGGCCCCAGGTGGATCCGGGCGATGAGGCCTGCGTGCAGGAGGCCATCGACTCCTGCCCGGTGAGCTGCATTTATTGGGAATAAGGTGACAAATGGCCAAGCAAGTCCAGATCGACCAGGACGAGTGCGTGGGTTGCCAGAGCTGCGTGGAGTTGTGCCCCGACATCTTCCAGATGGGGCCGGGCGAGGAAAAGGCCATGGTGATCAAATCGGAGGTGGGGGCCGACCAGGAGGACTGCGTGGCCGAGGCCATCGACACCTGCCCGGTGAGCTGCATCTCCTGGGTCTAGGGAAACGATACCCTTCGCTGGGGTGACGTCATGCGCCGTTTCTGGTGTCTGCTGGCGCTGGTCGCGCTGTTGGCGGCCGGTTGCGCGCCGGCCCTGGCCCCGCCGGGGACCACGGTGGAGCGGGTGGACCTGGTGCGCTACGCCGGCCCCTGGTACGAGATCGCCTCCACCCAGCCCTGGTTCCAGCGGGGCTGCGTCTGCACCATGGCCCAATACCTGCTCCACGGGGATGAGCTGGTGGTGCAGAACACCTGCCGCGACGGCGGGCCCGAGGGCGATCTACGGCGGGCCACCGGCCGGGGGCGGGCGCTGGAGGGGGGCGGCGGGGCCCAGTTGGCGATAAGCTTCTGGTGGCCCTGGGAGGCCGGCTACTGGATCCTGGCCCTGGACCCGGACTACCGCTGGGCGGTGGTGGGCGCGCCGTCCCAGGATCATCTCTGGGTGCTCTCCCGTCAGCGAACCATGGACCCGGCCGAATACCTGCGGGCGGTGGCCATCGCCCGCGACAAGGGCTGGCCGGCCGACCGCCTGGTGCTGACCGAGCAGCCCTGTCCCTGATATTCTCCCCTATTGGCCTTTTCGGAGGGGGCGTGGGGGAACCCTTTTGGGCCACCAAAAGGGTTCCCCCACATTCTCTCGCTTCTTCCCCGAGGAGTTCCCATGGACATCATCGACCTGCACACCCACACCACGGCCAGCGACGGCAGCCTGACCCCCACGGAATTGGTGGAGGCGGCCCGGCGGGCGGGTCTGAAGGCGGTGGCCATCACCGATCACGACACCGTGGACGGGGTGGCCGAGGCCCTGGCCGCCGGGCAGGCCCTGGGGCAGGCGGTGGTGCCGGGGGTGGAGATCAGTCTCCAGGGCTACGAGGCCCAGGGCATGCCGGGCTCGATGCACCTGTTGGGCCTGTTCCTGGACCACGCCGATCCGGGCCTGGCCGCGGGCTTGGCGCGCCTGCAAGGGGCGCGGGCGGAGCGCAACCCGCAGATCGTCGCCAAGTTCAACCAGTTGGGCATCCCGCTGACCCTGGAGGAGGTGGAGGCCTTCGCCGGGGGCGAGCTGATCGGCCGGCCCCACTTCGCCCAGGCCCTGATCGCGCGCAAGGTGGTGGCCAACCGAGGCGAGGCCTTCGCCCGCTATCTGGCCGCCGGCAAGCCGGCCTACGTGGCCAAGTGGCGCTTCCCCCCGGCCGAGGGCATCGCCATGCTCCAAAGGGCCGGCGCGGTGACGGTGCTGGCCCACCCCGGGCTGTTCAAGCTGGGCCTGGCCGGGCTGGAGGCCCTGCTCCTGCGCCTGATGGCCGATGGTCTGGACGGGGTGGAGGCCTATTACAGCGAGCACGACCCGGCCTTCACCCGGGCGGTGCTGGGCCTGGCCGCCCGTTTGGGCCTGGTGGTCAGCGGGGGCAGCGACTTTCACGGCGGGCAGAAGCCGGACATCCTCCTGGGCCTGGGGCGGGGAAACCTGCGGGTGCCATCGGCGCTGCTGGCCGGTCTCCGGGGCCGCCAAGGCCGAGCGACCGGATCGACTACCATAACCCTTCACGATTGATCACCATTATTGTTTCTGGCCTGGCGCTGTGGTATTTTGGCCCGGGGAGACGGGCAGGCCGTGACCTGCCGTTGCTGTAGCCGCCGCCGGGGGGAGGGGGCTTGCCAGGCGGAGGGCCATGCTCCTTACGGTGTTGGGCTCCGGCTCCTGCGAGCTGCGGGCCGATAGATCCAGCCCGGCTTATCTGCTGCAAGCCGCTGGATTCAGCCTGCTTCTGGACCTGGGAGCCGGCGCCTGGCGGCGCCTGACCGAGGCCGGCCTCGACCCCGCGCAAGTGGGGGGGGTGGTTCTCAGCCATTCCCATCCCGACCATCTCGCCGACCTGATCCCATTGCTTTTCGCCCTCAACTACGACCCCGAGCTGGCCCGCCGCGCCAGCCTGGATATCCTGGGCCATCGCGACCTGGAGCCCCTGGTGGCCGGGTTGCAGGGCCTGTTCGGGACCTGGCTGACCCCGCCCCCGGAGCGCCTGCGCGCCCGCTGGTTGGCCCCGGGCCGGTCCCTGGATCTGGGGCCGCTGACCATCCACACCGCCGCCGCCGACCACGCCCCCACCAGCCTGGCCTGGCGGGTCGAGGCCGAAGGGCAAAGCCTGGTCTACCTGGGCGACAGCCGGGCCACCCCGGAGCTGGCCCGCTTCAGCCGGGGGGCCGGCCTGATCATCGCCCACTGCGCCGGCTCCGACCAGAAACCCAAGCCCGGACACCTGTACCCCCGGGCGGCCGGCGAGCTGGCCCGCCGGGCCGGGGCCGGCGGCCTTTTGCTCAGCCATTTCTACCGCGAGGTGGACCCGGACCTGGCGGTGGCCTCGGCGGCGGAGGCCTTTGGCGGACCGGTCTGGGCCGCCCGGGACCTGGGCCGCTGGCGACTGGCGGCCGGGGGCCCCCGGCCGGACGGGGACGCCTAGGCGATGTGGCGTCCCCGCCTTAAGGGCAAGCTGCTGGGGGCGGTGGGGGCCCTGGCCCTGATGGGCCTGGCCAGCCTGTCCCTGATCCATCACTGGGTGGCGGTGAACCACCTGCAACAGGTGGTGGGCGCGGACATCGCCGCCCGGGCCGACCTGCTGCTCAAGGAGGTGGGCAACCACCACCAGACCATGCTCCTGCACCGCCAGCAGGATCAGGAGCTGGTGCTGCGCGACCTGGGCCAACTGGCCCGCGCCTACCTGCACTACGCCGAGGCCATCCACCAGGAGGAGCTCGCCGGCCGCCTGACCCGGCCAGAGGCCCAGGAGCGGGTGCGGCAGATGCTCCTGAGCCAGCGGGTGGGCCAGACCGGCTATCCCTTTGTCTGGGACGTCAGCCACGCCCCCCAGAGCATCCCCCTGGCGGTCCATCCCAGCCTCCAGGGCCAGGACATGGCCTGGGTGGAGTTCGTGCGCCAGGGCGCGCGCCAGAAACGCGGCCACCTGGAATACCTCTGGGCCAACCCCGGCGAGCGGACGCCCCGGCCCAAGGCCGCGGCGCTGGAATATTTCGAGCCCTGGCGGTGGGTGATCTGCGTCAGCGCCTACAAGAGCGAATTTCCCCTGATGACCACCCAGGGCTTCTACCAGGCCGCCGACCAGGCCCTGACCAACGACATCCAGGCCATGCGGGTGGGGGAGGGCGGCTACGCCTTCGTGATCAACTGGGCCGGCGGGCTGGTCATCCATCCCAAGGGCCTGGTCGGCGAGCTGGAGCCGCCGGACCTGATCCGCGCCCTGCTGAACCAGGGCGACGGCCTGTTGCGCTGGGAGCAGGACGGCCAGGCCCACCTGGTGGCCTTCCGCACCTTCGCCCCCTCGGGCTGGGTGGTGGCCATCAAGGCCCGGGAGGACGACTTCCTGGCCCCGGTGCGGGCGGGCCTGGTGCGCTGGGGCCTGGTGGCCCTGCTGGGCTTCCTGGTCCTGACCGTGGTGGTGCTGGTGCCTTTGCTGGGGCGGCTGGTGATCAATCCCGCCCGGCGGCTGGCCCACCTGGCCGACCGCATCGCCGGCGGCCAACTGGAGCTGGACGAGCCTCCGGTCCGGGGCGGCGACGAGATGGCCGATCTGTCGCGCTCCCTGCAGGCCATGGCCGGCCGCCTGCGTCAATCGGTCACCTACCTGGCCCAGAGCGAGCGCCGCTATCGCGACCTGTTCACCCACTCCCCGGAGCCGGGCTACGTGCTCAACCGCACGGGCTTCGTGGTGGAGATCAATCCGGCCATGGAGCAGGCCCTGGGCCGTCCGGCGGCGGCGGTGGTGGGCCGGCACTTCAGCCGTTTCCTGGCCAGCGGCCAGGCCGAGGGCCTGCGCCGCCTGGTCCTGCGGGCCGTGGGCCAGGGCAAGGTGGTCACCAACCTGGAATTGACCCTCCTGGACCCCAAGGGTCAACTCCGCTTCCTGGAGGGCTTTCTCACCCCCCTGGGGCGGGAGGGCCGGGTGGACGGCTTCTTCGGCCTGGCCCGGGACCTGACCGATCAGCGCCGCCTGGAGCAGCAACTGCTCCAGGCCCAGAAGATGGAGATCCTGGGCACCCTGGCCGGGGGCCTGGCCCACGACTTCAACAACCTGCTTTCCGGCATCCTGGGCTATTCCTCGCTGCTGCTCTCCCAGACCGACCTGGGCCCGCGCCAGCAGCGCTATGTGAGGGTCATCGACCACTCCGCCAGCCGGGCGGCCCAGCTCACCCAGCAGCTCCTGAGCCTGTCCAAGTCCCGCCAGATCCACCTGGAGCCGGTGCGCCTGGGCGAGTTGATGGCCGAGGTGCTGGCCATCCTGGAGCACAGCTTCCCGGCCGCCCTGACGGTCGACCTGATGGTGGAGCCGGACCTGCCGCCCCTGGAGGCCGACGCCGGCCAGCTCCACCAGGCCCTGATGAACCTGTGCATCAACGCCCGCGACGCCATGCCCAAGGGCGGGAGGATCCACCTCCAGGCCGCCCTGGAGGACACCGGCGGCGACTGCCCGCCGGAGGTGGCCGCCCTGGGGCCCCAGGTGGTGCGCCTGAGCGTGATCGACCATGGCCCGGGCATGGACCAGGCCGCCCGGGAAAAATCCCTGGAGCCGTTCTTCACCACCAAGGAGCGCGGCACCGGCCTGGGCCTGCCCATGGTCCTGAGCATCGTGCAGGGCCATGGCGGGGTGCTGCGCCTGGAAAGCGCCCCGGGCCGGGGAACCGCGGTGCACCTGTATTTCCTGCCCGGCCAGGCCGGGGCCGGCTCGGCTCGCCCGACCCCCGCCCCCCGCGCCCCCTCCAGCCCCGGACAGCGGGTGCTGGTGGTGGACGACGAGAACGTGGTGCGGGAGATGGCCCGGGAGATCCTGGACCTGGCCGGCTTCCAGGTCCTGACCGCCGACGACGGCCAGCAGGCCCTGGATCTGCTGGAAAAAAATCCCCACGCGGTGGACCTGGTGCTCCTGGACGTGGTGATGCCCGGCCTGGGAGGGCTGGAGGTCCTCAAGCGGATCAAGGCCCGGCACCCCTGGATCAAGGTGGTGCTGGCCAGCGGCATGTTCGACCAGGGCCAGGAGGAGGCCCAGGTCTGGCGTCAGAGCGACGGTCGCCTGGGCAAGCCCTACCGGGCCGGGGATCTGCTGGCCACCCTGAACCAGGCGCTGCAGGCCGGCCCGCCGGCCGGAGGTCGGGGCGGGTATCGTGAAAAGAGTCACTAAGCATAGCGGTTAACCGGTCATTCCCGCTTGACCTGGCTGGGGCGGGTTTGCTAGCCTTGTCCTGGGTCCGACGGACCTCCACCATCCTTGCCCGACGAAAACGAGCGCATCTGGCTAAGTTGCAGCAACCCGCAGGCGGTCTATTTCGTCGCCCTTGCCCTCGTGGTCGCGCGGCCTCGTCGCCGCCCGACCCACCCCGGCGCATGCCCGACGGCGGCCAAGGCCGGTTCCGGGCGCACCCGCCTGCCGAAACCAAAACCCGGCGCGCCGCCAACGGCGTCGCGCGCAGTGGCGGCCCCCGGCCGCCTTGCCGTCCGGGGAGCGCGCTCCAGCCCATGCCCGGCGCCCGCGCGGAGACCGCGCCGCGCCCAACGGTCCGCGCCCCGGTCGCGGGCCAGCGTCAACAACCGCTTAGCGAGGCAGGCCAGCCATGAAAAGCAAGGTCCTCATCCCGGTGGACACCGCGCGCAACTCCCTGACCGCCGAGGAATACGCCATCAAGCTGAGCTGGCGGATGCCGATGCGGGTCACCCTGCTGACGGTGCTGAACGACAAACGTCTGCAGAACCGCGGCATCAGCCTGAGCGACCAGGAACGCATCATGGAAGGCATGCGCAAGCGGGCCGACGAGGTCCTGGCCGCCGCGGCCAAGCCCTTCCTCAAGGCCGACGTGGAGCACGAGCTGCGGGTGGAGACCGGCAATCCCGGCCCCACCATCTGCCGGGTGGCCCAGGAAGAGGGCTACGAGATGGTCATCATCGCCCAGAGCGGGCTCAGCGAGTGGGAGGAGATCCTGGGCGGCAGCGTGGTGCACACGGTGCTGAACAAGTGCCAGACCCCGGTGCTCCTGGTCAAGCATTCCCTCGACCAACTGGAGCAGCAACGCCGGATGCGGGCGGAACAGGAGCTGTTGCCCCGCTAGGGGGTCCGGCGGCGCGCTTTGGTCGGGGGGCGAATTTTTCACTGTTTTTCCAGCGGCGGGCCTGCGGAGAGGAGGTGAGTCAGGCGGCTGGCGCGCATCATGTCGCCCTCGGGGCGGCGGGAAACCAATCACCGCACGAGCGTGCGGGCAAGCCAGAGGGAGGGGTTATGCGTTTCGCCAAGTGTCTGGTGGTGCTGATGGTGGCGTTGTTGACGGTGGGCCTGGCGGCGGGGGTGATCTGCGCCCAGGAAAAGAAGAAGCCGTCGCTGGACGCCTGGAAACCGGCTTTCGACTACTCCACGGCCAAGTACAAGATCAAGGTCAGCAACGTCAGCCATCCCGCCATCAAGGGCGTCTTCGCCGGCTTCGCCATCCGCGACGAGCTCTGGAAGCAGACCAACGGCCAGATCTATTTCGAGTACCTGCCCTTCTCCATGTTGGGCGGCGAGACCGAAGTGCTCAACCAGGTGCAGATGGGAGCCATCCAGGGCATGAGCGTCAGCTCGGTGGCCGCCCCCCAGATGGGCCCCCGCATGGGCCTGGTGATGCTGCCCTACCTGATCAACGACTTCGAGAAGCTGGAGAAGTTCGCCGGCAACGAAAAGCTCTTCCAGCACTTCCTGGACGGCATGAAGGACAAGGGCATCATGGGCCTGGACATCACCGCCTATGGCCAGTACGGCTGGGCCACCACGGTGCCGGTGACCAACCTGGACGAGGCCCGCAAGGTCAAGATCCGCATCGCCGAGGCGCCGGTGAACAAGCTGATCTACCAGACCTGGGGCTTCAACCCGGTGGCCATGCCCTGGCCCGACGTGCCCACCTCGCTGAAGCAGGGCGTGATCGAGGGCCTGGACCACACCGCCCTGGTCTGCTACCTGGACAAGAAGTTCGACGTGTGCAAGCACTACACCGAGCTCAACTACGCCCAGGGCCTGTTCATCTGGATCTTCAACGAGGCATGGTTCAAGGGCCTGCCCGCCGACCTGCAGAAGACCTTCGTCAAGGTGGTCAAGGAGCAGGCGGCCATCTATCGCGCCCAGGCCAAGGAGCAGAGCGCCCAGACCAAGCAGGAGGCCATCGACAAGGACGGGGTGACCTTCCACAAGCTGTCGGACGCCGACTACGAGGCCCTGCGCAAGCTGGGCGACAAGGTCCACGAAGACTACGCCGGCAAGGTCGGCGCGGACTACCTGAAGCAGGTGCAGGACTTCCTGGGCTACGGCAAGTAGCCCGGTTTTCACCGGGTCGCGGCCGGGGGGGCAGCCCCCCGGCCCCTTGAACCCAACCACGCGAGGCGGAAATGATCTCCCGCATCTTGGACATCCTGGACCGGGCCCTGAGCTGGTTCGAGGAATGGAGTCTGTATCTCTGCGTGATGGTGGGCATGATCTCCCTGTTCATCAACGTCGTGCTGCGCTATGGGCTGAACTACACCCTGGCCTGGTCCGAGGAGCTGATCCGGGAGATCATCATCTACACCACCTTCATCGGCTGCTCGGCGGCGATCAAGAACCGCTCCCAGATCACCATCGACGTGGTGGTGCAACTGGTGCCGCGCCTGCGGGTCCCCCTGGCCTACGTAAGCAATGTCGCGGTGCTGGGCTATTGCGTCTTCATGGTGGCCCTGGGCTGGGAGATGGCGGCGCAGCAGGCCCAGACCGATCAGCGCACGATCCTGTTGGAGATCCCCCTGGTGGTGCTCTACAGCATCCTGCCCCTGATGGGGACGATGATGGGCATCCGCACCATCCAGAACATGTGGAAGGATTACCACGAGGCCCGCGCCAAGCGGGCCTGATTCCGGGCCAGCCTGTCACCAACCTCCCCGGCCAGGGCGGAGCACCGCCCGGGTCGGGTGCGGCAAGAAAGGTCAGCGCGTGGAGGCGAGCGGCATCATCATCCTCCTGGTCCTCCTGGGGGCCATGGCCACCACCATCCCGGTTTTCCTGTGCCTTTTCCTCACCTCGGTGGTGGGTTTCGCGGTGTTCACCGACATCCCGCTGATCTTCCTGGTCCAGGCGGTGTTCCGGGCCATGGACAACTTCGCCCTGATCGTGGTGTTGTTCTTCATCCTCTGCGGCAACGTCATGACCAGCGGGTCGATCGTGGACAAGCTGATCCGGGTGGCCAACGTCACCGTGGGCTGGCTGCCCGGGGGCCTGGCCATGGCCGGCGTGCTGGCCTGCGGCATGTTCGGGGCCATCAGCGGCTCCACCGTGGCCACGGTGGTGGCCATCGGCGGCTTCATGATCCCGGCCTTGATCGACAACCACTACCGCGAGAAGTTCGCGGTGGGGGTGATGACCACCGCCCCCAACCTGGGGGTGATCATTCCCCCCTCCATCAGCATGATCCTCTACTCCATGGTCAGCGCCTGCTCCCTGGAGGGCCTGTTCCTCACCGGATTCGTGCCCGGGGTGCTGATCATGGCCGGCATGTGCACCTATTGCTTCGTCTGGGCCAAGCGCAACCCCGGCTTCCAGACCGCGCCCAAGCCCACCTTCCGGGAGATGATCGCCGCCTTCAAGGAGGGCTTCTGGAGCCTGATGCTGCCGGTGGTGATCTTCGGCGGCATCTTCAGCGGAGCCTTCACCGCCAACGAGGCGGCGGTGGTGGCCTGCGTCTACGCCTTCATCGTGGAGCTCTTCATCCACCGCACCACCAAGTGGGGTCAGGTGAAGAAGCTGATGGTCAACAGCGCGGTGACCAGCGCCACCCTGCTGATCATCGTGGCCGGGGCCACCGCCTTCGGCAAGTACCTGACGCTCAAGAACATCCCCATGCAGCTCAGCGAGCTGATCGTGGGCTCCATCAGCGAGCCCTGGGTCTTCCTGATGGTCATCAACGCCTGGCTGCTGGTGGTGGGCATGTTCATGGACATCATCAGCGCCACCCTGATCCTGACCCCCATCTTCCTGCCCATGCTGGAGCAGTACAACATCAACGTGGTCCACTTCGGCCTGCTGATGACCGTCAACCTGGGCATCGGCTACTGCACCCCGCCCCTGGGGGTGAGCCTGTACATCACCGGGGCCATGCGCAACAAGGACCTGATCTACGTCTCCAAGGCGGTGACGCCCACGGTGCTGATCCAGATCGGGGTGCTGCTGCTGATGACCTACTGGCCCAGCATGGTGTTGTGGCTGCCCCGGACCATGGGCTGGAGCGTGGATTAGGCTCTCTCCCGCCACCACAGGCGCCGCGCGGCCGGGCCGATTCCCCGGCCGCGCGGCCGTGACGCCCCGGAAAATATCCGCCCTTTGACGCTTGCCCCCGCCCAGGCCCGGGACTCTGGTCGGGGTGGCCGCGTCAGGCCCTTCCCGCGCCCGGACCAGACGCCATGTCGAGCCGTCCCCGGCTGTTGGCCAGCCTCGCCGTCGGCCGGGGCAAGGCGACTCCCGGCCCGGCCGCCGATCCAGGCGGCAGGGCCCGATTCACCCCCCCACCGCCTGCTCGACCGGCCAACAATCGCGCGCCATTCCGTCGCGCCCGGCCCAACATCGCCTTGCCATCGCCGAACCAGCCGTGCTGGTTAAGGGGCCATAATCATCTTCTCGACGCGCAAAGTCTCCCCGTGATCAGCATGCATGACATTGTTATCACAGGCTTGTCCTCGCATGGCGCGAGGCGTTCCCGGCGAAACGCATGGCGCGTTTTCCCGGGGCATTAATTTATTTGGCGGGGGGTTCCTCTGGTGCCTGAGCCTGGTCTGGGCCCAGGTGCAGGGCCTGACGCTGATGGTGGACGCCATCCTCTTGCAGGCCGATCTGCTGGCCCATGCGGCCGGCGGCTTCCTGGCCGAGGGCCAGGTCCAGCCCCTGTGCCTGACGGCGGCCAGCGGCTAGGACCTGGCGGGCAAGCAGGCCTCCCCGCGCCAGTTCGACGCCCATTTCGCCACCGGCACCCCCCCGCCCCAGACCAATTCCCTGGACCTGAAGCCCAAGGACAGCAACCAGCACGTCATGGTGTCCGAAAACCACCTCCAGATGTTCAATCTCGGCCAGGCCATGCCGGCCGCCTTCACCATCGAGGTCACCGGCTCCGCCCACTGGTCCACCGAGTTCTGGCACGGCTCGCGCACCTTCGACAACCTGGTGCGGGTCCGAGTCACCGACTGCTGGCTGGCGCTGCCATAGCTCGCTGAAAGCCGCGGCCCCCGGCGGGATGCCGGGGGCCGCTGCGCGCCCCTGGGGCGGGGTCGCGGCTCAGGGGCGGGGCGGCGCCCACCAATCATCGCGCTTCTCGAACCACCACTCGGTCCAGTCGGTGCCCAGGATGGCCTCGGCCAGCTCCCGGGCGGCCGGGGTGGCCAGGCGCTTGAGGGCGTAGTGGATCCAGTGCTTGGCGTAGGGGTTGCCCAGGTCCTGCTGCTCCTTCAGCTCCACCAGCAGGTCCAGTTGGTCGGCGTCGTGGGCCAGGAGCGATTCGGGGCTCACCCGGGCCTCGAACTCCGCGTTCAACTGTTCCACCCGCGCCACCACGGCCGGGGGCAGGTCCTGGAGCTGGTCGCGTCGGGCCCGCTCCTCGTCGGCCCGGGCGTAGCGCTTGTGGACGTAGTTCAGGTCGTTGGTGCGGGTCTCGGCCAGGTCGTGGTGCAGGAGCATCAGGGCCACCCGGCCGGCGTCCAGGCCCGGGTCCAGCAAGGCCAGGTGATAGCCGATCAGGGAGGCCCGGAAGCAATGGTCGGCCACCGACTCGCCGCCGCTGCCCAGGAAGGGATAGCCGGTGCGGCGCATCTTCTTGAGCATGCCGGCCTCGAACAGGAAGCGGGCCAGGGCCTTCATCGGCCCATCTCCCGCGCGCAGGCCCGGCAATAGGCCCGGCCGTTGCGCAAGACGGTCTTGCTCTCCTGCACCATCTCCCCGCAGCGGCCGCAGGCCACCGAGGGCTCGATGCGGGCCAGGTCCGGCGGGGCCGGGGCCACCTCCTCCACCTTCAGCAGGCGCTGGTCCGGCTCCCGGAGCAGGACCTCGATGAAGGCCTGGCGGTCCACGCCGCCGTCCGGACGGCGCGGGCGCAGGCCGTCGCCCACGAAGGCCACCCGCACCGCCCGGTTGCGCTTGCGATCGGTGATGGTGAAGACCTGCTTGCCATGGTCCAGCCACTTGAGGTTGCCCTTGCCGAAGGTGGCCCCCAACAAGGCCTGGATGGCGTCCACCGAGCAGGAGTCGTTCTCCACCAACGCGGTGATCTCCTCGTCCTGGCTGCGGACGAGGCCCAGGGCCCGGCGGGCGGCCAGGGCGGCGCGATAGCCGATCAACAGGCCGGGGCAGAGATGGCCGTGAAAACGCACCGCCTCGGCCAGTTCGGGCGGCAGCTGCTGGGGGTCCATGGCGGGCTCCGGTTTGAGGTGTCCCGGTTAAGATAGCCGCGTCGGGGCGACGGCGCAAGCCGGCCCCGTCCTGTCAAACGGGACGCCGTTCCGTTGGATGACGGATTTGTCTTGCCCGGCGAGACTAAATCTGCCCATCCCGCCCCGCGCTCTTTGCGGGAGCCGGCGCCTTATATCAGAACACGCTGTCATAACTGATAAATTAGATGCGCCCGAACTTAGTACAGTTTTAGTGGGTAACGGGCACCACTGTTGCATATGGCTTGGGATCGTCACCCAAACCGCGAGTGAGAAGCCATGGCCTTTGACCGCATGACGATCGGACGCCGCCTGGGAGCCGGGTTCGCCCTGGTTCTGGGCCTGTTGCTGGCCTTGCTCCTGTTGGCCCTGCTGGGGGTCCAGGGGGTGGTGGGCGACGCCCGCGAGGTCATCGAAGGCAACCGCCTGGACAGCAACCTGACCCAACGGGAAGTGGACCACCTGATGTGGGCCAACGCCCTGGGCCTGGACCTGCTCAAGGCGGACAGCAACAAGGTCTCGGTGCAGGAGGACTGCACCAAATGCGCCTTCGGGGTCTGGCTGTACGGCCCGGAGCGCGGGCAGGCCGAGACCGAGGCGCCGGCCCTGGCCCCGCTGCTCAAGCGCATCGAGGCCCCCCACCGCCATCTGCACGACACCGCCGCCCTGATCGGCCAGGGCTTGGCCAAGGGCGACCGGGCCCAGGCCATGGCCATCTATCAGGGTCAGACCCTGCCCGCCCTGGCCCAGGTGCAGGGTTTGCTGAAGGACCTGCGCCAGGAGGCCCGCCGGCACATCCTCAGCGACCAGGGCATGCTGGACAAGGCCACCGGCCTCCAGTACCGGGTCAGCCTGCTGGGTGGCGCGGCCCTGGTGGTCGGCGTGCTGCTGGCCTGGTTCATCGCCCGGGGCATCGGCCAGGCCCTGCGCGGCCTGGCCCAACAGCTGCGCCTGGGGGCGGAGCAGGTGGCCTCGGCCAGCAACCAGGTGGCGGCGGCCAGCCAGAACCTGGCCCAGGGCGCCAGCGAGCAGGCCAGCTCCCTGGAGGAGACCTCCGCCAGCCTGGAGGAGATCTCGGCCATGGTGCGCAGCAACGCCGAGGCCGCGGGCGAGGCCAACCGCCTGGTCGACGATTCCCGGGCGACCGTGACCCAGGCGGTGGAGTCCATGGTCAGCCTGCGCCAGGCCATGGACCGGATCGAAAAGGCCAGCCAGCAAACCGCGGCCATCATCAAGACCATCGACGAGATCGCCTTCCAGACCAACCTGCTGGCCCTGAACGCGGCGGTGGAGGCGGCCCGGGCGGGCGAGGCCGGGGCCGGCTTCGCGGTGGTGGCCGAGGAGGTGCGCAACCTGGCCCAGCGGGCGGCCGAGGCGGCCAAGAACACCCAGGCCATCCTGGAGACCAACCTCAGCAACATCCAGCAGGGGGGGCGATTGGTGACCGCCACCGACCAGGCCTTCAGTGGCGTGGCCGAAGGCACCACCCAGGTGGCCGACCTGGTGGCCCGCATCTCCGCGGCCAGCAACGAACAGACCCAGGGCATCTCCCAGATCAACTCCGCGGTGCAGGACGTGGACCGGGTGACCCAGACCAACGCCAGCGAGGCCGAGGAGTCGGCCGCCGCCGCCGAGGAGCTGTCCGGCCAGGCTCGCAGCCTGCATGACACCGTGGACTACCTGCGCCAACTGGTGGGCGGCGACCACCAGGCCCAGGGCCCGGGCCGGTGGCGGGCGCGCGGATCGCGCCGGGCCGCTGCCTCCGCCCCCCTCGAATACCAGCCCCAGCCACGCCTGTCCGCCTGAAGCGCCGGACCCGGCATTGACTTGCCATGACCGCGCGTCTGTCCTAAGCTGAACGCGGGACCATCGGGTCCCGCGTCACCTTTCACCCGGAGCGCCCCATGGTCGGCCCTCGTCCCGCCTGGCGTCGCCGCCTGAGCGGCGTCCAGCAGATGACCTGCACCCAGGAGGGCTTCTGCCTGGCCCAGGCCGCCCCCGCTCCGGACCGACTGGAGCTGCGCCTCAGCGGCCGCCTGGGCCTGGCCGAGTTCAACGACCTCACCCGGGGCCTGGCCCTGGCCCTGGAGCGGGAGGGCCTGGGCGCGCTGCTCCTGGACCTGAGCGGGGTGGACTACCTGGACAGCGCCGGGGCCCTGGCCCTGGCCCGCCTGGAGGCCCAGGCCGCCCAGCGCGGGGTGGCGGTGGAGTATCGCGGCCTGGAGGCCGCCGCCCAGGGCATCAAGGACCTGTTGCGGCCGGAGGAGCTGGCCAAGCCACCCCTGATCGCCCCCCAGCGCCAGGGCAACCCGATCGAGATCCTGGGCAACTCCTGGCTGAGCCTGAGCCGGGATTTCTATCAGGTGGTGGGCTTTTTGGGCGAGCTCCTGGCCGGGGGCGGGCGCGCCCTGCGCAATCCCCGCCTGGTGCGCTGGGGCGAGGTGTTTTTCTACATGGAGCAGGTGGGGGTCAACGGCCTGCCCATCGTGGGGCTGATCAGCTTCCTCCTGGGCCTGATCATGGCCTTCATGTCGTTTTTGCAGTTGCAGTCCTTCGGAGCCAACATCTACGTGGCCAACCTGGTGGCCCTGGCCATGGTCAAGGAGCTGGGGCCGATCATGACCGCGGTGCTGGTGGCCGGGCGCTCGGGCTCGGCCTTCGCCGCCGAGATCGGCACCATGAAGGTCAACGAGGAGGTGGACGCCCTGGTGGTGATGGGCTACGACCCCCTGGTCTTCCTGGCCCTGCCCAAGGTCCTGGCCGCGGTGCTGATGGTGCCGCTGCTCACCCTGTTCGCCGACCTGCTGGCCATCACCGGCGGCCTGGCGGTGGGGGTGGTCGGCATGGGGCTGACCGCCCAGTCCTACATCAACCAGACGCTGAACTCCATCAACCCCAATGACATCATCACCAGCATGCTCAAGAGCGCGGTCTTCGCCCTGTTGATCGCCGGCATCGGCTGTCAGCGGGGCTTCATGGTGCGCGGCGGGGCCCAGGCCGTGGGCCAGGCCACCACCAGCGCGGTGGTGGCGGCGATGTTCCTGATCATCGTGGCCGACAGCATCTTCGCCATCGTGCTGCACTACTGGTAGGGGGCCATGGCCGATCCCATCATCCGGGTGGAAAACCTGGTCGCCGGCTATGGCGAGTCGGTGATCCTGAAGGACGTGGACTTCGCGGTGGAGCGCGGCGAGATCCTGGTCATCGTGGGCGGCAGCGGCTGCGGCAAGTCCACCCTGCTCAAGCACATGATCGGGCTCAACCCGGCCCTGGGCGGCCGGGTGCTGGTGCGGGGAGTGGACATCGACCAGGCCTCCGAGGACGAGCTGGCCCGGGTCCACCAGAGCATCGGGGTGCTGTTCCAGTCCTCGGCCCTGTTCGGCTCCATGACCCTGCTGGAGAACGTGGCCCTGCCGCTGATCGACTTCACCGACCTGCCCCGGGACCTGGCCCGGGAGCTGGCCCGGGCCAAGCTGACCATGGTGGGCCTGGCCGGCTATGACAACCACCTGCCCAGCGAGATCAGCGGCGGCATGAAAAAGCGGGCCGGCCTGGCCCGGGCCATGGCCCTGGACCCGGTGGTGCTGTTCTTCGACGAGCCCTCGGCCGGCCTGGACCCGGTGACCAGCGCCGAGCTGGACCAGCTCATCCTCAAGATCAACCAGGGCCTGGGCACCACCATGGTCATCGTCAGCCACGAGCTGGCCAGCATCTTCGCCATCGCCCACCGGGTGGTGATGCTGGACAAGGCCGAGCAGGGGGTGATCGCGGTGGGCGACCCCCGCGAGCTCAAGGACCACAGCCCGGACCCCCGGGTGCGGGAGTTCTTCCGACGCCAGCCCCGGGCCTGAGCCCTGCCACCGGCTGGCGGTTTCCCTCCCCGGGGGGGATTTGGTATCCTAACCCCCGACGCGGGGGACTGGCAAGGCGGGCGGCATGACGCGCAAGGCCTCAAAATTCAAAGTCGGGCTCTTCGTCCTGGTGGGGGTGCTGCTGATGGTCTCCGGCCTGATCTGGCTGGGCGCCAGCCGCTACCTCAAGGGCTCCACCACCTATGCCACCTATTTCTCGGAATCGGTGCAGGGCCTCCAGATGGATTCGGTGGTCAAGTACCGGGGGGTGGAGGTGGGCCGGGTCAAGGCCATCCGGGTGGCTCCGGACAACACCCTGATCGAGGTGGTGATGGACATCGTGTTTAAGGGCAAGGTGGACCAGAACATGGTGGCCAGCCTGAAGATGGTGGGCATCACCGGCATCGCCTACGTGGAGCTGGACCAGCGCCGCCCCGGGGCGGCCGACCAGTCCCCGGCCATCACCTTCGCCAGCGAATATCCCATCATCCCCTCGCGCCCCTCGGAGATCAGCCAGATCCTGACCGTGGCCGAGGAGGTGGTGCAACAGGTGCGGCGCATCGATTTCAAGAAGCTGGCCGACGAGCTGGAGCAGACCTTGGTCGGGGCGCGCCACCTGGTGGCCGGAGCGGAGCTCAAGGCCACGGTGGCCAACCTGGACAAGGCCGCCGCCAACCTGGCCAGCATCACCGGCCGGGTGGACCGCTACCTGGCCAGCGGCAAGCCCGAGGCGGTGACGGCCGAGGCCAAGGCCGCGGCCAGCGAGGCGCGGCTGCTCCTGGCCGAGCTGCGCGAGAAGGTGCGCCCCCTGGACCTGGGCAAGACCCAGGACGAGGCCAGCCAGACCCTGGTGGAGCTGCGCCGCCAGACCGGGGCCCTGGTGGCCCAGGCCCAGTCCAGCCTGGCCCAGGTCAGCCTGGACGTGGTGAGCGCGGCCGAGGACCTGCGCCGCTCGGCCACCATCATGGAGCGGCTCCTGGAGCGGCTGGACGCCAGCCCCTCGGACATCATCTTCAGCTCGCCGCCGGCGCCGGGCGGCCCGATGGTCCACCCGGGGCCGGGGAGGTAGGGGGCAGGATGCGCGGGAAGACGATGATGGCGCGGCCGACGGCCCGTCGCCCCTGGTCGCTGCCCCTCTGGGGGCTGCTGCTGGTCCTGGCCCTGGGCGCGGCGGGCTGCCTGGGCCAGCACCCGGCGGTGATGGTGGAGCAATACACCCTGGAATACCCGCCGCCCCGGCCCGATGGCGCGGCCGCCCTGCCGGTGGGCCTGCTGGTGGAGCGCTTCAGCCTGGCCGCCGACTACTCCGGCCAGGCCATGATCTACCGCCCGGCGGACTTCCGCCGCCAGGCCTATCAGTATCATCGCTGGCGGGCCAACCCCGCCGACCTGGTCACCGACTACCTGACCCGCGACCTGCTCAGCTCCGGCCTCCTGGCCGGGGTCTTCTCCCATCGCCAGCCCTCGCCGGCCCGCTTCCGGCTCCAGGGCGGGGTGCGCGAGTTCCTGGAGATGGACGGTGACGGCGGCTCCCAGGCGGTGGTGGAGGTCAGCCTCAGCCTGTTGGACGGCGACTATCCCGACCTGCCCCGCCGCCTTCTCTTCCAGCGGGTCTACCGCCAGGACGCGGCCATGGCCGAGGCCAGCGCCCCGGCCCTGGCCCGGGGCATGAGCCAGGCCATGGACCAACTGAGCCAACGTCTGCGCGCGGACCTGCGCCAGGCCATCGCCCAGCGCCTGGCCCAGCCGCCGGAGGCCAACTAGCCGCGACCCGGCGTCGGCGGCCGGCCAGCGGGCCGATCGACAGCCGCCGGAGGCTCCTGGATTCAGGACCGGGGCGGCCCCGGGGCGGCCTGGGGCCTGTCAACACCAACGCAATTAGCAGATCAGCGATCCGAATCGGGGCGGACGCCGAGTCCAGCGGGAAAGACTTTTTTGTCATTGCGAGGAGCGCCAGCGACGCGGCAATCCCTCCCAATACTTATAACATTCTGAAAGAATTAATTAATACCGCGAGAGATCGCTTCGCTACGCTTGCAATGACCTCCAGAAGCGCACAACACCACCCTAATGGTGTTGACAGGCCCTAGGCGGCCCCGGGCCGGGCCCAAGGGTTGGCCCGGGGGTCGCGCTCGCGCTCCAGCAGGCGCTGGAACTCCGCGGACGGCAGCGGCCGGCTGAACAGATAGCCCTGCATCTCGCGGCAGCCGTGGGCGAGCAGGAAATCCCGCTGCTCCACCGTCTCCACCCCCTCGGCCACCACCGCCACCTTCAGGCTGTTGGCCAGGGATATCACCGCCCGCACGATGGCCGCGTCGTCGGGGTCGTTGAAGATGTCGGCCACGAAGTGCTGGTCGATCTTCAAGGCCTGGATCGGGAAGTGCTTCAGGTAGTAGAGCGAGGAGTAGCCGGTGCCGAAGTCGTCCAGCGCCAGGCGCAGGCCCAGGCGGGACAGGACCTGCATCAGGGCCACCGCCCGGTCCACGTTGGTCATCAGGGCGCTCTCGGTCAACTCCAGCTCCAGGTTGGCCGGCGGCAGGCCGCTGTCGGCCAGGGCCGCCTCCACCGTGGCCACCAGGGAGGCGTGGCGCAGTTGCCGGGCCGAGAGGTTCACCGCCACCACCAGGTCGGGACGGCCCTGGTCCCGCCAGGCCTTGGCCTGCTGGCAGGCCTGGCGCAGCACCCAGCCGCCGATGGGCACGATCAGGCCGGTCTCCTCGGCCAGGGGGATGAAGTCGCCGGGCGAGACCAGGCCCACCTCCGGCCGCCGCCAGCGCACCAGGGCCTCCATGCCCAGCATCCGCCCCGCGGCCACGTCCACCCGCGGCTGATAGTGGACCTCGAACTCATCGCGCTCCAGGGCCTTGCGCAGGGCGGTCTCCAGGGACAGCCGCTTCAGCACCACCGCGTTCATGGTGGGGGCGTAGACCATGACGGCGTTCTTGCCCTGCTCCTTGGCGCGGTACATGGCCAGCTCGGCGTTCTTGATCATGACCTCGGCCTGCTGGCCGTGGGCGGGGAACAGGGCCAGGCCCAGGCTGGTGGTCAGGTAGAACTCCTCGCCCTCCACCAGGTAGGGCCGGGCCAGGACCTCCAGCAAGGCCGCGGCCTGGCGCTTGGCCTCCTCGGCGTCCTCCAGATCCTCCAGCACCACCACGAAATCGTCGCCGCCCAGGCGGGCCACGGTGTTGCGGCCCTGGTACAGGTCCACCAGGCGGTTGGCCATGGTCTGCAACAGCAGGTCGCCGGCGGCGTGGCCCAGGCTGTCGTTGATGGTCTTGAAGTTGTCCAGGTCCACGTAGATCAGGGCCAGGACCCGCCCGCGCCGGTTGGCCCCGGCCATGGCCACCTCCAGGCGGTCGCGCAACAGCTGGCGGTTGGGCAGGCCGGTGAGGGCGTCGTGATAGGTCTGGTAACGCAGCTCCTCCTCGCTGCGGCGCAGATCGCTGATGTCGTGCAGCAGGATGACCTGGTTGGTCACCGCTCCCATCTCGTCCTTGATGGTGGTCACGGTCATCCACTGGGGGTAGTCCTGGCCGTCCTTGCCCCGGTGCCAGACCTCCCCCCGCCACTCGCCGTTTTCGGCCAGCGAGCGCTGGACGGCCGCGTAGAAGGCCTGGTCGTGACGGCCGGAGCGCAGCAGGTCCGGCCGGCGGCCCCGGACCTCCTCGGGCGAGAAGCCGGTGATGATGGTGAAGGCGCGGTTGACCGACTGGATGACGCCCTGGGCGTCGGTGATGATCACGCCCTCGATGCTGTTCTCCAGCACCTTGGCCGCCAGGGCCAGCTGCTCCTGGGCCGCCCGCTGGGCGGTGACGTCCTGGACCAGGCCCACCATGCGCAGGGGCTGGTTGGCATGGTCGCGCACCACCTCGGCCCGGCTGTGGAACACCCGGATCTGTCCGTCGGTCCGCACCGCGCGGTGGATCACGTCATAGGCCTGATCCCGCTCCAGGGCGGCCCGCGCCCGCTCCTCCAGCCAGTCCCGGTCCTGGGGATGGATGTATTCCAGGCCCTGGGCAAACGACATCCGCTCCTGATCCGGCTCCCGACCCAGGAGGTGGTAGAGCTCCTCCGACCAGTGGACCACCCCGGTCGGGAGGTCCCACTCCCAGGAGCCCATCCCGGCCAGGCGCTGGGCCTCGGCCAGCCGGCGCTGGCTCTCGACGAGTCGCTGCTCGGCCAGCTTGGCCTCGGTGATGTCCTGGATGGTGCCCACCAGGCCCACCACCCGGCCATCGGGGGCGCGCCGGGCCTCGCCCATGCTGCGCGCCCAGATCAGCCGGCCTCCCGGCGCGAGGAAGCGATATTGCACGTCGATGGGCTCGCCCGTGGTCCGCGCCCGCTGCATGGCCCCGGCCAGCTCCGCGCGGTCCTCGGGCGCCACCCACTGGGCGATGAACTCCTCCAGCGGGACCAGCTCCGTCCCCGGCTCCAGGCCCAGGATGCGGTAGGTTTCCTCGGACCAATGGCCCTGGCCCAGGTCCCAGTCCCACCGCCAGGAGCCCAGCCGGGCCAGGCGCTGGGTCTCGGACAGGCGGAGCTGATGCTCGCGGCTCTCGGCCTGGGCGTGCACCTGCGGGGTCACGTCCCGGGCCACCGCGTAGATCAGGCCCTCGTCCACGATGCCGCGCCCGGTCCAGGCCAGCCAGCGGACCTCGCCATCCGGGCGCGGGCAGCGGGCGGTGAAGTTTTCCACCGGCTGGCCGGCGCGCAGTCGCTTTTCCGCGGCCATGGCGGCCGGACGGTCGTCGGGGTGGAACAGGTCGAGCCAGGGCCGGGAGAGCAGCTCCGGCTGGCTGTGGCCCAGCTGGCGGTGAAAGGCGGGGTTGACCCGGCGGAAGTGGCCGTCCAGCCCGACGACGCACATCGGGTCCAGGCTGACGGCGAAGAAATGGTCCAGGTCCCGGCCGGCCTGGACCGCTTCGCTGACATCCAGGCCGCAGCCGACGAACCCGGCGAAGTTGCCGTCCCGGTCGGCGTAGGGCGCGACCTGCTCCTGCAACCAGCGATGTTGCCCGTCGCTCCGGCGCAGGCGGTAGCGCAGTTCGCCGGGCGCGCGGCGGCGCGCCAGATCCAGGTGGGCCTCGCGCCAGGCCCGGCGGTCGTGGGGATGGATTCCCTGGAGCCATCCCTCGCCCAGCTCCTGCTCCAGGGCGCGTCCGGTGAAGTCCAGCCAGCGTTGATTGAAGAAATCGCGGGCCCCCCTGGCGTCGGCGCGCCAGATCAGCAAGGGCGATTGGTCCACCAGGAGCCTGAGTTCACGGTCCGAAATCATGGCGCGGTTCCCACGGTCGGCACGGCGATCCCGTGTCGCCGCGCGGATGTCAAGCGTCTCCCCAGGTTGGGTGGGATGCGGCCCGGGCCTGGCCCCGGCCTCGCGGTTCAGGCGAAGGCCAGCTTGGTCAGGCCGTGGATGTCCAGGATCAGGCTGACCCGGCCGTCACCCAGGATGGTGGCCCCGGCCACGCCCTCGACCTTGTGCCAGTTGTGCTCCAGGCTCTTGATCACCGCCTGCTGCTCGCCCAGGATGTCGTCCACCAGCACCCCGAAGCGCCGGCTGACGC
>Ga0228536_1000115_pt1 | contig 203433 bp, 200 predicted proteins | sample SJ1Smetagenome_FD_168611 | JGI IMG/M metagenome (GOLD analysis project Ga0228536, IMG submission 168611) | Enriched culture of PCE-dechlorinating microbial communities from Ithaca, New York, USA - SJ1.S | ecosystem: Engineered > Modeled > Simulated communities (microbial... > Unclassified...
ATGTTCAACAAACTTAAGCAGTTCAGAAGAGTTTCAACCAGATATGACAAGCTCGCCGTCACATACCTTTCGTTCCTTCATGTGGCGGCGATTTCAATATGGTTAAGATAAATGTCGACACGGCCTAAGAAAATAGAACTAGCGCAATGCCTTGATGATCACAAGGGTCAAGTCGTCCTCGGGACGTCCGGGGCTGACGAAGGCCATGACCTCGTCCACCACGGCGTCCACGATTTCCTGGGCCGTCCGGCCGGCGTTGGCGCGCAGGACGGCCTTGAAGCGCTCCTTGCCGAACATTTCCCCGGCCGGGTCCATGGCCTCCCAGATGCCGTCGGTGCCAAGCACCATAAGTTGTCCGGCCTCAAGGCCGCGCCGCTGATTGGCCCGGTATTCCCAACCTTCCTCGACGCCCAGGGGAATTCCCTGTCCGCCCAGTTCCTCGAAGCTGTCCGTGCCGGGGGCATAGATCAGGGCGGGATCGTGACCGGCCCGGACCCAGGCGAGTTCGCCGGTGTCGAGTTGCATGCTCAGGAAAAAAAGCGTGATGAACCGTCCCGTCGACTGGGTGTCCCGGCACAGAAGCCGGTTGACCATGGAGATGCACCGGGCCGGATCGGAATCGTCCTCGGTGCGGGCATGCAGCAGGGCCCGTCCCGTGGCCATGAACAGGGCGGCGGAAATGCCGTGTCCGGTGACGTCCCCCAGGATGATGTCGAGGGTTTCGCCGCGCTCCCGGGAAAAGGACAAAAAGTCGTAATAGTCGCCGCCGGTTTCGTCGCAAAACTGGCAGGCGGCGGCGATGTCCAGGCCGGGAACAACGGGCGGGCGTTCCGGCAGCAGGTTGCGCTGGACCTCCATGGCCAGGGCCATGTCGTTTTTGAGCTTGACCCGCTCCAGGAGTTTGGGGGCCATGGCGTTGAAGGCCTTGGCCAGATCCCCCAGCTCGTCGTGGCTTTTCACCTCGGCCCGGGCCGTCAGGTCGCCCTCGGCGATCCTGCCGGCGGCCCGGGCCAGCCGGGCGATGGGCCGGGTGATGGTCAGGGAGGCCACGGCAGCGACCGCCACCAAAAGGATATTGATCGCCAGGGCGAAGACGCTCGTGTCGCGCAGCATCCGTGTGGTGCGTTCCATGACGCTTTCCTCGGCGCGGCGGGAGGAGGCCACGATGACCTCGCTGGGCACGATGACCGCCAGGGTCAGGCCGTCCTGGATGACCGGCTTGAAGGCCCACACGCTCGGCACCCCGCGATAGGGCATCTCCACGATGCCCTGCCGGTTTTGCTTGATGTCCTCGCGCATGGCCTCCAGGCTTGCCGGGTCTTCCTTTTCCAGGGACTCCAGGGTCATGGGTGTTCTCCAGTCCGTGTCATGCTCAAGATAATCCCGCATGGCCACGATGAGCATGCCGTCGGGATCCCCGTCCGCTTCGGCGGCCGGGCGCAGCAGCATGGAACGCACGGCCGGGGTCCAGCGCTGGGACAGGTCGCTCTCCAGAAGCAGCGTGTCCAGGGGGAAGTCCACCCCCGTAACGCCGATGATGGAGCCGTCCGGGGCGTGGATGGGCATGGACAGGGTGGCGATGGCCCGATGGGTGTTGGCGTCCACCATGATGTTCCACACCGGCCGTCCCTGGGCCTTGGCCTGGGTGTACCACTCCCGGCGCCTGGGGTCGTAGTCCGGGGGATAGCCGCCGTGCCCGGGGTAGGCGCAATGCAGGCCGTTGTCCAGGCTGACGTAGCTCCACAGCATGAGGTCGTCATGGCGCAGATAGATGATGCGGAAAATGGGCAGAAGCCGGGTCAGGGCCCGGGCGTCCCGGAGGGCGGCGGGCACGTCCGCATCCGGGGACAGGCGGAAGACGAGGTGGTCGGTGCTGATGGGGATGTCGGCTTTGGCCGTGTGGGCCGCGCTGGAATCGGAAAGGATGCGCGGCGGTTCGAGAATGCCGATGCGCGGGTCGCGGCGGTCGAAGTCGGTGTCGAAAAAATACGGCTCGACATGCTGCGGGCGCTCGGCCAAAAGGCGCTCGGTCTCCCGGGCTTGCAAGGTCAGGGCCAGTTCCAGGACGTCGCGGCTGTCGTTGACGGCCTCGGCGAACATGTTCACGGTCTGGGAAAGCTCGCGGTTGGCGGTGTCGCGCATGACCTCGGCGGCGTTTATGGCCAGTTCGGTGCCCAGGGTGCGGGTCTCGCGAATGGAGTACCAGCGCACCAGGATGATCGGCGCAAGGACGAATATCAGCAAAAAGATGAGCAGCTTCCAACGGATGCGCATGTGGACTCCGGGTCGGGAATGCCGGGGCGGACATGGCCCCGGGTGCCCGAGTGTGGCCAAAAAACGGCGGCAGCACAAGGGGAGAAGGCCCTGGGAGAGGGAAAAAAGGGACAAGTTTCTTGACATGCCGGACCAAAGGCAATAACGACACTCCTTCGCCTTGCTCTTCCCCGTCCGGGAAGGGCCATGACCACAAGGAGGACATATGCGGAAGTACGAGACGTTGTTGCTTTTCAGCCCCGAGTTGACCTCGGACAATCTCCAGGAAATCCTCGACACCCTAAAGGGCATCATCGAGCGCGAGGGCGGCTCCACCGAGACCCTCGACGACTGGGGCATGCGCGATCTGGCCTACATGGTGCGCAAACAGGTTCGCGGCCATTACATCCGCCTGGAATACAACCTGCCTCCGGCGGGCGTGGCGGAACTGGAACGCATCGTGCGCATCACCGACGGCATCCTGAAGTTCGTCACCGTCAAGCTGGCCGACAAGGTCGCGGCATAACCGGGGGATATTCCTATGGCTTTCAAGAAAAAGTTTACGCCCAAGAAGAAGTTCTGCCGTTTTTGCGCCAACAAGAACCTGCCGTTGGACTACAAGCGTGCGGATATTCTCAAGGATTTCATCACCGACCGGGGCAAGATCATCGCCCGGCGCATCACCGGCACCTGCGCCAAGTGCCAGCGCCGGTTGACCACCGAGATCAAGCGCGCCCGGCAGATGGCCCTTTTGTACTACACCGCCACGCACAGCACCGAATTTCGCAAGAAAATGTAAGGTGAGGGGGACGATATGCAACTGATTCTTCGCGCCGACGTGGAGAACCTGGGCCGCCTCGGAGAGGTGGTCACGGTCAAGCCCGGCTACGGCAGGAACTATCTCGTGCCCCAGGGCCTGGCCATGGCCGCCACCCAGGCCAACCTCAAGGTGTTCGAGCAGGAACGGAAAAAACTTCAGGCCAGGATGGACTCGGCCCGGGCCGCCGCCCAGGACGTGGCCGACAAGCTGGCCGCCCTGTCCCTGACCATCGAGGTCCGGGTGGGCGAAAACGACAAGCTGTACGGTTCCGTCACCACGGCCCAGATCGCCGACCTTCTGGCCGCGTCCGGGGTCGAGGTGGACCGCAAGAAAATCCTCCTGGACGAGCCCATCCGGGCCCTCGGCCGTTACGAGGTGGAAGTGAAGCTCCACGCCGACGTGCGCGGCAAGGTCGCCGTGGCCGTGGTGCGCCAGGGCGGACAGGAAGAACCGCAGGCCCCGGAAGCGGCCGAAGATAGTGGAACCCCAGCGGAAGAAGCCGCGAGCTAAGGCCGCCGGGCGACCGGACGGCCAACCGGTGACCGGGAAAACCCTCGATCGGGTTTCCTCGGACCTTTTGCGCAGACTCCCCCCCCAGAACCTGGATGCCGAAAAGGCTGTTCTGGGGGGGGTTTTGCTCAAAAACTCCGTCCTTTTCTCCCTCATCGACCTCGTTGGCGAGGACGATTTCTATTCCCCGGTCCACAAGACCATCTTTCGCGCCTTTCTCGACCTCTCCCGCAAGAACTCGGCCATCGACATGCTCACCCTGGCCGACGAGCTGTCCAAGGCCGGGAGCCTGGAGGAGGTCGGCGGGCCGCTGTATCTGGCGGAACTGGCCCAGTCCACCGTGGGCGCGGCCAACGCCCTGCACCATGCCAGGATCGTTCGGGAAAAATCCGTGCAGCGCAGGCTCATCGGCGCGGCCACGGACATCATCACCCGCTGCTTCGAGGCCTCCCAGGACGTCAACCAGCTTTTGGACGAGTCCGAACAGGCCATTTTTTCCATAGCCGACGCCAAGACCGTGCAGGGGGTCAAGTCCAGCAAAGAACTCGTGGCCGCCGTGTTCGAGCAGATCGAACAGCGTATGGAAAACAAGGAACTGGTCACCGGCGTGCCCACCGGCTACTACCAGTTCGACGAATACACGGCCGGGCTGCAACCCTCGGACCTGATCATCGTCGCCGGACGCCCCAGCATGGGCAAGACCGCCTTCGCCCTCAACGTGGCCATGCGCTCCTCGGCCATGCACGGCGTGCCCACGGCCATCTTTTCCCTGGAAATGTCCATGGAGCAGCTCATGCAGCGCATGTTGTGCTCCTGGGCCAAGGTGGACCTAAGCCGCCTGCGCCGGGGCCGCCTGGACGACGGCGACTGGGCCCGCCTCTACGAGGCGGCCAACAACCTGTCCCCGGCCCCCATCTTCATCGACGACACCGCCGCCCTGACCACCATGGAGATGCGCGCCCGCTGCCGCCGCCTCAAGGCCGAACACGGGCTGGGACTCGTGGTCGTGGACTACCTCCAGCTCATGCGCGCCTCGCGGCACATCGACTCCCGCGAACAGGAGATTTCCGACATCTCCCGGAGCTTAAAGGCCCTGGCCAAGGAGCTGCACCTGCCCGTGGTGGCCCTGTCCCAGCTCAACCGCAAGGTGGAGGAACGCGGCGACAAGCGGCCCATGATGTCCGATCTGCGCGAATCCGGGGCCATCGAGCAGGACGCCGACGTCATCATCTTCCTGTACCGGGCGGCGGCCTACAAGCGCAAAGAGGAACTCACCCCCGAGGACAACGTGGCCGAGGTCATCATCGGCAAGCAGCGAAACGGCCCCACGGGCATGGTGAAGCTCACCTTTTTCAAGGAATACACCGCCTTCGAGAACCTGTCGGACATCCCGCCGCCTTCCGAATACGGCACCTAGCGTCGTGTCCCGGATGTTGCGGGCGCGGATTTTGAAAGCAATACGTTGAAATAGTTATTTAAAACAGTATGGACGTGTTTTGTCGGGGGTGCGGCACAAGGGGCTGGGCACCAACTAGGCGGAACTGGTTGTCTCGTGTTCCGGCGTCCCTGCGCCACATGCCACCTTTTCCTGGTTTTTCCCCGAGGCCGGGATTATGAACTCCCGGAAAGCGGGAGACGTTCCGTCCGACCCGTCAACGCCATCCTGAAGGAGTCCCCGTGTTGTACGACGATGCCGAGAAATGGTCGCGCGAGGAGATTGAAAAGGCCCAGATCGAACGCCTGCGCCGCACCCTGGGCCGGGCCGCCGGTTCCCGGTTCTACGGGACGCTTTTCCGGGAACAAGGCATCGACCCCGACTCGGTACGAAGCCTGGACGACGTCCGCCGCCTGCCCTTCACCACCAAGGCCGACTTGCGCGCCGCCTATCCCGACGGGCTTTTGGCCATGCCCCACAAGGACATGGTGCGCATGCACGTGTCCTCGGGGACCACGGGCACGCCCACGGTCATCTACCACACCAAAAACGACCTGGACTGGTGGGCCTCGCTCATGGCCCGGTGCATGCACATGGTGGGCATCCGGTCCACGGACGTCTTCCAGAACATGTCCGGCTACGGGCTTTTCACCGGCGGGCTCGGCATCCACTACGGGGCCGAGCGCCTGGGCTGCCTGACCATCCCGGCCGGGGCCGGCAACACCAAGCGCCAACTCAAGCTCATCACCGATTTCAAGGTCACGGCCGTACACATCATCCCGTCCTATGCCCTGCACCTGGCCAACGTGATCCGGGAAATGGGCATGGACCCCAAAGGCCTGCCCATCCGCTTCGCCCTGGTGGGGGCCGAGCCCTATACCGAGGAGGCCCGCCGCCGCCTGGAGGAGATCTTCGACATGAAGGTCTACAACTCCTACGGCCTGTCGGAGATGAACGGCCCGGGTGTGGCCTTCGAATGCACCGAGCAGCACGGCATGCACCTGTGGGAGGATGCCTACATCGCCGAGATCGTGGACCCGGAGACCGGCGAGCCTGTGCCCGAGGGAGAACTCGGCGAACTGGTCATGACCACCCTCGGCCGCGAGGGCATGCCGGTCATCCGCTACCGCACCCGCGACCTGACCCGGTTTCTGCCCGGCTCCTGCCCCTGCGGCCGGGCGCACCGCCGCATCGACCGCATCGCCGGGCGCTGCGACGACATGATCATCATCAAGGGCGTGAACATCTACCCCATGCAGGTGGAGGCCATTCTCATGGCCATGCCCGAGGTGGGCCAGAATTACCTGATCGAGCTGGACCGGGTGGGGGTCATGGACCAGATCACCATCAAGGTGGAGGTCAAGGAAGAGTTCTTCGTGGAGGACATGCGCGCCCTGACCGGGCTGCAAAAGCGCATCACCTCGCGGCTTCGCGACGAGATCCTGGTCACGCCCAAGGTCGAGCTGGTCGAGGCCAAGAGCCTGCCCCAGGGCGAGGGCAAAGCCAAGCGGGTCGTGGACAAGCGGGGTGACGGGTCATGAGCTACGTGTGGGCCACCCTGTACCTGGCCTTCCTTTTTGCCGTCCTCGGGCTGCATATCGTGAGCCTTCCGGCCAACTGGGTTCTGCTCGGGCTGGTGGCCCTGTGGGGCTGGCTTGCCCCGGACGCCCATTTCGGCTGGCAGTTCTACGCCCTGCTGGTCGCTCTCGCGCTGGTTGGCGAGGTCATCGAGTTCGTGGCCCAGTACTACGGGGCCAAGAAATACGGGGCCACGGGCAAGGGCAACCTGGGCGGCATGCTCGGGGCCATCGCCGGCGCCCTGGCCGGCGCGCCCTTTTTCCTGGGCCTTGGCGCCCTGGCCGGGGCCATTGCCGGGGCCTTTTTCGGATGTTATTTCTTCGAACGCCATCAGGGCCGGGACAAGGCCGAGGCCAGGCATGCGGCCTTTGGCACCATGTACGGCAAGGTGCTGGGCATGGCGGCCAAGATCGGGCTTGGCGGAGCCATGTGGGTGGCCGCGGTACGAAAAATCTGGCCATAGGGCACGAAAGGAAAAGGAAGCGATGCTGACAGGCGGAGATTTCCCCAAATATCGTGGGCGGATGGAATACGTCTGCCTGGGCTGCGGACAGCGCTACGACATCCGCGAACTGTTTTACACCTGCCCCAAATGCAGCGGGGTCTTCGTGCTCGAGGACACCACCTTCGACTCCCTGGCGGAGTTCCCGCCGAGCTATTGGCAAAGCCTCTTCGACAAGCGGGCCTCCTCCCGGACCACGGCCCTGCGCGGCATCTTCCGCTACCACGAGCTGACCGCGCCCGTGGTGGAGGAGCAGGACATCGTCTACCTGGGCGAAGGCCACACCCCCATGGTGGCCGCCAGCGACGCCCTGCGCGAGAAGGTGGGCGTCCCCTTTTTCTATAAAAACGACGGCCAGAACCCCAGCGCCTCCTTCAAGGACCGGGGCATGGCCTGCGCCTTCAGCTATCTGAAACACCTCGTGAGGGCCAACGATTGGGATTCCGTCCTGACCGTGTGCGCCTCCACCGGCGACACCTCGGCCGCCGCCGCCCTCTACGCCGCCTATGTGGGCGGTCCCATCAAAAGCGCCGTGATCCTGCCCAAGGGCAAGGTCACGCCGCAGCAGCTGGCCCAGCCCCTGGGCAGCGGGGCCACAGTGCTCGAAGTCCCCGGGGTCTTCGACGACTGCATGAAGGTGGTGGAATACCTGGCCGACAACTACCGCGTGGCGCTGCTCAATTCCAAAAACGCCTGGCGCATCCTGGGCCAGGAGTCCTACGCCTTCGAGATCGCCCAGTGGCGGGCCTACGACACCTACCGCACCTGCGTGTTCGTGCCCATCGGCAACGCCGGAAACATCACGGCCATCATGGGCGGTTTCCTCAAGCTCAAGCGCCTGGGGATCATCCCCTCCCTGCCGCGCATCTTCGGCGTCCAGTCCGAACACGCCGACCCGGTCTACCGCTATTACAGCGTGGCCGAGGCCAAAAAGCGCCGCTACGAGCCCGTACCCGTCACCCCCAGCGTGGCCCAGGCGGCCATGATCGGCAATCCCGTCTCCTTCCCGCGCGTGCGGCACTTTGCCGAGCAGTACGAGAAAATCGGCGGCCCGGGCAGCTTCCAGGTCATCCGGGTCAGCGAGCAGGACATCATCGAGGGCATGCTCCTGGCCAACCGGCACGGCCACATCAGCTGCACCCAGGGCGGCGAATGCCTGGCCGGGCTTCGCGCCGCCGTCAGCCTCGGGCTCGTGGAGCCCTCCGAGGAATCCATCCTGGACGCCACGGCGCATCACCTGAAATTCATCGGCTTCCAGGAAATGTACTACACCAATACCTTCCCGCCCGAATACGGCATCACGCCGCGCCAGGAATTCGTCAACGCACCCGAAACCGTCATCGGCGACGACGACAAGGCCTCGCTCTCACCCGCCGACTATACCGCTAAGGCCGCCCAGGCCGTGGTGGCGCGCCTCGGCCTGACCGGCCGCAGCTAGGACGGGGAGGAGGAGGAGAGCCTCCGGCGGCCAGGGGGGAAACCTTTTAAAAAAGGTTTCCCCCTGGACCCCCCTTCGAAAATTTTATAGCGCTTCGCGTCCCACGCGCGGGAGCAATCACGTTCACCGAACCACCTGGATTTCCGTCGGCGTTCCCCCGGCGCAGCGCGCCGGGGGAACGCCGACGGAGCCAGGGGGTCCGGGGGGAATGATTCCCCCCGGGCGGGGAGGGGTTCGGGGAGGGGCCGCAGGCCCCTCCCGGCAACACGGGGGGAGCATGGCCAAGCGGAAAGAGCGGGTGGACCAATGGCTGGTGGAGCACGGGCTGTGCGACTCCCGGGAGCGCGCCAAGCGGCTGGTCATGGCCGGCAAGGTGTATGTGGTGGCCGGGGAGAAACGGGAGCGCGTGGACAAGCCGGGACGTCAGTTCGGGGAAGAGGCGGTATTTGAGGTAAGCGAGGGGGAGCGGTTCGTTGGGAGGGGGGGCTACAAGCTTTTGACCGCCATCGAGGCCTTCGGGATTGCGATCGCCGGAAAAATCGGCATGGATGCGGGAGCATCGACGGGGGGATTTACGGACTGCCTGTTGCAGCATGGCGCGGCGCGTGTGTACGCGGCCGATGTCGGACATGCGCAGCTGCATGAAAAGCTGCGCGGCGATGCCCGGGTGGTGGTGCTGGAGGGGGTGAATCTGCGGCATGCTTCGGACGGGTTGCTGCCGGAGCGGGTCGATATGCTGGTGATGGATGTGTCGTTTATCTCCCTGACGCTGGTCTTGCCGCCGTGCCTGGGATGTGTGAAACCCGGCGGCGAGGTGGTGGCGCTGGTCAAGCCGCAGTTCGAGCTTGGGCCCGAGCGGACAGACAAGGGCGTGGTGCGCCGCGAGGAGGATCAGGCCGAGGCCGTGGCCAGGGTCGTGGAGTTCGCCCGGCAGGAATGCGGCCTGGAAGTGGTGGGCGTGGTGCCGTCGAAGATCAAGGGCCCCAAGGGCAACCAGGAGTTTCTCGTCTATTTCAAGAAACCAATAGAAACCGATAGAAATATTTCTTGATACGTCACAAGAAACACAGCATCATTCAATAATTTTTCAATATATCAGTACGATATCGTTGCCAAGGGTGCCGTGGCCCCGGAAGTGTCAGAGAGCAAGACACGCCTCGCAGCGGCGATCCGTCAGCCCAGGCGTCATGCACAGGGGCTCTGTTCCGGACAGAGGCATACGTCGATCCAGGTTCCGCCAGTCACCCGTTCGAGTTCTTCCAGGCTGAGCCGAACGGCGTTGTTGGACGCTCCCGCCGCCGGATAAACCGGGTCGAAGGCCTTGAGGCTTTCATCAAGAAAGATTCTCACGCCGTCGTTGACTGCGAACGGGCATACGCCGCCAGCCGGATGCCCGATGAGTTCGGGTAGGATGTCCACGGCTGGGAAGCGGGGCTTTTCGCCAAAAACGGCCTTGAATTTGGTGTTGTTCAGGCGCGCCGTGCCCATGGTCACGATGACGATGGGACCTGAAGTGGTGATGCAGGACAGCGACTTGGCGATGCGCCCTTCCTCACAACCCAGGGCCTTGGCGGCCAGGGCTACAGTTGCGCTTGACGCGGCGCATTCGATGTATCTGTCTTCCAGGCCGTGAACCTCAAGAATGTTCCTGACTTGTGCGACACGCATGCGGTACTCCTTTTCCGGTGAGGATGAGACAGGCAACGGACCGGCTTGTCAAAGAATCATCCCGTGGGTGTGGGAAGACTTCTGACGCCATCTCCTGGGAGAGGACGCCCGCCAACCTTGTCCCTGCCTGTTCACCGTAAGCCTGAAAGGAAACGAAACGAACGGGAAGAGCCCGGCTGAACATCGGACAACATGGGAAAAACCTCAAGCCGTTGGGCCCCTGGGACATGTTTTCTCCCTACTCCCGCCCCTGTGCCGTAATGCGGCGCGCCGGGCGACCTGGTGCATGAAGGTGCGTAGGGTGATGTCGCGGCTTGGCTGGTTGGAGCCGTCGTGGGGCGAGTCCAGGTAGGGGACGCCTTGCTTGAGCAAAAGCGGCTTGAGGATGGCCGAACAGATGGTGCTGGGCATGCAGGTGAAGGGGAAAACGTTGACCACGCCGTCGAAGGCGTCTGCGGCGTAGGCCAGGGCCCCGGCGATGCTGATGCCGGCCTCGGTGCCGATGGCGAAGCTGTAAAGGCGTTCGTCGTCCAGGAGGGTTTCCAGGTGGGCCACGTCATGGTCCGCGGCGATGTCCAGATGCGGCAAAACCCGTTGGTAGACAGCATGTTGGCGTTTCACCTGCCAGTCCATGGTCAGGCGGGACACCAGCCGGAATGTGGCGGCGGCGGCAAGTCCCGGGATATCCAGGTCTTTGAGGCAGGCCTGGAACGACTCGGCGGACTCCCGGCGGTTTAAGTGGGTGACGAAGTTGAACCATTCCGCCAGGGAGGCGTTGACCACCTCGCCGCCCAGGGCTTCCAGGCGGCGGATGAGATCCTGGTTGGAGCCGGGATGGGAGCGCAGGTAGATTTCGCCCACGATGCCCACCCTGGGGCGCCTGGGCAGGGTGCGGTCCATGAGCCGGGCGGCCTTTTGGGCCGTTTCCCCGGCCAGACGGTCCAGGGGACCGAAGTCCAGGCTGGCCCCGGAGGTCACCATTTCGCGGCTCATGGCGTCCAGGGCGTCGGTAAGGCAGGCGTCCACGGAACCGGGAATCGTTTCATAGGGGCGGGTCCGCCAGGCGATGCGGTCCAGGATGTCGGCCAGGATCATGGCCGTAAAGGCCAGTTTTCGAAAGGGACCGGCGGATTTTCGGGGGAAGATGGCGGAGGAGTCGTAGCCGTCGTCGGTGCTTAAGGTGACGATGGCCGTGTCGCGAAACTCCCGGAACCGGTCCAGGACGATGCGGTGCAGGGTGTTGTACATGCCGAACCGGCAGGGGCCGCCGGCCTCGGGCATGAAATAGACGTAGTCGGCGGCGGAAAACGAGTCCCCCAGCCGTTTTTTCTCCTCGCCGAGGTAGTGCAGCACGTCGCCCAGGGTGACCTGGCAGGGAAAGCATTCCTTGCCCGAGGTCAGTTCCTTGCCAAGCGACAGGCCGTTCATGGTGGGCATGACCACGGCGTTGACGCCGAAGGCCCGAAGGGCGGCCACCAGCAGCCGGGAACCGGTGGGGGTCATGTCCGGCATGAGCAGGGTCTTGCCCGAGAGGTCGGGACGGCCGGCGGCGGTCATGGGGCGGCCTCCCGGAGACGCCCGCCGGCTTTGACGGACGAGCGCATGTTCTCGCGCACCACGTTGGCGAAGGCCTCCATGCGGGTGATCATTCCGGCGGCGGCGCTGTGTTCGTCGAGTTCCAGCAGAAGATATGGCTTGTCGCCCATGATGTGCCCGTAGAAATGTTCCAGAAAGGAGTCCGGGCCGCAGGAAAAATTGCCCAGATGGACGCCGAAGAGGTTGTGCGTCCGGGCCGTTGCGGTGGCGGCGCGCAGGATGCGGCTGCCGAGTCCCCAGTACATGCGCGGGAAGCGGTGCAGGGGGGTGGCCGACAGGTCCAGGAGGTCGATGGGCACGGCCGTGATCCCCAGCCGGGCGGCCAGTCGGCCGAGTCCCAGGCTCAGGCGCTCGTCGTGCAGGTTGTAGGGGCGGCCGCTGACGATCCACAGGGGTTCGTCATGGGCCAGGACGTCCATGGCATGGTTGCCGGCCTGCCGCAATTCGTTTTGGAAGGCCTGGTGGGCGGCAAGGGCCGCCTGGACCGCAGCGCGGACGGTCCCGGAACCGGGACGGTGCCCGGGCGGCAAGGCGCGATCCACGGCATAGGCCAGGGCCTTGGGACCGTGGGCCAAAAGCAGGGTGGGACCGATGATGCGCCTTTCCGGGATGTCCAGGGCGGCGGCCACTAGGTACCGGGAGCTTTGGACCATGGGGCAGAACAGGCCTTTTTCATCTGCGGCCGGAGCGGGGATGTTCACCACCGTGGGCAGAAAAAGGAAGTCGACGGCCTCCAGGAGGTCTTTGACGTGGCCGTGGAAAACCTTGACCGGAAAGCAGGTTTCCGCGGTCATGGATTCCACCCCGGCCGCGACGATCTTGCGGCAGGTCTTGGGGCTGCGAACCACCCGGTAGCCCAGGCGGGTCAAAAGCGTGGTCCAGAAGACCGCCCATTCCAGGGAGTGCAGGCCCATGGGCAGGCCGGCAGCGGGAGCATCTGGCCGGGTGGGGCCGTTTTCGGCTGCCTGCAGGTGCCGCCGAAAGATGTCGGCGCGCAGGGCAAAATAATCGGTTTTTGCCGGGACGTCGGACACCCGGGCCTCATAGCGGCCGCAGTCGCCGCCCCAGACGCTTTTTCGGCCCCCGAAACGGTAGATCTTGAGTTTGCATTCGTTGCCGCAGGCCGGGTCGGCGCGGCAGAGGGTCTCTTTGAAGCCCACCTCCGTGGCGGCCAGTTCGCCGATGTCGCGGGGCCGGGTCTTTTTTTCGCCGCGCAAAAAGGCGTCGCGCACCAGAAGCGCCACCCCGTAGGCCCCCATGACCTCGCGATTTTTGGGTACCAGGATGGGCTTGTCGAGGACGTTCTCGAAGGCGGCCACGATGCCCTTGTTCAGCGACGGCCCGCCCAGAAACATGATCCGCCTGCCCACACGGCGGTTTTCCACCACCCGGCGCAGGTAGTTGTGCACGATGGCGTAGCACAGGCCCGCGATGAGATCGTCCCGGGCGGCGCCCTTCTGGGCGTGGGCGGCAAGGTCCGACTCCATGAACACAGTGCAGCGTTCGGCCAGGGCCACGGGGTTTGTGGCGGCCAGGGCCACGTCCTGGAACTCGCCCACGATATTGATGCCGAGCTTGTTGGCCAGCTCGTGCAGAAAGCTGCCGGTCCCGGCGGCGCAGATCTTGTTCATGACGAAATCCGTGGGACGGCCGTTTCCGATGGCGATGTATTTGGAATCCTGTCCGCCGATCTCGAAGATGGTGTCGATGCCGGGATCGATGGCCACGGCGCCCCGGGCGTGGGCCGTGATCTCGTCCACGATCAGGTCGGCGTCGAGGAAATCCCCGGCCACGTTGCGCCCCGATCCCGTGGTGGCCACGCCCACCAGTGTGAAACGTCCCGCCAGGGCGGCGGTCAGTCCGGCCAAAAGTTCCCGGACCACCTCGATGGGCTTGCCCCGGGTCGGCACGTAGTTTTTGTGCAAAAGCCGTCCGTTTTCGTCCACCAGGGCGTACTTGGTGGAGGTGGAGCCGATGTCCACCCCGAGCCAGGCCGGGATGGGGCCGTCCGGGGTTTCCGGTGGGGGGGGCGGCGCATTGTCCGGATCGAAATGGGAACGGGTCAGCACCAGCCTGGGAGCCCGGGCGAAGTCCTCTTCGGGGGCGCTCCGGTTCCCCGTCAGGACGGCCGGGTCCAGGACGTTGGTCCGCCCGGCCAGCCGGGAGCACAGGGCCGCGCCCACGGCCCCCAGGCTGGCGTGGTGGGGCGGGGTGGCGAGGCCGGGGAAATAACGGGAAAACGCCTTGCGCATCAGGCTGTTTCCGGCCGGGCCGCCGATGAAGATGACCGGATCGTGCAGGGTTCGTCCGGCCAGCATGGTGCTGATGAAATTGGCCGCCGTGCCGTGGTGCAGCCCGGCGATGATGTTTTGCAGGGTTTCGCCCTTGTTTTGCAGGTGGATCATGTCCGATTTGGTGAACACCGTGCAGCGGCAGGCCACATGGGCCGGGTAGGCGCTCTGCTCCCCCAGGGCCACGAAGTCGGCCAGAACCTGGTCCAGCTTGTCCTGATCCATACGGAATTCGCCGCCGTACATGGACAGGGCCAGGCGTTCGGCCTGCTGGTCGATGAACGACCCCGTGCCCGAGGCGCAGGGACCGTTCATGGCGAAGGATTCCAGGCGCCAGGCTCCCGAGGCGTCGTAGTCGATCTGGAGCAGGACCGCGTCCTGGCCGCCCATGGCGATGATGGAGCGCACCCCCGGGGCCACATGCACGGCGGCCGTGGCCTGGGCGATGGTTTCCACCTCATGGGGCGCGCCGAGGCGTCTGGCCAGGCGATCCCCCCGGCTTCCGGTGAAGGAGACGCTACGGATGTCCCCCCGGTCGAAACGGGACATGGTCTGGCTGATGACGGATTGCGCCACCTGGGAGGCCCGTCCGAAATGGCGGACATAGGGGGCTTCGTGGACCACATGGCCATCGGCATCAAGAACGGCGCAGTTGACGCTCACAGCGCCGACATCCACGCCGATGTCGTAAGGCACAGGCCACCTCCGGTGCGGTTTGGCGCTTACGGCCGGGACCGGTTTTCGACATGTGTAACGGATCGGAACAAGCCGTAAGAGCGGAGAAACATGATATATCCGCGCCGGGAAACTTTGTCCACCGGGTCGTGGGAGGAAGTGGGACGGCAGGTGGCTCGGGAACGGTCAGGGATGGCCGATGCGATCCGCCAGGGCCTCGCCGACAAGGCGGTTGCCCAAAACGTTCCAGTGGGCATCCAGGGGGTAGTAGGGATTGCTCCCCCGGGCAAAGGTTTCCCGCAAAAGGGGCGTGACGTCGAAAATCTCCAGGCCGGGGTCCACGGCCTGGATGGCTTCCCGGACCAGGGTGTTGGGCAGATGAAGATCGTAGCGCGCGGGATCGGCCTTCTGACGGGCCACGGCCTCTTGAAAAAGCGCGGGATTGATCTGGATCTCCCCCGGGGAAATCACGATCAGGACGCGCTTGCCCCGGGCCTTGAGATCCGACAAGACGCGGGCCAGCCGGGCCACGCGGTCCAGGGCCGGACGATGCATTTCGCGGGAATCCACGGCGCAGACCGCAAGATCCTTGTCGGCCACCAGGGCGAAGGCATCCGGAGCCACTGGGCCGTGGGCCAGGGTATAGGGGGGCTCGACGGTACGGTGGACGAATGCGCCGTCTCGGAAATAATAATACAGGGTAGTGAGGTAATCCAAAAGGCGCAGGGGGAACATGCGGGGGATATGGTCAAGGCGTTTGCGCCCGGTCTGGATGTCCACGAACAGGTCGCCCAGGATGCTGTTGAGCTGGCCGCCATCCTCCAGTTCGTTGCGGGAGAGTTCCCCGAGATCGTTGACCGCGAAAATATTGACCAGGATCATGTCGTGGTCGATCCGGGGGATCCAGTTGTCCATGGTTGCGAGGTATTGGGGGATCGAGGAGATGGGCTCGCCAAGATTCACGACCCTGGCGGGAACCCCCATGTCCCTGAGCCGCGATTGCAACACCCCGTTGTAGGAATAGGCGGGGGAAACCGTGGCATGGCAGAAGGAATCTCCAAAGCTCAGAATCCGGAATTCGGCATCTGGTTGTTTCCTGGAGATTGTGCTATCGTTGTAATTCAGGTTTTGGAGATCAATGATGTCTCCAGGAAATTTGTACTCTATGGAGTACACTGCTTTTTCATATAAAACAAACAGAAATTCCGTCATGGCTATGCAGACAAGTATGGATACTGCAAACAGGAAAAAATTTTTCATAAATACGTAGCGATAAATTTTTGCATGAATAACGAAGACTTGGACATAGAGTTATAAAGCATATATTCAGATGAAAACATGACACCTTGGTCAAATTTATGCATCATGCAGCGTCTTATTCATCGATTGATATAGAATTTTTAATGCATTGCTTGGCTATTGTATTTATCAAAACTTCAAGATTGTCAAGTGCAATTTGAAATTGCACATATCGTCACATATGTGCGGAAGCATGCTCCTGTTTTGGATGGATATGATCAGATATCAATATTCAAGGTAGTGCTATTATTGCAGAAAGCATGAAGCCATGCGGTGGATAATTCAAAAAATGTACCTGACCCCGTGTTGTTATGGAGAGAAACATGTGTCATCGACCGATGCGTTGGGAGAGGGCGCGTTATTGACGGATGCGATCCCCCTTGGGGCGGCGGGGAAGAAAGCCGGTCTTGAGAATTGATTTTTTTCGTATTTGACATATGCTCGGCAAAACACACCAAGGAGTTTCCATGAACCCCGATCTGGAAAGGGAAAAAACGCTCATATCCAAAAAAACCGCTGTATTGGCAAGTAAATCCTATTTTCCGGAACCCTTGCTCGGCCTGGTGTCCGCCACGCTTGCGATGCAACTGGCGGCCAAGGACGCCATTCTGGAATCCGGCAGCGGGAGCGACCTGGATGACATGCCGGTGGATGTGGAAAAGGCCCTGCGCGGCGCATGCCTTTTTCCCCGGGAGCGTTTCGATCCGGATCGTACCCGGGCCATGGATCTCTTGGCGTCTCTGGCCGACTGGATCAGGCGCAGCGACACCCCCCTGGCCGTGGCCATGCTCCGGATCGACGCCGCCCAGGCCGACGGCCGTTTCGATCCCATGGCCGCCATGAACGCCCACATAGCCGGTGATGACACATTCTTCCAGGCCCTCGAGACCCTGACGCCGGAGGCGCCCAGGCTCCCGGCCTTCCTGGTCCAGGCCGCCCTGGCCCCGGGACTCGAGGTCATAGGGAGCAGGATATACGCCAGGCTTCCCAAGGACCGGTCCTGGACCCACGGGCACTGTCCCGTGTGCGGCAGTCCGCCCCTGCATGGACGTCTGGTGGGCAAGGAAGGCGCCCGGCATCTGACCTGTTCCTTCTGCCATGTGGAATACCGGGCCAGGCGTCTCATGTGTCCCTTTTGCGGCGAGGACGACGCCAAAAAGCTCGACTATTTCTCCACCCCGGACGAGCCGGGCTACCGCGTCGAGACCTGCGCCGCCTGCCAGCGCTACATCAAGACCACGGACTTCCGCGAGTTCGACCGGCCGTCGTATCCCCTGTTGGACGATCTGGAATCCCTGGCCCTGGACATGGCCGTGCAGAAGATGGGCTTTACCCGGCCCGTGCTGTCCGCCTGGGGGTTTTGAACATGCCGGGCGGGACCGTGGCCTCCGTCCCCGGGGTTGTGACAAGCGTGCCGTGCCGGCGGTACCGGGACGGCACAACCGTCCAGACCGTCGACGACATCGCCGTCGAAGTCGGCATCGAGGTGCGTTGCGGCCCGGGACCGGTCAGGCGTCTGTATGCCGCTCCCTTGGAACTCGACATCCTGGCCATGGGGCATGCCTGGCTGGAAATGTGCCCCGAGGGCCATGTCCCGGCGATCGGCGGCAGGGATGGTGATCCGCAGACGCGGTGTTTCGTCTTCGAGGCCGTGCCCGCGCCGCCCCGGAACGCGCCGGTGCCGGGAGGCCTTTTGGACGCCGGGCAGGTGGTGTCGCTCATGCGCCGGTTCATCGCCGCGCCCGGCCTGTGGGACGGCACGGGGTGCTTTCACCGGGCCGCCGCCTATGACCCGGACTCGGGGGAATTTCCCTTCCGGGCCGAGGACATCGGCCGCCACAACTGTCTGGATCGCCTGTGCGGGCAGGCCCATCTGGCGGGGAGGCCGCTTTCCGGGCTGGCGCTGTTTTTATCCGCCCGGGTGACGGCCAGCATGTGCGACAAGGCCCTGCGGGCCGGATTTCGCACGGTGGTCAGCCGTTCCGCCGTGACCACCGAGGCCGTGCGCCTGGCCCAGGCCGCGGGCCTGTCCCTGGCCGGCTTCGCCCGGGAGGCGGAAAACCGGTTCACGGTCTTTTGCGATGATTCCGGGAGGTTCGCCGCGTGAGCCCGGAACCGTTGTTTTCGGAAGATTCCCCCCCTGCGGATCGGGTCGTGGGCGTGGTGCTGGCCGGAGGCAAAAGCACCCGGCTCGGCCGGGACAAGGTTGTGGAGGTGGTGGGCGGCAAAAGCCTTTTGGCCGCCACAGTGGAGCTTGTGGCCGACGTCACCGGGGAGGTGGTGGTCTCGGGGCGCGATCCGGCCCCCTTGGGCGTCGCCGTCCCGTGGCTGCCCGATGAGGTCAGCGGCACGGGTCCGGCCGGGGGCATTCTCACGGCCCTTACGGCCTTGGGCCGTCCCGTCCTGGCCGTGTCCTGCGATCTGCCGTTTTTGCGCCGGGACACCCTGACGGCCCTTCTGGCCGCCAGGCAGGGGCGGCCGGCCGCAGCGCTCATGACCACCTACCGCCGTACGGACACGGGCTATGTGGAATCGCTTGTGGCCGTGTACGAACCGGCTGGCGCGCCCGTCCTCAGACGAGCCGTCGCGGAAGGCCTGTACCGGCTTTCCGCCGTGTTCCCCGAGGCGATCCGGCATCATCTGGACTACGATCCGGCCGATTCCGAGGCCGCGAAACCTTTTTTCAATATCAATTACCCCCGCGACCTGGATCTGGCCCGGGAAATGGAGCAGGCTTCGTGAACGCCTCACCCCCTCTGACCGACGACCTGGGACGCACGGTCAGCTATCTACGCCTGTCGATCACCGATCACTGCAACCTGCGCTGTCTGTACTGCCGGCCCAGGGAGCAGGTGCCCTACATCCCCCACGACGACATCCTGCGCTACGAGGAACTCCTGACCATGGTGGATCTGGCCCGGGAGCTGGGAATCGGCAAGATACGCCTCACCGGCGGTGAACCCTTCCTGCGGCGGAACTTCCTGTATCTGGTCGAATCCATCCTGAAGCGGCACCCCGCCGTGGACCTGCGCCTGACCACCAACGGAACCCTGCTGCCCGGAAAGGCCAAGGAACTGCGCGACCTGGGGGTCACGGCCGTCAACGTCTCCCTGGACAGCCTCGATCCGGCCACCTTTGCCAGGATCACCGGCTCGGACGTTTTCGCCGCCGTGCGCCGGGGCCTGGACGAGGTCATGGAGGCGGGCATGCGGCTCAAGATCAACGCCGTGGCCCTTCGTGGCGTAAACGATCAGGAGCTTTCCGGTTTCCTCGAGTTCATCCGCCGCAATCCCGTGGACTTCCGGTTCATCGAATTCATGCCCATGGGCGACCAAAGCCTGTGGAGCCCGGAATACTACTGGTCCGCCAAGGACATTCTGGCCCAGGCCGGGGAACTGGCCGGACTGGCCCCCGAGGCGCGCGTCCCCGGAGACTCCGGCCCGGCCCGCATGTACCGGGTGGACGGCAGCCTGGGGCGTTTCGGGGTCATTTCGGCCTTAAGCGACCACTTCTGCCATACCTGCAACCGTCTGCGCATCACCCCGGACGGGCACCTGCGCACCTGCCTTTTTTCCGACAAGCAGTACCGTCTGCGCCCCATGCTGCGCCATCCCAAACTCGGCCCCGAGGCCGTGGGCCGGGTCATGCGCCTGGCCCTGCGCAAAAAACCCCTGGGCTATCAGCTCCTGGGGCGGCATGACGGCTCGGGGCAGGCCATCCACGGCATGATGTCGGCCATCGGCGGATAAAAACGGCCCGGCCGGATCACATGCGCCGCCCCCGGCCGGCCTGGAGCGGGAAAGGCAATGCCGCCTCGGGATGCCGGTCGTGCCCGGCTGTGCGCCGCTCGGGGGGCATCCGGCCCGGCGTGCCCCCGGCGGAGGGGATGGGACGGCGCCGCTACGGGCGGGCATGGAGACGCGTGTGGACCTGACCGAGGATGAGAGGCTGGTGCTTGCGGCCCTGGCCGGACAGGCCGAGGCCGCCTTTCCCGACCGGCGCATGCCCGGCGAGGCGGCCGTGGCCCTGGGGCTCTCCCAGCGCCGGGCCCTGGCCGTTTTCCGGTCCCTGGCGGCCAGGGGGTTCTACGAATACGACATCTCGCTCTACAGCGGCCGCCTGACAGTCCGGGGCCGGGAAGCGGCCCAGGGCATGGGAGAAACATGAAGGCCTCACGGCATGTCGCCGCCGCCATCCCTCTGGCCGCAGTCTTGTACGCCGCCGGCCGGTCGCCGCTGGAAATAGCCCTGGCCGCTTCGGCCAGTGTGCTGATCGATGTGGACCACCTTGCCGATTACGTGCTGTGCCGGGGCGGCTGGTTCGGGCTGCGGGATTTTTTTCAAAGCTGCAACGAGGCCCGCCTGAACCGGCTGTATCTGGTGCTGCATGCCTGGGAATGGATCATACTCGGGGGCGTCGCGGCCCTGGCCGCGGGAGCGCCCCTGCCGGGCATGGTCGTTTGCGGCATGGCCTGGCATCTGGTCTTCGACGCCATCGGCAACCGGGGTGTCGTTGTGCCGGGATTCTACTGGTTTTTCCGCCGGGCCGGGGTGGGGTTCGATGCGGCCAGGCTGTATCGCGATCCATCCAGGATCTATGCGTAAAACGACAGCTTGATTCTCGGACAGGCGGCCTTGGCCGGGACGAAGGTCTCCATGCGGACCAGAGGGTCCACGTCAAGCCCCGTGTTGTAGCGCACGAAGTCGTGCGGGGTCCGTTCCAAAAGCTCCAGGGCCCGGGTGTCCTCCACGAAAAACAGCTCTCCCCAGTTGGTGGAATAATAAAGCCCCACCTCCCGGATATCTTTTTCCTCGCGGGGGACATGCAGGTTGATCACGAGAAGCGCCCTGACGATGCGTTCCGGGGCCAGCCCCTCGTCCAGGGGCGGCGAAAAGGTGCCCTTGATGGGGAATGCCGCGGACAGAGCCGTGAAGAGCCCCTGGATGTCGGGAAAGGACAGGGGGGCCTTGACGGGGGCGGCCTTGAGATAGACCCCCGGCGAATGGATGCCGTTGGCCACGAGCCAGGCCGCCAGCCGCTCCAGCGAGCGTTCGGAGCGAATGTGTTCCGGCGCCTTGCGGCCATCCGGGCTGCGGCATTCCCCCCGGGCCGCATAGCCCTGGTCGGTTCCGACAAAAAGGATTTCCAGGGACTGCAGGAGTCCGTGGGGCGGGCGTACGAAGGGGATGCGGCCGATCTTGTTTTTGCGCGTCCCGAAACGGCTGAGAATGCGCCGTCCGAAGACGGCCAAATCCCGGCTGTCCGGTTCTTCGGCGGGCACGGTTTCCTCGAGGGAAAGCCGCTCCCGGATCCGTTCGTAGGTTCCGAAGAGAAAATCCGCGATGTGTTTTCCGGCCGCCGTCAGTTCGGCGATGCCGCTGGGGGCGGCGGGTTCGAAGGGCGTTGATTCCGAAGCCTTTCGCACGGCCCGGCATTCGTCCAGGTCGAAGAAATAGCCGGCCCGGAAAAGCCCCTCGCCGCCGTTTTGCCCGGGATGATCCTGGCGGGACATGGCCCCCAGGTCATGCGGGTCGACGCCGGTCTTCTGAATGAAGGCCATGCGCAAAAGGGCCAGGGCCTCGCGGTTGTTTCCCGCCTCGTGAAAGGCCCGCACCTCGTCCTGGAGCAGCACGTAAGGGTCGGTGTCGAAGAGGGTGGTCCGCCCGGCGAACAGCCTGCGCTTGATCCTCTCGCACAAAAGGGCCTGGGTGGCGTTTCCGTCCAGGTATTTTTCCAGTAGGGCGAATTTCATGATGGACTTGAAGGGGTTCTCCAGGGACTTGACGATGGTCCACAGGGAGGCCCCGAGAATCGCCTCGTCCGCCACCCGCCGCACGTTGCCCGTATCCAGGATGTCCGTGGCCGCCGGAGCCCCCCGGCGCATGAGGCGGCCGACGGTCCGGGCGTAGGCCTCGTCGTCGAGCCCCGGCGGGACGAACCACCAGGCCGGTTTGCCTCCGGCCAGGAACAGGGCCGTGCGCAAAAATTCCTCCTTGAGCAGCATGGCCCGGGCCTGGCCGCATTGTTCCTCGTCCCCGAGCCCCAGGCGGTTCTCCCTGATATCGGCGTCGGTCATGACGAAAAAGTGAGCCTCGATGTCTCGCGAGGCGGCCAGGGCTCGGAGTCCGTCCATTTTTTTGCGGAACCGGCTGATCTGACGCCGGGAAATGTCGTCGTCGGCCAGGCAGACCCAGATGTCCAGGTCCGAGGCCTCCCCCTGGGCCACGGTGCCCAGGCTGCCCATGGCGTAAAGCCCGAGGATGGTGACGGCGTTTTTTTGGGGGGCGACAGGCGGACAGGCCTCGCCCAGGATGTGGCGCATGGCCGAATACGTCGAAAAGCCCGGATGATATCCGGCGATACGGCCGGCGACCGCCGTGATCCAGCCTTTGGCGGTCCAGGTGTGGGGCGATTCCAGGAGGCCCGGCAGGCAGCGCAGAAAGTCCGCGTCGGGTTCGCCCAGCTTCTCCAGGGCCCAGTCCAGGCGACGGCGGTTGTGGGCCAGGACAGCGGCCCGGCGGTGCACGGTTTCCATGTCGAAGCACCAGGATTCCGCCAATCGCGTGGCCAGGGACAGGTCGCGGCCGTCCGGCCGCACCGGCTCGGAGGGCAGGGGCAGGGTTTCGGCCATATCCAGCAGGCGCTTGCGGATGGATTGGACATGCGCCGCAAGCAGGGCGGGTTCGTCGGTGTGCAGGGAAAAAAACGTGCAGTCGCGAAACGTGGTGCCGCGAACATGGCAGCCTGCTGCGGCAAGGCTGTCGAAAACGGTTTTTCCGAACATGCAGTCATCCAGGTCCACCCCGAGGAAACGCGCCCGGGAAAACACGGCCTGGGTGAAGTTGCCCGTGGCGAACAGGCTGCGCGACACCTCGCAGTCCGCCGTGCGCAAGCCGAAAAAATCACCGTCATGCACGGCGCAACCCGTCATGCGCAGTTCCCGAATCTCGGCGTCGTCGAGCCATGTCCCGAACAGGTCGCATCCGGAAAAGACCAGCCCCGTGGCGGAAATGCCGGAGAAACGGCATGTATCCAGACGGCAGGCCTCGAAGCGGACCCCGGCCATCCGGGCCAGGGTGAACTCCGTTTTCTTCAGGCGGCAGTCGCGAAAGACCACCCGGCTGAGCACGCACCGCGAGAGATCCACGCCGTCCAGGTTCACCTTTGTGAACGTCACGTCGCGCAGTTCGATTCCCGGCCTGGCGATGCCCGAGACGGATATGCCGTCAAGCCCGGCGCCGTCCGCCAGGGTGTCCAGGACGGACGGCTTCTTTTCTCCGCCCGAGGACTCCGTCTCCCATCCGATAAGGGATTTGAGCCTGCCGAGCAGGCTTTCGGCCTCGGGTTGCGGCGGCGGCCCGGCCCGGACACGGCGGGGTTTTTGGGGCATGGAGCGGTCGGCCGCTCCAAGTTCGTCCTCCAGGGCGGCGCACAGGGGCGGCAGGGCGTCGGGGTCTGAGGCATGGCTGCGGCGGAGTGCACCCAGGAGGGCCTGCAGCCGTTCATCGCCGCTACGGGCCAGAAAAAAGAGGAACTCTCCGAGAAACACGGCGCGCAACGATTCCGGCAGGGCGCGAAGGAACACCGGAAACTGGGACCGCGGCAGAAACATCGGAATGAGCAGGAGGTGACGGCGAAAGGGGGCGTGCCCGGCGTACAGGGCGGCGGCCGCTTCGGCCGCCCGGGCCGGATCCATGCGGCTTTGGGCCTCCAGGACGGCCAGGGCTGTCCGGGGGGCGTCGTCGTCCGGGACGGGCAGGTTCGCAAGGGTCTCGGCCAGGCCGGGTTGCGCGGCGCAGGGCTGATCGGCCAGGGCCCGGCACAGGTCCGCCAGGGCCTCTCCGGACTGTCCGGCGGCCGTGCGCACGAGGGCTCCGGCCAGATCGGCGCTGCGCAGGGCGGCGGCCATGCGGGACAGAAAGGCCACCTGCTCCGGATACAGCTCCATCCTGACCAGCCGTTCCAGCCATTGCCCCAGCCGGCCGTGCAGGCAGTCGTCGCGCAGGGCCGGGCAGGGGAACTCGCCGCGCAGATGCAGGGTGTCCAGAAGAACCAGGATATCGTCCGGGCTTTGGTCGATGGCGGCGTCCAGGACGCTTTGGGCGAAACGGTGCAACCCGGGCCGGCCGGAGCGGGGAAACCGCAGGATGGCGTTGGCCAGGAGCAGCTTGGCCTCGGTCGGCAGGCCGCCGAGAACGGCTGCGAGATGCTCCTCCGTCAGGATGTCCTTGGCGGCGAAGGATACGGCCAGGGATTCCCCCGCGCTCCCGAGACGCAGCAGGGTCTCCAGGCCCGACTTGATGAATCCCGACGAGTGGGAGTCTTCGATCATGGCCGCCACAAGCGAGGCCAGGTCCGCCGCATGGCCCTCCGTGGCCGGGAGATCGGGGTCTTCGCGCTCCAGAAAGGCCATGGCCTGACGGATCAGGGGCAGGATGGCGGTATAGTCCGGCGGGGCCAGGGAAAATAGCGCCCGGCGCAGGATGGCGGCGAGGATGTCGAGAGGCGGCGTGGGCATGGCCGGAAGCCTGGGGTTTGGGTGAAAAGCCGGGGTCTTACGCCGGAGGCAGGGTGTCCACGTAGTAGTTGGCCCGGCGCACGGGGTTCAAGTAGGCGAAGATCTCCCGGGGCAGTTCCTCGGGGCGCAGGGCCCGAATGATCTTGAGATCCTCCTCGATGGTCAGGTCGATGAGCAGGGCCTCCTTTCTGGGGATGTCTGGATGATGCACCAGGACGCTCGGCCGAAACGAGGCCTTGGGATTTGAGGACACCACCATGCCGGTCAGTCCGCTCGACAGCTCCACGATGCTCCCCGGCGGGTAGACCCCGATGTTGCGGATGAACGTGGCCAGGATCATCTGGTCCAGGCTGGTCTTTCTTCCGTACATGGCCCTGAGGGCCTCGTGGGGGATGGCATGGCCGACGTCGTCCTTGCGGTTGCACAAGGTGTCGTAGGCGTCGGCCACGGCCGCGATGCGGGCCAGGACCGGGATGTCCTCACCCTGGAGGCCGGAGGGAAATCCCTGGCCGTCGAGGGTTTCGTGATGCTTGAGCACCACGTCCAGGGCCGCCGGGGGAAACTCCGAAAAGCCCGAGACGATCTTGGCCCCGAGCAGCGGATGCTCACGATAGTATTCACGCACGACCTTGTTCAAGGTGGTCATGTGGCCTTTGGAAAAACGCTGGATGGGCACCCGGCCCTTGCCGATGTCATGGAAAAGTGCCCCCATGCCCAGGTCGTGCATCTGGGATTTGCCGAGCCCAAGCTCCCGGGCCAGCATCAGGGACAGGACGGTGACGTTTAGGGCATGGTAGTTGCGGGTTTCCTCGCGGGGCTTGGTGGTCATGAGACTGACCACCACGTCGAGGTCTGACAAAAAGGTGTTCACCAGGGAGGACACCATCCCCCGGGCCGCCTCCAGGACCGCATCCGACGGCTTGGCCGCCTTCTTCAAGACCCCCACCACCTGGGAAACGGCCTCGTCATACCGTTTTTCACAGGCCGCGAAACGTTCCCGGCGTTCCTTGTTGCGGGCGATGGTTTCCCGTTTCAGGCCAAGGAGTTCCAGTGAGACCGGGGTCTTGAAGGCCTTGGCGGGGCGTCCGGAAAGGCCGGGGGCGGGGTGCTTCTCCAGTTCCTCCAGGGGAATGGGCAAACGGTCGGATTTGTCGGAGACGCAGATGACGTGGCGGATGCCCAGACGCCTGATTTCCGCGATCTGTTCCGGGCTGGTGATCTTGAACGCCTTTTTGGGCAGGACGCCGCTAGCGGAAAGCGTCTCCAGGCGCACGAAGAGCCCCGGGCACAATTGGTCGACCAATATCGGATATTCATTGACATGCATGGGGACGGAGCTCACGAGGCCTTGCGATTGTTGACATTTCAGCCTTTGCGCGTATTTTCATGCAGCCGTTGCAGAGGGTTTTCACAATCATGGATCACTGCCCCGGCACTTCGTTCGCACGGCGCGGGTGGACCATGCGCCATACTATGCCCGCGCCATTTTTCGTGTCAACACGGCCGTTGGCAGCGGGCTGTCCGGTGAACGCCCGGCGTTGGCCGTGAACCTCCAACACGAGTTGCTCCGCATGTCGGCAAGGCCAAAATGACGGACGACACCCCAGCCAAACGGATGCGGGGCGTTTTTTCCACCGAGTCTTCGCACTATCTCGGTTTCGGCGGATCCCGCCGCCGGGTGAGCCAGCAGATTTTCGTCATGGCCGAGGAGCTGGAGGACGGGGATTTCAGCATCCAGCGCCTCAACCGCAATTTTTTGCCCTCGGGCCCGGTGAAGATCCTCAAGCGCGAGGAACTGCTCAGGCAATACGTCCCCGAACCCTCCATCTACATGAACAAGGTCGTGCCCATCATGCGCCGCATGGAGGAGACCGTGGAGCGCGGGGACCGGCACCGGGAGCGCAGCGAACTCTTTTCCGCGGAATTCGAATACCAGACGGCCCTGGGGCTTGACGAGGACCATGTCCGGGCCACCTTCGGCCTTGGGCTCACCTATCTGGAACGCCACGAGGCGGAAAACGCCGAACGCGTATTCCGCAAGCTGGTCCGCCTGGAGGCGGCGTTCCAGACGGAGCACAAGCACCTCTTCAACGAGTTCGGCATCCAGATGCGCAAGCTCGGCATGTACTCCCAGGCCATGAAATACTATGCCCGGGCCTTCCAGCTCAGCAAGGACGACGAACACCTCATCTACAACATGGCCCGCACGCTTTACGAAAAAGGCAATGCCAAGGTTTCCCGGCGTTTTTTGGAGAAGGCCTTGGGCATGAAGCCGGATTTCGAGGAATGCCGCCAGTTTTTGGAATATCTCGATGCCCGGAATAAGGAAGCGGCCCCGACTCCGGGCCTCCCTCCCGGCGCGGAACCATCGCCGCCTCCAGCCTCTCCGGATATGTGACGATCCCCCGTGGCGAGCCGCTCGGCAGGGGGGGCCGGGCTGCAGGCCGGTACGGGGCATGGCCTCCCGGCCTGGATGTGACCGTTGCCCTGCCGCCGTCCCGAAACGCAGTACGATCCCGGCATAAAAAAACGCCCCGGGAACCGGAACATGCCCGGCTCGCGGGGCGTCGTGGGTTTCCTCGCGACGAGGAAGCCGGAACGGCCGGCCGCCTTAGCTGAAATGGGCGGTGCAGACCTTCCAGCGGCCGTTTTCCCTGGTCAGGGTGTATTCCTCGTTTTGAGGCGTCACCTTCGGCGCCTGCTTGCCGACCGTGATGGACATCTCGCCACTGACCCTGACCGTGCAGCTGTCTTCCTGTTGATCCACGATCTCGTAGCTCACCTTGGAAACGTCCATCGTCAGATGCTTGCGCCAGTCAGGGGTCTGGGCAGCCAGCTTGTATAACGGTTCCATGCCCTTTTCCACTTCCTGGTGCACCGAGGGGCAGGTACAGGTGAGAAGGGCGTTGTGATCAATCTGGGCGATGGCATGGAAATAGCCCTTGATGGCGACCATGGCCGCATCGGCGTCCTTCTGTTTCTTGTGTTCGGCGGCCTTGGCCTGATATTCTTTGATGATTTTCTTCTCTTTGGCCGCATTGATCTTGGGTGCCGCAGCCGTGTTTTTCTTTCCTGCGGGCTCGGGCTCCGGTTCCCCGCCTCCTGCCGTGCCCGTTGCCTGGGCGGTCTTGTACGAACCGTCGATCTCCTGCACGGCTTTTTGCACCAATCGCTGCACCAGGGTGTCCAGGGTCACGGCCGAACTCTGGGCCTGGGTGGCGCCCAGAAAACTTTGCATGGAGGCCTTGATCTCCAGCTTGTCCTCGAAATAGCCCGTGGCAACCTGCATGCCGGTATTGGCGTCCAGGATCTTGTAGCGCAGGCCCACGTTCCAGATGACCGATCTGTCGCTGCCCTTGATGGAGGCGATGGTGGTGCCGGCAATGCGCCCGGCGTCGGAACTGCCGGCCAGGGTCAAAGCCAACCCGACCAACAGCCCGGCGCTCGTGCCGTCCACGTTCTGCTTCACGTCGGCCACGGGCTCGGCCTTGAGCACGTCGAAGGCCACCAGCCAGTTGGTGGTCTTGAACCGGCCCTTCTTGAAGACGGCCAGGGCTTCCGCGTCGCCCAGATTGGCGGCCAGGGCGAATTCGTTGAAGAACTCCTGGGTGTCGGCCCGCTCCAGTATCTTGAAGTTGGCCTTGGACAGCTCCAGTTCCGCAAAGTCACGGATATTGTTGTCCGTGACCTTCTGGGCGAACGTGGCGTTGACGCTTTTCATCTCTCCGGGCAGCACCACGATCTCGGGGCCGGGTATGGAGGCGTTGTTGTATTCCACGGGCTTGTAGACGTTCTCTTCAGCCAGTTCGTGGGCCTTCTGCTTGGAGGTCTGGCAGCCCCAGAGGGATACAACCATAACCAGGGCAAGGACGAGGAGCGGGAGTCGTTTCATTGGAGCGGTCCTTTGGGGATCGTATTGCCGATATCGATCTGGGCTGCATAAACGTTGTGGGAGGATATTGCAATATATGTTCGATATCTTTGTTCTGGAATACGGTTGAAGGAAATGATCGTCACTGCGTCACGAAAAAGGGAGGAGCCGGATGCCGCAGCGGTCCCTCCCTGAAAGGCAATCCGCAGTGCGAAGGGGCTATTCCACCCAGTCCAACGTACGCTCCACGGCCTTTTTCCAGCCCCGGTAGCCTTCTTCCCGGGCGGTGGCGGTCATGCGCGGCTCCCATGTCCGGTCCACCGCCCAGTTTCGGCACAATTCCCTGGTGTCGCGCCAGAACCCCACGGCCAGGCCGGCGGCATAGGCCGCGCCCAGGCAGGTGGTCTCGGACACCACCGGCCGGATCACCGGCACGTCCAGGATGTCGGCCTGGAATTGCATGAGGAGCTCGTTGTGCACCATGCCGCCGTCGACCTTGAGCTTTCTCAACTCCACGCCCGAATCCTTGTTCATGGCCTCAACGATGTCCTTGGTCTGGTAGGCGCAGGCCTCGAGCACGGCCCGGGCGATGTGGTTTTTGGTGGCGTAGCGCGTCAGCCCCACGATGGCCCCCCGGGCGTCCGAACGCCAATAGGGCGCGAAAAGCCCGGAAAAAGCGGGCACGATGTACACCCCGCCGTTGTCTTCGGCGTGCATGGCCAGGCGTTCGATCTCCGGGGCGGTCTTGATCAGCCCCAGGTTGTCGCGCACCCACTGCACGAGGGCCCCGGCGATGGCCACGGAACCTTCCAGGCAATAGACTGGGTCGTTGTCGCCGATCTTGTAGGCCAGGGTGGTGATCAGGCCGTGGCGGGAGGGGATGGGCGCCGTGCCGGTGTTTAAGAGCAGAAAGCAGCCCGTGCCGTAGGTGTTTTTGGCCTCGCCGGGTTCGAAGCAGGCCTGGCCCACCAGGGCCGCCTGCTGGTCGCCCAGGGCGCCGCACACGGGCACCCGGGTTCCGAGGGGCCCGTCCTCCATGGTCGGTCCCCAGGAGGCCCCGTCGCTCGAGGGGACGATGCGCGGCAGGCCCCGGGGCGGGATGCCCAGGATGTCCAGGATTCCCTCGTCCCATTTCAGGGTTGCCAGGTCCATGAGCATGGTCCGGCTGGCGTTGGTCACGTCGGTGACGTGCGCCCCGCCCCGGGGACCGCCCGTGAGCTGCCAGATGATCCAGGATTCCATGGTTCCGAAAAGGGCCTCTCCGGCCTGGGCGGCGCGTCTGGCCTCGGGGACGTTGTCGAGGATCCACTTGATCTTCGGGCCGCTGAAATAGGTGGCCACGGGCAGGCCGGTTACGGCCCGGAAACGGTCCGGCCCGCCGTCCTTGATCAGTTCCTCGCAGATGTCCCGGGTGCGGGTGCACTGCCAGACGATGGCGTTGTAATACGGGCGGCCCGTGCGCCGGTCCCAGACCACCACGGTCTCGCGCTGGTTGGTGATGCCCAGGGCCGCCAGATCCGCGCCGCCGATCCCGGCCTTGCGCAGCGCCCCGGCAATGACCGCCTGGGTGTTTTCCCATATCTCCACGGGGTCGTGCTCCACGTACCCCGGCTGGGGGAATATCTGGCGGTGTTCCTTCTGGTCCATGGCCACGATGCGCCCGGCGGCGTCGAAGATGATGAACCGCGACGAGGTGGTTCCCTGGTCCACGGCCCCGATGTATCCACCCATGCTGCACTCCTTGTCTGGCGTGTTGCCCTGGCGGGCGTTCGTTTCCTTGTTCCCGATCCTCGCCGGTCAGGCAAGCCCGGCGGAAATGTCCCGGCGTGTTCCCGGGAGTGTCCCCATGCCCGCCGTACGGGCGTCCCGCCGTGCGGGGCCGTGCCTTGAGCGGGCAAAGGGAACGTGCCGAAAGGCCTCCCGTTTCAAAAAACGGACGCCGTCCCGGAAGGCGGCTCCAGACGGTCCTCCAGGGGCCACAGCCCCAGGGCCGCGCCCAAAATCCGGGGCACGGTGGCCACCGGCAAGGGCGGCTGCGGCCGTGGCCCTGCCGCCTGGCCCATGCCCGGTGCGGGAAGGTCGCAGGACAGGGCCGAACTCCCGAGCTGCATCTGACAATAGGTGCAGGCCGTGACCAGGACGTCGGCCCCGGCCTCAAGGGCCGAGGCATATTTACTGTGGGCCAGGGCCATGGCCAGGCGGTCGTTTTTCCCGGCCAGGGGCTGCCCGCAGCATTCCAGGCGAAGCGTCCAGGGCACGGGGACGCAGCCCGCCGCCGAAAGCAGGTTCTCGAACAGGACCGGGGCCAGGGGATCATCGAAACGCGTCACCTGGGACGGCCTGAGGGCGTGGCAGCCGTAGTGGGCCGCGGCGCGGATCCAGGTCAGGGGGCGGACCACGGCCTTTTCGAAGGCCGGCAGACCCACCTCCCTGACAAGAAGCGGCAGCAGATGGGACACGGTCAGGTCCGGGTCGTAGCGCAGGGCCTCGGGGCGCAGGGCGTCCGTGACCGCGCCCATGAGGTCCGGGCGTTCGGCCAGGATGGACTGGGCGAAGCGCAGGTGGCCGAAGCAGCATTTGCAAGGGGTCAGGATGCCGAGCCCGGCCCTGGCGGCTATGGCCATGGCCCGGGCCGCCGAGAGCACCGAGGCGAAAAGGCTCTGGTGGCGCACGGGATAGCCGCAGCAGTTGAATTCCATCTCCGCTGCGGGCGCGCCCAGGGCGGACAGGACCGCCAGGGACTGGCGGCCGTAGTCGGGCAGATGAAAGGGAATGCGGCAGCCGGGAAACCAGGCGTAGGTCATGGGATGTCCCCCTGGTCCGGGGAGGGCATCCCTGTGCCGTCCAAAAGCCCGGCCCGGGCCGCCTCTTCGACCTTGGCGTGGGCCAGGTTGCGCAGCTCGTACAGCACGTCGGCCACCCGGATGCCCTGGGGGCAGTGCTCCTGGCATTTGTAGCAGGTGGTGCAGTTCCACAGGAAATTGGCCGACAGGGCGTGGCCCGCAAGGCCCATGCGCACCAGATTCATGAGCTGGTGGGGGCTGACGTCCACCTCGGCGGCCGGGATGTCCGGCAGGCGGAAGATGGGGCACACGCCGGTACAGACCGAGCATTGCACGCACTGGGCGAAGGTCTCGGGATTGTCCAGAAGGGACGGGGAGGCGGCCAGGGTTCTGTCCACGGGCCGTTTTCGCCGGGCCAGCCTTTCCCAGACCTCGGGACCGAAGCGGCGCAGGCGCACGGACAGTTCCGGGTGGCCCAGCCGGGCGGCCTCGCGTTTGGACACCAGCCACAGGTCCTGCAGGTTGATGCGCGAGGGGCAGACCACGGTGCAGCGCATGCACTCGGTGCACACGAAGCCGCCCTCGGAGAAGGCGGCCAGGGCAGCCGGGGTGAGCTTTCCCGATTTCCCGGCCAGGCGGCGCATGGTCAGGAGCTTTTCCGAGGGCAGGATTTCCGGCGTGCGAAGGGCCAGAAAGGCCGGCAGCACGCTGCAATGGCGGCTGCAGATGCCGCAGTGGGTGCAGGCGTCCAGGCCCACGGCCCGGGCCAGCGGGGCCGAGGCGTCGGGCCGGGCGGCGGCCTCCCCGGGGTCGAGGCCGCGCAGCATGAGGCCCACGGGGGTGGACAGGATGTGGAAGAGCTTGCCGAAGGGCAGCCAGGCCAGGGCGAACAGGCAGGCCAGAACATGCAGCCACCACAGGGCGTCCACGAGCCTTGCCCCGGCCGGGGCCAAAAGGCGCGACAGGGGCGCGGACACGAAGGCCGAGGCGGGCGGGGAATGGCACGGGGCGCAGGACATCTCGGAAATCTCGCGCCCGGCGTCGAGGTTTTCCGGGGTGAAGGCCTCGCGGGGCATGCTCTCGACCGGAAAGACCATGCCGTAGTCCGTGGCCCAGTAGGCCCGAAGGGCCGTCATCCCGGCCTCGTCCGGGGCCGGGAAATAGTCGGCCGCCATGCGGTCGAAGGCGGCCGGGGACACCATCTTGGCCCCTTCCAGGAAAAATCCCGAGGCGATGATCAGGCCGATGAGCCCCAGGGTGAAGGCGTCTTCGAAGCGGGAGGTGCGCCGCATGTCGCGCACGGCGAGGCGGCGGCACAGGGCGATGCCCAGGCCCAGGGCGACCATGGCCCCGAAGAGGTTGCGCAGAAACTGCCAGGGATCGAGGGTGGGCTCATATCCCGGGAAAAAGGGCCGGGAGACGAAGTTTTCCAGGGCATGGAAGAAAAGCAGGCCGGAAAATCCGGCGTACAGAGCGAAATGCATGATCCAGCGCCACAGACTGCCCTTTCGCAGCAGATGGCCCTGGAGCAGGATGTCGAAAAAAAAGGTGAAGGCCATCCGGGGGGCGGCGGCAAACGCCTTGTGCCAGGACAGGGAGCGCAGCAGGGCGGCCAGGGCCAGGGAGGGAGGGAGGCCGGGAACGGCCAGGGAGCGATCCGGGGCCAGCCAGCGGGCCATGCGCCACACCGTGCCGCCCAGGCACACGGCCAGGCAGATCCACAGGATGACGGCGAACAGGCTCATGAACGCTCCCGGATAATGGTCCGCCCGGACGGCCACGGAAAATCGCCCACGGCCGACCTCGTGGCAAGAAATCGCTTATTCCCGTCCGGCAAAATCCTCCACGGCGGCATAGGCCGTGGCCAGGGCCAGCCCCGCGCCGCATTTCTGGCGGGTCCAGTCGTGCCCGGCCAGGATGGAGCCCACGGCGTACAAGGTGTCCCAGGCGGGCCGTCCGTCGGCCCCGAGAGGCCGGAAACGATCGTCCGTGGCCAGTCCGGCCCTGTTGATGCCGTGACCGGCCGGGTCGAACAGGCGTTCCCTGTGCCACTGGGAGCGGGAGCCGGGCTGGGCCACGGGCAGGCCGAAAAGGGATTCGGCCACGCCTTTGCGATGCGGCACGAGGCCTTTGCCGAAAAAGCGTCCCGTGGCCAGGATCACGCCGCGGGCCCGGACCTCGGCCTCCACGGCGTTCCAGCCCACATCGCAGGCGAAGCCGCCGCCATCGGGCCGGGCGGCGAGCACCAGCTTGCGGAAAAACGTCACGGCCCCGCGACCGGGCATGGCCGCCTCGAAGGCGGATTTCAGGCGGATGCCGGTGATCGCGGGGGGGATGGTGGGGATCTCGAACACGGGCAGCCCCACCAGTTCGGTCAGGGATGCCAGCACCTCACGGGTGCGGTAGATGCCGAGCACCGCCGGCAGGCCCACCATTTCCTTGCCCCGAAGGTGCGGGGCCAGGGCTCCGGCCAGCTCCTCCCGGGTCTTTTGGGCCTCCAGGGCGAAGGCCATGGGCTCGGGATAGGGGGCCGGACGGCCGCCAGGGACCGGCAGGCGGGCATGGGACAGTCCCGGCCAGAACGTGCTGGCCGTCTGGACCACCTGCCTGGCGCTGAAGCCCTTGAGGCCTTCGAAATCCACGATGAGCGCGGGCGGCGTGCTGCGAATGCCGGTATCGGCGGCCCACATGCCGGCCGGAACCCGGTAGGTGCGTTTGACCGTGCCCACCGGGGTCAGGACCATGGCGTTTTTGCCGTCGTGGCCGTGATAGTCCAGGCCGATTTCGGACAAAAAGCCGGTGAATCGGGCGAAGGCGGCCTCGATGCCGGGCCGGTCGAGCCTGGCGTAGGGGTGTTCCGGCTCGTCGGCGGCCAGGGCGGCCAGGGCCGCGAAGGGGTCGTCCCACTGCCGCCCCTGGGCCAGGGGATGCACGGCCAGAAGATCCAGAAGGCCGCTGGCGAAGAGGCTTTCTCCGGGCGCCCCGGCCAGGGCCACGCGCAGGCCGCGCGACAGGGCGAAGGCGGCGGCGGCCATCCCGGCCAGCCCCGTGCCGATGACCATGATATCCACGTCGTGGCGCGGCGCCGGTTGGCTGGTCATGCCTCACCCTTCCCGTTTTCGTCCTCGCGGACCAGTTCCAGGCCGAACAGCCCGCAATGTACGGCCTCCTGAAACTCGGCCTGCATGAGGGGGAAATCGAACAGAATGGGATGCACCCCCCGCCAACGCTCGTCGAGAAAGCGCCGTATTTCGGCCAGTCCCTGATCCCCCTGGATTACGTCCGTGTCGTAGAGGTGCCCGGCGACCCTGAGGCTGCAGAACCCGCCCTGACAGGGCCCCTTGCCGATGCGGCTGCGCAGGCCGATGGACAAAAGCGTGTATCCCGGAGACTGGGGGGGCATGGTGCGCACGATGTCGTCCACCACGCTTTTGGACACCATTTCGCATTCGCACAGGATGGTGTCCGTGGGGTCCGATGACTTGAGCCATCGGCGCGGGGCCAGCCCCGGCTCGGTCCAGCGGCCGCCCTCGTAGGGGGGCATGACGGTGGCGGCCGTGAGACAGGGCGCGTCCACCCCGAGCTTGGCGCACACCAGATCGGCGGTTTTTTCGGCCATGAGCCTATAGGTGGTCAGCTTGCCGCCGGTGATGGTCACGAAATTCTCCACCCCGTCCCGGGCGTGGTCCAAAAGGGCGAATCCCCGGCTCACGGCCCGGTCGCCGTTTCCCGCGGCGGTCTTGCCGAAAAGGGGGCGCACCCCGGAATAGGCCCGGATATAGCGGGTGGCGTTGAGTTCCGGAACCATGGCCGCGCCCTCGTCGATGATCTGGTCCACCTCGGCGATGGTGGGGCGGCAGTCGTCGGGGTCGGGGATGCGCACGGAGGTGGTGCCCAGGATGGACACCGTGCCTCCGGGCACCAGGATGTCCGCGTCCGTGGCCGGGCGCAGCCGGTTGATGACCCGGTCGGTGATGCGGCTTTGGGTGACCAGAAGGGTTCCCTTGGAAAAAACCAGGTCCACGTGGGGACCGGCCAGGGCGGCCACCCGTCCGGCCCAGGCCCCGGCGGCGTTGACCACCATGGAGACGGCAAGGTCTTCCTCCCGGCCGGTGGCGGCGTCGCGCAGGGTCGCCGCCCGGATGCGGCCCTTGTCCAGGCGAAAACCCACCACCTGGGTCCAGGGCAGGAAACGCGCCCCATGGGCCATGGCCTGGCCGATGTTGTCCAGGGAGAGCTTGAAGGGGTCCACCGAGGCGTCGGCCACGGCATAGGCGGCGATGAGCCGGTCCGACAGGGCCGGTTCCATGTCCCGGGCGGTCTTGGGGTCCAGGGCGGTGGCCGTGATGCCGCATTTGGAACAAAGCCCAGGGAAAGCGGAGAGATAGGATTCGTCGTCGCCGGCTACGGCCACGAAAAGCCCACCCGTGTCCTCGACGCAGTGGGGGGCGATGCGGCGCAGGATGTCGCCTTCCTCGCGACACTCCCGGGCGGCCAGGGGATCCGAGCCCACATAGCGTGCGCCGCTGTGCAACAGCCCGTGATTGCCGCCCGAGGCCCCGGCGTTGACGTCCTGCTTGTCCACCAGGACGCAGGATACGCCGCGAAGCGCCAGGTCGCGGGCGAGCCCCGCTCCGGTGACGCCGCCTCCGATGATGAGCACGGTGGTCCGCACTCTCTTGCTCCTTTTCGTAGGATGCCGGTATCCGGCGGTAACCGGCGGCCCCCGTCGCGCCCGGGAGAACCCCGGACGCGACGGTTTCTTGGGGGGAGGCCGCCGTCCGAAGCGGGGACGGCCGCCGGGGGGGGCGGCGTGGGATGGTCCCCGATTTCAGTTTGCCCTTGTGAAAAGAAAAACGCAGTGATACGCACATGATGAAAAGGATGTTGCCATCACGTGCATAATCCGGTCGGAATATAGCCGGCAAGCGGGTTTTTGTCACCAATTTTTTTCCAATAACAACAAACTTGCCTTGTTTTTTTCAAAAACGAAAATGGATCGCGGGGTTGCGCCCGATCCGGAGAACGCGAGCATGGCACAGCGGGAGTGGGAGAACGAGGAACAGCATGGAGGGGCTCAGGAGGAGCAGGGGGGGGCGAGCACCCCGGACTCCACGGGGAAGTCCGCCGCCGTGAAAAAGCGTCAGGACAAGATCCTGGCCGCGGTGCGCGAAAAGGGATTCGCCACCATCGAGGCCCTGGCCAAGACCTTCCAGGTCACGCCCCAGACCATCCGCCGGGACATCAACATGCTGACCCGGGAAGGCCTGCTGCACCGGTACCATGGCGGCGCGGGCCTGGAATCGAGCACCGAAAACCTGACCTATTCCGACCGCAAGATTCTCTACCGTCAGGAAAAGCGACGCATCGCGGCCATGGTCGCCGCCCACATCCCGGACCACGCCTCGCTTTTTATAAACATCGGCACCACCACCGAGGAGGTGGCCCGGGCCCTGCACAGCCACCAGCGCCTGCGGGTCATCACCAACAACCTGAACGTGGCCGGCATCCTGGCCGGATACGACAACGTGGAGGTGATCATCGCCGGTGGGCTCATCCGCCACCGCGACTGCGGCATCATCGGCGAGGCCACCATCGACTTCATCCAGCAGTTCAAGGTCGATTACGGCATCATCGGCATTTCCGGCATCGACCTGGACGGCACCCTGCTGGACTTCGATTTCCGCGAAGTCCGCGCCGCCCGGGCCATCATTGACAATTCCCGCAAGACTTTCCTGGTGGCCGACCACTCCAAGTTCGGCCGCAACGCCATGGTCCGCTTGGCGGACATCACCGAGATCGACGCGCTTTTCACCGACGCCCTGCCGCCCATGGCCCTGCGCGAAAAGCTCGAGGCCGCGGATGTCAGCTACTACGTGGCCGATCAGGACTGACCTCCCCGGCATCAACGCCTTCGTCCGGGACGGCGCATCGGCCGAAGACCCGCCATGCGTGGCCGGGGAGGCGGAGCCTGCGACGGGTTCTTGGTTCCTCCACGCCCACCGGAGCGTCCGGTGGGCCGATATCTTCGGAACGCGCCACGGGGGGAGCCCGGCGGGCGGGTGACGAAAAATCCTCCAATCCTCACGGACGGCTGGCAGATTTTTTTCGGTTTGTTACAAAAATATTTCTTTTTTCGCTTGAGAAAAAAACCTGAAGCTGCTAATCACTGCATTCGAAACGAAGTCTTCACTATTTGAAATCATACGATATTTTAAGATGTTCGCCCCCTCATCAGGCGAAGGCGGGGAGCCGGGGATGAGTTTTTCAATCTCGAAAGTCGACAAGCGTGTCGGACGGGAGACGTATCTCGCCGATATCGATCTGCACCTCGAATCCGGATCGCAAAACGTCATTCTGGGCCGCACCCTGGCCGGGAAGACCACGCTGTTGCGCATCATGGCCGGGCTCGACCGGCCCTCGCGCGGGGGCATCGCCGAGAACGGCAGGGACGTGACCGGCGTATCGGTTCGCAAACGCAACGTGGCCATGGTCTACCAGCAGTTCGTCAACTATCCGTCGCTTTCGGTCTTCCACAACATCGCCTCGCCGCTGAAGCTGGCCGGCATGGCCAAGGCCGACATCGCGGCCCGGGTCCGCGAGGTGGCCGCCGTGTTGCACATCGACCATCTGCTGGACCGGCTGCCCCAGGAACTGTCCGGCGGCCAGCAGCAGCGCACGGCCATCGCCCGGGCCCTGATCAAGGACGCCTCGCTGCTTCTTTTGGACGAGCCCCTGGTCAACCTGGACTACAAGCTGCGCGAGGAACTGCGCACCGAGCTGCGGGAAATCTTCGGCAAGCGGGATTCCATCGTGGTCTATACCACCACCGAGCCCTCCGAGGCCCTCATGCTCGGGGGCAATCTGGTGGTCATGCACGAGGGGCGCGTGCTCCAGACCGGACGGGCCGAGGAGGTCTACCGCTGTCCGTCCTCGGTCACGGTGGCCGAAATTTTAAGCGATCCGCCCATCAACGTCCTGCGCACCCGGGTGGATCAGGCCATGGCCCATCTGGGCGACGGGCTGTCCGTGCCCCTGGACGGGCATCTGGCCGGACTTTCCCCGGGGGACTATTTTTTCGGGGTGCGCTCCCATCATCTGTTTTTGGAGCGCCAGCATCCCCGGGACATCGAACTGCACGCCCGGGTGGAGCTGGCTGAAATCAACGGCTCCGAGACCTTCATCCACATGACCTACAACGGCCGTCCCCTGGTGGTCCAGGAAGAGGGCGTCCACCAGCGCCGCATGGGCGAGGCCATTTCGTTTTTCGTGCGTCCCCGCAAGTTCTACATCTTCGACCGGGACGGCGCCCTGGTGCGGGCTCCCCTTTTCGAAGACGCCTAATATCGCCAACGAGGTACGTTTCATGGCCCGCATCGTTCTCGACGACCTGGCTCACAGCTACCGGCCGCATCCCACGGGCCAGGACGACTATGCCTTAAAGCGCATCAACACCGTCTGGGAGGACGGCGGGGCCTACGCCCTGCTCGGTCCTTCGGGATGCGGCAAGACCACGCTTTTGAACATCATCTCCGGGCTTTTGATTCCCAGCCAGGGCCGGGTGCTCTACGGCGAGACCGACGTCACGCGGCTGCCTCCGGAAAAACGCAACATCGCCCAGGTGTTCCAGTTCCCGGTGCTCTACGACACCATGACCGTACGCGAAAACCTGGCCTTTCCCCTGCGCAACCGGGGCGTGTCCCCGGCGGACACGGCCACGCGGGTCATGGAGGTGGCCGAGGCCCTGGACCTGGTCTCGGTCCTGGACGCCAAGGCCAGCGGCCTGTCCGCCGACGCCAAACAGAAGATTTCGCTTGGCCGGGGGCTGGTGCGCAGCGACGTGGCGGCCATCCTTTTCGACGAACCGCTCACGGTCATCGATCCCCATCTCAAGTGGCAGCTTCGCCGCAAGCTCAAGGAAATCCACGACCGTTTCAACCTCACCCTCATCTACGTGACCCACGACCAGGTGGAGGCCATGACCTTCGCCGACCAGGTGGTGGTCATGTACGACGGGGAGATCGTGCAGATCGGCACCCCCCAGGAGCTTTTCGAAAACCCCGAGCACACCTTCGTGGGCTACTTCATCGGCAGCCCCGGCATGAACCTCCTGCCCGTGACCGTGGACGGGGAGACGGCCCAAACCGGCGATTCCCGCATCCCCCTGCCCCCGGCCCTGGCCGAAAAGGCCCGGGCTGCGGCTGCGGCCGGGGCTACGCTTACGCTTGGCATCCGGCCCATGTACCTGGGCCTGGAGGACGCCGGGACCGGGCGCGGCGTCGCGGCCAGGATCACCCTGGTGGAAGACCAGGGGGATTGCCGCATCGTCACCGCCGCCATGGGGGACGTGACCGTCAAGGCCCGGGTGCCCGAGGGCCGGGCCATTCCCTCCCAGGAGGCCCGGGCGGTCTTTCCTCCCGAGTGGACCAGGATATTCGCCGACGGACGGCTTTTGAAATAGACGGCCGCGTGGTCCGCAACGCGTTTTTGGGATTCACAACTCGAAGAGAGGGACGACGTGGAGAAGTGGGACGACAACAAGGCCTGGTTTCTGGTCTTGCCGGTCTTTCTGGTGGTGGCGTTCAGCGCCATCATACCGCTGATGACTGTGGTCAACTACTCGGTCCAGGACATCATGGCCCCGGGCCAGGGCATTTTCGTCGGCTCCGAGTGGTACCGCGAGGTGCTGCACGACCCCAGGCTGCATGAGGCCTTCCTGCGCCAGTTGATCTATTCCTTCACGGTGCTGGCCATCGAGATCCCCCTGGGCATCGCCGTGGCCCTGACCCTGCCCTCCAAGGGCTGGAGCGTCTCGGCCTGTCTGGTGCTCCTGGCCCTGCCGCTTCTGATCCCCTGGAACGTGGTCGGCACCATCTGGGTGGTCTTTTCCCGTCCCGACATCGGCCTTGCCGGGGTGACCATAAACGAGCTTCTGAGCATCCCCTACAACTACACCGCCGACCCCATGGACAGCTGGCTGACGGTCCTGGTCATGGACGTCTGGCACTGGACGCCCCTGGTCATCCTCCTCTGCTACGCCGGACTCCAGGCCATCCCCGAGGCCTATTACCAGGCCGCCAAGATCGACGGGGCCTCGCGCTGGGCCGTGTTCCGCTTCATCCAGCTGCCCAAGATGCGCGGGGTGCTCATGATCGCCGTGCTGCTGCGCTTCATGGACAGCTTCATGATCTACACCGAGCCCTTCGTCCTCACCGGCGGCGGCCCGGGCAACTCCACCACGTTTTTAAGCCAGTTTCTCACCAAGATGGCCATCGGCCAGTTCGACCTGGGACCGGCGGCGGCCTTCTCGCTCATCTACTTCCTGGTCATCCTGCTCTTGAGCTACATCTTTTACACCGTCATCACCAACCTCGGCAAAGGAGTGGCGAAATGAGGATCAACGGCCGCCAGCTCGTGCTGCTCCTGTATCTGGGATTTCTTCTCCTGCCCATCTATTGGCTGGTGAACATGTCGTTCCAGACCACCGAGGAGATCCTCGGGAGCTTCAGCCTGCTTCCGAAGGATTTCACCCTGTCCAACTATCGGATGATCTTTACCGACAGTTCCTGGTACATGGGCTACATCAATTCCATCAAATACGTGGTCTTAAACACCGTCATCTCCCTGTCCGTGGCCCTGCCGGCGGCCTACGCCTTCTCCCGGTTCCGGTTTTTGGGCGACAAGCACATGTTTTTCTGGCTTCTGACCAACCGCATGTCCCCCCCGGCCGTCTTTTTGCTGCCCTTTTTCAATTTCTACCAGACCGTGGGGCTTTTCGACACGCACATCGCCGTGGCCCTGGCCCATTGCCTCTTCAACGTGCCCCTGGCGGTGTGGATTCTGGAAGGTTTCATGTCCGGCATCCCCCGGGAGATCGACGAGACGGCCTTTATCGACGGCTACAGCTTTCCCCGGTTCTTCTTCACCATCTTCATCCCATTGGTGAAGGCCGGCATCGGCGTCACGGCCTTTTTCTGCTTCATGTTCTCCTGGGTGGAACTGCTTTTGGCCCGGACCCTGACCACGGTCAACGCCAAGCCCATCGCGGCCACCATGACCCGGACCATCAGCGCCGCGGGCATGGACTGGGGGGGACTGGCCGCCGCCGGGGTTTTGACCATGATTCCCGGGGCCATCGTCATCTGGTTCGTGCGCAATTACATGGCCAAGGGTTTCGCCCTGGGCCGGGTCTGATCCGTCACGGGCGGGGGTTGGAGACGGTTTGCGGACAGGCCCTGCGGCGTCCGCAGGCATGGGAACGAGCGGGTCGGGCCAGCTGCCCAAAGCGCGTAACGAAGGAGTGCGGGGAATGGATCTCACCTGGATGGAATGGACCCCCATCACGGCCTATTTCTTCATTTTCATCGGCTGCACGTTGGCCGCCATGACCGTGTGGCAGGTGCTTTCCCCCACGGTCGAGCGCAAGGGGTTTCTGCCCATGGCCACTACCCGGGGAGACCGGCTTTTCATCGGGCTTCTCGGCGGATGCTATATTTTACTGGCCTTCATCGGCCTTTCCGAAGTCAGTCTCTGGTATGCCCTGGCCGTGGCCCTGGCCTTTCTCGGCGGCGTCATGCGGTTCGGATGACTCCCCGGTTATGCTTGGCCTGGACAGACGTTTTGCGAACAGTGCGGCAGGAAACGTTTAACCGGAGGTACGGCAGATGAGAGGATTACGACGTGGCAAGTTGGGGAAGGCCTCGCTGTGCATCGGCTTTCTCGCCGTGACGCTTTTCATGGTCACGGGCCTGGCGGCGGCTGACGACGACGCCAAGTACATGGAGGCGGCCAAAAAATGGGTGGAGCAGGAATTCACGCCGTCCACCCTGTCCAAGGAAGAGCAGCTCAAAGAGCTCGAATGGTTCATCAAGGCCTCCAAGCCCTTCCGGGGCATGGAAATCAAGGTTGTCTCGGAAACCATCACCACCCACGAATACGAGTCCAAGACCCTGGCCAAGGCCTTCTACGAGATCACGGGCATCAAGCTGACCCATGACCTGATCCAGGAAGGCGACGTCATCGAGAAGATCCAGACCCAGATGCAGTCCGGCCAGAACATCTACGACGGCTGGATCAACGACTCCGACCTTATCGGCACCCACTTCCGCTACGGCCACGCCGTGTCCCTGACCGATTTCATGGCTGGCGAAGGCAAGGACGTGACCCTGCCCACCCTGGATCTGCCGGATTTTATCGGCACCTCCTTCACCACCGGCCCGGACGGCAAGCTGTATCAGCTCCCGGACCAGCAGTTCGCCAACCTGTACTGGTTCCGCTACGACTGGTTCCAGCGCCCCGACCTCAAGGCCAAGTTCAAGGAAATCTACGGCTATGAGCTGGGCGTGCCGGTCAACTGGTCCGCCTATGAAGACATCGCCGAATTCTTCACCGACAAGGTGAAGGAGATCGACGGCAAGCGCGTGTACGGCCACATGGACTACGGCAAGAAGAGCCCCGACCTCGGTTGGCGCTTCACCGACGCCTGGCTGTCCATGGCCGGTACCGGCGACAAGGGCCTGCCCAACGGCAAGCCCGTGGACGAGTGGGGCATCCGCGTGGAAGGCTGCCGTCCCGTGGCCTCCAGCGTCTCCCGCGGCGGCGCCACCAACGGCCCGGCCGCCGTCTACGCCATGGAAAAGTACATGGAATGGCTCAAGAAGTACGCCCCGGCCGAGGCCCTGGGCATGACCTTCTACGAGTCCGGCCCGGTTCCCGCCCAGGGGCACATCGCCCAGCAGATCTTCTGGTACACGGCCTTTACCGCCGACATGGTCAAGCCCGGGCTCGACGTGGTCAACCCCGACGGCACCCCCAAATGGCGCATGGCCCCGTCGCCCCACGGCGCGTACTGGGAAGACGGCATGAAGCTCGGATACCAGGATTGCGGTTCCTGGACGTTCCTCAAGAGCACCCCCATCGACCGCATGAAGGCCGCCTGGCTGTATGCCCAGTTCTGCGTGGCCAAGACCACCTCGCTGAAAAAGACCATCGTGGGGCTGACCCCCATCCGCAACTCCGACGTGACCTCCGAGGCCATGGCCAAGCTCGCGCCCAAGCTCGGCGGCCTGGTGGAGTTCTACAAGAGCCCGGCCCGCGTGGCCTGGACCCCCACTGGCACCAACGTGCCGGATTATCCGAAGATGGCCCAGCTCTGGTGGCAGAACATCGGCGAGACCCTCTCGGGTGAAGTCACCCCGCAAAAGGCCATGGACAACTTGGCCGAGGCCCAGGACAAGGTGCTGGCCCGTCTGGAGCGCGCCAATGTCCAGGGCGAATGCGCCCCCAAGCTCAACCCCGAAAAGGGCGCGGAGTACTGGTTCGCCCAGCCCGGCGCCCCCAAGCCCAAGCTGGCCAACGAAAAGCCCAAGGGCGAGACCGTGGACTACGACCAGCTGATCAAGGCCTGGCGTGAAGGCCGCGTGAAGTAAGCGCGACCCGCCCGGCGATCCGAATGCAAAACGGCGCGTCCTTTGTGGGCGCGCCGTTTGCTTTCATCCGCCGCCGCGCTTCGTTCTCGTCACGGGCCAGGGCGGCGTGCATATATTATGCGGCAGGGGGCGGGGAGATATTGTTGCCTCCCAGGGTCTTGGAGTACAGACAGGCCCGGGCGGGCCGGCGCGGGCCGGCGGCCATGGCGGCATCCCGCTTTTGATCCGCCCCAACCCCTTTCAAGGAGCCAGCATGGGTTTCAGCCTGAAAGACATCCTTCACGACAAGGCCTGGCAGCTTTTGCGCCTGGAGACCGATCCCGGCCTGGGCTGCACCGAGCCCGCCGCCATCGGCCTGTGCGCCGCCGTGGCCGCCTCCATCCTGCAATCCCGCGAGCCCGACGCCATTGTCGTCACGACCGACCCCAACATCTACAAAAACGCCATGGGCGTGAGCATCCCCAATGCCAATTCCGAGGCGGGCATCCCCCTGGCCGCCGCCCTGGGAGCCGTGGCCGGGGAGCCGGCCCAGAAGCTCCAGGTCTTTTCCACCGTGACCCCGGACGACCTGGACAAGGCCCAGGCCCTGGTGCGCCAGGGCAGGGTCACGGCGGGCATCGCCCCGGATACGACAGGCCTTTTCGTCCAGGTCACCATCACCGCCGGGGAGCATGTGGCGTCGGCCGTGGTTTCCGGCCGCCACGACCATGTGTCCTCGCGGGTTCTGGACGGCCGGGAGATGGGCTGCGACGGGGATCTCGGGCCGTCGTCCTCCGATTCCGGACTGGTGGCCCTGGAAGAATGGCTGTTGGACATGAGCCTGTCGGAACTGGTCAGCCTGGTGGACGAGATGGACAGCGCCGACCTGGAATACGTGCGCGAAGGCCTGGCCCTAAACGAGGCCCTGGTGGAATACGGCCTGGCCCACGGCCCGGGCATCGCCGTGGGCCGCACCCAGCTCGGGCTCATCCGCCAGGGGCTCCTCAAAAAGGACATGGTGGTCTGGGCCGGGGTGCGTACGGCGTCGGGCATCGATTCCCGCATGGGCGGGGTGCCGCTTCCGGCCATGACCCTGGCGGGCAGCGGCAACCAGTGCATCGCGGCCGGCATCCCCGTAGTCACCGTGGCCCAGTACGCAGACATGGAAGATCCGAATTTGCCGGTACGGGCCGTGATGCTCAGCTACCTCATCACCTGTTCCATCAAGGCTGGGGTGGGGCGGCTCTCGGCCCTGTGCGGCAGCGGCATGGCCGCCGGAGCGGGCGTGGCCGCGGCCACGGCCTACCTGTTCGGCGGGACGGTGGAGAAAATCGGCGGGGCCGTCAAAAACCACATCGCGGCCTTCTGCCCCGTGGCCTGCGACGGGGCCAAGACCAGTTGCGCCCTCAAAGTGGGGGAGATGGCTGCGGCAGCGGTCAAAAACGGGCTTTTGGCCCTGTCGGGCTGCATCGTGCGGGCCACGGACGGGGTGGTGGACAAGTCCCCGGAACAGACCATGCGCAACCTGGGGATCATCGCCAAAAAGGGGCTGAGTGGCCTGGATCCGGTGATCCTGGACATCATGTTGCACAAGCAGGCCTAGCGTCGTGTCCTCGAAATACGCATTGCGGATTTTGCGGGTAACAATTTAAAATAATTGGTTTTTTCTAAAAATACAGACGTGTTTTTGAGGGATGAGGCACAGGCCCGCACCTTCCGGCTTTTCCCCGGTAAAACCGGGATTCTTTCGATCTGACGGACACCTGCCTCGGGTTGCGTGGTGCGACCATCGTCTGAGTTTTGGCCTTCATGCCACCGCCTGGGGCCTGTTTTCCATGGCACGGGGGTTGCTTCTCCGCCCTCCGGGGCCCCGGCCCGGCCGCCGCGTGGGATCGGTCCCTCCCGGAAAACGCCCGGAGGCGGCTGCCTGGCGGGCGGTTCCCCGTCCCCGGGCCTGGCCCGTGTCCGGCGGCTGTTTGTGCGGCGGCATGCAAAATTGTAGCCCGACCCGACGTTATTGCATCTCCACGCCACGGAGGATGGCCCAAAGACCATGAAAGCCCTGGACGAACTCATGCGCTCCGTGCGCGGCATGGCCGAGGAAGACGCGTCCGGCGTCACGTCAGCCCCCCCGGTCCCCGATCTTTTGCTTTATGCCCCCTGCCCGGTGAAGCTGGTGGTGAAGGACGGCATCGACCGCATCGCCGCCGACCACGCCCGGCGCGGCGAACATCTCACCATCCACATCCCCATGGGCTGCACCTCCGTGGATCCCTATGACCCCATCTACCGGGAGCAGGACCCGGACCTTCTGCCCGGTATCATCGGTTCCATCGGGTTCGGGGACTTCTGGCGCCGGGAGTTCGTTTCCCGCCACGTGCGGGCCGGGATTTTTTCCGCCGCCCCGGCTGTGCCCATAAGCCCCCTGCACCAAAAGGCCGGGCTCTTGGACCCGCGCGGCTCTTACACCCTCTACGGGGTCACCCCCTACCTGTTTCTCGTGGACACCCGCCGCCTGGGCGATATGCCCGTGCCCACGGCCTGGGAGGACGTCCTGCACCCGCGCTACAAGGGCGAACTCATCATGTGCGGGGACGGCGACGACATGGCCGACGCCGTGATCCTGAACATCTACAAGGAGTTCGGCATGGACGGCCTGCGCGCCCTGGCCGCCAATTGCAAGGGGTTCATGCACTCGTCGTCCATGGTCAAATCCGCCGGTTCCGGGGACGAGTCGGCCGGGGCGGTCTATATCATCCCGGCCTTTTTCGCCGAGACCGTCACCCGGCCGGCCCATTTGCGGGTGGTCTGGCCCCGCGACGGCGCGGCGTCCAGTCCGTTGTATTTCCTGGCCAAAAAAAGCGAGCGGGAGCGTCTGGCCGACCTCGCCGCCTTTTTCGGGAACGGGTTTGCGGCCATCGACAGCGCGGCCTGGTTCGTGCCCATGGCTGCGCCGGCAACCAGGCTTCCCCCCGAGGCCAGTCTCAAGTGGGTGGGCTGGGACTGGATCGAGGACAACGACGTCACCGGGCGCCGCGACACCTTAAACGTCCTTTTTCGCGACCTGGTCCGGAAAACGCCATGCGCCTGATCACCGTGTCCGGGCCGCCTTCGTGCGGCAAGACAGCCGTGCTGTCCAAGGCCTGCCGCACGCTCATGGACGGGGGCACGCCGTGCGCCGTGGTCAAGTTCGACTGCCTGCAAAGCCGTGACGGGGAGGTGTACGGCCAGGCCGGGGTGCCCGTGTCCGTGGTCTTTTCCGGCGGTCTGTGCCCGGACCATTACTTTGCCTCGAACCTGGAGGAGGCCTTCGAATGGGCCCGGGAGATCGGCGCGGGGTGCTGCGTGGTGGAGACGGCCGGGCTGTGCAACCGCTGCTCGCCCCACCTGCGCGGGGCCCTTGGCCTGTGCGTCATCGACAATCTCATGGGCATCGACGCCCCGGCCAAGATCGGCCCCATGCTCAGGCTGGCCGACATCGTGGTGGTCACCAAGGGCGATCTGGTCTCCCAGGCCGAGCGCGAGGTCTACCGGCACCGCATCCGCCAGATGAACAGCCGGGCCGTGATCCGCCACGTCAACGGCCTGACCGGCCAGGGCTGCGCCGAACTGGCCGCCATCATGGAGCAGGCCCCGGACCTTTCCTCGGTCACGGACGTGAAGCTGCGTTTTTCCATGCCCGCCGCCGTGTGCTCCTATTGCCTGAGCGAGACCCGCATCGGCGTGCGCTACCAGAAGGGCAACGTGAAAAAGGCCCGTTTCGGAGGCGGTCATGACCGGGCAGGCGGTTGAGGGCGTGTTCGTCCCCCGGACCCTGGCCCTGACGGCTGGGCGCGACAAGTCCGGGCGTCCCGAGGCCTGCGGCGTGACGTTCGCCGCCGGGCAGGTCACGGCGCTCCTGGGGCCCACGGGATCGGGCAAAAGCCGCTTCCTTTCCGACATCGAGTCCATGGCCCAGGGCGACACCCCAACCGGCCGCACGCTTCTGCTCGACGGGCGCGCTCCGGACGCGGACGAGCGTTTCGCCCTGACGGGCAGGCTGGTGGCCCAGCTCACCCAGAACATGAATTTTGTCCTGGACATGGGCGTGCTGGATTTCCTGCTCACCCATGCCGAGAGCCGGGGAGCCGCCGAGCCCAGGGCCGTGGCCGAGCGGGTTTTCGCCGCGGCCAACGCCCTGGCCGGGGAGCCGTTCGGGCCGGACGTGCAACTGACCCAGCTTTCGGGCGGCCAGTCGCGGGCGCTGATGATCGCGGACACGGCGCTCTTAAGCTGGTCGCCGGTGCTGCTCATCGACGAGATCGAAAACGCCGGGGTGGATAAGAAAAAGGCTCTGGAGCTTTTGGTGCGCAGCGACAAGATCGTGGTCATGGCCACCCATGACCCGGTCCTGGCCCTGTCGGCGCACCGCCGGCTGGTTTTTGAAAACGGCGCGGTGCGCGCCGTGCAGGAACGCAGCGCCCGGGAAGAGGGCGTCCTGGCCGGGCTGTCGGCCATGGAGGCCGAGATTTCCCGGGTGCGGGAGCGGCTGCGGCATGGCGCGGATGTTGGTCACGGACCAGGTGGAGGGCACGGAGGTGCCTCGTGAGACGTGGCGCACGACTTTTGATGAGAATCACACTCCGGGTCAGAAATAGTAGGTGACTCGGAACTCCCCCCGAAAGGCGTTCATCTTTTCACCGAATTCGCTGAGCCGCCCGCCCAGGGGGATGACCAGACGCGGTTTGAGTTCCAGGTTGGGGATGATCATGTAGGAGATTTCCGGGTTGAGCGAACAGCTCAAATCCCCGAGATTCGTGATCAACGTCAGGGTGGGCGTCAAAAAGAGGATATTGAACGGTTCTTTCTGGGATATCCGCAGGTAAAGGTAGTCCTGGCCTGCGGTGCTTTTGTTGTATGTGCTCGCCACCTGGGAGCTGTCTTTCAAGAGGCTCGAGCTGTTTGCATTGTTGCCGGATGTTGTCTGGAAATTTCCCTTGAGCATTTTTAGATTTTTCTGGATGGCGCTGTCCGTTTTATTGTTAACATATTCGTCGTACCCATCGTTGATCAATTCATAGTAGTCTCGAAGTTCCCCTGGGCTGTACCCCTCGCCGTTATGATAATATTCTGCGATTATGGTCGTATCGAATGAATTGAGATAACGGATGCCGACCAGAAAATTCAAGGCGTCAAACGTCTTGCTGCGAATCTGGCCATTGGTGTTGATGATATTTTTGTTGTATCCGAACCGGATTGCCGATTCACCATGGATTTCAAGGTTGCTCGTCAGGTTCGTGGAGAAATCGAATCCGACCCGGGTGTTGTAGTTGTTGCCCGCCATGACCATGAGGTCGAGATCGATGTCGTAGAGAAGGGCATAGACCTTGCCGCCGAAAAGCAGGGAATTCCCGGTGGCGAGTTCGGCATTGAGACGGTTGGCCACCGGGAGCAAAAGTGGGGTGAACGCCAGGGTTTTCAGGGGGCCGTCGAAGCTTCGGATGTAATCCAGATAGGACATGACGTAGCCCTCGCGGGCATGGTCCGGGTCGTCCACATCCTTGGGACGGCTGGCGAAGGCCACCGGGTTCCACGCATAGCCCTTGCCCCAGTTCAGGACCTTTTTCCCGGCCTCGGCCGTGAATGTGGGCGACGGCCGCCAGGTCACGAAGGCCTCTTCCAGCATGATGGATGCCCCCCAGTGCCTGTCCCGCTCCCAGAACTCCTCAGACGGTTCATCCAACACAATGCTGCCGCTTTTCACCTCGTTCCAGTCCACCTCGAGGCGAGGCCGGGCATATGCGCCAATGTGGCCGTAGTCGAAGGATATTTCCGGCCTGAGGTTCAGCAGATAATTCGTCTGGGTATCGTTTTGCGGATCCTTGGCGTATTTCTGCTTGTAGAGCGCGGAGCGTTTATCCAGGACACGGAAAAAGGGGCGGAACTCCGAATAGCCCCAAATCTTGAACACCTCTTTTGATTCCGCTTCGGGTATCTCGAAATTCAGATCATAGGCGGTGTCTTCCGCCGCGTCCGCCGGGGAAACGGCGATCAGCGCAATCCCAAGGAGAATCAACCCGAGAATGCAGTCCTTGACATATGGGGAATGGCCCCGATCGATCGGACACATGTGAGGCTCCGCTCCGCTCTTGGCAGGCATGCCATGCCGCCGCACGGCATGTGACGACGCACAGTGGTCCATGATGCTTACTGGCGCAGGGACTCGGCCCGGGGAAGATAATTCAAGGTGAAAATTTCGTCCGGAAAGTCGCGTTTTTTGACCTTCGCAAAGACCATGACGGATTTGTAGCCTTTGTGCAGTGGGCTGTCGGTCTCAATGATCGCAGGACGGACGAGACCTTCCCCAAAATCGGTGATCTCCTTGAAATAGAGGGTCTTGATGAGCATACCCGAGGCCGCCAGACACTTGATTTCCACTGGAACCAGACGCTTTTTGTCCACGCGCATTTCCAGCCGGTCATAGGCTACCACCTCTGATTTGGCCTTGAGAAAGAGCATCTGTGCCTCGCCAGCGTCCTCCATCCGTTCCACGTTGTATTCCACGCTGAAGTCGAGTCCCATGATGTCGGAGTTGTTGAAGATGCCGCCGATGACGGATTGCAGGCTGGTGATGCGCACCGGTTTTCCGACGTTGGGGATGTGCAGCCACATGTTTTCGGCTAGGCGCAGCGTGGAGCGTCCCTTCTCGCTGGCGGGCGCGAGAAAGATGGAGATGATCTTGTCCTGATCCTTTTTGACCGTGTACAGGGTATATTCGCGCTTCGACCCGTCCGGCTCGATATTGATCAATTTGCGGAACATTTCGTAACTGACCGGAGCCAGATTGCGGTCCACCTGTTCCAGAAGCTGGTTTCCGTCCACGGCCTGTGCGGATGGGGAAGACAGAGCCAGACACCATAGGCCGAAAAACAGTGTTTTCACGATGCGCATGACGTGTATCCTTGTGTTAGACGTGACCCAGGGCATCCACCGGCTCCATGCGGCTGGCCTTCCAGGCGGGCTGCAGGGCGGCCAGGGCGGAGGCTGCCAGGACCATGGCGGCGATGATCGCCAGTTCCGTCACGTTGAGGTCCGGGCGTAAAAGCAGATTGTCCATCCGGCCGAAGGAGAATGTGACCTGGGCCGCCTTGATGCCGAGCAGCCCCGCAACACCGAGAACAATGCCGGTTGCCGTCCCCAGAAGGCCAAGGCAGAAGCCCTCGGCCACGAACAAGGCCAGGATTTTTACCGGCGGGGTTCCCATGGCCGCAATCGTGCCGATTTCCCGGATGCGTTCGAAGACCGACATGAGCATGACGTTGAGCACGCTGATGAGCACGATGGCGATCATGACGATCTTTACGGTGACGATCAACAGGTCGATCATGTTTGCGATGTTGGCGAAGGGAGACAGGTCCGCCCAGGAGTGCAATTCGAAGGCGGGTTTGTCCTGTTTGTTTTTGAATTCCCCGAGGTTTTTCTCAATCTGCTTTGAAACTTGGTTCAACTCGGCCTTTCCGTTAAGCCTGAGGACGATCTCCGAGACCTCCCCCTTTTCCGTACGCAGCAGGGACCGGGCGTCGTCGATATGCATGTAGGCATCTTTTCCGGACGGCCCCATGATGTCCTCGATGAGCCGGGACACGGTGAACTGCATTCCGTTTACGGAACCGTCCCGGTTGGTGGCCACCAGGACCACGGTGTCGCCAGGCTTGATGCCAATGCCGGTGGCCACTTTTTGGGGAATGATGATCTGGCCTGGGTCGAGCAAGGAACCCGGGATAGCCTCGGGCGGACCGACCAGCCGTGACGCGAGCCCCGGGCAGACGAGAAGCTCCTTGGCCGGATCGACAGCCGTCAGCCTGACGTTGGTGGATTCGACGAAATTGCTGAGTACCGCCCCGAGTTTGAGGCGTGGGGCAAAGGATTCGACCCCTGCCGTGCGCTCCAGGGCTGCCGCGGCGTTGTCGTAGGCCTTCGCGTTCATGTTCAGATTGAGCGGCAGGGTATCGATGGAGGAAACATAGCCGCGTTTGTGGATTTGCAGATGCCCGAGGTTGGAATCGGTGATGATGCCGATCATCATGGTCTTGACCGATCCGGCCAGCCCGGAAAACAGCACCACCATGGTTACCCCGAGGACAATGAGCATGGAGGTCAGGATGGTCCGGCGCTTGTACCGGGTCATGTTCCTGAAGGCGATTTTGAAGATGCTACGCATGGGCCGCACCTCCGGTAGCATCGGCGTTTCCCGGGACAAGGCGGCCGTCTTCAAGGGTGTGGATCTCGTCGGCGTGTTCGACGATGCGGGGGTCGTGGGTGGAGAAGACGAAGGTCGTCCCGAAGGCGTCCCGCATCTGCCGCATGAGGGCAATGATCCGCTGTGCGGTTTTTTGATCGAGGTTTGCGGTGGGTTCGTCGGCCAGGACGACCTGAGGATTGGTCACCAGGGCCCGGGCCACGGCGACACGTTGTTTTTGGCCCCCGGAAACCTGATCGGGACGCTTCTCCTTATGGTCGGTCATGCCGACGGCCTCAAGAACCCGCAGGACGCGCTCTTTTCTTTCCGGGGCCGGGGTGGGAGAGATCATGAGCAGCGGATATTCCACGTTCTCATACACGGAGAGCACGGGAATGAGGTTGAAGGACTGAAAAATGAATCCCAGATGCCCGCCCCGAAAGGCGGCGGCCTGCCGGCGGTTCAATGTGTCCGTGCGCATACCCGCCACCCGGACCTCTCCGGATGTGGGCTTGTCCATGCAGCCGATGATGTTGAGCAACGTCGTTTTCCCGCTGCCCGAGGGGCCGATGAAGGTGACCAGCCGTGCCTGTTCGATGGCGAGAGTGATGCCATCAAGGGCAGGATGATCCACCTGGCCCGTATGATACGTTTTGGAAATGCCTGAGAGTTCTATGAGGGCCATATGGAATTCCAGCTCCTTTGTTGATAACGGAGGGTTTTAGATTGCTGAAAAACGAAGAGAGACACCAGTAAGATACACAACGTTCGTAAAAATCAAGCAAAAACCATTCCACGCGGCATTTCAAGGGAAACAGAGAAACAAGAGTTTTCGTTGCTCACCAGCGTGGATAGTATTTATACGGAGAATACATCTCGACTGTTCAGAAAATGTACTATAGTTATTAGGTAGAAATTTTTAATATGCGAATCTGGACGGAATTTATATGAATAAGATGTCTGTGCTGGGCAAAAATGTACTATAGCGATTGGGTAGAAATTTTAATATACGGTGTGATGGCGTAGGCGTTGCATGGTGCATGCATGTGGAGACAAGGGGCAAAGGAAGAAGCCGCCCGGGCAGCGCGCCGGACGGCTTTCAAACGTTGGGTAAGATGGGGGGCGGAAACTGGCTAGTCGGTCAATATCCGTTTCGGGATGCCCTCCAGGTCGCCCTCGATGAGTTTTTTGGCCCGGTCGGCCAGGGTGGCGATCTCGGGCTTGGTCACCTGGTCGTCGGCACCCACGGAAATGCCCTTGTGGTAGAGCTGGTGATTGATCAGCGAGGAAAAAAGGATCACCGGCAGGGATTTGAGCACCGGATCGTCCTTGATCCGCTTGCACAGGTTGTGGCCGTCCATGGCCGGCATCTCCAGGTCCGTGACCACCAGATCCACGTATTCCGAAAGGGGTACGCCCCGTTCGGCGGCCAGACGCTTCCATTCCGTGAGCCTGTTCCAGGCGTTTTGGCCGTTGATGTCCTGCTCCACGGAGAAGCCGTCCTTCTCCAGGTAGGAGACGATCAGCCTCCGGATGGAGTTGGAATCGTCCACCACCAGGGTCTTGTAGTTCGTGCGGTCCACCACGCCGTCCTGGCGGCCGGTGCGGTCCATGCGGATGGCCAGGGCGGGATTCAAATCCCAGATGATCTGCTCCATATCCAGAAGCAGCACGATGCGGTCCTCGAACTTGACCACGCCGGTGAAATTGCGGGCCGCGAATTGCGCGGTGTAGCCGGTCGGCGGCTCCACATCGTTCCAGCTCTTGCGATGGATGCGGGTGACGCCGGAAACCATGAAGGCGTTGACCACCTTGTTGAACTCGGCCACGATGACCTTGGTGGTGTCGTTGCGGGCCATGGGTTTTCCCAGCCATAGGCTCAGGTCGATGAGCGGAATGACCCGGGAGCGCAGGTTGAACGTGCCGATGACGCTCGGATGCGGCATGTGCGGCATCTCCGTGACCGTGGGCAGGCGGATGATTTCCAACACCTTGGCCACATTGACGCCGAAATAGGCCCGGTAGGGCTTTTCGTCGCCCTGAGCCTGCTCATCTATGTAAAATTCAATGATCTCGAATTCGTTCGTTCCGGATTCAAGCAGAATGTTGGTTTGCGACATGGTTGTTTGGCTCCGCTGCCGTATGTTTGACCCCAGAGTGCCGTATGCGAAAAGTGCTCAGCCACGCGCCAAAAACCTGGCCGGCCGGGATGAGGCGCCGGGCTTCGGCCCAGGTGGGTTTTGTCTCCACATTTCATACGCCGGGCGCATGAGAAAAGCTAGCCATCCCCGGCCCCGGTTTCGTGACGGACAGGCTACCGTATCTGAGAGTCATGAAAAAGACATATTTTTACCGTCGGCTTCCGGATAATGGCCAGGGGTCGGGAAAAAAGCGCGTTGCCCCGCGATGGAGGCAATGGTATCAGGGGGGTGGGGAGAGGTGTTCGAACATGCAACGTACGGCGATACGCCGTGCCGCCTGGGGGGAGTGCGTTTCAGTGCCGAGGACAACCACAGGGAGGACGTCCGCCGGGCACGAACTGTGCGTGTTGTGTCCGTTTCCCGGCAGAGGGATCATCTTGGGGCTGGCGTGCGCCGTGTTTTTCCTGCTGCACCCGTCCCTGTCCGTTGCGTCGGACGAGGCGACGGCTCCGGATGGCGTGGCCTATGCCGTGGAGATCCAGGGCGTGACCGATCCGGATCTCTTGTCCCTGCTTGAGGAGGTTTCCACGGTCAAAAAGGCCCAGGACAGGCCTTCCCCTTCGATATTTCTGCTCACGGGCCGGGCCGAATCCGATCTGGCCGCCTTCAAGGACGTCTTCAATTCCCGTGGCTTTTTCGCGGCCCGGACCAGCGTGGCCGTGGACCAGGAAACCGCGCCGGTCAAAGTGGTCTTCCAGGTCGACCTGGGGGATGTCTTCGTGCTGCGCGAGGTCCGGTTCGCGCTTCCAGGGGGCGAGGAGAACCGCAGGGTGGATTTTCCGTCCCCAAAAGACCTCGGACTGGATGTCAACGCTCCCTTTTCCGCCAAGGCCGTCCTGACCGCCCAGGAGACCCTGCTGCGCCGCTTCCAGGAAACCGGCCGTCCCTTCCCGGAAATCGCCGAGCGCAAGGTCACGGCGGATTTCGCCGCCCACGCGGTCACGGTGCTGTGGCGGGTGGACCCGGGACCGGACGCCGCGTTCGGGGACACCGGCATCGAAGGCCTGACCGAGGTCAGTCCGGAGGTGGTCCGCCGGGAGATTCCCTGGCGCGTCGGCCAGCCCTACGACATCCGGCTGGTGGAGCGGTTGCGCACCCGCCTGACGGCCCTGGGGCTCTTTTCCAGCATCGAGGCCGTGCCCGACCGGGAACCCGACGCCACGGACCGCGTCACGGTGGCCTTGCGGCTTGTGGAGCGCAAGCACCGCACCTTCAAGGGCGGGGTGGACTACAAAAGCGACGAGGGCCCGGGGTTCAACCTGGGCTGGGAGCACCGCAACCTCTTCGGCCAGGGCGAGCGGCTGTCCCTGTCCGCCGGGGCCTCGCTCATCCGCCAATACGGCGAAGCCCAGTTCGAGCTTCCGGCCCTGTGGCATCCCCGGCAGAAGCTGACCGCCAAGGCCCGCTATGCCAACGAGGAACTGGAGGCCTATGTCGGCGAAAATCTCACGGCCACATCCCTTCTGCGCCGCGAGGTGGGGGAGCATCTGTCGCTTGCCGCCGGCCTGGGCTACCGCCTATCCGTCATCACCGAGGACAAAAGCCGTCCCTGGGAGTCTGGCAAGGACTATCATTTCGTCTTCGTTCCCCTGGAGATGGTCTACGATTCCCGCGACGACCCCCTGGATCCGCAAAAGGGCTTCCTGACCAGCCTGTCCCTGGCCCCCTATGCCGCAGTGGGCGGCCAGTCGGGGTTCCTGCGTCCCGAGGTCAACGCGGCCTTCTACTGGCGGCTTTTCGACTCGCCGGACATCATCTTCGCCAACCGGGGCTACCTGGGCGCGGACATCGGGGCGTCCATGGAGGAACTGCCCTCGGACCTGCGGTTCTACGCCGGAGGCGGCGGCTCCATCCGGGGCTATCCCTACCAGACCGTGGGGCCGCTGCGCAGCAAGACCCCCACCGGCGGCCGCTCCATCTTCACCTTTTCCTCGGAACTGCGGGTCCGGCTGTCCGAATACGTGGGGATCGTGCCCTTTCTGGACGGCGGCACGGCCTTCGCCGACGCCTTGCCGCCCTATGAGGAATCCCTGCGCTTCGGCGCGGGCCTTGGACTGCGGGTCTACACCCCCATCGGTCCCATCCGCCTGGACGTGGCCACGCCGCTCAATCGCCGCGAGAACATCGACGACGTGGGGCAGTTCTACATCAGCATCGGGCAGGCCTTCTGATCGCCGGCACAGTGGAGCCGGTCCCGCCGCATGGACCCAGGACGCCGTCCCCTTCACGGAAACCGGCAGACTTAACATAGGGAATGATCGTGATTTCAGTATGTTGCGACAGCAATAGCAGCCCATCCAATTGGCGGATGCCGCACCGGGACAAGGACACCCGCTCATGACGCAGCCCCCGCGCACGGACCAGGCCCCGGCCGCCCCTGCCAGGCGGATGCGCCGCGTCATGAGGCTGGCGCTTTTCACCTTGGCGGGCGTGATGCTCGTCATCGCGCTTCTGTTTGCGGGCATCCAGACCGGACCCGGCCGCGCCGCTCTGTGCCGCCTGCTGGAGGGGGCCGTGGCCGCCACACCCGGCCTGACGGCCAGGATCGACGGACTGGAGGGGGTTGTGCCGTTTTCCGTCCGGGTGGGAACCGTGGCCCTGATGGACCCGGCCGGGCCGTGGCTTGTGGTTGGCGATGCCCGCCTGGACTGGTCGCTTGTGGCGCTTTTTGCGGGCCGGGTGGAGATCGGCGAGCTTTCGGCCCACATCGTGCGGGTGTTGCGGGCTCCCGAGCTGCCGCCGGACGAGGAGCCGACGCCCATGGTCTGGCCGCCGAGGCTGCCTTCCCTGCCGCCCCTGGCGGTGGAGCGGCTGGCCGTGGAGCGGCTGATCCTGGACGCGCCGGTGTCGGGCGAGCGCACGGAAACCGCCGTCGCCGGAAGGCTGTCCGAACGCGGCGGCGTGGTGGAGGGCCTTGTGCGCGCCGACCGCCGGGACGGCCCCAGGGCCTTTGCCCGGCTCACCGTACTTGCCAATCTGCGCGACTGGACCCTGGCCCTGGATCTTGCCGCCGAGGAGGCCGCAGGCGGCCCCCTGGGCCGGGCCCTGGACCCTTCGGGCGCCGACTGCCGCCGGGGGCCCTTCGCCGTGGCCTTGGCCGGGGAGGGGCCGCTGGCCGACTGGACGGGCAGACTGACCGCACGTTTTGCCGACTGGAGCGTTGTGGAATCGGACCTGTCCCTGCGCGTCCCCCTGGCGCAAAAGGCCAGGGCCCGGCTGGCGCTGACCGGTTTCGTCGCGCCGCTGCCGGGGATGCTCCCGCCCCATGCGGCGGCCGTGGCCGGACGGATCGATTTTTCCCTGGCCGGGGGCACGGTTCTCGGGACGGATGCGCTTTTTGTGGAGTCCTCGCAGGTCACCGCCGGTCCGGCCCGACTCACGCTGTCGGGACAGACCGATCCGGCCGCCGGGACAATAGGCCTGGACGCCGCCCTGGACATTCCCAGCCTGTCGCCGCTTGCCCCCCTGGCCGGTGAGATCGGCGGGGCCTTTTCGGCCCGGCTGACGGTCTCGGGCGATCTGGATCGGCCCACGGCGCGCCTGATTCTGGCCGCAAACGAGGTGCAGACCCCCCAGGCGGCCCTGTCGTCCGCCGCCATGTCCTTCGATATCCTCCCAGTCGGGGATCTTGGGCCGGTCTTTCCGGGGATCAAGGTCACGGGCGGCGGCGAGGTCACCGGCCTGCGCGGCCCCGGGGGCGCATTTTTTCCAGGCCATGCCATGGTCCTGGCCCTGGACGCCGGACTGTCCACGGACATGGAGGTGGCCGTACGCTCCCTGTCGGTCACGGCCGGGGGCCTTGCCGTCACCGCCCGGGGCGACCTGTCCCGGGCCCGGCCCGTGCAGGCCGCCTGCCGGATCACCCTGGCCGACCTCGGGGAACTGGCCCGGGGCCTGGGGCTGCCCGTGTCCGGGGCCTTTTTGGCCGATGCGGAGGTTGCCGGGCAGCCTGGCGGCCAGGGGCTTCGGGTGGACGTGTCCGGCGGGCTGACCGGGTTTGCCGCCCCTGCCGGGGAACCCGCCGCCCTTTTCGCGCAGCTTTTCGGGAAAGCCCCCAACTTTTCGGCCACGGCCCTCATCGACAACGACGACATCACCGTGCCGAAGCTTGGCATAAGCGGCGCCAACCTGCGCCTGACCGCCGAGGCCCGGGCCGATCTGGCCGGACGGACCGTCTCCGCCGCAGCCACGGTGGACATGCCGGATATGGAACCCCTTTCCTCCGTGGCGGGACGTCCCCTGCGCGGCAAGGCCGGTCTTGCCGCCACGCTTTCTGGCCGCCTCGATTCCCCGGACGCCACGGCGGACATCCGGCTTTCCGGCCTGCGGGTCGGGGACATGCCCGCCGCTTCCGCCGACATCCGCCTTTCGGCCTCGGACCTGGCCGGACAGCTTCAGGGACGGATTGCGGCCACGGCTGCGGTCGGCGGGGAGCGGCTGGGACTTGAGGCCGCACTCGCCATGCCGCCGGGGAGGCTGGAGGTGGACGGCCTGACCCTGTCCGGCCCCGGGGCGAACGTGACCGGACAGGCCCGTCTTGCTTTGGACAGCGGGCTTTTCTCCGGGAACCTGTCGGGATCGTCCGCCGATCTGGGCCGCCTGGGGGACATGCTCGGGGTGCCCCTGTCCGGGAGCTTCGCCCTGGAGGCCCGGTTTGCGGAGCAGGGCGGCGGCCAGGGCGTCACGGCCTCCCTGACGGGCAAGGGGCTTGGGAGGGCTGGGGCCTCCGTCTCCTCCCTGTCGGTGTCCGCCGAGCTTGCGGATGTCCTGCGCTCGCCCCGGGGGAAGCTCACCCTGGCCGCAAGCGGGCTCACGGCCCCGGGAGCGGCGGTGTCCTCCCTGGAGGTTACGGCCTCGGGCCGTGACGGCAAGGGCATGGATTTTTCCATCAACAGCACGGCCTCCCTGGACGCCGTGGGGCCCGTGCGCTGCGACGTGGCCGGCCGGGTCCAGCCCGGACCGGATGGTCTGGGCCTGGAGTTGACCACCCTTGCGGCCAAGGTGGCCGACATGCCCGTGACGCTCAAGCAGAAGGCCGCCTTCCGTCTGGCCGGGGACCGGCTGTCCGTCACCGGCCTGCGCCTGGGGCTGGGCAAGGCCCTGCTTGCGGCGGACGGCGGCTACGACGCCCAAAAAGCCGACCTGAAGGTGACGGTCACGGGTGTGTCCCTGGCCGAGTGGGCCGCTTTCGGCGCGCCGGGGGTGACGGGCACGGCCGGGATCGAGGCCCTGGTGTCCGGCTCCGGAGCCCGGCCCCAGGCGTCCCTGCGCCTGACGGCCCGGGAGATCGGGCTGCCGGGCGGCGGACCCGGGGCAAAGAGCATGGGCGGCCGGGGCGGCCTTGCCGGGAAGACGCCCCCCCTGGCCGTGGACCTGACCGCCGAGGCGGGGCAGGAGGGGGCTACGGCCACCCTGGCCGTCTCGGGGCCGGGCGGGAAGCCCCCCCTTGCGGCCCGGGCGGCGTTTCCGGCCCGCTTCAGCCTGACGCCCTTCGCCTTCGAGACGCCCCCGGACGGCGCCCTGTCGGGAAGCCTGACGATGGACACGGAGCTTGCGGACTATGCGGCCCTCCTGGCCCAGGCCAACACCCTGGCCACGGGCCGGCTTACGGCGGACCTGACGGCCTCGGGCACCCTGGCCGCGCCGGTTGTGACCGGCAGGGCCGGGCTTTCGGGCGGGACCGTGGAGAACGCCGACACGGGCATGCGCCTCAAAGACCTGCGTCTGGACCTGGAAGCCGCAGGCAGCCGGATCCGTCTGGTGGAGCTTTCCGCCAGGGACTACGGCAAAGGGGCCATGCGCCTTTCCGGCCAGGCCGGCCTTTCCCCGGGGGACGGCTTTTCCCTGGACGTCGCGGCCATGTTCGACGCCCTGACCGTGGCCGATATGGAGCTGGCCACGGCGGTCCTGTCCGGCGAGGTCACGGCATCCGGTCAGGGCAGCGCCCTGGCGGTGGCGGGAAAGCTTTTCGTCGGCCCGGCCCAGGTGAACATTCCCTCCCGGCTGCCGCCCGACGTCACCCAGGTGGCGGTGGTCGAGATCAACAACCCCGCCGCGCCGCCAGCGGCGGGGAAAAAGAAAGCCGCCGCGCCGGGTGCGGCCTCGGACATCTCCCTGGATGTGACCGTGGGGGTGGGCAATGGGGTCTACGTCCGGGGCATGGGCCTGGAGTCCGAGTGGCAGGGGGAGGTGGCCGTGCGCGGCACGGCGGCCGCGCCGCAGGTCACCGGCGGAGTGCATACCCTCCAGGGGGGCGGCGTGGAATTTTTCGGGCGGCGGTTGGAACTGGTCAAGGGGCGGGTATCGTTTGGCGGCGGCACGCCCCCCGATCCCGAATTGGACGTGGAGGCCAGTATCGCCACCAGCGACGCCACCTGCGGGGTGTTGGTCAAAGGGCAGGCCTTGGCCCCGAAGATCACCCTGACCTCGGACCCGCCCCTGCCCCGGGACGAGATACTGGCCCGCATCCTGTTCGGGCGAAGCGCCGGAACCATCACCGCCTTCCAGGGGTTGCAGATGGCCCAGGCCGGGGCGGCGCTCATGTCCGGGGGCGGCACCTCCCTCGACCTGCTGGCCCGGACCCGGCGGCTGGCCGGGCTGGACGAACTGGATTTCGTACCCGGCCAGGGCGGCCTGGAATCCACCCGTCTGCGGGCCGCAAAGTATCTGACCAAGGGGGTAAAGGTCACGGTGGACCAGGGCGCGTCCGCCGACAGCGGTTCCGTTTCCGTGGAGGTGGACATCACGCCCAACATCAGCCTGGAAAGCAAGGTAGGGGCGGATTCCAACCAGGGCGTGGGCGTCAACTGGAAGTGGGATTATTGATGCGTTCTTCCGTTGCCCGGGCCCTTCGGCCAGTACGGAAGGGGAGCCTCGGTCCGGCCTCCGGGTGGCGATGCCTGCGGTATCGGGACCGTTGCGGGAACCTTGACGTTCCGGCCGACCGTACGTAAAAATCCCCGCATTCAACCACCGTTGCAGAAGAGGTTTTTTTGAAAACGACCACACTGGATATTGTTGCACTGGTTGCCGGCGAGAGCCGCAGCCGGTAAGCGCTTTCACGGCGTGAGCCTCCCGTAAGGGAGACCTCGTCCGCTGCAAAGCGCCCTGTTCCGCCTGCACCGGGCCTGCCCCGGTTCTCCACAGGTCCTGCCCGGTTTCCCCGGGCCGGTTTCTCCGCTCTCGTCCTGCGACCCTTCCGTGGTGTTTCCCGTGCCAGTCACAGACCGCATGCGCCGCATGGGGCGGGCTTCGCGTCCGCTGCTTCCCATGCCGGCCATGCCACACCGCAGCCGACAAGGAGTGCCGCAATGCTTTTTCGCGACGAACGGCCTGATGACGTTTCCCGCATCGCACATATCCAGTCCGCCGCCTTTACGGGGCATCCGCTTCACGCAACCGGTTCCGAGCCGACGGGAGAACGGTCATGACACGACGGGATATCGGCTTCGACCACTGGTTTGCCGGGCAAACCACCGGACTGGACCGTGACGGATGCGGTTATGCCCGCATATCCGCCGTTGACCGGGGATCATACCTCATACGCGATGCCGTGAAGGAAGTTCCAGCTGCATTATCCGGGAAGCTGGCCCAACGGATTGAATGTCCCGCCGGCCTGCCATGTGTCGGTGATTGGGTGACGGCGCAGTGGTATAATAATGATGCTTCGGCCATCATTCATCAGGTGCTTCCGAGAAAGACCTTCCTGAGGCGCAAGACGCCTGGACAGGCCATCGACCACCAGATGATTGCCGCCAACGTCGACACCGCCTTCCTTGTCCAATCCTGCCATTTCGACTTCAATCCAAGGCGGTTGGAGCGATACCTGGTCATGGCGGCGGACGGACATGTCGAGCCGGTGGTCCTGTTCACGAAGACGGACTTGATCGCCACGGCAGCCTTGGAGACGATGCTTGCCATCATACGTTCGGTCACCACGGCCACGGTGATGACGCTCAGCACGGTCACCGGCTCCGGGTTCGCTGCGCTGCAACAGAGGCTTCTTCCCGGAAAGACGTATTGCCTGCTTGGATCCTCGGGAGTCGGAAAGACGACCCTGGTCAACCGTCTCATCGGCCAGGAGGCCTTTGCCACCAAGGCCGTCAGCAGCACCGGCGAGGGAACCCATACGACCACGCGGCGGCAACTCGTCGTTCTTCACAGCGGCGCCATGCTGATCGACACGCCCGGTCTGCGGGAGCTCGGCATCATCGGGGCTGGCGATGAGGTGGACATGGGTTTCGAGGACATCGCCGCGCTATCCGCACAGTGCCGCTATGCGGATTGCCGCCATGGGCACGAGCCTGGCTGCGCCGTCAGGGCCGCCGTTGAACGGGGCGAATTGCCAGAGGATCGGTATGCGAGCTTTTTGAAGCTCAAAAAGGAGTCAGCCTACTACGGGATGTCGCAACTCGAAAAGCGGCACAAGGACAAGGCCTTCGGCCGCCTCGTGAAATCGGTGAAAAAGCGCAGGTGGGACTGAAATAACGCACTCCCGGGCCAGGTTTTCGCCGGGGGGAATCGCCGGTGAGGCCTGCCGGGGAGGTCGCCGTCTTGCCGCAAGCGGAATCGACGGTGACGAGTCCACCCTGAATCGGCCCTACAAAAACGGGACGGAAGAGGAAGGTCTTCCGTCCCGTTTGAATTATGTAAGGGCGATGCACGGCGAAAACCTCACACTGCCTGCCAGCGCAGGCCCGGCACGGCGTCGAGAAGGCCGAGCTCCCGGCAGTGGTGGCCGAAAAGCAGCAGGGACGCCTGCCTGTCCGGTCCCAGGTCGTAGCTGACCCCGCGCAGGTAGTCCGCCAGGGCCGCCGCGCCGATCCAGTCCGGCCGGGCGCCGTTTTCCACCAACGCCTCAAGCCGGTGCGCCAGCCCGGCCTTGATGTCCATGAGGCTGCGCCACACCTCGGACAAGACCCGTTCCCGCGTCCGGCCGAGTCCTTCGCGCACGATCCAGGCCGCGAACACGAAGGGCAGGCCGGTAAAGGCGTGCCAGGCCTCGCCCAGGTCGATGATGTGCCGCTTCGCGGGCGGATCGAGGTAATACGACAGGGCCGTGTCCCCGATCTCCACAAAGGGCCGATCCGTGGCCAGACCCGTGCCCGGGGCGGTCATGGTCCATGCCGCTTCCGGCAGCTTCCAATGAAAGCGCCACAGCACCTGCAATAGGGCGTTGGAGCTGGCCGAGGCCTGGGACAGAAGCACCGTGTTCCCCGTGCGGCGCAGGTACTCCCCAAGCTCGTCCACGGGCACCGGGCTGACCAGGAGCACGCTCTGGATGGGGGCTGCGGCGGCGCTGATGCTTAGGTCCGGCAGAAGGGCGAACCCCTCGGGGTTGGCCAGATAGGCGAAGGCCGAGGCCGGGGCCACGTCGATCTCCCCCCGGCCCAGGGCGGCGTTGAGTTCGGAGGGGTGCCCGGAGACGCAGTCCACGCCGGGGGTGGCGGCGATGACCGGGGCCAGCAAGGTGAAAAGGGGCCAGACGTTCAGGTAGGCGATGCGGCCGATGCGCAGGGTGGGGTGTGGCATGGCGGGCACCTATCCGAAGCCGCTGCAAAATTCAAGGCGCGGGCCGTGCGGCCCTTTCGGGCGAGGCGGCCCTCCGAAAAACAACGCCCCCCTTCCCGGTCCGGCCGGAAATGGGGGGCGTCCGTGTCCCGTGTCCGTGACGGAGGCGGGGCGTGCGAGTGTCGCTTCCACGAAAAGCGCATAGGGCGTTTCGTGGGGAACAAGCTAAAGCCATTGATTTTTCTTAAAAAATACCATCGTATTTTTTAAGGGACACGACCTAGCGTCCGGTCTTGAGCTTGGTCCAGTATTCCTCGTAGAGGCGCTGGGCCGTGCCCAGGTCGGTCTCGAACTCGCTGTTCACCAGTTTGTCCGCCGGGGGATAGATGATGGGGTTGTCGCGGATCTCGGCCGGAAGCAAGGGCAGGGCCGCCTTGTTGGGCGTGGCGTAGCCCATTTCCTGGGAGATCTTGGCCGCCACCTCGGGCTTGAGCAGATAGTTGATGAAGGCGTGGGCGTTGTCCGCATTGGCCGCGTTTTTGGGGATGCACAGGTTGTCCACCCAGCGGTTCACGCCTTCCTTGGGAAAGACGTAAACGATCTTGTCGTTCTCGTCGTTGGCCACATAGGCCTCGCCGCTCCACAGCACGGCCACGGCCACCTCGCGGTTGAGCAGGGCCTGCTTGGGCGAATCGGAATCGAAGACCTTCACCGCCGGATACAGCGACTTGGCCCGCAGGTAGGCCTGTTCGATGTGGGCCGGGTCCGTGTCGTTGGTGGAATATCCCAGCACCTTGAGCGCCATGCCCAGGGTGGTGCGCATGTCGTCGGGCAAAAGGAGCTTGCCGGCCAGGGCCGGGTTCCACAGGTCGCCGTATCCGGTGATCTGCCCTTCGGGCACCAGGTCCGTGTTCACAGCGATGCCCGTGGTGCCCCACATGTAGGGCACGCTGCGGGCGTTGTCGGGATCGTAGGACAGGTTGCGGAAGGTGTCGTCCAGGTTGGTCAGGTTCGACAGCTTCCCTTTGTCGATGGGGGCGAGAAGATCCTCGGCGGCCATGCGGCTGACGTATTCGGCCGAGGGCACCACGATGTCGTAGCCCTTGCCGCCGAGCATCTTGATCTTGGCGTACATGGTCTCGTTGCTTTCGTAGGTGGTCAGCTTGACCTTGATGCCCGTCTCCTTGGTGAAATCGGCCACCACCTCGTCGGGCAGGTATTCGGACCAGATGAAGACGTTGAGGGTCTTGTCCGCGGCATGGGCCGGGGTGATGACGCCAAGGGCGGCCAGAAGGACGGCCAGGGTCAGGACATGTTTTTTCATTTTCGCTCCTTGAAGCAGAGGTGGGTGAGAAAGACCACGGCCAGGGTGATGCCGAACATCACCGCGCACAGCGCGTTCACCTCCGGTTTCACCCCCAGCCTGACCATGGAATATATCTTGAGCGGCAGGATCTCGAAGGTGGGACCGGTGACGAAAAAACTGATGATCACGTCATCAAGCGACAGGGTGAAGCTTAAGAGCCATCCGGCCAGGACGCCGGGCATGGCCAGGGGCAGGATGATCCGGGAAAAAACCTCGAATTCGCGCGCCCCCAGGTCCATGGCCGCCTCCACCAGGTTGCCGTCCAGGCCCGTCAGCCGGGCCAGCACGGTCACCGTGACGAAGGGCAGGCAGAAGGTGACGTGGGAGAGGAAAAGGGTGGTGAACCCCAGCGGCAGCCCCATGAGCACGAAGAGCATGAGAAGCGAAATGCCCATGACGATGTCCGGAGACATCATGACCACGTACATGGAGGTGGACAGGATGGTGCGGCCCGTGAACCGGTAGCGTTTCAGGGCGATGGCCGCCAGGGTGCCGATGACGGTGGCTGCCGTGGCCGAGGCCGCGGCCAGGAGCAGGGAGTTGACGGCGGCGTCCAGGAGCACGGCGTTTTCGGCCAGTTTGGCGTACCAGCGGGTGGTAAATCCCTTCCAGGCCACCACGTGCCTGGCGTCGTTGAAGGAATAGACCGTGAGCACCGCCAGGGGCAGATACAGGAAGAGGTAGACGGTCCCCAGGTAGGCGGCCTTGACCATGCGCTTCATGCCGGTTCCGCCTTGCGCACGCGCTTATGGCACAGCCAGTAGACATAGAGCAGAAGGCCCATGACCACGGTCAGAAGGACGCTGGCCGCCGCGCCGAAGGGCCAGTCCCTTGCCACCAGGAACTGGTTGCGGATGAAGTTGCCCACAAGCAGGCTCTTGGCCCCGCCCAGGATGTCCGGCACGTAGAACATGCTCAGAGCCGGCAAAAAGACCAGCATGCTGCCGGCGATGATCCCGGGCAGGGTGAGGGGCAGGCTGACCCGGAAAAAGGTCTGGAAGGAACCGGCCCCCAGGTCCCGGGCGGCCTCGATGAGCCGGTGGTCCAGCTTCTCGATGGAGGCGTAGAGCGGCAGGATCATAAACGGCAAGAGGGTGTAGGTGAAGCCGACGAAAACCGCCGTGTTGGTGTAGAGCAGTTCCACCGGCTCGGTGATGATCCCCAGCCAGAGAAGGACGGCGTTGAGAAGCCCGTTGACGTTTAAGATGGCGATGAGCGCGTAGGTGCGGATCAGCGAATTGGTCCAAAAGGGGATGACGACGAAGAGCAGCCCCAGGCGGCGGCGGGCCGGGGTGAGCCTGGCCAGGATGTAGGCGAAGGGATAGCCCACGAGAAGGCACAGGACGGTGGTGCACAGGGCCAGCCAGACGGAATCGAGGAAGATGTCGAAAAAGGCCGGATCAAAGAGCCGGGCGTAGTTTTCCAGGGTGAAGACCGGAAGGACGAATTCCGGCTCGCCACGGGTGAGAAACCCGGTGGCCAGGGTCAGGAGGTTGGGGACGATGACGAAGACCGCAAGCCAGCCTACGGTCAGGGTCACCGCCAGGGCCTTAAAGAGACTGCGATCCTTCATCGGGCAACACCACTTCCCAGTCCTCGACCCAGCCCACGCGCACCCGCTCGCCCACGGAGAAAAGGGCCTCGGGGGCGTCCTCGTTGAAAAATTCCGTGGCCAGAATCTTCTTGCCGCCCGTCATTTCGATGATCAGGTCGATGGTCATGCCCTTGTAGACGGTGTCCACGATGCAGCCCGTCAGCCCTCCGGCGTCGTTCGGCGCGGCCCGCTCCAGGCGCACGTCCTCGGGACGCAGCAGCACCTTGATGGGCGACCCCTGGGAAAGCGACCCGCAGGAGGCGGGCGTCCCGCCGCAGTGGGCGCCGTTGCCGTTTCCGTTGCCCCCAAGGGACAGCCGGACCTCCTCGCCCTCCACCAGGGCCTGCATGGAGGTGCCGTTTCGCGACAGCACCCGGCCCTCGAAGGTGTTGATTTCACCGACGAATCTGGCCACGAAAAGGTTCACCGGCTTTTCGTAGATAGCGCTGGGGGAATCGATCTGCTCGATGACCCCTTCGTTCATCACCGCCACCCGGTCGGACATGGAGAAGGCCTCCTCCTGGTCGTGGGTGACGAAGACGAAGGTGATGCCGAGTGTGCGGCGCAGTTCCTTGAGTTCGATCTGCATGGCCTTGCGCAGCTTGTAGTCCAGGGCCGACAGGGGCTCGTCGAGAAGCAGCACCAGGGGCTTGTTGACCACGGCCCGGGCGATGGCCACCCGCTGCTGCTGGCCGCCGGAAAGCTGGCTCGGACGGCGGGTATGGTGCGTCTCCATCTTGACCATGCGCAGGGCCGAGAAAACCTCCTCTTCGATGACCTTGGCCGGTGCCCGGCGCATGCGCAGCCCGAAGGCCACGTTGTCGAAGACGGTCATGTGCGGGAAAAGCGCATAGTTCTGGAAAACGGTGTTCACGGCCCGGCGATGGGGCGGCAGATCGGTGACGTCCGTGCCGCCGATGCGTACCCGGCCCGTGGAGGGGCGTTCGAAACCGGCCAGAAGCCGCAGGATGGTGGTCTTGCCGCAACCGGAGGGGCCAAGAAATGTCAGAAACTCGCCGTGATTGATGGTGAGGTGGATATCCCGAAGGACCGGCTGGTCCCCGAAACGCTTGGAAACATGTTCCAGTTCGATGCAAGGAAGTGCGTTTTCCATCGCCCCTTGTCATATCCTCCGGTTTGGTGCTGCCGGGGCCGACGGAAAAAGGGGGGAACCGCCGACCGGCGAGGGGAACATGGAGTGAAACCGGGGGGATGTCAACGTTTGGATCGCCGCTTGGGGGGCCGTTTTCTGAGAGGGCCCATGTCGCCGGTAAAAAATCCGGGCGGTTATCGCGCTCCGGGACGAGAGGAAAAACGTTTTTTCCGAAAAAAAGTGTGTCCGGGACCACGACCCGCCACGAGCCGTGTTCACCAGTGTCGTTATTTCATCCTAAAGAACACCGGGACGGAATCCGATAAGATGTCTTAGGATAACCAGAACCAGCGTCATCGGCGGATGCGAGCGCCATGCGTTGGGAGGGAGAGGCCATGTCGCTGTCCGGATTCACCATGCCGCCGGAAATATCGCATAATCGGGCTGTGAAGATCATTTCCGAATATCTTGCGATTTCCATGGAGCAACGCGTCAAGGCTCAGCGGCAGTTCGAAGAGATGATGATCAGCCGGGAAATGCCCATCGAGATGGCCTTCAAGGCGGCGATACTCAACAAGAAGGCCTGAAGGCGGAAGGCTTTCCCCGGCGCCTGGGTTGCGAGGCCCTCCTCCGGCCGTCCCGGGCCGTCGCCAAGGGGGCGGAAAAACACATCACAGGGTTTTTGCAAGACGCCTTGCCAGGCCATGCCGGGCTTCGGTCAGACGGCGGTACGCTTTCCCGGCGGGGTCAGGGCGTTGACGTCTTTCCTTTTTCTTCCGTCGCATCCGTTTCCGGGCGGGACTGCCGCGCACGGCGGCAGGCGGGGTCCGGGCCTCAGGCCCGGGGGCCGATCACGGGACCGCTGAGGCAGAATATCACGATGACCGCCAGTATGGCGACCATGACCAACAAATAGGCCATGATGCAGCTCCTTTATGGTACCGCGTTGTCCCTACAGGATCGAGCGGCCTCCGTCATCCCCGGGAGGCGTGCCAGGCGTCGCCGGGAGGCGCGTCCTTTTCCCGGGGGGCGTGCCCAGGAAGCGGATGACAATTGCCGGAGACTCCTGTATCTTTCAAAAAATTGAAAGGCGGCCGGGACGTTTCGCCCATCACCTGCCTGACGGCATTCGCCGCAAGCCGCGACAATCCAAATCAGCACGCAACAAGGAAGAGACCATGACAAAACGCCGTGTGATCGTGGCACTGCTGGTCATTTTTGGGTTTTCAGCCGTTCCGGCGTCTGCCGCCCAAAATCTGGAAACCGAGGTGCGGACCCTTTTCAAGGAACATCCCGAGATCCTCATGGAGGCGCTTCGCCTGCAAAAGGACCAGTTGCTCGGCATTATCGAGGAGGCCGCCCAGGATCGCCAGCAGGCCGAGGAGAGAAAGCGTGTCGAGGAGGAGATGAAAAATCCCCTCAAGCCCGTGATCGAGCCGGGCCGGCTGTCCCTCGGCAAACCCGATGCGCCGGTGGTCGTCGTGGAGTATTCCGACTTTTTTTGCCACTATTGCGCCGCCGGTTCCGCGGTCATGAAGGAGCTGGTCAAGAGCCGTCCCGAGACGGTCAAGGTGGTGTTCAAACATTTCGTCGCGGCCCCGGTCTCGCGCCAGGCCGCCCTGATTTTCGAGGCCCTGGGACTGCAGAAGCCCGAATTGGCCTGGGCCTTTCACGACGCCGTGTTCGCCAACCAGGAACAGCTGTCCGGGGGGGGGGAGGCAGCCCTGCGGGAGTTGGCCGTGTCCCTCGGCGCGGATGCCGCGCGCCTGGATGCCGACATGAAACGCCCCGAACTCGACGAGCGGCTGAAAAAGGACGTGGAGGAGGCCCGGACGTTCAATTTCCGGGGCACCCCCACGTATGTCGTCGGCGGCATGTCCGTTCGTGGCGCGGCGCCTCTTCCCGTTTTCGAAGAGGCTGTGGACAAGGCCCTGCAGAATGCCAAGTCCGGGGCGGTGGCTCCGGGCGGCAAGGATGCCAAGGTCGCGTCCAAGGCCGCTACGGGCAAGGACGCCAAAGAATGCACGGATTGCCGGGAGATCGAATAGGCGTGAGCGGATTTCCGGTTGTCCCGGGCAGGTGAGCCGTTCGGGAAGGTATGTCATGCCGACGCCCAGGCGTGTGGTTGAAGAATACATCCTGCAAAGCATCCCCCTGGGGCTTTTGGTCATCGACCGGGGCGGACGCATTGCCGCGGCGAGTCCTGCCGCCGGAAGCCTTCTGGGGATGTCCCGGGATGAGCTCAAAGGCCTGTTGTGGCGCGACGTTCTTCCGGATGCCCCGGGCAGCGCGGCGTTTGCCGGCCTGGTCCAGCAGGGGATCGAGGAGGGCGTCAGCGCGACACAGCGTGAGATCGCCTACGTCACGCCGGATGGCCGCGCCCTGCACCTGATCGTGAGCGTCTCCGGCGTCCTCCGCCGCGGCAGGATGGTCGGCGTGGTGTGCATTTTCGAGGACGTCACCGAACTGCATCTGGCCCGGGAGCGCGAGACCAGCGTGTTGCGGGAAAAAAACCGCCTGCAGCACGACATCATCGAAAGCCTGGGCAATCTAGCCCTGTCCGTGGCCCATCAAATCCGCAACCCCACGGCCGCCATCGGCGGGTTCTCGCGCAAAATGCGGGCCGTGATGCAGGAACACGGCCTGTCCACGGAGTATCCCGACATCATTTTCTCCGAGGCCCTGCGTCTGGAGGGCATTGTGGGCACTGTGGTCCGGCTGGCCTCCATCCAGCGTCCCAAACCCACGTTCACGCCCCTTTTGCCCCTCGTGGAGCGGGTGACGGCCGCCGTCGGGCGGGCGGCTACCCAATCCGGCCGGATGGCCGCATGGGACATCCAGGTGGCGGAGGGCGCGTGTTTCATGGACCAGGGGCTCATGCATTCCGCCCTGATGGAGATTGTGCGCAATGCCGTGGAGTTCTCCCCGCCGGGAGTGGTCCGCGTGAGCCTTGCGGCCCGGCCGGAAGGCCGTGCCTGGCGGCTTTTCGTCACCGACGCCGGCCCAGGGATTCCGGACCACAGCCTTCCCTTCGTTTTCGACCCGTTTTTCACCACAAAGGCCTGGGGGGCCGGGATCGGACTGACCATCGCCCGCAAGATCGTCATGGAGCATGGCGGCGAAGTGACGCTGCACAGTCCGCCCACGGGGGGGGTTGCCGTCAGCCTGCGTCTGCCCATGCCGGACGTCGTCGCCGGCGGCGGGGCCGATGCGCTGGGCGATCTGGTGGGCGCGGGGCTGGATGCCTGCCTGCTGACGACCAAGGCCAGACAGGCCGGGGTGAACATCGTGGGCCTGTCGGCCGTGGACGCCGTGCGCGAGATCCAGGCCGCGGAGGGCTTCGAGCCGTGCTTCGGCCGGGGGCGATTCGACATCTGCGGCCAGGATGGATGCCTGTTTCGGGCCGATTGCATGAAGCTCAAACGGGTGGAAGCCCCGTGCCGCATCACCTATGCCGGTCGCCTGGGACACGGCGGGCTGGATGCGGAAATGGACGCCGCATCGGGCGCTGCGGCCGGGGAGTCTTCATGAGCCTGTTGCGGGGCCTGTGCGCCCTGGGCGTCGTCTTTCATGCCGTGCTGTATTGCCACGCGGCCCTGGCCCAGACGATTTACGGATTCGAGGACGGCCTGGGCATGCTGCACACCAGCACCCGGCGCGTGGACGCCAGGTATAAGGAGTTGTGCACCCTGCGCCCCGGCGAAAAAAGGCCGGAACATGCCGTTTTGGTGGCCGCCCTGCGCGAGAAAAACGCCATCGAGAAAACCGTCCCCCAGGGAGCGGGCGACCTTGTGGCCGGGTTGGACGTGCGCGGCGCGGCCATCCTGCGCGCGGCCGAGGGCTTTATCGGGGCTCCGTATCTCTTCGGCGGCGACACCCCGGCCGGGGTGGACTGCTCGGGGCTGACCACGGCCGTCTATCGGCGCCTGGGGGCCGTCCTGCCGCGTCACAGCGCCCATCAGGCCGCCATGGGGGCGGCCGTGGACCGGGACACGCTTTTGCCCGGGGATTTGCTCTTTTTCTCCACGGATCGAACGGCCGGCATCAACCATGTGGGGATTTTCCTCGGCGGCGGGCGTATGCTGCATTCTTCGTCCCGGTCCGCCGGGGTCCGGGTGGAACGTATGGACACGCCGGACTATACCCGCTGGTACGTGACCGCCCGGCGCATTGCGGCTCCGGCCCAGACCCCGGCTCCGGCCGATGTCACGGCCGGACCGGGAACGCCATCCGGGGATTCGCGCCGGGTCAGTGCGGCTCCGGAGCCGAAACCCGCCAAAGCTAACCTCTAACATCCTGCTTTTGAATGAAAAAAAACTCTTGTCGAGAGGTGTGCCCGCTGCCCGGTTCCTCCTTTGGGGATGATACGTGCCGAGCCATGCTTCATGGAGTGGGAGGGAGTGCATGAGCGCGGGAGACGGCGTGGCGATCCGGACCGTGATCGATGCCGCGCGGTGTGTGGGCTGCGGCCTGTGCGTACGATCCTGTCCCACCAAGACCCTGGTTCTCGAGGCCAAAAAGGCCGTGGTCACGGACAAACCCTGCCTGGGCTGCGGCCACTGCCAGGCGGTGTGTCCCGAGGGGGCGGCCGTGGTGACCGGCCTGGACCCCTTTGCCGGGGATTTCGCCACCGTCACGACCGTGCCGGACTGGCTGGCCCCGGGGGAAATCGATCCGGGAAAGGTGATCCGGCTCATGCGGTCGCGGCGCTCCGTGCGCAGCTATCTGGAGCGGCCCGTGCCCGGGGAGGTGCTCTTGGATCTGGTGCGGGCCGGGATCAGCGCCCCCTCGGGGCACAACAGCCAGAAATGGGCCTTCACCCTTCTGCCCGACCGCCCGGCCGTGACCTTTTTGGGCCATGCCCTGGCCCGGTTTTTTCGAAAGCTCAACGCCATGGCCGAAAATACCTTGCTGCGCTCGGCCATGCGCCTTGTGGGCCGATCCGACCTGGACACCTATTACCGGGAGCATCATGCCTCGGTGCAACGGGCCCTGGCCCTGTGGGACCGCGACGGCACGGACAGGCTTTTCCATGGCGCACCGGCGGCCATCGTGGTCACCTCTCGGCCGGGGGCCAGTTGTCCGGCCGAGGATGCCCTGCTGGCCGCCCAGAACATGCTGCTTGCGGCCCACGCCATGGGGCTCGGAACCTGTCTGATCGGTTACGCCGTGGCGGCCATGCAGCATGACAAAAAAATTCAGGAAAGCCTGGGCATTGACCGGAAGGAGACGGTTTATGCGGTCATCGCCCTGGGCTATTCCACGGAGCATTACCACATGGTAGCGGGCAGGCTTCGTCCCCCGGTGCGGTTTTTCCATGCCCCTCGGGGCTGGCGGGGACCGGGCGCGCCGGGACAGAACCTCGAAAACGAGGAGACGAGGGAACCATGAAACGGGTGCTGCGGCTCTTTGCAGCGGGCATTGTTCTGGGCTCGGCGGTTTTTCTGATCGGGGACCGGGCCCTGGCCACGGGTGATTCTTCCGGGCCGCAGGCTCCTGTACCGACCATGCCGTCCGTGACGTCTGGGGTATCCGAGGGGTCTGGGACGAACGGGCCGACTGGGGCGGACGCCAGTGCGGCTTCAACCGTGCGGCACGAGGCGGTGCGGCTCCAGGGCCTGTGCCTGTTGGCCGAACCCGTTGCCGGGACCGCCACGAAAAAGGTGCTTCGGGCCGGGGAGGTGGTCCGGGTGGTCGCAACCGACGGCCCATGGGTGGAGATCGAGGTCCGGGGGGGCGTGCGCGGCTACGTTTTGGGCGGCTACCTGACGGGTTTTTCCCTGGAGGCCCCGATGTATCGGGATCGCCTGGTCCAGGTGGCGCGCCGGCCGGGAGCGGGCGATGCCGTGGGATCACTGCTGGAAACCCGCACGGTTTCCGGGACGGAGGGACACGACGCCGCATTGCAAGCCCCCGCCACAGCCGGGCCGGATGCCCGGATGCCGATTCCTTTAGAGGGATCGTCCATGCCATCGGCACAAACCCATGCTGTTGCGCCGGGACCGGCACAAACGGCGATATCTTCCCCCGTCCCGACGGCCGAGGCAGTCTCCGGCGTATCCTCGTCCTCGTCGGAAACGCCTGTGGCCAGGGGGGCCGTGGTCCCCGATGAGGTATCAGATGCGGCCCCGGACGCGGTCCCGGACGCGGCGGCCGGTCAGGGCGCTTCAGCCAGCCGGCCCGCCCCGGACCCCCAGGGCGGCGACCGTCTGGTGGCCTACGTCCTGGAACAGTTGCGGCGGCCTGCGCCTACGAACCCCGAGGACCGGCTGGACGCGGCGGGCCGGGAGCATTATGAACGCAAAAACCGGTACATGATCGAGGTGTTTTTGGCCGACAACACGATGATCTTGTATGAAAAACAGCCCGACGGCGTCAGACGTCCGGCCAAAAGCTACCGCGTGGCCACTCCGGCGGGAGACGTGGAGGCCCCGGCGGGCTGGGGTGTCATCACCCAGATCGAATTCGAGCCCTGGTGGCGGCCCACGGAGAACATGAAGCGCCGGGCCCGGCAAAAAGGCCGCAGCCTGCCCGACGTCATGCCCCCAGGCGTCAAAAACCCCATGGGGCCGTTTAAGATGCATCTTTCCCACGGATTCGCCTATCGCATCCATGGCAACAACGATCCCAAGTCCATCGGCAGGCGGGTGACCAACGGGTGCATCCGCATGCGCAACGACGAAGGCTTGGAACTGGCCAGAATCCTGGACGTGGGCACGGAAGTCGTCATTTCCGGGCATGCCTCGCCGGCGGCCGGCCAAGGCGTCGAGGCGTTGGCGCCACGGCCGTGAGCGGGCCGTGGCAACGCATCGGCGCGGTCCCGCGTCCTGTCGCCGGTCACCCCGTTGACGGCGTCGAACCGGCATGGAGAAGACCATGAAAACGATCATGCGGCTGGCAGTCTTGGCGGTCCTTTTGGCCGGGTGTTCCGGACGGACCGCGTTTGAAAAAGAGATTCTGGGCACACCACCCGAATCGCCCCCGCCGGCCACGGCCGCCGGGAGCAACATCGGCCAGGCGTCGCCCGCGGAGCGTGACCTTGGCGTGCCGCCTCCCGAGGCCGTTCCCCCGCCGCAAACGGGCGCACCCCAGCCCAGCGTGTCCACCACCAGCGGGGAGCCGCTGCCGCCCTACGCGCCGGCGCCGTACCAGACCCAGCCAGCTCACCCCGCCCAGCCCACTCCGGTGTATCCCTCGCCAGCGCAGACCCCGGTCCAGACCCATTCCCCCTATTCCCAGGCCGTCCAGACGGGTACCCCAGGCTCGGGACTCCTGACGTTCCAGGTGGGCTCCTTCGCCCACGAGGCCAATGCCGTGAGCCTGCGCGACGTGCTGACGGCCAGGGGGCATCAGAGTTCCATCGATCAGGGGCAAACGCCGCAAGGCAAGGTCTTTTACCGGGTCTACGCCAAAATGGCGGGCACCGAACCCGAGGCCAGGGCCGCCCTGGCCGCCCTGGGCGTTTCCGATCCGACCCTGGTTTCCGGCGATCCCAAGCGGATATCGCCGCCGCCGGCCACGGCGGCTCCCGCCGCCCCGGCCGCCAAACCAGCCACCCCCCCCACCCCCCCGGTTGCGCCATCGTCGGTTCAGACGGCCGCCCCGGCCGCCGCAGCCACCACCCCTTCGGTCATCAGCGGTCCCACGGGGCAGTGCCATGTGGACGCCGAGCGCATTGCCACCACCGGAACCAGCCGGGCCGATACCGGCGAACCGCTCATGGCCCAGAAGGCCGCAGCGCAAAACGCCAAGCGCAACCTGCTTCTGTGCGTGGACGCCTACAAGCGCAAGGCCGAGAAGATTCCCAATTCGATCAAGATGGAGGGCTATCTGCCGGACACCCTGGTCACCTACACCTCGCCGGCCTATCTAGCCGACGGTTCTGTGGAGGTGGGGGCGTCCATGGCCGTGGGCGATGTGGACGCCGTGGCCTTTACGCGGTTGGAATAGGCGCAAAAAGAGGGGGCGTTGGGCCAGGACGCCGGGCCGTGCGTTTTCAGGGGGGGTGGGAGGCGGATCAATCCAGCACGACCATGTTCAACTGCTTGACCCCGAAGGCCTCGGCCCGGTCGCGGGTCCGCATGCACAGGTCCACCCGGTTTTCCCAACGGGGGTGCATGAGATCCTCGGCCACCAGGTAGCCCACGTCCTGGACGTAGACCCGGCTGCCCAAAAGATGCTTGAGGTCGTGGGAGACGGCCAGGGTCTTTCCGGGGCGCACCCGGCGGCCCATGGCCCCGGTCCAGGGGTCGCCCCAGGTTTGGTCGGGGGTTGGGCTGTAGGCCGTGACCGTGACCGCGAAAAGCCTCGGTTCGGGGTAGGGGGCGAAAAGATTCCCGGCCAGCCGGGCCTCGGCGGTGTGCATGGACAGTTCCACCGCCGCCCGGGCCGTCTCGCGGGTCAGGGACGCGGCACGGGCCTGGAAATAGGACGTCGCCGAGACAAGCAGCATCGCCGTGAGGACCGCTGCGGGGATGAGGCCCGATTTTTTGAAACCAGGCCGGAGGTTGCGATGCGTCAAGTCCGGCCCTCCCGGCGGCCGGGGAGAATCGTCGGATGTGGGAATCGCGTGCGGCACCTTGTCTTGCTCCCGTCGAACGTTTAAGACACCTGACGCCCCGCATGCCGCGCGGCGTACGTGTTGAAGGATCGTCATGCGCATTACGAAGCCCACCAAGAAAAAGAAGAGCCTCGGCCCGGTCGGCGTGGCGATTCTGGCCGTGGTCATTTTGGGGCCGCTTGCGGCGGCGGGTGTGGGCGTGCTTTTTCTCATGGAGGATATGGAGAAGCCGACGGTGTCGCTGTATCCCCTCATTGACGCAGTTTCGCTCAAAAAGGAGTTCACCGTCAAGGCCGAAGACCCGGGTTCCGGCATAAAGTCCATCGTGGTCACGGCCGGGCAGGGTCTCAAAAAGTACACCGTGTTGCGCAAGTCCTACGATGCCTTGCAAAAATCCGTCCTGGAGACCTTCTCCCTGGAGAAGGCCGAATTGCGGGGCGGCGAATTCGAATTGCAGGTGGTGGTCACGGACGGCTCCTTTTTCAATTTCGGCGCCGGAAACGCCGCGCGCATCGACCGCCGCATGACCCTGGACATGGCCCCGCCCAACGTGCGGCCCCTGACGCCCACGCACTACATGCGCCAGGGCGGGGTGGGGCTGGTCATCTACACCGTGTCCAAGGAGCCCGAGCGCAGCGGGGTCATGGTCGGCGACCGCTTCTTCCCCGGCTTCAGGCAGGATTCGGGTTCCTACATGTGCCTTTTCGCCTATCCCCGGGACATGGAGGCCGAGGACTACAAACCCCGCCTCTATGCCGAGGACCGGGCCGGAAACGAGCGCACCGGCTTTTTCGTGAACATGGCCATCAAGCGCCGCTTCAAGGAAGAGCGGGTGGAGATCACCGACGAGTTCCTGGCCGCCAAGATGCCCGTCTTCGCCGCGTTGTACCCCGAGGCGCGCGACCCCCTGGCCCTGTTTCGCAAGGTCAACGAGGACCAACGGCGCAAGGACGAGGCCGTCCTGCGCGACCTCGGCCGCAAGACCGCGCCCAAGCCCCTGTGGAACGGTCCCTTCATCTATCTGCCCGGGTCGTCGGTGCAGGGTTCCTTCGGGGCCGAACGGGCGTACTTCTCCAAGGGCGAACAGATCGACCGGCAGTACCACATGGGCATCGACCTGGCGTCGACGCCCAGGGCCGCCGTGCCCGCGGCCAACGACGGCGTGGTGGTCTTCGCCGCAGACCTGGGGCTCTACGGCCAAACCGTGGTCATCGATCACGGCCTGGGCCTGCAAACCCTTTACGGACACCTGAGCCAGATCGACGTCAAGGTGGGCGACGCCGTGGCCAAGGGCCGGATCATCGGCCGCACCGGAACCACAGGCCTGGCCTTCGGCGACCATCTGCACTTCGGGGTGGTCCTGTCCGGCCTGGAGGTCATCCCCATCGAATGGTGGGACGCCAAGTGGCTTGAGGACAACGTGACCCAGAAGATACGCCGCTTCGGCGGCGAGAACCCCCAATAGTCCCGGATCGCCGGGCTGTCCGCGCCTGCGGCCCGCGACCGGGAAACGCCGTCCGAAAGGCGACGCCGCCATGCGCATCCGATATGCCGTCATCCTGGCCGTCCTGGCGATCGTATTGCTCGTCTCGGGGATATACTACCATCTGCGCTACGGCCGCCACGACACGTTCATGAGCAACTTCCTGACCGGGAAGCATGCCTCCCGGGACGGCTACGAGGCCGGTGACCGTCCCGTTCCCGATAAAATGCCGCTTCCCGTCAGGTATGTGGACAAGGCGGCCCCCCAGGTGGCGATTTTCGTCAGCACGCCGGAATATCGCAAGGCCCCCCTGGACATCCGCCGTATGAAGCTTTTGGAGTTTTTCACCCTCAAGGTGGCGGATCGGGATTTCATGCTGCTTTCCGACGCCGACAAGAAACGGGTGCTCGACCTGTTCATGGAACGCTATCTGGTGCCGTGACCGGTCCCGGCCGCCCCTCTTTCCCGGGGCCGGGCCGCCGGTATTGCCCGGGCCGTGAAAACCCGCGTGATTGACAAGGGTTGGTTTCTTTTTTTAAGGCCCGCCTGTTTGCTCTCCCCCTTCCACTTCAACCGCCTCCTGGAGACAGCCTCATGCAAAAAACCGTGTATTTCATCGAAGGCGACGGCATCGGCCCCGAGGTCTGGAAGGCCGCCCGCCCGGTCATCGACGCCGCCGCCAAGGCCGCCTACGGCAGCGAACGCAGCCTTTGCTGGACAGAGCTTCTGGCTGGAGAAAAGGCCTTCAAGGAAACCGGCGAATACATGCCCCAGGCCACCCTGGACGCCCTGTCCAAGGCCGAACTGGCCATGAAGGGCCCCCTGGGCACCCCCGTGGGCGGCGGCATCCGCAGCCTCAACGTCACCCTGCGCCAGGTGCTCGACCTCTACGCCTGCATCCGGCCCATCCGCCACTTCGGGGGCATCGAGTCGCCGGTCAAGCATCCCGAGAAGGTGGACATGATCATCTTCCGGGAGAACACCGAGGACGTCTACGCCGGGATCGAATACGCCGCCGGAACCCCCCAGGCCAAAAAGCTCCTGGAATTTTTGCGCGACGAACTGGGGGCCAAGGTGGACACGGCCGCTGGCGTTGGCATCAAGCCCATGACCGAGGGCGGCTGCAAGCGCTTGGTGCGCAAGGCCATCAAGCACGCCGTGGACCACGGCCGCGACAGCGTCACCCTGGTGCACAAGGGCAACATCATGAAGTTCACCGAAGGGGCCTTCCGGGCCTGGGGCTACGAGGTGGCCAGGGACGAATTCGGCGACACGACCATGACCGAGGACGAGGCCGCCGCAGGCGGCGGCAAGCCCATCGTGATCAAGGACCGCATCGCCGACAACATGTTCCAGGTGGCGCTCATGGAGCCGGAAAAATACAGCGTCATCGCCACCACGAACCTGAACGGCGACTACATCTCCGACGCCCTGGCCGCCCAGGTCGGCGGCCTGGGACTGGCCCCCGGCGTGAACATGAGCGACGCCCTGGCTTTTTTCGAGGCCACCCACGGCACCGCGCCGCGCATCGCCGGAAAGGACATGGCCAACCCCGGAAGCCTCATCCTGTGCGGGGCCATGCTCTTTGAGCACCTCGGCTGGAACGAGGCCGCCGGCAAGATCTATCAGGCGGTGAACAAGGTTCTGGCCTCCAGGCAGGTGACCGTCGATCTGGCCGGGCAGATGCCCGGGGCCACGGTCGTGGGTTGCGTCCGGTTTGGCGAGCTTTTGGGGGAGAACATCTAGGGGATGATGTCTCCGGCGGCCAGGGGGGACCTTTTTTGAAAAAAGGTTCCCCCCTGGACCCCCCTCCAAAAAACGTTGTCGCGCTTCGCGGGGAGAGGGCGGGAATGATCGTTGTCGGCGTGGATACCGGTGGGACGTTTACCGACGTGATCGTTGCTGCCGGGGACGGGGCCTCGGGGCGGTTCGCCGCCGTCAAGGTTCCCTCCACGCCCGACGACCCGGCCCGGGCGATCCTGGACGGGTTGGAGCGCCTGAAAAACATGGGCCTGCCGGTCCCGGACCGGGTGGTGCACGGCTCCACCGTGGCCACCAACGCCATCCTTGAGCGAAAAGGCGTGGCGACCGCCCTGGTGACCACTGCCGGGTTTCGCGACGTATTGGCCATCGGCCGCCAGAACCGGGCCGATCTGTACGATCCCGCCTGCAGGCGCGCCCCCTGCATCGTGCCGGAGGCGTTGCGCTTCGAGGTTCCCGGCCGGATCCTGGCCGACGGGTCGCGGCGTGAGGCCTTGTGCTCCGAGGCGGCCCGGGATATCGCCGCCCGGGTGGCCGCCACCGGCGCCCAATCCGTGGCCGTGAGCCTGCTTTTTTCCTTCCTCGACCCCTCCGACGAACTGCTCCTTGGCCGCGAGCTTGCGGCGCGGGGGCTTGGCGTGTCCCTGTCCCATGAGATCATGCGGGAATTCCGGGAGTTCGAGCGCACCTCCACCACCGCCGTCAACGCCTCCGTCTCGCCCATCATGGCCCGCTATTTAAGCCGCCTGGAGGCGGGACTGGATCGGGAAACCGGGCTGTGCGTCATGCAGTCCAGCGGCGGCGTCATCACCGCCAAAACCGCCATGCGCCAGTCCGTGCGCACCATCCTGTCCGGCCCGGCCGGGGGCGTCACCGCCGCCATGGCCCTGGCCAAGGAGACGGGTTTCGACCGGCTCATCACCTTCGACATGGGCGGCACCTCAACCGACGTGGCCCTTCTCGACGGCGGCCCGGCCATGACCACCGAGACCGTGGTCGCGGGCTATCCCGTGACCATCCCCATGATCGACATGCATACCGTGGGCGCGGGCGGCGGCTCCCTGGCCGCCTTCGACGCGGCCGGGGCGCTTACCGTGGGCCCGCAGAGCGCCGGGGCCGATCCGGGACCGGCCTGCTACGGCCGGGGTGAGGGCCTGACCGTCACCGACGCCAACGTGGTCCTGGGCCGCATCGTGCCGGAATGCTTTCTCGGCGGCGGCATGGCGCTTCATGCCGGCCGGGCGCGGCGGCTCATGGAGGACATGGCGGAGGCGCGGGGCATGGCGGCGCGGGATCTCGCCGAGGGCATCGTGGCCGTGGCCGAGGCGGCCATGGAGCGGGCCATCCGGGTCATCTCCGTCGAGCGCGGGCATGATCCGGCGGAGTTTACGCTTGTGTGCTTCGGCGGGGCGGGCGGGCTGCATGCCGTGTCCCTGGCCCGGTCCCTGGGCATGGGACGGGTGCTCGTGCCGCCGCATCCCGGGCTTTTTTCGGCCATGGGGATGCTTTTTGCGGACATCATTCGGGATTTTTCGGCCACGGTCATGCTGGACCAGGAGAAGGCCGGGTCCGATCTCCTGGAGGCCCGGTTCGCGGAATTGGAAGCGTGCGGGAGGCGCGAGCTGGAAAAGGAAGGCGTCGCGCCCGGGGAGGTGGCGCTTATCCGGGCCGTGGACATGCGCTACCGGGGGCAGTCCTTTGAGCTGACCGTGCCCTATGGCCCGGACTTGGCCGCCGCCTTTCACGCCCTGCACGAAAAGACCTACGGCTACCAGACCCCGGGCCGGCCGGTGCAGTTGGTCACCCTGCGGCTGCGGGCCACGGGGGCCACGCCCAAACCGGCCCTTCCTCGGGACGACGCCCTGCCCGGGCGGGCTCTGGAGCCGCCGTGCGCCGGGAGCCGCCGCCTCGTCCACCAGGGGCGGGACGTTTCGGCAGGGCTCTACGTTCGCAAGCGGCTGGTGCCCGGTCACGCCCTGGCGGGACCGGCCGTGGTGGCCGAGGATTCCGCCACCACCTATGTGCCGCCCGGGGCCGCCCTGCGGGTGGACGCCCTGGGATGCCTGGTCATCGACACGGGGGTCCGGCCATGACCGATGCCCGCGAACTCCTTGCGCTCGAGGTGTTCCGCAACCGTTTCTCCGCCGTGGCAGAAGAGATGGGCGTGACGCTCATGCGCACGGCCTATTCCCCCAACATCAAGGAACGCCGGGACTATTCCTGCGCCGTGTTCGACGCCTCCGGAAACATGGTGGCCCAGGCGGCGCACATCCCCGTGCACCTGGGGGCCATGCCCTTATCCGTCCAGGCCGTTCTGGCCGAAAAGACCTTCGCCCCCGGCGACATGGTCATGGTCAACGATCCCTTCCGGGGCGGCACGCATTTGCCGGACATAACGCTTGTGGCCCCGGTTTTCGCGGGCGGCGACAGGCCGGTCTTCTACGTCGCCAACCGGGCCCACCACAGCGACGTGGGTGGCATGGCCGCCGGGTCCATGCCCCTGTCCACCTCGCTTTTCCAGGAGGGTGTGGTCATCCCGCCTTTGACCGTGGTCCGGGGCGGGGAACTGGACCGCCAGATCATGGACTTTTTTCTGGCCAACGTGCGTACGCCCGTCGAGCGCGAGGGCGATTTCGCGGCCCAGATCATGGCCAACCTGACCGGCGCGAAACGGCTTTCGGAGATGATCGATACCTTCGGCCCAGGCCGGGTGGCGCATCAGGCGGCGCGGCTCATGGACCATGCCGAGGCCCTGGCCCGGGCGGCCATCCGGGCTGTGCCGGACGGGGAATATGCGGCCGGGGACGTGCTGGACGATGATGGGACGGGCGGTATGGACATCGCTGTGCGCCTGCGCCTGAGCGTGCAGGGCGAGACGATGGCGTTTGATTTCAGCGAATCGGACCCCCAGGCCGCCGGGTGCGTCAACGCCACCCGGGCCATCGCCGTGTCCGCCGTTCTCTATGCCGTACGCTGCCTGGTGGCCAGGGATGTGCCGGTCAACGCCGGGCTTTCCCGGCCCATCCGCATCGTCACCCGGCCGGGCAGCGTGGTGGATGCGCGGTTTCCGGCGGCCGTGGCCGGTGGCAACGTGGAGACCTCGCAGCGCCTGGTGGACGTGCTGTTTCTGGCCCTGAGCCGGGCCTTGCCGGGCCGGGTTCCGGCGGCGTCCCAGGGCACCATGAATAACGTGGCCATGGGCGGCGTCGATGCACGCACGGGCGCGGCCTTCGCGTACTATGAAACCCTGGCCGGAGGCATGGGGGCGGGCGCGGCCGGGCCCGGGGAGAGCGCGGTGCACAGCCACATGACCAATACCTTGAATACGCCGGTGGAGGCGCTGGAATACGCCTATCCGCTTGTGGTGCGGGAGTATGGCCTGCGCCGGGGCTCGGGCGGGGAGGGCGCGCATCACGGCGGCGACGGCCTGGTGCGGGACGTGGAATTTCTCGCGGACACCGAGGTGACGGTCTTGTCGGATCGGCGGCGGCATGGACCGTACGGATTATCCGGCGGCGCGCCGGGGGCCACGGGGCGAAACGTGCTGATCACGGACGGCGAGGCGCGGGAGTTGCCCGGCAAGTGTCATTTTACAGCCTCGCCCGGCGATAGGTTGCGGGTGGAGACGCCGGGTGGCGGGGGGTATGGGCGCAAGATGCCCGATGAGGATGCCCGTGACGGGTGATTGACGCGTTGCTGGTTCCCCCTCCCCAGCGATTTCTTTTCCTCCCTCCATGACCCCTCCGCATTCCTCCCCCTTCCCTTCCTGGTTTTTTCCGGGGCCGGGAAAGGGGGCTCCTCACGATCACGGACGCGAAGCGCGGCAGGGTTTTTTGAAAGGGGTCCAGGGGGAAACTTTTTTGCAAAAAAGTTTCCCCCTGGTCGCCGAAGGCCGCAGAGACGGCTCAGCCGTCGATCACGGCCATGGCCTCGTCGATGGAGGCGTCGTCGTGGACCAGGCGGTTGACGGCCTGGAGGAGCTTGTGCGGGTTTTTGTCCTGGAAGATGTTGCGTCCCACGGACAGTCCGCGTCCCCCGGCATCCAGGGAGTGGCGGATCATGGTCAGAAATTCCCGGGTGGTCTTGGTCTTGGGGCCTCCGGCGATGACCACGGGCACAGCACAGCCCCGACAGACGGCGGCAAAGGATTCCCTGTCGCCGGTGTAGGGCACCTTGACCACGTCGGCCCCAAGCTCCATGCCCACCCGGGCGCAGTGGGCCACCACCGTGGGATCGAACTCGTTTTTGATCTTTGGGCCGCGGGCGTAGATCATGGCCAGCATGGGGATTCCCCAGGAGGCGGCGCTCTGGGTGATGCGGCCCAGGTCTTCGAGCATCCGCGATTCGGTCTCGTCGCCGAGGTTGATGTGGGTGGACACGGCGTCCGCTCCCAGCCGGATGGCCTCCTCAACGCTGCACACCAGGGTCTTGGCGTTGGGGAAGGGGGAAAGGCTGGTGCTGGCCGAAAGGTGGACGATAAGCCCGATGTCCCGGCCCTTGGCCCGATGCCCGCAGGGCACCACGCCTTTGTGCATGAGCACGGCGTTGGCCCCGCCCTCGACCATGGTGGTCACGGTGTCGCGCATGTTTTCGATGCCCTCGATGGGGCCGACGCTGACGCCGTGGTCCAGGGGGACGATGATGGTGCGGCCGGTGTCGCGGTTGAAGATGCGTTCGGTCCTGATGAGTTTTCCAATCAGCATGGCAGGCTCCCTTTGGGTTTGTCCACGAGGGGGGGGCGGGGGGCGGTCCGAAAAAAGGGCCGCCGGCTTTGTCAAGCCCGCGGCCCTTTCGAGGCGGTTTGTGTGGTGGTGCGACGTTAGACCGTCCTCCACCCCGCCGGACCACGGGCGCACAGGTAGCCGTAATAATACGACGAGCCCTGGCAGGGCGCATACGGCTGACAGGCCGTGGGGCGGGTCCACGAGGCGGAATTCATAGCCGACAGCTACGCCGGACCCGGGCCGCCTGTCAAGGGAACATCCCGGAAAAACGCTATTTCGGCGTTTCCACAAGTCCGTCCCGGATGATCTGCCGGGCCGTTTCCTGATCGTCGAGGCCGGGCCGCACGGTGTTGGGGCTGGTGTCGGCCTCGGGGTTGGGAACGATGCGCACGCGCGTGCCGCCGCCTTCGCTGACCAGTTTCCGGGCCGTGCAGGCGTTTTTGCAGGCCGGGCACTGGGCGTTGCACAGGCTGGCGGCCTGATCCATGTCGCCCTTGACATGGCACAGCACCGCGCCCCCCGGGCCCAGGCAGGCGAATACCTCGGCCAGGGCCGGGCTGGCAAAGGACAGCGTAAAAAGGGCGACCAGCAGGGGCAGGGTCTTCATGGCGGCTCCTTTTGGGGACGGTCTGTTCATTCCCGGGCGCGGACGATGTCCGCTCCCACCTTGGACAGTTTGACCTCCATGGATTCGTATCCCCGGTCCAGATGGTAGACGCGCTGGATTTCCGTGGTGCCCTGGGCGGCAAGGCCGGCCAGGACCAGGGAGGCGCTGGCCCGCAGATCCGAGGCCATGACCGGCGCGCCGATGAGCCGGTCCACGCCGCGCACGAAGGCGTTTTGCCCGGAAACCTTGATCTTGGCCCCCAGGCGGACCAGTTCCTGGACGTGCATGTAGCGGTTTTCGAAGATGGTCTCCTTGATGGAGCCCGCCCCTTTGGCCAGGCACATCAGGGCCATGATCTGGGCCTGCATGTCCGTGGGAAACCCGGGATAGGGCAGGGTGGCCACGTCGACGTTGACCAGTTCGGACTGGCGGAACACGCGCACCCCGAATGGCGTCTCGGTGAAGCCCACGCCCATGTCGCGCAGCTTGGAGGCCACGGCGTCGAGTTCGCGGAAGGGGCAGTTTTCCAGGATCAGGTCGCCGTCGGTGATGGCCGCGGCCACCATGTAGGTTCCGGCCTCGATGCGGTCGGGCATGATGGCGTAGCTGCCGCCGTGCAGGGAGGGGACGCCGTCGATGGTGATGATGGCGGTGCCGTGCCCGGTGATCCTGGCGCCCATGGCGATGAGAAATTCGGCCAGATCGGTGATCTCCGGCTCCCGGGCGGCGTTTTCCAGGATGGTGCGGCCCTCGGCCAGGCTGGCGGCCATGAGCAGGTTTTCCGTGCCGCCCACGGTGGGAAAATCGAAGATGATGTGGGCCCCTTTCAGGCGGTCGCACCGTCCCTCGATGTAGCCCTCCGCCAGATCGAAGGTGACGCCCATCTTTTCCAGGGCGGTGAGGTGCAGGTTGACGGGCCTGGCCCCGATGGCGCAGCCGCCGGGCAAGGCCACCCGGGCGCGTCCCAGCCGGGCCAGGAGGGGGCCCAGGCACAGCACCGAGGCGCGCATGGTCTTGACCAGATCGTAGGGGGCCTCGTGGTTGAGGACGCCGGCCGGGGTCACGGTCACCCGGTCGTCCTCGAAGGTCGTGGCCAATCCCAGGATATTGAGGAGCTTGAGGGTGGTGAAGATGTCGCGCAGGCGCGGGACGTTGGTGTACACGATGGGGCCGTCCGCCAGCGGGGCGGCCAGGAGGATGGGCAGGGCGGCATTCTTGGAGCCGCTGACGCGGACGGTGCCGTTTAGGGGCTTTGCCCCCCGGATGACAAGTTTATCCATGTTTCGGGCGGATCCTTTGCGTGTCGTTTTGTTGCCGGGCGCCGGGCGCCGGGCTGCATATCCATATCCCGGCCGTGTCCCGGGGGCAAGGGACCGGGAAAAGCCTGCCCGGCGCCCTCGCCGCCGGCCGGGCGGCCGGATTGTGACACCTGGGATTAAAATAACCTTGACAATCATTTTCAACAGACCTATTTCTCTTTCCACACCAAGGAGTCATCATGTCGCCGTTTGGTCCCCTCAGCCAGTTTCCCGCCGGAACACGGGTCCGCATCGAAAAGCTGTGCGACTGCGCCCGGGCCAGGGGGCGGTTGTGTTCCATGGGGCTGACTCCCGGAACCGAGATCGAGGTCTTCGCCAACTGCGGCGGGCCGTGCTGCCTCAAGGTACGCGGAACGAGCCTCACTCTGGGGCAAGGTCTGGCCGGAAACATCTATGCCCGGATCGTCGATTCCGAGGCTGCGGCATAACGAAAAATTTCCATGAATTGACCCCGCACCCCGAAGCGGCGTCATCGGATCATCCACGCTGATCCGATGGTGCCGCTCCTTTTTTGTCCGGTCTTTTTCATCCTGCTGTGCTCCGCCGTCCCGATACGGGTTTCCGAGGCCCTTTCCACCCTCGACCCGGGCGATGTCGCCGCACTCGGGCAGTGCTCCAGAAACCATGCCCCGAACGTATCCATGCGTTCACGCCGGCACCTGTCGTTGCGTGTCGGCAAGATGGGGGCGTGTGTGCGGCGGTCGCGGTCGAGACGGCGGCCCTTGACGTTTTCAGTATTCATCGTTTATCGTCGATTTACGATGAATGAGCACGGCATAATCCAAACCGAGTCCGGGGACGAACGCCTGGCCCTGATGTGCAAGGCCCTGGGGCATCCGGCCCGGGTGGCCATCCTGCGCCATCTCCAGGAAATCGACGGCTGCGTGTGCGGCCGCATCGTGGAGGTGCTGTCCCTGGCCCAGTCCACGGTGAGCGAACATCTGCGCAAGCTCAAGCTGGCCGGGCTGGTGCGCGGCGAGGTGGACGGGCCGAGCACCTGCTATTGCATCGACCGGGAGGGCTTGGCCCTGTTTCGAAAGATGGTCTCGGAATTGTGCCCCGCCTCGGGCAAGGCGGCCGGGCCGGCCTGCCCCGGGGAGGCCAAAACGCGGGGGGACGCTCCATGATGCCGCTTTCGGGAAAGGGGCGGACAACGGCTGCGGCCGATCCCTGTTGTTGCGGCGACGCGTCGGGCCGTGACGACGCAGCAGCGTCCTCGTGTCGCCATGCCTCCGCTTCGGACGGAAATGCCTCCTCGTGTTGCCTTGCCGCCGTCCCTGACGGCGAGGATTCCGGAAAGCCCTGTTGCGGCGGCCCCCAGGCCCCGGCCGCCAGCCCCATGGCCCGGCCGGGATATGTCCTTTGTTCCTTTGTCGAGACCTTTCTCTCTACCCTGGCCGGTCCTGTCCCCGTGGTGCGCACGGCGCTTGACCGCCGGGATTTCCTGGGAACCCTGGGGGCGAGGCTGGGATACGGCCGCGACGGCTACCGGGTGGCCCCGGGGCTCCATGCCGTGGGGCGGCCGGGGCCGGAGGCACCGGTGCTGGTCACGGCGGACTACAAGCTGTCCTTCGACGCCCTGCGCCGGGAACTCTCGGGGATCGATGCCTGGCTGCTCGTCCTGGACACCCGGGGGATCAACGTGTGGTGCGCGGCGGGCAAGGGCACCTTCTCGGCCGCCGAGATGGCGCACCGGATCGAGGCCGCCGGCCTGGCCCGGGTGGTGTCCCACCGCCGGCTCATCGTTCCCCAGCTTGCCGCGCCGGGCCTTGATGCCCGCGAGGTGCGGCGGCGTTGCGGGTTCACGGTGATCTTCGGGCCGGTGCGGGCCGCCGACCTCCCGGCCTTTTTGCGGGCCGGGAACCGGGCCGACGCCGCCATGCGCCGGGTGACCTTCACCCTGCCCGAACGGGTGGCCGTGGCCCCGGTGGAGGTGTACCACGCCCGGAAATGGCTGGTGTGGGCGCTGCCTGCGGCCCTGCTCGTTTCCGGAGCCGGCCCGGACGTCTTTTCCCTTGCGGCCGCATGGCAGCGCGGGGTGTGGCTTGTGGCCGCCATCCTGGCCGGGCTTGTCGGCGGCGGGCTGGTTGTGCCGGTTTTATTGCCGTGGCTGCCGGGCCGGGCCTTTGCCGTCAAGGGGGCCGTGGCCGCCGGGGGGCTCGGGATGTTGGCCGTCCTGGCCCTGGCGATCTGGAACCCGGCGGCGGTTTCCCTGCCGGGCCGGGTGGCCATGGTGCTTGTGGCCGCAAGCCTGGGGTCGTTTCTGGCCATGAACTTCACCGGGTCCACGCCGTTCACCTCGCCCTCGGGGGTGGAGCGCGAGATGCGCCGGGCCATGCCGCTACAGGCTGCGGGCCTTGTCGCGGCGGTCATTTTCTGGGTCGTTTCGGCCTTTTGAGGCCGGGAGGGGACATGCGCGAACTGAGGTATCTTTCCGGAGTGTCGACCATTTCCCTGGATGCCGGGCGGTGTGTGGGCTGCGGCCTGTGCGAGACCGTGTGTCCGCACGGGGTATTGGCCCTGGACGGGGACAGGGCCGTGATCGTCGACCGCGACGGCTGCATGGAGTGCGGGGCCTGCGTGACCAACTGTCCCGCCGGGGCCGTGGCCGTCACCCCGGGGGTGGGCTGCGCCGCCTATATTCTTCAGGTCTGGCTGAAAGGCCGGGCCAAGGCCTCGTGCTGCTGAGCGACGCTTTTTTGTCACCCGGGCGTGTTAGTTCCTGGCCAAAACGCCCGGCACGGGACGTTGGCCCCTGTCATGAAAGACGGGAGGCGTCCGGCCGGCAACTCTGTGGAGGTCAACACGATGAAAAAAAAGTCCGTCCTTTTCATCTGCGTGCACAATTCGGCCCGAAGCCAGATGGCCGAGGCCTTTTTGAAGGCCAGAGGGGGCGAGGATTTTGCCGTGGAAAGCGCCGGCCTGTCGCCCACGAGCATCAATCCCCTGGTGGTTGCGGCCATGGCCGAAAAGGGCATCGACCTGTCCGGCGCGACCACCCAAAGCGCCTTTGACCTGTTTCGGCAGGGACGGCTCTTCGAATACGTGATCACCGTGTGCGACGATTCCAACGAGAAGCAGTGCCCGGTCTTCCCCGGCCTGGTGCACCGCGAGCATTGGCCCTTTGAGGATCCAGCGGCCCTGACCGGGACGGCGGACGAGAAGATGATCGGTGTGCGCCGCATCCGGGATGAGATCGAGGCGGCCGTGGCGGCCTTCGTGTCCCGTTTTGGACGTGCTGACCAGACGGGAACGAAGGAAAAAGGCGAGTGGTAGGTTGTCCGTTTGTGGCATGGGCGGAATGCCTGTGACGGGACTCGCGCATTGACGGTGTTTTCGCTTTTGGGCTACGTCGCGCCGAGGTGTTGCAATGGCGCGCCGGCAGTCCACCCGGTCTGTCGGCATGCGCCAGGAAACGCATGGATCGAAATGGCTTATGGGCCGAGTGCGGGGTTGGCGGCATGGCTGACGTCAAGTCATTGGAACATATTTCACGGCAGGCGGTGCAGCTTTTCTCCGACGGGCACAACTGCGCCCAGGCCGTGCTGGGGGCGCTGGCCCCTGATCTCGGCCTGGACCGGGAAACGGCCGTCCGGCTGGCCACGGGATTCGGGATCGGCCTGTCCATGGGCGAGACCTGCGGGGCGGTGTCCGGCGCGGTGCTGGCCCTCGGTCTGGCCTACGGCGGCGGCGGACCGCACGGAATTGCCGCCAAACTGGACACCTACGCCCGGGCCGGGGAATTCTTCGACGCCTTCACCCAGGTCCATGGTTCCCTGTGCTGCCGGAAGCTGCTCGGATGCGATCCTTCCACACCGGAGGGAATGCTCGTCGCCAAAACCGAAGACCGGTTTGCCACGATATGTGCCGGGGTGGTGGCCACCGCCGCCGCCCTTGCTGCGGAAATGCTGACGGAACGGGTGCCGTCGGCCTGAGGCTGCGGGGTTTCGATAAGCGCATTGTGGAGGTTTGATTCCCGTGACTGTGGAGAGAAGTGGTGGCGCGTCCGGTGGCGGCCGTTTTGCCGCCCCGCTGATGGCCCTGGCCGGGCTGGTGTTGTGCGTGGCCCAGGCCTTGGGATATGCCGAGGCGCTCTGCGTCACCCAGGGCTGCTCCCTGCACGAGGACACCACCGTTTTCGGGCTTTCCCTGTGGTGGTGGGGGGCGGCGGCCTTTGCCGGGCTGGGCGTTCTGGCCCTGTGGGGCAGGGCGGCCTGGGCCGCACGAGCCGGGCTTTTCTGCCTTGCGGCCGATATCGGCCTGCTGGCGCTGATGGCCCTGACGGCCCCGTGCCTGACCTGCCTGGCGGCCGGGGCGCTTTTTTTGGCCTTTTACCTGTGCGTCGCACCCCGGGCGGGCGGATTCGGGCGGCTGGGCCTGACGGTCGTCCTGGTCTGGGGGCTGGCGTTTTCCCCGAACCTGTTCGCCGTGGCCCGGGAGGCCATGAAGCCCTGGCCCCTGGCCGGGCCGGAGACGGCCGCCGTGCGTCTTTTTTTCACCCCCACCTGTCCGGCCTGCCGCGATGCCGTGGCGGTCATGTCCCGCCTGGACAAGCCGTTTCTTGGATTTTTTCCCATTGCCGGGTCGGAAGAGGAAGTGCGCATGGTGGCCAGGACCATGGAGGGGATGGCGGCCGGGTTGCCCCTGCCCGAGGCCCTGGCCCGTTCCGGAGACGGCGAACCCGTTGAAGTGGGGCTTGGGCTACGTATCCGGCTTCTCAAAAACAAGGTGGCCTATCTGGGGGGCCGCCCGGAGGGCGTGCCGCATTTGCAGATCAACGGCTGGCCCCGGAAATGGGACAGCATCGACGTTTTTTAAAGGGTTCCCCATGGTCCGTTCCCGCTTGGGCGGATGCCTTCCCGCCGGTAGGGCAACCGGGATGTCGTCCCTGTGGACGTCTTCCGCCGTCCGTGTCTTGTACATTCCCTCGTTTTGAAAAAAGTTTGCGCCGGGCCGGGAAAAGCGTAAAACGTCATCCATGACCGATCCGCATGCTCGGAGTCGGATGTCAGGAGACAGGTATGCACAGGCTTACGATTCTGTTTTTATGCACGGGAAATTCCTGTCGCAGCCAGATGGCCGAAGGATTCGCCAAGAGCCTCAAGGGCGGGGTGGTCCAGGCGTATTCCGCGGGAGTGGAGCGGCACGGCCTCAATCCGGATGCCGTGACGGTCATGGCCGAGGCCGGGGTGGATATTTCCGGGCAGCGCTCCAAGACCGTGGACGAACTGCCTCCCGTTTTGTTCGATTATGTGATCACCCTGTGCGGACATGCCTCGGAGAATTGTCCGTACTTTCCCGGCCCGGCCAAGCGCCTGCATGTCGGATTCGACGATCCTCCGGCCCTGGCCCGGGGCGCGGCCGATACGGAGGCCCGGCTTGCCCCCTATCGCCGGGTGCGGGACGAGATTCGCCGGTTTGTGGAAGGGATGCCTGGAAATCTCCCGGGAGAAAGCCATCCGTGACCCTGCGCACCGCCACCATCGGCATCGTTTTTTCCATTTTCATCCTGCTTTTCGCGTTGCTGTATGCGGTGACGCACCACAATATCCTGTCCAGCTTTCGAATTTTAGAGGAGAAACAGGTCGCCGAATCCCTGGGCAGAGCCGAGAACGCCCTGGCAAACGAACTGCGGGGACTCGATGCCGTCTGCGAGGACTGGGCCGCCTGGGACGATACCTATGATTTCATGCGGCAGCCGACGGACGCCTACATCTCTTCGAACATCACGGGCCAGGCCCTGTCGAACCTGCATCTGGACCTGATCCTCTACTACGATGAGGCCGGGCGTCTGGTCCTTGGAAAAAGCCATGATGCGGACTGGAACGTCATCGATGCGACGGAACGTGAGATGGCCCACATTTCTCAGGATTCCCCACTGTTTTTGCGCCGGGAAAACGTCCTGCGGGGCGGGGTGGTCATGCTGCCCGACGGCCCGCTTTTGGTGGTGGCCCGTCCCATCCGCACCAGCCGCCAGGATGGGCCGATCGGGGGAACCCTGATCATGGGACGGTATCTCGACAGTCACCGGGAACAGGCCCTTGCCGACCAGATCATGACGCCCGTACGGTTTTTTCTCTTTGCCGATTCCGGCCGGTCACGACGGTTGGAGGATGTGGCCGCCGCCCTGCGGCGTAGCGGCCAGTACCAGATCGTTCCCGAAAATGAGGACAACATCAAAGGCTATGCCCTCATACGCGATATCTACGGTGAACCGGGGCTGATCATGGAAGTCTCGGTGGATCGCGACATGCACCGTCAGGGACTCGTCACCCTGCGCTACAATTTCATCTCCCTGGCGGCCATCGGCCTGACCTTCGGTCTGGGCATGCATTACCTGGTGGAAAAGCGCATCCTTTCCCGGGTCACCAGCCTCGGCTCGCAAATCGCGGCCATTCGCCGCGATCCCCATGCCTCGCGGGACATCCGGGTCACGGGCAACGACGAAATCACGGCCCTGGGCACGGCCATCCGGGAGATGCTTGCGGAAATGGAAAGCGCCCGGGAGAAACTGGCCGACAGCGAGAAGCGGTATGAAATGGCCACCCGGGCCGCCAAGGTCGGCGTCTGGGACTATGATTTCACCACCGGCGCGCTGTTCCTCGATCCGAGCCTCAAGGCGCTGCTCGGATATCGCGACGAGGAAATCGAAGACAGCCTGGAGGCCTGGCTCCAGTTGGTCGAACCCGAGGACCGGGCCGTGGCCATGGAGCTGGCCCGGGACAGCCTGCGGGAGCGGGCGGGCGAGGTCATCCGGGAATACCGGCTGCGCCGCAAGGACGGCGGCATCCGCTGGATCATGATCCGGGGGCTCGTGAAGCGCGACGCCTCGGGCGCACCGGTGCGTTTTTTGGGCACCGGCGTCGACGTGACGGACCTGAAGTTCGCCGAGCAAAGCGTGCGCCATCTGACCCGGGAGATCATCACCGCCCAGGAATTCGAGCGGTCCCGGATAGCCCGGGAACTGCACGACAATGTGGCCCAGGATCTTTCCAGCCTGAAGATCTCCTGCGAGGCCGTTTTCGAGGCAATCCCCAAGACGGACGGCCCGTTGCGGGAACGCTTCGCCGAGGCCTCCCGCATTCTGCAGCGGGCCATCACCTTTACCAGGGAAATGGCCTATGCCCTGCGTCCCTCCAACCTGGACCATCTGGGGTTTCTGTCTGCCGTGGAACGCTATTGCGCGGATTTCGAGGAAAAGACCGGCATCCGCACCCGGTTCCTGCCCACGGGCATGGAGGGCGTGACCTTCGACCCGGAAACCGAGATCAACCTCTTCCGGGTGGTCCAGGAGGCCCTGGGCAACATCCGTCGCCACTCCGAGGCTACCGAGGCCGTGGTGAAAATCGTGGAATCGCATCCGCACATCATCGTGCGCGTGGAAGATAACGGCGTGGGCTTCGACGTCGATTCCGGGCTCGCTGCGGCCATGGAGGAGAAACGCATGGGGCTTGGCGGCATGCGAGAGCGGGTCAAGCTTTTGGGCGGGAATCTGCGCGTGGTGTCCGCTCCCGGCCAGGGAACCCGGATCGTGGCCGAGATACCGTCTCATCGCGGAGGCACGGCATGACGGCCAGCCGCATCCTGATCATCGACGACCATCCCCTGTTCCGGGAGGGCCTGAAGACCATCATCCGGCGCAACCCCGCGTTCGAGGTGGCCGGTGAGGCCGGGACCGCCCAGGAAGGCCTGCGCCAGGCCCGGCGGCTGCGTCCGGAACTGACCGTGGTGGACATCTCCCTGCCCGACAAAAGCGGCATCCAGCTCGTCAGGGAACTGGCGGCCGCCCTTCCGGACATGCGGATCATCATGGTCAGCATGCACACCAAGGTCGATTACATCGTGGAGGCCTTCCAGGCCGGGGCCACGGGATATGTGACCAAGGATTCGGCCTCGGAAAACCTGATGACCGGGCTTGTGGCCGTGGCCAAGGGAGAATTCTATCTCGATCCCTCCATTTCCCGGGAGGTGGCCAAACGGCTGTTGGAGTTCCCGGGAGGCGGCGAACAGGGCTCCCTTGCCGGGGGCGGTTCGGCGGCGTACGACTCCCTGACCCCACGGGAGCGCGAGGTCATGCGGCTGGTGTGCGAAGGCATGTACACCAAGGAAATCGCCGACATGTTGTCCATCAGCATCAAGACCGTGGAGCACCATCGGGCCAGCGTCCTGAAGAAAATCGGATTGCAAAATACTGTGGAGCTCGTTCGTTATGCCGTAAAAATCGGGCTTATCGATTGACTGCGGCTGTGCAAGTCATTGGCTTTTTCGATATAACCCTCCTGCGTATCAGGGTTTTCCCCTAGTCCTTCCGGGTAAGCTCCAATCGACATCCCAGGCCCCAATGCTATCTTTCCTGTATGGGAAAGACCGCAGGATCCACGAACCCCTTGCGTCGTCGGACGCCTGGCGGGGCCGCCAGCCTCATGGTGGCCGTGTCCCTGCTTCTTCTGGCCGGATTTTCCGCATTGGCCGTGGATTATGCCTATCTTCACCACCGCAAGGCCGCCCTGCGCCGGGCCGCGGAGGCCGGAGCCCTGACGGGCGCGGAAATGCTTGTCGGGTTCGGCCGGGATGTCGAGGCCGTGCGCGACGCGACGGTGCAGGCCGCCCAGGCGGTCTTGGACCGGGACGATTCCCCGTCTCTGGCCGTGCGGGACTCGGACGTGGTTTTTTTGGGGGGCGGCGTTCCCGATGCGGACGTCCCGGATCATATCCAGGTGACCGCCGGCCGTACGGACGCCCGGGGCAACCCGGTGAGCCTGTTGCTCGGGTGGCTCTTTGGGCAGCGCAATGCCGATGCCAGCGTCTCGGCCCGGGCGGGTCTTTATTGTGCCGAGACCTCGGAGGGCGTGGCGTCCCTGATCCTTCCCACCGGGTATGCCTGGGACGATGCCTGCGATCCGGATGTCCGGCGGCGCGGCAACGGCGTTTTGGATGCGGGAAGCCCGTGCGAGTCGGCCTCGGTGGAGATTTTCGGGTATGGCCCCCAGGATGTGGGCAGGCGCCTGGTCCTTTTTCCGGGACGCTTCGGCGAGGTGTTCCCGGGAGGGGTGTTTCCGCTTTCGGAGAAAGACGGCGGCCCGGGCGGCGCCTCCCCTGTCCCGGCGGGTACGATCCAGGACGGCTCCGTCGCCGTTTTGGGGGAGTGGGTGGCTGTGGACGCAGGAGCGGACGCCATGGCCTTGCTCCGCGATCAGGCCCATCTGCGGCTCCAGGATGATCCCGGGGCCTTCTGGGACGAGGCCCGTCTGGCCGTGAGGGGCAGCCGGCATCGCAATCCGGAAGACAGCCCCAGGATGGCCAGGGTGGCCTTTTTCGATCCCGCAAAGGCGCCGGTGACCGAGCGTCCCGAGGTCCGGGTCTGCCAGCTTGGGGCGGTGTTCATCGAGGAACTGCGCGAGGACGGCGGGGTCGGTGTGCGGCTTGCCCGGGCCATGGCCCTTGCGCCGCACGGGGCCGCAGCGGTGTGCGATGCGCGCGGCGTGGGACTGTACGGGGTCAGGCTTGCCCCCGCGATCGTCAATGGCGTCCAGGAGTGATCCGCGCGGCGTGATCAGGCGCGAAAGGCATGGAGTGAGCAGTGTCGGCGCATAGCAATGATAACGAGTTGGTACAGAAGGAGACGAACATGAACCTGAACCTTGATCTGACTGCCGTGGACCGTGAGCGGGCACTGCGTACCTGGCTGGTTTTTCATGGCATGGACCTTTTTGAGATCGCCGGGAAGCTGCGCGTGGCGCATTCCACGGTCAGCCGCCTCATCAAGCGGGAGCGGGCCTCCATGCGGCGCGTGGAACAGCTCCATAGCCTGGGAATCCCCCGGGAGCTTCTGCCCGTGCCCAAGTAGGTCCGGCCTGGGCGGCCCGGGCGGATCTTTGCGCCGCCCGGGAGAGTGGGATATGCTTTTGGCATGAACGTTTTCCAAGAAGCCGCCGTCCTGCCGGCACGATTGGCCCGGCCGTTGCCCACGGGCATGGCGGAATGCCACGATACCGCCGGGCGGGCCATGCCCTGCCCGGGATCGGGGCAGGACGGGGACGGCCGGGAACCGGGGGAGGAACGCCGAAACCGCTTTGCGGTTCTCGCGGACGGCACGGTTCGCGATTCCCTGACCAGCCTGTGCTGGTATCCGGCTGCCGACGCCCTGGGCTACCCCGTCTCCTTTTCGGAGGCTCTTTCGGCCGTGACCGGCCGCAACGCGGCTGCGGCCTTCGGTCGGCGCGACTGGCGGATGCCCAACCGCCGCGAGTTGCGCAGCATCTTGAGCCACGGCGCCAAAAATCCCGCCATCGTGCCCGGACATCCCTTCGAAAATGTTTTTTTAGGCCGCTATTGGACCTCCACGACGTATGCCGGTTCCCCGGCCCATGCCTGGTACGTGCATCTGGAGGGCGCCCGGGTCTTTTACGAACGAAAAGACCGCTATTGCCTGCTGTGGCCCGTGTGCGGGGAGAGCCGCAGGCTTGCCGCCACGGGGCAGACGGCCTGCTTCGACACCGCCGGGGCTCCCATGGACTGCGCCCGAAGCGGCCAGGACGGCGAGACGCGCCTGGGGGTGGCCTGGCCAACGCCCCGATTTGTTTCGGGCGATGGCCCGGAGGTGGTTTTCGATCGCCTGACGGGCCTGTCCTGGCGGGCACGTCCCCTCGGGGCTCTGGACGCGGCGGGAATGCCCGAGCCCGGCGACTGGGGGCAGGCCCTGGCCGCCGTGGCCGCCTTGGCCGCCCGGGACGGACGGCCCTGGCGGTTGCCGGACATAAACGAACTGGAATCCCTGACCGATCTGTCCCGGGCCTTCCCGGCCCTGCCGGAAGGGCACCCCTTCCGGAATCTCGGGGACGGGTTCTGGTCTTCCACCACCAGTTATTACGATCCCGCCTGGGCCTATGTCCTGTACTTGGGCAAGGGGGCGGTGGGCGTGGGGTTCAAGGTCAACCGCGAGTTTTTGGCCTGGCCGGTGCTGCGGCCGGCGTCCTGAGCCTGGCAACGGTTTCGTCCAGCCGGAAAAAGGCCACGGTGGACTGCAGGTTCATGGCCTGGCTGGACAATTCCTCCGAGGTGGAGGCCATTTCCTCCGAGGCCGATGCGTTTTGCTGCACCACCTGATCCAGTTGCCGCACGGCCTTGTTGATCTGCTCGGCTCCGGCATCCTGCTCCCGTCCTGCGGCGGCGATCTCCTGGATAAGTCCGGCCGTGCGCTCGATGTCGGGCACGATGCGCGACAACAGTTCCCCGGCCTTTTCGGCAATGGCCACGCTGGAGCCGGACAACTCCCCGATTTCTCCTGCGGCGGCGCCGCTGCGTTCGGCAAGCTTGCGCACCTCGGCGGCCACCACGGCGAAGCCCTTGCCGTGTTCTCCGGCCCGGGCGGCCTCGATGGCCGCATTGAGGGCCAGGAGGTTCGTCTGCCGGGCGATCTCCTCGATGATGCCGATTTTTTCGGCGATCTCCTTCATGGCCGAAACCGTGGCCGTCACGGCCTGGCCGCCCTCGCGGGCATCCGTCGCCGCGGCCAGGGCCATCTTCTCGGTGCGTATGGCGGTATCCGCATTCAGCCGGATGGCGGCGGCCATCTGTTCCATGGAGGAGGACACCTCCTCCACCGCGGCGGCCTGTTCCGAGGCCCCGTGGGAGATGTCCTGGGCCGCGCTGGAAAGCTGTTCGCTGCCCGAGGCCGTATTTTCCGCTCCCGTAAGCACCTCGCGCACGGTCTCCCGCAACTTGGTGATCATGTCCCGCAGGGCGTCGGCCAACTGGCCGATCTCGTCTTTTTGCCGGATGTCCGGCTCCGTGGTCAGGTCGCCCCGTGAGATGTTCTGGGCCACGCGCACGGCCTGGAGAATGGGCCGGGTGATGGACCGGGCCATGAGCACCCCGAGAACCAGGGCCAGGATCGCGCCCAGGGCCATGCCGGTGACGGAGACGGCCCGGGCCGAGGTCGCGGCCTGGTTGGCCTGGGTCTCGGCCTGCCTGGTGTCTTCGGTGTTGTCCGCAAGCAATTGCCCCAAAACCTCCAGGGTCTGGCGCTGTTGTTCCAGCAGGGCGACCATGACCTCCTGGAACACGGCCTGGTACTGCTGTTCGGAGACGTCGACTTCCCGGGCCAGATTGCGGAAAAGCTCAAAGGTCTTGTCCACCGGGGCCATGGCCTCGGTCTGGTAAAAGCGCAGGATGTCCTGGCGGGAGGCGCCTGCGGCGGTCATGTCCTTGATCCGTTTGACGGCGGCATGAAACTGGTTGTGGAAGGGGACGATCTCCCGCAGCGTGGCCTGGATGGCGGCGTTTTTGATGGATGGGGCCTCTCCGGCCAGCCAGTGGCCGAAGTTGCAGGCCGTCGGATCCGTGCCGCCGTCGAAATGCCTGTCCACGAGAAGCAGTTCGTTGAGGGAGGTCAACAGACGGTAGTGGTCGGCCCGGAAAAGCTCCATCTTGCGGCGCATCTCCGTGGGATCGAGGATGCCCGTGGCGTCCAGGCGGCGGGAGGCGGCCATGGCCGCTTCGTTGATGGCCAGCCATTGGGTCCACGTCTCGCCGAAACGCTTCCACAGGGCATCTTCCGACGGGGACTTGGCCTTTTTGTCGAAGACCTCAAAGGAGCTTCGGGCCTTGGCCAGGGTGCGTTCCATGTTGGCGTATTGCCGGTCCCGGGTCTGCTGGTCCAGGTTTTGGATGAGCAGCGTGCGCTGGGCCACACGTAGGGATTCTGCCGCCTGGTTGATGGTTTGCAGGGATTCCCGGGCCGGGGCGTTTTCCTCGGTGATGGCCCGCAGGTGGCCGGTCACGTCGCCAAGGCCGCGCAGTCCCATGATCCCCACCAGGACGGTCAGAAGCGACACCAGGACGAAGGCCCCGACCAGTTTTGTTCCCAGTGCCAGATTTTTCATGCCGCTTCCTCCGTATGCCGTTTTGCGCGATGTATTCACACTTCTTTGCTGTGTAATCGCAATATGGGGTTTTGGCAAAGGAGGGAAGCGATCACGCGAAGCGGCATTTGGAGGCGCCTGCGGCCTCAGGAGCTTTGGGCCACCCTGCCGTCGGCGATGGTGATGACCCGGCTGGCCAGGGCGGCATAGTCGGGCTGGTGGCTGACCATGACCACGGTCAGCCCCTCGGCGTTGAGTTCCAGAAGCAGGTTCATGATGCCGTTCCCCGTGGCCGAGTCCAGGCTGCCCGTGGGTTCGTCGGCGAAAAGCACCTTCGGACCGCAGACCAGGGCCCGGGCGATGGCCACCCGCTGCTGTTCCCCGCCGGACAGGTTGCCCGGGAGACGCCGGGCCTTGTCCGCCAGTCCCACCCGATCGAGGCAGGCCATGCCCCGGGCCATGGCTTCGGCGCCGACGGGACGCAACCGGGACAACATCGGCACCAGGACGTTTTCCAGAGCCGTCAGGGCGGGCAGGAGGTGGTGCATCTGGAAGATCATGGCCAGGTCCGAGCCGCGCAGGGCGTTACGCTCCTTTTCCGAAAGCCCGGAGATGTCCCGCCCCAGGTAATGCACCTGGCCGGAGGTTGGGCGCAAAAGGGTGGACAGGGCATAGAGCAGGGTGGATTTCCCCGAGCCGGAGCGGCCCATGATGCAGGCGAAATCACCCTGGGCGATGGCGACGTCCACCCCGCGCAGGACCGGTTCCGCGCCCGGGGCATAGGTGTGGTGCAGATCGATGGCGGTCAGCATGGCTTCTCCGTGGGTTACAGCGTGACCAGGGCGGCGGCCGGGTCCAGGCGCGCGGCGGCCAGGGACGGCGGCGCGGCGGCGGCGGCGGACAGGGCCGTCACGGCGGCGAATGTCAGGAAAAATTCTCCAACGTCGAAGACCATGGCGCTTGGTGCGCCGGTCTCCAGGATGTCCGGCACGATTCCGGCCGCCAGCACGCCGCCGGCATAGCCCAGGACCGCCGCGGTCATGCCCGTCAAAACCGCCTCCAGGCAGAAGAGCGAAAATACCCCGGCCTTGGAGAATCCCACCGCGCGCAGCACGCCGATCTCGTTTTTGCGTTCGTTGACCGAGGAAAAGACCGACAGGCCGATCATGGCGCAGGCCGTGAGCATGATGACGAAGCTGACGGAAAAGGCCAGATGCTTGACGAAGGAAATGGCGGCCATACGTTGCTTCACCACCTGCTGCATGGCCGTGATGGAGGCATCGGGCAGGGCGGCCTGGATGTGCTCCGTGATCTCGTCGATGGGGCAGCCTGCGCACAAGGCCGCCACCTCCACGAAATGGGCCATGTTCTCCTTGCCCGCCAGACGCTGCACCGCCGCGATGTCGGCAAAGATCACCTTGTCGTCCTCGGATCCCGTGGGTGCCAGCACCCCGGCCACCCGGAAGGTCCGCCCCTCGATGGTCATGGCGTCCCCCAGGTCCAGGGACAGGGCGGCGGCCGCGGCGCTCCCGGCCAGCACCCCGTCGTCTCCGGCCGGATAGCCGCCGCGCGGCTGCCAATAACGCTTGATGCCCCGTTCGCTTTGAAAATCCACCCCGACCACGCCCACGGGAACGCCGCCCACCTTGGTCAGCAAAGCGAATTTGGGGGCCACCACGCTGATGTTGTCCTTCATGGGAATGGCGCGCACGGCGGCCACGGTTTCCGCCACGGGCAGATAGCGCATGTCGAAGGACACGTCCCCGAGCGTCAGGCCGCCGTAGCCCACGGACAGACTCTGGGTGCGCGGGGTGATGAGGACGTTGGCCCCGAAGGCGGTCATCTTGCGTTCCAGGCTGTCGCCCACCACCTTCGACAGATGGGCCAGGGCCACCACGCTGGCGATGCCCAGGGAAAAAACCGCCACCGACAGCATGGTGCGCGGCAGCTTGCGCCGCAGGTTGCGCAGGGGGATGGTGGCCAGGTTCACGAGCCGCCTCCGGGGAAATAACGCAGGCCCTCCATGAGCGCCGCCTCCGTGATCCGGATGGTGCCGTCCGCGAGCTCATGGGCCAGGGGGGAGGGGTTGCAACCGCCCCGGACCTCGCCCACCAGATCCTCGCGAAAGCGCAGGCCGCAGTTGCGGCAGATTATGTCCGGGCCGTCCTGTTCGTAGCCCTTGCGGGCCGGGTAGCAGACGTCGCAGGCGTCGAAGGCCGAACGCGTCACGCCGTCGGGCGTTGTGAGGATAAAAAACCTGACGTCCGTGCCATGTACCTTGACCGTGTAGAATTTCGCCGTGCCGCCGGACACGTCCGCCAGGGGGATGGTCACGACCCCGTCGCGAAGGGCCACGGAGGCGTGGCGTTCTCCAAAGCCGAGAAAGGCCCGGGCCGTTGCCGGGCCGTCCAAGACGGCGGCCAGGGTCACCACGACGGCCGGAAGGGCCAGGGACAGGAGCAGTTTTTTCATTCCGGAGCCTCTTAATTCATGGGATTTGGCTATGAATTAAGCAAGGGGCGTGCCTGGATGCATTCGGCGGGGGGCCGGGGCAAGGGGGCTGGCCGATGACGGAGCCACGGTTCATCAAAACCGGAGCCTGACCCGTCAGCTCGGGCTGGGCGGCCGGACTAGTCGGGCGGCCTTCCAATGGACGAATGGGCGTGAACATTCCGTGCGGAAGGCCCGGCGGGGCCTCGGCGGGATATCGGCGGGCCTCGGACTTTCGAGGCGGCCAGCGCCACCGGCCCGGGGATTTTCATGTTTCCTGCAACCATGTGGCGGGAGCCCGGACAGACGGCCGGTAGGTCTTCATGGATGTACTTTTTGTTTACAGGGCCTGGGGATAACTTGTATATTAAATTTTCATGTGCATGAAAAACGAACAGCAACACAAACGGTTCCTCTGGCAACCGTTTCGAAAAAACAGTCCCTTTTTTGTCTATGCCTCGCCCTGGGCCGTGCTCGGCGCGGCGGCGGTGCTGGCCGCCGTGGTGGTGGTCATGGCCGTGCTCAACGTCAACCGGGAGAAGGAATACGTCACCCGCATCCTGCGCGAGAAGGGAGCGGCCATCATCCGGGCCCTGGAGGCCGGAACCCGCACCGGCATGATGGGCGGCCTCGGGCGGGGCCCCGGCCTGCAAAGACTCTTGGTCGAGACAGCCGGGCAGGGGGACATTTTCTACATCGTCATCACCGACCGCTCGGGAACGATTCTGGCTCATGACGAGCGTTCCCTGGTGGGAAGCCGGTTTTTGCCGCCCGAGGAGCTGGCCCTTCTGGCCCCGGGTGGCGAGGAAAAATGGCGGGTGGTCCGGGAGGAGGAGACGGGGCGGCGATCCTTCCTGGTCTACCGGGACTTTCTGCCGCGCGGCGGAGTGGAACGGCGGCATGGAGCGGGACGTTTTCCCGGTTCGCGCGGGTTGTTTCCGGCCCCCCCGGAGCTTTCCGACGGCCCATTGCCGGGCGTCCGGGGGGCTCCCGGGGGCCGTCCCGGAATGGAGCGTCCGACGCAACCCGTCCCCCCGGCCCAGACCGAGACGGATTTTTTATGCGCCGAGGACTGCGACGGGCAGGGGGCGCCCAAAAGCCTGCGGGATACGGAACTGATCGTTTTCGTGGGCATGGACATCGGACCTTACGAGCAGGCCCGGTCCATGGATTTCCAGGGCACCCTGGTCACCTCGGCCACCCTTTTGGCGCTTGGGTTCGCAGCGGTGGTGTCGCTTTTCTGGGCCCAAAGCCATCGCGTGTCCAAGCGGCTTTTGCGCGACACCCGGGCCTTCGCTTCGGAGGTGGTGGGCACCATGCCCGCCGGGCTGGCCGTGGTCGATCCGGAAGGGATGGTGGCCATGGTCAACGCCTCCCTCGAGGCCATGATGGGCCGCAAGGCCGCCGAGGTCGTGGGCCGGCCGGCGCTCCAGGTGTTGCCTCCGGGGCTGCTCGAGGTGGGGGAGGACATGGAGCGGGCCGGATCCGGGGAGGTTTCCGGGCACACGGAGAGGGAAGGGGAATTCGATTTCGGCGGGGACGCCCCCGTGCCCCTGGGGGTGAGCGTGACCCGCATCGTGGCCGAGGACGGCGGACAGGTGGGCACCCTGTATCTGGTGCGGGACTTGCGCGAGGTGCGGGCCCTCCAGGAGGAGGTCCGGCGGCGCGAGAAGCTGGCCGCTGTGGGCAACCTGGCCGCCGGGGTGGCCCACGAGATCCGCAACCCCTTGAGCTCCATCCGGGGCTACGCCTCCTATTTCGGCAGCAAATTCGCCCCGGACAGCGAGGACCGCAAGGCCGCCCAGGTCATGGTCCGGGAGGTGGACCGCTTAAACCGGGTCATCACCGAGCTCATCGACTATTCCCGGCCCTCGGAGCTGGCCCGCCGCTCCCTGTCCCTGCGCGACGCCGTGGAGCATTGCCTGCGCCTGATCCGCCCCGATGCCGAGGCGGCCTCCGTGCGGGTGGCGACCCATGGCCTGGAGGCCGCGCCCATGGTCCTGCTCGACCCGGACCGGTTTTCCCAGGCGCTTTTGAACGTCTTGCTCAATGCCGTGCAGGCCATGCCCTCGGGCGGGACGCTGTCCGTGACCGTGGGGGTGGCCGAGGACGGCCGGGCCGTGGTGGAGATCGCCGACGAGGGGGTGGGCATCGATCCGGCGGACATGGGCAAGATATTCAATCCCTATTATACCACCAAGGCCACGGGGACGGGACTCGGGCTGGCCATGGCGCTCAAGATCGTGGAGGCCCACGGCGGCGAGATGCGGGCCGCGCCCCGGCCGGGCGGCGGCACGGTGATCGCCATGCATCTGCCCCTGGCCCGGGACATTCAAGAGGAGGAGGCATGAAGCCGAGCATTCTGGTGGTGGACGACGACCCCGGGCACCTGTCCATGCTGACCACGGTGCTGTCGGGTTGGGACTACCGGGTGGAGGGGGTGTCCAGCGGCCAGAAGGCCCTGGCGGCCATCCGCGAAAAACCCCGGGATCTCGTCCTGACCGACGTGCGTATGGCCGGGATGGACGGCATCGAGGTCTTGCGCGCGGTCAAGGAATACAATCCGGCCATGCCGGTCTTGATCATGACCGCCTATTCCTCGGTGGAGACGGCTATTACGGCGCTGAAAAGCGGTGCCTACGACTACCTGATCAAGCCCCTGGACCTGGACGTGCTGCGCCTGACCATGGACCGGGCCCTGGACCACCTGCGGCTGCGCACCGAGAACCGGGCCCTCAGGGAGCGGCTGGCCGAGGGCTTCCAAAGCGAGGAGATCATCGGTCAAAGCCCGGCCATGAAGGAACTTTTGGACATGGCGGCCATGGCCGCGCCCACCGAGGCCACGGTCCTGGTCACGGGGGAGTCGGGCACGGGCAAGGAACTGGTGGCCCGGGCCATCCACGCCAACAGCCCCCGCAAAAACGGGCCGCTGATCACGGTCAACTGCGCCGCCCTGACCGAGACCCTGTTGGAATCCGAGCTTTTCGGCCACGAGAAGGGGGCCTTCACCGGGGCCGACCGACGGCGCGAGGGCCGGTTCATGGCCGCCGACAAGGGCACCATCTTTTTGGACGAGATCGGCGAGATATCCCCGGCCACCCAGGCCAAGCTGTTGCGCGTCATCCAGGAGCGCGAGATCGAGCGGGTGGGCGGGGATCGGCCCATCGGCGTGGACGTGCGCATCCTGGCGGCCACCAACCGGGATCTCAAGGCCGAGGTGGAGGCCGGGCGGTTCCGGGAGGATCTGTATTATCGCTTAAACGTCCTGGTGCTGTCCGTGCCTCCCTTGCGCGAACGCCGGGAGGACATCGCGCTTCTTGCCGCCCACTTCCTGGACCGGTTTGCCGCAAAAAACCGCAAACCCGTCAAGGGGTTTTCTCCCGGGGCCATGGAGGCCCTCCTGCATCATCCCTGGCCGGGCAACGTGCGGGAGCTGGAAAACGCCGTGGAGCGCGGGGTCATTTTGGCGGTTGGCGACTACCTGACCGAGCGCGAACTGCCGCCGGGGGTGGCCGCATCCGTGCCGGACGTGCCCCAGGGGGGAGGGCGCATGGGATATGATCCGGCCGACTTGGCCGGGCAGCCCCTGGAAGACATCGAGCAGCGGGCCATCCTGGCCACACTCAAGGAAACGGGCGGCAACAAGAGCGAGGCCGCCAGGGTCTTGGGCATCACCCGGGCCACCCTGCACAAAAAGCTCAAGAAATACGGCGAAGAATAGACTTTTTTCGCCGTAGCGCAAAAAGGCCGGAAGGAACTTGTCCCTTCCGGCCTTTTCGTTCCGGGATTCCAAAGGGGGCGAGCCCCCTTTGGCCGCCGCAGGCACCCCCCCCGGCCCAAAAAACGCTACACCCGCGACGCGATCTGATACACCGCCACGGCTGCGGCGAAGCCCAGCCCGGTATTGAACACCATGGCGAAGGCGGCCCAGCCCCAGGACGCCTCCCGGGCCATGGCCACCACCGTCACGAAGCACGGCGCGTACAGGATGATGAACACGATCAGCGCCAACGCCGAGGCCCTGGACATGGCTGGATCGGCGGCCAGCTTCTCGGACAGGGACGCGGCCTCCCCGGGGTCCACCTCGCCCAGGGCGTAGGAGGTGCCCAGGGTGGAGACGATTACCTCCTTGGCCGCGATGCCGCCCAAAAGCGCGATGTTCACCCGCCAGTCGAACCCGGCCAGACGGCTGACGCCCTCCAGGGCCGTGCCCAGGCGTCCGGCCAGGGAGTTTCGCAGGGCGGCCTCGGCCTCCTGGTTGTCGATGCCGGCCAGGAGCGCCTCCAGTTCGGCCAGGGACGCGTCGTCCAGCCCGGGGCCGTTCGCAGCCTCAGCGGCGGCCATGCGGGCGGCGATGTCCTGGCGGCTGGCCTCGTAGTTCGCGGCCCTGTCCTCGGGCAATTGCGGATAGGTCATGGCCGCCCACAAAAGGACGGAGATGGCCAGGATCGTGGTTCCGGCCTTTTTGACGTACTGCCAGGCCCGCTCCCAGGTATGCAGCAGCACCCCGCGCAGGGTGGGGACGCGGTAGGGCGGCAGTTCCATGAGAAACGGCGTGGCCTCGCCCCGGATCACCGTGGAGCGCAAAAACCTGGCCACCACCAGGGCCGCGGCCCAGGAGCCCAGGGTGATCCAGAACATGGCCGTGCCCGCCCTCTGGGGGAAGAAGGTTCCGACAAGCAGCACGAAGACCGGTATCTTGGCCCCGCAGGCCATGAACGGCGCGGTCAGGATGGTGGCCAGGCGTTCCTTGGGACTGCGCAAGGTGCGCGCGGCCATGACCCCGGGCACGGCGCAGCCGCCCGGAATGCCGCCGGAGATGATAAACGGCATCACCGAGCCGCCGTGCAGCCCGAAGATCCGGAACACCCGGTCCAGCATGTAGGCCATGCGGGCCATGTAGCCCAGGTCTTCCAGGTAGGACAAAAGAAAGAACATGATGACGATCAGGGGCACGAACCCCAGCACTCCGCCCACGCCGCCGATGATCCCCGAGACGACCAGGGATTGGATCTGTCCCGGCGGGATGACGGCGGCGGCCAGCCCCGCCAGCCAGGCAAAGAAATCCTCGAACCAGCCCATGGGATATTCGCCGAGGAAAAAGACTATCTCGAACATGCCGTACAGCACGCCGAGCATCAAAAGCGGCCCCAGGAACCGTTCCGTGACCACCCGGTCCACCTTGTCGGAATAGACGATGCGTTCCCGGCTGGCGTCTTTTTTGAGCACGCCCTGCTTCATGAGCGAGGCGATGAAGCCGTAACGGTAGTCGGAGATCAGGGCCTCGGGGTAGGAATTCATGGTGACCTTGAGGTGGTCGGCCAACCGGGCCACGATGGCCGCCAGCCGGTCGTAAGCTGGTCCGGCCCGGCGGCAGATGCCCTCCACTTCGTGGTCGCCCTCCAAAAGCTTGAGGGCCACCCACCGGGGCGGCAGGCGGCCGTCCAGGAACCGGGCGGCCTCGATGATGCCGGTCATCTCGGCCAGGGCCGCGTCCACGTCCGGGCCGTAGGACAGGACAAGGGGCTCCCAGGGGCGGCGGTTGGTTGCGGCGAAGTCGATGGCCGTATCCAGGAGGCGCTCCTTGCCCTCGCCGACCCGGGCCACGGTCTCCACCACCGGCGTGCCCAGAAGCCTGGACAACAGTCCGGTGTCGATCTGCATGCCCCGTTTCCTGACCTCGTCCATCATGTTCAGGGCCAGGACCACGGGCACGCCGAGCTCCAGGAACTGCACGGTCAGGTACAGGCTGCGTTCCAGGGCCCCGGCGTCCAGGATGTTCACCACCATCTCCGGCCGCTCGTCCACCAGGAAGTTGCGTGCGGCCAGTTCCTCGGCGGAATAGGCGGTCAGGGAATAGGTGCCGGGAAGATCCACCACGTGGACGGTCACGCCGCCATGCGTCAGGCGGCCTTCCTTTTTCTGCACGGTGACGCCCGGGTAGTTGCCCACATGCTGTCGTGAGCCGGTCAGGGCGTTGAACATGGTGGTCTTGCCGGAATTGGGGTTTCCGGCCAGGGCGATGGTCAGGGTGTTCCCGGTCATGTCAGTCCTGCCTGATCACGAAAATATGGTCGGCCTCGCTGTTGCGCAAGGTCAGGGTGAAATCCCGCAGCCGCAGGGCCACGGGATCGTAGAGCGGGGCCCGGCCCACCACCTGGAGCGTCGTTCCGGGAACGATTCCCATGTCCCGGATGCGGCGGCCGAGTTCACCGGCGGCGTTCACGGAATGGATGACCGCCGGGGTGTTGACCGGAAGCTGGCGCAAGCAGATCGGTTCGGACATTGTTTCTTCCTTTGCCAGGGGATGTCGCACCTGGATGCGCCGGGGGCGCCTTGGAACGGACGCGGCCCCGGGTTCGCTGCTGGGCGATATCCCATTGCGGGACGGAAGGAAAGAACCGGCGGCTCGGGAATAAGGGGCCGGGGCGAAAAGATGGCAACGCCCCGGTTTCAAGAAATCGGGGCGTTGTGCCGGCAGCATCGCCCGGCCGGTCCGAAAAGGACCGGCCGGGCGGAATTGGAAACCGGGGGTTATACGAAGAGCTTGGTGGTGTGGTAGACCGCCACCGAAACCATGAAGGCGAAGGCCATGGAGCCGCCGACGGAGAAAAGGGCCCACTTCCAGTTGGATTCCTTGGCGATGGCCACCACCGTGACCATGCATGGGGTGTACAGGAGCATGAAGACGAAGACGCTCAGGATCGCCGGAAGCGTCCAGGCCGGATCGGCGGCCAACCGGTCGCTCAACGACGTGGCGTCCTCGGGATCGACCTCGCCCATGGAATAGGCCGTGGCCATGGTGGAGACGAAGACCTCCTTGGCCGCGAACGCCCCGATGAGCGCGATGTTGGCCTGCCAGGGGAATCCGGCCAGATCCGTGACGGGCTTCAGGAAACTGCCCACCCGGCCGCCGATGGAATACTGCAGGGCGGCCTCGTTCTGCTCGTCGGTGATGGGCGTCTGGGCCTCGGAGACCAGAGTGTCCAGGTCCTCGCCCTGGACCGCCGGGTTGGCCGTCTTGACCTGCTCTTCGGCAATGGAGCGGCGGGCGTCGTAACCGGCCACCGTGTCTTCGGGAAGTTCCGGGAAGGTCATCACCGCCCACATGACGATGGACACGGCCAGGATCACGGTACCGGCCTTTTTCACATACTGCCAGACCCGCTCCAGGGTGTGCACGGCCACGCCGCGCAGGGTGGGCAGCCGGTAGGGGGGAATCTCCATGACGAAGGGTGTGCTCTCGCCCTTGACCACGGTGGAGCGCAGAAGCCGGGAGACGAGCAGCACGAAGGCCCAGGCCGCTATGACCACGGCAAACATGGCCCCGGTGGGGCTTTGCGGGAAAAAGGCGGCCACCAGCATGAGGTAGGCCGTGGTCTTGGCCCCGCAGACCATAAACGGCGCGGTGAGGATGGTGGCCAGGCGTTCCCGGGGGCTTCTCAGGGTGCGGGCGCACATGACGCCGGGCACGGCGCAGCCGCCGGGAATGCCGCCGGACATGATCAGCGGCATGACCGACATGCCGTGCAGGCCGAAGACGCGCATGACCTTGTCCATCATGTAGGCCACCCGGGCCATGTAGCCCAGGTCTTCCAGGAACACGAGCATGGCGAACATGATGAGGATCAGCGGGGTGAACCCGATGACCGCGCCCACGCCGCCGAGGATGCCGCTGACGATCAGGGACTGGGTGTAGCCTTCGGGGATGTAGGTGGTTCCGAGGCCCGAGAGCCAGGTGAATCCGTCCTCGATCCAGCCCTGGGGGTAGGCCCCCAGGGTGAAGGTGACGAAGAACATGGCCCACAGCACCCCGGCCATGATCAGCGGCCCGAGGAGCTTGTGGGTCACGATGCGGTCGATGTTGTCGGAAAAATTGCGCCGCAGTTCGTCGCCGCCCGTGACCACGCCCTGCTTGAGCAGGCCGTTGATGAATCCGTAGCGCCAGTCGGCGATGATGGCGTCGGGGGTGGTGTTGCTGTTGTTCCGGGTGATTTTTTCCGCCTCGGCGCAGATGGCCTCCAGTTCGGCGGACAGGGGACCGGCGGCCCGCCCGGCCTCGATGACCAGTTCGTCGCCCTCCAGGTATTTGATGGCCACCCAGCGCGGATCGTGGCGGCCGGCCATGAACCCCTCTTCCTCGATGCGCTTGGTCATCCGCTCCAGGATCGGGTCCAGGTCGGGGCCGTAGGACAACCGGATGGGCTTCCACAACCCTTTGGTGTCCTTGGCAAGCTGCACCACCTCGGCCATGAGCTCCTCGCGGCCCTGGCCGAGCCTGGCCGTGCAGGCCACCACCGGAACGTTGAGGAGTTGGGAAAGCTTTTTGGTGTCGATGGTCACGCCGCTGCGCCGGACCTCGTCCATCATGTTCAGGCCGAGCACCAGGGGCGCGCCGATCTCCATGAACTGCACCGCCAGGTACAGGCTGCGCTCCAGGGCCGTGGCGTCCACCATGTTGATGACCACGTCGGGATGCTCGTCCACGATGACGTTTCTGGCCACCACCTCTTCCATGGAATAGGAGGTCAGGGAATAGGTGCCGGGCAGATCCACCAGCTTTATCTCATAGCCGTTTTTCCGGTAGGTTCCCTCCAGGCGGTCAACGGTGATGCCGGGATAGTTCCCGACCCGGGCCGAACCGCCGGTGATGGCGTTGAACATGGTGGATTTGCCGCAATTGGGCTGGCCGGACATGGCCGCGCGGATATGGGCCTGGGACATGAATTATCTGGCCTCCACGGTAATGAAATCGGCCTCGCTGTTGCGAAGCGACAGGGTGAAACCCTTCATGCGTACGGCAACCGGATCCTGCAGGGGAGCCCTGCCGACCACCATCAGTTCCGTTCCCGGAACCAGCCCCATGTCCCTGATGCGGCGGCCCATCTCGCCGCTGGCCGTGACGGAACGGATCTGACCGCATTGGTTGACGGACATTTTTCTCATCGACATGACCATGGCGCGTCTCCTTGAGAGTGGGAATCTCTTCTTCGATGGAAGCTAATAAGGACATTGATTCTCATTGTCAACGTTTGGCCATCCGGCCCCATGCCCGCCACCGCCGGATTATTCCAGGGTGACCCGGTCGCCGCCGGTCTTTTTGACGGCGTACACTGCCTTGTCGCTGCGGGCGATGAGATCGCGCAAGGCTTCATCCATGTCGGAATTCCCATCGGGGACCGGCCGGTAGGCCGCCGCGCCGATGCTCACCGTGCAACCGTACTGTTGCGACGCGGCAAAGCGGCTGCGGACGCGCTCGCCGATCACGCGGGTGGCCTCGGCGTCGCGGGTGGGCAAAAGGATGCCGAACTCGTCCCCGCCGAGCCGGTAGCAGCCGTCCACCTGCTCCCGGACGGATTCGCGGATGATGGTCCCAAGCAGGGTCAGGACCATGTCGCCGGTCTGATGGCCGTGCACGTCGTTGACCTGCTTGAATTTGTCGCAGTCAATGAGCATGAGGTGGAAGGGGTGTCCGGTATGGCGGGCGCGGCAGGCCAGTTCGCGCATCCGGGCCTCGAACTGGCGACGGTTGCCCAGGCCCGTGAGAGGATCGCGATTGGAAAGCTCTTCGAACATCTTTTTGGTGGTGTCGGTCTTTTCCAGCTCCACGCGAAGACGGGCCTCCCGGGAGCCGATCAGGTGGGCCATCCAGTCCAGATTGCGTTTGAGCCGCAAGATGTCGTGTTCCTCGTCGTCCTCCACGGGCAGGTCGAAACGCACGGCGTAATTGCCGCGTTTGACCTCCATACAGAAGTCGTTGATCTCGCGGATGTCCTTGATGACCAGGAAGCGGCTGAGAAATCCGGCCAACGGGCCGATCAGGGACAGGGACAGGGCCAGATACGCCGCCAGATACAGAGCCGCGTCGCGCGAGGTATGGGATTCCACCAGATACAAAATGAGTGCCGTGGGGAGAATCATCACGCAAAAAAGGACCACGGCCATCTTTGTCTTGACGCTCACTTTCTCCACCATCCTGAGGAAGGCGGTCCACCCGTTGCGCAGAAACGCAGGGGTATATCGTCCAAGAATGAGCCCGGCCTTGGGATTCCCGGCGCCAAGCGCCTTTGTTGCCTCGTCATGCGCGGATTCAAGAGAATTCATGGACAGCGCTCCTTCCCGGACGGACGTGACCGGCCGTTTGCGTGCCGGAGGGTTCCCCCTCTCCTTTGGCATGGAGTCGCGGGTCATCCCTGCGCGTCCCGGCGAGAGCCTCCCGGCATGGGGGTACAGCGGGCCGCCGTGGGGGAGAGGGAGGAGGCCGGATCGGAAAATCCTTCCTGGCGACGGCTTTCGAAATGGGTTTCGAGGGTGGGGGAGATCATGGTGAAGGCATCCACCACCTGGGGATCGAACTGGGTTTCCCGGCAGCGCACGATCTCGTCGTGGGCCTTGTGGAAGGGGAGGCCCTGCCGGTAGGGGCGGCGTTGCAACATGGCGGACAGGCTGTCGGCCACGGCGATGATCCGGGCCCCGAGGGGGATGGCCTCGCCGCAGAGCCCGTCGGGATAGCCCCGCCCGTCGTAGCGTTCGTGATGCGAGAGGATCATGCCCGTGACCCCGGTTTCATTCATGCGGGCGATGGGCGACACGATGCGGGCCCCCACCACCGGGTGGGTGCGGATCATGGCCCACTCCTCGGCGGTCAGGGCCGAGGGCTTGCTCAGGATCATGTCCGGGACGCCGATCTTGCCCATGTCGTGCAGATGGCCGGCCACATGGATGACCTCGGCCATGTCCCGGGACAGGCCCATGGCCAGGGCCAGATGGCGGGAAACATGGGCCACATCCTCGGAGTGGGACCATGTGCAGGGATCCTTGGCGTCGATGGCCCAGCCGAGGGATTCGGCCAGTTGGTGAACCATATGGGGGAGACACAGGGCGGATTCCGAAACACGTGAGGCGAAGTCAAGCCGCTTCGTTCGACGGTCGAGGTCCGGCCCGTCCGCATTGTCCAGGTACATGAGCCCTCCCGGAGTACGTCGGGGGAATAATTGTGCTGCGTCGTCATGCATGAAAAACGGCGCGCCGCGTTGCACAGTCATAGACGGATCCTTTCGCCGGTACGGCTTCGGCGTCGGACGCTCGCGCCTGGATTTTCACATTGCCGCCGGCCGCCGCCGGGCGCTTCACGTCAAAGCGGCCGCGCCGGGCAGGCTGCTTTCCCGGTGGTCTGGGGCGATTCCCTAAGATGGTGTGGAATCAGGAGTTATCCATGGCGAGTCCTTTTTGGGGCGGCCGGGCGGCCTGGGGCAGGGGAGCGGCGCAGGACGCGGGCACATGGGGCGCGTCTGGCGTGGGTGAGACGTTGCGGCGGAAGGCCCGTTCAAGAAAGGGGCGCAGGGAACCCGCAGATGAGATGGACGCGGTTGATACCATGTCTGTCTTCCTCCTACTGATTTCTTGGGGCCATGTCCGGAGCGTCACATTCCGGCGGCCTGACGCAGATCCCTCAGGTTGGCCGTGACCACGGAATACAGGGGCGCATCATCCCCGGCCTTTTTCTCGATGAGCGACAGGGCCAGTTTGAAATGGATTTCCGCCTGGGCCGGGTTGCCCAGGTCGCGGAAAACCAGGCCGATGGTATTGCGGATGTCCGCCTCCTGAAGGGGCGTTCCGGCCAGCCGGGCCCTGTCCGCAGCCATCCCCAGATAGTACAGGGCGTCTTCGTAGCGGCCATGACTGAAGGCATCTCTTCCGTTTTGATCGAGAAAAACGATTTTTTCCGCCGTGCTCATGATCGTCACTCCGTTTTTCAGAACCATGAGGCCTCTTGGCTACAGCTCGCGAGATGTTACGCACCGGAACCGGTTTCCGCAGCAACGCCTCGAACCCCGGGAAATCGCCGTGCCGATGGACCGCTTAGCCCGTGCGCAGACAATCGCGCAGGGAGGACACGCCGCAGGAGTGCAGCATCCGCAGAGGGATGTTGCGGGATTTTGCGGCCTTGGCGGCCTCGCGCCGGGCTTCGTGGGACACCTTGTTGGTGAAGACGATGACCAGGTCGGATTCGCCGATCTGGGCCGCGATGCCGCGTTCCTTGCCGGTGAAACATTTCAGGGTCACGCCGCCTTCCCTGGCTGCCTCGATATAGTCGCGTTTGAGCCGGTCCATTCCGCCGATGAGTGATGCGCACATGGTAGCCTCCCTTGCGGTGAACATGATTTTCGTTTCAGCCGTTGCGGAGTGTTTAATTGAAAGCGATTATCATTGTCAACAAAATTTTTCCTTTTTCCCCACCCGATGCAAACCTGTGGGTTTCGGCGATGTTGAATGACCTGAGGGTGTTCGAGATGGAGATCCGCAACTGTCACCCGAAACAAGGCAACGGCGAATGCCGTGACGACGCAGGCCGGAATGTGCGGCTGGCAGCCTGTGGCACTCTCTCCGCCCGTCCCGTTCCCGGGATTCCCCTTGACCCCATGAGGCATTGTGTGTAGTAAGCTCATTAAATGAGTGTGATCAAAAATTGGCAGGAACCGAGGAGGTGGCATGGCCAGGGTTTCCACACGACGCACCCAGGCTGCGGCGGAGACGAGGCGGCTCATTCTCACAGCCGCCAAGGATCTGTACCTGGAAAAAGGATACCGGTTGGCGCCGACCAGGGAACTGGCGCGGCGGGCAGGTGTGGCCGAGGGCACGGTGTTCGCCCATTTTCCTGACAAAGCCAGCCTTCTTGCGGCGGCGCTGCATGAGGATCTCGATCAGGCCATCGGCTGCGCCGTGGGCAGCCTGCCGCCCCGGGAGGCGCCGTGCAGGGAGCGGCTGCTGCATCTGGCCGGGGCCCTTTATGCCTATTATGCCCAAAATCCGGAGCTGTCGCGGGCATTGGTCAAGGAGTCGCTGTTTCTCGGCGGTGACTGGGGAGAACGGATTCGGGATGCCGTCCTCGGCTTTGTTGCCCTCGTGAAGGGGATCGTGGAGGAGGCCAAGGCCCGGGATGAATACGCCCCGGACGTGGATGCCGCATTGGCCGGGAAGACCTTTTTCGCCGCCTATTATCTCGAGTTGTTGGACGGTCTGAGCGGGCCGGTGTTCGATCCGGTTGCGGTCCGTGACGGGTTGGAGGCGCATCTCCGGCTGTGGGAGCGGGGCCTTTTGAAGAAGTAAGCAAGCGATATGGGAGGGAAGACGCATGTTGCCACTACGCGTGATGTGGAGTCTGATCACAAGCGGTCAGATGGGGCTGCTCAAGAGGCTGGGAAAATCAAGCACGGAACTGTACCGGATGTGTTTTCTGGCCCGCGCCGGTGAGCTTGGGCTTCTGAAGCGGCTCGGCCCGGAAGGGGCAACTCTCGGCGAACTCGCGGAGGTCTTGGAGGTCGGCCCGGAGCGCCGTCCGGCCCTGGAAGCCCTCCTCGATCTTGGGGTGACCCTGAGGGAGCTTGAAGCGAAACATGGCCGGTACAGGCGTAAGGGGTATCTGGCAAAACAATTGGCAAAGGCCGGGAACGACTCCTGGCAGGCCATGACCTCGGAGGTCTCCGGGCTGCATGTGGCCAGCCTGGCGGCCGCGCCAGGAGGGGAATCCGAGGCCCGGCGCCTGGCTGAGACGACAGCGGCGTTTTCCTCGGTCATCGCCCGGTCGTCGCGTGTCCTGGAGCCGGTGTTGACGGTTGTCACCCGGGAGCTTGCCCCCACAGCCGGCCCTTTCCATGTGCTGGAGGTGGGCTGCGGGTCCGGCGTGTACGTGCGCGAGGCCTTGCGCCGCAATCCCGAAACGACGGTCGTGGCCGTGGAGCGGGTTCCCGACGTCGCCAAAACGGCGGTGGCGGCCATTTGTCAGGAAGGATTTGCGGACAGGTGCCGGATGGTGAATGACGATGTTCGCAAACTGTCATTCAGTCAGGAGTTCGACTTGATTACGTTGCACAACAATATCTACTATTTCCTGGAAGAGGAGCGTCCCGGCCTGCTTTCGCGATTGCGGTCCTGGCTGAAACCGGGAGGCCGGCTGGCGGTGACCACGGTATGCCGGGGCGAAGGCGGTCCCCTTTCCCGGGTTCTCATGCTGTGGTCGACAGTCACGGCCGATGCGGGGAGCCTGCCCTCTCCGGGCGGTTTTTCGGCATTGCTGGCGCAGGCGGGGTTTACCGGAGTCAGGACGCGTCATCTTTTTCCCGGCGAGGCGTATGCGCTTTTCACCGGGGAGAATCCAGCCTGAGCCGGCGCGCCTGATGGCGAAGACCGGCGCCTGGGCCTCTTGGCGTTCCTGCCGGGATATGGTTCTCTCCGCCTGGGGATGTACAATGCGTCTTCTGCAACGGTGAACAGAGCTCGGGAGCCTGATGAAATCGGACATGCTTGGTTTCTGCGACATGGGATGCCGGTACGCCTCCTGGCCGGAAGCGGAGGGCATGGACGGCTCGGGCAGTTGCCGGACCTTCGTGGCCCTGTACTGTTCCCTCAAGGACCGCCCGGTGCACAAGAACATGCCCTGCCGGGACCGGCGGGAGCGTGCGGCGGACGATGTGCCGCGCCATGACGAGGGGTGATCGGCCGCAGTGGACCGGTTCGCGAAAGGGCGCGGCCACGGTGCGTGTCGATCCCGCGGCGGGTTGGTGCACCGGCCCGGCCGCGCCCCTCCCATCCGCCTGTCCTGTTGTCCGGCACGCACGCCGGCCACGGATGGGAGGGGTTCCTCCCCGTGCGGCCGGATCTGGGCGGGACGTCAGGCCCTTGTGTCGTGTCCGCGAAATGCGCACATGCGGATTTCGAAGATAAAGGTTTGAAACAATAGTTTTTTTCTAAATAATACTGCCGTATTTGCAGGGACACGACACTAGGCCGTGGCCGATTCCTCGGGTGTCCCGGCCTTCTTGAAGGTGATCAGCGGACAGTTCTTGCAGATGTCGGCTCCCGGGAACGGATGCCCAAGACGGGTGATGGCGGGGCCGCCGGTGTCCGCAATGCGTTTTTTCAGCCGTTCCACGACCAGGGGCAACTGGTCGCCGGGGATGGCCACGTTGATCTCGCCGCGTTCGGTCTTCCCGGCGTTGTAGCTGCCGCTGCAGGCCATGAACACGTTCATGCTTTTGGAGTTGTAGGCTTGGACGTTGCCGCCGCAGGCTGCCGAGTTCATGGTCATGGAGGCCTTCAGGGGATGGATGTTCATGGCCGACATCCAGTCCACGGCCAAGTGGTAGGCCTGCATGTTGTCGCAGTAGAAATGCACCACATGGGGCTCGGCGAAGGCATCGGCCAGGGGAGAGACCACCACGGCCAAAAGTTTCCCTTCCGGAAGGCGGGGCTTGGAACGCACAAACTCCTCGGCCTGCTCCATGTCGCGAACGTATTTCATGTGGCTTTTGATCTCCGCCTCGTCCAGGCCCTTCCAACCGAAAACGAACTTGGCGTTGGCGCAACCCAACCGGTCCTTTTCCATCAGCACGGTCAGTCCTTCCATTCTGGCGCCGATCTCCGCCTGACAGAAGGTAAGCGCCTTGCCTGGAACGTAATGAGGAACTTCTTTTTTGAAACGATCAAGCTCCTCCTGGTCGAATACGTATCTGATGGCGACAGGGTAGTGCATCAGTCGCAGGTGGTTCATCAAGAAGTCCTGCATTTCGCGGTACGGTTCAGTGCTCATGCGATAATACCTCCTGGTAATGGGTTGGTCGCGAGGACCGGGACGGCACCTTGGAGAATATGACATCGATAACCTGGGCGGGGGACGCCCGAGCAGGGGCGTCCCTCCCGCAAGGGAACCGGGAGCCAGGCGGATGGCATCGGTGCGGTTGCCCAGGTGATTTCGAGTGTTCTTATTATGTTAAAAATAGCATAAGCTGGGTGCTGATGCAGGTCAAGCGGCGTTTGTGAAAGAAAACGCCAACCCGGGATGTGGGCTACACTATGTGAAAATATACACACGGACGTGGAAAAGGAAAGGGGCGGATGCGAAGAAAACCAACAGGCTGCTTTTCTGTGCAGGGATGTCCGAAATGTGTTTCCGTTGAGACGGTTTTGTCTGGAATATGAAAAAAAACGTACCAAGGGGCTTGTCCGGCCGGGGTTTCGCGGTCGACGCGGCAGCGTGACGGCATCTGCCGAACTACAGGATAATACCCACCACGGCCCCGGTCATAAGCGTCGCCAGGGTGCCCGAGACCACGGAGCGCATGCCCAGGGCCACGATTTCCCCCCGGCGTTCCGGGGCCATGGCCCCCATGCCGCCCACCAGGATGCCCAGGCTGCCGAAGTTGGCGAAGCCGCACATGGCGTAGGTCATGATCAGCCGGGAGCGTTCCGAGAGGGCGTCGGCGGGGAGCCGGGACATCTCCAGGTAGGCCAGAAGCTCGTTGAGCGCGGTTTTGGTGCCCATGAGCATCCCGGCCGTCTCGGATTCGGCCCATGGCACGCCGATAAGCCACACCAGCGGCCGGAAGACGAATCCGAAAATCCGGGGCAGGGTCAGGGGCGCGCCGAGGATGCCTGGCAGAAGGGCCAGCATCTGATCCACCAGGGAAACCATGGCCACCAACACGATGAGCGTGCCGGTGACGCTGATGAGAAGGCCCATGCCGTCCGTGGCGCCCCGGGTGATGGCGTCCATGGAGCCCGAGGCCGGGTTGGGCGGAGTGATCGCGCCGTCGGTGACCGGCCGCGTCTCGGGAACCATGACCTTGGCCACCAGGATGGCCGCCGGGGCGCTGATGATGGAGGCGGCCAGGATGTGCCCCAGGGCGTCGGGAATGACGTTTTGCAAAAAGGTGGCGTAGAGCACCATGACCGTTCCGGCCACGGTGGCCATGCCGGCGGTCATGACCGTGAACAGTTCGCTTCGGGTCATGGTGGCCAGATACGGCCGGATGAAGAGCGGAGATTCCACCATGCCCACGAAGATATTGGCGGCTACGCCGACCCCCAGCGCGCCGCCGATGTGCATGGTTTTCTGCAGCGCCTTGGACAGGATTTTGACCAGGGCCGGAAGCACGCGCCAGTAAAACAAAAGCGACGACAGGGCGCTGACCACCAGGATCAGCGGCAGGGCCTTGCAGGCCATGACGAAGGTGCTACCCATGCCGGTCTCGGCAAAGGGCAAGGGGGAGCCGCCGAGAAAGCCGAACACGAAGGAGGTGCCGGCCGTGGTGGCCGTGTCCAGGGCCTGGACCACATGGTTAAGGCCTAAAAAAACGTCCCTGACCAGCGGTATCTTCAAGAAGAGGAAGGCCACGGCCAGTTGCAGGGCAAGTCCCATGGCAATGGTCCGCGGCTGCACCCCCCTGCGGTTTTCGCTGACAAGCCAGGTCAGGATCACGAGAGCGATCAGCCCCAATGCGCTTTGCGTCATGGGTTTTTCCGGAAACCGGCGGGTTGCGGCGGCGGGGCGGCCGGTACGCCGACGCCGGGTGGATCGTCGTATCCGTCAGGGGCCGGAGTCATCCCCGGGCAGGACCAGGGTTTGCCCGGGACGCAGTTTTTTCGGGTCCATCTTGCCATTGGCCCGGCGCAGGGCATCCGCGTCCAGGCCGTATTGCCTGGCGATGCCGGCCAGGGTCTCGCCGCGTTTGACGACGTGCGTCCGGGGACTTTCGTCGCTCGGCGGCGGGGAAGCCGTGGCCTGGGGGACGGGCATGGCCTCGGTCAGGGCCGCGAACAGGGCGTCGCGGGCCACGGAGGGCGGGACGGGGAGGACATCTCCCGTGGCGGTTATGACCCGGGCGGTCAGGCGTCTGGCCCCGGCCTCGGTCAGGTGGACGCCGTCGCCGGTGCGCAGGGGGATCAGCGCCCCCGAGACATCCTGGGCCGTTGGGGTGTAGGCGTCTTCGGCGTCGGAGAAGGTTTCCCAGGTATCGATGAAGCGGCAGGGGGGAGTCGCCGCGCAGGCGTCGCGCAGGGCGGTGTTGACGGTGCGCAGGGCGGCGCTCAGGTTCTTGTCGGCCATGGGTGGCGCGCCGATCCAGAAGATGTGGGCCGTGGGATTGGCGGCGCGGATCATGTCGATCAACCGGGTGGCGGCGGCGGCGTAGGCCCCCTTCCAGGGGGTGGAGTCGAAGAGAACCCGTGTGCCGTCGGCGGTCACCAGGGGCATGGCGTCGTTGGCCCCGATCATGAAAATGGCCACGTCGGGTCGATGTTCACGGAGAAGCTCCGGAAGGGCCTGGGGAAAATCCAGAAGCTCCGGCCTGGTCAGGCCGCCGCCCACCTTTCCCAGCCGGATCAGGCGGCTGCCGTGCCCGTTCAGAACGCCTTCCAGGGTGTCGGCCAGGCTGATGGACAGGGAGTCCCCGACCACCAGGATGGCGGGGGGCGTCTTTTTCGGAGCCCGGGCCTGGAAAAGATCCCGGGGGGTCACGTCGACGGGTTCCTGAGAATCGCCGCATCCCGGTATCAAGGCCAGCCAGAGGCAGGCCAGGCATGCCGCCAGGCAGGTCGGGAATCCAGGGGCGGGGCGGGAACATGCGGACCATGTCCGGAGACATCGGCCGCCTGGGGACAGGGTCATGGGGTGCCGGTGGGGGAGGCCTGGGGGCCGCCTGCCGCCGTGTCGGCGGTCTGGCCGGATTTTTCCAGGAAGAGGACGTCCCGGGAGGCCTGATCGAAAAACGACTGGGCCAGGATGTCGCCGCCGGCCACGGTAAAATGGATTTTGTCGTTGGCCCGGACCTTGACCTTGGCCCCTTTGTCGTTTTTCAGGAACGCCGCATAGGTGTCCTCGGGGTCGCACAGGAGGTTCCAGGTGTCCAGGAAGCGGCAATTGGGGTATTTGCCGCATTCCGTGCGCACGATGTCGTTCATGGCCTGGGCCTGCTTGGCGTAGACGGGGTCGCCCATGACCGGCAGCCCGATCCAGAAGACCGGCAGGCTGCGTTTGGCCGGGATATCCAGAAAAGCGGCCATGCGCATGGCGAAGACCTCGCCCCAGGTCTTGTTCGGTGAACCGGGCTCACGGGGTTTTTCGTTCAGATTGATGTATTTGGCGTCGTTGGCCCCCATCATGACCACGACCATGTTCGGGGAATACTTTTCCACGAAGGTCTGCAGGGCCTTTTCCCAATTGAAATACTTGGGATTGGCCAGGCCGCTTGAGACCTTGCCCTCCTCGATGAGGGTCACGTCCCGGTATTCGTTGACCGCCCGGCGCAGGGACAGGGCCAGGCCGATGGCCAGGGAGTCGCCGACCACCAGGATGCGGTGGGGCGGTTCCAGGCGGGCCTGGGTCAGGGACGTGGCGTGCTCCTGTTCCGGGGATGCGGCAAGGGTGGCCTCGGCCGGGGGCACGGCCGGATCGGCGGGCATCCCGGACTCGAAATCGAGGGCGGGCGGCGCCGTCTCCCCGCCGTCCAGGGCGGCCAGGAGCCGGTCCTGGTCCATGGGACGAAGATCCTTGATGGTCGGACGCAGCACGGTCTCGTAGGGATCTTCGGCCTCGGGACGGGAAGGCTGGCCCGGGGCGGCCGCATCCCCGGACACGGGCATGGACTTGTAGGTGTCGTGGAAAAACGGGGCCAGGGTCTTGTCCGTTTTGGCCAGCAGGGGGGCTGCCGGGGACTGGCGATAGAACTCGCGCACGCTGCGCAGGGTGCGCAGGATGCGGGATGAGTGGGTTTCCTCGATGCGGTCTTCGCACCACAGGGTGATTTTCTCGATATTGAAGAAGGCCACCACCACAAAGGCCGTCAGGTAGATGCAAAAGGCGGGAAACCAGGAGCGAAGGCGTATGCGTCGTGTCATGTTCTGGTTGTCCCGGTCTCTATTTTTGGCTTGTTTGCAGGCCTGGGGCGAAGCCGTCCAGGATGCGGTCGCTCAACAGCCGATATCCGGCCATGGTGAAATGCACCCCGTCTTTGCCCCGCAGCTTGACGTTTTTCCCGCCGAGGGTCTTCTCCGCGGCGAATGAGCCCTTGTCATCCGAAAACAGATCCCAGGCGTCGATGAACCGGCAGTTCGGGCTGGATTCGCAGGCCGCGCGCATGGCCGCATTGGTGGTTTTGACCCGGGTGTTGAGGCCGTCGTCGCGCATGGGCGGCAGGGACACCCAATACACGGGGACGTTGCGCTTGGCGGCGATGCCCAGGAAGTCTTCCGACTTCCGGCGGTAATTGGCGGCCCAGGTCTCGGTGCCGGGGCCATTTTGGGCGTCGTTGCCGCCGATCATGACCACCAGGGCGTCGGGGCGGGTGGAGGCCAGAAGGCCCTCGAGGGTCTTCTCCCAGTTGTGGAACTTGACGTTGTCCAGGCCGCTCGAGGTCTTGCCCTTCTGTTCCAGGCGGATCTCCTTGGCCCCGCGAAGGGATTCGGCCATGGTCATGCCGATGCCCACGGCAAAGGAATCCCCCACTACCAGGACCGTGCGTCCCGGGGCCTTGGCGGATGCCGCCGCCGTCGGCTCCAGCCCGGGGGCGGCGTGTTCAACCTTGGGCGGCGCCGCCGCGTCGCCGGGCTTGGGCATGGCCTGGGGCGGAGCGGTTTTTTCGGGAAGGGCGGCCAGGACTGCCGGGGCGGCCTCGGCGGCGGGCCGGGAGGCCGTGTCCATGGCCGGTTCCGGTTCGGCCCGGGATTGCTCGGGCACAGCCCCGGCCGAAAGAAAGAACAGTCTGGCCGCCAGGGGCTCGACCATATGGGAAAAGGGGGAAGGATCGGGGACGGGCGGCCTGTCCGCCCCAGCCGCCGGGACGGATGCCGCTGCGGGATCGCCTGCCGGGATGCGGCTGGCCGATTCGGGCATGGCGGCCTGTCCGGCCTGTCCGGCCTGTCCGGCCGGTGCGACGGGCGCGAGGGCTCCCTCCGGCTGGTCGGGATGCCGGGCCGGGGCATCCAGACCCCGCATGCAGCCGATGGCCAGGATCACGGCGGCGGCAACGGCGAGGCAGACGGCCAGGATGGTGATTCGGGAGGGACGTGGAAGCGCGCGCATCCGGATAAGTATAGGGCAACGCCGTTTGCCTTGTCCAGAACCGTGCGGCCATCCTTTCGCCTCTGGCTGGCGGATCGTGAAAAAAGCCGGTTGCCGGGGGCCGGGAAATGTGCTTGTCTCGCCCCCGGCCGCAAGCGGACCGGCCCGGTGATGCCTTTTCCGGGGGCGGCCTCGCGGCGGCTGGATACTGCGACGCGAACATGGAGCGATGACAATGCCGAAGAATATGATGGGCCTTTTCCTGTTGCTCGGGCTTTTGGGGTGTGCCGGACTGGCCGTGGCCCAGGATGCCCCGGGCGCGGATCCAGGGGGGCAGGTGCAAAAGCCCGCTACGGCTGGAAAGGCCCCGGTGGCTGCCACCCCGGCGGCGGGGAATCCGGACGTCAAGGCGGCCGCGTCAGCGCCTGAGCAGACGGGTGGGCAGAAACCGGCCAAGGCCAGCCATCCGGTGCAGGGCAGCCCGGCCGTCATGGCCACGGAAAAACGCTATCAGGACTATCTGGACCGGGAAAAGGCCGCCTCGGACTCGTCTCTGGCCAAACAACGCGGCAAGCTCGAAGACAAGTACAAGGGATTCGTGCGTACCGTGAAGCCCAAGCAGGGATCGCAAAGCGGCGCCAAAAAAGGCGCGGAATAAGAACCGCCCCCCTGGTTCATTTCTTTCGGGCCGGGGACCGGCCTGCGGCCCTAGATACGGGAACCGTCCAGAAGTCGGGCCACGGCCGGGGCCACGTCGGCCAGATCGGCGCAGACCGTGATTCCCGCCCGGCCCAGGCTGGCGAATTTCTCCGCCGCCCCGGAGGCGTTTTCCAGGATGGCCCCGGCATGCCCGAGCCTGCGTCCGGGCGGGGCGCTCACCCCGGCCACATAGGCCGCCACGGGTTTGGGATAGGCCGAGGCCAGGACGTGCTCCGCCAGCCGTTCCTCGGCGTCCCCGCCGATCTCCCCAAGAATCAGCACCGCCCGGACCGCCGGGTCGTCCCGCACGGCCTCGGCCAGTTCCACGAAGCCAAGGCCCGTGAACGGGTCGCCGCCCATGCCCACGGCCACGGCCTGGCCGATCCCGGCCGCGCTGAGCCGGGCTGCGGCCTCGTAGGTCAGCGTCCCGCTGCGCGAAAAGATGGCCACCGGTCCCGGGGTGAAGGGGTCCACGGGCATGATCCCGGCCTTGAACCGGCCGGGCACGATGATTCCCGGGGTGTTGGGGCCGATGAGCAGGGTGTTGCCCAGGCCCGGGGCCGCCAGGGTTTCCAGCATGGCCAGTTGCGGGATGCCCTCGGTGACGCAGACCACCCGGGGAATCCGGGCCAGGGCGGCCTCGCGGATGGCGTCCGGGGCATGGGACGCCGGGACGAAGACCACGCTGATGTCCACCTCGTGTTCGGCCAGGGCCTGGCGCACGCTGTCGTAGACCGGCACGCCGACCACGTTCTGGCCGCCCCGAAACGGCGTCACCCCGCACACCACCCGCCCGGCCCATGCCTCGCCGGAGGCGGCCATGAGCCCGGCGTGCAGGCGCGCGGTCCTGCCGGTGATGCCCTGGATCATGATCCGCATGGGCCGCCTGCCCGAAATCACATCCTCCGGCGTCAGGGGAGGCAGGCCGCCCCGTCCGGGGACCGCCAGGGGGCGCGAGCCGGCGGCGGGGCGGGCCGCGATGCCGGCCGGGAGCGAGCTGGGCGAGGCGGCCGCGCCGCCGGGACGGGCGGCGGGTTCCCCCTGGGGACACAGCCCGGCCAGGGCGTCCATGGCCGCGTCCATGTCCGCGACCACGGCAAGTCCGTCCAGGGCCAGCCCATGCAGGACGGCCAGCCCTTCGGCGGCGCCGTTTCCGGCCAGCCGGGCCACCATGGGCTTGGGCGGTTCCCCGCCGCCGAGCACGCGGCCAAGGGCCAGGGCCACCTTTTCGCAGGACAGGATGCCGCCGAAGAGATTGACGAGCACCACCCGCACGGCCGGGTCGTCGAAAAGGATGGACAGGGCGGCGGACAGCCCGGCCTCGTCGGCGGCTCCCCCCACGTCCAGGAAATTGGCGGCCGGGAATCCGGAGAAATTGAGGCGGTCCATGGTGGCCATGGCCAGTCCCGCGCCGTTGGCCATAAGCCCCACGTATCCCGGCAGCTTGATGAGCGACACCCCACGCGACCGGGCCAGGGCCTCCACCGGGTCCGTGTCCGCCGGGACATCCAGGCGATCCGCGGCGGGCAGCAGGGCGGCGGCGTTGTCGTCGATCTCGGCCTTGCCGTCCAGGGCCACAAGCGTCCCGTCCATGGTCAGGGCCAGGGGGTTGATCTCGGCCAAAAGGAGCCCCTGTGCGGCCAGGGCCGCGTACAGGTCGCCGACCAGGGCCGAAAAGGCAGGCCAGAGGCCGTGGGGGAGTCCCAGGTGGAAGAAGGCGGTCCGTGTCTGGCAGGCGGCCGGGCCGCCCGGCAGGGGCACGTCCTGGACCAGCATGGCGCCGTCCCCGGCTTCGCGCTCGACATCCACCCCGCCGCTTTTTCCGGCGGTCAGGACCAGGGCGCGTCTCGTGCGGGACACGGCCAGGGACAGGTACATCTCCCGCTCGATGGCGGCGGCCGGTTCCAGGCGGAGAAAGGGCGGCTTTTTCCCGGCGATGGGCAGCGCGAAAAGCCGCGCCGCCGCCGCGCCCAGCTCCTGTGGCGTTTCGATGCGCAGGATGCCCCCGGCCTTGCCCCGGCCCCCGGCCGCCACCTGGGATTTGAGATACCAGGGCCCGGGGAAGGGCGGGGCCGCCGCCTGCCCGGGATGGATCAGGATTCCCGGCGGCACGGGGATGCCCGCCCGGGCGAAGATCAACTTGCTGGCGTGTTCGCAAAGCCGCATGAATCCTCCGGATCAATCCTCGACCATGATGTCGGTCAGGTTCATGTCGCCGCGTCTGGCGGCGCCTTCCTCCTCGCCGTTCCACAGGTCGATGGGGTTCTCCAGGAGTTTTCTGGCCTGATCGTAGCCCAGGGAGAAGGCCTTGAGGTTCACCTTGTGGATTTTCTCCGGCAGGTTGGCCAAAAGGCTTTTGCGCATCACGTCGCGCCGGCTAAAGGGCATGAGAAACGTGATCGCTCCCAGGACCACCGTGTTCATGGCCTGGGGCACCTTGACCCGGGTCTGGGCCAGTTCGGTGAACGGCAGGCCCAAAAAGACGTTGGTCGGGGTCTGTTTGACCAGGGTCGTGTCCACCAGGAGCACGCCGTTTTTCTTGAGCAGGTGGTGGTAGCTGTTGCAGGCCTCCTGGCTTAAGGCCACCAAAAGGTCCAGGCGTTCGGTCTTGGGGTAGCTGATGGGGTGGGAGCTGACCACCAGGTCGGCCCGGCTGGCCCCGCCCCGGGCCTCGGGGCCGTAGCTCTGGGTCTGGGTCACCTGATAGCCGTGCCCCAGGGCCAGGGCGTGGCCCAGAAGCTTGCCCAGGGTCAGGATGCCCTGGCCGCCCAGCCCCGAAAGGCGGATCTCGAAACGGTCAAGCGTCAGCTGCTCCTTCATGATGCCGCCCCTCCTTTGCCCGCCAGGGCCCGGCGCATGTCGGCATGGCGCTCTTCCAGGCCCGGTTCGTCGTTCTCCACGAAGATGCCCATGGGGATTTTCCCGGTCTTGTCGTCGAGCGTGTCGTAGACCTCGCGGGGAACCACGTTGTCCTTGAGCCATTGGAACATCTCCACAGGCGTTCGGAACCTGTTGCCCCGGCCGTACTGGGTGAAGCACGGGGTCATGACCTCCACCAGGTTGAAGCCGGGGCGGCTCATGGCCCGTTGCAAAAGCCCGTCCAGGGCCTTGGCGTGGAAGGCCGAGCCCCGGTAAACCCCGTTGGCCCCGGCGGCCCTGGCCATCTCCACCACGTCGAAGGATTTTTCCATCTGCCCCTGGGGGCTGGTGTGGGTGTAGGAGCCGAAGGGGGTGGTGGGGGAGCACTGGCCGCCGGTCATGCCGTAGATGAAATTGTTGATGACCAGGGCCGTGACCCCGATGTTGCGGCGGGCGGCGTGGATCAGGTGGTTGCCGCCGATGGACAGGGCGTCGCCGTCGCCCATGACCGTGAGCACCCGCAGGTTCGGTCTTGCCATCTTGATGCCCGTGGCCAGGGTCAGGGCCCGGCCGTGGGTGGCGTGGACGGTGTTGAAGTCCACATAGGCGGCGATGCGTCCCGAGCAGCCGATGCCGGCCACCACCGCCATGTCGTCCTTGGGGATGCCCAGGGCGTGGACGCTGCGCACCAGCGAGCCAAGCACGATGCCGATGCCGCAACCGGGACAGAAGACCAGGGGGAACTTCTTGTTGTGGCGCAGGTAGTGATGAATGAGCTGGGTGACTTCGGCCATGGCGTCACGCGATTTCCTTGAGGATTTGCGACGGGGTGATGATCTGGCCGTCGACGCGGTTTATGGTCCGGATGGTGGTGATGCCGCTGTTGACCCGTTTGACCTCGCGGGAGATCTGTCCCATGTTCATCTCGGGAACCAGGACCAGTTTGCAGCTCCTAAGCAGCTTCTCCACCTGGGGGCGCGGGAAGGGGAACAGGGTTTTTAAGGACAAAAGCCCGGCCCTGACCCCGGCCTCCCTGGCCTGGCGCACGGCCAGCCGGGCCGAGCGGGCCACGGAGCCGTAGGCGATGACCAGGGTGTCGGCGTCCTCGGTCAGGTCGTGGTCCACGATCTGGATGTCGTGGAAAAAACGGTCGATCTTGCGAAACATGCGTTCGGTGGCGGCCTTGACCTCGCCCGGGCGCGCGGTGGGGAAGCCCAGGGGGTCGTGGGTCAGGCCCGTGACGTGGAAGCGGTAGCCCGTGCCGATGGGCGGCATGGGCGGCACGCCGCGCACGGTCTCCTCGTAGGGCTTGTACCATTCCGGGGGCATGGTGGGCAGGAGCCGGCTTAAGACCTCGAACTCGCCCGGCCGGGGGATCTCGATCTTTTCCCTGGTGTGGGCGGTGATCTCGTCAATGAGCAGGATGACCGGGGTGCGGTATTTTTCGGCGTAGTTGAAGGCGGTGATGGTCATCTCCAGGCATTCGCGCACGTCGGCGGCCGAGAAGACGATGATGGGATGGTCGCCGTGGGCCCCCCAGCGGGCCTGCTGCACGTCGCCCTGGCCGGGTGAGGTGGGAAGTCCCGTGCTGGTGCCGCCGCGCATGACGTCGACGATGACCAGGGGGGTCTCGGTCATGCAGGCGTAGCCGATCTGCTCCTGCATAAGCGAAAACCCCGGCCCGGAGGTGGCGGTCATGGCCTTGCGTCCGGCCAGGGACGCGCCGATGACGGCTCCGGCCGAGGCGATCTCGTCCTCCATCTGAAGAAACACCCCGTCCTCGACACGGGGCAGGCGTCTGGCCATGACCTCCATGATCTCCGTGGACGGGGTGATGGGGTAGCCCGCATAGAACGTGCACCCGGCCAGAAGCGCGCCTTCGGCCACGGCCTCGTTGCCGAGCAGGAAGGCCTCGGTTCGTTTTTTTCGCTGCATGGCGCTCATGGTGACCTACGCTCGTTTCGGTTCGGGGGATGGGGTGCCGGTTGCAGGAGGCGACGCGGCGGCTTCCGATGCGGCGGGAGGCGGGGCGGCCGTTTCCGGGGCCGGACCGGGCATGGGCGAGGCCATGCCGTTTCTGGGCCGGACCACCACGGCGAAGTCCGGACAGTGCAATTCACAAAATCCGCAATTTATGCATTCGTCTTCGCGCTCCACCCGGGCCTTGCCCTGGTGGTCGATGCGCAGCACTTTTTTGGGACAAAATGCGGCGCAGATGCCGCAGCCCTTGCACCAGTCGGGATAGACGACAACATTGTACAACGGTTTTCGTTTTGCGGTCATGTCGGAGAGCCTGGTTGGATGTTGCGGGAAAATTCCGACGAATTTACCAGGGTTACAAGGCCAAGGCAAGCGAATACCGGAAGAAATCGCATCCGTGCCGGGACAAAAACAGACCTGGGCGGGTGGGGCGATATCTCCCTGGCGCGTGCTGTGATTTGGATGAGCCTTTTTGTATAGTCTTGTATCGTTTTTTTGTTGCGCATAGGGCTATGGAGAGCTATATATGTTCCATGGCCAAGGTCGGAATCAAACGCAAGGCCTACAAGCAGCTTGCAAAACTGCCGGAGCATGACCAGGCCGCCGTCCTCGCGGCGGTGACGGACCTGGCGCACTGGCCCGACTGCCGTGATGTCAAGGCCCTCAAGGATCGCACGGGATACCGCTTGCGGGTCGGCCGGTACCGGGTGCTTTTCACGGTGGATACCGATCAAAATCCGGTTGTCATTTCCGTGGAAGAGGTGAGAAAACGCGATGAACGAACCTACCAATAGTCCGCAGATTATCCGCGGTCCGGATGGGACGCCCCAATATGTGGTGATTCCCTACGACGAGTACATGGAATCCCGGGAACGGCCCGATGACGAAGTCACACTGCCCCTGGAGGTCGTCAAGCTCTCCCTGCTGGAGAAATGGGGTCTTGTCCGGGCCTGGCGGGAACACCTCGGATTGACCCAGGAAGAAGCCGCCAGGCGTCTGGGGGTCACCCAGCCGACCTATGCCGGTTTCGAACAGCCGGGGAGAACCCTTCGCTATGCGACGCGCGCCCGGATCGCCCGGGCGTTCGGCATTGATCCCGAACAGCTCAAGGACGAATGATCCGGCAGCAGTGTCCGGGGTCGGACATGCTTCGGTGTCTCGGCCCGTGTTTTCTCTGCCCGAACGGCCGTTTTGGCCTTCCTGCCTTCCGGTTCCGCACATCCCCACTCCTGCGGGACGGCGGGCTGTTATAGGCCGGAAATGACGGCCCTGCCGGTCTGTCCCGGCCCTCGACGAAGGGCCGGGAATGGGATAGGGAAGCTTTTTTCGGGAGGAATATCCATGAATACGAAACGAAATGGCCTCATGCGGCTGGCCCTGGGCGTTCTTGCGGCCTGGCTGGTCGTTGGCGCAACCCTGGGCTGGACCTCTCCGGCCCGGGCCCAAGGGAGCAAACCTGTGGTCAGACTGGAAACGAGCAAGGGAAATATCGTCATCGAACTGGATACGGAGAAGGCCCCGGTCACGGCGGAGAACTTCCTGACCTACGTGAAGGAAGGCTTCTACGACGGGCTGGTCTTCCACCGCGTGATCAACGGCTTCATGATCCAGGGCGGCGGCATGGACGAATCCATGAAAGAGAAAAAGACCCATGACCCCATCAAGAACGAGGCCGACAACGGCCTGAAAAACGACGCCTACACCCTGGCCATGGCCCGCACCTCGGACCCGGATTCGGCCACGGCCCAGTTTTTCATCAACGTGGCGGACAACGACTTCCTGAACCACAAGGGCAAGACCCCCCAGGGCTGGGGCTATGCCGTGTTCGGCAAGGTCGTGGAAGGCAAGGAGGTGGTGGACGCCATCAAGGGCGTGCCCACCATGACCAAGGGTTTCCACGAAAACGTCCCGGTCATGCCGGTGAAGATCGTCAAGGCCGTGGTGGTCGAGCAGTAGTTTCGTGTATCATCAGCCATGCCGCGCCCCGGGATTCGCGTCCCGGGGCGCTTTTTTTTGATGCGTCCATGCGGCATCCCCAGCCGTCCCTTGCCTGCCGGGCTCTGCCGGTGCTAATGGCGAATGTCACGCTTCCTATGGGTGGCCGTTCACAACACTGCAACACGGAGAGGCGGACATGGTCGGCACACCGGTGACGTCGAACATATCGCGATGGGCGTTCAGGGCTTTCTGCCTGCTGGCGGTCCTGGCCTTGTGCTGCCTGCCGGGGCTTGGCCGGGCCTACGTCATCACCCCGGAATACCAGGCGGCCTGCAACGACGCCAAAACCCTGATTCCGGCCAAGATCTCCAAGGATCTCGTGGCTGTGAGCAAATACAACGACAACCTGGACCTGATCTGGCAGGGCGTGCCGGGGGCCTCCCGGGTGCTCATGGTCTGCTGGACCAACGGGCAGTATTACCGGCCGTACATCGGACAGGCCTACACCCTGGACGTCTTTCGCAACCTGTGGGTCACGGCCGCACCGGAACTGTCGGACTGGCTGCGGGCGCATTCCCCGGAGGCCACGGTCAGCCGCGTGGAAAAGCTGTTGGGCCTGCCCCAGGAATACGGGCAGACGGATTTCGTGGAGATGTGGGTCAATCCCCAGGATCTCTTCCGTCCCAGCGCCGATCCCGAGGTCACGGACCACGAGGCCGAACTCGAATTGCGCGCCAATCCGCTCCTGCCCTACAGCACGAGCGTGACAATCACCGAGAAGGTGAACGGGGTTCCCGTGGCCTACACCTATCCGGACTGGTACGCCACCCGCCGGTCCACCATCTACACGGCCATGCCGCCCTTTCCCTGGACCGCCCTGGGCTACACCTACGACTACGGCAATCCGGCGACCACGGTCGGGATGTCGGAATTCGTCATTCGCGGCGGCTCCACGGTCATCGTCAAGTCCGTGACCCCCAACGCCGAATTCCTGCATCCGGGCAGCGGCAGCACGGCGGCCACGAGTGTCCTGCTCCAGGACGCCAACTGACAGGGAACCTGATGCGGCGAGGCGGCCCGGGCCCGGCGGGAGACGCCCGACGGCGGCGGGGTGTCCGGTGCGACCTTCTCCTGGCCGGGGCTTGACCAGCCCGCTATGGGGCATCTGCACACTGTCCACCCACTTCGAGACCACTTTCCGCCCTGGCGCGGGATGTGCGGCACGGGAGCGATCATATGGAAAAGAAAACGCTTCTTCTTATCGATATCCAAAACGACTATTTTCCCGGTGGGGCCTTCGAGTTGGATGGAGCCGAGGCCGCCGGCAGCAACGCGCGCCTGCTTCTGGATCATTTCCGGAACGCGGGACGACCGGTGGTTCACATCCGGCACGAGTCCCTGCGACCGGGATCGACCTTCTTTCTTCCCGGTACACCCGGCGCGGACATCCACCCCCTGGTCGCGCCAGCGCCCGGCGAACCGGTAATCCGGAAACACTATCCGAATTCCTTCCGGGAGACCGGGCTTCAGAACGAACTGAATCGGCTGGGGGCGCAGCGTCTGGTTGTGGCCGGGATGATGACGCTCATGTGTGTGGATGCCACGGTCCGGGCAGCCTTCGACCTGGGCTTCGAACTGGACGTCGTCCATGACGCCTGCGCGGCCCACGCCCTGCGTTTCGGGGGTATGGACATCCCGGCCCAGGCTGTGCATGGGGCGTTTTTGGCCGCCCTGGGGATGGTTTACGCCCGGACGCCGTCCACCCGGGAGTTTCTGGGCCAGGACGTCCCCCTGGGCTGAAGCCTCAGGCCGGGAGGACGGGCGGGGGAGATCCCGGCCCGTGACGTGACGGCCGTCGAGCCGGTCCCTCGCCCGCCCATCGCCGGGATCATTTCTTGGCGTAGGTGATGAGCGACATCACAGCGCCCTGGGGGTCGGCGATGACGCAGAAGCGGCCGACGCCCGCGATGTCCGTGGGCGGGACGCAGACATGGCCGCCGAGTTCGGCGGCCTTTTGGGCCGCGGCGTCCACGTCGTCCACGGTCACGTAGACCCCCCAGTGGGGAGGCATACCCTCCGGAACGCCGGGGGGCATGCCCATGATGCCGCCCATGGGCGTCTCTCCCACCTTGACCAGGGTGTAATGCGTATGACCCATGGGCGCCTCCTCCAGGGTCCAGCCCAGGAGGGCGGCATAGAAGGTCTTGGCCTTCCCGGGATCGGTGGTCATGAGTTCGTTCCAACTGAAGGCTCCGTGGGTCGCGTAGGCGTCGGACATGGTTCACCTCGGGGCATCGTTTTGGTGGCCCCGGCCGGAAAATGACCGGGTTACCAGGATGTACGGCGATGGGCGGGATTTGACAACCCGGCCGGGTTACTGACGCCGGGCTACTGACGGATGACGGCTTGGGTGTGCCGTGCCGGGCCATGGTTCGCAAGGAGCGGCCGGCGCCGATGCAAAAAAAAAAAGCCCCCGCAGGGCGGGGGCTTTGCTGTCGCGAAACGGTTGGAGCTACTTCTGGGCCACGTGGCAGATGTTGTTGGAGCAGGGGGACAGCTTGAGAACGTCCTTGCCGTGCTCCTTGCGCTCCTGGTTCATCTTCATGTGGCAGCCCAGGCAGCTGTAATCCGCGTCCTTGTTGTGGTAGGCCTTGAAATAGGACATGGAATCCTGACGCGAATCCATCACGTCGTGACATCCATCGGCGTTGCAGGAGTCCACCGGGCCCTTGCCGTCCCACATGTGATGACAGTCGGCACAGGCCAGGGAGGCGTGCTGACCGTGGGAGAAGGTGACGGCGGGCAGTTTGGTGGCGAGGACGCCCGAGGGCCGCTTGAAGGTGAGTTCGAGCGGAAAACAGATGGTGGATTTGGCCTCGACGAATTTGCTGAATCCGGCGTTTTCGGAAAACGCCATCGGCGCGAGGGCCAGGGAAAGGGCCATGCCGAGCAGTGCCAGGTACATAACCTTCGAGCGCATCAAATCTCCTCCTTGGGCTCCGGGGGCTCCGGAGAATCCGTAACTCGAAAAAAAAGCGGCCTCTTGCCGAACGATCAACGAGCCGTGTCGAGTCGGGCGAACGGCCCTTTTCGCGGCGCACGGAAACCCAAGCGTAAAAATTCACAAAGGGAAAGTCAATAAAAAAAACAGCCAAAGCGGTTTGTCGACAGCGTCCTCACCCCGGGCCGGGCGCTGCCCCGGCAGGGGTCATTCCAAGGGCGGGTCGGCCTCGACATTGTCCAGGGCGTCCATGAGCACGATGGACAGCCGGATGAAATCGGATTCGGTCAGGATGCCCACCAGCTTGTTGCCATCGACCACCGGGAGGCAGCCGTATTTATGGGTCAGGAGCAGTTGGGCGGCGTCGCGCAGGGGGGCGCCGGGCGGGGTGTGCTTGACGTCGACGCGCATGATCTCCCCGATGGGAATGCCATCGTAGATTTCGTCCTGGGTGGCGTCGTCGATGTCGGCGAGTTTGGAAACGGTGGCCGCCAGCATGTCCCTGTGGGTCACGAGCCCGATGAACAGGCCATTGCCGTCCACGATGGGGACATGGCGGATGCGGGCCATGTCCATGACCTGACGCGCCGCGAGAAGGGTGTCGGCGGCGGTCAGGGCCACGAGCCTGTCGGTCATGATGTCCCGGACGGTGAGCATGGCGGTCTCCTTTTCTATATATGGCATATTTCTCACCGGCGCCGCGTTTCTGTCAAGGCCGCTTCCGGAAAGCGTCCCGCCCGTGCCGGACGGCGTGTTGACTTGCGGGGGGAATTCTGGTTTGCACCAGCAAAAATCGGATCAATTCGATTCGATGCATGGATATCGGGCACGGGGAGGCGGACGGTGCGCATCGACTTGCGGCGGAACAGGGATCGCATGGTCCGGGAACAGATCGAGGCCCGGGGGATTCACGACCCGGCGGTGCTGCGGGCCATGCGGGCCGTTCCCAGGCATCTTTTCGTGGAAGAGGCCCTCATTCCCCAGGCCTACGAGGATCATCCCCTGCCCCTCGGCCACGGCCAGACCATCTCCCAACCCTATGTGGTGGCCTGGATGACCGCCCTGTGCGACATCGCGCCGGACATGAAGGTGCTGGAGATCGGCACGGGCTCGGGATACCAGGCGGCGATCCTGGCGGAGATGGGGGCCCGGGTGTACACGGTGGAACGGGTGGCGGCGCTGCAGGAGGCGGCCAAGGCCAGGCTTGCGGCCCTGCGCTATTCCCAGGTCCGGTTCAAGCTTGACGACGGCACCCTGGGCTGGCCCGACGAGGCTCCCTTCGACCGCATCCTGGTCACGGCGGCGGGGCCCATCGTACCCGAGCCGCTGGTGGCCCAGTTGGCGGACCCGGGCAAGATGCTCATACCCGTGGGGCCGTCCAAAAGGGGCCAGACCCTTGTCTTGGTGGAGAAACAAAACGGCCGGACCCTCTCCCGGGACATGGGCGGGGTGATGTTCGTGGACCTGGTCGGCAGGCACGGTTGGTAACCCGTCCTGACCGGCGTATACCCGATAACAGAGAAGGCGGAAAGCTTCATGTCCGAGAAAAAAGAATCGTCTTGTTCGTCCTGCTCCTCGGCAAAGGAGGGAGAGGGCTCCTGCGGCAGCCGCGGCGAGGCTGCGGAAGCCATGCGCGACGTGCTCATCACCTCCACCCTGGAGAAGATCCGTTACAAGATTTTCGTCATGAGCGGCAAAGGCGGCGTGGGAAAAAGCTCCGTGGCCGTGAACATGGCCTGCGCCCTGGCCCTTCGCGGCTACAAGGTGGGCATCATGGACGTGGACATCCATGGGCCGAGCGTGCCGCGCATGCTGGGGATCACGGGCAACATGGAGGTGGAGCGGGGCTGCGTGGTGCCCAAGAAGTTCGGGGACAACCTGTTTGTGGTCTCCATGGAATCCCTGCTCCAGGATCCGGACCAGGCCGTGTTGTGGCGCGGTCCCATGAAGACCACGGCCATCCGGCAGTTCATCGCCGACGTGGACTGGGGGGAACTGGATTTTCTGGTCATCGATTCGCCGCCGGGCACGGGCGACGAACACATGACCGTGCTCAAGACCATCCCCGACGCCCTGTGCGTGGTGGTCACCACCCCCCAGGAAGTCTCCCTGGCCGACGTGCGCAAGGCAGTGAACTTTCTGCAATACGCCCAGGCCAACATCCTTGGCGTGGTGGAAAACATGAGCGGGCTGGTATGCCCGCATTGCCGCCAGGAAATCGATCTATTCAAAAAGGGCGGCGGACGGCTTCTGGCCGAGAAATACGGCATCCCCTTCCTGGGGGCCGTGCCGCTTGACCCGGTGACGGTGGTGGCCGGGGACATGGGCAAACCGGTGGTCATGCTTGAGGAAGACACCCCTGTGAAGCGGGCGTTTGCGGCATTGGCCGATGCCGTGGCCGAGGCCGCCCAGTCCAGCCTGGAGGCCCATGTGAGCATGCGGCCCTGATCAGCCTGTCCCGTGCCGAACCCGATCCGGCGCCCTCCGGCGGGGCGGGCGCAGGAAGCCGGCGGAGTTGAGACGCCACTACCGCAGAAGGGATTTCCGATGATGCTCAATACGGCCAACACCCTGACCCTGTCCCGCATCGGCGTGGTTCCGGTCCTGGTGGTCATGCTCTCCTATCCGGGGAAGATCGTGTGCCTGGCGGCCATGCTGGTGTTCATCGCCGCCGCCGTCACCGACATCTTCGACGGGTACATCGCCCGGCGATTCAACCTGGTCACCTCTCTGGGGAAGTTCCTCGATCCCCTGGCCGACAAGCTCCTGGTGGCCTCCACCCTCATCATGCTGGCCGGGCAGGGGTTCATTCCGGCCTGGGTGGCCGTGGTCATCATCTGCCGGGAGATCGCGGTGACGGGGCTGCGCGCCGTGGCGGCGGACATGGGCGTGGTCATCGCCGCCGACGCCTTCGGCAAGCTCAAGACCGTGACCCAGGCCGTGGCCCTGTGTCCGCTCATCCTGCACTTCCCATGGTACGGCCTGGATCCCCAGCCCCTCGGGACGGTCCTTTTATATGTTGCCCTTGTCTTGACCGTGGGTTCGGGTGTAAACTATTTTTCGAATTTTTACGGCGTCGTGATCAGAGGAACCAGGTGAGGTCGCCGTGAACGGTTGGGCCAACATCCAGGCCGGAGAATCCCGTTGCTTTCCGCTTCTTGGCAAGGTATGAAAAACAGGAACAAAACGTGCCTGGCGCGGCGAAATGCCGCAGTGGGCCTCAAAAAACGGCGTGACGTGCCCATGCAAGGCCACAAGACCCAAAACCTGTCGGCACGCATTTCCAATTGCCTGCAGACCATTTTGGAACTGGAACCTGATCTGGAGCGTTTGCGGCTTGGGCATGTGCTGATCAGGGAGTTCCAGATTCTCAAGACGTTTCTGGCCCGCATGGACCGGATCGACATCGAGGAAGGCGATGTCGCGCGGATCGAGACGGCCACGGAGAGTTTTTTGCGCGAGCTGAAGACCCCGCTGGCGCTTGTGGAACTTGAACGGATCAGGAAATATATCGTGCACTGATGCTCTGGCGAAGAATACTCCTTTCGGCGCTCGTCGTGTTCAACCTGTTTTTGCTCTACAATCTGGTGTGGAGCGAGAACGGCATCTTCGCCTATCTCGATCTGAAATCCCATTATTCCCAGCTCGTGAAAAAACTGGAAACCGTCGAAGAAAAATCCCTGGATCTGAGCCAGGAGATTCGCTGGCTCAAGTCCGACCGGACGTTCACGGAAAAGATGGCCAGATCGCGGATGAACTATCTCAAGGACAACGAGATCCTCTACCAGTTCCCCAAGGATACGGCGGGGAACACGGAGGGACCGTCAGCCGATGATCGAAAAAATTGATCTGTACCGGGAAGTGCTGGCCATCGAGCCCAACTCCAAGGTGTTTTTCCCCTTGGCCCGGGCCCTGGCCGAGTCGGGCCGTCCGGATGAGGCCATGGCCGTTCTGGAAACCGGGATCGGTTTTCATCCGGACCACCTGGAGGCCAAGTTTCTGCTTGTCGAACTCTACGCCGCCCAGGACCGGGAGGAGGATGCCGCCCGGATCTTTTCCGGCGTCCAGGACAGCCTTGTCCGCTATCCCGCCGTATGGCGCCTGTGGGCGCGACACGCCGCATTCTCCTCCCGCGATCCGGTCGTGGCCCTGTCCTTTCTGGCCCAGTTTTTCCGCGACCCGGGCCTGACCTTCGCCGGGGTGCTGGAAAAAGGCTTGGAAGCCTTGGCCGGGGCGCCTTTGTCCGGCGCAGTCCCGGACCAGCCTGCGGCGCGGGAGGCCGCCCCGGAGGAATCCGGACCCCGTGCGCCTGCCGGGGAGCCGGAAACGGCCCCGGCATTCCCGGCCGCCCCCCCGGCCCCGGCCGCCGAGCAGGCCGCTGCCGTGGAACCGGTGGCGGAGGCCGTCCCCCCGGCCCCGGCCGGGCTTTCCGAAGAGACGGCCCTTGACGGCGAGGAAGAGGTGGGCATGCCCCTGCGCGGCGCGCAGGAGGTTTGGGAACTGGCCGAGGCGCTTGGCATGGAAGAGGGCGGGGAGACAGCCGGATCGACCGGACTGGCCGAACCGGCCGAACTGGCCGAACGGGCCGAACCGTCCGAACGGGCCCCCGGGAAGCCCCGGGAGGCGTCATCCGCCGGGACTCCGGTTCGCACCGTGCAGATTCCGGACATGGGCATCCGGACCCGGACCATGGCCGCCCTTCTGGCCGCCCAGGGAGACGTCTCGGGCGCGCTGGACATCTATCGCGAGGTGCTGCCGCATTTGCCGGCCGGCCCCGAGCGGGCCGAGGTCGAGGCCGCCATCGCCGCCCTGGCCCCAGCCGCACCTGCGCCAGTGGCGCAGGAAACCGGACACGAACCGCCGCCCGGGGCCGTTCAGGCAAAATCCAGGGGGAAGGCCAGGCTCATGGGCCTGCTCGACGCCTTGGCGGGACGCCTGGAGGCCCGCGCCGGAGCCTGAAGGCCGGACTATCCATGGCGCGCGGCGCGGCCGCCTTTCCCCGGCCCTGGTTGCCCTCCACCGGAGGGCGTCGCAGGCCGGCGGAGCAGACGCGGTCATTGACCTCCTTATCGCTTTGGGATGTAATGCCACCCCGTCCCGCGTCCCGTCTTTGGAGACCGGCGGGGGTGACCAGATACGACAACCACTTCGGATTCCACGCGCGGATGCGGCGGAGGGGCTTTCCCGGCCGCGTCGCCTGCCGGAACTCCCGCAAAAGGACAACACGTTGAAACGCACGACAGTACTTCTCGCGGTCGCGGCCCTTTGCCTTGGCCTTGCGTCCGGGTGTTCCTCCATTCGCAATACCTGGAAGGACACCAAAAAGCTGTACAAGGAATATGTCGATACCGACCCCTCCGTGGATCTGACCGATGAGGGCATCTCGGACCCGGGGTTGCAAAAGCTGGCCCGGCTTTTCGGCCCTGTGGACCAGCGCCTGGAGATGTTCATCCGGGTGTACTACACCCAGGATAATCCGCCCGAGCCCGAATGGTGCGAAAATCTGTTGCGTGATTTTCCCTGGCTTTCCGGGGTGGCTGTCGTGAACAAGGATGGGACCATCCGCATGCAGCACCCCCTTATCGCCATGCGTCCCCTGGAGTTCGGCCCGATCCTGGACAACGAGGACCGGTACGGGAAACGCGGCCTGGCCGCCACGGCAAGCGTGGACGATATGGGACCGCTGATCTATGTGGGCGCTCCCTTCTTTGAAAACAACGAATATGCCGGGGCCATCGTGTCCTGGTTCGAGCCGCGCAACATCGTGGAGGCCTCGCCCGCCCCGGACGAACTGATCATTCTTCAGCCCGAGGCCGTCCTGTGGCCCACCGCCGGGGCCGAGGGGGGCGACGGCCAGGGGCTTCTGGCCGCCAAGTGGGCCGATATCCTGAAAACCGAGGTTCAGGGCGAAATTCATGCCGGTGGCGGCCGCTACATCTGGCAGGCGCGCTACATCGGGCACATGCCCATCCTGTACCTGACCCAGGCCCCCACGGGCAAGGAAGCCAAGGAAGAGAAGGCCCAGGCCGCCGAAATCGGCCAGGCCGCCGAGGCGTCCATCACGGAGGAACCTCCCAAAGACGCGTCCGTCGGCACGGAACTGCCGCCGGAGACGGAAACGCCGCCTTCGTTGTAACGGCGTCCATCGGGCCTCACCCGCCCACATGATCGATGCGCGGCCTGCCGCCGCCATGGAGAAGCGAGATGCCCCAGATCACCGTCACCGAGCACCTGCTGTTGCACCAGAAGGAATCGCCCATGGCCACCGGGCGTTTCACCCGGCTTTTGAACGAACTCATCCTGGCGGCCAAGATCATCTCCCGGGAAGTGCGCAAGGCCGGCCTGGTGGACGTTTTGGGTTTCACCGGCGAGGTCAATGTCCAGGGCGAGAAGGTGCAAAAACTCGACGAGTACGCCAACAAGGTGCTCATCCACCGCATGCAGCGGGCCGGGGTGCTGTGCGCCATCGCCTCCGAGGAGAACGCCGACCTCATCCTCATCCCCGACACCTTCCCCAAGGGAGAATATTTTCTCATCTTCGATCCCCTGGACGGCTCGTCCAACATCGACGCCAACGTCAATGTGGGCACCATCTTCTCCATCTACCGGACCAAGGGGGCCGGCAACGGCGAACGCCTGAGCGATCTGCTGCAAAGAGGCAGCGAGCAGGTGGCGGCGGGCTATTTCCTGTACGGAACCTCGACCATGATGGTCTACACCACGGGAACCGGGGTGCACGGTTTCACCATGGACCCCAGTGTCGGGGAGTTCCTGCTTTCCCATCCCGACATCCGCATTCCCGAGACCGGCAAGGTCTATTCGGTCAACGAGGCCTATTGGCACTATTGGGATGCGGCCACCCGCGAAGCCGTGGCCTATTTCAAGAGCCCGGAGAACAGCCGGGGCAAGCCCTACAGCCTGCGCTACATCGGCTCCCTGGTGGCCGATTTCCACCGCAACCTGCTCTACGGGGGCATCTTCCTGTATCCCGCCGACTATCGCGATCCCAAAAAGCCCGCCGGAAAACTGCGCCTTTTGTGCGAGGCCTCGCCCCTGGCCTTCGTCTGCCGGCAGGCGGGCGGCGCGGCCACGGATGGGGAGAAGGACATCCTGGACATTGAGCCCCAGGAACTGCACCAGCGGGTGCCGCTTTTCATCGGCAGCAAAAACGACGTGGCCAAGGTGTCCGAGATCTACGCCAAGCATCGGGCATGATCGTTCTGGGCATCGAGACGTCCTGCGACGAGACCAGCGTGGCCCTGGTCTCCGGCGACGGGCCGGTTCTCGAAAAAACCGCCCTGCAGGAAGACGTGCATTCCCTGTTCGGCGGCGTGGTTCCGGAATTGGCCTCCCGGGAGCACCAACGGCTGCTGGGGCCTCTGTGCCGGGCGCTTTTCGCCCAGTCGGGAATTTCCCCCCGCGAATTGGGGGCGGTGGCCGTGGCCCGGGGGCCGGGCCTTCTGGGCAGCCTTCTGGTGGGCATGGGGCTGGCCAAGGGACTGTGCCTGTCCACGGGCGCGCCTCTGGTCGGCGTCAACCATCTGCATGCCCATCTTCTGGCCGCCGGGATCGGACGGGACATCGCCTATCCGGCCCTGGGCCTTCTGGTCTCCGGGGGACACACCCAGATCTGGCGCATGGCCTCGGACCTCGATTTCACCCTTTTGGGCCGGACCCTGGACGACGCGGCGGGCGAGGCCTTCGACAAGACCGCCAAGATGCTCAACCTGCCCTATCCCGGCGGCCGCTTCATCGATCTCCTGGGGCAGGGGATCGAACCCGATCGCCATCTCTATCCCCGTCCCCATCTCGACGACCCCGGGCTCGATTTCAGTTTCAGCGGACTTAAAACCGCCGTGTCCGAACATGTGCGGAAACATCCCGGCCTGCGGGCGGCCCATATGTCATCCCCGGGCGCTCCCTTCGACCCCGCCTGGGCCTCTCCGGAAACGCGGCTGGCCTGCGCCTCCCTGGCCTGGACCGTGGCCGACACCCTGCGCATCAAGCTGACCCGGGCCGCACGGCTGCATGGGCCGTTTACCTCCCTGGTCGTGGCCGGAGGAGTGGCCGCCAATTCCCGCGTGCGGGGCATGGCCGCCGATCTGGCCGAACGGCTGGGCCTGGAACTGCGCCTGCCGTCCCTGGCCCTGTGCTCCGACAACGGCACCATGATCGCCCATATGGGCCGGAAACTGGCCCTGGCCGGATTCGGGCACGGGCTGGCCGTGGATGCGATTCCCCGTGGGAAAAAAATCCCTTGGGATTACGAGGTATTATCGTAGTTTTTCCATGGGTATGGGGCGTGTTGGGTTGACAGGCATATGCCGCGCTCCTACCTCAGGTCGAAGCGAACCGGACGGAGGATTCCCGTTTCCTCTTGCCTTCGCGGGGAGATTTACGTAATATTTCTTTTATTTTGAGGAAAACAGCATTCCCGGGCTGCCTGTTTCATACCCGGCTACGGGGAAAAGGAGAGAAATGATGGCCATACAACTCAGCGACGGCGCGTTCGAGGCCGAGGTGTTGCAGTGCGACCTGCCGGTTCTGGTGGATTTCTGGGCTCCCTGGTGTGGGCCGTGCCGTGCCATGGGACCGGTCATCGACGAGTTGACCAACGAATACGCCGGGCAGGTCAAGGTGGCCAAAATGAACGTGGACGAGAATCCCAGCACGCCGAGCAAGTACGGCATCCGGGCCATCCCCACCCTGATCCTGTTCAAGGGCGGCGAGGTGGTGGAGCAGATCACCGGCGCCGTGTCCAAAAGCAGCATCAAGGAAATGCTCAGCCAGAAGGCTCTGTAATCCATGAAGCGTTTTGACGCCGTGGTCATCGGGGGCGGTCCCGCCGGTATGACGGCCGCCCTTTATCTTTTGCGGTCCCAGGCCTCGGTCGCCGTGGTGGAGAAGCTGTCCCCGGGCGGGCAGATGCTCATGACCCACATGATCGAGAACTATCCCGGCTTTCCCGACGGCATCGAAGGCTGGAAGCTGTCCGACGCCATGGCCGCCCATGTGGACAAGTATCCCCATGTCAAGATCGCCGACGAGGTCACGGCCATGGAAGCGGTTCCCGGCGGACACCGCATCCGGGTCGGCGGGGAGTGGATCGAGGCCTCGGTGGTGATCCTGTGCGTCGGCGCCCGCTACAAGCGGGTGGGCATCCCGGGGGAGAAGGAACTTCTGGGCAAGGGAGTTTCCTATTGCGCCCTGTGCGACGGGAACTTTTTCCGGGATCAGGTCGTGGCGGTCATCGGCGGGGGAAACGCCGCACTGGAAGAGTCCCTGTACCTGAGCCGTCTGGTCAAAAAACTCTACCTCATCCATCGTCGCGACGAGTTTCGGGGGCAGCGATGCTTCCAGGACAAGTGCGAGGTGAGCCCGGTCATCGAGATCCTGCGTTCCAGCGTGGTCGCGGAAATCCAGGGGACGGACAAGGTCACCGGCATCCTGGTGGAAAATAAGAAAACCGGCCAGACGAGCGCCATTCCCGTGGACGGGGTCTTCGTCTTCGTGGGCTTCGAGCCCCAGGGCGATTTCTACCCGGCCGGATTGGAACGCGACCCGGGCGGATTCGTCCTGACCGACGCCGCCATGCGCACCAATATTCCGGGCCTGTTCGCCGCAGGCGACATCCGCTCCAAGGACTGCCGTCAGGTGGCCACCGCCGTGGGCGAGGGCGCGGCCGCGGCCCACGCCGCCCTGGCCTATCTGGAATCCCTCTCCCATTCGTAGGGCAATGGCAGGTCGTCCCCACCGGACCCGGGCCGCCGGCAGGTTGTGCATGTCCTTTTCCACCTGCCTTCGGGGCATTCCCAACCCCCTTGCCGCACCCCCCGAAAAGGCGGCCCGGGCGCGCCATCCCTTCGCCATGCACAGCTTCCATATACGTCCGCTGCGGCGTTTTTCCTGGTTTTTTTTCCATTGTGCCCGTGATGCCGGTCTGCTATAACGCCCACCTGCATGCCGGAGACGTTTCGGCCTGTCGCCAGAAAAATTGGGAATGCCCGCTGTGCGGTGAATCATCGTGCGATGCATCCGGCCTGATTATGCAGCGTATCGGCTGCAAACTGTTTTTCCCGGAATTATGATATGAAAAAAAACGTGTTGCGACTGTTGGCTCCGTGCGCTCTTGTGATCTTTTTGTCCGGCTGCGGATTTATCGACTATTATTTTTTGCCGCCGCCGGAAGATACCGCCCAGGAACTGTATGAAGCCGGGCGCGAGGCCATGGCTGCGAAAAAGTACTACGACGCCGCCGACTATTTCACCAAACTCAAGGACCGTTATCCTTTCAGTCCCTACACCCCGGCCGGCATCATCGGTCTGGGCGACGCGTTTTTTCTCGAGGAGGATTACGCCGAGGCGGCGGCGGCCTACGAGGAATTCGAGGCCATGCACCCCCGGCACGAGGAAATTCCGTACGTCCTGTACCAGCTTGGCGTCTCCAACTACAAGCGTTCCGACTCCATCGACAGGCCCCAGGACACCATGTACGAGGCTCTGGAGACTTTCCATATCCTGGTGGCCAATTTTCCGGATACGGAATACGGGAAGGATGGGGCCGAATACATCATCAAATGCCGCAAACGCCTTGCCGAGCATGAACTCTTTGTCGCCGATTTCTACTGGCGCACGGATCAATATGGCGCGGCCTGGAAGCGTTACATGTATGTTCTCGACAATTTCAAGGAACTTCCCGAGATCCAGGAATATTCCAACCTGCGTGCCCAGCTCTCCTATCTGGAATATCAGAAGACCATCAGCGAGGAGGAGCGCATGCAGATCGAGGGCAGCTGGAAATTGTGGCTGAGGAGCTGGTTGTAGCAGCCACGGAAGGGCCGTGTTCCCGCTCCCGCGCCGTGACGTTCACCGGGGCATTCCAGGCATCCGGACTGTCCCGCCGCACAATCGCGCCGCATACCGCGTCGGAAGGCGGCCCTTGCCGGGGCCGCCTTTTTTATCGGCAAGGACGGACACACCATGAGCGATGCCTTTGCGCCGTGTCCCGGCGAGAGCCTGGAAACGCTTCCTGAGTGGCCGGAGTGGCTGTATGGCCACGCCATCGCGGACGAGGCCTTTGCCGCCGCGCACGACGCCGTGTCCGCCCTGGAGCGGGCCCGCATCAAGCAGGCGGTGGCCAGGATGTTTGCCGCCCACGATCCCGGGGGGCCTTTCGCGTACCGCACCGCCGCCGGCTTCGAGCCCGATGGCCTGTCCGTCGTCCGGTGCGGCCCCCGGCCCTTCGCCCTGGTGGCCATCGGGCCGGAATTCGCTTCCCCGGCCCGTCTTCTGGCGGCCTGCCTGCCCGCCCTGCGCGCCAAAACGCCCCTGGTGGCCGTTGTCCGGGTGAACGCGAAAACCCCCTGGCCGGCGCCCCTTCTGGCCGCCCTGGAGCTGTGCGGGGTGGAGTCGGCGTTTTCTCTTTCCGCCAAAAACGCCGGGCGTCTTTTTTCGGAGCTGGCCGCGACGCACCCCCGGGGAGTGGTGGTGGACTGTGGTGGCGCCGCCCGGGTGGCGACCCTTTTGCCCACACTGCCCGCAGCCCCGTCCGGCAGCATCGGGGTATGGCGGTCCTCGGCCCAACGCTTCGATCTGGAGGCCCTGGCCTTTGCCCAGGCGGGCTGCCGGGTGACGGTATGGGGCGGAGCCGGTGGGCTTCCCGAGGGCATGGCGGCCGGGGAGGGCGATTTCTCGGACTTTTTGGCAACGGGCTATGAGGCGGTATTCGTGCCTCGGGGCAAGGTGGATGCCGCCCTGTGCGCCGCATCCGGCCCCGAACTCGTGCTCGGGCCGGGAATGGAATGTTTTTGGGCCTTTGCGCAGGTGACGGTGGCGGCCTTCGTCCAGATGCGCACCGCCTATGCGGCACGGCCGCAGCGCGCCGGGAGGGGCATATGAGCGCCAAAAAAGGCGGCCGCAAAAGCGGACTCTCCGCCATCCGCAACATCGGCATCATCGCCCACATCGACGCCGGGAAGACCACCCTGACCGAGCGTATCCTGTATTATTCAGGAAAGATTCACCGCATGGGCGAGGTGCACGACGGCACGGCCACCATGGATTTCATGCCCGAGGAGCAGGAACGCGGCATCACCATCGCCTCGGCCTGCACCACCTGTCCCTGGCGCGGGCATCGCATCAACATCATCGATACCCCGGGGCATGTGGATTTCACCATCGAGGTGGAGCGTTCCCTCCGGGTTCTGGATGGAGCCGTGGGCGTTTTCTGCGCCGTGGCCGGTGTGGAGCCCCAGTCCGAGACCGTCTGGCGGCAGTCGGAAGACTACGGCGTGCCCAAGCTGGCCTTCGTGAACAAGATGGACCGGATGGGCGCGGATTTTTTTGCCGCCGTCTCGGCCATGCGCGACATCCTCAAGGCCCCGGCGGTTCCGGTGCAGATTCCCCTTGGCGCGGAGCAGGATTTTTCCGGGATCGTCGATCTGGTGACCCTGGAAAAACTGGTCTTCGACCAGTCGTCCCAGGGTGAGCGGTATGAGCGCCTGCCGCTGACGGATGCCGAGGCCAAGCTGGCCGCTCCCTGGCGCGAGGCCCTGGTCGAGGCCGCCTGCGAACACGACGAACCCCTCATGGAAGACTATCTGGGCGGCGTGGAGCCGTCTGTGGAACGCCTGCGCGCGGCCATCCGCGCCGGAACCCTGTCCCGGGGCATGGTGCCGGTCCTGTGCGGCTCGGCCCTGCGCAATACCGGGGTGCAGCCCCTGCTGGACGCCGTGTGCGACTACCTGCCGAGCCCCGAGGATTGCGGCGGGGTCGTGGGCACGGACCCGGCCACGGGCAGGGAAAAGACCTTTGCCACGTCCGCGGCCGCCCCCCTGGCCGCCCTGGTGTTCAAGGTGAGCATGGAGACCGGCCGGCGGCATGTGTTCATCCGGGTGTTCTCCGGCCGTCTTGAGGCCGGCCAGGAGGTGCGAAACGCCACCCGGGGCGAGAACGAACGTCCGGCCCGGCTTTTTTCCATGCACGCCGGGCACCGGGAAAAGGTCGATGCGGCCGTGGCCGGAGACATCGTCCTGGCGGCGGGCATGCGTTTCGCCAGGACCGGCGACACCTTGTGCCATGCCGCCGATCCCATTGTGCTGGAAAGCATCGCCGGGTACCGGCCGGTCATCTCCCTGGCCCTGGAGCCGCGAAACGTGGAGGAGTCCGACCGCCTCAAGGAGGTTCTGGGCAGGCTTTTGCAGGAAGACCCCACCCTGGCCCTGGAGCACGACCAGGAGACGGACCAGATCATTTTGTCCGGCATGGGGGAGTTGCACCTGGAAGTCGTGCTGGAGCGGGTGCGCCGGGAATACGGCCTGTCGCCGCGTTCCGGGAATCCCCAGGTGGTCTACCAGGAAACCGTGGCGGGCGAGGGCGTGGGGGAGGCGGAGTTTCTGCGAGAGCTGGCCGAGAAGGAGCATTACGGCCAGGTCACCCTGCGGGTTTCCCCGCTGCCGCGCGAGGCCGGGCGAGATATCGGCTTCAGCCTCGACCGGACGGGGGTTCCCCCGGCCTGGCTGGAGGCCGTGGCCGAGGGCCTGGAAGACGGCCTGCAGGCCGGGGTGTTGCGCGGCTATCCGGTGCAGGACGTCCGGGTGCGAGTGGAGGGATTGCAGGCGATGGAAGGCAAATCCTCGGCCGTGGGCTACCGCATGGCCGCCCATCAGGCCTTGAAAAACGCCCTGGCCGCTGCCGGGCCGAGGCTGCTTGAGCCCATCATGTTCCTGGAGATTTCCGTCCCGGACCAGTTCGTGGGCGATGTGGCCGGACTTCTGGGATCGAGCGGGGCCAAGATCGAAAACATGTTCGACCGCGGGGGGGTCAAGATCGTCCAGGCCCTGGCCCCGTTGCAGCGTCTGTTCGGCTTTTCCACCAAACTGCGCTCGGCCACCCAGGGCCGGGCGGGCATGGTCATGAAATTCTCCAAATTCGACGTTCTCGATTAAGGAGCCGCTTCCGGCCATGTCCACCCGCTCCCGCATCGATCCCGACATCTCGAGGCGTTTCGACGTGCTCAAGATCCTGTTCATGGTGGGGGTGGTCATGGCCCACGCCGAGCGGGTTTTCCACGCCTATCTGCCCGATATGCCCCTGTCCCTGCGCATTGTGACCACCTTCCTGGACTACAACCTGTTCCATGTGGTGGTGCCGGTTTTTTTCGCCATGTCCGGATACCTGTTCTACGTCTCCTTCACCCCGACCCCGGCCGCCTACCTGCGCATGCTGGGCAAAAAAATGCGCAGCATAGGGCTGCCCTACCTCTTTTTCAACCTGCTGAGCGTGGCCATCATCCTGACCTTCGACAAGATCCCCTACATCGGCGACTTCCGGACCGTGCACGAGCGGGGGATATGGACCCTGGTGACGGGGATCGGCGGACTGCCGATCATCGCCCCCCTGTGGTTTCTGCGCGATCTTCTGGTCATGTTCCTCGTCTCCCCCATTTTCTGGTTCCTGGCCCGGCGCATCCCGGTCACCAGCCTCATCCTCCTGTGCCTGACCTGGAATCTCCTGCCCGGCGGATATGTGGGATGGCTGACCTTCCGCAGCGTGGTCTTTTTCCACCTGGGGCTGGTCCTGGCCTCGACCTGGCCGTCCTTGCGCATGGGGAGGGGGCTCACCATCTTTTCCCTGTCGGTCTATCCGGTCCTTCTGGCTTTCGGCACCTTCGCCCTGATCACGAAGTTCGATCCCCTGGTGACCTATTACGCCCACAACGCCGGACTGATCATAGGGGTTCCCTGTCTCTGGTGGCTGTCGGCCACGGCCCCGCTGCGCGACAACCAACTGCTCCTGGCCCTGTCTCCCTATTCCTTTTTCCTGTACCTGATCCATGAGCCGACCCTGTCGTACCTGATCTACCTGACCCGGTTCGTGCTCCTGCCCACGGGCTTTTTCACCGGCATGCTGCTCTATGTCGGGCTGACGGCCCTGACCATGGCCTTGGCGCTTTTCGTAGGCATCCTGCTGGCCCGGCACGCTCCCCGGGTGTATGGTTTCCTGGCCGGGGCCCGGGCTCCGGTGCGGCCGGGCAGCGGGACGGCCGGGACGGCTGGGCGGGCCGGATAATGCTCAAGCTGACCGGGGGCGTCTTCAAGGGGCGGATGCTTCGAACCGCCGAGGCCAAGGGCTGCCGCCCGGCCACGGGCCGGGTGCGCGAGTCGCTTTTTTCCATCCTGGGCTCCATGGGCGTGGACTGGCCCGCCTGCCGGGTGCTGGATCTTTTCGCGGGCAGCGGCAGCGTGGGATTCGAGGCCGCCAGCCGGGGGGCCGCCGAGGTGGTGTTCGTGGAGAAAAACCCCCGGCTGGCGGCCCTGCTGCGGGACAACGCGGCGGCCCTTGGCATGGGGCACGACCAGTGCCGCGTGGTGGTGGCCGACGTCCTGGCGTTTCTGGCCAAGCGATCCCGGACGCCGTATCAGGTGGTGTTCGCCGATCCTCCCTACGGCCTGGACCTCCTGCCGCCGGCCTTGACCCGGGCCCTGTCGGGCGGCTACCTGACCCCTGGCGGGCTGGCGGTGGCCGAGATCGAGGCCGGACTGGACGTCTCCGGGCTCGCCGGCCTGCCCGGACTCTCATGTGTAACCGACCGTTTTTTCGGCCAAACCAGGATCATGATATGGCAAATCCCAACGGATGCGTGGCAATCTACCCCGGAACCTTCGATCCCCTGACCAACGGCCATGTCTCGCTGGTGCGCCGGGCCCTGAAGATCTTCGGCACCATCATCGTGGCCGTGGCTGCGGATTCCGGAAAAACCCCCCTGTTCACCCGGGATGAGCGGGTGGCCATTGCCGAGGCCGTTTTTTCCGACGAACCCCAGGTCATGGTCGAGGGCTTTGACGGCCTGCTCGTGAATTATGTGGAAAGACGGCGCGCCGACGTCATCGTGCGCGGGCTTCGGGCCGTGTCGGACTTCGAATACGAATTCCAGTTGGCGCTCATGAACCGCCGCCTCAAGCGGCACATCGAAACCGTGTTCATCATGACCGACTACCGCTGGCTGTACATCTCCTCGACCATCATCAAGGAGGCCGTCCGGCTGGGCGGCGACATCCGGGGGCTGGTTCCCCCCCTGGTCTTGGAGCGCCTGTGCCAGCGGTATGGGGTGCCCATGCCCCACGGTCCCCACGATTCCTCGGACGGGGCGTAGGGAAGACCATGACCGCCATTCCCCTGGTCTGCCTGCTGGGGGCCACCGGCACGGGCAAGACCGAGGCGGCCATCCGCCTGGCCCTGGCCCTTGATGGCGCGGTGATCAATTACGATTCCCGTCAGATCTACCGGGAATTGCCCCTGGTCACGGCCCAACCCGATCCTGGGGAACGGGCGCGCTGTCCGCACCACCTGTACGGATTTTTGCCCGTACGCTCCCGGCGCAGCGCCGGGGCCTACGCCCGGCTGGTCCACGCCATGGTGGCCCGGGTGCGACGGCAGGGCCGCCTGCCCATCCTGGTCGGCGGCACGGGGCTGTATCTGCGGGCCATTGTTTCCGGGCTGGCCCCCATACCGGACATTCCGGCCGCCTTGCGGGCCGCCATCCAGAAGGATTGCGACCGGGTGGGGCCGCAGGTGCTGCATGCCAGGCTTGCCGCCGTGGACCCGGCCAGCGCCGCGCGTATCGCCCCGGCCGACCGGCAGCGCATCACCCGGGCCCTCGAGGTGTATGCCGCAACGGGCCGCACGCTCACGGACTGGCATGCCCGGGAGGCTGGAACCGGGCCGGAGTATGCCGCCGTGAAAATCGGGTTGGAGATTGCCGAGCCGGGCTATGCCGAACGTCTTGCCCGGCGCATCGAGACCATGGTCGGGCAGGGGGCCGTGGCCGAGGTGGCCCGGGCCGCCGCCCGGCATCCCGGCGGGGCCTGGGGCCTAAGCGGCATCGGCTGCGCCGAGGTGTTGCGCCATCTGTCCGGGGAGTTGGACCTTGACGCGGCCAAGGCCCTGTGGCTCAAAAACACCCGGGCCTACGCCAAACGCCAGATGACCTGGTTTCGCAAGGAGCCGGATGTCGCCTGGTTCCCCCCGGACGACCATCAGGGCATGATCCGGCTGGTGCGGGCCAGATTGGCCGGGGGATGAGTTCAGGACGCGGCCAGAAGCCGCACCTGGGCCGGTCCCAGGAGCCAGTTCAGGACGGCCGCCCGGGTGGGCAGCTCGGGGACGTCGAAATGTCCCATGCCCCCGTGTTCGAAATGGATGCGGGCCGCCGGCCCCCCGCACACCAGGGTGGAGGCCAGGTGCTCGAGAAGCGGCGCATGGCCGCAGCACAGTATGGTTTTGGCCGGGGCCAGCCCGGCCAGAAAGGCCATGGCCGCGTCCACCTGTCCCGTGCCCGAGAGGGACGCGTCGGCCAGGATGGACTTGCCCGGAAAATCCAGGGCCTGGGCCATGATTTCGGCGGTCTGGGCGGCGCGCAGGGAGCGGGCGCAGACAACGGCGTCGAGCGTCACCCCCAGCCGTACCAGGAACGTGGCCGCCGTATGGGCCTGCCCCCTGGCCACGGGGCTCAAGGGCCGGGCCTGGTCCACGTCGCTTGGCAAGCCGGCCCCTGACCGCATAAGATAGATATCCATGACCGCCTCCATGAAAATAAACACGCCTCGAATCGATATCCCAAAAGCCCAGCCGGGAAAAGCGGCCCATGCCGCCGGATCCGGCCTGGGCCGCAGGCGATTTCTGGTCCGGATGGCGGAATTTGCCGCCGTGGCCGCCGTGTCGCAGCTTTTCCCGGCACTGCCCCTGGCTAAGTCCCTGGCCCTGGCCGCGTCCGATCCCCTGGCCGCCGCCCAGCGTCTTTTGGACGCCGGAAAGATCGAGGAGGCCGCTGCGGACCTGCGGCGCATCACGGCCGCCGATCCGCGCAACGAGCGGGCCTACGTCCTTTTGGGCCGGGCCTGCGCCCAGGCCGGAAACCCCGCCCAGGCCCTGGCGGCCTTCCGCGAGGCCCTGCGCCTCAATCCTGCGGACACCTATACCCGCATGCTGGCGGATATCCTGGCCCAGCGTCCCGTGCCGGACGTGCCGGGCCAGGAGGGGAGAGCCGGGGAGAAGGGCGGACGGCGCAGCGCCTCGCGCCTGGAAAAGGCCGCCCTGGCCGAACGGGAGGCCTTTATCGCCGGGCAGGGCCGGGTGTCTCCGGGGACGGGGCCGTTTCGGCTGGTGATCGACGCCGGGCATGGCGGCCCGGATACCGGAGGGGTCGCGGCCTCGGGGCTGCGGGAAAAGGACGTGACCCTGGACCTGGCGTTGCAGGCGGCACGGGAAATACAGGAGGCCGATGCCGGGGTGGCGGTCTTTTTGACCAGGATGTCGGATATCCCCTTGTCCCAGGCGGCCCGGGCGGCCTGCGCCGACCTGTATGCGGCGGACCTGTTTTTGTCTCTGCATGCCCCGTTTGTGGATGATGCCGCCGTGTCGGGGACGTTTTTTTTCTCGCGTCCAAAAGGCGGGGAAGAGACCGCCGTGGCCCGGGCCGTGGCCGCCTTCGAGAACCGTCTGGCCGGGGCCGGGGCGGGATTTCCCAGGGCCGGGCATCACGGCCTGGAGGCCGCGCTTCTGAGGGAGGACATGGCCGGACGGTACGCCGGGCAAGGCGCCAGGTACGCGGCTTGGCTCGGGAAAAGCCTGAAGGCTGGGCCTTTCGCCGGAAAGGGAGGGGTGGCCGCCGCCGATCTGTCGCTTTTTAGGGCCGTGGATGCCCCGGCGGTGTTGACGGCCATGGGCTTTCTTTCCAACCCCGCCGACGCGGCTGTCCTGGCCGATGCCGCACGCCGCAAGGAGCTGGCGGGGACATGGGCCCGGGCGGTGCTGGAGGCGATGGACGCTCTACGGGGAATGCCGCCTCCCTGACCTCGGATCGATGGCCCTGGCCGTGTCAGGCATGCATTGGCCAAGAAATCGAAAACCGCGTCAAGGCCTTGCCTGCATTTCCGCATAAGGCTACAGTGCGCCAATCGTGTGAAAGGGCGTGCGCATGGGCATTGGCGAGAGAAACTGGACCATCCCCAATCTTCTGACCATCTTCAGGGTGCTCCTGACACCTGTGTTCGTGGTGCTTTTCATGCAGGAGCGACTGTATTCGGCCCTCCTGACCTTCGGCCTTGCCGGGCTCACCGACGCCCTGGACGGCACCATCGCCCGCGTTTTGCATCAACGCTCCCGGCTGGGGGCCATGCTCGATCCCCTGGCGGACAAGATCCTCTTGGTCACGTCGTTTGTCTGCCTGGCCATCAAGGGCTGGATTCCGGGCTGGCTGGCCGTGGTGGTGGTCAGCCGGGACGTGATCATCGTGGGCGGACTGGCCGTGCTGTCGTTTTCCGGAGTGGACCTGAAGGAACGCATCAAGCCCCTTATGATCAGCAAGATCAACACCACGGCCCAGATGCTTCTGATCCTGGCCGTGCTCGGGGGGAGGGCCTTTTTCGGCAATGGGGACGAGGCGGCCCTGATCCTGGCCCAGGGAGTTCTCGTGACGACCGTGGCCGTGCTGTCCGTCCTGTCCGGGGCGCTCTATATTTTCAAATGGTTCGGAACATTCCCCATGGATGGCAAAAACGGCAACGGCAGGTAGTTCGCTTGCCGTGCCCCCGAAACGACAAAAGCCCCGGATGCGGCACCCGGGGCTTTTTTGCGCAACGTGCGGGCGCAATTATTTTTTTTCGGCCGGTTCGTCGTCTTTTTTCGGGGTCACGTCGATCTCTTCCGGTTCGGTGGTGGCCTTCTTGAAGTTCTTGATGGCCTTGCCCATGCCCGCGCCGATTTCGGGCAGCTTGTTGGCGCCGAAGATTACCAGTATGATGACCAGGATGATGAGCAGTTCCGGGATGCCGATTCCAAACATGATGCGCCTCCAGCGTATGACGTGAGGCAGGCTATACACTCGCCGTCATGGCAGGTCAAGGAACCGCCCGTTCCAAGCGGGCGGCCCCGGCCGGTGCGGCGGTTTTTACGGAGGGGCCATGTCCGGCGTGGTGCGTACGCTTCCCGGGTGGCAATGCCGATACTTTGTCCGGGGGCGTTGTTTTGTTTCCGAACACCGCAATCCCGGCCTGGATCAGACCGTGCGGTGCGGGGTGTTTTTGCGCCTGTGCGGAGCCTTTGACGAGCATGTGCAGCGCGCCGACGCCTTCGGGCTGGATGAGGCCGCCGCCGCGCGTATCTGGAATGACCGTTTCCCCCGGCTGCTCGGCCGGGAAGGGTGTTGCCGGGATTACCAGCCCGGTGATAGTGACGCGTTTCTCGGCTGCGTCCACGCCGAGGGCGACATCTGCCTGCGGGCCATGCCGCCGTGTCCCGGCCGGTGCCCGCAATATGTCTTGTCCCGCGAACCTTCGACCAATGGATGACGCCGTGCCACATCAAGATTCCGACGCCCCCGCCTCCCACGTCTATTTCCCCTGCATGCACGCCGGGCTTTTGCCGCCGCGCCTGGCGGCCGTCGCGGCCTTTTTCGATCCTGGCCTGGCTGCGGCCGCCCCGGAGTCCGGGGAGGTGCGCTACCGTCCGCCCGGCCTGCCCCTGGATCAGGCGGAACTGCGGGCCGCCATCGGGCAATACGAGGCCCTGGAGCGGGAGGTGAAAAATCCCCGCGAACTGGATGCCTTTTTTTCCTCGCGCTTCGAGGAGATCTTTCCCGAAAATTCCCGGGGCATCGAGGACGCCCTGCGCGACCGGATGACCCCCGGCCGCCCCAAGGCCTCCCGGGCCGGGGCCGTCAAGGCCCAGCTCGGACTGTGCCTGGCCTGGCGGATGGAGGAGAAGATTCTGGAGCTGTCGGGCCTTGGCGGCGGGGTGGACCGGTCGATGCGCGAATTCGCCGAGAACCTCGGATTATCCGAGGAGGATGCGGCCGAATTGCCGCCGGGGCTTTTGGAAATGACCGGGTTGACGGACAAGGACACGTTGGCCGGAGAGTTTTCCGGACCGTGGCGGCCGCTTCTGGACGCCATGCTGCGGTTTCTGCCTCCGGGCATCGCCCTGGTGGTCACCGACGCCCGGGTGGCCGAGGCCTATGCCGAGGCGGGCCTTCTGGACGGCGGCGGCTCGCCCGTACAGGCCGGGGGCTCTCTTTCCGAGGCTGCGGCGGGACTTTTTACGGCCGTGGTCAGGCCCGGGTGGCGGCTGCTTCTTTGCAACCGGCCGCGCCCCGAATCCCCCTGGCTGGATGCCGAACGGACCGTCCTCGTCCCCGTGAACCGGGAGGAATGATCGTGCGCTACGTGTGCTCCCCCCTGTCCGTCCCGGCCGAACTGTCGGCCATTCGCGGCATCGTCTTCGACTGTGACGGCGTCCTGGTGGATTCCCGCGACGCCAACCGCATGTATTACAATCTCATCCGGGAACGCATGGGGCTTTTGTCCATGACCCCCGAGGAAGAGGACTACGTCCACGCCCACTCCGTCACCCTTTCCCTGGCCCGGATCATCCCCCCGGAACGCCTGGAGGAGGCCCATGCCATCCGTCGCGGCTTCGACTACCGGGACATCATGCCCTATGTCTATCTGGAGCCGGGCCTGCGGGAGTTTCTGGTCTTTTTGCGGCACAAAAACGTGCGCATGGGGATATTGACCAACCGGACCACCACCATGGAGCTGTTGCTGGAGACCTTCGACCTGTCCCTGTTCTTCTCTCCGGTGGTCACCGCCGGGCGCATCAGCCACCCCAAGCCCTGTCCCGAAGGCCTGCACCGCATCCTGTCCGCCTGGGAGCTTCCCAAGTCCCAGGTGGCCTACATCGGGGACACCGCCCTGGACGAGCGGGCCGCCCGGGCGGCCGGGGTTCCGTTCTGGGCCTACAAGAACCCGGCCCTGCTGGCCGCCATGCACATCCCGGACTACGACAGCCTGCGTCTGTGCCTGCGCAAGGCCCTGCCGGATCCCGGCGCCTGATGCCCTGACCGGCGCAGCAACGGTTTTACGTCCGCCCGGCGTTCGATAGTCCCCCATGGGCGACCCCGCGCGGGGCTCTGGCCGACCGGGCGACGGGGGCGGCGAAGGATGAAAAATCCCCTTGATTTGCCGGGGGTGCTGTGCCACCTTTCAGGCAGAGGGTGCGTTCGAGGCAAAACGCGCGACTGAAGGAGCGGCAATGCAGATAGTGGGTCTTTTTTTCCGGGCGGTGGCGATGGTTCTCGACACCGTGCTCATGCTCTATTTCTGGGTGGTGATCATCTCGGCCCTGTTGTCCTGGGTCAAGCCCGATCCCTACAACCCCATCGTCCGATTCCTGTACGCCATCACCGAGCCGGTCTATTACCGCATCCGGCGTCTGGCTCCCTTTCTCGTGGTAGGCGGCTTCGACCTGACTCCCATCGTGGTTATCCTGGCCATTCAGTTCTTGCGCAGCTTCCTGGTGCCGGCCCTGATGGTCGTGGGGTCGTCCGGGCCGCCCATGTAGGGGGACGCACGCGACGTGACCATCTCCAAAAGCGATCTGCTGACCCACACGTTTTCGAAAAAACTGTTCGGTTACCGGCCTGCCGAGGTCGATGCGACCCTGCGCGAGGCGGCCGAGACCCTGGACCGTCTGGCCGGGGAGCGTGCCGAGCTTCTGCGCCGGGTCGCGGAGATGGAACGCGATCTGCGCGAATTCAGGGAGCGCGAGGCCACCTTGCGCGACACCCTCATGACCACCCAGACCATCGTGGGGGACATGAAGGAAAAGGCCCGCACCGAGGCCGTGGCCCTGGTGGACGAGGCCAGACGCCAGGCCGATGCCCTGGACGAGGCGGCCAAGCGCCGCCTGGAAGGGGAAAAGGCCCGCCTCGAGGCGCTTTTCAGGCAACGGGAGCGCTTCGAGCAGCAGATGCGCGATCTTTTGCTGGCCCATGCCCGGCTGTTGAACGCCCCGGACGATGGCCGGGGGCGCGACGCCCTGGATCAGTCCCGGGCCTTGGCCGGGGAGCAGGGCGGCGATGCGGCGGGAGGCGATTTCCTGTTCGGCGAGGAACCGGCATGACCGGGGTCGCGCCAGCGTTCATTTCCCGGCAAGGGCCGGAAAGATGGACCGTCCTGGTCTGGGCCAAGCCCGGCGGGTCGGTGGACGCCGTGGACGGCGTCCTGGACGGCCGGCTCATGGTCAAGGTGCGGGCCAAGGCCGTGGACAACAAGGCCAACCGGGCGGTTGCGGCCGTTTTGGCCGAGCGCCTGGGGCTTCGGGCCAGACAGGTGGAAGTGGTGTCGGGGTTGACCGGCCGCCGCAAGACGGTGGCGGTCACGGCCCCGGAGGAACCCGACTGGGGCGTCCTGGCGTAACCGCCCGGATGCTTCGCAACTTCAAGCGGAAAGGGAGACAGGACCATGGAAGCGCGCGATCTGGAACTCATTTCCATTCACGGCGAGACTGACGCGGAACTCAAGGCCCTGTACGAGGAGCACGTATCGTACGAGAAGATCCTGGAGAAACTGGAGAACAAACCCTATCTGACCCCGGCCGAGGATCTGGAAGTCAAGGAGATCAAGAAGAAGAAGCTGGCCGGGAAGACCAAGATGGAAACGATCCTCACGAAATACAGATAAGACGAGGAGAACCGACATGGAATTGAGCGGGGCGCAAATCCTTTTGGAATCCTTGCGCAGGGAAGGGGTTGACGTCGTGTTCGGGTTTCCCGGCGGCGCGGTGATCGACATCTATCACCAGTTGCCGAACTACCCGATCAAGCATGTGCTGGTGCGTCACGAACAGGGGGCCATTCATGCCGCCGACGGCTATGCCCGGGCCTCGGGCAAGGTAGGCGTCTGTCTGGTAACCTCCGGTCCCGGGGCCACCAACACCGTGACGGGCATTGCCACCGCCTACATGGATTCGATTCCGGTGGTGATTTTCACCGGCCAGGTTCCCACCCCGCTCATCGGCAACGACGCCTTTCAGGAAGTGGATATCGTGGGCATCACCCGCTCCTGTACCAAGCACAACTACCTGGTCAAGGATGTGACCAAGTTGGCCCACACCATCAAGGAGGCCTTCTACCTGGCCTCCTCGGGGCGTCCCGGGCCGGTGCTGGTGGACATCCCCAAAGACGTCCAGCAGGCCGTGACCGAATACAAGTATCCGAAGACCATCAAGATGCGCAGCTACAACCCCACCATCGAACCCAACGTCAAGCAGGTTCGCAAGGTGGCCGACCTCATCGCCAGGGCCAAAAAGCCCATCATCTACGCCGGGGGCGGGGTCATCTCCTCCAATGCCCACGAGGAACTGACCTGGCTGGCGCGCACCTTGAAGATTCCGGTCACGGCCACGCTCATGGGGCTCGGCTGTTTTCCCGGCGACGACCCCCTGTGGCTGGGCATGCTCGGCATGCACGGCACGTTTGCGGCCAACCACGCCATCAACAACGCCGACCTCATCCTGGCCATCGGGTCGCGTTTCGACGACCGGGTCACGGGCAAGATCAGCGAGTTCGCCAAAAAGGCCACCATCGTGCACATCGACGTGGACCCCACGTCCATCCAGAAAAACGTCCTGGTGCACGTGCCCGTGGTTTCGGACTGCCGGGCCTTCCTTCTGGCCATCAACCGCGAACTGGCCCCCCGCCTGGACGAGGGCACGGCCACGCCGTCCCACGACAAATGGCTGGCCCAGGTGGCCGAATGGGCGGCCGAACACCCGGTCACCTACGCCAGGGAGGGGAGCGCGATCAAACCCCAGGCCGTGGTGGAAACCATCTACAAGCTGACCAAGGGCAAGGCCATCATCACCACCGAGGTGGGCCAGAACCAGATGTGGGCCGCCCAGTTCTACCGCTACCACACCCCGCGCACGTTCCTCAGTTCCGGGGGCCTGGGGACCATGGGCTACGGGTTCCCGGCGGCCATCGGAGCCCAGATGGCCTTTCCGGACAAGCTGGTCATCGACGTGGCCGGGGACGGCTCCATCCAGATGTGCATCCAGGAATTGGCCACGGCCGTATGCTACGGACTGCCCGTGAAGATCGTGATCCTCAACAACGGCTTTCTGGGCATGGTCCGGCAGTGGCAGGAGCTTTTCTACGCCAAGAACTACTGCGCCACCTGCCTGGATGTGGCCCCGGACTTCGTGAAGCTGGCCGAAGCCTACGGCGCGGCGGGGTACCGGGTCACGGACCCGGCCGAGGTGGAGAAGACCCTCAAGGAGGCCTTCGCCCTGCCCCGGACGGTCATCGTGGACGTCATCGTGGACCGTGAGGAGAACGTCTATCCCATGGTTCCGGCCGGTAAGCCCTTAACCGAAATGCTTCTGGTCTAGGGGGGGCCACGTCATGCGACACATCATTTCCATTCTGGTGGAGAACGAGCCGGGCGTGCTGTCCCGGGTGGCGGGGCTTTTCAGCGGCCGGGGATTCAACATCGAGACCCTCAACGTGGCCCCCACGCTGACGCCCGGGCTTTCGATCATGACCATCACCACCCACGGCGACGAACAGATCATCGAGCAGATCATCAAGCAGCTCAGGAAGCTGGTGACCACGCTGAAGGTCGTCGATTTGAGCGAGGCCAGCTCCGTTGAGCGGGAGATGATGCTCCTGCGGGTGGACGCCGAGGGAACCAAGCGGGCCGAGATCCTTCGCATCGTGGACATCTTCCGGTGCAAGGTGGTGGACGTCAGTCCCGACGAGCTCATCATCGAGGTCACCGGGGAGCAGGGAAAGCTGACGGCCCTGATCAATCTTCTGCAACGCTACGGCATCAAGGAAGTGGCCCGGACAGGGGCCGTGGCCCTGCGCCGGGGGATGCAGGGATAGGACGCGCGTCCCGGAAGGGCGCGGCCGGTTTCGGGAAGACCGGCCGGCCGCGTGGCGGGAGGCGGGCGGTAGTGCCATGGGGAGATGCGGAACCCCATCCGCATCATGTCGAGGACACGGAGACTTCTCGCGGCCGGGGGCCTTCCCCCGGCCGCGACACGACGCAAAGGAGCGACAATGAAGATTTATTACGACCAGGATGCGGATCTGACCCTTTTGGCCAATAAAACCGTGGCCGTCATCGGCTACGGCAGCCAGGGCCACGCCCATGCCATGAACCTGCGCGATTCCGGCGTGAACGTGGTCATCGGCCAGCGCCCCGGCGGGGCCAACTGGAAAAAGGCCAAGGAAGACGGATTTTCCCCGGTCAGCGCCGGAGACGCGGCGGCCCAGGCCGACGTGATCATGATCCTGGTGCCGGACCAGAACCAGAAGGCCCTGTACGACAACGAGATCAAGCCCAACCTGACGGCGGGCAAGATGCTCATGTTCGCCCACGGCTTCAACATCCATTTCGGCCAGATCGTGCCCCCGGCCGACGTGGACGTGACCATGTGCGCCCCCAAGGGGCCGGGCCATCTGGTGCGCCGGGTGTACACCGAGGGGGCCGGGGTGCCGAACCTGATCGCCGTGCACCAGGACGCCACGGGCAAGGCCATGGACATGGCCCTGGCCTATGCCAAGGGCATCGGCGGCACGCGCGGCGGCGTCCTCACCACCACCTTCAAGGAAGAGACCGAGACGGATCTTTTCGGCGAACAGGCGGTCTTGTGCGGCGGCGCGTCGGAGCTGGTCAAGGCCGGGTTCGAGACCCTGGTGGAGGCCGGGTACCAGCCTGAGATCGCCTATTTCGAATGCCTGCACGAGCTCAAGCTCATCGTGGACCTCATGTACGAGGGCGGCCTGGCCCGCATGCGCTATTCCATCAGCGACACGGCCGAATACGGCGACTACACGCGCGGCCCGCGCATCGTCACCGACCAGACCCGCCAGGAGATGCGCAAGATCCTCAAGGAAATCCAGCAGGGCGAGTTCGCGCGCGAGTTCATCCTGGAAAACGCCGCCGGCAAACCGCATTTTCTGGCCATGCGGCGCATCAATGCCGAGCACCTCATCGAGAAGGTGGGCGGCAAGCTGCGGGGCATGATGAGCTGGTTGAAAAAATAGGCGTTGGACGGAAGCGGGCCGGGTCTTGCGACGCGGCCCGGGAGGGGTGCGCCATGGAATGCTGGTTTCGAATCTGCCGCCTGGCGGTGACCGTTTCCATGTTGGTCATGGCGGCGGTGCTTGGCCTGGACGCCGGGGGATGGAGCACGGCGGCGGCCCAGACCGCCCCGGAAAAAGCGCCCGAGGGCCAGCCCGGGCCGCCTGCGGAGACGACGCCCGCCCCAGGCGACCCGGTCGCCCCGGTCGCCCCAGTCGAAGAACTGACGTTTTCCCAGTGGATGGACAAGGCCCGGGCCGGAGATCTGGAAGCCCAGTGCAACGTCGGCGTGTTCTACGTCAACGGCCAGGGCGTGCCCCGGGACTATCCGGAAGGCCTAGCCTGGCTGTACCGGGCGGGGAACGCCGGGTTTTCCCATGCCCAGTTCCTTCTGGCCGGGTTGTACAGCCAGGGCTTCGGGGCCACACCCTCCGATCCCTTCCGGACCTGGTTTTGGGCCGCCCTGGCGGCGTCCAGCCAGGATATCCCCGACCAGGACCGGCAGTTGGCCGTGAAGATGATGGCGGCCGGGGAGAAGGAGCTGTCCGCTCCCCATCTGGCCTCGGTGCAGCGCATAGCCAAGGACTGGAGCCTGGGGCGGGCGGCCGCGCCACGCTGAATGAACGCATCACCAGGGACCGCCGCCTGGGACGGGCTGATGTGGCCTGACCGTGCGGCGGTCTTTGCATTCGTGGCAAGGATGGACGCATGATGTTCCGCCTTCCGAAATCGCCGTTTCCCGCGATCCGTTCCCCAGGCGCGCCCGGCCGGGGGCGGTGGCTCTTGTCGTGCCTTTGGATGGCGATATCCCTTGTGCATCCTGTAGATGTTCGCGCTGCGAGCGGAAAAATCGACACGGCCGCCTTCAACGCCTACTACGCGGCCCAGAGCAAGGCCCTGCACGGGCACCTGGGCAAGGTCGTGGAGGCCTATGCCGATTATTCCCGGCGCGGGGCGATTGGCCCCATGAAGGACGTTCTGGCCGCCAGGGGAACCCTTGCGGCCTGCTGGGAGCTTTTCCTGAACGCCGGGGACATGGTGTACGTCTATGACCGCCTCGACCCGTCCTGCGAAAAGTCCGTGAAGGACGTGGGGGCGTTGATGCGCACCGGGCTGTCCGTGGTGTCCGGGAAGATCGAGAAAGAACTGCAGTGGCTGGATGTGACCGTGAAGAACCTGGACGGGCAGCCGATAGCCGGTGAGCTGGCCGTCGCGGCCACGGATTTTCGCCAGACCGCCGCCGCGTTGCGCCGTTTTTCCGTGGATTTCGCCAAGCCCGTGGCGCCCGTCGCAACACCCGCCGCCAGACCGGGCGGGGCAGGCCTGGGGAGCCGCCCCGGCGGCCTTCCGGCTGTGTCCGGCCCGAGCCCCCCGGCCGACCCGTCGGTTCCGGCCGTGGGCATGGGCGGAAAGCCCTAGATGGCAACGCCCGATCCCTTCTTTTCCGACCTTTTCGGCTATGCGGCCGGCATACTGACCACCGTGGCCTTTTTGCCCCAGGTGATAAAAACCTATACCTCCAAGTCCGCCCGGGACATTTCCCTGTCCATGTACGTGATTTTCACCATCGGGATTCTGCTGTGGCTGGCCCATGGCCTGCTGATCGGCTCGGGCCCCGTGGTGGCCGCCAACAGCGTGGGGCTCGTGTTGTCCCTGGCCATGGTGATCATGAAGGTTGTCTTCGGCAGGGGGAAAGGCTAGTTCCCCGGAGCCGGGCACGTAAAAAGCGTTGATTTCTCTGTCCGATGCATGCATTATCCGCCGTTTTCCACTGCCATCGGGAGTTTTTCCATGTCCATTGCCGAAAAAATGCGCGAGATTGCCGCCCGGGTGGGGCCGGAGCATGTCTACCGCACCGTGTACGACGAAGAGCTTCGCGTCCTGGTGCCGGGAAAGGAAGACATCAACGCGGATATCCTGGACACCTTCGCCAGGATCGATTTTACGGGTAAAAGCGTTGTCGACCTGGGGTGCAACTTCGGGTTTTTCACGTTCTATGCCGCCAGGCTGGGCGCCCGCCAGGTGGTGGGGGTGGATCGCGAACAAGGGGTGTTGCGGGGGTGCGAAATATTAAAGCAGCACTTTAACTCCCCGGTCAGTTTCGAGGCCCACGACATCGACGACCCGGCCTGCTCCCTGCTTTCGCGCACCTTCGACGTGGCCATGCTGGTGGAGTTCATCGGCAAGACCTTCGTGGTGGAGAACAGGATCGCGCCTGCCCTGGGGTTTCTGGAGAAACTCTCCAGGCGGGAGCTCATTGTGTCGGTGCAAAAGATCTACTGGATCAAAAAGGAGCTGGGAAGCACGCCCGAGGCCATGCGCGCCATCTATACCGACCGCTACGTGCGGGGCGGGTCGTTTTATCTGCTGGACTACGTGCGGGACTTTTTCGCCCCGCGCTGGCGCATGGAGCCCGTCTCGGAATTAAACGGGGACGAATACGAGAAGCCCCGCAAGTTCCTGCGGTTTGTACCGGCCTAGGCCCCGGCTTGCCGTCTATTCCGCCTTCCACAAGGTCTGGGCCGGGGTAAAGGCCGCTTCGAGCTCGGGGCTTATGGAGATCAGCGCCGTGGTCCCCACCCGGGACAGGCGCACGTGACCGGCCGGATCGAGTCCGGCCCGCCGGGCCTCGCCTTCCCACCGCTCCATCTCGCCGCACAGCATGTCCTCGAATTCCGGGCGCGTTTCGCCCGGCCCGTCAAAGCTGGACATGACCGTCCAGCCGTCCCCGTTTTGTCCTTCGGTCATGGCGTGTCCTCTTTCCAGCCGTGCATGAGGTCGTGGGCGATGCCCAGGCGGTCCAGGATGCGGGCCACCACGAAATGCACCAGGTCGTCGATGGTTTCCGGCTTGTGATAAAAACCCGGCGCGGCGGCCACTATCTCCGCCCCGGCCTCGTGCGCCGCCAGCATGTTTTTGAGATGCGTCCGGTTGTAGGGCGTCTCGCGCGGCACCAGGATAAGTGGCCGGCGCTCCTTGAGACAGACGTCGGCGGCCCGGTGGATGAGGTTCGAGCCCAGGCCCGTGGCGATGGCCGCCAGGGAGGCCATGGAGCAGGGACAGACCACCATGCCCGCATGCCGCCAGGAACCGCTGGCCGGACCGGCGTCCAGCTCATTTTGCCGGTAGACCGTATGGGCCAGGGCCGCGAGGTCACCGGCCGAGGTGGCCGATTCCAGGGACAGCACCAGCCCGGCCGCGTCGGACAGGATGAGATGCAGCTCCACGCCGGGCGCCCGGGACAGCTCCCGGGCCAGGGACACGGCATAGGGCATGCCGCTGGCCCCGGTGACGGCCAGGACGACGCGGCGGATCATGGGGTGCCCCCCGGCGTCGCCTGACGGATCAAAAAAGAGACGTCCGGCCGCATCTGCGTTCTCCGTGGTTGTGCCATTGCCGCCTCAGGCCACGTCCCATTCGGGCCCGGCCGGGGTGTCCTTGACCTCCACGCCCAGGGCCGAAAGCTCGTCGCGGATGGCGTCCGAGCGGGCGAAATCCTTGTCCTTGCGCGCCGCCTGCCGCTCGGCCACAAGCGCCTCCACCCGGGCCGCGTCGATGCCCGTGCGGGCCAGGCGGACGGCCTTGAGCCGGGCCTTGAATGCGGCCGGGTCCGTGCCGAAAACCCCCAGGATGGCGGCATATCCGGCCATGCCGTCCAGGAAGCGGCGGCACAGGGCGGGGGTGTCCTTGCTCTTGGCCAGGGTCTTGTCCTCCAAGACCCGGTTCACCAGCCGGGCCATGCCGAAGACATGCCCCAGGGCGGCGGCGGTGTTCAGGTCGTCGTCCATGGCCGCGGCAAAACCCGCTTCCAGGCGGGCCATTTCCTCGGCGACGTCGGCGGGAAGGGGGGTGCCGGACCACTTGGTCCGAGTCAGGGCCTGGGCGGCGGATTCCAGGGCGGCATAGATCCGCCTGATCCCCTTTTCCGCCTCGTCCATGGCCGTGTCGGAATAGTCCAGGGGGCTGCGGTAGTGGGCCGAGACCAGGAAGAAACGCAGCACCTCGGGGAGATATCCGGCAAAGATGTCGCGCAGGGTGATGAAGTTGCCAAGCGACTTGGACATCTTTTCCGAATCGATGCGCACGAAGCCGTTATGCACCCAGAACCGGCAGAATTCCCGGCCCAGGGCGGCCTCGCTCTGGGCGATCTCGTTTTCGTGGTGGGGAAAGATCAGATCCTGGCCGCCGCCGTGGATGTCCAGGGGCAGGTCCAAAAGGCCCTCGCTCATGGCCGAACACTCCAGGTGCCAGCCGGGGCGGCCCTGGCCGAAGGGACTGTCCCACATGGGTTCGCCGGGCTTGGCCGCCTTCCACAGGGCGAAATCCAGGGGGTCTTCCTTCTCCTCGCCGGGCGCGACCCGGGCCCCGGAGCGCAGGTCTTCCACGTCGCGGCCCGAGAGCTTGCCGTAGCCCGGGAAGGAGCGCACCCGGAAATAGACGTCCCCGGACGGCGTGGCATAGGCGTGGCCCGTGTCGATGAGGCGCTGGGCCAATTCCAGCATGGGGCCGATGTAGGCCGTGGCCCGGGGTTCGGCGTCGGCCCGCAGTATCCCCAGGGCGTCCATGTCCTCATGGAAGGCGGCGATGTATTTCTCGGCCACGGCCTCGCTGGAGATACCCTCGATGTTGGCCTTTTTGATGATCTTGTCGTCCACGTCGGTGAAGTTGCGCACGAAGCGCACGGCAAGGCCCAGGCTTCGCAGGTAGCGCACCAGGACGTCGAAGACCACGCAGGAGCGGGCGTGGCCTATGTGGCACAGGTCGTAGGCCGTGATGCCGCACACGTACATGTTGACCTGTCCCGGGATGCGGGGGGTGAAGACCTCTTTGGAGCGGGTCTGGGTATTGTACAGCTGCATGGGCTTCTCCGGTGGACGGGGTGGTTTGTCAAAGCAAAGGGGCCGGGCAAAGTCAAGTGCGGCACAGGCGGCGGCGCGCTACCGGCGTGGGCGTGGGCGGGGGCGGGGACATATCCTGCCCCGTCCGGGAGCGGGAAACGCCGTTTTCACCGGGCACGCGCCTTTGGCTGGTCACCTCTTGCCGTCGAAGGCCTGGGCGATGATGTCCGGCCTGGGAGGACGGGTGAACAGGCTCACCAGGGGGACGACCGCAAAGGGCGCGATCATGGCCGCGCTCGAGGCGATGGGGGACTTGGCCGGTCCCAGGACGAAAAAGAGCGTGATGTTGACGGCAAGCCCCGTGGCCATGCCCGCCTTGACCCCGGCCTTGGTGGCCCGCTTCCAGAAAAGCCCGTAGATATAGGGGGCCATGAAGGCCCCGGCCACGGCGCCCCAGGACAGGGACATGAGCGTGATGATGATGTCGAAGTCGTAGCGGGCGATGACGTAGGATATGGCGATGAAAAGCGCCGACAACAGGCGGATGAGGCGGACCGAGGCCTTGTTGGATATCTCGGGATTGACGTGGCCTTTGTACAGGTCGATGGCCACGGCCGAGGCCGAGACCAGGACCAGGGAGGACAGGGTGGACATGGAGGCCGAGAGCACCAGGAGCAGGATGAGCGCCATGAGGGCCTCGGGCAGGTGGGTCTTGAGCATGTCCGGGATGAGCCGGTCGAAGTTGGCCGCGCCCGAGGGGGAAAGCGGCGGGGCGTCGTAGAACAGGTGCGACATGGACCCGGTGAAATAGGCCGCAAACCCGATGATCATCGCAAACACGCAGGTGGCCAGGGCGGCCTTGGTGATCACCGATTCGTCTTTGATGGCGTAGAATTTTTGCACCATCTGGGGCAGCCCCCAGGTACCGAACGAGGTCATGAACACCAGGGCGCACAAGAGAAGCGTCCCGGGTTGTTTTTCGGGCGGCATGTGCAGGAGGTGTTTGACCGGGATGGTGGAGAGCACCTCGGAAAGTCCGCCGCCTTTTTGCACCAGCAGGTAGACCATGGTCAGGGAGCCGCCGACCATGATGATGCCCTGCACGAAATCCGTGAAGGCGATGGCGAAGTAGCCGCCCAGAACCAGATACAGGCCGGTGATGCCGATCATGATCAGCAAGGCCGTGTCGAAGGAGATGCTGAAATTGGCTTCGAAGAGATAGCCCAGGCCTTTGAAGACCGAGGCCGAATAGGGCAAAAGGAAGACGAAGATGATCAGGGCGCTGATGATTTTCAAGTATTTCCCGTCATACCGTTCCTGCAAAAATTCCGGCATGGTCATGACGTCGAGGCGCTTGGTCATGCGCCGGGTACGCCTGCCGAGGACCAGCCAGGCCGCAAGGGATCCGAACACGGCGTTTCCGGCGGCGATCCACAGGGCGTTGAGACCGTAGGCCCAGCCGAGCTTCCCGGCGAACCCGATGAAAAGCACGGCGGAAAAATAGGTCGTGCCGTAGGCCACGGCCGAGACCCAGGGGCCGATGCTGCGGCCGCCCAGGAAAAAGTCGTTTAAGGACGAGGTCCGTCGCATGCCCCATACGCCCACCCCGATCATGAAGGTGAAAAAGACGCACAACAAGATGATGGAAAACATCGGCGGCCACGCTCCCGGATGTTGGGTGTCCCGGCGCGGGTTTGCGCGGGGCGGGGTTGGTCCCGGCCGGAAGGATCCTTCCGGCCGGGATGGCGGATGCTATTTCATGGCCTCGGGGAACATCTCGGCGGCCATCTCGCGCAGTTTGTACTTCTGGATCTTGCCGCTGGCGGTGATGGGATAGCTGTCCACGAAGGCCACGTATTTCGGTATCTTGTGCCAGGCGATCTGCCCCCGGCAATAGTCGCGCACGTCCTCGGGGGCCATGGTCACGCCCTTTTTGAGGATGATGAATGCCCCCACCTCCTCGCCGTACTTGCGGCTGGGAACGCCGGCCACCTGCACGTCGGAGATGCCGTCCATGGTGTAGAGGAACTCCTCGATCTCCCGGGGATAGATGTTTTCGCCGCCCCGGATGATCATGTCCTTGAGGCGGCCGGTGATGGCCAGGTAGCCGTTTTCGTCCATGGTTCCCAGGTCGCCCGAGCGCAGCCAGCCGTCGGGGGTGATGGCCTTGGCCGTGGCCTCGGGGTTGTTGTAGTAGCCCTTCATGAGGGAATAGCCCCGGCAGCAGACCTCGCCCTGCACGCCGTGCGGCACTTCCTGCCCGGTCTCGGGATCGCGCACGCAGACCTCGATGTGGGGCAGGGCCTTGCCCACGGACTCCACCCGGTACTGCAGGGGGTCGTCGGGCGTGGTCTGGGTCATGACTGGCGAGTTCTCGGTCAGGCCGTAGCAGATGGTGATCTCCTTCATGTACATCTTGTCCATGACCTGGCGCATGACCTGGATGGGGCAGGGCGAGCCGGCCATGATGCCCGTGCGCAGGCAGGAGAAGTCGAACTTGGAAAAGAGCTTGTGTTCCAGCATGGCGATGAACATGGTGGGTACGCCGTAGACCGCCGTACAGCGTTCCTGGTCGATGGAGGACATGACCCCGACGGGGTTGAAGGCCTCCACGATGACCATGGTCACCCCGTGGTTGACGCAGGCCATGACCCCCAGCACGCACCCGAAGCAGTGGAAAAGCGGCACGGTCAGGCACAGGCGGTCCTTATGGGAGAAGCGCTGGCGCTGGCCGATCCAGTAGCCGTTGTTGACCACGCTTTTGTGGGTGAGCATGACCCCCTTGGGAAAGCCCGTGGTACCCGAGGTGTACTGCATGTTCACCACGTCGTCGGGGTGCAGGGTGGCCTGCCGGGCGGCGTACTCCTCGTCCGTGACCATGCGTGACATGCCCAGAACCTCGGGGATGTTGTACATGCCGCGGTGTTTTTCGTGGCCCAGGAAGAAAACGCGCTTCAAATGCGGGAAGGTGGTGCTCTTGATGCGGCCGCGCTCCATGCTGCGCAGTTCCGGGGCCAGATCGTAGAGGATCTGGATGTAGTCCGAGTCGCGGAAGCCGTCGATGATGAAGATGTTCTCGCACTCGGAGTTGGTGAGCAGGTACTTGAGTTCGTTGCGCTTGTAGTTGGTGTTGACCGTGAGCAGGATGGCGCCCATCTTGGCCGTGGCGAACTGCAAGGCCACCCAGTAGGGCACGTTGGTGGCCCATACGGCCACCTTTTCGCCTTTTTGCACGCCCAGGGCCATGAGTCCCTTGGCCAGGTCGTCGGTGAGCCTGTCGAACTGGGAATAGGTCAGGCGGAAGTCGCGGTCCACGTAGACCACGGCCTCGTTGTCGGGATGGGCCGCCGCCGTCTTGGCCAGAAGCTGGCCCATGGTCAGGTCGAACAGGGGAGTGTCGTCGGACATGGTCGGCACCTCTATTCCGGGAAGTACAGGACGGCGTAGATCTGGGCCGGTTCGGTCCCCGCACAGCCCACATGGTGGGGCACGATGGAATTGAAGTAGATGCTGTCCCCGGGGGACAGGACATGGGTTTCCCGGGCCATGACGATCTCGACCTGGCCCGAGACCACCACGATGAACTCCTCGCCCTCATGGGAGGACAGGGCCTTGTCGGCCCCTGCCGCCTCGGGCTGTATCTCGATGAAAAAAGGCTCCATGTGACGGTCGGACTTGCCCGCGCCCAGGGAGTGGAAGGTCAGGCCCTCGCCCTTTTGGGCCGCGCCCGTGTGCAGCACCACCTCGCCGTCGCCGCCCAGATCCGTGCAGCGCACCAGACAGCAGTCGCTGCCCACCTCGTCGTCCATGAAGGTGCCCAGACGTACGCCCAGGGCCCGGGAGACCTTGAGCAGGGGGCCCAGGGAGGGCGAGATGTCGTCCTGCTCCAGGGAGGTGATGAACTCAAGGGAAAGTCCCGTGCGTTCGGCCATTTCCTCCCGGCTTATGTCCTGCAGTTCGCGGAAGGCCCGGATGCGATCGCCCAGTTTTTTTTCTTTCATACGGCACCTCGTGGTCATGGTTTGATGGCGACATGCGCCCGGGTTCCGGTACAGGATATTTCGCCGGGACTCCAGTCCCTTTTTGCCACCTTCCCGGGATATTCGCCGATTTCCCTTTGACAAGGGAAAAATATTCGGAAAAAGAAAGAGCCTCTCATTCGCGATCATTTCGCTTTGTCGCCAACCATCCAGCTTGCCACGAGGTGCGGCCATGAACGAGGAAGTGGGTCCGGTCAAGGACATCGCCATGCGACTAGGCGGCCTGCGCGAGGTCATGGGGTTTTCCCCCGAGACCCTGGCCGAAAAAACCGGGGTCGATGCTGCGGACGTCCTGGCTTACGAATCCGGCAGCCGGGAAATACCCGTCAGTTACCTCTACAAGGTCGCCCAGGTCTGCAACGTGGACCTGACCACGCTTTTGACCGGCGGCGAGGCCCATCTGCACGCCTTTTCCCTGGTCCGGGCCGGGCACGGCCTGGCCGTGGACCGGCGCAAGGCCTACAAGTACCTGAGCCTGGCCTACCGGTTCCGCAAACCCGCCATGGAGCCTTTTTTGGTCACGGTGCCGCCCAAGCCCGAGTCCGACCTCGAGTGCAACCGGCATTTGGGGCAGGAGTTCGTGTACATGCTGCGGGGGCGTCTGGAGATCCGCCTGGGCGACGAAGTGGTGGTCATGGAGCCGGGGGACTGCCTGTATTTCGATTCCCGCACGCCCCACGCCATGCGCGGACTGGACGGCCAGGAGGCCGAGTTCCTGGATGTGATCATTTAAAAGCGACGCGATACGGGCCCACGGCCCGCCCAATACCGAAACGGAGCCCGACGTGAATATCCCTGAAAAATTGTCCCCGACCTCCTATAAGGAGTTCCTCGAAACGTTTTCCCTTGATGTTCCCGAGGACTACAATTTCGCCTTCGATTTCGTGGATGCCGTGGCCGCCGCCGATCCCGCCCGTGCGGCCATGATCCACATCGGTCCCAAGGGAACCCGCCGCGACTACGACATGGCCTATTTCAGCCGTGAATCCAGCCGCATGGCCAACGCCTTCGCGACCCTGGGCATCAAAAAGGGCGACCGGGTCATGGTCATCCTGTACCGCCGGGTGGAGTGGTGGGTGACCTTTCTGGCCCTGGCCAAGATCGGGGCCGTGCCCGTGCCCTCGCCCAACCTCCTGACCCCCCACGACATCGAGTTCCGGGTCAACTACGCCAAGATCAAGGCGGTCATCGCCGAGGACTCGGTCGTGCCCCGGGTGGAAACCGCCCGCCAGGCCTGCCCGGGCCTTGAGGTGCTGGTCCAGGTGGGGCCGTCGCCCCTGCCCGGGGGCTGGGCCGCCTATGACGAGATCGGCAGGGCGGCAGACACGGCCTTTCCCCGCACGGCCGATTCCCCCCGCCGCGACGATCCGCTGTTGATCTTTTTTTCGTCGGGCACCACGGGCATGCCCAAGATGGTGGTGCATACCAACGCCTATCCCCTGGGCCATTACGTCACCGGGATCTATTGGCACGATCTTTCCCCCGGGGACATCCACCTGACCCTGGCCGACACGGGTTGGGGCAAGGCCGTGTGGGGCAAGTTCTTCGGCCAGTGGATGGCCGGGGCCGTGGTCTTCGTGTGGGATTTCCGGGGCAAGTTCGTCCCGGCCGAGCTGTTGGACGTCCTGAGCGCCAACAAGGTCAGCTCTTTTTGCGCCCCGCCCACGGTCTACCGCTTCCTCATCCGCGAGGATCTGGCCAAGTGGGATCTCTCCAGCCTGCGCCACTGCACCACGGCGGGCGAGCTTTTAAACGACAGCGTGTTCCACGCCTGGAAAAAGGCCACGGGCATGCCCATCTACGAGGGCTATGGCCAGACCGAGACCTGCCTGCAACTGGCCACCTTCCCGTTTATGACCCCCAAGCCCGGGTCCATCGGCCGTCCGGCGCCGGGCTGGGATCTGATCCTGCTCGACGAGCACGGTATGCCGTGCCCGCCGGGGGTGGAGGGGGAGATCTGCCTGAAACTCTCCCCGGGCAGGAATCTGGGGCTTTTCACCGGCTATCTGGACGAGCCGGAGAAGACGGCGAACGTCATGCACGACGGGGTGTATTATACCGGCGACAAGGCCTGGATGGACGAGGACGGTTATTTCTGGTTCCTGGGCCGCATCGACGATCTGATCAAGAGCAGCGGCTACCGCATCGGCCCCTTCGAGGTGGAAAGCGCGCTCATCACCCATCCGGCCGTGGTCGAGGCGGCGGTGACCGGCGTCCCGGATCCCGTTCGCGGCCAGGCCGTGAAAGCCACGGTGGTGCTGTCGTCCGGCTACGAGGCCTCCGACGAGCTGGCCAAGGAGCTGCAAAATCACGTCAAGACCGTGACCGCGCCGTACAAGTACCCGCGCATCGTGGAATTCGTGCCCGAGCTGCCAAAGACCATCAGCGGCAAGATCAAACGGGCCGAGATCCGCAAGATGGACCTGACCCGGGACATGTAATTTTGTCCCGCGACGCGACAACGCGGCGCCCCCTGCCTTCGGTGGCCTTCGGCCGGGCGGGGGGCGTCTCTTTTTTTGTCTGCGGCCGCCATGCCGGGCGGATGCCGGCCATCCTTAACGGTCTTTGAGGCCGAAGCGTTTGATCTGGCTCCAGATGGTGGTCCTGGAGACGCCAAGCAGCCGCGCGGCCTCGGATTGGTTGCCTCCCGTGGTCCGCAGGGCCGCCGTCAGGCGTTCCTTGCGGACGGCGTCCAGGTCGCCGGCGGCCGGGATGGACGGCATCGGCGGTGCGTCCGCCACCTGGGCGATGTCGCCCGGCAGGTCGTTCGGCTCCAGGACATCGCCCCGGCAGGCGATGAAGGCGTATTCGAAGGCGCTTTTAAGTTCCCGCACGTTCCCCGGCCAGGGATAGCGCATGAGGGTCTCCATGGTTTCGCGGGCGATTCCCTGGATGTTCTTTTTTTCGTATTTCAGCCTGATGCGCCGGAAAAAAGCCTCGGCCAAAAGCGGGATATCCTCCCGGCGTTCGCGCAGGGCGGGCATTTTGATGGGGATGACGTTGATGCGGTAATAGAAATCCCGCCGAAAGGCCCCCTTTGCGACCAGGGCCGGCAGATCCCGGTTGGTGGCCGAGAGGATTCTGGCCTGGACCGGGATGGGCTGGTGATCCCCCACCCGCTCGATGACCCGGTCTTCCAGCACGCGCAGGAGTTTGACCTGGGTGCTCAGGGGCATGTCCCCGATCTCGTCCAGGAAGATGTCGCCATCGGCCGCCACTTCGAAGCGTCCCGTCCGGTTTCTGTGGGCCCCCGTGTAGGCGCCTTTCACATGGCCGAACAGCTCGCTCTCCAGGAGCGACTCGTTGAGCGCGGCGCAATTCACCTTGACAAACGGCTTGGCGGCGCGTGGTCCCGCCTCGTGAATGGCAATGGCCGCCAGCTCCTTTCCCGTTCCGCTCTCGCCGTAGATGATGACCGGCGCATCCGATTGCGCCGCGTTGGCGATCATGTCGTAGACATGGAACATGGCTGGTGAACGGCCGATAAGTCCATGGAACGTGTCTTCCGCCCTGAGTTCCCGGCGATAGGTTTCGATCTGCGTTTCCTTCTCCAACAGATCGGTCACGTCGGTCATGGTCTCCACCGCCCCGATGACGATTCCCGATGCGTCGTGCAACACCGAGGCGTTTTTCACGATGTGTATCGTGGAACCGTCTTTGCGGGTTATGGCACAGCGCTGCCGCCGCAGCTCACCCTTTTGGAACATCACGCACCAATGACAGCCTTCGTTGTCGCGGGCCAGTTCGCAGGAGGTGCAGTTGATGATCGTGCACGAGGCCCCCACCAGTTCCTCGCGGGCATAGCCCGTGATCTCTTCCAGGGCGCTGTTGACGGAAACGATCCGGCCCTTGGTGTCCACGATCATCACCCCGTCCTGGATGGTGTTCACCACGGTTCGCCAATATTCGTCGAGGCTCTGGGTGAGCATGGCTTGTCCTTGTTCAGTTTATGAACGTTTCGAATGTTCTAAAACATAACACATGAACAGTCCCAGGACAAGGAAAAGTCAGGAACCGACGCGCAGGCAGATGGTTTTTCTGAGAAAACATGAAGAATAAATGGGTTTTGGAGAATTGTTCGGGTGGTGTTTTCCCGGATCGTCCGGTTGGCACGCTCCTGGCTATAGGGAAGGTGTCAGACGGTCCGGAAGAATGCAAACATGGAATATGACATGATCAGGTTCGATCTTCGAAATTCCATAACCCCGCTGGTTTTGTTGGAAGTCGGGTCCGTCATGCAGAGGATGTCTCCGGGTGAATGCATTGAAATCAGGTGTGAAGACCGTTCAGTCATCAATGATTTGCGCCGGATACATTACGATTTCGTGTGCATGGGGCTGGATAATAAAATCATGAAAGACGGCAGTGGATATCTGATAGTTATGGAAAAGAATCCTCAAACAAGGAGTTGCGTCATGTCCGATCTCGATCTTTCCTCCGTCCAGGTTGCCAGCATCGCCGACGCCCGGGGGAGCGCCTGCCCCGGCCCGTTGCTCGAGGCCAAAAAGGGCATCGGCAAGGTCAAGGTGGGCGAGGTGCTTGAGATCTATTCCAACGATTCGGGAACCAGGACGGATATCCCGGCCTGGGCCGGGAAGGTCGGTCACGAATATCTGGGGATGGTCACGGCGGAAGGCTACGACAAGCACTTCGTGCGCAGAAAGAAGTAGGCGGAGGCGGTCATGGGGAGCCAGACATGCGCCAAAGCGCAGGACAAGATTCTTCTTCTCGCCACGGAAAGCTGCGCATACCCCGGTGCGGACTCGGTGGGGCAGGCCCACGCCTCGTATCCCGCCAATGTCTACGTGCTCAAGGTGAAGGCTCCGGTGTTGTTTCCCGAGAAGTTCTACCTTGAGTGCTTCAGGAAGGGGATCGGTGGGATCATCATCATGTCCTGCGGCGAGGAATGCCCCTACGAGGGGGCGTATAAGGCCATGGCCAAGCGGCTGGACCGCGTCTACGAACTCATGAAGGAGGAAGGTCTGGATATCCGCAGGCTGCGCCTGACGGCGATCTGCACCGTGTGCAACAGGGCCTTCCTCAACGAAGTGAACCAAATGAATCAGATCGTCCACGAATTGAGCCCGCCGGTTTAGGCGCAAGAGGAATCGGACGGACATGAAAAAGACGCGCACGGCTCGCGGTAGCGGCCACGCGCGTGTTCGGGGGCAACACATGGACTCATGGAACAACGCTGTATTTGACGCCGTGGTCATCGGCGGCGGCATTGCCGGGCTGCAGTCGGCCCTGGACCTGGCCGGACAAGGATACAAGACGGCGGTGGTGGAAAAGGACGCCTCCATCGGCGGGAAGATGATCCGCCTTTCCAAGGTGTTTCCGACTCTTGACTGCGCCAGCTGCATCACCACGCCCAAGATGGCGGCGGCGGCGCACCATGAAAACATCACGCTCTATACCTGTTGCGACGTGCAACGGGTCGAAAAAGATGCGCCTGGCGTCTCGGTGTCGATGATCCAGCGGCCGAGATATGTCGACATCGACAAGTGTATCGGGTGTCGGAAGTGTGAATACGCCTGTCCGGTTCTCATCCCGGATGCCGAACAGGGGGGATTTTCCGGGCGCAAGGCCATCCGCATTCCGTTTTCCAACGCCATCCCGCAAAAGGCGCTCCTGGATGTGGAAAACTGCATGTTGTGCGGCAAATGCGCCGACGTCTGTCCCACCAAGGCCATCCGCTACGATCAGAAGCCCGAGACCTGCCGGATTCAGGCCAAAACGGCCATCCTGGCCACGGGATACGAGCTGTCGTCCCTGGAGGACAAGCCGCAGTACGGCAACGGGGACATCCCCAACGTCATCGATTCCCTGCAGATGGAGCGGCTGCTGGCCCCGCACGGGCCGTACGGCCGGGTGCTGCGTCCCTCGGACGGCATGATCCCCGACTCCATCGCCTATGTGCAATGCGCCGGTTCGCGGGATGCGAGCATGGGCGTCTCCTATTGCTCGCGGTTTTGCTGCATGTACGCCGTCAAGCAGGCCATGCTGCTGTCCGGTTCCCTGCCCCTGGCGGACATCACCATCTATTACATGGACATCCGGGCCTTCGGGAAAAACTACGAACAGTTCTACCAGAACGCCAAGGCCATGGGCATCGAATTCGTCAAGGCCAAGGTTGCGTCCCTGGACGCGGGCGAAGGCGGTGCGGTGACCGTGCGCTACGAGGATCAGTCGGGCGAGGGCGCGACCTCAAGGGATCATGACCTGGTGGTGTTGTCCATGGGCGTGTTGCCCGGGTTTACGCCCGGCGGCGTCTGTCCCGTGGGCGTCGGGGCCGATGGATTCATCCAGTCCGTTCTGCCCAAGATGTCGCCATCCGTGACCGATATGGAGGGCGTTTTCGTGGCCGGGGTGGCGGCCGGTCCCAAGGATATCGTGGACACCATCACCGAGGCCGGAGCGGCGGCGATGCAGGCCGCGCAGTACCTCGCCGCGCTTTCGGGGAAGGCCCCGGGAGCGGCCAAGAAGGAGTCGTCCCATGAGTGAGCCGGAACGCGCAAAGACCCCCGATTGCGGGGAGCAGGCCAGGGTCGGGGTCTATATCTGCTACTGCGGCGGAAACATTTCCGATCATGTGGATGTGGAGCAGGTCCGGGAGCGCATGGAGAGGGTTCCCGGCGTGGCCGTGGCCAGAACCAACATGTTCATGTGTTCCGACCCGGGCCAGGAACTCATCATGGAGGATCTCCGCCAGGGCCGCATCAACCGGGTGGTGGTGGCCTCCTGCGCCCCGAGCCTGCACGAATCGACCTTCCGCTCGGCCATCGCCCGGGCCGGGGGCAATCCCTACCAATACGAGCACGCCAACATCCGTGAACAGGTCAGCTGGGTGCATCACGGCCAGGCGGCCACGGACAAGGCCAGCCGCCTGATCGCGTCGGCCACGGGCAAGGCCCGCACCCTGACTCCGCTGGAACCCATCCGGGTCCAGGCCCGCCGCCATGCCGTGGTCATCGGCGGCGGCATCGCGGGAATGCGCGCCGCCCTGGATCTGGCGGCCATGGGGGTGCGGGTGGCCCTGGTCGAGAAGACTCCCTATCTGGGCGGCGGCGTGTCCCGGCTCGTCCGCCTGGCCCCCACCGGGGAGGATGCCGCCCGCCTGGTGTCCATGCTGGCCGGGCGCGTCCTCGACCACCCGGACATCACCGTCCACGCCGGGTGCGCCGTGACGTCGTTTGGGGGGTATGTCGGCAATTTCACCCTGGCCGTGTCTCCCGTTCCCGGGGCCTGCGCCCCGGCCGGGGAGACCTGGCCGGGGGGATACGTCCCGGGCCGGGGCGTCCTGGTTCCCCAGGCATCGGACGATGCGCCGGTCACCCTGGAAACCGGGGTGGTCATCCTGGCCACGGGCTTTGCCTCCTATACCCCCCGGCCCGGGGAATACGGGTTCGGCGAGAACGCGGAAGTGGTCACCCTGCCGGATCTGATCCAAAAGATCGGCGGCCTTGAGGAACAACGCGGCGGAAGCCTGGTGCTCGACGGCAGGACCATCCGCAGCCTGGCGCTTATCCACTGCGTGGGCAGCCGCCAGGTGCCCGGGATCCATGAGGAGGATGCCAACGGCCACCTCAACGAGCACTGCTCCCGGGTGTGCTGCACCTCGGCCATCAACACGGCCAACGCCATCCGCGAAGCCTGTCCGCAGACGAGCGTCTACGAGCTGTACCGGGATATCCGGACCTATGGCCGGGGGCAGGAGGAACTGTATGCCAAGGCGTCGGGCAACCGGGTGGTGTTCATGCGCTTTGGCGCCGAGCAGCCCCCGGTGGTGCAACGGAATACGGCAGGCGGCGGCTATCCCCTGAAGGTGACGGTCACGGACGAACTGACCTTCGGCGAGGAATTGGAGGTACCCGTGGATCTGGTCGTGCTGGCCACGGGCATGGAGCCCGGTCCTGTCGCGGACCTGGTGGAGATGCTCAAGCTGCCGGTGGGAGCGGACCGGTTTCTCCTGGAAACCCATCCCAAGCTGCGCCCGGTGGAACTGCCCATTGCCGGCATCTTTCTGGCCGGAACCTGCCAGGCCCCCATGGACGCGGGGGAGACCTGCAACGCGGCCTCGGCCGCCGCCGTCAAGGCCGTGTCCCTTCTGAGCAAGGGGTATGTGGAACTCGATCCCTTCGTGGCCGAGGTCGATGTGCGCCGCTGTACGGGGACCGGGGCCTGCGTCGAAGCCTGCCTCAATCCCGGGGCCATCGCCCTGGAAACCATGGAGATCGACGGAAGGCAGGTCACGCGCGCCCGGGTGACCCCGGCCCTGTGCCTGGGCTGCGGCGCATGCGTGGCCGTGTGTCCCGAAAACGCCATCGACATCAACGGATGGACCCTCGGGCAATACGAGGCAATGGTGGACATGATCGTATCCGACGCCGTCTGTATGGATTCCGGCGGCATGGACGCGCCGGTTCCCGAAACGGCCGGCGCATGAGCGTACAAAAAGGAGCACGGCCATGAGTCAGGCCATATCCGATATGTCGGCTTCCAAGGAAACGATGAAGGCCTTGCGGGTCGAACGCAAGGAGTGGATCGCAGGGGCCTCGGCCCTGGCCCGGGAAGGCAAGAAGGCCCGCAAGGCGGTCATGGAACGTCTGGCGGCGTCCAGCGCCACGGTCCCGGAAATCGCCGAGGCCACGGGGCTTGCGCCGGATACGGCCCTGTGGGTGGTGGCCAGCCTGAAAAAGTTCGGCGAGATCGTCGAGGCGGAGAAGGACGGCAGTTTTTACCGTTACGCCCTGGCCGCCGGGGCGGCGCAGGCGCCGGAAGCCTGATGCGGCTCCCCGGAGCCGTAGCGGAACCGTTTTGTCTGTGAAGGAGAAACGTCATGGCCGGAGTCAATCCAGCATTCGTCAAGCAGCTTGAGCCGTTGGGCGCGGACATCGGCTCGGCCTGCTTCAACTGCGGGACATGCGCTGCAATATGTCCCCTGGTTGACGGGCATTTTCCGCGAAAAATGATTCGTTACGCCCAGATAGGCGCACAGGAGCGGATCCTGGAACAGGCCCGGGAACTGTGGCGTTGCCTGCACTGCGGCCTGTGTACCCAGACCTGTCCGCGCGGCGCGAATCCCGGCGAGGTCATATTGACGCTCAAGCGGTTCGTGACGGCCGCCTGGAGGAAGTCCTGATGTACAATCCCAGAGACATTATCGAGATTCTGGCCGCCAATGTCCGAAAGACCATGAGCCCCTTCGGCGTGCCCAAGGGCATGGTCAACGGATGGTGGAAAGGCGAAGGGCTGCCGCAGAATGAGGAGACCCTGCTTTTTACGGGGCTCATGTATCAGTTCGTGCCCTACATTGAGACCGCCACCAGGCAGATGGAACGGTACGAGGACACGGCATGGGCATCTTATCTTCAATACGCCCGGTTCGTGCCGAGCACTCTGTCCGGCATCGGCCTGGCCCTGCTCACCCCGGCGGCCGAAAAGGAGAAGGCGGCGCGGCATCTGCGCAACATCGTCAAGGTCTTGCGCGCCTCCGGGACTCGGTTCGGATACCGCCCGGACCTCGACGAATACAGCGGCATCCTGCTCTACGATCTGGGAGACCAGGACAATTTTGTCCGCCATGCCCGCATCGTGGCCGAAAAGCTGCAAAAGGCCGGAGTGAAAAAGATCATCACCACGGACCCCCATACGACGTATGCCCTGAAGGTGCTGTATCCGAAATACGTCGGGGCGTCCTTCGAGGTCGGCACGTATTTCGAGGCGCTGCATCTGCATGCCGACGCAGGGGGAAAGAAGATCACTCTGCACGATCCGTGTTTTTACGGCCGATATCTGGAACTCTCTCATGTCCCTCGGCGGCTTTTGGGCGAGCTCGGCTATCAGTGCGTGGATCTGCGGGAAAGCGGGACGTACACCAGGTGTTGCGGCGGCCCGGCCGAGTCCATCTCCCCCAAGCTGTCCGCCCGGATCGGTTCGCAACGGGTGGAAAAGCTCGACGCCACCGGCGAGCAACTCGTGACCATGTGCCCGATCTGCCTGAACAATCTTCGGAAGTCGGGGGCCAACGTCGTGGATTTGTCCTCCATACTGGCTGGCGTCCAGGCGCCAGCCGCCAACTGATAACCGCAAGGAAGGGACGATCATGCCGGAAAAACAGGAGAAAATCCTCTACATCGGAACCCATGCCAACGATCATCCGGAAAAAGCGCATCTGCCCTTTGTCCTGGGCAATGCGGCCCTGGCCATGGACATCCAGGCCACGGTGATCCTGCAGGCCAACGGGGTCTATCTGGCCCAGAAGGGATTCGTGAACCACATGCTGTCCGGCGGCGGCTTCCCGCCGCTTAAAAAACTCATGGAGGACTTCCTCGCCCAGGGTGGCGGGCTCAAGGTCTGCAAACCCTGCATCGCCGAACGCAACATCGATGAGTCCGAACTGATCGAAGGGGCGGAGATCACGGCGGGCGGGGCCTTGAACATCGCGGCCATCGAGGCCGACGCGGTGCTGGTTTTCTAGTGTCGCGTCCACGAAACGCGCATATGGCGTTTCGTAGGTAAAAAGCGAAAAACCAGTGATTTTTCTTAAAAAATCCTCTCGTATTTTGTAAGGGACGTGACACGAGACATGCGCCTTTTCTGCGACATGTCAGCATGATTCAGGAGTACCGGCAGTGTATGAGAAGTGGGCAGAAAGACGTCTGCATGAAGAGCAGATGCAGGAGACGTGTACTACGCCCAGGCCATTCGTTTGCGGCGCAATCCGGAGGGAGTCCGACCGGCTCCCTCCGGACTGATCCGAAGGACATATGGTGTCTCGTCCGGATGGAGAACCGTCGTCTGTTGGAGGTGTTTGATGAGCATGACAGGGGTATCCAAACAGGAACAAAAAATCGATGAGCTGGCCACGGAAGTTGAAAAGCTGCATCCCGGCTTGAATCATCTTTCCGTCAAAGGGGCCTTCCGGTTCGCGGTTTCGGAGTGCGTGAAGGTCCACGGCTATGCGGACTGGAAGGAGGTTTCCGGAAAGCCTGCCGAGGAGCGGCAACGGTTTTTCGATTGCCTGTGCAAAACCGTCATCCCGAAGATCGTCAAGCTCGGCCTGCCGCCCGAGCAGCGCCTGGAGCTTGAAAAAAAACTCAAGGATGTCAACAGGAAATACCTCCAGCCGTAACCGGCAGTCTCCCCGTCCCCTGACGGGGATGATCGGCGCTGCCCCGGGAATGGGCTCCCCCGGGGCAGTCTCTTTTCAACGAGCCCGTCCCGGGGTACATCCGCCACGCGGCACATGCCGCCAAAGGATGCGCCCAAAATGCCCAAACCTTCCGAACCCATCACGCCTTCGGCCATAACGACCCGGCTGGCCGCTACGGATATGGCCGTCACGGCCGATCAGGCCGCTTCCCTGGCGATCTACCTGGAGACGCTGTCGTCCTGGAACCGCCGGATCAATCTGGTGGGGCACGTCGCCTGGACGGAGATTCTGGACGATCTGGTGGCCGACAGCCTGCATCTGGCCGCCTTTCTCGCCTCCTCCGAGGTGGCCGGGCTTCTCGGTTCGGCCGGCGGGGAGCCGGTTGCCCTGGATTTCGGGGCCGGGGCGGGACTGCCGGGGATTCCCCTGCGCATCCTGTGGCCGCGCGGAGACTATGTCCTGATTGAGGTCCGGGCCAAGCGCGCCGTGTTTTTGGCCGAGGCCCTGGCCCGCCTGTCCCTGCCCCGGACCACGGTCTTCTCCGGCCGGGCCGAGGAGGCCCCGGGGCGGCTTCTCACCCCGGATCGGCCGGGCCTCGTCCTGGGTCTGTCCCGGGCCTTTCTGCCCTGGCCCAGGTTTCTGGCCTTTGCCGCCACACACCTGGGCGACCTGGGGCGGCCTGTGGCTGTCCTGTGCATGACCGGCGACCGTCCGGGCGATGATCCCGGGGCCATCGGCGGCGCGGGCTGGGCCCTTTGCGCCGAGTCCGCCTATGCCGTGCTCGGGAAAACCCGCTATTTGTCGCTTTTCGTCCCCAAAAACGCCTCCAGGGCGCTGCCCTTGAAGATGAGTTGAGTAGCGGTTTCGTCGGCCAGTTCCGCCAGGTCCATGAGCCGCTCCAGGAAGTCCAGGATCAGGCCCTTGCGGTCCTCGTCGCCGTTTTCGAAGTCGAAGGCCATGTCGCCGCTTGTGATGTAGGCCTGGATTTTGTCCAGATAGGCCGTGTCAAGCATGGGATCTCCTTGGCCGGGATGCGTCCGGCGCGTCCGGGCCGTTCAGTGGTGATAGGGCGCGCCGCGCAGGATGGCCATGCCCCGGTAGATTTGTTCCAAAAGCACCACCCGGGCCAGTTCGTGGGGCAGGGTGCCGGGCCCCAGGCTGACGACTTCCCCGGCCCGGGCCAGCACCTCGCCGGACAGGCCGTAGGCCCCGCCCACGATGAAGCACGGCGCCCGGCCGGGATCCTCCACCCAGACCCCGAGACGCGCGGCCAGGGCGGGGGAGTCGTACATTTTGCCGCGCCCGTCCAGGACCACGGGATAATCCCTGGCCCCCAGGCGTTCCAGCACGGCCTTGCCCTCGGCCTTTCTCCGATCCTCGGGATTTCCCGAACGGGCGTCCTTGACCACCACGCGGACCGTGGCGATACTGTGGCCGATGGCGTCCAGGTAATGGTCCTCGGCCTGCCGGTAAAACGGGGCCTTGGCCTGCCCGACGAAGAGAAAGCGCAATGGTTTCACGGCGGTTATGCCAGGTCCGGGTTTTGCATTTTGTGATTCCCGGATCGTGGTGTATCCTTGGGGTTGAAGCGTTGTCAAAGTGTCGCAGGCCGGCTGCGGCCGGCGGAAGGTGGCGGCCGGATTCATATTGGGCGGGGAAAAAGGCGGAGTCAGGGATGGGATCGTGTTTTCGGAGATGTTGGGCGGGCATGCGCCGCGCCGTGGGGGCCGCCTGCCTGGCGGCGGTCCTTGCCGTCGTGGCCGCAGCGCCCCTTGCCGCCGCCTCCCTGGACCTGAGCAACCTCGTCCTCAACAACCATGACGGCAGGATCCTGGTCCGTTTCGGCCTGGCCATTCCCGATCTGACGCCCCTGGAAACCGTTTTCGCCGAAGGCGGCGTCCTGGCCCTGCGCATGGACGCCCGGCTGTCGGAAAAAAGCGACTACCTGTGGGACCATCAGGTGGCGGAGGCCGCACGCATGGCCGTGATTCGCAAAACCGGCGCGGGGTACGTGGTGGAGCCCGCCCCGGCGCCGCGCCCGGGCAAGTCCGGAGCCGCCCCGGCCACGCCAGCCGGCGAGCCAGCCGTCCCCCTGGCCTCCGGAACCGATCTGGCCGAAGTGCTGCGTCAGGCCTTTGGCGAGGTAGCCCTGGATCTGGGGGCCTGGGAGGTGCTCAAGCGGGGCGAATCCTATGTCCTGGGGCTCGGCATCTCGCTTGTGCGCGGCGACGTCTCGGCGTTTTGGCGCAATACGCTCTTTTTTTGGTCCTTCGACGTCATCCCCAAGGCCCGTTACCGCCTGGATTTCACCTACTGATCCCCTGCGGCGTCCCTTTCGCCGGCCCATCCTCTGCGGCGCGCCGCAAGTGGTGGTTGCCGGGCGCTTCCCCTTTCCGCTATAGACGGCATGGTCATATCCGTATTTCCCAAAGGAGCCGCCATGCGCGTCGTCATTGCCGGAGGAACGGGTTTTATCGGCACGGCCCTGACCCATGTCCTGACCGCGTCGGGCCATGACGTCACCATTCTCACCAGGCGTCCTCGACCCGCCGCGCCGGCAACGGATGGCGGCAGGGTGGACTATGCGGTCTGGGACGGCATGACCGCCCGGGGCTGGGGGGAATGGGCCGAGGATGCGGCCGTGGTCAACCTGGCCGGGGAAAACATCGCCGCCGGCCGCTGGAGCGCCCAGCGAAAACGCGACATCGTGGAGAGCCGCATGGCCGCCGGGTCCGCCGTGCTCCAGGCCGTGGCCCAGGCCGCGGTCAAGCCCCGGGTGGTGGTCCAGGCCTCGGCCGTGGGGTATTATGGGGACCGGGGCGAGCAGGTGCTTGAGGAAACCTCGCTTCCTGGCAAGGGCTTTCTGGCCGAGACGGCGGTCAAATGGGAACAGAGCACCCGGGATGTGGAATATATGGAGGTGCGCCGGGTGATCGTGCGCACGGGGGTGGTCCTGGGAACCGGCGGCGGAGCCCTGGCCCGCATGCTGCCGCCGTTCCGCCTGGGCCTTGGGGGGCCGGTGGGCGACGGCAAGTCCTGGTTTCCCTGGATTCACATCCGGGACGAGGCCCGGGCCATCGCCTTTCTCATCGAGCGGCCGGAAGCCGCAGGGCCGTTCAATCTGGTCGCGCCGGGCGTGGTCACGGGCAAGGCCTTTGCCGAGGCCCTGGGCAAGGCCGTGGGACGGCCCGCGGTCCTTCGCGTTCCGGCCTTCGCCCTGCGCCTGGCCCTGGGCGAGATGGCCGACGCGGCGCTTCTGGCCAGCCTGCGGGTTTCGCCGACGCGGCTTAAGGCCCTGGGCTTCGCCTTCGATTTCCCGGACATCGCCTCGGCCCTGGCCGACCTGACGGCGGCGGCCTGAGCCCCGGAGCGCAGGCCGTCAGCCCTGCCTTTCGATCCAGATGAAGGACGCCTGGCGTCCCGTGGTGCGTGACCTGCGGTAGGAGAAAAAATGGGGCGAGGCGGCGGTGCAGATGTCCAGGCCGTAGATGTTTTCGGGCCGAAGTCCCGCCGCCGCGAGCTGGTCCCGGGTCAGCCGCCACAGATCCACAGTTTGTGACGCCTCATCGTAATAGGCCGCAAAGCGTGGTCCGAACTCCGCCTCGAAATTCACGAATTGCGCCGCCAAAGGGCCCAGGCTCGGGCCGCGCACGGCCAGGCAGTCGCGCGGGGAAAGCCCGTAGCGGGCGCAAAACGCGGCCACCCCGGAGCCCGGAAAATCCATCACGTTGCCCCTCCAACCCACATGCAGGGCGGCCACGTATTTCCCCGAGGCATGGGCCACCAGGATGGGCTGGCAGTCGGCGGTCTTGATCGCCAGGGCCGCCCCGGGACGCGAGGTGGCCTGCCCGTCGGCCTCCCGGGGACTCGGCATATCCAGGGTGTCGGCCTGGGGATCGAAGACCATGTCAGAGCCGTGCACCTGCTTGAGGGCGTGCCAGGAGGAGAACCCCAGCGTGTCGCGAAAGGCCTGCCTGGTCGCCGTCACCCGGTTGGGGTCGTCGCCCACCCGATAGGAGACGTTGCCCCCGGCGAAAAGGTCGCCACATGCGCATCCCAGGGCGGCGGCCTGGCCGGCGTTCGGTACGGCGGCGCGCATGCCGAAGGCGCAGCGCACCCCGGGAAGCGAGGGAAAGCGGAAGGCGATGGCGGCTACGGGCTGATCCATGTCAACTCCTTGGGGGTGCAGACGGCGTGCATGGGCTGGTCCCAGGGCTCGACGGGGAGCCGGTCCACAACCTGAAAATCGTAGGCCAGGCCGATGCGCAGGGTCCGGGCCATCTCAGGCCGGGCGAACAACCGGTCGTAATAGCCGCCGCCGAAGCCCAGCCGGTAGCCCTGGCGGTCGAAGGCCACGCCCGGGACCACGGCCACCTCGGGCGGCGTGGCCTGGGCCGGGCGGCATCGCCCGGGGTCGGGCTCCAGGATGCCGAAGCGGCCGGGACAGACATGCTCCAGGCAGTCCACGCGGTACAGGTCCAGTTCCCCGGGTTCCCCGTCGCGGCAGCGGGGCAAAAGGATCGTCGCCCCCCGGCGCATGAGCGTCTCGATCACGTCCCGGGGATCGATTTCGTTTTTTACAGGCAGATATAAAAGCGCGCAATGCGCCCCGGCCAACCGGGGATCGTCCAGAAAGCGTTGCGTGGCCGCATGGGAGTCCCGGCGCACGGCGGCGGGGGCCAGGCTGCCGCGTTGCGACAACAGGCGCGTGCGCAGGGCATTTTTTTGGGACACGGTTGGATTCATGACTTGAAAAGTTTGTGCAAGGGTTTCATAGTCGGTGCCGGGCGAAGGTTTCAGTCTCGATCCAGGCCGTGCCCGGCGCGGAAAGGTGTTCGCCAAAGCCGCATTCGGAGGTGCGCATGCCGGAGGTGGAGCGGTTTTTCATCGCCGTGGGCGACATTCATGGCGACGTGGCCAATCTGGCCCGTATCCCGGACATCGGCCAGGCCGACGGGGTCATCGTCACCGGCGATCTGACCATACGGGGGGATCGGCCGGAAGGGAAGCGGGTCATCGAGGCCGTTCGTGCCGTCAATCCCGCCGTCCACGCCCAGATCGGCAACATGGATTACCAGGATATCGACGACTGGCTTACGGCCGAGGGCATCAACATCCATCGCCGGGTGGTGGAGCTGGCCCCCGGCCTCGGGCTCATGGGCATCGGCTGGTCCACGCCCACGCCGTTTGGTACGCCCAGCGAGATTTCCGAGGAGGGGCTGGCCCGCTGGATCGAGGAAACCCATGTCCTGGCCCGGGACTATGCCCGGCTGGTGGTCGTGGTGCATACCCCCCCCTACGGTACGGTCACCGACCTTCTGCCCTCGGGCGTCCATGTGGGCAGCCCGGCCGTGCGTGCGTTTCTCGAGCGCGTGCAGCCCGTGCTCTGCGTGACCGGGCACATCCACGAATCCCGGGGCAGGGACGTCATCGGCAACACCGTGGTCGTCAACCCGGGCCCCCTGTCCCTGGGAGGGTACGTCCGCATCCAGGTGAAACCGGACTGTCACGATGGCGTGATAGCGGCTCTCGAGACGATCCGACTAGACGCGCCGATTTCGTAACAGAGGGCTTGGGCCGCTGAACCGTATCACACCCGGCGGACGGCATGAAGATTCTCAACGTCATCGACATTCTGCTGTACCGGACATTTCTTTCCAAGTTCTACTTGCCGCGCGGTTTCGACTACCGGTTCGTGGAGCCGGATCGGGAGGGCGTGGTCGAGGCCATGACCGCCTTCGCGCCGGAGGTGGTGGTGCTCCAGGACGAATACCATCAGCGGCCCCAGGCCGAGGTGGCGGCATACGTCCGGGCCCAGGCCGCGCGCCAGGGGATTTCTCCGGCCGTCCTGGTGCTGCGCACCTCGCCCCGGGAGTCTGGCGAGTCAAGCCCTGGGGGCGAGGCCATTCATGTGCGCCGGGAAAATCTGGGCGACGTCCTCGAGAGCCTGGACGAGGCCGGCCGGACCCGATCCGGGGAGGACGGCCTGGAGAAAAACCGCCAGGGGCAGATCCTTTTCGTCGATCCCGGCAAGACCCTGTTCCACGTGGTCCGGGCCGCCCTGTCCCCCGGCGGCTATGAGCTGCGCCATGCCCTGGACGCCGCCGAGGCCCTGGAACTGTGCGCCGCCGGGGCCTTCGAGCTGGTGCTCACCAGCGTCCAGCTCCCGGGCATGGACGGCCTGGAATTGTGCCGCCGTCTCAAAGAATCCAGCGGCGGCGGATACATGCCGGTCATCATCCTCTCCAGCAGCGACGATCCCCTGGACGTGGACACGGCCTTCAACAGCGGGGCCGACGACTACCTGCTGAAGTCCTTCACCCCGCGCATGCTGGCCGGCAAGATCTCCGACCACCTGGACGCCGTGCATCGCAAGCGCCAGAACAAGATCCTCGTGGTGGACGACAGCAAGCTCATCCGGGAGCTTCTGCGCCACAGCTTCATCAAAAGCGGCCTCAACGTCCTGGTGGCCGAGAACGGCCGGCAGGCCCTGGACCTGGCCATGGCGGAAAAGCCCGATGTGGTGGTCACCGACGTGGATATGCCGCTCATGAACGGCTACGCTCTGTGCGAGGCCCTGCGTGAAACGCCTGACCTGCGCAACGTCTTCGTGGTCATGATGAGCGCCCGGGACCGCACCTGCGACATCAAGCGCGGTGAGCGCCTGGGAGTGAGCCGCTATTTCGTCAAGCCCTTCGATGTGGAGAAGATGCTCCTGGTGGTGGAGCAGCTTTTGGCCGAAAGCTACCGGCATTACAAGCGCGAATACGAACACGTCCTGTGGAGCATGAAGTCACTGGTCACGGCCCTGGAGGCCCGCGACGAATACACCAAGGGCCATACCGCCCGGGTGTCGGCCATGTCCCTGCGCCTGGGCCGGTACATGGGGCTCGCCGACGAGGCCCTGCGCGACTTGGAGATCGCCGCCAACCTGCACGACATCGGCAAGATCGGGGTGCGCGACGCAGTGCTGCTCAAGGCCGGGTCCCTGACGGACGAGGAATACGCCAAGATCCAGGAGCACGCCGTCATCGGCGCGGAGATACTGCGGCCCATCGCCTCGCTTTCGGCCGTGGTGCCGCTGATCATGTACCACCACGAACGCTGGGACGGGGAGGGCTATCCCACCTGCCTGCGCGGCGAGGACATCCCCCTGGGGGCGCGGATCATCGCCGTGGCCGACGCCTACGACGCCATGACCTCGGATCGGCCCTATCGCCGGGGCATGGCTCCCCAAAAGGCCCTGGACATCATCGCCCGGGAAATGGGACAGCAGTTCTGCCCCGTCTGCGCCCGGGCCTTCCTGGACATGAAGCGCTGCGACGCGGGGAACGGAACAGGCCGCCGGACGGCCGCCAAAGCGAGTTGAGATGATCCTGTATTCCTGGAACGTGAACGGACTGCGGGCCGTGGTCCAGAAGGGCTTTTGGGATTGGCTGGCCGCGTGCGGCGCGGACGTGGTGGGGCTTCAGGAAACCAAGATCCAGCCCGGGCACGAGGCCGATTTCGGCCATACCGAGGCCTACCGCACCGTGTGGCTGAGCGCCACGGCGAAAAAGGGCTATTCCGGCGTGGGCTGTTTCTACCGCAGGGAGCCCCTGTCCATCTCCATGGAGTTGCCCGACGCGGGTTTCCACGGCGAGGGGCGGCTTGTGCACCTGGAATATCCGGAGTTCCACTTTTTCAACGTCTATTTTCCCAACGGCGGCCGCGGCCCCGAGCGCCTGGACTACAAACTGCGCTACTACGACGCCTTCCTGGCCCACGTCGAAACCCTGCGCAAGGACAAGCCCATCGTGGCCTGCGGCGACTTCAACACCGCCCACACCGCCCTGGACCTCAAAAACGCCAAGGCCAACGAAAAGACCAGCGGCTTTCTGCCCGAGGAACGGGCCTGGCTGGACCGTTTCACCGCCGCCGGATACGTGGACACCTTCCGCCTGTTCGTCGCCGAGGGCGGGCACTATTCCTGGTGGGACTACCGCTTCAAGGCCCGGGACAGAAACGTGGGCTGGCGTATCGACTACTTCTTCGTGTCCGAGGAGCTGGTCCCCAAGGTCAGGCGGGCCTGGATCGCAAGCGACGTGTATGGGTCCGACCACTGCCCGGTGGGGCTGGAACTGGACGTATAGGGGTGAGAATCGGGGCTGCCGCCCCGTGCCCCGCCCGGGGGCCGGAAGATCGGGGCTGCCGCCCCGTGCCCCGCCCGGGGGCCGGAAGATCGGGGCTGCCGCCCCGTGCCCCGCCCTGGCATGCGGAGGATCGGGGCTGCCGCCCCGAACCCCGCCCGGGGGAAATGATTTCCCCCGGACCCCCTCGGTTTTTCTGGGAGATGGACGTTGACCCGTGATGTTATGCGACTTATTATGCACAAAGATGCGTAACACAGGGAGGAAGCCATGCGACTGACCGTGAACCTGGAGGACGATCTGGGGCGCGATGTACGCCGGTTGGCCGAGGCGCAGGGCATCTCCATGTCGCGACTGGCCGGAGAAGCGTTTTCCGAATATGTGCGCCAACTTCGCCGCCGAGAATTCGGGCAGCGGGTGTTGGACATGGCCGGGCGGGTTGTCGTGGCTGAGAATGCGGATGCGGTGCTTGAAGAGGGCCGTTGCGAGGACGTCGAGAGGGGCGGCGACGATGCTCGGATTTGATACGGGCTTTTTCATGCAATTATTGAAGGGTGATCATCTCCCTGTGGAGACATGGCGCAAAGTCATGCACAACAGCGTTTCGGCAGTTTGTTCCTGCCTGACGATTTTTGAACTCGAACGGCTTAGCCTCAAGGGGATCTTTGAAGACCACCTTACGCTCTGTGAAGGGATATCTGCGGTCTGCGAGGTGGTCTGGCTCGACACGGCGATGCTTTCTCGGGGGGCCAGACTGTGTCGTGGTCTGGGCATTCCAGCCATGGATGGCCTTATTCTGGCAGGACTCCTTCAGTCTGGAGCGCGAACCATCTACACGACGGATCGTCATTTTACCCGGTACGAAGCCCCGGGCGTGCGTATTGTGAATCTCAAGGAACCGACCCCTACCACCAGGCCGTGACGTAACGCTCGACCGGCGCGAATTCGTCCGTGAGGATCGGGACGTCGTCGGCAAGGGGCGTGGCGAGTTTTCGGGAGACGAAAAGGGCCAGCTCGTGGTCCCCCGGCAGGGCCTCCGGCAGCGGCCCGTTTTTTTTCGCCACCAGCATCACGTTCTGTAACCCCTCGGTATCGTTCGGACTGCCCAGGGGAAAAAGCGCCACCGTGGGAAAGACGTCCGCGTAGGTGGCCCGCACCGCCCGCAAAAACCGCCCCTTTTTCCCGGACATCGCCGTGATGATGTTCACGATGATCACGCCGTCGTCTGACAGGGCGTCAAAGATGCGCTGGACCGTTTCCCGGGTGACCACATGGAAGGGCACGGCGTAGTGGGCGTTGAAGATGTCCCCGAAGATGGCGTCGTATTTCTGCGTGTTGCGGTTGAGGAAGGTCCGGGCGTCCTCGTGGAAGATGCGAAGCCGCTGGTCCGGGACGAGCCCGAAATGCTCCTCGGCCAGCCGCGTCACGCCGGGGTCCAGTTCCACCACATCGATTTCCGCCTCGGGGTGCGTGGCCAGCATATGCCGGGGAAAGCTGTAGGCCCCGCCGCCCAAGAGCAGCATACGTTCGGCCCCGGGCGAAAAATGCCCGGCCAGGGTGAAAAAGCGGGCATAGGCCAGGGACAGGTCCGTGGGCCGCTCCAGATACATGGCCGACTGCACATGCCGGGGGTGGGTGAGCATGACCCGGGTGGGCTCGTTGGTGGCAGGGTCGCTGCTCTCGAAGACCAGGATGCGGTTGTAGCGGGTGTCCACGTCGTAAAACCCCGCCGCAGCCAGCCAGCGGTCATAGGAGGCCGATCCGGCGGCGGTCAGGACCACCAGGACCAGAAGCGACGCCTTGCCCGCCGCGTCGGCCCGGCAGGCCAGAAACGAGGCCACGGCCAGGATGCCGGCCACCAGGCACAGGATGGCGGTGGAACCCAGGTAGGCGATGAGCACGAATCCGGCCGCAAAGGTGCCCAGGATGCTGCCCGCCGTGGACAGGGCGTAGAGGTTGCCCGAGGTGCGCCCGGCCTCCCCCACACTGGCCAGCTTCAGGCGCACGGCGTAGGGCGACACCATGCCCAGAAAAAAGCTCGGCGGCGCGAAAAGCAGCAGGTTGGCCGCAATGACCGCCAGATGCGGCCCCTCCGCATAGGTGGTCAGAAACTCCAGAAGCAGCGTCTTGGACAGGGCCGTGGCCAGGGTGGTCAGTCCGGCCAGAAGGATGATGCCGCCAAGGGCCCGGTGCGAGGGCCGTCTGTCCGCCAGCCTGCCGCCCAGCCAATAGCCTGCGGACAGGCTGGTCAGGACGATGCCGATAAGCCCGGTCCAGACCACGGTGGAGGTGCCCAGAAACGGGGCCAGCACCCGGGCTCCGGCGATCTCCAGGATCATCACCGCCGCGCCGCACAAAAAGACCACGATTTCGAGCATGGGGCCGCTCCTGTGGCGTCGTGTGGGGATGCGGACGCGGCCGGAAAAATGCCCAGGTCCGGCCCGCGCCCTCCCTGGACATGTATCCGCGCCAACACCTTGCTGTCCATGGAAAAACGAGGGCGGGGGGAAGGGCCTGACCGATTCTGGCCGCGCTTTGACGCAGTGTGAAGAAGTCTGTATATCATGAGAACACCCTTAATCTTTGGGAGGCGGATCATGAACGGAAAGATCGCTGCCTTGCTGGGAGTTGTCGGGATTGTTCTCAGCGCCATGCTGGCCTGGGCCGCCGTGGACGGCGCCGGGGTGGCCCCGGATGCGGCCCTGGCCCGGCTCAAGGAGGGCAACGCCCATTTCCTGGCCGAGACCCCGACGCATCGCAACCGGGACATGGCCCGGCGGGAGGTCACGGCCCGGCAAGGGCAGTTTCCCTTCGCCATGATCCTGTCCTGTTCCGACTCCCGCGTCCCGGTGGAGATTCTCTTCGACCAGGGCGTGGGCGACATCTTTTCCGTGCGCACGGCGGGCAACGTCTCGGGCGTCATGCAGCTCGGATCCCTGGAATACGGGGCCGAACACCTGGGGGCGCGCCTTTTGGTGGTCCTAGGCCATTCGAGGTGCGGGGCGGTGACGGCCGTGGCCAATAACGCCCAGGAACCCGGCAATATCCCGGCCGCCGTGGCCCCCATCGTTCCGGCCGTGAAGGCCGTGCGGGACGCCCACCCGGGCGCGTCCGGGATGGAGGTGGCGGAGAAGGCCATGGTCCAAAACGTCTTCCAGGTCATCGCCGACATCTATGCGGACAGCCCCGTGTTGCGGAACATGGTCCGCTCGGGCCGCATCAAGGTGGTGGGGGCGTTTTACCATGTGGAGACGGGCCAGGTGGACTGGCTTGGCGCCCACCCCGAGGAGAACCGGCTTTTGGCTGCCGATCCGTCCTAGGCGTTCCGTCGCAACCCCTTGCCGGGAGCGGCCTGCGGGCGTAAAAGCCCGTGCGGCGCAAAGCCCGGAGGGGTGGGGTGAGCGAATACGTTCTGGCCGTTTTCGTGGTGGTCTATCTGGGTATGATCCTTGGAGGACTGCCCGGATTGGCCCTGGACCGGGCGGGGGTGGCGCTTCTGGGGGCCATCGCCCTCCTGGCCGGGGGGGCGGTGACCACCGCCGAGGCCTGGGCCGCCGTGGACGTGCCCACCATCGCCTTGCTTTTCGGGCTCATGGTCATTTCGGCCCAGTTTCGCCTGGGCGGGTTCTACACCTTCGTCACCAAAAAACTGGCCGGGACGGACGGTTCCCCGGCCCGGCTCCTTTTTCTGGTCATCCTGGCCGCCGCCGCCCTCTCGGCGCTTTTGGCCAACGACATCGTGTGCCTGGCCATGACCCCGGTTCTGGTCGAGATCTGCCGCGGCCGCGACCTCGACCCCATGCCGTACCTCCTTGGGCTGGCCTGCGCCGCGAACATCGGTTCGGCGGCCACGCTCATCGGCAACCCCCAGAACATGCTCATCGGCCAGGTCTCGGGCATTCCCTTCGGCTGGTATTTCCTGGAGGCCTCGCCCCCGGTGGCGGCCGGGCTCGTGGGGGCCTGGGGGATCATCGCCCTGATGTGGCGCGGCAAATGGCGCATGTCGGCCCCGGCCGTGGACGCCCGTGCCCCGGAGTTCAATCCCTGGCAGTCGTTTAAGGGCTGTGCGGCCCTGGGAGTTTTGGTGGCGGCCTTCCTTTTCGGGAATCTGCCTCGCGAGGTGGCGGCGCTTCTGTGCGCCGGGGTGTTGCTTTCAAGCCGCCGCCTGACCTCGGCCCGGTTTTTCTCCCTGGTGGATTGGCCGTTGCTTCTGTTGTTCATGGGCCTTTTCGTGGTCAACCACGCCGTGGCCGCCTCGGGCCTTCTGGCCCGGGTCTACGCCCTGCTTGGCGCGGCGGGGGTGGATATGACCAACGGGGCCTGGCTTTTTTCCGTCACCGTCATCCTCTCCAACATCGTCTCCAATGTCCCGGCGGTCATGCTGCTTCTGCCGGCCGACACCTCGCAATGGGCCGCCGTGCTCCTGGCCCTGGCCAGCACCCTGGCCGGGAATCTCTTCCTGCTCGGCTCCATCGCCAACCTCATCGTGGCCGACCAGGCCGCCCGTCTGGGCGTGGCCGTCACCTGGAGGGCGCATTTTCGGGTGGGGGTTCCGGTGACCCTTTTGACCTTGATATTGGCCGGTATATGGCTTTTTTTGCGCTGGCCTGACCTGGGAGTGCCTGGATAAAAGGTGTAATCGCGTTGACAAAGGAACGCGGAAGTATCTAAAAAACACCGTTTTCGGTTCTTCATTCGTCATTCCAACGCGTCACCGGAGGAAACCATGTCCCTGTCACTGGCCACCCAAGCCCGGCCCGTCGGAAGGTCTTCCGCCTGGCTGGACTGGCTCCAGATGCTTACCGGAGCCTGTCTGATCCTTTTTATGTGGAGTCACATGATTCTGGTCTCCAGCGTCATCTTCGGCGCGGGAGCCATGAACGCCCTGGCGGAATTTTTCGAATCCACGGGCATGGCCCAGGTGGGTGGACCGCTGATCGGCTTGGTGTTTCTGTTCCATTTCGTTCTGGCCGCCCGCAAGGTGCCGTTTCGCGCGGAACAGCAGACCATCATGGCGGCCCATGCCCGCCGCCTGCGCCACACCGACACCTGGCTGTGGGTCGTCCAGGCCGCCACGGCCATGGTCATCCTGATCATGGGCGCCATCCACATGTGGGTGGTCCTGACCGATCTGCCCATCACCGCCGCCAAGAGCGCCGCCCGCATCCAGGGCGGCTGGTGGATGATCTTCTACCTGGTCCTTCTGCCCATGGTCGAACTGCATGTGGGCATCGGGTACTACCGCATCGGCGTGAAGTGGGGATTCATTCGCCGCGACAATCGCAAGAATGCCAAGAAGTTCGAAAATATCCTCACCGTGTTCTTCATCGTGATCGGGCTCATCACCCTGATCCGTTTCCTCACCCTCACCGTGTAACGAAGGACCGAACCATGCAGACGATTTATTCCGATCTGTTGTGCATCGGCGCGGGCCTGGCCGGGGAACGTGTGGCCATCGAGGCGGCTTCGGCCGGTTTCGACGCCGTGTGCCTGAGCATCGTCCCCGCCCGGCGCTCCCATTCCTCGGCCGCCCAGGGCGGCATGCAGGCCGCCCTCGGCAACTGCGCCATGGGCGAGGGCGACTGTCCCGACGTCCATTTCGCCGACACCGTCAAGGGCTCCGACTGGGGCTGCGACCAGGAGGTGGCCCGCCTGTTCGTGGACACCGCGCCCATCGTCATGCGCGAGCTGGCCGCCTGGGGCGTGCCCTGGAACCGCGTGGTGCCCGGCGAATCCCGTTATTTCAAGGGTGGCAAGGAATTCACCAAGGTCGAGAAGGCGGACAAAGAGGGCCTGATCACGGCCCGGGCCTTCGGCGGCACGGCCAAGTGGCGCACCTGCTACACCTCCGACGGCACCGGCCACACCGTGCTCTATACCATGGACAACCGGGCCGCCCAGTTGGGCGTGGTGGTCCACGACCGGGTGGAGGCCATCTCGCTCATCCACGACGGCGCCCGGTGCATGGGCGCGGTGGTGCGCTGCCTGAAAACCGGCGACCTGCGCGTGTACATCGCCAAGGCCACGCTTGTCGCCTCGGGCGGATTCGGCCGCATCTACCGCGAATCCACCAACGCCGTGATCAACGACGGCGGCGGCCACGTCATCGCCCTGGATACCGGCGTCGTGCCCCTGGGCAACATGGAGGCCGTGCAGTTCCATCCCACGGGCATCGTCCCCACGGACATCCTGGTCACCGAGGGCTGCCGGGGCGACGGCGGCACCCTGCTCGACGTCAACGAGAACCGTTTCATGCCCGAATACGAGCCGGAAAAGGCGGAACTGGCCTCCCGCGACGTGGTCTCGCGCTGGATGACCGTGCACATGCAGAAAGGCTTCGGGGTCAAAAGCCCCTACGGCGACCACCTGTGGCTGGACATCCGCCACCTGGGCATCGACCACATCCGTACCAAGCTGCGCGAGGTGGACGAGATCTGCAAAAGCTTCCTGGGCATCGATCCGGCCTACCAGCTCATTCCCGTGCGTCCCACCCAGCACTACAGCATGGGCGGCGTGCGCACCAACAAGGACGGCGCGGCCTACGGCCTGGCCGGACTCTTCTCGGCCGGCGAATCCGCCTGCTGGGACATGCACGGCTTCAACCGCCTGGGCGGCAACTCCCTGGCCGAGACCGTGGTGGCCGGAAACATCATCGGCAAAAAGGTCGTGGAATACCTGAAAGGCTGCGAGGCCATCTTCAATTCCAAGGTGGTGGACGAGGCTGCGGCCAAGCAGGCCGCCCGCATCACGGCCCTGCGCGACCGGACCAACGGCTCCGAGAGCGCCTATGCCGTGCGCGAGGCCATGTTCGACGCCATCATGAAGGGGGCCGGGATCTTCCGCAACGAGAAAGACCTCACGGAATGCGTCGAAACCCTCCAGGCCATTCACGAGCGGGCCGGACGGGTGGGACTCAAGTCCAACGGCATCGGCCCCAATCCCGAATTGACCCTGGCGCTGAAAATCCAGGGCATGGTCAAGCTGGCCCTGTGCGTGGCCTACGGCGCCCTCAAACGCACCGAGAGCCGGGGCAGCCACACCCGCGAGGACTTCCCGGAACGCAACGACCGCGACTGGCTCAACCGGACCCTGGCCACCTGGCCCGAAGGCGCCTCCCTGCCGGAGCTTTCCTACGAACCGGCGACCCAGGTCTTCGAGATTCCCCCCGGCGACCGTGGCTACGGCGGCGGCAAAATCATCAGCGCCTAAAGGATACATGCCATGTCCAGAATACTGACGTTCAACATCTTCCGCTACAATCCCCAGGATCCCGGCACGCCGCCGCGCATGGACCGTTTCATGCTCGACGAAACCGACCGCATGACCCTTTTTATCGCCCTAAACCGCATCCGCGAGGAGCAGGATCCGTCGCTGATGTTCGACTTCTGCTGCCGGGCCGGCATCTGCGGGGCCTGCGGCATGGTCATCAACGGCCGTCCGGGCCTGGCCTGCCACACCAAGACCAAGGATCTTCCCGAAGCCATCACGCTCATGCCGCTTCCGGCCTTCAAGCTGGTGGGCGACCTCTCGGTGGACACCGGCACCTGGTTCCGTGAGATGTACCAGAAGGTCGAGTCCTGGGTGCACACCTCCAAGGAGTTCGATCCCACGGCCCTAGAGGAGCGCATGGACAACGGCCTGGCCGAGGAGATCTACGAGCTTGAGCGGTGCATCGAATGCGGCTGCTGCGTGGCCGCCTGCGGCACGGCGCTCATCCGGCCGGATTTCCTGGGAGCCGTGGGCCTCAACCGCATCGCCCGGTTCATCCTTGACCCCCGCGACGAGCGCACGGACAAGGAATACTTCGAGATCGTGGGCAACGACCAGGGCATCTTCGGCTGCATGGGGCTCCTCGGCTGCGAGGACGTCTGTCCCAAGGGGCTCCCCCTGCAGGACCAGCTCGGCATGCTGCGCCGCAAGATGGCCTTTACGGCCCTCAAGGGCATCGTCGGCAAACACAAGCACAAGTAGTCGGCCGGGGAGGAGGCGCGGCCTCCTCCCCGTACCCCTCCACCGCCAGGGGGAATGATTCCCCCTGGACCCCCCGGCGGGGGAACGGTGGATGGCCTGTAACCATGAAAGTTTTTTGGGGAAGGGGGAGGGTCCGGGAGGGGGAAACCCCTTTGTTTCAAAAAAGAGGTTTCCCCCTCCCGGTTCCTTCTTCCTCCTCCCCCAGCAAAGGGGGCGTCATGCGAATCATACCGGCGGCGGATGTCATCGGGGCCGTGGCCACGATGTGCATGGACTCGAACGTGGAGCTTCCGGCCGACGTATGGGCCACGTTTCGCGAGTGTGCGGCCAGGGAGGAGTCTCCCTCGGCCAGGGAGATTTTCCGGCAGCTTCTGGAGAACGCCGATCTGGCCAAGGAGACACGGCTTCCCCTGTGCCAGGACACCGGGCTGGCCGTGCTCTTCGTGGAGATGGGCGAGGACTGCCGGGTGGAAGGGGGCTTGCGCGCGGCCATAAACGAGGGTGTGCGCCAGGGCTACAAGGACGGCTACCTGCGCAAGTCCGCCTGCGACCCCTTCACCCGCAAGAACACCGGCGACAACACCCCGGCCATCATCCACATCGATTTGGTGCCCGGGGACACACTCAAGATCTTTTTCATGGCCAAGGGCGGCGGCAGCGAGAACATGTCCCGGGTGACGTTTCTGAGTCCCGCCCAGGGCTGGCCCGGCATCAAGGATTTCGTGGTGCGCCGGGTGGCCGAGGCCGGTCCCAACCCCTGTCCGCCCACGGTCATCGGCGTCGGCATCGGCGGCAATGCCGAGCTGTCGGCGATCATCGCCAAGAAGGCGCTCATGCGGCCCCTCGACGACGTGCATCCCGATCCGGACATCGCGGCCAAGGAAAAGGAGCTTCTCGATGCCATCAACGAGCTTGGCATCGGCCCCATGGGCCTGGGCGGCAAGACCACCTCGCTTGGGGTCAAGATCGCCGTGGCCCCCTGTCATCTGGCCAGCCTGCCCCTGGCGGTCAACGTACAGTGCCATTCCTCGCGGCACCGGGAGGTGATCCTCTGATGTCCACCACCTACAAACTGACCACGCCGCTGACGGACGAGGATGTCTCCAAGCTTGCCATCGGGGACGTGGTGCTCCTGACCGGCACCATCTACACCGCCCGGGACGCGGCCCACAAACGCTTGGTGGAGTCCCTGGACAAGGGTGAAAAACTGCCCTTCGACCTCAAAGGGGCGCTGATTTATTACGTCGGTCCCACTCCAGCACCTCCGGGACGCCCCATCGGCGCGGCCGGTCCCACCACCAGCTACCGCATGGACAGCTACGCCCCGAGGCTGCATTCCCTGGGGCTCAAGGCCACCATCGGCAAGGGCAAGCGCAGCGACGAGGTCAAGGCGGCCCTTCGGGAGCACAAGGCCGTCTATTTCGGAGCCACGGGCGGCGCGGGCGCGCTGTTGTCCCAGCGCATCAAGGCGGCCACGGTTATCGCCTACGAGGATCTGGGCCCCGAGGCCATCCGGGAACTGACCGTGGAGGATTTCCCGCTTCTGGTCATAAACGACACCAAGGGCGGCGAACTGTACGTGAAGCCCAACATCGACTGAGTGCGCCCCGGGGGAACCCCGGGCGTCACATATCGGCAAGGCCCGGGCGGGAAACCGTCCGGGCTGTGTTTTTTATGAACCGGGGTGAAGAGCCCGGTCAGGGGGCGGAGGACGCCGGCGCGTCGGGGTTTTCGTCAAGCAGCAGCAGGGCTCCGGCCGGGGCCGCATCGGGAAGGTTGGGACCAAGGCGGCTTTCGTAGTATTCAAAGGCATCGATGATATCCAGGTAGGTTCCGTCGAATCCGGCGGCGACGAGTTTTCCCGTATACGAATCCGCATCTCCGAAGATGATCCGCCGCCAGCCGTCCATCCAGTAGCGGACCTTGTAGTTGCCTGCCCAATCCGGGTTTTCCGCATCCAGCCAGGGCGGCGGCGACGTGGACCAGGCAGCCTGCCAGTAGTCCCGGTAGACCTCGGCCTCTCCGATGCTCATGTAGGCCACCACCAACCGCGTTCCCCCGTTCTTTTTGGTCTTGAGCGAGGCCACCTGGGCGGGCGTCAGCATCGCATCGGCAAAGAAGGCGTCCATGATGAGGAGGTCGTAGTCGGTGTTGCGCAGATCGTCGAGATAGGCCTCCACGGTGGCGTAGCCTTCGTCCGGAGAGAGAAGATAGAGGAGGTTTTTCGCCGCCGAAAGCGACGTCACGTCGCCCTGGTGGACGTTGTAGGGCCGGGCCGGATAGTCCGGAATGACGTCCAGGGCGCGTCTGGGGGCGGCAAAGGAGACATAGCCCTTGGCGGCGTTTTTGGCGTAGGAATCGTCCATTTTGGCGTGGGTTGCGCAGTAATCGGCCACAAGGGGCGGGACGCCGGCGTTTTTGGCCAGGTCGAGGTACCCGGTGAGGTATGCGGAAACATCGTCCGCCGTGGGGTGGTCGTCGTCGGGATAGCCGTAGAACAGGCTTTCCTGGCCCGTGCCGCTGACGGCGGCGGCATAGTCGGCGGCCAAGGGACCGGTGCTGTCCTGGCCCAGGCTGAAAAGCTCCACCCCGTTTTGGGGGATGATCAAAAAACCCGGGGCGGCCGCTCGGGCGAAGGCGGCGATGTCCTGGACGAACCGCCGCATGGCCTGGCGATAGGTTTCGGCCTGGGCGGCGGGGGGAGATGCCCCGTGGATCGACGCGGCCATCCACACGGTCAGGAGAACCAGCGGCAGACGGCGGACGGTGGCGGGAACAGGCATCGGGTGCCCCCCGTGTCGTTGCGGTTCATGATGTCGGGGAGGGTGAGACGAGCGACCGGGTGATGTCAAGCCCATGGGGCGGGCTGGGTGGCGTCCGGACGCCGGAGAGGGCGAAGGCCTTTCCCGTTGTACGCCAGGGCTCCGGGCAATGGGTCAGCAGGGCAGGGAACCGGCCAGAACGCTTAAAAAATCACGCTCTTCGGGAGAAAGGACGTTGTGCTTGCGGGGCAGGGGCAGGTTGGCCTGCTGCCGGTGCAGTTCCAGGGCGGCGCGGATCTTGCGGATGATCCTGGTCGGGGGCGCGGACTTGGAAAAGAATCCGAAGATGGTGTTGTTGTTGATGGTGTTCATGATGGTTTCCGGGGACGGATTGTCGGCCAGGACGATGTGCACGATGTCCGGGAAATGACGCCGCACCTTGGCCAGAAAGGAACGTCCTCCGGGCGAGGGAAGGACAAGATCGGACACCACGACGGCGAACGAATCGTCATCCTGGAGAAGGGACAAGGCCGCGCTGGCGTTTTGCGCGGTCGCCACGCGAAAATGCCGGGAGAGGAGATGGGTGTGGTAGGCCAGGGTCAAGGGGTCGCCATCGACGATAAGCACTTTTTGTTCCATGCGTATGGGGGTTTTCGGCCGGGCCTGCCGGATGGAGATGTCCCGGCGGGGCGCACGGCGAAAACCAGCCTCCTTGCACATCCTATGCAAGATGCGAACCATCTGGCCTGAAGCAAGGCCTGCCTAATTGGGGCAGCGTCCCTCCTTTTTGAAGCTGTCGAAGAATGTGCAGTCGCCCTGGCCGCAGGCCGCCCGGTAGTCCCGGCAGGCCGCCGCGTCGTCCCCCATGCGCTCATGGGCCAGTCCCCGGTTGGAGAGCAGGGCCGCATCGTTGGGCCGCAGGGATACGGCCGTATCGTAGTCCGCCAGGGCCTTTTTCTGGTCGCCCAGGTTGTTGTGGGCGTTGCCCCGGTTGTTGAGAAGGTCCGGGTCCGTGGGGGTGATGGCCAAGGCCTTGTCCAGGAGTTCCAGGGCCTTTTTGTGGTTGTTCTTTTTGGAGGCGGCCAGGGCCTGCCGGAAGAGTTCCAGGGCCTGGGCGCGTTGGGCCGGATCGATGGGCGTGTGCGGCCCGGAAGCCTGGGGCGCGGCAGCCCCGGCAGAGGCGGCCGGGCTCGGCGTGGCCGAAGCGGACGCCGGAGCGGGTTGTGCGGTTTGTGCAGCCGGTGCAGCCGGTGCAGGGTGTGCAGGGGGTGCCTCGGCTGCCGGACGGGATGCGACCGCCGGGACGCCGGAAGGCGTGGCCGCGATGGCCGCCTCGTCGGTTTTGCGCTCCGAGGCCCTCCCCGGTTTTCCGGGCTGGGATGGCCGGGGCGGAGGCGGTGCCGCCGGTTCGGGTTCCGGGGCTCCGGGGGTCGGAAAAGGGCGGCCCAGGCTGACGCCGGAAGGGTCTTGCCCCGGCGGCAGGGTTTTGACGTCCTCGCTGATTCGTTCCAGGCGCTTGAGGGAGCGTTCACGCACCTCTTCCTTGGTCAGGGCATTCCCCGGCAGGGGAAGGGCCAGGCCAAGCAACAGGACAACCGTGCCCAGGACTCGCGGCGGCATGTTCATGATGCGCGTACGGCTCATTATCTGGCCGGGATGGTGATGACCTGGCCGTCGCGGATGCTGTCCGCAGAGAGCCCGGCGTTGGCTTTCAGGATGTCGTCCACGGAGATGCCGTGCTTTTTGGCGATCCTGGTCAGGGTGTCCCCGCGCTGGATGGTATAGGACGCGGCGTCCTGCCTTTCCGGGGCCTTGGCTGCCGTGGCCGGGGTTTTGGCCGGAGACGAGGACTTGGCCGCCGGGGCGGATTCGCCGCGTCCGGCCGGGACGTTTTCCGGTTCCAGGGTCACGGTGATGTCGGGCTGCACGGCCTGGGCCGGCGGCGGGGTGGCGGGTTTGGCCGGAGACGGGGTGAGCCGGGCCGACTGGGGCGTTTTTTTCTCGACAACCACGTCGGTGTAAAACGCCTTGTATTCCGATTGGTCGAGGATGCCGTTTTGGTCCGCGTCGTAGGCCGCGAAATGTTCCACCACGGTGTCCGGGAAGACGAACACCAATTCCTCGAAGATGATGCCACCGTCCTTGTCGTGGTCCACGTTGGCGAAGGATTGCTTGTCGTCCTTGGAGCAGGACAGGGAGACGAGAAGCAGGCACAGGGTGAGCAGCAGGGAGGTCTTTTTCATGGGTTGTCCTTTCTGAAGCCCATGCGGGAAGGGCCTGGATAGGGGCCGGGCGCGGGCCGCGCCATGACGGCGGGCGGAAACGGAAACGCGCCGAACGTGGATCGTGTAACCCATCGGGCGTGGAATTTCCAGAAATCAGCCGGGGAAGAATCCGGCGGGACATGTCTGGTTTTTGCGTGGCCGATTGTCTTGAAACCCTCGAAAAAAGCTGATAGCAGGCGGGCTGCATCCGTGCGGGAGCGTATCGTCACCGGTGTGGCGCCCGGACTTCAAATCCGGTGTGCGGTCGAGAGGTCGCAGGTAGGTTCGACTCCTATACGCTTCCGCCATCATTGAATAAATTACTCTTCATCGGCACTTCTTCGCCCCTTCATTTTTCCCCATATTGCTTTTTTGCTCCAAATTTGCTCCACTTGCTCCAACAAAGAGGTGGTGCAAATGGCAACTTTTCGGAAGCGCGGGAACCTCCAGTGGGAGGCCCGGATTCGCAAACGAGGCTATCCCGCGACGTGCAAAACTTTCGATACCAAGGCTGAAGCCGAGCAATGGGCGAAAGGGGTTGAAACGGAAATGTCCAAGGGGCAATTTGTTTCGACCAAGGAAGCCGAGAGCTACACCCTGGCCGAATGCCTGGATCGTTACAAAGAGGAATATTTGCCGAGGCTCAAAGCCCCCCAAACCGAGATATATCGGGCGGATTGCCTCAAAAGACGGCCTCTGGCTCTTCGAATCATGTCAACGATTCGCTCGAAGGACATTGCGGACTATCGCCGGGAGCGGGAAACGGAGGGGATTTCGGCCAATACGATCCGTTTGGAACTGGCCCTCCTTTCTCGTCTTTTTAACTTCGCCAAGAGCGATTGGGGAATGGAAAGTCTGACCAATCCCGTGCAGCTTGTTGCCAAGCCAAAATTGCCGCCTGGGCGAGAAAGACGGCTAGAACAGGGTGAAGAGGAAAAACTCTTTGAAGCTATTGGCAATGACTTTGAATTTTGTGCGATAATCAAAATCGCTTTGGAAACGGCTATGCGCCGTGGTGAAATTGTCAAACTTAACTGGAAAGACGTAGATTTCAGCAATCAAGCCGCTTCTTTGTACGATACAAAGAATGGAACGTGCCGCACAGTTCCATTATCAAGAAAAGCTGTGGAAGTTTTTCAAGGACTTCCCCGGCATATTTCAGGGCGGATATTTCCAAGTTGTGGTGCTCAACAATTGTCTAAAAAAATGGCAAAAGCCTGTCGGAGAGCCGGACTGGAAAACTTGCGGTTTCATGATCTGCGTCATGAAGCCACCAGCCGATTTTTTGAGCATACGGACTTGGACGTGATGGAAATCAAAGCCATTACGGGGCACAAGTCGTTGCAAATGCTGGCACGGTATACACATTTACGAACGGCTAACCTTGCCGCGAGATTGGATGGCGCGAAACGTGGGGAAGTCAGGCGCTAGTGATTTTTTCGAAATAATGAAGATAATTTCACATATCTATTGCATGTTTTGTATACTGCTCAGGCTGTGAGTCTTGGCTTCTAAGCCGCTGCCAGGGAGACGTGCATGGAATCACGGCAAATCAACGGCGTTCTATTCGACGCCTTCGGCACCTTGTGCCACATCGAATCCCCCCGGTTCCCTTACCGTTCGATCATGAAGCACTGGCCGCAAGGGGCGGCTGATTGCTATCAGGCCATCATGACGCAGGATGCCCCCTTAGCGGAGTTCGCCGGACAGGCGGGCCTCTCCGGGGCCGAAATCGAGCTCATGGAAGCGAATCTCGCCGATGAAATCCGTTCAATACGGCTTTTCCCCGAGGTTTCGCAGACGCTTCGGACCCTTCTTCGACATGGAGTCAAGATCGCTGTGGCTCGAATCTGGCCACTCCGTACGGTGCGCCGTGCCGCACGCTCCTGTCCGTAGAGCCGGATGTCCTGGCTCTTTCCTATGAAGTCGGGTCGCGGAAGCCCGAAGCGGCCATTTACCGCCATGCATGGGAGAAACTTGGGTGCGCCCCTGAGGAATTGCTCATGGTCGGCGATTCACTGCAAAATGACTATCAGGCGCCTATGGCGCTTGGTATCCAGGCGCTGTGGCTCGCCCGGAAGCAAACAGTCCAGCCCGGGGACAACGGGCAAGTCGTCAACGCTCTTGACGGAATCCTGGGATATCTGGGTATCGCATGATTATCGCCCTTTTTGAGGGGGCGCTCTGACGACCATCCGCAAGCCCGGCCCCTCTCAGCTGAGGCGGGAATTCACACTGTTTTGCGGGAACAGCCCCGGGGGCAGGATCAGGCGACGGTTTTTGCCTGACAGCGGGTCAGATCACGGCGGCGATGCGCTTTACCCGCACAAAGGCGCTGCTTGAAAACCTGCGGTTCCAAGACTCGCGGCACGAGGCCTCCAGCCGGTTCTTGGAATATACGGATTTGGATGACATGGAAATCACGGTCTTTGCTGGCCGCCTTAAGCGGTGGATGCGTTTGTTCAGACTATTTGCTGTGCTGAGATGGTTATCACCTGACAGGTAGGCCACAAAAAAGGAAGTGGCCATGCCGTCCCTGGTTTGGGTATCGAGGAGTTGCGAAGCTTCACGAACCCGAAAACACGGAGGACGCCATGACCA